>Ga0075163_10000003_pt1 | contig 408958 bp, 348 predicted proteins | sample JI1023141ADNA_FD_71478 | JGI IMG/M metagenome (GOLD analysis project Ga0075163, IMG submission 71478) | Wastewater effluent complex algal communities from Wisconsin, to seasonally profile nutrient transformation and Carbon sequestration -... | ecosystem: Engineered > WWTP > Effluent > Algae...
TGCAATAACGAGTGAGAGAGCAGAAGTTACTATCGATTCGCCTAAAAATTGAATAACTAATGAAGATCGTTGTGCTCCAATTGATTTTTTAATGCCTATCTCTTTTGCCTTGCTCGCTGCTCGGGCAGTAGACAAATTCATAAAGTTGATGCAAGCGATAAGTAGAATTAAAATAGCAATCAATGAAAATAGCCGAACGTATTCTATACGCCCACCCGTTGGAACTCCATTTTCAAATTTGTCATGCAAATACCGTTCTGAATAAGGCTGAAGGAACAAACTGATATTAGATTGATGACTTCTTATCTTTACGAAGTCTTTGATCTTTGCATTGATCACGCTTAGGTTGCTTCCCTTTTTAACCAATACAAAAGTAGCCGGCCCGTTTTTGTCCCAGTCAAGTACCCATTTATTATTTTCTTTAAACTCTTCAAATGACAGAACAAAATCAAATTGATGAGAAGAGTTCGATTGTTTTTCGAAGACTCCGCTCACTTGAAAAGATTTTCGATGTTGAAATTCTATAGTTTTACCTATCGAGTTTTCTTCGGTTTCAAAAAGTTTTTTTGCTAGTTCACGAGAGATAACAATGGAAGATTTGTCCTCCAACACCATTTCTGATCGCCCGATCACTAATGATAAAGGAAAGATGTTGAAATAGTCTTTGCCCACGTGCCAGCCGGGTGCCTTAACGTTGGTGTCTTTGAAAGACAATATCACTGAATTCATCCAACCAGTTTGGGCCGCAAATTCAATTTCGGGGATTTCTTCTATTAATGATTCGGCTAATTCTCCGGGCGTAAATGTTCCAGTTGCAATTCCATCAGTCATTTTGGTATTGCCCATCACTTGAAAAATGCGATCGCTCTGTGTCTTAAATTTATCTATGTTAATTTCGTCTTGTACCCATAGGTAAATCAATATGACGCAGGCAAGTCCTGTAGAGAGTCCCAAGATACTGATGAAAAAAAATCCCTTGGTACGAAGGAAGTTGCGATAGATAAGGACAAGATTGTGTTTTAGCATACAAGAGATTGTTGAATAGTCCAAAAGTCAACTAGAAATTAATCCGTTGAATACGTCTGTTACTATTTGCCCATCCGTTATATACTATTGGCAAACATAAGGATGGTTTGAAAATTACTTTTTCTCTAAACCTGTTTCCAGAAGTAGCGTGAGCAACACACACTTAATCCCCTCGGCACCTTTGTCATTAAGCCACCACTCACCCAATGAATGCTCATTATTACTCTTCCCGCCTGCTCCCAGCGTAATAGCAGGAATGCCTTTTGCAATGGCAATGTTTGAATTGGTCGACCCAATAGCCAGCTTGGGCGTAGGGTTAAAATATTTTGCCGCAGCCAACGCACGCTGCACGATTGGTTCTTTTTCTTGAGTGGTACCCGATGGGCGGAAACCTATTTGCTCTAGTGTAAGCGTTAATGCCGGGCCTTTTTTTATACTCTTATTATAGTCTTCAACTCCGCGGGCAAGTGTTGCTTTAAAAATCGAGTCTATTTTTTTTAACTGCTGTGGACTTTCAGATCGCATATCTACTTCCATCCACGATTCAAATGGGATAGAATTTACAGACGTGCCACCGCCCGTTCTTCCAACGTTAAAACTCGTTTTAATACCGGTAGAGGTGAAACGCATTGCCTCGTCAGAAAAATAATTTAATCCTTTAGCCATCGCGTGATGAGGATTGCCCAATCCAAAAGCACCCCACGAGTGGCCACCCGGACCTTTGACAGTTGCCTTATAGCGAACGGAGCCCAGGGCACCATTATTTATTTCAGCGATATCAGTACCATCTACTGAAATCCATGAATCGATTTTGAGTTTACTTTTATTAACCACGAATTTTACACCGCGCAGATCACCCAATCCTTCTTCCCCGAGACTGCCTACAAAAAGTATATCATCTGCAGTTTCAATGGAAGCTTTCTCCAACACTTTCAGAACGGTAAGCATTACAATTAATCCCCGTGTATCATCTGAAATGCCAGGCGCAAATAGCGTGTCGCCTTTTGCTTTAACTTTTACATCAGTTCCTTCTGGAAATACCGTATCAAGATGAGCGTCCAGCACTACCGTTCTTTTTCCTGTTTTCCCTTTGCGCAACGCCAACACATTTCCTAATGAATCAATCCAGACTTTATCTGGTCCTGCTGCTTCCAGCATTTTCTTAAAGTGTTGTGCCCGTACGGATTCTTTAAAAGGCGGTGCGGGTATTTCTGTTAGCTCAATGTGTTCTTTCAATGTATAAGGTTCCAGGTTGTCAATGATCTTAAAGGCTTCTATCACCGCCTTATCACTGGTGAGTGTTTGCATTGCCTTCACGTAAGCATCCGGTGAGGAGCCTGTTTTTTTAGATTGCCCATAGGCTGTGGCCGGTAAGATGACCGGACAAATTAAGAGTAACAGAACTGGTAGGTTGATGGCTTGACGTGTGTTCATTGGAGCAACTATTTTGTTTTTGAGGCGGTCGTTTAAAAAGAGAAAGGACAAATTACTAAAAACCATTCAAAGAACCGTTTAGACGGCTGTCTTTCCGTTGGCTTCAAAGTCGTTTTCTGCTTGAAAGGTTTTGACTATCTTTTCCAATATCTAAACGTCTGCCCAATGAAAAAAAGTTATGTTTTTTTGATACTGCTTTTCAGTTTCATCGATCAGGTAAGCGCGCAAACACAGCCCGCTTCTGCCTATGATTCAAAATTTTATGATAAACTAAAATGGAGAAATATTGGCCCATTGCGTGGAGGCCGATCGCTTGGAAGTACGGGCAGTCCCGGAAGGCCAAATGAATACTACTTTGGAGCAACCGGGGGAGGATTGTGGAAAACCACGGATGGAGGCACAGAATGGTTTCCGGTAACAGACGGCCAGATTTCAAGCTCCTCCATCGGAGCCGTGGCGGTAGCAGAAACCAATCCTGACATTATATATATAGGAGGTGGAGAAACTCAGCTTCGCGGAAGCATAACACAGGGCGATGGTGTCTATAAATCCATTGACGCTGGAAAAACGTGGAGGTCACTGGGATTGAAGGAAACTCAGGCGATTTCACGCATTCGAATTCACCCTACTAATCCCGATGTTGTTTATGTTGCTGCTCTTGGCCATCCCTATGGCGACAATGAAGAGCGTGGTGTTTTTAAATCCACCGATGGCGGTAATACCTGGAAGAAAGTATTGTATGTGAGCCCTAAAGCAGGCGCTGTGGATTTAATCATTGACCGTACCAATCCAAAAATTTTGTACGCCTCTACCTGGCAAGTGTATAGAAGAACGTGGAAGATGTGGGGCGGTGGCCCTGATTGTAAATTATGGAAATCAGAAAATAGTGGAGAGACATGGAGTGAATTGACAAAAAACCCAGGAATGCCCGAAGGCCCATTGGGCAAGATAGGCATAACAGTTTCGCCTGTTGATAATAAAAGACTGTGGGCGATTGTGGAGGCGAATGATGGAGGTGTGTACCGAAGCGATGATGCCGGAGCCACCTGGAAAAAAACAAATGACGAACGCAAGCTGCGCCAACGCGCATTTTATTATTCGCGAATTTATGCTGATCCATTGGATCGCGAAACTGTGTATTGTTTGAATGTTGACTTTTTCAAATCAACCGATGGGGGCGTAAAGTTTGATCAGGAAATCACCGTGCCACATGGTGATAATCACGACCTGTGGATTGATCCCAATAACCCTCAACGAATGATTACTTCCAATGATGGTGGTGGTTGTGTCTCCGTCAACGGAGGCAAGAGTTGGACGGCAGAAGATTTTTGTACCACGCAGTTTTACCATGTGACCACAACCAATCATGTTCCTTACCATGTGGCAGGAGCACAGCAAGATAACTCTACTTTGGCCGTAGCGAGCGATGGATGGGGACATATGAATGAGTTGGGACCTTGGGGTTATGATGTAGGTGGTGGAGAAAGCGGTTACATTACTTCGCATCCGCTAAACCCTGATGTTTATTACGCAGGAAGTCAGGGTGCCTTGCTTACACGGTATGATCGTACTACGGGTCAGATAAGAGACATTCAGGTATATCCACGATTTTTTTCCGGTGAACCGGCAAGCGAACTACCAGAACGCTGGCAATGGACTTATCCCATTGTATTCTCTCCGTTGGACCCAAAGATTTTGTATACCTGCTCTCAACACGTTTGGAAAACAACTGATGATGGACAAAGCTGGGATAAGATCAGCCCTGACCTCACGTATGCTGACCCTGAAACATTAGGTGTATCCGGAGGTATCATTACACGTGATATGAACGGACCGGAAATCTATGCCACGGTTTTCGCACTCGCTCCTTCTTTTCATGATGTAAATACTATCTGGGCAGGATCAGACGATGGCAAAATTCAGATTACGAGAGATGGAGGAAAAAAATGGACTGATATCACACCCAAAGAATTGCCAAAGAATTCGGTAGTGGCAATTATCGATGAATCAAGACATGCCGCAGGCACAGCATATGTAGCTGCCTTCCGCTATCAGGTAGATGATCGGCAGCCTTACGTCTTTAGAACAAAAGACTTTGGTAAAACCTGGACAAAAATTGTAACCGGCATTAAGGATGGACATTTTTCAAGATCGGTCAGGGAAGATCATGTGCGTCCAGGACTTTTGTTTTTAGGAACAGAACATGGCGCGTATGTCTCTTTCAACGCGGGAGATAACTGGCAGCCCTTGCAATTGAACTTGCCCGATACACCCATTCGTGATTTAGTAATCAAAGACAATGATGTTGTATTGGGAACACACGGTCGTGGTTTCTGGATATTAGACGATATTCAACCTCTGCGACAGCTTACACCAGAATTGATGAAGCAAGATGCAATTCTATTTCAACCGGGTGACGCCATCCGCGGAGTTTATGATGCTACGTTTCAGTATTATCTGAAAAGCCAGGCGGATTCTGTAGTGGTAGAAATTCTTGAGGAAGGCGGTAATCTGGTGCAACGTTTTGTGGGTAAATCTCCTGAACCTAAAAAAGATAATGGCGACTGGTGGGGACGAGGACAATCGCAGCCAACTACTGCCATGGGACTAAATACATTTGCCTGGACCTTGCGCTACACGGGTGCAACCGTATTTGATGGCATGATCATGTGGGGTGCCCGTCCTCAAAATGGGCCGAAAGCTCCCACTGGAAAATATCAGGTAAAGCTGACAGCGGGAGGATACACAAAGACCTATCCTTTTAACATAAAGATGAACCCCAATTTGAAAGGCGTCACCGAAGCTGATTTGAAAGAAACATTTGACATAGCCATAAAGATCAGAGACAAAGAAAGTGCTGCAAATGGAGCGGTGATTCGCATCAGGGAACTGAAGAAGCAAATTGAAGAGCGGGCTAAGGAAGTGAACGACCCATCGTTTACAGCATCTGCCAAAGAGTTGACAACCAAGCTTACTGCTATTGAGGAAGATTTATATCAAACCAAGAATCGCAGTGGTCAGGATCCATTGAATTTTCCCATTAAGCTAGGTAACAGGATATCTGCCGTACGCAGGAGTTTGGAAACAGGTGATGCCAAGCCCACAGCGGGTGTCTACAAAGTATTTGATGAACTCTCGAAAGAACTGGATGGTCACCTTGCTAAACTGGAGACAACCCTCAAGACTGGTATTGATGCAATCAACCCCGTGCTCCTGAATAAACAGATGAAAGCAATTGTTGATAAGAAAAAGTAAGACCAGCTATTCGCTGTCGCGGGCTAGCACGTCTGATCGCTTAACTTTAATTTGAGTATATTCGTAGGCTCAATTTAATTATTCTTCTATGGTAAACTACCCCAGCATTTTCAATGATGTAATTGGTCCGGTCATGCGCGGACCCTCCAGTTCACATTGTGCTGCATCACTTCGGATTGGGAGACTTTGCCGCGACCTGATGGATGCTGCTATTGAGGAGGCGCTCATCGAATATGATCCTAATGGCTCATTGGCAACAACCCACAAAGGGCAAGGATCAGACATGGGGCTCTTCAGCGGTTTTTTAGGATGGGAAGCGCATGATGAACGCCTCCCTCAATACCAACAGGCGATTGATGAAGCTGGCATTAAGATAAAAATCAATATCGTGAGCTATGGTGCGGAGCATCCAAACACCTACAAGATCACGCTATCCAACAAAAAGGAAACAAGGTTACTGACTGCTCTTTCCACAGGGGGTGGCATGATCGAAGTAATTGAAATTGATGGCGCCAAGGTTACTATGGCAGGAGATTTTTATGAGAGTTTGGTTTATGTAAAGTCAGCTGATCGGGTTTTTGAGTTTATCACTAAGACAATCCCCCACGATGATGTTGTTATCCATAAAGGTCGACAGACATTTATTGAAATTAAATCACAGACGTTTCCGGCTGCAGGATTAGAAGAAGAGTTGAGAGCAATGGAAGATGTATTGTTCATAAAAAAACTTTCTCCCGTCTTGCCTGTAATGGCTCGTAAAAATCTTAAGGTGCCATTTATCACGACCGAATCGATGCTGGCGTATAATGAAGGCAAGAATCTTTCCTTGTGGCAACTGGCTGCCAGATATGAAAGTGAACGCGGGGCGATCTCTGAATCGGAGGTTTTTGAAAAGATGCGTACGATCGTCAAGATCATGCATTCATCCATAGAATTAGGTTTAAAAGGAACAAAGTATGCGGATCGGATTCTTGGACCGCAGTCAGTGAATTTTAAACGACAGATGGAGAATAATAAATTGGTGGAGGGAGATGTGCTTAATACCGTCATCATGTATGTATCGGCTATGATGGAGGTTAAGAGTTCAATGGGAGTAATTGTGGCGGCACCTACCGCTGGTTCATGCGGAGCACTGCCCGGAGCAGTCATTGGCACTGCCACACAATTGAACTTGTCTGAGGATGACATGGTCAAGGCTATGTTGGCAGCAGGGTTAATTGGAGTTTTTATTGCCGCTCACGCCACTTTTGCGGCCGAGGTGGGAGGCTGTATGGCTGAATGCGGCTCTGGTTCTGGTATGGCTGCTGCCGCCATAGTTGAATTAAAAAAAGGAACTCTTGATCAATCTCTCGCTGCAGCATCGATGGCATTACAAACCTCATTGGGGATGGTGTGCGACACCATTGGCAACAGGGTTGAAGCACCTTGTTTGAATCGTAACGTAATGGCCGCTACACAAGCTATCTCGTGCTCCAACATGGCGCTGGCAGATTATAATCAGGTGATTCCACTGGATGAAGTGATTGAAACGATGAAGAAAGTAGGGGATAGCATTCCGAATACGTTACGTTGCACGGGCCTTGGTGGACTGGCCATTACTAAAACAGCCAAACGCATTGAGGCGTTGCTTGAGCAAAACGAGGCATCATCAGAAAAGAAATTCTTCAAGGTTTGCTAGGTGATGGCAATGCCATGCAAAGATTATTTTTCCAGTCTTAGGAAAATCTGGCAGTTTGCTGTGTAAGTTATCTTAGTTTTCTGATGCAAAGCATCATCCTAAAGCGTAAGCTTATAATTCAATATGTGCTCTCAGAGAAAACACATGTGCAGGTCCTCTGTCCTTATTGTAGGCGGGATTTAAGACAAACTGGTAATCAGGTGTTAGCCAGAAACCGGGACAAAAAGCGTTTATCTTATAATACACTTCAGTAATAAACTCCTGCGCATAGCTGAGTTTTCCATCTCCGATGATGAAGCCATAACCGCCAGCCGCCAGGTAATTTTTATGAGAAGTGGAGAGGCCATTAATCAGTGATGCAAATCCAAAGACATCATTTTTTCTTTTCCAACGAGTGCCATCCAACACAAACCCTGCGCTGATGGCTCTGTCTATTTCAGTAAAAGCCCAGGTTTCATTCTTACCATCATTCCAACTGGCCCTCGCAAAAAAACCAGCATAGTCAGCAAGCTCTTGCTCAATATTAATAGCCCAGCCATATTTATGACGACCGTAAGCACGTGTTAAAGTGATATCAGGAGAAGTGGGAAGTTGTTCGATAGATTGATTGTAATTACCCATAAAGGCAGACGTATAAAACCCAAGGAGACGAAGTATTCCGGTACGACCACCTAGTTGATAGGGTTTTTCTAATTCAAACGCATTGGAATTAGCTTTGCCGTAATTGAAATCCAAATCATTGCCATTAGCTGATTCGGGAACAAGCACGGATGCAAATCGTAGTTTCCATTTTAGCATTCCATACTCCACCATGCCACCAACTGTGTAGCCGCGCGTATTGGCAGGGTAATCCCATGCACCATTGCTCATCAAAGCCCAATTAGAAAACTGAGAGCGTGGATCATGACTATAGCGGTTGTTATCAAAGAAGTCCGCAATGCTAAACTTGCCAAGCGTTATCGAAAAATATTTTTTTGTTCTGGTTTTCATTACCTGATTTGCGCCTTCACCTATATATTCCACATCACCTCCTAGATTGAATGTGTGGCGCAGGTATACACGGGCTGCGTAAATCTTGGGAGAAGGATCACCAACCCGAAATGCTTCACCATTGGTAAAACCGGCAATTCCTTTAGCGCTGCTAATGCCTGCTCCTCCGGAGATTTCCGGATTGAAATAAAATTCACCTCCCTTCCACACCTGCGCACCCCAAAAGATGGTAGAGGTTAGTGTGGACTGTGTTTCCCGCTCAGCGGTTAAACTATTATCGCCTGCATAAGGTGACTGCGTTCGATACTTACGTTGCGTAACGGTAGTAAGCTGAAAATGAAAGTCGGTATTGACGTTTTCAGCACTATCACGAATGGCTGGAATCTGAGCAAAAGCAGTTAGCGAGAGGATGAAAAGAGCCAAAAGGCAACTGTACTTCATGCGAATAGGTTTGGGGTAGGGCAAGTTAATTTAAAATTGCGCGGAGGCCAAATGCAATCCGTGCAGCTTTTCTACGCTGCTTTATCGATACTAATCTTCATTAGGCGAAATATTTGAGCCTTTAGCTTTTTAGTGTACCGGAGAAAAGACCTAAGTAGTAGGTTGTATCCATAAACTGAAACGCCATGAAATTACTTGCTGTTATCTTAGTTTTTGTTTCCAACTTACTATTCGCCCAGCAGCCTGTTGAGCCTGTCAATGAGCAAAGCCTGAAGCTGAACGAACGTTACCTGCTGATGAAGGGGAAATCTCAAACCTATGGTGAATACAAGGTAATAAAGGAAACCACGCTGGATGCGTTTTGGAAAACAACGATGGATACTGTAAAAAAAGGAAAATCACTTTTGAGTGAAGTTCGTGACGCCAATGCGCTGCTTCAGGCTCAGTTGCAGAGCGCTCAATTGGAGGTGAAACAAAAAGATCAATCTATAGAAGAACTAACTCATGCAGGAACTCACATTAACGTGTTGGGTCTTGACCTTCATAAAGGGGTGTTTGTGAGCTTTGCTTTATTAACTATCCTTGGCCTTCTGGTTGTGATAGGTCTGATTTCCGGAAGGCTGAAAATGATTTACTATGCCATGAAGGATAAGATGGAAACCGTCAATATGCTAAGTCAGGAATTTGAAAACTATAAACGCAAAGCATTAGAAAAGCAGATGAAATTGTCTCGCGAACTGCAGGATGAGAGAAATAAAATCCATGATCTTCATCGCGCTTAAAGAACAATTGACACTTCCTTTATTGATAAACGCGGACATAGTCCACCTCCATGCGCTGCGGCCAGATCGAATCATCGATTCCTTCCATGCCACCCCAATTGCCACCTACTGCAAGGTTCAGGATTAAATGAAACGGCTGATCAAAAGGCCATTCCTTAAATGTATCCTGTTCACCACGAACAACTGAATAGTAACGTTGATCATCCACATAGAAATCAATTTTATCCTTTGTCCAATCAATCGCATAGAGATGTAGGGCATCTTGTGCACCTTCAATAGTTACTTTTCCTTCTTTTTGTGTTTTGTCAATATGATTAAATGATTCCGTATGGATGGTTCCATGGATTACGCCCGGATCAAAGCCTACATGCTCCATGATGTCGATTTCACCACTGACGGGCCAACCTCCGTATTTCCAATCTGTGGAGAGCATCCAGATAGCAGGCCATGTTCCTTTTCCACGAGGCAACTTAGCCTTCACTTCAATTCGGCCATAAGTCCAATCACCTTTATGTTTGCTCACAAGTCGTGAGGAGGAATAAGCCTTTCCTTCCAGTGAGTCCTTATGGGCTTCAATGACAAGCAAGCCATTGTCGATACGCACATTCTTTGAATCGTTAGTATAATACTGAGCTTCATTGTTTCCCCATCCACACACGTCAGGGCAACCATCGCCCAGCTCATAATCCCATTTCGATGAATCCGGCTGGCCGGCATGATCAAACTCATCTGACCAGACAAGCTTTCTGTCTGACTTGGAGGAACAAGAACTGGCCACGATTACAATTAGTAGAAAAGAAGGAATTAAAAGTGCTTTCATAGTTGAAATTGAAGCTGAAAATTTAGGCGAAAATAACCTAACTTCATTGTAACCATTTTATTGACAGGCAGTTTTCCTGTATGAAATCATAAATCTCAGATTTGGAAGCGCTTTCCGACAATGCATTGATGATCAAGGTACGTGATGGCGACCTGGACAGGTTAGGTCTGCTTTTCGAGCGTCATAAAAGACCTTTGTATGGTTTCTTTTATGGTCTATGTAAAGAACAGGAGTTAAGCGAAGATTTAGTGCAGAATACTTTTCTTCGAATTATGAAGTATCGCCATCTCTTCCGGGGAGAAGGTGACTTCAAAGCCTGGATGTTTCACATTGCGCGAAATGTGAAGCACGACCATCACCGGAAAAATAAAATTCAGGCAAAAGAACAGCTTGAGCACTGGCAGGAAAGATTGGGCAACCATGAAAACCGATCTACAGAAATGCAGCATGATGAGGAACACACCATGCTCTCCATGGCCATGGAACGACTGCCGGAAGACAAGCGCGAGGTACTATTGCTAAGCAAGTATCAGGAAAAGAAATACCACGAGATTGGAGAATTGCTTGGCTGCAGTGAAGGCGCGGTAAAGGTGAAAGTATTTAGGGCATTGCAGGAGTTGAAAGTTATTTATAAGCAATTGGAACAGAGTCATTAAATGATGCTGAATTCAGGATACCTGAATAAGTCAGAAATCGTGAATCAGGCATCAAAAAATAAATATGGAAAAGAATAAGATCGAAGAGATTGTTACAAAATACAACGAAGGCGTTGCCGACCCTGCAGAGATTTTGCAGATTGAACAGTTGATTGAAAGTGGAGCGATTCAGCTTCACCAGCTTCAGGAGTTGACGTTGTTGGATGAGCAGCTTATTAAATTGAATGACCCGAAGCCGTCCATAAACCTTGATGATAAGTTCTATTCATCATTGAAGGCGGAGAAAAAGCGAGCTAAGAGCGAATCATTTTCTTTCAATTTTTCTGATTGGAATATTCTGGCTCCACGATTGGCATTTGGTTTGGCCTTAATAATCCTTGGATTCCTGGGTGGATATCTTTTGCAACGACCTTCTTTTTCGGGTGAGGTTCAGCAGCTAACCCAGGAGGTCAGTGACTTGAAGGAGATGATGGTGTTTTCGCTTTTGGAAAAAGAGTCAGCGACCGATCGTTTAAAGGCAGTGAGTCTTTCTACCGAAATGAATCAGGTGAGTAAGAAGGTGACCGCTGCGCTTTTTAAGACATTGAATGAAGATGAGAATGCCAACGTCAGGCTAGCGGCACTTGAAGCGCTTACGTCTTATTCAAAAGATAGTGAGGTACGCAAAGAACTTATCAAATCCATTTCAATACAAGATTCCCCGTTAGTTCAGGTTGCACTGGCTGAACTGATGGTTGCTATACAAGAGAAGAAGTCGGTAAAAGAGCTGCAGAAGCTTTTACAGAACGAGAAAACTCCCAAAGAAGTGAAGAACAAAATAAAGAACAGCATTAACGTATTAATTTAATGGAAACGAAAATAAATAACATGAAGAGTCATCGCCAACTCCGGCAAGGGCAGGAGGGCGAGGCTATGACATCCCCTGTTCAGCGGAATTTGTCGGGCAACGCTAAGGGTATAACTATTGTACTTCTTCTAGTAAGTATCGGTTTGTGTCAGGGCCAAACGTTTAACGAGAAAATAACGAAAGAAATTGGCTTCGAATCGAAGAGCGTGTCTAATGCACTAATTGTTGCCAACATCAACGGTAGCATTGAAATTACTGGATATGAAGGCGAGAAGGTCCTGCTTGAAGTGACGAAGACGATCAAGGCCAAAACCACCAGCAGGTTGGAGCAAGGTAAGAAAGAGATTCAGCTAGGTATGATTGATCGGGCAGACACTCTGATTTTCTATGTAGCGGGTACGTGTAATAAATTTGGTAAGAACAAGGGCGAAGAACGCAATTGGGGATCTGATGATGGCTGGGGCTATAATTGGTCGAACTGTAAGGATGATCGATGTGATGCACCATACGACTACACACTCGATTTTAATCTTAAGGTGCCTTTCTCTGTTAACTTGCTTGTGAGCACTATCAATGACGGGAACATCGCTGTTTCAAATATGAAGGGTGCCATGAGAGTGAATAATATTAATGGCAGCATCAAGCTGAGCAATATCAGCAAGGAGGCATCAGCCAGCACCATCAACGGTGATGTTGATATTGAGTATGTAAAAAACCCCGATAAAGCCTGTCGTTTCTACACATTGAATGGTGATATCAATGCGTGGTTTCAAAAAGGCCTGGCAGCCAATCTAAGTTTCGAGAGTTACAATGGCGAATTTTACACGAATGTAGATAAGTTGGAATCCTTACCCGCCATGGTTGAAAAAGAACAACACGATAATAGCGTGAGGTACAAGGTAAACGGTAATCGCTTTAAAATTGGTAATGGAGGAGTGCCTTTGGAATTCGAAACGTTTAATGGAGATGTTTATTTAAAGGAAAGAGCTAATTGATAAAAAAATGAAAAAGCAATTTGTTACAATAATAATAGTGCTGTTAGGTAGTGTTATAGCTTTGCAAGCGCAAGACTCCGGGGATTTTGCTGTGCCCCTGAGCGATCCAGCCAAGCGTGGAAAATTGAAAGCACACTTGAACTATGGTTCGATTACAGTGAAGGGAACCGCACGTAAAGATGTTTTGGTAAAATATTCAACCGTAGAGGAAGAGCATGATGACGACCATGATCACGAAGACGAGGATGAAGGTCGCAAGTCATCAAATCGATCAGGATTGAAACGTATTTCTGGTGGAACTATGGACCTTGAGGTTACAGAGAGAGAAAATTCGGTAAGAGTAAATTCTGATTCATGGTCACATCGGATGAAGCTGGAGATTGAAGTCCCCTCGGGATTTGATCTGAATGTAAGTACTTACAACGATGGTGACCTGGTGGTGTCCAACATACAAGGAGAACTGGAACTCAACAATTATAATGGAGAGATCACAGCCGAAAATATTTCGGGCTCTGTGGTGGCAACAACCTATAACGGAGAGATTAAGGTCACCTTTGATAAAATCACGGAGGGAACCCCAATGTCTTACTCAACGTACAATGGCGATATTGACATTACTTTCCCTGCGACATTGAAAGCGATTTTTAAAATGAAAACCGAGCAAGGGGAGATTCTCAGCAGCTTTGATATGAAGATAATTAAGGCCGGCCCCGTACAGAAAAAAGATACTAACTCAGGCACCTATAGAGTGGTTGTGGATGAATGGGTAAAGGGTGAAGTAAATGGGGGAGGTCCGGAGTTTACGATGAAAAACTACAATGGCGATATCATTGTAAGGAAGAAATAGCATACGCAAAAAAATGCGTTAACAAAGCCGGAACGTTCCGGCTTTGTTTTTTTAGAACAAGCCACTAACTTGACACCAATAAGCGGGAGTAGCTCAGTTGGTAGAGCATCAGCTTCCCAAGCTGAGGGTCGCGAGTTCGAGCCTCGTTTCCCGCTCAATTAGCAAACTGAAAATCTATTATCCACAACATCCCGGTGCGCAGCAGTTGACTGGCTTCTCCGCAAAGACCGTAATACTGAAGATGCCCGAAGTTCCATTTTTAAATTCGTCCATTTCACTTGTAGAAAGGTATTCCTTTAGAATTTCATCAGGCAGTGTGATTCTCTTTTCCTTTTGAAGTGAGATATTTTCAAACCCAGCGTCTTTAATGATGGAAAGGTATTCATCTTTTTGAATTGCCCCCGATACGCAACCGGCATACATCTCTGCACTTTTTCTAAGACCATCAGGCAACGCTCCCACTAATACTATGTCTGATACACTGAAGTGCCCTCCTTTTTTCAACACACGGAACGTTTCTGCAAATGCTTGCTTTTTATCGGGTACCAGATTGAGTACACAATTGCTTACTACTACATCCGCAACATTTCCACCTAATGGCAAATTCTCAATATCTCCCTGACGGAACTCCACGTTTGAATACTTTAATTTTTCTGCATTGATGCGAGCCTTTTCTATCATCTTTTCGGTGAAGTCAATGCCAATTACTTTTCCCTTCTCACCAACAACGGAGCGGGCTACGAAACAATCATTTCCAGCACCTGAGCCAAGGTCAACTACCGTGTCTCCTTCTTTGATTTGTGCAAATTCGGTGGGCAGTCCACATCCAAGTCCCAGGTCTGCATCGGCAGCATAGCCTTTTAGGTTAGAATAGTCATCGGCCATCACCGTGTAGTCAACGGTAGAGCAACCGCACGTGGCTCCACAACAGCTTGATTCGTTTTGGCCTTTACTTTGGTCAGCAATTTGACCATATTTTTCTTTCACAATCTCTTTTAGTTGTTCTCCTGTCTGTGTTGTGTTCATAAAATTGTCTTTTCAGTTATAGTATTGTTGATAGTTTTTTGTCAAAATAGCAAGCACTGCGCCTCTTGAGCTTCATATCTAATTAATCGTAATATTACGATTTAAGTTTCACTTTTAGAAAATATTTTTTGTTGCGTTTTTAAGTGGATAGACAGTGGTTTTTCTATCTTACTTGTCGTTTTACGGTAACAAATCAATTTTCAAATGAAAAAAGCAGCGATAGTCGTTTTAATCATTATTCTGTTGATTGGCTCTTTTGTCCTAAGAACAGTATGGAGAGCCGGTAGTTTTAAGACAATCAACAACGGCTTTTCCGGGAGCACCCAGAAAATTGAAGGACCAACCGGAGTTGAAGATATTACTATCGATCAAACTACGGGTTTGGCTTTTCTATCATCCGATGATCGTTGGGCATCAATGCTTCACAAGAAGCCAGTGAAAGGCGCCATTTATCGAATGAATCTAAATGATTCAATTCCTGAACCGATTATCCTTACCAATGAATTTGAGCAAGACGATTTCCACCCACACGGAATCTCTCTTTTTTCTAAAAACGGTAGAAAATTTTTGTTTGTTGTGAATCATCGGCAATCAGGCAATACGATTGAGATCTTTGAATACGCCAATGACTCGTTAAAGCATAAAGAAAGTATTTCTCATGAATTGATCATTAGCCCCAACGATGTAGTAGCGGTAGGCGAACGGCAATTTTACTTCACGAATGATCACAACGAGAAAATGAGTACCTGGCGATACGTTAAAGACTTGCTTACCATTGGCACTGGCAATGTCTGCTATTATGATGGGCAAACCGTTCAAGAAACTTCTGCAGCAGGAATTAAATATGCCAATGGGATTAACGTGAGCTTGAATCGTGAAAAGTTATATGTGGCGGCTGCGAGCGACCTGAAGATTTTAATCTATAACCGGGATAGTATTTCGGGAGCACTTACCAAATCCGGGGAGATCAACACCAACACAGGTGTGGATAATATTGAAATAGATGCTGAAGACAATCTGTGGGTCGGTTGTCATCCTCAATTGCTCAAGTTTTTGTCTCATGCGAAAGATGAGAGCGCTAAATCGCCTTCTGAGATTATACGGCTTCGGAATTTAGGTGGTGATAAATTTGAGCAGGAGACAATTTACATGAATGATGGAAGTGAGATATCCGCATCATCTGTTGGAGCTTCATACAAAAATACATTGTTGATTGGCCCTGTTTTCCAGCATCATTTCGTCTTTGCTGAACGAAAGTAAGAACCATTGGAATCAATGATCGGGTACTTTGTAGATCATTGAATTAATATTGATACCTGCCCCTACCGCCACGAAGGCAAGATAGCCACCTTTTTTGATGATATGATGATCAAGCTCACCGCGACTCATCAGATCATAAAGTGTAGGTATTGTGGCAACGGAACTATTACCCAGCTTGGATATTGTCATAGGCAAAACATTTGACACGGCCTGATGCGATCCGTATATAAGCTGAAGTTGTTCAAGAATTGCCTCATCCATTTTGTTGTTTGCCTGATGAATGAGGAATTTATCAATATCCGTAATAGTAAGTCCCAGTCTTTCAATACTCTTTTGAATGACCGCGGGTACAAGCTTGAGCGCCTGCTCATAGAGCTTACGCCCTTTCATTTTAATAAACAGGTGATCTTTTTGATAATTAGGGTTGGAGGACTTATCTAAATGGATGATATAGGTCTGCCCGTTGGCAAACGTTTCAGTATAATGGGAAAGTATTCCGATGGGAGTATCACTTGTTTGTGCCTCAAGAACAACGGCTCCCGCACCATCAGAATAGATCATGCTGTCGCGATCATGGGGATCGCAAATTCTGGAAAGTGTATCAGTGCCAATCACTAACACGCGTTGTGCATCGCCAGATTTGATAAAATAATTGGCTTGAATCATGGCCTGAAGCCAACCGGCACAGCCAAAGGGAAGATCGTAAGCAATTGTTTTTGGATTGTGAATCTCCAGCCGTTGTTTTACGCGGGAGGCCAATGAAGGAACCATATCACTCCTTAAATTATCGGGCCGGATATCGCCAAAGTTGTGTGCAAGAATAATATAGTCAAGAGCCTCCTTGTCACAACCCGATGAGTCAATGGCTTTTTGTGCCGCAAAAAAAGCAATATCTGAGGCCACAAGATCATCCGTTACATACCTTCTTTCTTCTATGCCGGTGATGGCTTGAAACTTATTTATAATCTCATCATTACCCTTTGCGATGCGAGTGCCATCTTGCTCATAAAATTGATGTTGCAAAAAATAGTCATTGGTTATTTTTCTAGTGGGAATGTAAGATCCACTTCCAATGATAACAGAATAGCATTTGGGTGACATTGACCAAAGGTAAAATTCCCGATGACAACGCCAAGTGTTAGGCTTGGAAAATACTTTTGTTTTAACGTACCCTCGTTAGGTACTTACTAGCCAATTGCCTTCAGTCTCTGCAGAAGGGGAGGGTGGGAGTAGTGAAAGAAAACATAAGCAGGGTGAGGGTAAAGATTACTTAATGAGTCAACCGATAACTTCTTTAGGGCATTGGCAAGCGCTGATCCGCTAAAAGTTTCTTTTGCATAGGCATCGGCCTCAAACTCATTTTTGCGACTCAATAAACTCATGAGAAGGCCCGTGATACCGGATAATGGCGAAAAGAGGATACCAAACGCAATCAGATTGAGGTGAATAGCTTGTTGATGCCCACCCAGCGCTAAGGATAAATTTTCATTAAAGACAATTCTTGATAAAACAAAAAGCATAAAGAAAACCTGAACTACAGAAATGATGTAGCTTAAAATAATGTGCTTCTTCTTAAAATGACCCACCTCATGCGCCAGCACAGCGACTAATTCTTCTGTTGAATGATTACTAATTAAGGTATCATAGAGCACAATCTTTTTCTTTTTCCCGATGCCTGAAAAAAATGCATTGGCCTTTTTCGATCGTTTTGATCCATCCATGATATAAATATTGTCAAGCGGGAAGCTCACTTTTTTTGCGAATGCCTCAATAGCGCCCTTTAGCTCTCCCTCTTGCAATGGTGTAAGTTTGTTGAACAAGGGAAGGAAAAGAGAAGTGTAAAACATATTTACCAATAGGATGAAGAGTGCTGCAATTGTTCCGAACCATATCCAAAAATTCGGACCTATTTTCTGAATCAACATAATCAATACAGCGATAAGCACGCCTCCTATAATTGCACCCAAAACATAGCCTTTCAATTTATCGGTGATGAATGTTTTTACCGTTGTCTTGTTAAAGCCATATTTTTCCTCAATGACAAATGTGGAGTGCAACTGGAAGGGCAGCGTTAATAAATCGGAGATAAAAACTACGATACCGAAGAATACCAATGCAAGGGAGATGTCATTTTGCAGGTAATTTCGCAATAACTGATCAAGCATTCCAAAGCCGCCAAAAAGAAGCATCAATAGTGATAGTACAAACCCGAACGCGGCAGTAAGAAAACCAAAATTTGTTTGTTCGCGATGGTAATCAAGTGACTTTAGGTACTTCTGCTGATCATAAAATTCCGCAACTTCTGTCGGGATGTCTTTACGCTGTGCTGTTAGATTCAGATAGTCTAAAGCCTGATCAAATAAATAGCTAATGATGGAAATTCCAAGAATAATATAAAGCAGCGTAGAGGGAGACATTAGTGAACGATAACGGTGAACTAATCTTTAATCATTTCCTTTTCGGCTGCTGCGTAAGCAAAGCCGGGCCAGCCATCAGATTTAAGGATTATCGCATAGAGCTCTTTTGATTTTTCAGAGTTGCCCTGATACTTGTACCAATTTGCAAGACCATATAGCTTGGTCACATCCTGAATTGACATTTTCTCCACCGGCATCGTAATGTCAATTAACTCATCGGCTTCAATGAGATTCTTGTAAAACAAAACCCTTCTGAAATAAGCCTGATCTTTGTCTTCCACATAATCCGGGGTGATGGGCTTTAACAATTCATCGGCTTTATCTTTGCGACCAATCCGCATATAGCAGTTGTAGAGCCAATCGCTTGCACCTACTGCATTTTTTGTATTGTCAGCAGCAGCAAGAGCCTTTTCAAATGCTGAAGATGCTTTGATATAATCTTTCTTTAAAAACTGATAAACACCAATATGGTAGAAGATCTGATGCCTTACGGTAGCCGTTGGCTTTCCATCCAACCCATACTCCATTTCCTCTCCAACGGCTGGGATTAGCTCAGCAGCCTTTTCTAAATCTCTGAAGGCTTCATTTAATTTTCGTACAGTAATGTATCGGTGTCCGCGATTGCGAAGGAGCTTGTAAGAGGTTGGAAATTTTTCTAAACCTTCAGTATAGTTCGAAATTGCAAGTTTGTAGCGATTCGTAGCGACATAATGCTTTCCTATTTCAACAAAATCATCCTCAGTCAATTTTTCTTTGTTACGAATTGCATTGATTGAACTGTCGCTTTTGGCAAGTGCCAACGGCTCAACCTGCTTTGAATAAAGAGGCTTGCCCGAAAACGAGATAGCTTCAGGCTCGTTGGGTGATGACGAATTTTCTACCGACTCTTTCGGCTTGGAACAGGAACATAGAACGAGAATGGCTACATAGATGAAGTGCTTCATGGGAAATATTATTATGATCTAAAAATACTACTTATTCCGAAAAATAAGGAATCAGGCCAAAAGTTGCTGTAGAGAAGTTTCTGTTTTTTTGAAATCGAATCGGGCGAGTTGGTCTGTCATCATTTGGGTGATTTGGTCGTTGCATAAGTTTCCAATGCTCCCCTCATGACTGTGCTGTACGTTAGGTGAATGACTAAACTTGTTGGCTTCAATTTGCTGTCCTACTTTCTTGTAAGCGTCACGGAAGGGAATTCCCTGAAGTACAAGTTTATTGACTTCCTCTACACTAAAGAGGTATTTGTATTTTTCATCATTCAGAATATCTCCATTAACGATAACGTGAGACATCATTAGCGAAGTCATTTGAAGGCAGTCCTTCAATGTTTTGAAAGTGGGGAAAAGCATCTCTTTCAGCAATTGAAGATCCCGATGGTAGCCAGAAGGAAGATTGGTTGTCATCATTGCAATTTCATTAGGCAAAGCCTGAAGTTGATTGCACTTTGCGCGAATGAGTTCGAAGACATCGGGATTCTTCTTATGCGGCATGATGCTGGAGCCGGTTGTTAGTTCATCAGGAAAGCTGATGAAGGCAAAATTTTGATTAAGGTACAAACACGCATCCATCGCTAATTTAGCCAACGTGGCTGCTACATTACTTAATGCCTGTGCTACAATCCGTTCGGCTTTTCCACGACCCATTTGCGCATAAACAACGTTATAGTTTAAATCATCAAACCCAAGCAGTTCGGTAGTTAACCTACGGTTAAGTGGAAAGGATGATCCATATCCTGCTGCAGAGCCCAGCGGGTTTTTGTTAACAATACGATAAGCGGCTTCAAGGGTTATTACATCATCGACAAGACTTTCGGCATAAGCTCCAAACCATAAACCAAAAGAAGAGGGCATAGCCAGTTGTAAATGTGTGTAGCCGGGGAGGAGCTTATTCCTATGCTCTTCACTTTTGAGTATTAATAAATGAAAGAGTGATTGTATTTCTTTTGTTAGGCGTTCAATCTCATTTCTCAAAAAAAGCTTTACGTCTACTAAAACCTGATCGTTTCTTGAGCGGCCACTATGTATTTTCTTTCCGACATCGCCTAGCTTTTTAGTGAGAACAAGTTCTACTTGTGAATGAATGTCTTCTACTCCTGCTTCTATGACAAAACTTCCGGCAAGTAATTGATGATAAATAGATTTTAATTCGGCCGAAAGGATTTTCCATTCATCTTTACTTATCAAGTCGATGGTGTGGAGCATTTGAATATGAGCCAGAGACCCCAGTACATCAAAACGGGCCAAATGCATATCCATTTCCGAATCGCTGCCAATAGTAAAGGCAGAGACCTCTTTTAATGCATCTTTATCTTTTTGCCAGAGTTTCATAATCAGTTGCCAGTTTGCAAGATACCAATTTCAGGGTCTTCAAATTTATTTAGGTTTGCTAACCTTTTTGAATCTTTGTAGATGTCTAAATCTCTATAACTTTTCATTTGGTTATTTACTTCAGGCAACTGGTACCTTGTAACCTGCAACTCATTTCATTAATTCGTTAATCTGAACATACTGTAATAACATAATGGTCTTTCCATCTTTAATCTCTCCAGTGGAAATCATATCCAATGCCTTCGAAAATGGAATTTCCAGAACATGAATATCTTCATGTTCGTCCACGCCACCACCTTCGGAAGTTTTCATATCTCTGGAATATTCAGCGACAAAGAAATGGAGTATCTCCGTAACCGATCCGGGTGACATATACGCTTCAAATATTTTCTTAACGTCCCGAATGGTAAACCCCGTCTCTTCTTCCGTTTCTCTCCGAATAGCATCTTCCGCATTATCGGCATCGAGAAGACCTGCACACGCTTCGATGAGCATGCCACTTGGATTTCCATTGATAAACGTAGGAAGCCTGAATTGCTGCGTTAGAATTACAGTTTTCGTAGCGCGATTATAAAGTAAAATAGTGGCACCATTACCACGATCGTAGGCCTCCCTGCTTTGTTGATGCCAGGTGCCATTTTTGTGTTGGTAGTCGAACGTTATTTTTTTTAACGTATACCAATTGTTTGAGAGGATTTCTGTCTTTTGAATTTTTACTCTGTCGTTCATAGGATAATCTGTTCCAGTAGCGAAATGTAGGAATTAATTCCCTCTTCAATTTCTTTTATAAAAATGTATTCATCCGCCATATGGGAGCGTGCTGAATCGCCAGGGCCCATCTTTAGCGAAGGCACAGGGATCAGGGCCTGGTCTGATGTTGTGGGAGAGCCATACAATGTTTTTCCAATTTTTTTTCCAGCTACTATAATTGCGTGGCTTGCATCAATACCGGATGGGCGAAGCCTCATGGATCGGGGAGTAACTACACATGAGACATTTTGTTTCACGATGTCGAGCACTTCTTCAAGAGAGTATACATCGGTTACACGAACATCGACTGTGAATTTGCATTCTGCGGGAACCTGATTGTGTGCCTGGCCGGCATTAATCAAGGTTACACTCATCTTTATTTCCCCAAGAGTTGGTGAAATCTTTGGAAAGCGAAACGTGCGAAACCATTCTATATCTTTAATGGCTTTATAAATTGCATTTACTCCTTCTTCACGAGCGGCATGCCCTGCTTTGCCGGCACTTATACAGTCTAACACCAACAACCCTTTTTCGGCAATAGCAATGTTGGTCAACGTAGGTTCGCCAACAATGGCAAAATCTATTTTCGGCAGATCACTCCACACCAATTCGATTCCCTGTGTTCCGGATATTTCCTCTTCAGCCGAAGCAACCAACACAAGATTCCATTTTAGACTTGGTTTTGCGTTGAAAAAAAGAAAAGTAGCGATGAGTGATACTAAAGCACCACCTGCATCATTGCTTCCCAGACCATAGAGTTTGTCATCTTCGAGCGAAGGCAAAAATGGATTGCGCGTGTAGCCCTCGTTGGGTTTTACGGTATCATGATGGGAATTGAGCAGCAGTGTTGGCTTAGAAGGATCGAAATTGACGTTAGTGGCCCAAACATTATTTTTCATTCTTCTAACGTTGACTCCATGTTGAGATAGAAAAGTTGCCAACACGTCAGCCGTATTGCTCTCTTCCCGACTAAACGATGGGATAGCAATTAATTGTTGCAGTAGTTTGATCACGCTGTCATTACTAGCGCTGCTCATGAGTGAGTAATCAATGTTCCTTTAGTTTCATAACCAGTATTGGCTAATAGATGGGTATGCTCTCCAATGAGTACTTCCTTTACTCCGGATTCAATAGCGGAGAAGGCGTTTTCTAGTTTAGGAAGAATGCCGTCTTGAAAAGCTCCTTCCGCCAAAAGAGTTTGATACAGCGTTTTGTTTAGGTTGCGGATGACGGAATTATCATCTTTTACATCGCGCATCACGCCTAATTTTTCAAAACAGAAAATTAGCCTAACATCAAAATGCTTGCTCAATGAAATAGCGAGGACTGATGCAATGGTGTCTGCATTGGTATTGAGCATTGAACCATTGGCATGGGTAAGTGGTGCAAAAACTGGAATCACATTCTGTTTTAACAAAAAGTAAAGTAGCGTGCTATTCACGCTCTCGGTTGTGATGTCGCCTACAAATCCAAAATCAATTTCGCCCACGGGCCGTTTGACTGCTTTGATTAAATTACCATCCGCACCCGTGACGCCCATAGCATTACAGTGTATAGCTTGAAGATGTGCCACAATTTGTTTGTTAACAAGACCTCCATACACCATCGTCACCAGATCAAGGGTTTGGGCATTCGTTATTCTTCTTCCCTTGACATAATGGGATTGAATTCCCAGTTGGTCGCCCAGTTTAGTTGCAATATTGCCACCACCATGAATAAGAATTTTAGGTTCGTGAATGGAGGCGAAGTCTTTTAAAAAATTGGCGAGTGATTTTTCATCGTCTAATACATTACCGCCAATTTTTATAATATAGAGCCTGTTCATATTCTTTTATTTGTTCGTTTTTTCTTTTAGTAATTCTGCCAGCACTGCTTGCGCGGCCCACACCCTGTTTTCCGCCTGACGGGTTACATAGCTTGATGATCCGTCCAAAACACCTGCACTTAACTCCACATTTCGCCTGACGGGAAGACAATGCATGACTTTTGCCTCATTGGTGACTCGGAGTTTTTCCGGAGTTAGCATCCAATCAGCATCGGTGCAAAGAATTTTTCCATACTCATTGTAGGAGCTCCAGTTTTTTACGTACACATAGTCAGCATCTTTCAGTGCTGCTGCCTGGTCATAAAGAATTTTGGCTCCTTTTGTAAACTTTGTGTCCAGTTCATAATTCTCCGGATGCGTAATAACGAAATCAGCCTGACCAAAAGCATTAATCCATTGCGAAAAACTATTTGCCACACATTGTGGCAATGGCTTTACGTGAGGTGCCCATGTTAATACGATTTTTGGCTTTCTCTTTTGATGAAAGGTTTCTTGAATTGTAATCAGATCGGCAAGGCTTTGCAACGGATGAAGGGTGGAACTCTCAAGACTAACGATGGGCACTCCGGCATACTTTACAAATTGTTGAATGTATTGTTCACTGTAATCATCCTCTTTGCTTTTGAGTAGCGGAAATGTTCTGAGTCCGAGAATATCAAAGTATTTCCCCAGCACAGGGGCAGCGTCTTTCACATGTTCTACGGTTGTGCCGTTCATAATGACGTCATCCTCAAACTCCAATGCCCAGCCATCCTGCCCCACATTAAACACAATGGCATCCATTCCTAAGTTTCTGGCAGCAAGTTGGGTGCTTATTCGGGTGCGCATGCTGGGATTGAGAAACAACATTCCCAATCTTTTATTCTTCCCCAGTGTTTCGTCTTTGAATGGATTGGCTTTGTAGTTCAATGCGCTTGCAACGAGGTGTTGCATATCAACCACATCATGAGAGGAAAGGAAATGCTTCATGAGCCTACTGCACGTTTTAATTCAAGATCTAATGCACCCAAAAACAAATCACTTTCTTTTTTTGACAAAGCAAGAGAGGGGAGAAGACGAATTGTGTTGGGTTTAGCTTCACCGGTAAAAATATGGTGCTTGACTAAAATTTCTTTGCGCAAAGAAGCCAGCGAAGCAGGAAGATCAAAGCCAATCATTAAACCCACTCCACGGACTTCCTGAATAGAGGGAAACGACTTAAGTTGTTCCATCAAATAGTTACCCAATTTAGATGCGTTGTGCATGAGATTTTCACTTTCGATAACTTCCAATACGGCAAGTGCTGCTGCGCACGCTAAATAGTTGCCGCCAAAGGTTGTGCCGAGCATGCCGTTCCATGGCTTAATGTCAGGATGAATAAGCACACCTCCGATTGGGAAGCCGTTGCCCATGCCCTTGGCAATGGTGATAAGATCTGCTTCCACTTCAGCATGCTGGTGCGCGAAAAATTTTCCCGTCCTTCCGTAGCCGGATTGAATTTCATCTACGATTAGAAGGGCCCCTACTTCTTTGCATTTTCTTTTAAGAAGTTGAAGAAATGAACGTTGAGGAACATGAATACCTCCAACTCCCTGGATTCCTTCGATGATTACGGAGGAGACTTTATTATCGATAGTGTTGATGAAGGTCGCCTCATCATTTAATGGAAGGAATAAGATATCATGACCTGAATTGAAAGGTGAAACAATCTTTGGATTGTCCGTAGCCGCGACAGCACCTGATGTGCGACCGTGGAATGCGTTCTTAAAGGCGATCACTTTCTTGCGGCCATTGACGAACGAGGCAAGCTTCAACGCGTTCTCGTTTGCCTCAGCTCCGGAATTACAAAGAAATAACTGGTGATTGGGATAGGACGAGATTTGCCCTAGCTTTTCCGCCAGTCTTTCCTGCAATGAATTCTTAACACTATTTGAGTAAAAACTTATCTTATCTAATTGGCTCTTCAAGGCCTCAACAAAATGAGCATGATTGTGACCAATGGAGATCACGGCATGACCCCCGTATAAATCGAGGTATTTTTTTCCTTCGCTGTCCCAAAGCCACGAGCCTTCGGCCTTTACAGGTTCAATCGGGAAGAGGGGATAGACGTCAAATAGTTTCAAGAAATTATGTTTAAAGTAAAAAGTCGAAAGCTCAAAACACGCTTCCTTTCAATTTTAATCCTTCCGCTTCATCAAATCCAAACATAAGGTTCATATTTTGAACAGCTTGCCCACTGGCTCCTTTTAGGAGATTGTCCGTCACTGAGTGGATGGCGAGTTTGCCACCTACTTTTTCTAAGTAAATCAAACACTTATTCGTATTGACAACCTGCTTAATATCAATCATCTCACCGGCCATATGAGTAAAGGGATGGCTTGCATAGTAGTTGCCATAAAAAGTTCTTAATTCCTCAATAGATAAAGAACAGTTCACGACAGATGTGACAAAGATTCCTCTTGTAAAATCACCACGCCATGGCACAAAATTGATTTCTTCCGAAAATCCCGGCTGTAGTTTTTTTAGCGTTGCATTGATTTCAGCAAGATGCTGGTGCGTAAGAGTTTTATACGCGGACACATTATTAGCTCTCCATGTAAAGTGCGTTGTCTCCTGAAGTTTTTGACCCGCACCTGTCGAACCGGTAATTCCGGTAGTATGAACCTCGGTGAGTAGACCCGCCTTCGCCAAAGGAAGCAGGCCCAATTGAATGGTGGTGGCAAAACAACCAGGGTTGGCGATATTCTTTGCCACTTTGATTGCATCGCGATGTAATTCAGGAAGGCCGTAAATAAATTCTCTATCCTTAAACTTACTGTTCAAGCGAAAGTCGTTCCCCAAGTCGATGATCCTGGTTGAGTCAGGAAAATTATTTTCATCAAGCAGTTTCTGACTTTCTCCATGACTTAGGCACAAAAACAATACGTCTACTGGCTGCAAAAAGTCACTGGAGAAATTCAGGTTTGTCTCGCCTATTAAATCAGTATGGACTGCCGTAACGGGTTTGCCAGCCTGGCTCCTGCTTTGTACGAAAGCGACTTCTACCTTAGCATGATTAAGCAAGAGCCGGAGTGTTTCCCCTCCGGTATATCCGGCACCACCGACAATACCAGCCTTTAATTTGTTAGTCATCTTATATATAATGTATGAACTACTAAAAGTTGAGCGTCAGGCTTCAAACTTTAGATTTGCCCTCTGCTTCTTCTTTCACCAAATGATAGATACCGACTTGATTTCCGAAAATCTTAGTAAATCCTTTCACATCGTCTCCCGTCCAGCCAAGATTCATCTCACCATACTTACCAAATTTGGAAGACATCAAATCATATTTGGACTCGATGCCGTTTATCTGATAGCGATACGGATTCAGCGTGATGGATACATTACCCGTCACGTGTTGCTGTGTATTATTTAAATAAGCTTCTATGTCGCGCATGACAGGATCAAGATATTGACCTTCATGCAACCAATTGCCGTAGAATTGGGCCAACTGATCTTTCCAGCTTAGCTGCCATTTGGTCAATACGTGTTTTTCTAAGGCATGGTGCGCTTTGATAATCAGCAAAGGTGCAGCAGCCTCAAAGCCCACCCTTCCTTTGATGCCAATAATGGTATCGCCTACGTGTATGTCCCTTCCAATTCCGAAGGGTCCTGCAATAGACTGCAAGAAATGGATAGCTTCCACGGGATGGGCAAAATTTTTACCATTGACTGACACGAGTTCTCCCTTGTCAAATCCAAGTTTTACTTCTTCGCTTCCGGTTTTGGTCATGGGCGTGGGCCATGCTTCTTCCGGAAGCTGTCCCATGGAATTCAATGTCTCTCTTCCACCCACTGAAGTGCCCCATAGCCCTTTATTGATGGAGTACTTTGCTTTTTCAAAATTAAACACAACTCCTTTTTCCTTCAGGTATTCGATCTCCGCCTCCCTGCTAAGTTTCTTATCTCTGATGGGTGTAATGATTTCGATCCCGGGAATCAAAATCTGAAAGACCATATCAAATCGTACTTGATCATTGCCTGCTCCTGTACTGCCGTGTGCCACGCCATCGGCTTTTATCTTCAGCGCATAATTGGCTACGGCAAGGGCTTGCGACATGCGCTCGGCACTTACACTCAGCGGATAGGTTGAGTTTTTTAAGACATTCCCGAAAATGAGATACTTAATTACCTTATTGTAGTAGTTCGCTGTCTCATCGATCGTCTGATGGGAAGCCACGCCTAAGGCAAGTGCTCGCTTTTCAATGTCTTTTATTTCATCTTGACTAAAGCCCCCTGTATTTACGGTGAGTGTATGTACCTCGTACCCAAGGTCACGGGAAAGATAAATGGCACAGTAGGAAGTATCTAAACCACCGCTAAATGCTAAAACAATCTTTTTTTTCATGATTACCAGAAGAATAGAAAGTTTAGAATGGAAGTCTTCTTTCCATCTTCATCATCACTCTTTCGCCAGCCTTTAAGCAGCACGAATTGTTTAAACTGAACCCAGCGTTCAAATAATCTGAAGTTACCTTGAAATTCGCGCTTGCGATGATACTCAAGGTCGCCATCTTCAGTGACTACCGTTTTGGCGCGCTCTGCTTTTTTCTTCGCTTCTTCAATGGGATCAAAGAGCATGGCAGTGCACATACAATTTTTGCGCTCCTTGCTCATGAGTATTTCATAGTTGACGCAGCTCTTGCAGCCTTTCCAAAACTCTTCATCGGTTGTCAATTCCGAATAGGTTACAGGCTCATACCCCAGGTCTGAATTAATTTTCATTACCGCTAAACCCGTAGTCAAGCCAAAAATCTTCGCATCCGGATATTTTTTTCGCGAGAGCTCAAACACTTTGCGTTTGATTTCGGTAGCTACACCCGATTTGCGAAACGAAGGCGCAACGATAAGCCCGCTATTGGCCACAAATTTTTCATGCTCCCACGATTCGATGTAGCAGAAGCCAACCCAGGTGCCATCGCGTGTTACTGCAATTACCGCCTTGTCCTCTTCCATCTTGAGTTTCACGTACGCTGGCGAACGCTTGGCGATACCAGTGCCGCGTGCTTTTGCCGACTCGGCCATCTCTGTGGTGATGGTATCGGCATAATGTGTGTCAGCAGCCGTAGCTGTTCTGACAATTATATTGTCTTCCAATGTTGTTACTAATTAAATTTTAAGAATCAGGTAAAATGCCGTAAAGCATCAATAAGCAACTACTCCCTGGGAGTATTGCTCAGCATCAACGGTAAGTGAAGATATCAGATCCTGATCCGCGTGTGCGGTCGCCTCGTCACCCGAGAGGCACTGAGTGTATTAAAGCCGCCAGGTAAAGTGGCGGGAAAGAAGAAGGTGTGTTGACCTTCGGATTCTTTAATGGTGACGTTTGTTCTCAATTCGCGTAGTGGTTAATGTTAGATAAAAGGCATTCAGTTAAATTTTAAACAAAATTAAGTGATAATTTTTTCATTTTAGCAATAATGCCTTCACGAATTTTTAGACGAGACGATATGCCGGGCCGAGGCAACCGTTTGTGTTGTGCCTTAATGAGTACTAACTATTCATTTCGGAGCGTGTTGGAAGGATTGGTTCTTGCTGCACGAATAGTTTGTGAACTTACTGTCGCTAGCGCAATGAGTACAGTACCCATAGATGCAAGTAAGTATAATAAGGGATCCATGGTAACGTGATAGGCAAAGCCATTAAGCCACAATCCCATAAAGTACCAGGCCACGGGCCATGCGATCAGGTTGGAGACAAGGATCAGAAAAACAATCTCCTTAGAAAGAAGGGTGAGAATACTTGGCACTGAGGCACCGAGTACTTTGCGAATGCCTATTTCCTTTACTCGCTGCATGGTATTAAAGGTTGCCAATCCAAAAAGACCAAGGCAAGCAATGAATATCGCGAGGCCGGAAAAGATGGTAAAGAGCTGGCTTTGCTTCTGCTCCGATTCGTAAAGGCGTTCGTAGTTTTCACTAAGGAACTGATAATCAAACGGGCGCTTTGGCAAAAATTCTTTCCAGACCTTCTCGAGATGCTGCAGGCCCTGCTGAGCCTCTTTCCCGGAAATCTTTACAGAAAGATTATTATAATAATTGGGGAAGAAAATCATCGGAATGATGTCCTGGTGGAGCGACTCGAAATGAAAATCTTTCACCACACCAATTAATTTCCCCTTTACGCCTCCGTAAATATAATCTTTGCCGATCCCTTCTTCCGGTGTTTTCCAACCATACTTGCGGGTGGCAGCTTCATTGACGATAAAAGCCAATGAGTCGTCTGTAGGTATGTCTTTAGAGAAATTTCTTCCGGCAACAAGTTCAATGCCGAAGGTGTTAAAAAACTCAAAATCGGTGCAAACGTATTTTGTAGTTATGCCTGAGTCAAAGAGACTGTCTCCTTTAGTGATAGAAGGCGTGCCCTGGTCATCGAGCAGCCTCCCTGTGGGAACACGGGATGAACGCGCTGCGCCTTTAATAGTGGATGACTTGGTAAGCTCATTATAAAACGATTCATATGTCTTATCCAGATCCTCTGTATAGGGCAATACCACAATTTGATCACGATCATACCCAAGGTTGAGCGAATTGAGATAGCCCAGTTGCTGAGCTGTAATGGCTGTAGCGATGATGAGTACGATAGAAATTGAAAACTGAGAAATTACCATCGCTTTGCGCAGAGCTCCCTTGCCAGGCACAGCACCTTGTTTTCCCTTGAGAACTTCCACTGGCCTAAACCCAGAGATGACGAAGGCCGGATATACGCCTGCTAAAAGACCTACGAGTAAAGCAAATCCCGCTAGCCCTAATAATAGACTACTGAGGAGATTTAGCGTAAGCTCCTTTCCGGTAAACTGATTCAACCAGTCGAGGGAGAGGAAGGACACTGCGAGAGCTAATGCCAATGCAAAAAAGGCAGTCAGTACAGATTCACTCAGGAATTGGCCAATCAGCTGATTCTTATAAGCACCCACCGCTTTGCGCATGCCTACTTCTTTGGCGCGCTTTGTTGCCCTTGCGGTAGACAGATTGATGAAGTTGAAACAGGCGATCAAAATGATAAACAGTCCGATAACGCCCATCATGTATACATTATTGATATTGCCATTGACTTCCAACTCATCATCCAGATGTGAGTACAGGTGTATGTCGCTGACCTTTTGTACATGTAGCTTTGTGGCCTTGGATGCAACAAAGTCTTTGGCAGCGCCATAGTTGGCAATTGCATAAGGGCCGAAGTGTTTATCAAGGAAGGCAGGCATTTTTTCTTCCAGCTTCTTAGGATCGAATCCCTCATCTAATAAAATGTAAGTGCCGAAAGAGTTATTGCCCCAGTTCGTCTCCAGGTTCTCCCTTCCATAGATAGTGCTATCGTTAAGGGTGCTAAATGACACCAGCATATCGGGGTGCCAATGAGATTGAGAGGGGAGGTTTTTATAAATACCCGTTACCTCCAGATCTACCTGATCGTTGCCCCGTAACCGTTTGCCAATTACATTCTGATCTCCAAAATATTTTAAAGCTGCCTTTTCAGACAGCATGATGGTAAACGGGCGCGTCAAGGCAGTTTGCGGATCGCCTGCCAGTGTGGTGAAATCAAAGATTTGGAAAATTTCTGGCTCAGCCAGAAAAACATAGTTTTCTGTAAAGGACTTCTTCAGTTCTCCGTTTTCTTCCAGGCCGATGACAAACCCCGAATAATTAAGCGTCCTCGCCATCACCTCAATTTCTCCAAAATCATTCTTAACCAGTGGTCCGATAGGCGGTGCCACATTCCCAAGCCTCAGGTTGGGTTCACCATCAGGAGATAGAAAATCACGTGTGATTCGGTAGATGCGGGCAGCCTTGGAGTGCTGCTTTTCATAACCAAGCTCATCATTAATATATAAGTAGATGAGCAAGGCACTGCTGATTGCAAGGGCGAGGCCTGCAATATTGATAAATGCCGTAAGCCTGTTTCTGAAAATACTACGTAACGCTACTTTGAGGTAATTGCGGATCATGGGCCAGGGGGTTTGACGGATAACTCTTGTCTTTACGATTGGTTACATAAAGACGGAGGAATTCTTTCAGAAGATGCTTGCGAAGGGGAAAAAGTTTCGAAACATAACCTACTTCTCGGTCTAGAATTCATTCCCGGCAACAATTCAGCAAACAAAAAGGAGGATTTGACCAAGTCAATCCTCCTTTTTTTGGAACCCGCATCAACCTTATTTCTCTCTGCCCAGCTCAATTAATTTATCTACATCATTGTTGATGGAAAGAATCAATAGGCAAGTGGCCGTGCAAAATACGGGGCTGGTAATGCAATGATGACCACTCCAGCTTCCATCATCATTTTGAATGCGGACCATCCGCCCTGAGATGTTGTCGTACCATTTCGTCCAGGTGTTGTCTTTTCCGATGATCATCGACTCTCCCGTTTGCAGATAACTTAGAAACTCTTCTCCTCCATTGCTGCCAAAGCCGTCCATTACATCTTCTCGCTGGGCCTGTACCTTAGCTGATTGATAGACATTATAGGCAGTGGAGTACTTCATAGCTTCATCTTTGTCGAAGCCAATCTTCTCCAGATTTTCAGCAGAAGGAGGTGCGTTTTGCGCAAGCCTGCCATCACGTTTGGCCTTGTCTACTTCTTCCTTCACTTTGCGAGCTTCTTTCGCACTGGCTCTGGTAGAGCCGGATACTGAGTATAGCATAACTCCGGCACCCATGTCGGTATTTACGCTTCCGGTTTCAGCGTTGTAGTTTTTCTTTTGATAGGCCCTTGCTCTTTCCAACGCTGCGTCATCGACTTTCGCTCCTTGAGCTTGTGCAGCTTCCAGTGCGTTTGACGCAAAAGAAGATTGCAGTACTCCGGCCCAGCCTGATCCGGAAATGCTGCCATTCGAATCCTGGGCTTGCTGAATTTTTGCAACACATGTATTGAGATTTTTCTTTACACGATCCTTCAATTGCTTATCGTTATTTAGATATTCAAGCGAGTTAGTAAGAAACTGCGAGGCGAGGATCACATCGATATTTGCGCCCAACTTGATCTGAATTTGAGTGCCGGTCTGATCAGTAATATTGATGTTGGTTTGAGGAGATGACTCTACCGCCTTTAACACATACTCAAGCGACCTCCGCAGTTGTGTAGCATACTTTCCACCAGTGAAGGTGTTCCCACTTCTTAATAAGGCCATAGCTACCATTGAAGTAGTGGCAGGATCGCTCTGCACAGCGTGCGGATCCATAATATCTTGCCGTCCGTGACTTCCTGCGCCCCATCCTCCATTGTTGTTCTGTGCCTGGGCAATCCAATCCAGGCCGTTTTGTATGGAGAGGTTGACACTCTCGGGTGTTTTAAAAATAAAACTGGAGTCCGATGATTCTTCCCCCATTACGGTTCGGAACACACAACCCTTGGGAATGCTCCGATAGGTTGTTTTGTGTTTTACCTTGGAATTGGTTCTAAAGGTAAACGATACGAGCAGGACTGAACCTGCCACCAGTAAGGCGATTGATAGTGCTTTCCATGTTTTCATAACAGCTTGTGTTTAATTTACTGTTATGATGCAGCTGCCCCATAAATTCCATAAGGTCCACAGAGAATTTTTGCAACATACTTAAATGATGCTGTTTTTCAGACCGTATTTCAAACTAAGGTCTTTAGTTTTCTGGCTGAGGACTTTGCTGTAAGAATGAGGGACCTGATATCCCCGAGCAAACAAGGATTTATATTTTTCAAGAAGCTGAGGGTAGTGTTTCTCTATTGCTTTCATGACCAACGTCCGGCTGTCGTGTGCTTCGGTTCCGAAAAGCGTTATGGATGCAGGAAAAATATAGTTGACTCCAACGTTGTGGAAAACATTGAACATCGTTTCAAGGTGCTCTGCTGTATCAGTAATATAAGGCAGAAGTGGCATCAGGCTTACTCCACTGTGAAAGCCGTTTTGAAGTGCCTGCTTCATGGCAATGACTCTATCTGGTGGTGCTGTGGCTCCTGGCTCAAATATTTTTCCAATAGAAGAATCCAATGTAGAAAATGAAAAAGTAATAAACAGACCGTGCTGTAAGTTCCCTGCTAAATCGGCTGGGAGGATCGCCCTTTCGCGAATGGCATGCAGCAAATCAAAGTCGCGGACTACGAGGTCAGATTTGGTGATTATATGCAAAGGGAAACGATACTTAAGAATGATTTCAAGCAACTGACGAGTCAACAACTGGTCTTTTTCTATCTGCAAATAAGGGTCAGTAGAAGAGGAGAGCACAATGATGCCATATTGATTTTTGCGGGCTCGCAACGCCAACTGCTTTTCAAGCAACTCAGCTGCATTACTTTTCACCGTCAGCTTATCTTCCATGTGCAAACCATACTTGCTGCCGCGGATGTAGCAGTAAAGACAATTAAAAGAGCAACCACTATAAGGGTTAATTGTGTAGTCTCCCAGAAACCAGGGGTCTCTTTTCTTACTTTTGTTGAGTATGGATTTGGACTCTATTTGGTAAGCCACCATCGAAGGTAACGGTTCCGCGGTAGGAATAGAAAACCAACTTTTATCTCAGCGAAGATTTATTCTCGCCATAAAGATCTTTATAGGTCAGTACATTGCTTGGCTTGGCCTTGCTGGTAATAATCTTTAAATGTAACAGAAGGGCGGGGGCCATCAGCATAAATACAGTCAAATAGCCGATGCTAAATACGATTGAATTGTAGACGAACAAGCCCTCATAGGCAAAGAGATCATAAGCAAAGATTACGATGCCCAGCAATAATGAAATGATAAGGAATAAAACACCAATCCGCTCATTTATCCATGCCCGCACTACTATCACCACACAATACAACAATACAAATCCACAAGTGAAAAGGTAAACGGGAAGGTATTGTGTAAACTGAATAGGCTTGGTAAAGAGAGCAAATAGGATGTAAAGAATATTGATACCCACTAACAGGTATTTTAGCGCATTGCTGCTTTCATTGGGGAAGAGGCGATACGTAAATAACATTGCCCAAATGAGTGATAAGAATAACGTTACGTATTCTATTCTTATCATGACATCCCAATTAAAGTCGGGTACTAATGAAATGAATAGATAAAGATTAGAAAACACAGATCGTATTGCCCAGGTAAGGCAGAGTAGTGCAAAGTAGGCTGTTATTCGTTTTTTGTCTGTTCCCCAATAAATAAACAGAAAGCCAAGGCCCATTATTGTTAGCAGCAATGCTTCGGCCATATTGCTCCACACGGCAATCGTTCTTTTTTGCAACAGCGTTTCTGCGGCTCCGAGATAGATAGGATCTTTTGACCCTCCTTTGTTGTGATGAAAGTTGGCAACTTGTAAAATGATACTAAGGTTAGTTCCAGCACTCTGCAGCAAAACTGTCTGGGGTTTCCATTGAGGTAGAGTTTCTTCTTCAGATATCCCCACCTTACCATTCGTGGCTACCGATTTTCCGTTAACCCAAAGTTCATAGGAAGAGTATATCTGAGGAATTTCAAGTGCAAACGACTTTGTTTCTTTTGGCACAAGAACAGACAGTTTATAAGTTGCAAACCCAGTACCGTTACGAGTGCCTTTAATTTCATTCCATGTTTTTGGAAAGTGAGCAACGATACTTTTCCCCACTGAATCTTCAGGTCCAATGAGTTGATCTTCAAAAAGAAGCCAACTTCCATTAAGTGCCAATTGGCGTTCGTTAAAGTTCCAGGCCGTGGCATCAAGAATGCCGTTCTTAGCGATAGGAGCTTGCCCTACCGCAGTTCCCACGGCCAACGCTGTAAACAGGACAGTGGCTGTAAATGATTTTAAGGACGTGTAAGGCATTAAGAAATAACTTAGTACTAGAGAATGCCAATGCTATCTGGCGGCATTTACTGTTATGCGGATGTAAACTTACAATTTTTACAGGGTAAATAAAAAAGCCCGGACTGGCCGGACTTTTCTAATTTGATAGTGATTAAGAAACGTTTTAGGAGTTATCAGCTGATAGCGGGGCTGCACTAAATCATATTGGTGCTAATTCTTGTTAATATCTATCCTACCAATCATAATGCCCTTATGAATGTGTCCCTCACCACTCACATTAATTTCCGGCTCGCCAAAGGCATTGATCACGATTTCGTCAGATGTATTGACGCTAATTCTGCCCTCACCATAAACCCTTGTAGATGCCGTTTCACTTTTCATTCCACGCGTGTCTATTTTGTTTTCTCCAAAGGCACGGAAGGTTTGATGTATGACTGTTCCTCCCGCGATCTTTAGTGAATTTCTTCCATATAAAGAGGCTTTGACTTTAGATGCATTCAGGCTTGCCAGGCGAATTTCGGCTTCGCCATACGCTTTGATCTTCAATTTGGTGGTTTCTATTTTGCCTTCGCACGAAATTTCTTCTTCACCTCTTATCTCAATTCCTTTTAGTTCGCGATAAGTGACATAAGCCGTAACGGATGCATCACGGTAGATGCTGTGCTTTTGTCGGTAACCATCTACGAAAATCCTTTCCTGCCTTTCTGTGACTCGTGCATGATCAAGGAAGATGCGTAGTGTATTTCCGCGCGCTTTAACATTTAATTTACCCTCATCTACATTGGAGTAAACCATCCGAATGGATTCTTTATCTCCTTTTTGAAGAATGACATTGACACGTGGCGATGCTACAATTCTGGTAAAATGGGGAAGAGGCTTTTGCTGCCCCTGGGCCAAAAACGTAGTGACAATCGAAAAAAATGCGGCTAAGGCGGGTAGGGTTATCTTTTTCATAGGGTTGATATTTTGATGTAGGACAACCGAATGAAGAAATACCCCTATCCCAATCCTAAAATAAAACGGTTAGGCTATTCATTTCTTAATGAATCAACCGGGTTCACCGATGCCGCTCTCAGCGATTCATACCCTACTGTAATCAGGGCTATCAATAGTGCAACTGACCCCGCCAGCACAAATGTCAACGGATTGATACTAATGCGGTAGGCAAAGCCGCTTAGCCATTGCTCCATCGCGTACCAGGCCAGTGGAATTGATATGAGTAGAGCAATAACAACTAATCGGATAAACTCTTTTGACATCATACCCATGATTTGAGAAACGCTGGCGCCCATAACTTTGCGGACGCCAATCTCTTTGAATCTGCGCTCGGCCATGTACGTGGATAATCCATAAAGACCAAGACAACAAATGATCATCGCTATAACCGTGAAGCTTGTAATAATTTTAGCAACTCTTCGATCTTCATCATACTGCTTTTGAATCGTGTCATCTAAAAAAGAATATTCAAAGGGGGTATCGTTTATCAACGCCTTCCATGTCTTTTCAATGGAGGCTATCGTAGCATCAAATTGATCGGCCTGGACATTCACCACCAAATGATCCAGACGCTGTGTGTCCGGGGCCAATTCAAAGATGGTTGGATTGATAGCTTCTTTAAGGCTTGTTTGGTGGTAGTCATCCATTACGCCAATAATTTCAAACATGTATTTATCTCCCTGCCAGTCGAAATAAATGTGCTGGCCAATGGCTTTATCTGTTTCAAACCCTAATTTTTTTACGGCTGTTTGGTTCAAAATTAATTTAGCTTCGCTATCTACTTTGCGATTATCAGTGAAGTGACGACCCGCCAGCAGCTTTATGCCCATCATCTCCATGTATCCTGCATCAATAAGGTTGCGTCTATGCATCACTGCATTATCCATATTACCCCCTTCGGTATAGTACAACATGTCATTCCAAATGAAAGACCCCGGCACATATTCTGCACCTGCCACTTCACGGACTGAACTCTTTTGTTGCAATTCTTTTTTTAGGGCATCGTATTGCGAGCGCGCATCTTCTGTCCGCAAGGGTATCACAATTTTAGCTTTCGTGTCGAATCCCAAATCTTTGCTCTGCATGAAATTCAGCTGCTTGCTTATGATAAGCATTCCGCATACAAGGGTAATGGCAATCATAAATTGGAATATAACAAGCCCTTGCCGAAGCCATCCAGTAGAGTTACTCATCATGAATTTTCCTTTCAGCACCTGGGCAGGTTGAAAGGAAGATAAATAAAATGCAGGGTAGCTGCCTGCAAGAAAACTTGTAATGACAATCAACGCCACTAACGCTGAAGAAAAATAAACCATATTCTCGGTAGCAAGACTAATCTCCTTACCAGTGAGATGATTGAAAAGAGGTAGACCCAACTGAACCAGTCCGATGCTTATGATCACAGCGATAATAACAATGAGCAGGGCTTCACCCATGACCTGCCTTATCAGCGAGCCACGATATGCGCCCATGACTTTACGAATACCAATTTCAGCTGCGCGTTTGGTGGCTTTGGCTGTAGAGAGGTTCATGAAGTTGATGCAGCCAATCAGCAAAATGAATGCAGCGATCGATCCCAAAACATAGAGGTATTTGATTCGCGGACTTTGGCCTATGTCCGAGCGAAGGTAAATGTCTTTCACCGGCTCAAGTGCCAGCGTTTTTTGCATACCCAGCGCCTTCATATCTTCCGCACCATGTTTTTGCAAAACTTCGTTCATTTTCTTCTCGACTAATTCCTTGTTATGATCCGATGAAAGCCGGACGTAGGAAGGAACAAAATTCTGCCCGGCCCATTCATTACTTGCATCTGGATCGTTGCGGATATATTCTCCCCAGCCGGAACTTGTCATGGAAGTAAAAAAGTTTGCCTGAAGGTGACTTTTGATATTACTTTTAAAGACACCAGTGATTTTGTAATCGGCTACAGGACCACCCTGACTGATGGTAATATTTTTATCCAATGCAGACTCGGAACCAAAAAGTTTTTTAGCGAATTGGTCAGAAATCACTACTGAATTCCCTTCCACCAAAGCCTTCTCGGAATTGCCTTCAATGAATTCATAAGTAAGTATGGCAAACAGCGTTGAATCGGCTATGAATCCGTTTGTTTCGTAAAAGACGTTGTCTTTATACTTGATTAAATTCTGAGCCAAGCCCGGAGGATTCAGGGCTCGCGCTGCTGACTCTATTTCCGGAATTTCATCCCATAAAGCCATTGCAATTGGCGGAGAAGTAGTTGGTAATTTGTCAATTCCCCGATCTGTTGTAAAGCGCGTAGTGATGCGATACAGATCATTCAACCTGTTGTGGTGACTATCGTAGCTAAGCTCGTGTTGAATGTAAAGAGAGAGCAACAGACAGCAGGCGACTCCTAAAGCAAGCCCAAAGATATTGATGCTTGAATAGACCTTGTTGCGTAAAATATTGCGAAAGGCGATAACGAAGTAATTGCGAAGCATAATTATTTGAATAAAGTTGATTCCGAACCTCACTCGCGATTCTGAATTCCACTCACTTATTCGAAATCAATGCCAAGGTATTAAACCCGAAAATGAGTTTAGAAACGAAGTATGCTTAGCCTACACGAGACCAAATTCGAACGGAAACGTCCGACAGCGGTCAGTTACTGATGACCATGATAACGCAATTCCTTCTCGCGTTCGGCATCTTCTTTTTCGCGCTTAATGCGAACTTTAGCAGGAGGCCCTACCATAATCGGAACCGTTTCCACTTCTACATTGGCGAGCTCGAGACCATACATTTCCTCCGTATTGAGGCTGTGCTTTTTAATGAATCGGTAGCCCTGAATGATGAGGTTGTCGAAGGTAGATATCTCGCTGTCAACCGAGGCAAGCGAATGAAGCATAACAAACTTAAAGTCGGAAGGCATGCTGTGTTTTCGAAGCGAGTCATAGTGACTTACCAAATCAATCTCAGCGTTATCAGCCATTTCATGAAGAATCTTGTTAAAGAGCAAGTTTACACGATGGTCGGCTTTGAACCCTAACTTTATACGTATGAAGAAACACTTTTTAGGGATAATGGTATCCACAGAATATTTAGAAGTATACGGACTATCGACAGTATCGACATGGATGAACCAATAGACATCTGCACGCTTAGGTCGCTTCTTAAAAATAGAGTAAATGATATTAGAATCTATGTACCGTTTGCTATCTGCTACGGCCATGTACACCAGATTGGTCGCCTCCTTTGGGATAGTCGTGTCAGCTTGTAGATCCTGAATTAAGGGAACATAATGTTTTAAGTCTACAAACTCGGTGTGCCGATCACGAAGACCCCTTGCCTTCAGCAGAGTAAACATCATCAAGAAAAACACAAAGGCAATCGAAAAGGAAAACCACCCGCCCTGAGAAAATTTACTTAGATTAGAAATAAGGAATGCCCCTTCAACAGCAAAGAAGGTAATGGCTATTCCAAGCGTTCTAAAAGTTGAGTGCTTTGCTGTACTAAAATAAAACACCAACAACGAGGTCGTCATCAGCATATCAAATGTAATAGCTAAGCCATAAGCAGCTTGCATCGAGTCTGACGCTCTGAAATAAAGAACCACGAGGATGGACCCAAACATTAAAATCCAATTTATGGCTGGAATATAAATTTGTCCTTTAACCTGGCTTGGATACCGCACGCGCGTAGCAGGCCAAAGTTTTAATTTCATCGCCTCGTTGACTAACGTGAATGTACCGGAGATCAATGCCTGACTTGCGATAATCGTGGCCATAGTTGCAATGACTACTCCAAATATCAACAGCGCCTGAGGGATAATAGAGAAAAAAGGAATCACTTCTCCTAAAACATTTCCCTGATATTCTGATAGCAACCAAGCGCCTTGCCCAAAGTAGCTTAGCAGTAAGCATATCTTTACAAAGCCCCATCCCAACCTGATATTTGATTTGCCGCAATGCCCCAGGTCGGAGTACATGGCTTCGGCTCCTGTCGTACATAGAAAGACTGCACCTAAAATCCAAAATCCTCCGGGATATTTGGTAAGGAGCGTAATTCCATACGCAGGATTTATCGCTTTAAGTACCCACAAATTATCGACAAGGTGATAGGCCCCAATTGTTCCAATAAAAAGGAACCAGATCATCATTACAGGGCCAAACGTTTTTCCAACAACACTACTGCCAAATTGCTGGAACACAAATAGCCCTACAAGAATGGCAATAACGATGGTGATGATTGTCTGATCAGAAATTTCCGGTATTAATGTCTTGAGACCTTCAACCGCAGAGGTTACACTCATAGCTGGTGTCATGAATCCATCTGCGATGAGCGTGCAACAGCCGATAATCGCTGGAAAAATAACCCAGCTTGCTTTGTATCTTCTTACTAATGCATACAAGGCAAAGATTCCTCCTTCACCTTTGTTGTCGGCACTCAGTGCGAGATAAACGTATTTGATAGTAGTTATAAGCGTGAGTGTCCAGAAAACACAGGACAAACCACCAAGAATGAGTTCTTCTGTAACGATATTCTTTCCTACAATGAATCGAAGTGTGTAGATAGGAGAGGTGCCGATATCTCCGTAAATAATACCCATGGCTACCAATACACCGGCTGCCGATATTTTATGTAAGCGAGAATCTTTGGAATCCATTATGCAGGTATCTTAGTTGTTTCCTCCTGAATTATCTTTTCTTCGTTGCGGCCAATGATTAGTCTATTACTTCGGTCATACGAGAAGTAATTCCACATCCAGCTAAAAAATGTAAATACTTTGTTCTTGAAACCGACAATGGACATGAGGTGAACAAACATCCACACATACCAGGCAAAAACTCCCTGAAAGCGAATGCCGCCCTTCATATCTACCACAGCCTTGTTTCTTCCAATGGTTGCCATTGATCCTTTATCAAAGTAAGAGAAAGGTTTTAATTCTCTTTTACCAATGATGTTGCGAATATTTTTAGCCAGAAGTTTCCCTTGTTGCTGTGCAGGCGGAGCCATTTGAGGGTGTCCTTTTGGAAATTTTTCATCTCCCTCCATTAAAGCAACATCGCCAAGGGCAAAAATGTTATTATGCCCTTTCACCCGATTGAATTCATCCACTAAAATTCGATTCCCTTTTGTAATCAGGTCTGCGCCCAAGCCAGCAATAGGATTTCCTTTTACTCCAGCGGCCCAAATCAACGAGCGCGAAATTAATTTTTCACCAGAGCTCAATTGAATTTCATAACCATCGTATGACTTTACGGCTGTGTTAAGATGCACATGAACTCCCATTTTTGTCAGAAACTCCAACGCTTTATCACCAGCCTGCTTTGACATTCCGTTTAGCAATCTTGGAGAGGCTTCAACGATATGAATGTCCATGGCACGCATATCTAATTCTTTGTAGTCCTTAGGGAAAACGTTTTTCTTCAATTCGGTTAATGCTCCGGCCAGCTCTACTCCTGTAGGACCGCCACCAACAATGACAAAGTCCATGAGGCTATTCATCATTTCTGAATCATCCGTAAGCAAGGCATATTCAAGCTGACGAATGATCTTATTACGAAGCTTCGTTGCATCGACTATGTTCTTCATGGAGGAGCTGTTTTTCTCCACTTCTGTCATGCCGTAAAAATTGGTAACAGCACCTGTCGCTAAAACCAGATAGTCATACTTCACTCCTCCAATGGAAGTTTCAATGTAGTTTTCCTCCGGCTTTACGTTGATTACTTCGCCCAACCGAAAATAAAAATCTGTTTGAGTTCCAAATAGTTTTCGGAACGGAGCTACGATTGAGTTGGTCTCTAAACCGGAAGTAGCTACCTGATATAATAAAGGTTGGAAAGTATGATGATTGTATTTGTCGAAAAGAACAACCTGGGCTTTGGCACCCTTCAATCCTTTGATTACCTCAAGACCTCCAAAACCCCCACCAATGACAATAATTCGAGGCTTGCCCAGGTCAGCAATACGCGTGCGCGTGGTAATTAATTTGGGCATCTAAACCGTACTTCGTGTTAAGAATGGCGCGAATTTACGCTAACTGGCAATATTTCATTGGAGATTAAAAAAAAATATTGCGGAGGGGCAATTCAGGGCCTAAACGGGCTTACTTTTGTAGCTAAATCAAACAAACATCCTTTATGGTAAAGAAACTGTTAATTGTATTGTCTATTGGCTTGGTAATGATGAGTTGTGGTGGCGAATCTGAAAAGTTGAAATCTCAAGTTGACTCCCTTAAAGCAGAGCTGCAAACCAGTCAGCAATTTGCAAATACACTGCAGGAAGTGGGCACACTCATGGATTCCATTGATGCCAGTCGTCAGCTTCTTCGTGTAAATATGGTTGAAGGCACTACCTATGCAGACTATACCTCACGGATGAAGGACATCAACAACTATGTAAAGGATACTCAGAATAAAATCGAAGACCTTGAGAAGTCGTTGAAGAAGTCAAAAGGAAATGCAAACGCTTACGCAGCAACGATTAAGAAGTTGAAAGCTGATCTGGAAGATAGAAATAAGGAGATTGCTACATTACAAGCTAACGTAGAAGAGCTTAAGAATACAAATCAAAACCTGATCACTACGGTAGGTTTGCAGGAAGCAGAGTTGACTGACAAGGAAAGTCAGATTGAAGCTAAGACGCAGGAGCTTGCTCTGATTGAAGCTCGTATTCAGGAGCTGATGGTGCAGAGCAAAATGAGCGAAGCTGATTCTTATTTTGCAAGAGCGCAGGCTGTTGAAGAGGCTGCAAATCGTACCAAGCTGGCTCCCCGCAAAAAGAAAGATACCTTGAAGGAAGCACTTGAGCTTTATAAGAAAGCCCAATCCCTTGGCAACGACAAGGCACAGGCAAAAATTGATGAGCTTACAAAGCGTGTAAATTAAAATTGTATTAAATAAATTGGCAGGGCTGTTTGCAAAGACAGCCCTGTTTTTTTGACTATGGCGGACGCTTCTCTATTTATCAAGGACATGTGGTATCTCGCCTTTCATGGGTCTTTCCTGAAAGCGGGCAAATTGATGCAGAAAGAAATTCTGGGCGAGAAAATAGTCTTTGGAATAGATAAAGCAGGCAAGCCATTTGCCTTGCGGGATAATTGCCCACATCGGGGAATACCTCTGTCAGACGGATGGTTTGATGGTGACACCATCCAATGTTGTTATCATGGATGGCAATTTAATTGCCAGGGTGTCTGTAAAAATATTCCTGCAATCGATCCTGCTTCTCAGGTTGATTTTAGTAAAATAAAAGTCTTTCAATATCCAGTTCGCGAAATCAATGGCACGATTTGGGTTTACATCCCGGAGAAAAAATTGCCTAACATCGTTCCCCGGGTTGAACCACCTAATCTTATTCTACCCTCAGGTAAGAAATTTTTGCATGTTGAGCGGGTCGTCCTTCCTTCTAATATTGATCATGCTGTTATAGGGTTAATCGACCCTGCACACGTAACTTTTGTTCACCAATCCTGGTATTGGAGATCGGCTAAAAATTTAAAGCTGAAGGTTAAGGATTTTGTGGCCACGCCTCTCGGTTTTAAAATGGTTCGACACAAGCCATCTTCTAATTCTAAAGGCTATAGCGTTTTAAAAGGTGGCACATCCACAGAGATTACATTTGAGATTCCGGGCAATCGCTACGAACACATTCAGGTAGGAGAGAATCACGAAATTGTTTCGATCACTATCCTTACTCCATTGACGGAGAATACAACGGAGCTAAATCATATCTTTTACTCTTCTCTTGGCTTGGTGCGTTGGCTCTGGTGGCCATTGAAAAGGCTTGGCAAAAAATTCATTGGGCAAGATCTTGGCGTCTTTATTAAACTTGGCAATGGCCTTAAATCGAATCCTACCCTGATGCTGATAGGCGAGCCCGATACGCAAGCTCGTTGGTATTACGAGATAAAGCGTCTCTATCAGAAGTCTCAGCAAGATAATGTGCCTTTTGAGAATCCGGTTAAGCCTCAGACCCTGCACTGGGTAACCTAGTTCATCAACTTCTGACCTACCTGTCCTTAGTAGTCTACAAATTTAGTAGATTTACGCCTCTTTATTGATAATGACCCTTGAAACTGAAAAGAAGGTAGAAAGCGCGGGGATGTTTCTTCCCGTGTCATTGAACTTAGATCGTCTTCCTATCCTTGTCATTGGTGAGGGCGATTTGCTTGCTGATGCGTTGAGATTAGTTTTGCTGCACACACCTAAAGCAATCATTCGCGCCTGCTCCTCCCTGCCTCTGGCAGATGTTGAAAGACTGAAGATTGATTTCCCGACCGTTTACTTTGTCAAACACTATAGCGGATCTGATGATATGGCAACGTGCGGCATTGTTATCATCAACATGACTGATGAAGATTTGCAGAATTTTATTTTAAAGGATGCACGTGCAACCGGAAAAATAGTGAGCGTTATTGGAAACTCAGAAGCAAGTGATTTTGATCTTGAAACTCCAGTTGAGCCGGATAATCAGAGGGACGCAAAGAATGGATCAGAGATCATTGTTGTAAGTGAAAAAAGATGGAAGCAGATAGCCACCTATTTCTTGTTTGCTTTTTTCTTCATGATCGTAGGGCATGCTGTACTATCCTTCATCCCATTCTCTGAAATCGCCCTTACGATCAAGGACGCTGCCCAAGTTGTTGACAATAAATTTTATTGGATGATAGCGGCCGGGTTTCTCGCCCAACTTGTAGATGGTGCCTTGGGCATGGGCTATGGTGTTGTTTGTACTACCATACTTCTTTCACTGGGGGTTAACCTTCCCGCCATTAGCGGAAGTATTCACACGGCAGAAATGTTCTCCAGCGGAATTTCTGGCTACAGTCATTACAAGTTTGGTAATGTAAATAAGCTGCTGTTCAAGCGGCTCCTAATACCTGGAATCATTGGAGCTATTGCAGGGGCACTCATTCTTTCAAAGTTTGGAAATGACTACGCGATCTACTTTCGTCCTGCGCTTGCCATCTACACACTTTTTCTTGGCCTTAAAATCATTGCTGGAGTGCTAAGGAATAGCAGAGTCAATAAAAAAGTAAAACGAATTGGTTGGCTTGCCGGAGCCGGAGGATTTCTCGATTCATTTGGTGGAGGTGGTTGGGGACCTCTAGTCACGAGCACGCTTATCTCGAAGGGCAAGAGCCCACGGTATGTCATTGGTTCCGTGAGTGTCACGGAATTTTTTGTGACTCTGGCGAGTGCCGTTACTTTTTTTGCATTTCTCGGGGTAAGTCATTGGCAAGTGATCCTTGGACTTATAGTGGGTGGTACCATCGCAGCACCATTTGCAGCTCGACTGGCAGGTAAGCTGCCAATGAGGGCTATGTTTTTATCAGTTGGTGGACTGGTGATCGTCTGGAGCCTTCGAATTCTGCTCAAATCGTTAGGGATATTCTAGACTGTCTTTGACAATCTTACTCCATTCCAATCAGGTAGACTGTGTAAACAACATATCCCATTAACATCATAAACGCTTCCCAGCGATCCAGCTTTCGTGTGTTGAGGGTAAACATGAAAATCATGAGAACAACTGTTGCCCCCAGAAGGACGTAAATGTCAAAGTTAAATGCTGGCTCAAAAGGAAGTGGGCGAATCACACCCGTTACCCCTAAAATAAAAAAGATATTGAAGATGTTGGACCCAATCACATTGCCGATGGCGATGTCGGTATTTTTCTTATACGCAGCAACGCAGGAGGTTGCCAATTCAGGTAGCGATGTTCCAGCCGCTAAAATTGTAAGCCCAATCAATTTTTGGCTCAAGCCATAACTTTTGGCAATGGACACGGCATTAGTAACTACTAAGTCAGCTCCAAACACCAGCCCGATCAGGCCGCCAATAGCCATGAGGATGGCAATGGGGGTTTTGTAGATTTTTATTGGACTTTCATCAAGGTCACTTGTGTTTGTCATCGTTCGATAGATGTACATCAGGAACAATCCGAAGAACAGCAATAAAACTACTGCGTCTAAGCGACTAAGACCATTGGTATCGCTACCCCACAGCAACTGATCATTTACCAAAAAGAAAAGTACCCCTGCGGCAAGCATTGACAATGGAACTTCATATTTTACCGTATTACGTTGTACCACCAATGGGTAGATAAGCCCAGCGACACCAAGAATAAGTAGCAAATTAAAATTGTTGCTACCAATTACATTTCCAAAAGCAGCATCATTATAACCTTTGATTGACGATGTCACACTCACCAAAAGTTCGGGAGCCGATGTACCAAAAGCAACAACGGTTAAGCCAATGGCAAGGTTTGAGATTCCAAATTTTTTGGCAATTGAAGAGGAGCCATTGACCAGGAAATCAGCCCCTACAATCAGAATGACGAAGCCAACAATTAGTAGAACAAACTGGAGGAACATAGGTTTTTAGGGTTAGGGCATGGAAAGTTAAAACCATTTTTTGAATTTAAAATAGCGCAGCATAGCGACACCAATTAAAATCATTACCCCCCAGATAACCGGATACCCCCATTTCCAGGGGATTTCTGGCATATAATGGAAGTTCATTCCATATACACCAACAATGAAGGTCAGCGGCATGAATATGGTCGAGATCACGGTTAGCACCTTCATCACCTCATTCATCTTAGTATTAAGGGTATTGATGTGGATGTCCATCAAACTTGTAGTAAGGTCCTTATAGGTGTCCATACTATCAATAAGGTGGACTACATGATCATAAATATCAGAGAAGTAACGTGCATTTTGCGACTCGATGAAACCGGATTCATCTTTGATCAGCTTACTCAGTGCATCACGGAGAGGGTAGAGGGCTTTGCGTAAAAAGATAAGCTCTTTCTTTATCCGCTGTATTTTTTGAAACTCTTTGGAAGAGGGGTTGCTATAGATGTCGTCTTCGATTTCTTCAATTTGCTGACCAATTTCATCTAACACAACGTAGTAGTTGTCTACGATGATATCAATCAATCGATAGAGGAGGTAATCGGGTTTTTTTCTGCGCACCCTTCCCTGATCCATACGGATGCGATCACGAAATGAGGTGAATGGATCTCCTTCCTTTTCCTGAAAGGAGAGTAAATAATCCTTACCAAGGACGAAACTTATCTGCTCATACTCAATTTCACCGTCCTTAATTTTATAAAGCATTTTCAGCGTAAAGAAGAGGTAATCTTCATATTCCTCTGCTTTCGGTTGATGCTCACTGGTAATATCTTCCAGCAATAGAGAATGCAAGCAAAAATGTTCGCCTAGTTTTGATATGATCGAATGATCGTGCAGGCCATCAAGATTGACCCAATTAACATAACCGGACTTCAGACCTTGAAGCAATTCTTCCACCGGAAGATCACTGAACTTCAGGTAGTCCTTATCATCGTATTGGATCAGCTCGAGGATAACCTTGCTTTCGCTTGGATGTGGGCTTACCGCTACGAGCTCATTTATTTTTTTTCTTTTGGCCATAGGTTACTTAACTAGGACTATTGACAGCATTCTTGTATAGAACGATTCTGTGTGGATAGGGAATCTCTATGCCTTCCTTATCAAAATGTAGTTTTACAGATTTATGGAGGTCGCATTTCAATTCAAACCCTTCGGTGGGATTACGTGCCCAGCAGTAGGCGCGAAGGAGCAATCCTGAATCGAGAAAATTTATGAGCCGCACCATTACCTGATGTTCCCCCTTCTCTAATTCTTCGTGCGTGCGGTTATCGATGCAAAATGGATGACCAATGGCTTCTTCCTGCAATATCTTAATGGCTTTGTTAATGTCGGAATTTAGCGAAATGGCGAACTCAAGAAACATAATTACTTTTTCATCAGTAATGGTAGAGTTGATGATGGTCTCATTGCTAATCACACTGTTGGGAATCACAACTCTTCTGTTTTCGAAATCCTTGATGACGGTATGACGCAACGTAATATCTTCCACATCTCCTGAATAGAGTTGCCCTATTTTCACCCTGTCGCCTACGCTAAAGGGCTTGAAGATAACAAGGAATATGCCGCTGATAATGTTTGAGAAGGCAGATTGCGATGCGAAGCCCACGATGGCAGCCAAAACCCCGGCACCCGTGAGTAAGGTGGTTCCAAATGTATGGAGCGCAGGAATTGAACGAAAAATAACAATAGCGGCAACCAGGAAAACGATAAAGTCGACTGCGTTTTTAAAAAAATTGTAGCGGGTTGGATCAACTTTTAGTTTTCGGGCGGAGGCCCTGAGAAACCTTCCAAGAAGGAATCGCAAAATGCGACCCACTACGAAGGCGATTGCCAATACGATTAGGGCAAATATGAATTGTTCCCAGCGCTGATCCATGAACTAAATTCCACTAAAATAGCAAATAGTCCAGAGTTCAGGATGAATAGTCGCTGGTTTTTTAGAAATCTGCTATTGCGCGAAGTGTTTACTCTGAAGTTGAATGAGTAATATTGCAATTCATGTCTTTACGTCTGGAAGATATCAAGGCCCCGGTGGCTCGTGAAATGGAGGAGTTCGAACAAAAATTTCGCACTTCGGTAAAAACGCGTGTATTGCTTCTGGATAAAATCATGAGCTACATTGTTAAACGCAAGGGCAAGCAAATGCGCCCGCTGTTTATATTTCTCAGTGCAGGAACTTGCGGAAAAATAGATGAGTCAACCTACCGCGGAGCCTCGTTGATTGAACTGGTACACACTGCGAGTTTGGTTCACGATGATGTGGTTGACAATTCAAATTATCGAAGGGGTTTCTTCTCGGTAAATGCGCTATGGAAAAATAAGATAGCTGTTTTGGTGGGAGACTTCCTGCTGACAAGAGGATTGTTCTTGGCATTGGAGCATAAGGACTATGAATTACTTTCTATCTGCACTGATGCTGTTAAAGAAATGAGCGAAGGGGAACTGATGCAAATGGAGAAGGCTCGCCATTTGGATATTACGGAAGATATTTATCATGACATTATTCGAAAGAAGACCGCCTCGCTTATTGCTTCCTGTTGCGCGGTTGGCGCCAGCTCATCGGGTGCATCTCCAGCTATCGTTGAACAAATGAAGACATTCGGCCAGCACGTAGGAATGGCATTTCAAATCAAAGATGATTTGTTTGACTATGGTGAAGATGAAATCGGAAAGCCCCTTGGAATTGATATCAAAGAAAAGAAGATGACGCTCCCGCTTATTTATGCATTGTCAAAATCTTCTTGGCTGGAGAAACGAAGAATTATAAGCATCATAAAAAATGATAGCGAAAAACCTAAGAAAGTCAGAGAGGTGATTGACTATGTAAAATCTTCCGGGGGGATCGAATATGCTAAGCAGGCTATGAACAATTACCATCAAAAGGCAATTGAAATTTTCAATACCTTCCCTGAGTCAGTTTATAAAAATTCGCTTGGTCAACTGGTTCAGTTTACCATAGACCGAAAAAATTAGACCTATTTGCTCTTTGCTCTTCCGGCCTCAAGGATGGCGTAATCCTTTACATCTTTAAAAGTGCCAGGATCAAGATTTTCTGAAGCTGACCCGGTATTACTTGGTGCAAAGTTACCTTCTGTCTCCCACCACTTCTTTGCGTTTTCGCGCGCTATTGCCTTGTCTACCTCAAAATAATTAATGATCGAATCTGACACGATCCAGGGTTTGGCAATGGTGGCATACTTGTCGAAAATCATCGATCTCATTTGTGTACCGCTCGCCTGATTGTTGAAGTGAGATACCGTATAGGACATTGTTTCAGGCTCAGTCATCACCATATCCCAGTATTTTTTAGAGGTCACAATCTGTGCCGTAGTAAGCAGATAGCCAAAACCCTTTTCAATAGGTTCTTTGGTAATTTTGCATGCTGCTTTAAATTCTTTCTTTTTTTTGCCGAACAGGGTATCCAGAAGTGCCATAGGTCAGGTATTTACTTTCTTAGATACTCCACAATGCACAAATAGTTGCACCCAGTGCGGTTTTTTTTATCAAAGCTTTGAAATTGCTGTCTTGAAATGACTATTTAAGGCAGTCAACGGTATTAAGGTGGCGTTCCCTTGGTGGCCGTGGCTGTCTTCTTTTTCTGAAATTTTTCATAGTTGCTGAAAAAATCCTCCAGCTTTTCTACGGGCAGCTTTCGCGCAATGACTTTCTTTTTATCGTCAAGGATGTATATCGTTGGCATGGTTTCAGCAAAATAGAGATTGGCATAATGCTCTTTCAAATAACTTCTCGGACCATTTACAGTTACCCACGGCATTTTCATCTCTTTTATAAAGTCCCGCATCTTTTTCATCGAAGTATCTGAGGCCACTGCAAAGATTTCAAAATCGTACTTGCCTTTACTCTTGTTATAAAACTCAACCAGCTTAGGTGTTTCTGCGCGGCAGTGTCCGCAGTCCGGATCAAAGAAAAATACTATCGAATATTTTTTCTTGATGTCATAAAGCGATTTGGGCTGCAGGTATTGATCCTGCATCATAAGGTTCGGAGCAGTTTTTCCTATTTGCGCCCTTCGCAGTTTATCGGCATGATCTTTCAAACTTTTTTTGAGCGAAGCATTTGCCCAATAGTCCATCTCTCCGCTGGCAAAGTAAGTATCGTAGATGTTCACATATACTGCATCGAGGCCCATGATCTCCGGGCTTTGGTATAAAAAGAGGCATGTGTAAACCAGGTATTTGTACGTTTCAGGATTTCGCTTTGCCTTGGCTACAATTCCTTTAATGGCATTGGTAATGGTGTCGGGCTGGGGTAGAAATAATTTTTCAAGATATTCTTTTACCTTTTCCTGATACCAGGGTTTAGGCATCTGTGTAAGTGCATCATCGGCCAGATCGAAATTATCAAAGAAATGTTGCCTGTAATAGCGAAGCTGAAAAGTAGAGTCGATGCTGCCATCTGTCTTTTTGGGAGGCTCCGGAATTTCGATTTGTTTGGTGGCTTTAAATATTTTTGCGGTAACAGTATTGGGATATTTGGAAATTATATCATCCTGATAGGCGATTACCTTCTTGCTGATTTTACCAAACGCTTCACTTGCTTCTTTTTTCTTCGATTCATCCTTTAGGGTACTGTCTTGCAGTATTTTTACGAAAGGTTCAGCTTCTTTGTGTCGGTCTGCATTAAAGCGCATATTTTCAAAGAAGAGCTTGTTGTCTTCGTCACCGACCACTTTCATGGAATTGATATAGTCTTCTGTTGAGGTCTCAAGTGTAAAGTGCTGATCGGCACCCACCACAAATTCAAATACCCTGGTTTTGGCCATCACCAGAAAATAAACACCCTGCCCAAGTGTTTGCTTTCCGTCAAAGAAGAAAACACCTTGACTGTTAACTTTCGCGGTATCCCTGATAAAGGTGTTCTCTCCCTTGTAGTGGCCCAGGTAAGTTGTGGTATCCTTTAGTCCTTTGATTTTAAAATCAATCTTGTAGCCATCCTGTCCCCAAGAAGAGCTAACAATAAAGAAACCGAGGACAAAAAATAATAAGCGCATGTTTAAATTTTTAAGAAGCCCAAATTTCAGGAATTCGACAGTCTTTAACAATGGCAATTAATAGGCCAGATTCATGCCAGGTGACCTGTGTTAACAATTCATTTAAAACTTTGTTCCCTTTTTTCAACTGCGGCAAAAATAGGGTTATGCAAACTTCGTTCATTAAATATTACTTTTGTGGCACTTTAACGAATGTCTCTTCAGGTTCAGAATCTCACAAAATTTTATGGACAGCAAAAAGCTGTGGACGATATTTCTTTCACTGTCAGTGAGGGTGAGATTGTTGGATTTCTAGGTCCAAACGGAGCTGGGAAATCGACAACCATGAAGATTGCAACCAATTACCTGCCGCCAAGTTCGGGTACGATAAAAATTGGAAACTATGATGTTGCAAATCAGCCGCTAGAGGCCAGGAGGATAACGGGCTATCTGCCTGAACATAACCCTCTTTATTTAGATATGTATGTGCATGAATACCTGACTTTCTCGAGTAGGATAGCAGGACTCAATACAACCAAAAGCAGAGCCAGAGTGGGGGAGATGATTGAGGTTTGTGGACTTGCCCTGGAACAAAACAAAAAAATTGAGTCACTCTCCAAAGGGTATAGGCAGCGTGTTGGTCTTGCACAGGCGCTTGTGCATGATCCACAAGTTCTGATATTGGACGAGCCTACATCTGGCCTTGATCCAAATCAACTCGCTGAAATAAGAAAACTGATCAGGAATGTCAGTAGAAACAAGACTGTTATTTTCTCCACACACATCATGCAGGAAGTACAGGCACTGTGCGACAGGGTAGTTGTGATCAATCGGGGAAAGCTGGTAGCAAATGACACGGTGCCAAATTTATTGAAGAGCCAATCAGGCAGCACTGCTTTGATAATTGAGTTTGAAGGAGGGGTATCTCTTGATGAGCTAAAGTCAATAACTGGTGTCCTTAACGTTGAAGAAGCAGGCAATTTTAAATTCAGAATTACCGGTGCTCCAGGAATAGATTTGCGGCCCGAGATTTTTCGGTTTGCTGCCGATCGCCATTTATCATTACTGGGATTAAAGCAAGAGGAGGGGTCGTTGGAAGGAATTTTTAGAGAGTTGACAGCAGCGGTATGATTCAGGTTTTCATTAAAGAATTTAACAGCTTCCTTAACTCTTTAATAGCCTATGTGGTAATAGGTGTATTCCTTACCACCATGGGGCTCCTCATGTGGGTCTTTCCGGAAACTTCGGTAATTGATTATGGATACGCTGACCTGGATACGCTTTTCTCCATGGGGCCTTATGTTTTTGTTTTTTTAATTCCGGCTATTACAATGAAGAGCCTGGCGGAGGAGAAGAAGTTGGGAACGCTTGAACTTTTGCTTACCAAGCCGATTACAGATGTTGAAATTATTGCTGGCAAATTTCTGGCTTCATTTGCGTTGGTAGTTCTGGCATTACTCCCCACGTTGATCTACTATTATTCAATTTATCAATTAGGAAATCCTGTGGGCAATGTTGATGCTCCCGGAGCCATCGGGTCTTTTCTTGGGCTGGCTTTGCTAGGAGCATGCTTTTGTAGCGTTGGAATTTTTGCTTCGTCAATTACAACGAACCAAATCATCTCCTTTATTTTGGGTGCCTTCCTTTGTTTTCTTATGTACACCGGATTTGAGTCACTGTCAACTCTCCTCAGTGAGGGAGGGCAGGCGCTTTGGTTAAAGCAATTTGGTATTCTTTATCATTATGAATCGATTAGCAAAGGATTAATTGACAGCAGGGATTTGCTTTACTTTTTTAGCGTAATAGGAGTAATGATCACACTGACAAAAACGATACTGGGCAGCCGTCAATGGCAGCCATGATTTACATTGTATGAACTTGAGCAATTGGAAACAGAGTAAAAAAGTCGGGGATTGGCTTCTTTTGGCCAATGTTCTTGTGCTGACTACACTGTTGAATTTAATTGCCTCTCATTATTTTTTCAGACTTGATTTAACGGAAGAGAAGAGGTATACGATAAAAGCCCCCACCCGCCAATTGCTAAAGGAGTTGGAGGATGAAGTTTTTATTGAAGTTTTTTTAGAAGGCGACTTGAATCCTGGCTTTAAGCGCTTTCAAAAGTCTATTCGTGAAACGCTCAATGAATTTCGGATATACTCAAACAATAAAGTTCAATTCATATTTACAGATCCTGCTCAGGCCATGAGCGAAAAGGCCAAGAACGAGTTTATGAATGAACTTAGTTCCAAAGGAGTAAGCGGGATGCGGGTAATTGATAACAAGGATGGCGAACGGTTAGAGAAAATAGTCTTTCCGGGCGCACTGATTTCCTCAAATGGCTTTGAACGTGGTGTAATGCTGCTGAAGGGCAACAGAGGACGCAGCTCACAGGAAGTTTTGAATCAATCAATTGAAGGGATAGAGTTTGAATTGGCGAACGCCATCAGCACACTAAGTTCTATGCAGCGTAAGAAAGTTGGCTTTCTCATTGGTCATGGAGAACTGGACAGTCTTGAAATAGCCAGTTTCAATAACGCGTTATTGGAAAAATATGATGTGGTAAAAGTAAACTTGCAGAGGAAGGCCGCTCTCTCAGGGTACGATGCACTGATTTTGGCCAAGCCACGAATACCTTTTTCTGAGCAGGATAAATTTAAGCTTGATCAATACCTTATGAAAGGAGGAAAGCTATTGATGCTGCTCGATAAGTTTGAAGCATCAATGGACAGTGCTTCCGGTGACAATTATTTTGCAACCCCAATCGAGACACGCCTTGATGATCAACTTTTCAAATATGGTATTCGAATCAATGCAGAAATTATTCAAGACCGTGTTTCTGCCAAGTACCCTGTTGTAATCGGCAAGGTTGGCAATCAACCCGAGATCATGCAGATGGAATGGCCTTTTTTCCCGCTGCTCAATCATTATGCTGAACATCCTGTCACTCGGAATCTTGATGCGACACTTTTGCGTTTTGTCAATAGCATTGATACCGTAAAGGCAACAGGAGTTAAGAAAACTCCTTTGATGATGACTTCCGTGTACTCCAGAAAGCTAGGGTCGCCCATAAAAGTTGGAGTTGATGACTTAAGAAAAACACCTCCTGAGAATTTTAAAGAAGGGGAAATTCCAGTTGGCTATTTATTGGAAGGAAAATTCAATTCACTTTATGCAAATCGTTTTCTGCCAACAGGAGTTGATTCAACTTCTTTTCTTGGTCAAAGCACACCAACGCGGTTAATTGTAATAGCAGATGGTGATGTAGCCAGAAATGATATCAACCCAAGAACTAATGAGCCTCAGGTTTTGGGAACCGATGTGTTTTCAGGGTATACCTATGCCAATCTGGATCTGCTCCTCAATATGATGTCATACCTCACAGACGATCAGGGTTTGATTAACGCGCGCAGTAAGGAGATAAAAATCAGACCGTTGGATAAAGAGAAACTTAAAAACGACAAATTCTTTTGGCAAGCCATCAATTTGATTGTACCGCTCATCGCTCTGATCGTTTTTGGTTTTGCGAGAGCAGCGGTTAGAAAAAGAAAATACGCCAGCCATTAATGATGCAAGACAAAAAGAACATACGCCTTTTGATTTCACTGATAACGTTGGTGACGGTCACTGTGCTTTTCTATTGGCTCGCCAATGCGGATGGGAGATTGGAAATTGATAAGACAATTTTTAGGGTAGAGGATCCCACCAAAATTAATACCGTGACGTTGGAGTCACCGAAAGGAAAAATTGAATTGCACTATGATGGATCAGGGTGGAAAGTAAATAATCGTTTCGATGCGGATCGTCAGTTGATAACTGTTCTATTTGCTACACTGGCGCAAGCTGAACCCAAGCGATCCGTATCTGAAAATGAACGCCCGATGATTGTTGATCGCGTTACAAAAGAAGGAGTCAAAGTTAGCCTGCTTGAAGAAGGTGAGTTGAAGAAAACTTTTTATAGTGGCGGAAATATAGAAAAGACGCTTACTTATTTTTATACTCAGGACGGATGGCCTTATGTCATGACCATTCCCGGTTATCGGATTTATGTAGGGAGTATTTTGGAGTTGGATGAAAACGGATGGCGGGATAAGCGTGTATTTAGTTTTAACTGGAGAAATTTTAAGAAGCTAACAGTAAGCTTCCTGGCCGATGCAAAAGAGGACTTTGAAGTGAGTCAGCGCAGCAGGATTTTTGACATCGAAGGAATGACTTCCGATACGACACGGCTAAATAATTTTCTGGACGATGTTTCGTTGCTGACGGGAGACAGTTTCATTTCACCAGCAACATTTCCCAAGTATGATAGTTTGCTTAGCTCTTCTCCAACGATGAAGATCGTGATTAGTGACATTGCAAATCGCAACTACGAACTGGAACTTTTCCAGGGTATCCCCGGTGATCCTAATGTGGTGGGTAGGGTAAACGGAGCTGATGTAATGATTTTTGATCGAAAGAAGTTATTTCGGATAGCGAAGAAGGGGTCTTACTTTAAGAAGTAGTTACGGCTGAAATGATCTGAAATCGGCCATTTTTACAAATGGTTTTTCTTCCTAACTTTACCGCCTTACAACCACAAACCACTGATATCCAATGAAGTTTATCGTCAATTCCAGCTATTTACTAAAGCAACTTTCTAACATTAATGGAGTAATTACTACCAACCCCGTTGTTCCCATTCTAGAGAACTTTCTTTTTGAAATAGATAAAGCGAAACTTACTGTCACAGCCTCCGATCTTCAGACTTCCATGATCACCGAAATAACAGTGGAATCAAAGGAGAAAGGTAATATTGCAGTGCCGGCCCGCATACTCCTGGATACACTCAAGAACCTGCCTGATCAGCCAGTCACATTTTCAGTGGATGAATCGACTTATAGCATAGAGATCAGTTCAGATAATGGACGTTACAAGCTCTCTGGAGAAAATGCTACAGATTTCCCTAAAGTACCTTCTGTTTCTAACGACTTTTCCGCGTCAATTTCTTCCGATGTCTTATCACGGGCTATTAATAACACTATCTTTGCCACCAGCAGTGATGAACTCCGCCCGGCCATGACAGGGGTTTATGTTAACCTTGGTGAAAAGAACACCACTTTTGTAGCCACCGATGGTCATCGCCTGGTTCGCTATCGTAGAACAGATGTGAAATCAGACAAGGGAAATACTATTATTATCCCTCGTAAAGCGCTTAACCTTCTAAAAGCAACCTTGCCTGCTGAAAATTCGGATGTTAGTATTGACTTCAATATGTCTAATGCTTTCTTCAAGTTTGGCACCATTCGTATGATATGCCGCTTGATTGATGAACGCTATCCCGACTATGAAAACGTGATTCCTACAGCAAGCACTATAAAAATGACGATCAACCGCGTTGATTTTTTAAGCTCGCTCAAGCGAATTTCGATTTATGCCAACAAGACCACCCATCAGGTTCGTCTCAAAATCACTGGCAGCGAACTTCAGGTTTCTGCTGAAGACTTAGACTTTTCAAATGAAGCCAACGAAAGGCTTTCCTGCGAGCATGAGGGAGAGGATATTGAGATAGGATTTAACGCTAAGTTCCTGATAGAAATGCTCAGTAACCTCAACATTGAACAGATCAAATTGAACATGTCTGCCCCTAATAAAGCAGGGGTGATTTTGCCAGCCGAAAAAGAAAAAGGGGAAGATATATTAATGCTTGTGATGCCGGTGATGTTGAATCAGTACGTGTAGTAATTAACTTCAACTGAAGAAATAAAAAAAGGAGCCAACATTGGCTCCTTTTTTTATTAGCATGTTATAAATTCTACTTCAATTCAGAAAAGTCGAACGAGGTTTCTAAAAACTTAGTGGTGAATTTTCCAGATCGGAAAATAGCATTATCCATCAATTTCAAGTGAAAGGGGATCGTTGTTTTAATGCCCTCAATAACAAATTCACTTAGCGCCCGCTTCATTCTGGTTATAACTTCTTCTCGTGATTGGCCCGTTACGATGAGCTTGGCAATCATGGAGTCGTAATTGGGCGGGATGGTATATCCGGCATAAACATGACTATCTACACGGATGCCGTGACCACCAGGCATGTGGAGGTTGGTAATTTTTCCGGGTGATGGTCGGAATCCATTGGCTGGATCCTCCGCATTGATTCGGCATTCCATCGCAAATAGATTTGGAAAATAATTTCTACCGGAGATGGGAACCCCTGCAGCTACTTTGATCTGTTCCTTGATCAGATCATAGTCGGTTACTTCTTCCGTAATAGGGTGTTCTACCTGAATACGGGTATTCATTTCCATAAAGTAAAAATCTCCATGCTTGTCCACGAGGAACTCAATAGTGCCTACTCCCTCATAGCCAATTGCCAGCGCACCTTTGATGGCTGCTTCGCCCATTCGCTCACGCAACTCTTGTGTGACAGCGGGGGATGGGGTTTCTTCTACTAATTTTTGATGCCTGCGCTGAATGGAACAATCACGCTCCGAAAGGTGACAGGCTTTGCCATATTGGTCTCCTACTAATTGTATTTCAATGTGGCGTGGTTCCTCAACAAACTTTTCAAGGTATAATGCATCATTTCCAAAGGCGGCCCCTGCTTCGCGCCTGGCATCATCCCATCCTTTTTTAAATTCTGATTCATCATTGATGATGCGCATTCCTTTTCCACCGCCACCAGCGGTAGCCTTCACGATCACAGGGTATTTAATTTCCCTCGCAATCTTCATTCCTTCCTCAATGGAGGTAAGCAATCCGTCTGACCCGGGTATGACTGGCACACCTGCTTTGCGCATGGTGTCCTTAGCGGTGGCCTTGTCTCCCATGGACTCAATCATGGCAGGTGTGGGGCCAATAAATTTTATTCCATATTCATGGCATACAGCAGAAAATTCAGCGCGCTCGGATAGGAAGCCGTACCCTGGATGGATAGCATCTGCATTTGTAATTTCAGCCGCTGAGATAATTCGTGGTATGTTCAAATAGGAATCTTTGCTTGCAGGACCTCCAATGCAAACGGCCTCATCAGCAAATCGAACATGCAGGCTTTCGCGGTCGGCAGTTGAATAAACGGCCACTGTCTTAATGTCCATTTCTTTGCATGTGCGAATGATGCGCAACGCAATTTCTCCCCGATTGGCAATGAGTATTTTCTTGAACATAAAATTCTATTTTAGATTTCCTGATTTAAGATTCTTATTTAGACCAATAGATCTAAATCCTTCTTCTAAATCTTATCCCTCGTATTGTGTATTAGTCCGGCTCAACTACAAAAAGAACCTGATCGTATTCTACCGGAGAAGAATTCTCCACCATCACCTTTACAATCGTTCCGGAAACTTCCGACTCAATTTCATTGAAAAGTTTCATGGCCTCAATGATACATACGGTCTGACCTTTTGATACTTTATCACCAATGGAAATAAACGGAGGTGAATCGGGATTGGCTGTGCGATAGAATGTGCCAATCATTGGTGATTTTATCTCTACCGTAGTTTTGCTTGCCGATGCAGGCTTTTCAACAACTTTTGGCGGTGCTGTTGCTGCAATTGGTGCTACAGGTGGCGCAATGGTGGTAACTGGCGCCACCATGGGTGCAGGTGTGGATTTAAATACTTTTTGATCCGGCTCACGCTTAACATGAAGTTTCAACTCCATCGTTTCGATATTCACCTCATTCAATCCCGATTGGGAAATAAAATCGATTAGGTCTCTGATTTCGCTTGTTTTCATTTCGGATTGATTTTTTGTTCTATTCTCTGACGAGGACTCTGACTTTACGAGAGAACTCTTTCCACTAATCTTTTTGCTTTTCGCCATAACAATTATTTGACACGTTCTACATATTCACCAGTAGTTGTCTTGACCTTAATGTTGTCGCCTGTATTTACAAATAATGGGACACGAATCTCAGCACCTGTTTCAATGGTTGCTGCTTTGAGGGTTCGGGTGGCAGTGTCTCCCTGTACGCCAGGCTCGGTGTACGTCACCGTGACCACGACATGAGCTGGTGGCTCTGCAGTGATCGGATTTGTACCATTTTCAAACGCAATTAATAAGGTAACACCTTCTTTGATATAGTTTACAGAATCGCCCAACAACTCTTTGTCAATATAAATCTGCTCAAAGTTTTCATTGTCCATTACCACAAGGCTATCGCCATCGGGATACAGATATTGATATTCCCTTGTTTCCACCCGAAGTTGATCTACTGAATCTCCTGGCCGAAAACGATTTTCAGCAATTTTTCCGCTTTTTACGCTCCTCATTTTCACCTGATAGAAGGCGCGCAAATTGCCGGGTGTACGATGCTGCAGTTCTTCAATTTGAACTACTTCACCATTGTACCTGATATAATTTCCCTTACTAAGATCTGAGACGGTTGCCATAGAAATGAATCGATAAGTTACACACGAATTAAATAATTACAAGATCAGACTAATGCTAATTGCTATTGTAGGCCCATTTAACATAAACGGCACCCCAGGTAAATCCACCTCCAAATGCCGCCAGTATTAAATTGTCGCCTTTCTTCAATTTTTTCTCATAATCCCATAGTAGCAGAGGGATTGTTCCTGCTGTAGTATTTCCATATTTGGCAATGTTCATCATCACCTTATCTTCAGTAATGCCCATCCGATTTCCGGTAGCATCAATGATGCGCTTATTGGCCTGATGAGGAACGAGCCAGGCGATGTCGTCCGACTTCAATTGATTACGCTCCATCACTTCACCTGCGACATTGGCCATGTTAGTTACTGCAAACTTAAATACAGCCGCTCCTTCTTGATAGACATAATGTTGACGTGATGCCACCGATTCATGCGAAGCCGGTATTCGGCTGCCTCCTGCTTTCATGTGGAGATAGGCTTCTCCTGATCCATCGCTTTTCAAAACAGAGTCAAGTACACCCACATTTTCGGTAGTAGGTTCAAGTAAAACACAACCCGCTCCGTCACCAAAAATAATGCAGGTGGTACGATCGGTATAGTCTAGTATGGCAGACATTTTATCGCCTCCAATTACTATTACTTTTTTATAGCGACCCGATTCAATGAAGCTTGTTCCTGTCGAGAGGGCATATAAAAACCCAGAGCAAGCAGCTGCCATGTCAAAACTAAAAGCATTTGTGGCACCTACTTCGGTAGCTACAACATTGGCTGTTGCCGGAAAGGTCATGTCCGGTGTTACGGTGGCGAAGATGATCAAATCAATTTCTTTTGGATCTACTTTGGTTTTTGACAGTAAGTCTTTTACCGCAGCCACACCCATCACAGAAACTCCCTTGTTTTCACCTTTCAGAATTCTTCGCTCCTTAATGCCTGTGCGGGAGGTAATCCATTCATCACTTGTCTCCACCATGGTTTCGAGTTCCTGATTAGTAAGAATATAATCGGGAACATACCCTCCGACACCTGTTATAGCCGCTTTTATTGTGCTCATAGATTCTGTGGTAAATCAGTTTGGAATGAATACTAAAAATTAAATGCCCGGCTTATTTAAAACCGAGCACTCTTATTTCTTACCTACTTACTTTCTGTTGCTTATCGCCAATGCGAATGACGAAGCGCGAAACGATAGATTTTTTACTAATAAACCGCATCTTGGTTTACTAAGCCAGTACTTCTTTTTCCATCACTACGTTGCCTCTGTAGAAGAGCTTGCCTTCATGCCAAAAAGCGCGGTGAGGCAAATGGTTTTCTCCTGTAGTAGGGCAGATTGTAAATTCCTTAGCAGAAGCTTTGTAGTGAGTTCTTCTTTTATCTCTTCTGGTTTTGGAGGTTTTTCGTTTTGGATTTGGCATAACCTATGTGTTTATTTTAACTTTTTCAATTTTTCCCATCGTGGGTCTATATTCTCATCTTCTTTGTGACTGCTGTCGTTTGAGGAGTAGATTAATTTACCGTCTCCTTCGTCATCCGACTCATCGGCATAGCGGGGATGGAGTTTTTTAATTGGAATTGACAATGCGATAAACTCGTAAATATATTGTCCAATGTCCAAACTTGCCCTCTCCTTACTAATGACGATGATCTCATCGCTTAATTCTGTTTCTTCTTCTCCGTATTTAAAGACAATTTTCTTGTCCATACCTACCGGATAGTCAAATGGGTCAAGACTCCGGTCACAAATAAGACCTGCTTTCCCATTTATCTCAAACCTGGCTTCAATGAACGTTTCATGTTTATCAAGTGTAACACGAGCGGTAAAATGTCCGCCTGAAACCAAGTCTGCGCCATATTGCGTAAAAAACTCCTCTCCAAATTGGTAGTCAAATTGGTGAGCTTTCTGGCTCAGGCCGATAATGTTAACACTTAAAGCCTTCAACACTAAACCCCACTTTCAGGGTTTTAAAATTAGGGTGCAAATTTATCAGGTTTTGCCGGATTTAGGCGAGGTTCCCGGTGATTTTGGAAAGGATTTTTGAGTTCCAGGGCCATTTTGCTCCAAAAAGGCCATTTTGAACTATAAAACACGTTTCGACTACATATAATTTCTAAAGCAGGCGACTTTGAGCTCCTCGGGGCTCAATCTCCCATTGTTTTCAACCAGATAGTCAACTACATTTTTCTTAAAACCGAGCTTTATAGCAATGTTTTTGCAAAAGATTAGTTCACTTTCAAAAACTTTTTGATCGGCAAGCATCAGCGAAAAACAAGCCCACAGATAATCATATTTCTGGTCCTGAGAGAGTGCTCCAAGAGAATCGATTGGCTCTGGGCTACGAATAAGAGCACTTACCGCTTCCTCCGGAAAGTTTCGATCTTTGGCTATCTTAAAAATCATCTCACGCTCAACAGAAGCAAAGTGCTTGTCTGCTTCCGCTAGTTGGATAAGAATGTTGAGCTGCTTCTTTGTTACAATGTCCATTTGAATCCAAATCTACTTAAAGGAGCAAAAAGTAACCGCGAACTGAAAGGAGAAGTACGTAAACGGTTTGTTATCTATTTTTCAACCAATTGCTCTCTTCTGTTCTTTATTATATCGCAAGCCACATAGATAGCCTGACGCATTGAGCCTTCATCTGCCATATTTTTTCCGGCAATAGCGTAGGCTGTTCCATGGTCTGGAGATGTTCTTACAATTGGAAGGCCAGCGGTATAATTGACTCCATTATCAAAAGCAATTGACTTAAACGGAACAAGACCCTGATCGTGGTACATGGCAAGGACGGCATCATATTTCGTATGTTGCCCTGTCGCAAAAAAACCATCCGCAGGGAACGGGCCAAAAATCAGCTTTCCTTTGCTTTTCAAATCGTTAATAACAGGTTTAATAACTGTATTCTCTTCGCTGCCAATAAGCCCCTCGTCACCTGCATGCGGATTTAGTCCCAGCACAGCAATCTTTGGCTTTGAGATAGTGAAATCTTTCTTCAAGGTTAATTCAAGAAGGCGTATTTTCAATTCTACACGCTCTTTGGTAATGTGATTTGAAACTTCTTTTACAGGAATGTGCTCGGTTACAAGTCCAACTTTCAAATCATCGCCTACCATAAGCATAAGGCTTTCCATAGCTTCAAAGGTCTGCGTCAGGTATTCTGTGTGGCCACGAAAAGGAAATTCCGCACTATGAATAGTATTTTTATCAATTGGCGCAGTAACAAAGCCGTCAATCAGACCTTCTTTAACATCCTCGACAACTTTCTTCAGGCTGGCCAGAGCCGCTTTTCCCGTTTCTTTAGATGGCTGACCAGGATTGATTTCAATTACATCCTCCCAGCAGTTCACTACATTAATGGACTTGTGAAAAAACTGACCTTTATTTTTGACCTGGCTATAGTTAAATTCTTCCAGGTTCATAAGCTTTCTATAGAAGGACAAGACACGCGCAGATCCATAAATAACAGGCGTTGCCATATTCAGCAATCGATTATCCGCCAGTGCTTTTATCACAACCTCTGGACCGATTCCATTAAGGTCGCCAAGACTTATGCCTATTTTTGGTTTCTCGTGATTCATTTGCTCTTGTTAGACTCCTGCAATTTAAATTAAATTTATTTAGGCGCGAGTTGAGGTAGAAGAAACCCTTATCATAGCGTAAGACTATCTTCTTTCTATCTTTCGACTTTTACACGATGGTAAGACCAAAGAAATCCTTAGGCCAGCATTTTCTGAAAGATGAGAACATCGCAAGAAATATTGTAGGTGCGTTGGCACTTGAGCCTGGTGACGCGAAGGTGATTGAAATAGGGCCAGGCACCGGAGTGCTCACAAAATACCTTTCTCAAATAAACGACATTGATCTTCGACTCATTGAAATAGATCGGGAATCAGTAGCTTACCTTAAAAAAACCTATCCTCATCTTCAGACACAGATTATTGAGGCGGATTTTTTGGAACTGGACTTGGATCAAGTATTCCCTGAGTCCTTTGCCATTATTGGAAACTTTCCCTACAACATTTCGTCTCAGATATTTTTTAAAGTATTAGATCATCGCGATAAAGTTAGTCAGGTTGTTGGCATGCTTCAGAAAGAAGTTGCCGAGCGAATAGCCGCACCACCCGGAAGCAAAACGTATGGAATACTAAGTGTATTACTTCAGGCATTCTACGATATAGAGTTGTTATTTAAAGTTCCACCCGAAGTTTTTTTTCCTCCACCCAAGGTAATGTCAGCCGTCATTAGACTGAAAAGAAATAAAGTGAGCAAGCTTGATTGCGATGAAATTCAATTCAGGAAAATTGTGAAGCAAGCTTTCCAAATGAGACGCAAAACCTTGCGCAATGCACTTAAAAGCCTAAATTTGAGCGCTTCTGTATCAGTGCTGCCGTTGCTTGATAAGCGAGCTGAGCAGTTGACTGTTGAAGATTTTATTTCACTGACTAAGCTAATTGGAGATAAGCGTGAATAAGTTCGCTGAATTTGAATTGACCAAAGAGTTTCGCGACCGTTTTCAGTTGGCGCTTGACAGTCGTGATCGTCAGTTTATTCTCGAAAGCCTTGAAGAAGTTAATCCTGCTGACATTACCTCTCTTCTTTATGAATTTAATAGTGAAGAGTCAAAGTATGTTTTAGATATCCTGTCGATTGAAGTCAGGTCGCAAATCATTAACGACCTCGATAGCGATGCCCGAAAAGCATTTATCGGTGTGTATAAGCCTTTCGAGTTAATCGAAATCATCAATCTTCTGGACTCGGATGATGCGGCCGATATCCTTAATGAGTTGCCGGTAAAAACCAGTGAAGAAGTTCTGGTCGGACTAGATCCGCTACTCAAGTCGCAGGTCATCGACTTGCTTCGCTACGATGAGAATGTAGCGGGTGGTATCATGGCGAAAGAATTAATAAAGGCGCGTGATACATGGACCGTGGTGCAGTGCATTGAGGAAATACGAAAGCAGGCAGAGCAAGTCACAAAATTCTACGCTGTATATGTTGTAGATGATGCCGACAAATTGTTGGGAAGAGTTTCGCTCCAGCAATTGATTGTTACCGATTCGCGCACACTTGTGAAGGATATCATTGATGACGATGTGGTGGCTGTGGAGACGTACAAAGAAGATCGCGAAGTAGCTGAAATCATGAAGAAATACGACCTGGAATCTGTTCCGGTAGTTAATGTTCATGGTCAGCTTGTGGGACGCATTACCATTGATGATGTTGTGGACGTTATTACAGAACAAGCCGAAGAAGATCGGCAATTGATGTCGGGTATTACAGAAGATGTGGAGGAGGATGACAGTGTTTGGAAGAATACACGGGCGCGATTACCATGGCTGCTCATTGGTATCTTTGGTGGAATGCTCAGTGCCCGCTTTATGGGAATTTTTGAATTGCAATTAGCCAAGGTGACAGCCATTGCTTTTTTTGTACCACTGATACAGGCAACAGGAGGAAACGTAGGCATCCAATCTTCTTCTCTTGTGGTTCAGAGCTTGGTGAATCCGGGCTTTGTTGATGAAGGCCTTTTGGGTCGATTGGCAAAAGTTTTTAGTGTAGCAGTGCTAAACGGACTTTTCCTTTCGATAGTAGTCTTTGCCGGCACGTGGGTGATTTTTGGAAATCAGCCTATCAATGTGGTGGTATCTATTGCGCTATTCTGTGTTGTAATCTTTGCATCATTCATCGGTACCGTTACTCCACTCATCTTAAATCGACTGGGATTTAACCCCGCGCTCGCTTCCGGGCCATTCATCACCACGACAAACGACCTTTTGGGCCTCGCTATCTACTTTCTTACCATCCATTTGTTGCTATAACTCCTTTTCGCAAAAAAATCAGATGTACAAACCAATGTAATATCTGGGTTCATTTTGCATAATATGCAGAGATAGGATCAACTACTTTTGTCTCAGGCTTTAACAGGTAACTTCCGAGACAAACGTAATATGTCGTAATCAAATGAGTTTTTTTCAGAAGCGAAAAGCAAAACTTCAAAATGCTTTTAACGAGGTAATTGAGAAACCCATTCTTACCTCTGCTATTGTGTTATTGCTGGTTGCCAGTCTTGTGATTGGATTAAGCCTCACCTACTACATTAATGAATTCAGTTCATTCTGGCCACAGATACTGGCGGAGGCTCACGGAATGATCTTTGACATTGCTGTTATCGGTATCTTATTATTTTGGTTGAATCAAAGCGGAGAAATCCGCCAACGGATCAGAACCTATAAAGATGAGATTGATGACTTTCGGCTATGGGAATCAGAAGAAGCTGCATTCCGTACCGTAGGAAATTTGAAACGACTTAACAGACACCAGGTTTATGAAATCAATCTGGTGAATTGCTACCTGGCAAAGACTAACTTAAGTTATGTCAATCTACGGGGGTCTAATCTCAACTCCGCTAATCTTACTAACTCCTCGCTGATTGAAACTAATCTTGAGAACACAAGATTGAATCAAACCAACCTTGAAAATTCAAATCTCAATCAAGCAAATCTTAAAGGAGCGTACGCAAGTGGCGCGAACTTTAAGGATACATTTTTAATTAAGGCACAATTTGAAGGTGCGTTCCTTATCAAAACTAATTTTAGGAATGCCTTTCTGATGGAGGCAAATCTGCAAAACAGTTACTTGATGGGGGCAGATTTTGAGAATGCCAGTTTGTACAAAGCCGATCTTCGCGGGGCGAAAGGCCTCACCCTGGAACAACTTACGAAAGCAAAGACACTCTATCTCGCAAAGTTTGATGTTGAAATTCTAGAGCAGATAAATACCAATTTGCCAGAATTGGTAGGGAGTTGAAAGCTTGTTGCTGGTTTGGATTAGTGGATTAATGAATTAATTTTGTAGAAGACAACGGTTTCGCCAACGAAGCCGTTGTTTCTTTTTTGTATCACAGGAGAAAGGAATTTTAAGAATGGGTTATGAGTAAGAATGTATCATACTATACAAAAGAAGGATTAGATCGCCTTACCAAAGAGTTAAATACATTGAAAAGTAAGGGGCGGGCTGATATAGCACGTCAGATTGCTGAGGCGCGAGATAAAGGAGATCTTAGTGAAAATGCAGAGTATGATGCAGCAAAAGATGCACAAGGTCACCTCGAAGCCAAGATTGCTCAATTGGAAGATTTAATGAGCAACGCCCGCTTGTTGGATGAGAGCAATATTGATACATCCAAGGTTTCAATTCTTTCAAAAGTGACCATCAAAAACAAAAAGAATGGTGCATCAGTAACGTACATGCTGGTATCAGAAGAAGAAGCCGATTTAAAAGCTGGAAAAATTTCTACACAATCTCCTATTGGAAAAGGTTTGTTGGGTAAGAAGAAAGGAGAGATGGCTAAGATAAAAACACCAGCAGGAGAAATTGAATTTGAGATTGTAAATATTAGTATATAAAAGCGATGGCTACCATCTTTACCAAGATCATCAATCGCGAAATACCGGCTCACATTGTAGCGGAAGACGAGCATTTCATCGCCATTCTCGACATCATGCCATTGGTGTCAGGTCATACTTTGGTTATTCCTAAAAAGGAAGTTGACTATATTTTTGATCTGGACAACGACACGCTGGCTAATATGAATCTGTTCGCTAAAAAAGTTGCCAAAGCCGTGAAGAAAGTTATTCCGTGCAAAAGGATAGGTGTTGCGGTTATAGGCCTTGAAGTTCCACATACCCATGTTCACCTCGTTCCCTTAAACACGATGGGGGATATTAATTTCAGCAGACCCAAATTGAATCCCCCGAAAGAAGAATTGGAGAAGACTGCTGATCTGATTAAGGCTGCAATTAACGATTAACAGCATTGCAATGATCGACATAGTTCGGCCTACATTACTTTTAGATGAAAGAAAATGTAAAGCCAACATCGCTCGAATTGTTGATAAAGCAACAAAAGCCGGTGTAAAACTTCGACCGCATTTTAAGACACATCAATCACATGAAGTAGGCCGGTGGTTTCGTGATTTTGGTGTTACTCAATGCACTGTCTCATCGGTGAAGATGGCGGATTATTTTGCCACGGATGGATGGAATGACATTACCATCGCGTTTCCGGTAAACCCCCTGGAGCATGTGCTCATCAATGAATTAGCGGCAAAAATTAAACTTAATCTTTGTGCAGGCTCAAAGGATGCAGTACAACTACTCCACAATAGCCTTAAGCATCCGGTCAAAGTTTTTATAGAAATAGACAATGGATATCATCGTACGGGTATCCAACCATCAAACAAGGAAGAAATAGAATCCATTCTATCAGTCATTCATCAATCTGCGTTGATGGAGTTTGCAGGATTCCTTAGTCATGCAGGGCATAGTTATAAAGCCGCGTTTGTGGACGAGGTTAATAAAATTCACACCCAGTCAAAGAACCTTATGATTGAACTTGGAAAGTTTTATCGCGAAAGATTTCCTTTGCTTGAGTTGTCGATTGGGGATACACCAACCTGCAGCATTGCCGATGATTTTAGCGGTGTTGACGAGATCAGGCCCGGTAATTTGGTTTTTTACGATTTGACTCAAGCTACAATTGGCTCTTGCCACCTTGAAGATATTGCCATCGCCATGGCTTGCCCTGTCGTTGAAATCAATAGCCACACAAATGAAGTTTTCGTTCATGGGGGAGGAGTTCATTTCTCAAAAGATTTTCTTTCAAGAGAAGATGGCTCCGTAAGTTATGGACAGGTAGTTAAACTGACAGAACGAGGTTGGGCTCTGCCACCGTTAAAGATGTTTGTGAAATCATTGTCGCAGGAGCATGGAGTTATTCATGCTGAGAGCGAGGAAATCAGTAAAATAAAAGTTGGTGATGTAATTGGTGTTCTGCCAGTTCATGCCTGCCTTACGGCAGATGCCATGGGGGAGTATTTTACGCTTGAAGGAAAGCGCATCGTCATGATGCGCTAAATTCACTCTAAAGAAAATCAATATCCACATTCAATGGACTCCTCATCAGGTACTGAAGTGCCTCTGGCACAGTCATTCCTTCAAAAAGAACTTTGTACAGTGTACCGGTGATAAGAGCCCTCACTTTATAATAATCAGCACACTTCTTTACGATCTGAATAGTATTTACGCCTTCTGCTACTTCGTGCATGTCTTCGAGAATGTGTTTTAGTTTTTCGCCTTTGGCTAAACGATAGCCTACCGTAAAATTTCGACTCATCGGACTATTGCATGTTGTTACTAAATCTCCAATACCTGCCACGCCAAGAAAAGCACTTGTATTTCCGCCAAGCGCTTTGCCCAAATAAACCATCTCAACTGCCCCGCGACTAATCAATAATCCCTTGGCATTTTCACCATAACCTAATCCGCTTAGTGCACCCGATGCAATAGCAATAATATTTTTTAATACACCCGCGATCTCAACTCCAACCAGATCATGATTTTCATAAACCTGAAACCGATCATTGCGCAGTAGTCGCTTGCCCACTTGTATTACTTCATTAAAGGGGCTGGCCACCACCGTGGCACCGGGCTGACGTTGTGCTAGTTCCTTAGCCAGGTTAGGCCCGGCAAGACAACCGACACGAACTACTACACTTTCTTCGCGGATTACTTCACTCATGGTTTTCACCTGGCTGCGATTCAGTGTTGAAACACTGGCAATGGTTTCTCCCTTTTGTAACGTAATGTCAAATCCTTTCGTGCCATGAATAAGAATATGATAAGGATGAAGGTGGGGTGACAATTTCCTCATCATTGCTCTGAAGTGAGCGGAGGGAACCATTGGAAAAATGACATCGCACTGACTCGCGAGGTACCGTAGATCGTTGGTCGGCATTATCTGCTTATGCATTTTATGCCCCCGATTTTCGCGCTTGTCCAGAATGTGCTTTACTACTTTTTCGTCCCGCGCATAGAGCAGCACTTTGCGATTGCGGGCAAGAATATTGGCGATGGCAGATCCGAAATTCCCTGCGCCTATGACACCTACCGGCTTGTCAGATAAATTTCTCGAGGTCATAGCCTACCAGCCGGTTGTGATAATAATAGAGTGTGTTGAGGTCTTGCGTTATGATGTTGCCCTTCTTATTTTTTACTACCGGCCGTTTGAGATGAAAAATGCCAACGTTTTCCAGACCGTGTTTGATGACCAGATCTGCTTCTCCTTTCAGATGCGAGGCGCAATACACTTTACCTTCTTCTTTCAGGCGATAAATTTCTTTTCTCACCCGTTTGAATACTTCCTTAAATTCATTGTAGTCAATCTCCAGTTCTTCTTCCGGGAGTCGCAGAAAACTGAACAGATCGAGTTTAGGGTGTTTCTTCTGCCAGATTTCAAACGCAATAAAAGCTACTAAATGGCTGGCAAAAACACGGTTGATACGGTGATACTCCTTGACTATCTTTTGACTGAGCATCCGTGTATACTCATCTTCCCGTTGCTTGTCCTTCGTTACATCATTATTGGAGACAAAATAATCACGTGTATCAATTATCCTGCCCTGCGCATCGAGGCTGTTCCCATCGTCATCAACATAGTTTCCTAATACATCGAGTCCCCTTCCGATGGATACAGAGATATTAGAACCTTTGGTGAAAAATTTAAAAAGGAACCGGATAAGTTGAAAGCTGCCATAAGTATCTTCTTCCGGAAAATACCTGTCTTGCCCTTTTACCTGAAGGTAATCTTCGATTAATTCAGGAGCTTCTAATACAAAGTGATAGTTGAGCGTTACTGGCACAACAAAAATCTTTCTTACTTCTGCACCCGGATTATCCAGATAGAGATTCCGTTGGGCTTCCAACGCAGTACTTAGCAATCCAAGTTTTAATTGTTTCTCAATGAGACCAGATCGGGAGCGCGTTCCTCCAGGAAAAAAGAGACTATGAGCTCCTTTTTGAATGGCAATGTTGGAGTACATTTTTAATACTTCAAGATAGGGTAGGTTCTTTTTCCTTCTATCGACCTTATAAGCTCCTAGACTATTCATGAAGTAAGCGAGAATCTTAATATTAAACAGATTCAATCCGGCTCCATAAATGAATGCCGGTAACCCAAGCGAGTGAATAACCCATCCGATAAGAATTGAATCCAGATTACTGAAATGCGTAGGTACCATTACAACGGTTCCTTTTTTCGCAAGCTTTCGCAGCATCTTTGCCTTACCAACGATTTGAATCTTATCGCGAAGTGTATATTTCTTGCGGAAGAATGCTCCGAATTTTTTTACACGCGCACCGTTAAGAAGTCTTGAGAACCAAAATTTGATTACTTCTCTTGCAAAACGATAAGAACTTGCATTGAATTTACCGGCAATCTCGTTTGCATATCGCTGGACAATCAGGAGGAGAATTTCTTCTTCTTTCTTGCCTGCTTCTTCCGGCTTCTTAGAACTCAGCTCGACTAAATCGTTTTTGATTTTTGACCAAAATCGGGATTCATCCTTGGGATCGGCACGCCACCGGTTGCGCTTTAATCGGTTTTGCTCCCGATAAACGGTCGTCTCCAATTCATCAATCAATTGTTTGCGCGTGGGGCGCAATTGCCTGATCCGCTCAATCGATTTTTGGGCTACTTCCTCCAGAAATTCCTTCCGGTTTTTGCTGAGCTGATATACAGGCCAATCGGGTATGCCTTCAAGGATAGGTTTGTACTCCTTGTTCTTATTCTTCTTTTCTACGATATCCATCAACTAAATATAGACTGCCAAAGGTAACGGCTACTAATACAATACCCAAGCGCTCATTTTTTATTCAAAACAAGCGTTTTGCAGGTGTGAGCAGGAGAATTAGGGTGAAAATCAGATTTTGTCAGTTGCTTCCGCCAGGCTGGAAGACATATCGCTAAAACGAGCCATGGCCTTGCTGATAAAATCCTCATCTACTATTTTCTTTACATCTGCCTCTGTGTTGACATCAAACTCATTGAGTTTGAAAGTCTGTTCAAAGGGCCCAGCTTCGAGTTTAATCAGGTACTTATTATTCCAGTGGAATATCGTGATTTTACAATCAGGATGTCCTATTTCTCCGACAATGCGCATACACAAATCTCTAACTTTCACATGGTAAAACCGAATGGAAAAAAATTCCAATTAACGAGCGTTAATTTCAGTTTCTGTCGGTTATAACTTCCCTTATCTGGGGGTATATTAATGGAGGCAGTAAATAATCACCTGATGTGTTGATGGTTTTTTCATTTTATTACGCCTGAATTTCAAATTTTTCTGGTGCGCTGTCGTTTTGGATAGAGCGATTTTAGCTTGTCCAAAGACCCTTTTTATCGTTACTTGTAACTTATTGCGTATTTAGAATGTTGTATTTTTGAGAACCATTTGAGGTATGAATCGCAAAGCCTATCGGTATTTTTTTATCTTCTTCTGCCTGACGTTAAGCGGTGCATTAACGCAATCCGTTTTTGCAACGCACTTAAGGGCCGGTGAGATTACCGTGAACCGATCGAGTTGTACAAGCCTTACGTTCAGAATAACGATAACAGTTTATACCAATACAGGCTCTGAAATAAAGTTTGGAGATGGAGTTCTTGATTTTGGTGACGGCAGCAAACCTCATGTAACACCTACTATTGACAATACTCAACGGCCGGATTTAGGGCCGGGGATTGGAACAGTATCCTATTCCTTCGATCACACCTATTCTGGACCAGGTCGCTACGTGATCAGTTATTTAGAGCCAAACAGGAATGCTGGAATTCTGAACATGTTTAATTCAGTAGAAACAAAATTTTATGTAGAAACAGTTATTAATATAGACCCCTTTCTAGGCTGTAGCAATACACCAAGACTTCTGGTGCCACCCATTGATAAGGGATGTACGGGAGCTGCGTGGTTTCATAACCCAGGTGCCTTTGACCCCGATGGAGATAGCCTTTCATTTGAGTTAGCTGTCCCTAAGCAAGCGAAGGGTCAGGAAGTAAATGCGTATCGCGATCCCAACGTGAAGGAATTTTACGATAAAATTGGAATCGATTATGGCACTGCCAATGAAGATAGTAATGGCACGCCCACGTTTACGATTAACTCCAGAACCGGTACGTTGATTTGGGATGCCCCTGGTGCACCAGGAGAATACAACATTTCGTTTCTTATCAAGGAGTGGAGAAAAATTCAAGGTGCCTGGATTCTGTTAGGCTATGTGACCCGCGACATGCAAATTGTTATTGAAGATTGTTTGAACCAGCGGCCTAGATTAACGGTACCGAATGATATATGTGTGGAGGCCGGAACTGTAATTACGGAAGATATTTTTGGTATCGATCCCGACCTTGACAGTGTAAAAATTGAAGCCTTTTCTCAGATATTTTCAATCAATCCGTCACCAGCTTCGGTCTTACCAGACCCTCCGAAGTTTCAATCATCAAAAGGTTTAAATGGTGCTAAGCTTAAGTTTACGTGGGCTACTAAATGTGAGCACATCAAGGAGCAAGCTTATCAGGTAGTTTTTAAAATCACAGATAATCCGTCAACCGGCCCTAAGCTTGTTGAGTTTAAAACGTGGAATATCCGTGTGGTTGGTCCCGCACCAATCTGGAAGACGGCTACTGCCAATCACATAAAGAAGGAAGCCAACCTAGAATGGGAGAAGTATGTATGTAACAGTGCAGTGACAATGCAGATTTGGAGAAGGATTGATCAGTTTGCTTTTACTCCTACCGAATGTGTGACCGGTATGCCGGACTTTCTGGGCTATATGATGATTGATGAAGTACCAATAAGTCAATCTACCTACGTGGACAAAAATGGCGGAAAGGGTTTATCTCCGGGAGCTCAATATTGTTATCGTCTTGTAGCAGCGTTCCCCTCACCGGGTGGGGGTTTTAGTTACGTTTCACAAGAAATTTGTTTGCCACCTATTCTGGCACTCGCGCCCATTATTACCAACGTGACAGTCGACAAAACAAGTTCAACTGCTGGACAAGTAACGGTAAAGTGGCGGTCTCCTTTCGATCTTGATAAAGTCTTGTTTCCACCTCCCTATCGTTTTGCCGTGGTGAGGGCTGAAGGTTTTTCGGGAGATATAAAAATTCAAAGACTTACCCCTACGTTTCAATTGGATTCTGTTTTTGTAGATACTGCCATCAACACGGAAGAGACTATCTTTAACTACCGCATTGTTTTGTTGAATGGAAGCAACGTGGCTATCGATACATCTTCGATTGCCTCTACGGTACGGCTTGAAGCAAAGTCTCAGTTTCAGGAGATTGAATTATCATGGAATGCCGATGTTCCGTGGAGTAATCAAACTCAGGATTATCCCAGACATTTGATTTACAGAGGACCAGCCAATGCGAGTGAGGCTCAACTTACGTTGATTGATAGTGTGAATGTTAACGAAAAGAAGTTTAAGTACACCGACTCAGGTAAATTTCAAAATATTCCACTGAAAGACACAGAAGTTTATTGCTATCGAGTAATGACCAGGGGAGCCTATGGGAATCCCAAGATAAAGGAACCCCTTACGAATTTTTCCCAGATTGTCTGTGCCCAGCCTAACGATAAAGATGCACCGTGCAAGCCGGAACTTACACTAAAAGGAATTGATTGTGATGAGTATATTCAAACCTCATCTTGTTCGCCAAAAACATATAGCAATTTACTTACATGGCCCAAGCCCTCCGATTTGGTTTGTCGTGCAGATATAAGAAGCTATAATATCTATACCGCCTCGAAAGTTGGAGAAGAATTTGAACTGTATGTTAAGAATGTGCGTGATACGTTCTTTTTAGATGTTAATTTACCTTCGTTTGCCCGTTGCTATAAGATTGCGGCCGTGGATAGGGCCGGAAATGTTAGCGAGTTGAGCGATTCAATTTGTTTTGACAATTGCCCTTACTATGAATTACCAAATGTATTCACTCCCAACGGTGACAAATGCAATGATTTGTTTAGCGCCTTTAATGATCGTGGTCAGGTTGATGAGAACGGAAATGGAGCTTGCGGGCCGGTGGACTTACTTGAACTTCGGAAAAAATGCGCCCGTTTTGCTGAGAAAGTAAAATTTACAGTAAGCAATCGTTGGGGAAAGGAAGTATACAGCTATGAATCGGGCGGAGAACGTTCAGTTTACATTGATTGGGATGGACATGATAACAATGGGAAAGAATTATCTACCGGTGTCTATTATTATTCCGCAGATGTCACCTTTGACGTTGTTGATCCTTCCAAAAAAACAAGGAAATACAAGGGATGGGTTCATCTGATTCGATAAATGAGAAAGTAATCCTCTTTGATGGGGTCTGCAATCTTTGCAATTCATCCGTTCAATTCATCATCCGTCACGACCCTCAAGGTCAATTTAAATTTGCAGCGCTGCAGTCTCCTTTTGGACAAGAACAACTGCGAAAATTTGACATTCCTCCTGGTGCATTAAATAGTGTCATTCTTATTAAAGCTGGTGTGGCATTCCAGCGGAGTGACGCAGCACTTGAAATCGTTCGGGATTTCAAAAGCAATTGGAACGTCCTTTATCACCTTAGGATTGTACCACGGGTCGTAAGAGATTGGATTTATGATCGTATTGCAAAAAACAGGTACGTCCTCTTTGGTAAGCGAGAGGAATGTATGGTCCCTACTCCCGATCTTAAGGCGCGTTTTGTTTCATAATTTATTTTCATCAATAGATGTCAGTAAGTGATGTAAACCTGAATTAGTTGGGTTCATTTCAATTTTACTATTTTAGCTTTCGTATTTACCAAACAACCAACGTATGAACGCATATATTTTTCCCGGACAAGGAGCTCAATTTCCAGGCATGGGCAAAGATCTTTATCAGAGCAATGCAAAGGCAAAAATGCTTTTTGATCAGGCAAATGATATTTTGGGTTTTAGCATAACCGAAAGCATGTTCAATGGAACTGCAGAAGATCTCAAGCAGACCCGTGTAACACAGCCTGCTATTTTTATCCATTCGGTAAGTGTGGCATTGGTAAACGATTCATTTAACCCAGATATGGTGGCAGGTCACTCCCTTGGCGAATTTTCTGCACTGGTGGCCAATAAAACGTTGTCGTTTGATGATGCTTTGCGCCTGGTATATAAAAGAGCAATGGCCATGCAGCGCGCCTGCGAGGTCAATCCTTCTACGATGGCGGCTATCCTTGGCCTCGATGATAAAATTGTGGAAGAAATATGTGCCTCCATTCCCGAGGTGGTAGTTGCAGCGAATTATAATTGTCCTGGTCAACTCGTTATCTCCGGATCGATGAAAGGAATAGAAGTAGCATGCGAAAAATTGAAAGCTGCGGGAGCCAAACGAGCTCTACCACTCCCGGTAGGAGGAGCTTTCCACTCACCTTTGATGGAACCGGCCCGTCAGGAATTAGGAGAAGCAATTGCAGCAACTCATTTTAGTCAACCTATTTGTCCCGTATATCAAAATGTGAACGCGCTACCTTCAACCGACATCAATGCGATCAAAAAAAATCTTGTCGACCAACTTACAGCTCCTGTGCGATGGACTCAATCAGTTCAAAACATGGTGAAGGACGGGGCAAAAACATTTACTGAATGTGGTCCTGGCAAAGTACTTCAGGGCTTGGTGAAAAAGATCGCTCCCGAGGTGGAGGTGATGAGTTTGTAACACTCGCGATAGCGTAAGATTTTTAGTTTGCATACATCAGTTAATACTTTGAAGCACAAACTTAAACATACAGGCTGACCTTCAAATGATCAGAGCATTCGGTTAACAATTGCTTGCAGGTTTTCTCCAGCAATGGATGAATGAAATCAGGCACTATCTCACAAAGCGGCACTAACGCAAATCGCCTCATGGCAAGTCCGGGATGAGGAACGATTAAGTTCTCAGTTTGAATCACCCGATCGTTGAAGAGAAGGATATCCAAATCAATTGTTCGGGGTCCCCACTTTTCAAGTCGCTCCCTGCCTAGTTCCGCTTCAATAGCAAGAAGCTTCTGAAGTACCTGGTGAGGATTGTTTCTGGAATTGATTTCTACTACCTGATTTAGAAACTGAGGTTGCTGGGAGATTCCCCACGGTTCGGACTGATAGACAGACGAACACGCCAGAATGCGACCTACTGCGGAGGAAATTTTATCCAGGGCCAGGCTTAGGTTTCGCTTTCTGTCTCCAAGATTAGAACCTAACAATATGTAAATCCCCTTGCTCATTCTTTAGATGCAAGATAGGAGCTTATTTTATTGAACGGGAATAGGTATTTTTGAGCCAAATCCAATTAACATGTCATTTCTTAAGAACTTTTTTGCTTCGTGTTTGGGAGCCTTGGTGGCCATCATTCTCTTTTTTGGCCTGATCTTTTTTGTTTTTTCAATTTTGTCCTCATCGACTGAAGTCAGGATTGCCGATAACTCGATCCTCTATTTGAAATTAGATGCTCCTATTTCTGAACTGGAAGTTGATGACCCGCTAACGGAATTGTTTCCCGGTGCTGGGGAGTCAGGGATCGGCTTACTTCAATTGAAGCAGGCTATCCTTCATGCCAAAGATGACGCCAAGATTAAAGGAATCTATCTTAATCTGAGTTTGATCAGTGCCGGTATAGCCACAGTAGCTGAAATTCGTTCGTCCCTGCAGGAGTTCCGCCAGTCGGGCAAATGGGTTGTAGCCTATTCCGACTATTACTCAGAAGGAGCTTATTATCTGTCTTCGGTAGCTGACAAAATTTACTTAAATCCTGAAGGGCAGGTAGAATTTAACGGGCTTGCTATAGAAGCCATGTTCTTCAAGAAAATGTTTGACAAGCTGGATATCAAACCACAGGTTTTTCGGGTAGGTGATTTTAAGAGTGCGGTAGAGCCTTTTCTCCGTGAAGATATGAGTGATGAAAATCGCCTTCAACTTAATTCAATGATTAACTCTATCTACGGACAAATGCTTCTCGAAATAGCGGAGTCCAGGAAGATACCAAAGGATAAACTAAAAGAGATTTCAGATAAAATGATTGTGCGCAATGCACGACTTGCTTTAGAAAATAACCTCGTTGACTCACTTTATTATGACGATCAGGTTAAAGACGAACTGAGAGAACGCTTAGGTTTAAAGAAAGACAATTCAATTTCTTTTGTAAAGTATTCAAAATACAGGAAGAGCTTTACCACGTTTAAAAATTCTAAAAATGAGATTGCCGTCATTGTTGCCGATGGAGAAATTCTTCCCGGCCAGTCTGACCAGGGAACCGTAGGTGCAGCCACGATCATGGAAGAAGTGAGGAAAGCCAGAATAAATGACAATGTAAAAGCGATTGTACTTCGGGTGAATAGCCCTGGAGGAGCTGCACAAGCTTCTGATCAGATGTGGAGGGAATTGCGATTGGCTTCCGTAGAGAAACCTGTGATTGCTTCTATGTCTGATTATGCAGCCTCAGGTGGATACTACCTGGCGATGGCGTGTGACACCATTGTGGCGCAGCCCAATACCATTACGGGTTCTATCGGTGTGTTTGCCGTGCTTTTTGATTTGAGTCACTTTCTTGGAAATAAAATTGGCATTACCTCGGAAGAAGTGAAAACGGGAGAGATTGGAGAATTATTTACGGTGACCCGCTCACTCAATGAAGTTGAAAAGGGAATCTGGCAAAAGCAGACAGAAGAAATTTATGAAACCTTTACCAGCAAGGCAGCAGCCGGTAGAGGCATGACGCAGGATGACATAAAGAAAATTGCCTCAGGTCGGGTTTGGACGGGTTCGCAGGCAAAAGATAATGGATTGGTTGACGTGCTTGGAGATTTTGAAGATGCCATTGCGGTAGCGGCAAAGGCCAGCAAGGTTGGAGATGACTACAAAGTAAAGTACTATCCACGGCCAAAGCCCCTCCTCGAAAAACTCATGGGGGATATGGAGGAATCAATGGAAGCCAAAGCCCTTCAGAAAGAATTAGGTGAGTATTACCCATGGTATCAGCAGTGGAAGAAGGTGAAAAATCACCAGGGAGTTCAGGCCAGAATGCCGATTGAGTTTAAAGTGTGGTGAGTTACTTCACCACACCCTTCATCCAGTTCATTAGTCTTGTGGCCAGCTCTTCTTTATAAGTACCATTGCCATAAAAGTTGCTTGTTGCCTTTGCATTGTCGAACCAAAACAAACTGTGCTCCATCTTCGGCACCAGTTCATACTGTGCTAAGCCAGCGCCATTGCTGTTGACCCATTCCACTATCTGTTGGTGATCCTCCTCCAGCATCGCAAAATCATATTCACCGTAGAAAATATAAGTGGGCACGCCTACTTTTTTCCAGGCCCGCGCAACGTTGAATTCCTGAAGCTGTTGAAAATACGCAGCAGGTAAACCCCACTGATGGTCGGGCTCATCGCTCCATACTTCATTGAGATAAGATTTCTGATTAAGAATATCCACAGGATTTTTCTTACGGATCAGGTAATCTGTATAAAATTCCGCTTCCAGATTCATTTTGCGATTCACTTCCTCGGGAGCCAGGCCATCGAGCTGATAATTTCTACGCTTGAACTCAAGCATATGCTCAAACCATGTTTTAGTCCATCCACCCGATATCACATAAGCAGCTGGTGAGCGATCGGGCACAGCGGGGGCATGAGCCGCGCCATTACTTTGGGCAAATACCACCAACTTGTTGCTATCAACAAAGTCTAGTTTCTTAAAAGCTTTGTAAGCTTCACGATGCACGGCCAATTCGCTGCTAAAATCCATATCATAGCAAGGCGGCCCTTCGCTGTCACCAAGTCCTGCCTTCTCCACCCTCATCACCGCATAGCCAGAGTGCATCACAAAATCCTCCAGCATGCGGGCCACGCCATGTTTGCGTCCTACCGGCTTTTCTATTGGGTCGCAGCTCATCCACCGCACAACAAAAATGCCGGGTAGCTTACCCTTGGCTCCCTCAGGCCTCGTAATGATCACCTGAACCTTATAACCCTGTGGTGAAAGAACTGACCGATATTCAGTTACGATGCCCTTAAAATTTTCTTTTGGTCGGGCTGGCACCACGCCCTTCTTTTGAATCAGCGACCCCTTTCGAAGTATGTCGAGGGTTACTGCCATGCCACCCTTTATAAATGCTGTGGTATTGAGTACTTCTTCTTTCTTCTGAACAGAGTTGATAAGAATACCGTTAACCTTAAGAAGGATGTCACCCGGCCTGAGGTCAGTCTGTTGAGCGAAGGCGCCTGGAACGACAGACACCACGGGAACACCAGCTTGTGAATTGGCCGGGGATCCAAATGAAGCACCCCAATATGCGTGACGTGGGAGTTCTTCCAGCAACTGCGCTTGCAATCCGATTGTCAGACATAATGAAAACGCGATAAAAAATAACCTGACTTGTAGTGTGTTCATAAAAGTTGATTGGCGATTAAAGTGAAATTAATGCCGTAAATTTCCAGAATAGGGGAACGTTGATTTGGGATTTTATTTGAATGACGGATAGGGCAATGCATAATACAGGTATTGCAGGATGACTAACTGAGAGCTTATATGAATTACTATCTTTTCAAGTCGCGTCTACTCACTCATGTTGCTTTTTGGATTTGCTACTACCTTCTGTTTGGCTTTATATGGGCGCGCGATGGCGATTATTTTTCGTCTTACTTTCTGGAATTTGTGTTGTTGCCTGTGCGGATTTTGGCAACTTATGTTTCGCTCTACTGGCTGGTCCCGCGGTTTTTGCAAGAGAATAGATACTTAAATTTTGCAATGGGCTATCTCACGCTCATTGGGGTAGCCGGTTTTATCCAACGCATCTTTACCTTCTATTACTACGATTATTTTTTGACGTCCGATGCGACCCCCTTAATCAACTTGCCTGCCATTGGCCGCAACCTGATCTTGGTAAACAGTACGGTACTTTTTGTAACTGCATTGAAAGTAATGAAGCTCTGGCACCTTGAAAAGGTGGCCAACAAACAACTTACGCAAGTTCCATCCGAACCGATCCTGGAGGTGAAGGCGGACAAACGAATTTATCGCATCCGTACAGATGAGATACGATACATTGAAAGTCTTGGCAACTACGTTACCCTGCATTTGAATGGCAGAAAATTGATCAGCTATATTTCGCTGACGGAATTGACAGCGTCACTACCTGCAAATTTTATCAGAGTGCATAAGTCCTATCTGATTAACAAACATTTTATATCATCCTACAATCACGAAGATGTGGAGGTGGGGAATCAAAAGATACCGGTCGGTCGGGCATACAAAGAGCAACTGGCAGGCTGATGGCCATCTTGGTGATTCGAAATTGTGCTACAGCGCAAGTCAAACGCGAGGTAGAAGGGAAAGAGGGACGCAATCCACATTTTTTAAGTTCAGGGTAACTGGGGGAGATTGCAGGAGTCCCCAATCCCCATGTAAGGTTGGGGGTATTTTTGACAAAATCTGCTCCCTTTTGGGCAAATGTTATCCATCGAGAAAAAGAGGCCAGTTGTGCCTTCGATAATCTCATTGGTCGAAACCGGGGCTCCGTATTTTCTCGATACTTCTTTGGTGAGGAGCAACACCAAAGGATGAACTTTTTTATCTTTCTATGCGCTGCTTTTTCTTAATGAAAAGTGTTGTAACTAATAACTTATAAACTGCGCTGAGTTTATTGAAAAATTTTACACTTGTGTCCTCCGCTTGTTCAAAGAAGACCAGCACCGCAAATCAATTTCTATTGCAGAGTCTCGGATCTCTTTGGAAAATCCTAAGTTGATCTGCTCTGGCGATCAGGAGTTCGGATTCAGTGAACACAAACGGAGAAAGGAAGGTCGCCCAAAGCAGCCTTCCTTATATCCAAATAGCTGAAAATCAGTCCAGTTTGTCCGTTGAGGCCAAACCACCAATAGGTTCGCCTGATCTGCCTGCTTCGGTGAACGTTACGGCCTTTTTCTTTTCAGTTACGTTTTTAACTGAGATGAAAGAAAACGATAATGTAATCACGGCAACAGCCAGGAGAGAGACGATTAATTTAGCTTTCATATTAATAAAGTTTTATATTACTTAAGAGGATCAGGAGTTCCAGTACCACCATTATTGTAAACGGGCTTAACAGGCTCCTCGGTGCAAGCAGTAATGGCGAAGCTCGATACAACAGAAAGTAGGATGATGTAGATAACTTTTTTCATAATGTGTTTTTTTTTGGTTTATGTTTAAGTTCTTTTTGTGATTAACTTGTACACAAAGGTTAGAAATAGGCGAAAAACTATTTCATGTAATATTTCTCTTTAATTACGTATGTACCATAACTATTTTAATGGATTAAAACTGGTTGTGCTCATTTTTTTTGGAGCGCTTGTCTCCAACAGGGAAACCTTTGCTCAGGACCAAAACGTAATTGACTCTTTGAATGTAGTGCTTTCAAAAAGTTCATCAGATAAAAAGGCTGAGGTATTGATCGGCCTCGGAATAGAATATACAAAGGGGGATGTTGTAAAAAGTCTCCCTTACTTCGATGAAGCTTATTCTATTTCCCTCGAGAATGGTGATAGTGTTGGTATTGTATATTCAGGTTGGCTAAGAGGAGAGATGTTTCGCAGGATGGAGCGAATGAATGAATCGATTGAAACCCTTAATTATGTTTTGCCAATTGCTGAGCGCAATAAGATACGTAAGTATTATAAGCGTATTCTTAACACCTTAGCACTCAATCATACTTTCCAGGCGAGCTATGATAAAGCCCTTGAGTATCATTTTCTTTCCTTGATTGCCCGCGAAACTGATGGAGAGATCGAGGCAGTTACTGTATCGCTAGCGAATATAGGGCTTGTTTATTTCAAGTTGAGAAACTATGAGAAAGCGCTGGAATATTATGAAAGGACACTTAAAATGAAGGAAGAAATAGGCGATAACGATAATATGGATGTGCTCCTTCTCAACATGGGCCTGTGCTACAATAGTCTCAATAACTATGATGAAGCTCAAAGATTAATTCTTAAGTCTTACTCTTTGTGCGGGGACAATTGCCCCTCTAAGACTAAAATTGAGGGGGAATTTGGATTAGGAAATGCTTCTTTGGGGCTTAACAAATTGGCTGAGGCGGAGAGACACTTTAGCAACTCATTAGATTACTCCAGAAAAGCTGAAGACAGACAGTATCAAATTGAAAACCTTCTTTTTCTGGCAAGAATTCATATTGAAAAAAATAGTAATTCATCAGCGATCGAGTTTCTTCAGGAAGCCGAAGCTATAGCAATCAAAACAGGATATGTTGAAGCGCTGCTGGATATTTATAAAGATCATTCTGCAGTCCTTGACAGAATGCATGAATTTGAAAGAGCATCCAGATATCTGAATAAATACATCAACCTTAAAGACAGTACTTATAGTGAACAGTTGATCAAAAACCTTACGAAAGTGCAAACAGATTATGAGGAGCGCGAAAACCTTAAAACAATTGCAGCAAAGAATGCGGTGTTGGCGTTGAAAGAAGAGACTCTTAAGAGGCAGCGAACCGAAACGCAATATGCCATTGTTGTTTCAGTGTTGGTCTTTATTCTTGCCATATTAATGTTGCAACTTTTTAAGATCACCCGCAAAGCCAACGCACGTCTCGAAGAACGCGTGGATGCCAGGACAAAAGAACTTAACGATACGGTTGAGACATTAGCCAAAGTAAATGGAGAACTGGATAATTTCATTTACAAAACCTCTCATGACATCCGCGGGCCACTGGCTAGCCTCAAGGGAATTTGTAACGTGGCCATCATGGATGTGAGAGATGATGTGGCGCTCAACTACCTTCAAAAGTTGGACGTGACAGCAGAACGATTAAACACCATCCTTACCCGCCTGTTAATCATCAACCAGATTAATCATGCGGTATTAGCTGCCAACGTGATAAACTTCGAAGAGTTGATTGAGGAAATCCTGATGTTGGAAAGAAAGAAGGGCGTTCCGAAGCGACTCTCAATCTCATACGAAATAGAGCAAGGATTTACGGTGCGCTCCGATAGAGACATGATGCGCATTGTACTTGAAAACCTGATTGACAATGCTATCAAATTTTACAATGAATCGGAGAGGATTGAGCCATTTGTAAAAATTCAAATTATCAGGCAGGCTGATAATGTCGTCATCAGGGTGACAGATAATGGCGTGGGAATAAATGATGAAACAAAAGAGAGGATTTTTCAGATGTTTGTCCGCGCCTCAGAGCGGTCGGAGACAGGTGGCATAGGCCTTTATCTTTCCAAATTAGCCACGGGCAGACTTGGCGGTGTGATTGAATTTAGTGCTACCCCACAAAAATATACAGAGTTTACGGTAATATTTCCGCTTGACCTGGGGCCTGTGTTGGAGAAACGCAAGGAGACAGAGCGCATCCGTGAATATGAAAAGCTTCAGCAAACAGAGAAACAAAAGGTTCTGACGGATTCCTGAATTCCATTTCCAATGAGCATCTTTGTGGCCTGAATGAAATAGGAGCGATTTATGTCCGTTAATAAAGCCTACAAAAGATTTACAGTCACGTCCGCCCTTCCCTATGCCAACGGGCCAAAGCATATAGGGCATTTGGCGGGGGCTTATATTCCTGCCGATGTATATGTTCGCTATCTTCGGTTGTCAGGAAAAGATGTGGTGTACGTCTGCGGCAGCGATGAACATGGCACCGCTATTCCAAACCAGGCCCTGAAGGAAGGAACCACTTCCCGCGCTATCATTGACAAATACCACGCGCTTATCCGGGACTGCCTTTATCAATTCGGCATATCGTTCGATGTATACCATCGCACCAGTGAACCTATTCACCATCAGACTTCGCAAGAGTTTTTTTTAAATCTTTTCAATAAAGGATTGCTCTCCGAAGAGACCTCAGAACAGTATTATGATGAGGAGGCGAAAGCCTTCCTGGCCGACCGGTACATTGTGGGTACCTGCCCTAAGTGCGGTCATACTAATGCTTATGGTGATCAATGCGAAAAGTGTGGCTCAACATTAAGTCCGCGGGAACTAATCAATCCTCGTTCTACACTTTCAGGGAAGCCTCCGGTATTGAGGCCAACAAAACATTGGTTCCTGCCCCTTCAGGATCATGAGCAATGGCTACGTAAGTGGATATTGGAATCCCACCAGGAAGATTGGAAGATCAACGTCTATGGTCAATGCAAATCATGGATAGACGCAGGACTTCAACCACGTGCCATGACAAGAGATTTGGATTGGGGTATAAAAGTTCCTTTGCCAGATGCAGAGGGAAAAGTGCTTTATGTCTGGTTTGATGCACCCATTGGGTATATCTCGGCAACACGAGCTCTTTTTGATGAGCTAAGTTCAGGTGTTCAAAAATTCGCCTCTCCTCAGCGCAATTTTGGTGCAGTAGCGAAAGAAGATTGGAGAAAATACTGGGAAGATGAGGAAACCAAGTTAGTTCACTTTATTGGAAAGGATAATATTGTATTTCATTGTATCATTTTTCCAGTGATGCTCCATTCATCAGATCAATACATCGTTCCGAATGATGTTCCTGCCAATGAGTTCATGAACCTCGAAGGAGATAAAATGTCTACGAGCAGGGGATGGTCGATAGAAATGCACGAGTACCTGAAAGATTTTCCTGATAAACCAGATGTGCTCAGGTATGCCATGCTGACTAATTTACCGGAGACTAAGGACAGCGAGTTCACCTGGAAGGATTTCCAATCCAAAAATAACAATGAACTGGTAGCTATTCTTGGCAACTTTGTGAACAGGGCGCTGGTGCTCACTCAAAAATATTTTGATAATAAAGTTCCGCCTCTTGGCACGCTTGAAGACATTGATCGTAAAGCGATAGACACATTGAAGGGAGCACCTGAGCTGGTATCAACAGCAATTGAGGGCTATCGTTTTCGCGAGGCCACAGCACACATGATGGATGTGGCACGCCTGGGCAACAAGTACCTCGCTGAGACAGAACCCTGGAAATTGGCCAAAACAGATTTGCCGCGGGTTGGCACAGTACTCAATATTGCCTTGCAGATAGCAGCCAATCTAACTATTGTGTGTGAACCATTTTTGCCTTTTACAGCGCAAAAGCTAAAGCAGATGCTCGCTCTCGATACATTTGTTTGGAAGGATGGAGGTTCCGCTGAGCTATTAAAGGCAGGGAACTTGTTAGGGGAGGGGAAATTATTGTTTGAGAAAATAGAAGATGAAGTAATTCAATTACAGATTAAGAAATTAATGGAAACGAAAGAGAAGGTAGAAATGAACTCGCAGCCAGTAGCTCCTGCCAAACCAGAAATATCGTTTGATGATTTTTCAAAAATGGATATTCGTATAGGCACAGTGGTAGAGGCTGAGAAAGTAGAGAAATCTAAAAAACTCTTAAGGTTGAAAGTTGATACAGGCATTGATGTCCGAACAGTAATGAGTGGTATTGCAGAACATTTTACACCTGAGCAGATCAAAGGAAAACAGGTCACCTTGCTGGTCAATCTGGCTCCCCGTAAAATTATGGGTGTAGAGTCTCAGGGCATGATATTAATGGCAGAAGACAAAGATGGAAAACTAAAGCTTGTTCAGCCATCAGAGCCGGTTAGCCCGGGAGCAACGATAAGTTAAGTATTATAAGCACTCATCGTGCGCTCAAGTCCGGCAGTGCAAAAAGACATCACCATTTCAATTGCCTTATCCATTACGGGTGGCAGTTTGGTAAATTCTTCCTCTCCAAAGCGGCTAAGGACAAAATCAACCTGTTGCCCTTTTGGGTAGTTATTTCCAATGCCCATGCGAAGGCGGGGATAATCTTGTCCGCCAAGAAGTTGTTCAATATTCTTTAATCCATTGTGACCAGCAGCGCTTCCTTGTGGTCGCAGGCGAAGACTTCCAAAAGGCAGGGCGATATCATCCACAATGACAAGAAGATTTTCTTTTGGAATTTTGAGATGCTGAAGCCAGTAAGCAACGGCCTTGCCGCTCAGATTCATGTATGTATTTGGCTTAATCAAATGAAGCACTCTCCCCTTATATTTTACTTCCGCTTTGTCAGCAAGTCGCTCCGTTTTGAAGTCAATGCCATTATTATCTGCCAGACGATCAAGGGTCAGGAAGCCGATATTATGTCTTGTCAATTCATACTCCTGCCCAATGTTGCCCAGGCCGGTTATTAAATAGTTCATGGTGTTGAAGTAAACAAAAATCCCGTCCCAAAACTATGGGAACGGGATTTATTGTATTGGAAGAATAATGATTTACTTCTTACCTGCGTCCTTCTTTGGAGCATCACCTTTCTTTGCGTCAGCGGCAGGAGCACCGGCAGCAGGCGCAGCAGCACCGGCAGCAGGCGTGGCCTCAGCAGCAGGAGCTGCGGCAGCAGCAGCGGCATCTTCAGCAGCCATCTTCGCGGCACGAGGTACCTCAACCACAGCAATGGAAGTTTGATGACGGTCAAGGAACTCAAGGTTTGCTATCTTCATATCGCCTACTTTCACCGCATGGTGGAAGTCCAGCTCAGAACAATCTACATCAATGTGATCAGGCATGTCCTTTGGAAATCCTGAAACTTTTAATGTGGCCAGCTTTCTTACTAAAGCACCGCCCTTTTCAACACCAGGAGCTTTCCCAACCAAACGGGTAGGGATATCCATTTTTATTTTGCGGTCTTCGCTGATGCGCAAGAAATCGGCATGAAGAATAATTTCACTTACAGGATGAAATTGAACTTCCTGTAAAATAGCCTGACACTCTTCGCCTTCAATGTTCAAGTGAACAAAGTGGGCTTCGTTTGTGTAAACGATGTCGCGAAAGAGAATCATGGGCGAGTAAAAATGCACTTGTTGATCTCCGCCATACAGCACGCAAGGTACGTTACCTTCTTCGCGGATACTCTTTGCATCAGACTTGCCGAGATTTGCTCTTCGATACCCTATAATCTCAACAGTTTTCATAATTGTTTATGGTTTAATTTAAAAATGGTTACAAACGGATAAATAATGAACTAATAGATTCGTGGTCATGAATTTTTCTGATCGCTTTTGCGAAAAGATTGGCCATAGAAAGCACCTTTATTTTCGAAATGTCTTTTTTCAATGGAATAGTGTCGGTAACAACCAACTCTTCAAGCACAGAACTTCCAATATTTTCATATGCGTTTCCGGAGAGCACCGGATGGGTACACACTGCTCGTACGGAACTTGCTCCTTTTTCTTTAAGCAGCAAAGCTGCTTTACAGATGGTGCCAGCTGTATCGACAAGATCATCGACCAACACCACGTCTTTGCCTTCTACCTCACCAATAAGGCGCATCGATTCCACTTTGTTGGCTTCTTTTCTGAACTTATCGCAAACAGCTAAGTCTGCATTGAAATACTTAGCAAAACTCCGAGCCCTTTTGATTCCGCCTACATCGGGTGAGGCGAACATGATATTCGGGAGATTAAGTGCTTTCAGGTAGGGAACGAAGATATAAGATCCATCAAGGTGATCTACGGGGATATCAAAAAAGCCCTGAATTTGATCAGCATGAAGATCACAAGCCATAATCCGGTCGGCTCCGGCCGCGGAAAGCAGATTGGCAATAAGCTTGGCAGCAATGGCTACTCTTGGCTTATCCTTACGATCCTGACGGGCATAACCGAAATAAGGGATAATGACGTTGACATTTTGAGCGCTGGCACGTTTGGCAGCATCAATCATCAATACAAGTTCAAGAAAATTGTCAGCAGGAGCAAAGGTGGATTGAACAATGAACACATCATGACCTCTTACCGACTCCATGATAAAGGGTGACATCTCACCGTCACTAAATTGTTGGTAATTAACTTCGCCCAGAGGCTCTCCATAGGCATGCGCTATATTCTCAGCCAGGTAAGTAGAGGCTCGTCCGGATAAAATTTTTACAGCCATAACAATTTCTTTATCAGAAAAATTAAATCCCGGAACCATCCCCTGGTGATAAGGATAGGGAACCGGGATTTGGTTGCCCGACCAGGGCTCGAACCTGGACTTTCTTGAATCAAAATCAAGCGTGTTGCCAGTTACACCATCGGGCAATACTCCACCCTAAAAAAAGGGTGTGCAAAGGTAGAATTATTTTTTAAATAGCGAATCCTGAATTTCAATCATTTTTGATGGAAATCAGGCGTTTTTGGAGGGAATGAGTGATTGCCTATTCAAGCTCCTTGACCTCAGCTGTCTGAGAACCTTCGACAAATCCTTCAGCCCAGAATCGGTATTTGTCAAGGATAGAGATCACCGCATTGCGCAGGTGCCGCTGATTGTTAAAATCTATGCCGCCATACACCGTTGTGGCATAACCCTGCCAAACGGATCTGTTTTGTCTTCTGTCAAAAAATTGAATGAGAAGTGTACCGGATTTTAGATTGTATGTCTTGGGGTCATAGTTAAGAGCCTGATCTTGTCCTTTAATCCACTGCTCAATGTCAGGCTGAATGTAGCCATTGAAATTTAAACTATCGGCAAACATTTTAAAACCAATGATAAGATGAGGACGACTATCACTTTGCTTGTAGCCGAGAAACTTCATTCTTGAAATGATAGACTTTTCAATTGACTCATTCATCATGGTAGAGTCATTTGTGCCCACCGCTCTCATGATATCAAACGTTCTATAGCGCTTGAAATTTCCCCGATAGCTATAATCGTACTCAACAGGTAGTTCTTTATATCCCAAACATGAGGATAGCAATAACAGACTGAATAGATAGAGGGAAATCTTTTTCATAGGTAGGGCTGGTCTAAGCAAGGTCAAAATTTAGGGTAATTTCTAATGAAGTACAAGCAGATTCAAACTACTTTTAAAGTGTGGTAAGTACAGTTTTTCACGTTTGAGCTCTTATTCCCAAAAATCACCTGATTTACGGTACACTTTCTCTCTAATTTTCAACTATGATAACAAAATATGAACAAGCTGTTGGTGCACGATATCATATCTACAACAGTCTTTTTCTAAACCTTCCCTTTCACAATATCCTGAGAACAGGTACTTTATTGCCTTTACTTCAGCAATATTGTGAGTCAGGCTTTGAGAAGGGGAAGTCAGCCACGGAAATTTTAGAGGACTTCTTTAGAGATCTTGTTCCACACGCTACCCGCGATGAACAGTTTGATCTGCTTTTTAATTTTATTCAATACGTTGAGCGGCAAGTGGCTCTTTTTGATTCGATTGAAGACTCCGCATTTGAGCAGATCAATGATCTGAATGGAAAAGGAACATTATCCGCTTTATTACTTCGAACAAAGTTTGAAGACAAGGAAGGGGAGATGAAGGCAAGGTTAAATGAATTTAGCCTTCGTGTGGTGCTTACAGCTCATCCCACTCAGTTTTACCCCGGCCATGTACTTGGCATTCTTACCGATCTTGAAAAATCGATCCGCGAAAGCGACCTGACACAAATCAACTTGCTTCTCCAGCAACTGGGAAAGACAGGCTTTATCAACCAGGATAAACCGACTCCTTATGATGAAGCCGTGAGCTTGTGCTGGTTTTTAGAAAATGTATTTTACAATGCCATCCCCGAAATCATCACTTCCTTTGCAAAGGGATTGCGAATCGATCTTCCGGATTGGGAAAATAATAGATTGATTCAAATTGGTTTTTGGCCAGGAGGCGACCGTGACGGGAATCCTTTTGTAACCAGCGAAATTACAGTGAAGGTGGCCTCCAAACTTCAGGAGACCATTTTAAAATGCTATTACCGTGATATAAGGTTGCTAAGGAGGAGACTCACCTTTCGTGGTGTAGAGAAAATCATCATTGAGACGGAGCGCAAAATTTATGCTTTCGTTTACAATCAAAAGGTTACGTACCAGCATGCCGATGAACTTCTGGAGGAACTCCTGAAAGCACGTCAGCTTCTTGTCGCTGAGCACGATGGGCTTTTTCTCGATTTGCTGGACTCGTTTATCTTGAAAGTAAAGCTCTTTGGATTTCACTTTGCTTGCCTTGATATCAGACAGGATAGTCGTAAGCACGATTTGGTATGGGAGGCAATTCTGAATGCTTTAGAAAACAAGGGCAAGTCCATTTCGTGGCAGGCATTTCAGGCGTTGAGCGAGGGCGGTAGAGTCAGGCACCTGCTAGCGCTTAGCGTCAATCCTGTTTTCCTTTCCATTAATGATCCGTTTGTTGATGAGACCTTCAAGACAATCCTTGGCATGGCTGCCATACAAAAATCAAACGGTGAATATGGATGTCATCGGTATGTGATCAGCAATTGCCAAAGCGCCCTTCATCTTATTGAAGTGTTTGTCCTGCTCCGTTTACTGATAGGCAAAGACGGAGTTTTGCCAGTAGATATAGTACCCCTATTTGAAACGATCGATGACCTTGCTCATGCGGAAGCCATCATGAGCGAAGTATATCAGATTGCCGAATATCGGGAGCACCTTCAGCGAAGAGGTGGAAAGCAGACAATAATGCTTGGATTTTCAGATGGCACCAAAGATGGAGGTTACCTACGCGCAAACTGGTCTATCTTCCGTGCAAAAGAAAGACTGACGGCTGTTTCGCGTAAGCATAATCTGATGGCGGTATTTTTCGATGGCCGTGGCGGTCCTCCCGCTCGTGGTGGCGGCAATACCCACGACTTCTATGCTTCGTTAGGTGAAACAATCGAAAACAAGGAAGTGCAAATTACCGTGCAGGGGCAAACCATTAGCTCAAACTTTGGTAAAGTAGCTTCCTGCAAATACAATTTGGAACAATTGCTTTCTGCAGGGCTTGAAGGAGCCGTCTTTAAGCATGCGCAGAACCGGATGAATGATACAGACAAGGTATTACTCGATGAATTGGCTGATGAGGGGTATAAATCCTATCTCGATCTTAAGCATCATCAAAAGTTCGTCCCTTATCTTGAAAAGGTAACACCACTTTCTTTTTTCGGAGATACCAATATCGGGTCGCGGCCAGTAAAAAGAAGTGCTAATGAAGGATTGAAGTTTGAAGACCTTCGTGCTATTCCATTTGTCGGTTCGTGGGCAATGATGAAACAGAATATTCCCGGTTTTTATGGCGTGGGTAGTGCGCTAAAAAGCCTGGAGCAAAAAGGAAAAGGCAATGCGCTAAAAGTGTTGTATCGAAACTCTTTATTTTTTAGAACATTATTGGGCAACAGTATGATGTCATTGACAAAGACATACTATCCGGCTACAGCCTACCTCGGCAATGATGCTGAGTTCGGTGAATTTTGGAAAAAGATGTATGCAGAGTATGAACTGTCGAAGAGTAAAATTCTTGATGTAACTACTCTGGGAGGGCTGATGGAGAACAATGCTACCATTCGTGATTCGGTGAGACTCCGCGAGAGAATAGTATTGCCGTTGATTACTATTCAACAGTTTGCCTTGATGAACCTTCGTCATCAAAGTGATTCAAACAAAGCGTATGAATTGCGCTACCGCAAACTTATTATCCGTTGTATGTTTGGAATCATCAACGCAGCGAGGAATTCTGCTTAAGGCTTGGAGTGTTTCTTCACCCATTCTCTCGCATTCACGAAGGCTTCAATCCAAGGCCCCACTTCATCTTGCTTTTTATTGCGTGTATAATAAGGCCAGTTCCACGGGAAGAGAGAGCGTTCAATGTGTGGCATGATGGCCAGGTGTCGTCCATCGTGCGAACACAGGGCAGCCGCTGCAAAATCTGAGTCATTGGGGTTGCCGGGATAGTTGGGATGAGAATAAGTGGCGGCAATTTTGTAAAGAGAAGTATCCTTAGGAAGCTTGAACATTCCTTCGCCATGGGCCAGAGAAACGCCTAACCTTGCGCCCTCAAAACTGGCCAGCATCACCGAGTTATTTTTCGGAATGGTGACGTTGACGAAAGCAGACTCAAATTTTCCGGAGCCGTTGTGATGCATTTTTGGGTGCGCACTTATGTCCATGTTCCGGTAAACAAGTCCTAACTCCATCATCAATTGGCACCCGTTGCAGACTCCAAGGCTAAGTGTGTCTTCACGATTGTAAAAATCGTCCAGGGCGGCTTTGGCTTTCGCATTGTATAAAAAGGCTCCAGCCCAACCTTTGGCAGAGCCAAGTACATCGGAATTGCTGAACCCACCGACAAAGACAATCATCTTTATATCTCTCAGAGCTTCGCGACCAGTCATCAGGTCTGTCATGTGTACATCTTTGACATCGAAGCCTGCGAGGTATAAGGCATAGGCCATTTCGCGATCTCCATTTACTCCCTTCTCGCGAATGATCGCAGCTTTTAGTCCGGTAGGTTTTCTGCGTTTCGGATCAATACCGTAGGTTGAGAACTTGCCATCGAATCCCGATTGAAAATTATATGCTAAGACCTGTTTGAAGATATTTTCCTTGCGTGTTTCGGCATGGCTATTTGGGCGTTGAATACGATCTAATAAATAAGAAGTTTTAAACCATTTCTCACGAAGCAATTCAATATTCAATATTCCATATTCAAAATTTTGAATCTTGATTTTTGAATCGGATGATACCTCGCCAATGATTTTGAAATCTATTTTTTTACCTTTTAATATTTTTTCAACAGCAACTACATCTCCCACCTGAATTACAATTCCCGGATTTTCACTGAAGAATACTTTAGCAAGATCACTTCCTAACCCCTTAAGGTTTAAATTCATTCCCGTATTTGGAACAGAGAAACACATTTCTAACAAGGCAGTAATGATTCCTCCTGAGGAAATGTCATGACCTGCCAATACAAGGTCATTTTTGATTAATTGTTGAACGGCTTCAAAGGCTTTTGCAAAGTAACCTTCATCTGTTATGGTTGGCGCATGGCTTCCAAGTTGATTGATTACCTGTGCAAAACTGCTACCACCAAGCTGCAATGCATCTTTCGAGAAGTCGATGTAAATAATTTTAGTTCCGGCTGTGGGTTCCAGTGAAGGTGAGATGGTTTGACGGATGTCGCTCACCTCACCCACGGCAGAAATGATAACCGTGCCGGGGGAAAAAACAACCTCGCCTTTCTGACCGTTAGTGACAGGATACTTTTGGGTCATTGACAAAGAGTCTTTGCCGGTTGGGATATTGATTCCAAGTTTGCAGGCAAAATCACTTACGGCCTCCACAGCTGTATAAAGCCTTGCATTCTCACCTTCGTGCTTGGCTGGCCACATCCAGTTAGCACTTAACGAAACACCCTTGAGGCCATGAGTAAGTGGCGCCCATATGATATTCAGTAGTGATTCTGCAATCGCCAACTTACTTCCGGCTGCGGCATCAACAAGTGCAGCGCCAGGAGCATGACCGATTCCTGTGGCTATCCCTTTGTTGGAATTAAAATCCAATGCCATTACCGAAACGTTATTCAACGGAAGCTGAATAGGGCCGCAGGTTTGCTGCGTTGCTACGCGGCCTGTTACGGAACGATCTACTTTATTCGTTAACCAGTCTTTGCACGCCACAGCCTCGAGTTGCAACACCAGCTCCAGGTATTCCGTCAATTGCGAAACGTTATACTTTAAATCCTGGTAATTGACTGCAGCGGTTTTGTCTTGAAGAATGGTTTTGGGGGATGAACCAAAAAGATGGTTCATGGCAAGTTCTACCGGCTTCGTATTTTTTTCATTGTCGATGAACGTAAACTGCTTATCACCAGTGGCTGTGCCAACCACATACATTGGCGCTCGTTCGCGTTCGGCTATGCGCTTTAGTGTTTCAACATCTTTGGCATGGATGGCCACACCCATTCGCTCCTGCGATTCATTACTAATGATTTCTTTATCGGAAAGAGTAGGATCGCCTATAGGCAATTGGTCAATCTCAATCGTGCCTCCTGTGTCTTCCAACAGCTCGGAGAAACAATTCAGGTGACCACCCGCTCCGTGGTCATGAATAGATACGATGGGATTTTCTTTCGACTCAACCATGGCGCGTATGGCGTTCATCACCCTTTTTTGCATTTCGGGGTTCGATCGCTGAATAGCATTGAGCTCAAGTGCATTTCCCAGCTCGCCCGTTGTTACCGATGATACCGCGGCTCCACCCATGCCAATGCGATAGTTGTCGCCACCTAATAAAACAATTTTATCTCCCGCAGTTAGTTTCTCTTTTTGACTGTCCTTTTCTTTTCCATATCCAACTCCACCCGCAAGCATGATTACTTTGTCAAAGCCAAATTTTTTGTCGTTCTCAAAATGTTCAAAGGTGAGTACGCTTCCTCCGATAAGTGGCTGACCAAATTTATTTCCAAAATCGCTGGCACCGTCAGATGCCTTGATCAGTATTTCAGCAGGCGTTTGATAGAGCCAGGGCCGTGCTTCAAACTTTTTCTCCCAAGGTCTTCCCTGTTCTAATCGCGGATAAGATGTAATGTAAACCGCAGTTCCTGATAAGGGTACAGATCCTTTGCCGCCAGCAAGCCTGTCTCTGATTTCACCACCGCCACCGGTTGCTGCTCCGTTAAAGGGTTCAACGGTAGTGGGGAAGTTATGAGTCTCTGCTTTTAATGAAATCACGGAATCAAAATCTTCCAGTGTGAAATAGTCTGGAATGTCCTGACGAGAAGGTGCAAATTGTTCGACCCGCGGCCCTTTGATAAATGCGACATTGTCTTTGTAGGCGGAAACAATGTAGTTTGGATTTTCTTTGGACGTCTTCTTTATCAATTGAAATAACGTCAGTTCTTTTTCCTTCCCATCAATAATGAAAGTGCCATTAAAAATTTTGTGACGGCAGTGCTCACTGTTTACCTGTGAGAATCCAAACACTTCGCTGTCCGTGAGTTTACGACCAAGCTTCCAGCTTACATCTTTCAGATAGTCAATTTCTTCATCGCTAAGGGCGAGACCTTCCCGGAGACTGTATTCTTTGATATCTTCTATTTCAACAATGGGCTCCGGTGTATGATGGATGGTAAAGATTTCCTGGTCAAGGCCATTGTACAAGCGTTGCAACATTGGGTCGTGCTTCGCAGAGGCATTTTCAACCCCTTTAAATTCTTCTATCCTCGAAATACCCTTAATGCCCATCGTTTGAGTAATTTCAACCGCATTGGTACTCCATGGGGAAATCATTTCTTTTCGTGGCCCCACAAAATAGCCGGTAATGAATTTATCAGCTGTTGGCTTGGCTCCGCCAAAGAGCCAGATGAGTTTTTCTAAATCAAATGTGGTTAGAGAGCCTGAATGGCCTACGCTATACACAAGCCCGGCCTGAGAACGAAAGAATACAATCATTTTATAGCATGTAAGCCCAAAATTAGCAGGAATTGTTAAAATTGATGTGATTATTTATATCTTGATCTTGAGATTTAATCAACATAATCTACCCGCACCAAATTGAGGAAGCTAGTTTTACTTTTATTCGTTTTGATAAGCAAAATGAGCTACAGTCAGGATGCTACGATCATCTTGCGCGATAGCCTCAAAGTGCGGACGGAGATGAATTCTATTTTGGACGATCAGCTAAAAACGAAAGCAGGAACCTTTGGACTCAGCGAAATTTACTCGGTTCGGATTCACTCCGATGAATCCAAAAATCAAGACACGACATTGGTGGACCAACTCCTTAATGCAGGTGTGATCGTCTATTTAGGTGATGTGAAACAAATGAAGCGGCCTGCATCTGAAAAACCACTGGCTGCCCGTGAGCAGAAGCAGTTGCCAGCAACGGCTAATACACAAACATCAGCGAAAACGGCAAACGATGGCGAAGCAAAGGCAAGTTTTGGTATTGGCATTGGTCAGGACTATGGAGGTATCGGAGCACGATTTACCTATCTCGCCAATCCTCATCTTGGTATTTACGGCTCTGGCGGATATGCTTTGGCAGGGTTTGGCTACAATATAGGCGCGATGCTCAGAATGCAACCCGCTAAAAAAGTGGTTCCGACTCTTAATCTCATGTACGGCTATAATGCCGTTATCGTAGTTCAAGGTGCCTCACAATTTAATGAGGTTTACTATGGCCCAACTTTTGGCTTTGGCTTTATTAGTAAAAACAGGAATGACCCCGCCAACTATTGGCATTTTGAATTGTTATTCCCTTTCCGGTCTTCCGAATTTGACGATGACCTCAATGCACTTAAGAAAAATCCGGCTGTGCAGGGAATTCAGGACCCCTTGCCTTTGACATTTAGCATTGGCTATCACTTTAGTTTTTAATCAGCCCAAGCAACGGGACTTTCTCCAACAGGTCGTTATGGCCAGCTTCTACTATCTCAAACCGATGATTAGTAACAAGCCTTAGCAATCGGCTCATATTTTTTGCTTCAATAATCCTGTCATAGTTGCCTACGGCCATTACCAGTGTTATGCGATGTCTATTGAGAAGATCAGCTATCATAGGAAGACTAAATTTCAGATGCCTGAAATAAACCCATGAATAATATACTCTCCTTCTCTTCTCCTCGGTATTCATCTGGCTCTCCGCAAAACGAAGAACACCCTTATCAACCAGATGTAAATATCGAAGGAGTTTAACGATGGCATGCAATCGTCCTGGTTTCAAAATCATGCTTTTGAAAAAATAGCGCCCCACAAGCGGGTAGGTAGCAAGGTTATACCAAGGGCTGGTTTTGACTCCATCTGGGGCGAGGAGATATAGGGTTGTAATTTTTTCGGGAAAAGCTTCTACGGTGCTAAGTGCAAACTTCCCTCCAAGGCTAAATCCTAAAACCGAAAATCGATCAAGTTTTTCTTTACTAAGAAATAACTGGATAATCTCTTTCCAATGGTTTTTTTCCAGCGCATGCCTGTCAGCCCAGGTACTTTGTCCGTGAAAAAAGAGATCAAAAGCAAACAAACTGTATTTGTTACCCAATGCTTGCACCCATTGCTCAAATACTTTATGATTTTGTCCAAAGCCATGAAAAAGTAGCAACGGATAAGCACCAGAGCCTGCTTTAGCGTAGTGCAGTCTGCTATTCCCATAATCAATAAAATTTTCCTTCAGGAGCAACTTGAGCCAATGCTTGTGAAATGAAGGTGTAAATATTGACAATTGCTGGTTGGCAACTGTTAACTTTTCGCCACTTTGTTAAAATAATAAAGAACATACCCTCGTCTATGCCTTTGAAAGCAGAGAGCGATGGACTTAGTCATGCAAGAAATAAAGCAAAACACCTTCCTGAAGGAAAAGGATAACCTGCTGGGGTTTATCCGCAATCGGGTATCTAACGCGGAGGAAGCAGAAGATATTCTTCAGGATGTGTTTTACCAGTTTGTTGTTGGCTTTGAAACCATTGAGTCGCTGGATAGGGTTACCGCCTGGCTTTACAGCGTTGCGCGCAATAAAATCATTGACAGGTACCGTAGAGATTCGGTGAGACCTAAAAAAGCGGACTTTGAAATGGCAGCGGGTAGTGATGAGTCCACTCCGCTGACGCTTCAGGAAATATTGCCCGATCTTGACAATAGCCCGGAGTCCGCTATGCTAAGAGAAGTCATCTGGGATGAAATCACCGAAGCATTGGGTGGCTTGCCCAAGGAACAACGGGAGATATTTATCTTAAATGAAATGGAAGAGAAAAGCTTTCGTGAGATATCAGAAGAGACCGGGGTTTCCATTAACACGCTGCTTTCGCGAAAGCGGTACGCGATAATGGCACTGCGAAAAAGATTGCAACGGTTTTATGAAGATGTAGTTGAGCGATGAGTGTAGAAAAAAATTGATTGTTAAAAGAAAAAATTGAATTGATATGAAAAAAGGAATTTGGATTGGAAAGATGGTGGTGTTGGGTATCATGGCGATTGCCGTGTTTACGCTGGTGACAATGTATTTGTGGAATTGGCTTGTGCCGGTATTGTTTGCCGGTCCTGTGATTGACTTCTGGCAAACTCTGGGATTGCTGGTATTAAGTAAAATTCTCTTCTCCGGGTTTGGCAAGGGAAGAAGTCATGATCATGGACGGTGGAGAGGTTATTGGAAGGAAAAATGGAGTGGCATGACGCCTGAAGAGCGCGAGCGATTCAAACAGAAAATGAAGAATAAGTGGTGCTACCCTCAACAGAGTTCATCACCTCAAGAACACTCAAGTTCAAACGGTTGAAGTTTTTCTGGGAAAAAACCTCTAAAAAATAACCTAAAAACGCCAACCCTATTCTCAGGAAGCCGTTGAAGGAAACTGTGGAAACTTTGGTTATATAAAAAGTTTCCATAGTTTTGCCTCCCTTATGCAAGAATTAGACAACAAAGAGAAGATTCTAAAAGGTACAGAAGACCTTTTTATGAAATATGGGGTGCGGAGTGTATCCATGGATGACATAGCACGCCATCTTTCTGTTTCAAAGAAGACGCTGTATCAACACTTTGCCGATAAGGATGAAATCGTGATGAAGGTATCTCAGGCTCATTGTGAACGGAACCTGAAGATGACCAATGATATCATTGATTCTGCCGAGAATGCGATTGATGAATTAGCGAAATTCTCCGTCATGCTGAAAAAGCAAATGGAGGAATTAAACCCATCCTTGTTATTTGATCTCAAGAAATATCACTCTAAGGCCTGGAGTGTATGGGTTGATTTCAAGCATCGGGTAATTCGCGAGTCGGTGGTAAGAAATCTTATACAAGGAATAGCAGAAGGTCACTTTCGCCCTGAACTTAACTCTGAAATTTTGGCAACCGCCCGAATAGTTATGGTAGAGGCTGCATTTGATGATCAGCTATTCTCTCGCGATAAATTTAATATCGTTGAAGTTCAATCGCAGTTGTTCGATCATTTTGTCTTTGGGCTCTGCACCGAGAAGGGCCGAAAGTTATATCAGAAATACAGAGAATCAATTAATAATCCCCTACAAACCATACATTCATGAAACGAGTTTATCTATTAACGTGGTTAGCATTTAGTTTATTGACAGTCGGGCGCTCCTATGGGCAGGAAAGCACCGCCTCAGCGTTTACCCTGGAGCAATGTATTGAATATGCACTTCAGAATTCGATCAATGCCCAAAACGCAACAATTGATCAGCGCATTGCAGCAGCTAAAGTAAAAGAGACGGTTGGCCTTGGACTTCCACAGATTTCTGCGGATGCCTCATTAACACACAATCCGAAGCTTCAACGTTTTTTTACGACTTATACCCCGGGTGGAGGTTTTTTTGATTTTTCTGGTGTACCCGGCATCCAGCCTGGTGACGTTATTGGCGCGAAGAATTTTTTCCAATTGCAATCAGCAGGGAGCGCGAGTGCCACCGTGAACCAGCTCATTTTTAATGGCTCATACATTGTAGGGCTGCAAGCCTCACGTACATTTAAAGAATTGTCCGCAAAGACTGCCAACCAAACCCGAGAGCAGATTGTACAACAAGTAACAAAGGCTTACTACGCTGTGCTGATCAATAACGAGCGCACTGAGCTTTTTACCAACAACATTGCGCGTGTTGATTCTTTGTTCAGAAATACGAGAGCTTTAAATCAAAATGGATTTGCTGAGGGCATTGATGTGGATCGGATTCAAGTTGCACTTAACAATTTAAAAACAGAGCGGGATAAGTTCGTAAAGTTGAATGACCTTGGTTTGGAGTTGTTGAAATTCCAGATGAACTATCCTATGGACCAGCCAATCACCATTTTAGGAAACATTCAGGATGTCCAAGTAGATACTAACCTCGAGGAGTATAAGAAGGGATGGGATTATAAGATGCGTCCTGATTACCAGGTACTGGAGACTAATAAAAAATTACAGGAATTAAATATTAAGAATCAGTATGCTGGTTCTTTGCCGTCTATAAATGCATTTGCTACACTCGGTTACTCCACGCAGTCACCAAATGTGGGAGGTCTTTTTAAGACCGAGTCTGATATCAATGATGAAGGAGGTGTCGGTCCCGACAAATGGTATAATTTTTCACAGATTGGTGTTAGCCTGCACTATCCCCTTTTCAGCGGATTACAACGGCATTATAAAATTCAGCAGGAAAAGCTGACGCTTGTTAAAGTAGACAACGGCTTCCGTACGCTGAAGAATGGGATTGATCTTGAAATCAAACAGTCTTCCATTCAGTTTGAAAATGCATTGAATACACTTACCTCACAAAAGGAGAACATGGATCTTGCCAGCAAGGTGGCCAATGTGACTAAAATAAAATATGAGCAGGGCGTTGGTTCCAACCTCGAAGTGGTAGATGCCGAAAATAGTCTGCGTCAGGCACAGACCAACTACTACAGTGCGCTCTTTGATGCGATGATAGCCAAAGTAGATTTGGACAAAGCCTATGGTAAACTGATCCCTCCGACTTCTCAAAAATAAAAAACTACAACCTATACAGATATGAAATCAAAACTACTATCACTCACTTTGCCAACGTTAACAACTGCCTTGTTCGTAGTTGCTTGCAGCAGTGGCTCAAAGGATAAATCGACTCAACTGGCTGAACTAAAAGCGAAACAAACTGAACTCGCCAGCCAAATTAGCTCGCTAGAGAAAGAAATAAGTGCAGAAAATCCAACTACGGCAACAAGGCGAGCAAAGGAGGTGGCTGTTGTTGAACTGACTCCAAAGCCCTTTGATCACTACATAAAGACGCAAGGTGCTGTTGAGGCCATTGATAATATTTTAGTCAGTGCAAAGACCATGGGTATTGTCACTCAAGTGTTTGTGAGAGAAGGTGACATTGTTTCGAAAGGACAAATAATGGCTCAGATAGATAATTCACTTACAATGAGAGGCATTGAAGAGGTAAAGTCGGGTTTAGATTTGGCAACTACCGTTTATAATCGTCAAAAGAATTTATGGGATCAAAAAATTGGAACAGAAGTACAGTACCTGCAAGCAAAGAATAGCAAAGAAAGCTTAGAGCGCAGGCTGGCTACACTTAATGAACAATTGGATATGGCGAGGATAAAATCACCTATCAATGGTTCAGTAGATGCAGTGGATGTAAAGATCGGGCAAAACGCAGCGCCTGGAGCTCCGGCATTTCGTGTCGTGAGCAGTGATCGTTTGAAATTTATTGCCAATGTTTCTGAAGCCTACCTTACCAAAGTTAAAAAAGGTAACAAAGTGCAGATTGAATTTAGTGATTTAGACAGAGTAGTGAGTGGGCAGATTACGTTTGTTGGAAAAGCAATCAACCAGCTTTCGCGCACCTTTCCGGTTGAAGTTTCCCTTCCTGGCAATAGTGATTTTCGCCCCAATATGTCAGGTGAACTAAAGCTGATCTTTCATTCAGAGGCAGCCGCTTTGGTTGTGCCTGTCAATGTAGTTCAGGATATCAACGGGCAAAAAGTGGTATACACCGCGGAAACGATTGATGGTAAACTGGTAGCTAAGAAGAAAGTAGTAACTGTGGTGGGCGTATATGGAAACCTCGCTCAGGTAGATACATTGAAAAAAGGCGATAAGATTATCACCGTTGGCTATCAGGGATTAAACGATGGTGAACTAATCAAGATTTAGACTCAGGGAAAGAAAACAAACTTGTGTCTCACTACTAACTTCTCATTATGAAAGACATTGAAAAAGAATTTGGCCCTACTAGTTGGGCGATTGATAATAAAGTAAGCATTTATGTAGCTACCGTGATCATCTGTTTGGCAGGTATGTTTACCTATGTCAGCTTACCAAAGGAGAATTTTCCTGAAGTAGTTTTCCCGCAAATTTTCGTGGCCACAGTCTATCCGGGTGCATCTCCCTCAGACATTGAGAATTTGATTTCGAAAGAAATTGAGAAAGAAGTAAAATCAATCTCTGGAGTAAAGAAAATAAAAAGCAATTCCGTACAAAGTTTCTCAAACGTAATTATCGAATTCGAAACAGATATAGATGTTGCTAAAGCCAAGCAGGAGGTAAGTGATGCTGTGGATCGTGCCAAGCCGAATCTTCCTTCTGATTTGAAGGATGATCCGCAGGTGATTGAAATTGATATTTCACAAGCACCGATTATGAACGTCAACCTTTCCGGTGACTACGATTTGACAACGCTTAAGAAGTATGCAGAGCAAATGCAAGATGCAATTGAGGGCATACGCGAAATCAGACGTGTCGACATTGTGGGAGCATTGACGCGCGAAATCCAGATCAATATTAATATGTTCAAATTGGCCAGCGCGGGCGTCAGTTTGGATGATGTACAGCAGGCAGTCGCCAGCGAGAACGTAATCATTCCTGGGGGGCAACTCTCTGTCGATGGAATGAAACGATCACTTACAGTAAATGGCGAATTTAAATCCGCTGAACAATTGTCGAACATTGTTGTAGGTTCAACAAAAGGCGGAAAAATTTATCTTAAAGACATTGCAGAGGTAGTTGACTCACACAAAGAGCAGGAGAGCTACGCTCGTCTTGATGAGAAAAATGTCATTACGCTAAACGTCATAAAACGAAGCGGTGAAAATTTGATTATTGCCTCTGATCAGATCAATGTTATTGTAGAGGATTTTAAAGCAAATATCCTTCCACCAGGAACAGACATTACCATTACGGCCGATCAATCGGATAATACCCGAACAACACTCCATGACTTGATCAATACCATCATCATCGGTTTTGTGTTGGTGGTAATCATCTTAATGTTTTTCATGGGTGCAACTAATGCATTCTTTGTTGCAATGTCCGTTCCTATTTCCAGCTTCATCGCCTTCCTTGTTTTTCCGACACTTGGATATACGTTCAATTTGATGACGCTTTTTTCTTTCCTACTTGCATTAGGTATAGTGGTAGACGATGCCATCGTTGTTATAGAAAATACACACCGTGTTTTTGACAACGGCAAAGTGCCCATTCGCAAAGCGGCAAAGATTGCAGCTGGTGAAGTCTTCTTACCTGTGCTATCAGGTACGCTTGTTGTTTTGGCTCCGTTTATACCGTTGGCATTTTGGCCAGGTGTGATAGGAAAATTCATGGTGTACTTGCCCATTACATTGATTGTAGCTTTGCTGGCTTCGTTGTTAGTGGCCTACATTATCAACCCTGTTTTTGCGGCTGACTTTATGACGACTCATAATCATGATCATGAAAACGAAAGCAAGATTACCCGCGGATTTAAGATTACCGCCATTGTCATGGGTTCACTTGCGCTTATGAGCTATTTGGTAGGTTGGTTTGGTATGGGCAATTTTACTGTGTTCATGTTTGGTGTTTACGCCTTGTATCACTTTTATTTAGTTCGTGTGATATCGCATTTTCAAACTGATTTTTGGCCTGGTGTGCAGGAAGCCTATAAGAAAATTGTTGCTAAATTCTTAATACGCTACCGACCGATTTGGGTAGTTGTAGGAGTAATTGGATTGTTTTTCTTTTCCATCGTTTTCACGGGAATCAGAAAACCTCCGGTTGTATTCTTCCCTACAGGAGATCCTAACTTTATTTTTGCTTATGTAACAATGCCGATCGGCACTGATCAGAAAGTGACTGATTCTGTTACCAACATCGTAGAAGAAAAAGTGGTTGGCGTTGTAGGTAAAAATAATCCGATAGTGGAATCCATCATATCCAATGTAGCTGTTGGTGCTGCTGAAGATCAATTTGCGGGAACCAACGCGCAACCACATTTGGGTAAGGTAACAGTCGCGTTTGTCAATTTTGCAAAGCGCGATAGTAAATCAACTAAAGTGTACCTGGACAAAATACGTGAAGCGGTGAAAGGTGTGAAGGGCGCAGAGATTTCTGTGAACCAGGAAGCAAATGGTCCGCCAACAGGTAAACCTGTTAACATCGAAATCGCAGCGGAAGATTTTGGAGTACTGGTTTCAACAGCTGATCAGGTTAAGCGCTATCTCGATTCTCTTCAGGTACCTGGGGTAGAAGAATTGAAGTCAGACTTTCAAAGTGACAAGCCTGAGATTATTGTTTCCATCGATCGTGAGAAAGCAAATCGTGAAGGCATCTCTACAGCACAGATAGGAATGGCCTTGAATACTGCTATTAATGGTCGTGAGGTTTCTAAGTTCCGCGATGAAAATGATGACTATGAAATTACACTACGCATTGATGAAAAATACAGGAACGATATTAACACCTTAATGAACTTACCATTAACCTATCGCGACATGAGCATGGGAGGACAAGTAAGGCAAGTTCCGATGTCAGCCGTTGCCAAAACAGAATACTCCAATAGCTACGCTGGTATTAGACGAATTAACCAGAAGCGAGTGATAACACTTTCGTCCAATGTTTTGGGAGATTACAATGCAAACAATGTTGTTGCTGATATCAATGCTAAGCTTTCCGGTTTCAGCACACCCGATGGTGTAACTATTAAGATGACTGGCGAACAGGAAGATCAGCAAGAAACTTCGGATTTCCTGGGAGTTGCATTTTTCATTGCATTTGGTTTAATCTTCATGATATTGGTTACCCAGTTCAATTCTACGAGCAAGCCGGTCATTATTATGGCCGAGATATTGTTTAGTATCATTGGCGTTTTGATTGGCTTCTCATTATTTAAAATGGAGATTTCAATCGTTATGTCTGGTGTAGGTGTCATGGCCTTGGCCGGAATTGTGGTGCGTAACGGAATTCTATTAGTAGAGTTTACTGATTTACTTGTATCACAAGGAATGGAATTGCGCGAAGCAATTGCTGAAGCAGCTAAAACACGTATGACACCGGTATTGTTAACAGCCATGGCAGCTACGCTCGGATTGATTCCGTTAGCAGTAGGTTTAAATATCGACTTTGTTACGTTGTTCACTGAGTTTAATCCACATATCTATTTTGGTGGAGATAATGTCGCGTTCTGGGGACCTTTGTCCTGGACGATGATTTTCGGATTGATTTTCGGTACATTCTTAACACTGTTTTTAGTCCCTGTAATGTACTTGTTGGTGGCTAAGTTGAAGCAACGGATTTTTAAAAGTAAGACCGTTGAGTCAGACCTTACGGAAGGTTCGGTAGCTGTTAATTGAAATAAATTTTTACAGAGAGTCGCCTTACCACAAGGCGACTCTTTTGTTGTATGAGAGCCAGGATTATGACCATTTTCTTTTTCATCATTTTCTTTTTGTTGATTGACTATTACTTCTTTCAGGGGATTTTAGTGGCAAGCAAAAATTGGCCACCCCTTTGGAAAGGAGTACTACGCTATGGTTTTTGGATTCCTACAGTACTTTGCATACTGGCTCTTTTCTGGTGGACTTTTGATGATCCGTATAAGTACAGTGCCAATTTTCGTAATTGGGTAATCACAGGAATAGTAGCTACCTATTTTTCAAAAACCGTTGGGATTATTTTTTTATTGGTAGACGACCTGCAGCGAGGAGTTCGCTGGGTTGCATCTTTCTTTCAAAAGGATTCGCAAAGCGCGCTACCGGGTGAAATGATTTCACGATCTGAATTTCTATCTAAGACCGCTTTGGTTGCGTCAACAATACCGGCGGGAGCATTTGCGTACGGTATTATTTCCGGAGCGCATGATTATCGGGTACGGAGACTTACACTAAAACTTCCTAATCTTCCTGCGTCATTCGATGGTATTAAGATTGGGCAACTATCTGATATTCATTCAGGAAGTTTTTGGAACAAGACGGCTGTGAAAGGCGGAGTAGAGATGATGCTGAACGAGAGGCCTGATGTTGTTTTCTTTACAGGTGATTTAGTTAATAATGAAACTTCTGAAGTAAGAGAATACATAGATGTGTTCAATAAAGTCCGTGCGCCACTGGGCGTTTTCTCGATCACGGGCAATCATGACTACGGAGATTATAAAAGCTGGATATCTAAAGAAGCTAAAGCAAAAAATTTTAATGACTTGATTGAAGCGCATAAGCTTCTCGGCTTTGATGTCCTGTTAAATGAGAATAGATTTTTGGAACAAGGCGGAGAAAAGCTTGCGATCATAGGAGTGGAAAACTGGGGCACCCGCTTTTCGAAGCATGGAAAATTGGATGTTGCTTATCAAGGAGCCGAGGAGGCGGCTGTAAAGTTATTGCTCTCGCATGACCCCACGCACTGGGATGCTGAGATAAGACCCGGCTATAAAGACATTGCAGTTACATTTTCAGGTCATACTCATGGAGCTCAATTTGGAGTGAACATTGGTGACTTTACCTGGACTCCGGTGCAACATGTTTACAAGCAATGGGGTGGATTGTATCAGGAAGACAATCAATACCTTTATGTAAATCGCGGGTTTGGCTATATAGGTTATCCGGGCAGAGTAGGGATGCCGCCTGAGCTTACGATTATTGAATTGAAAAGAGGTTAGTCGCCCAAGGCCGATCCACCAAATCAAAAGAAATCATCACTCCTTATTCATGTAGTTGGAAGGAGTCTTACCCGTAATTTTTTTAAAAACCCTGTTGAAGTTGGATAGATTACTAAATCCAACCTGAAAACAGACATCCTGGATACTCTGATCTTCATTGATCAGGAGTTTACACGCATTGCTAATTCTAACTTCATTAAGAAAATTAGTATAGGTTTTTCCTGTTCGTATTTTAAAATAACGACAGAAAGCTTCGGTGGAGAGATTTGCAATGCTCGCCACTTCATCGATATATATTTTTCGGTGGCTTTCTTGAAAAGTAAATTGAAGAATATTGTTCATGCGTTTGCCCTCGCTCTCGCTGTAACCTTCGCGGTAGTGGGAAACACTTAATGGCTTTAGTTCTCTCGAAGCCGTTAATAGTTTTAATATTTCGAAAAAAGAAATGATTTTCTCAACGCCTTGTAGTTTGGATATTCTCAAAATCTCTTTTTCAACGCTTTCTTTTGTACGGCCATAGACCTGCAAACCCCGGCCAGCTTTTTCGACAAAACTTCGTACCGGCCCCATTTCATCCAATTGCCAGAAATGTTCCCCGAGGTAATTCTGATTGAAGTATAGTGAGATAGAATGTGCCTTCAGCCTTTTGCCCGAATGATAGTAGATCTGATCATTTCTAAAAACATGGGGAAGATTACTACCGATGACAAAAAGATTCCCCGCTTCAAACCTGCCTACATAGTCACCTGCAATCAAGGTCCCTTCGCTTTGAAGGATTAGCATTATCTGTATTTCCGGGTGTGCATGAAGTTCATCATAGAAATGTTGTAATCCATCTGTCTGAGAGCGAAATGCTTCTCTCGAGACATGCGGCACATTAAATGGTACAACCTTCATGTAAGACTATATTGATTAGAATAGTCAGCTAATTTTGACAAATTTAATCAAAATAGTATTGATATTGATTAGATTATGTACAAGGCCCCTTCTATGAACCAAGTACCTTTGATTATTCTAAAAACCTAAACTTTAACCTTTATGAGTGTTCAATGGCAAGGAGTCTACCCCGCACTTACCACAAAATTTACAGCAGATGATAAGTTGGACTTACCACTGTTTGAGAAAAACTTAAGAGCCCAGCTTGATGCTGGAGTTGACGGTATCATTTTGGGGGGCACGCTTGGGGAATCAAGTGTGTTGAGTAATGAAGAGAAATTTGATTTGTTGCGTTTTGCCGTTGATAAGGTAGCCGATAAAGTGCCGGTGATTATGAATATTGCAGAAGGGAGCACACGCGAGGCGGTTAAGCTTGCAAATGAATCTGAAAAATGTGGAGCAAAAGGTCTTATGATGCTGCCTCCGATGCGTTATAAGTCAGATCATCGTGAAACTGTTCAGTATTTCAAAGATGTTGCCAACTCGACAAGCTTGCCAATCATGGTTTATAATAATCCTGTGGATTATAAGATTGAGGTTACCTTAGATATGTTTGCTGATCTAGTAGAGAATAAAAATATACAAGCCGTTAAGGAGTCAACACGGGATGTATCAAACGTTACCCGTATGATCAATCGTTTCGGAGACCGATTCAAAATTTTATGTGGAGTGGATACCATTGCCATGGAAGAGCTAATGTTGGGAGCGCAAGGATGGGTTGCGGGGTTAGTTTGTGCCTTCCCTAAGGAGACAGTAGCGGTATTCAAATTAACAAACGCCAACAAGATAGCCGAGGCTTTGGAGATTTATAGATGGTTTCTTCCTTTACTTGAATTGGATATTCATCCCAAGCTGGTTCAATACATAAAATTAGCCGAGCAAGAAGCCGGCATTGGCTCAGAGCATGTCCGCAAGCCTCGCCTTGCATTGGCAGGTGAGGAGAGAGAACGGATTTTAAAAATAATTCGTGACGGAATCAAAAAGAGACCCAAGCTTTAAGGTTGGTATTTTTTTTAGTGAACCTTAAACGTTAACTACTATGGCATACAAAGACGCAACACTTGATCAAGTAGATTCTGCTCTGCAGCAGGCTCAGATTTCATTTCTTTCTTATAAAAACATAAGTGGGAAGAAAAAGGCCGAGTTTCTCCGTGCCATGGCTGATGAAATTGAAGCATTGGGTCAGGAGTTAGTATCAACTGCCATACGCGAGACAAATTTACCCGAAGCCCGCATAGTTGGAGAACGAGGGAGGACTACGGGCCATTGTCGCATGTTTGCAGATTTAGTCGAGCAAGGTTCATGGGTTGATGCAAGGATAGATACAGCAATACCTGATCGCGCTCCATTACCAAAGCCGGACATTAGAAAAATGTTAACACCCCTGGGTCCGGTTGTTGTTTTCGGAGCAGCCAATTTCCCCTTAGCTTACTCCACAGCAGGAGGAGATACAGCATCCGCATTAGCAGCCGGTTGTTCAGTAATTGTAAAGGCGCACCCTGCCCATCCGGATACTTCTGAGTTGGTGGCTGGCGCTATTAAAAAGGCGATGGATAAGACAGGGATGCCTAACGGTGTATTTCAACATTTACATGGAAGTGGTTTCGATGTTGGTCAAGCGCTTGTAAAACATCCCTTAACAAAAGCTGTTGGTTTCACCGGATCATTAGCAGGTGGCAAAGCACTTTTTGATTTGGCATGCCAGAGACCTCAACCGATTCCTGTTTTTGCTGAAATGAGTTGTATCAATCCTGTCATACTGTTACCGGAAACATTGAGTCAGCAGGCAGAAAAAACAGCAGGTGCTTTGGCAGCTTCTATTACCTTAGGTGTTGGGCAATTTTGCACTAACCCGGGGTTAATTGTAGCAATTCAAAATGAAGGGCTCGATCGTTTTGTTAAATCTTTATCTGAAGCAATCAAAAACGCCTTGCCAGGCACTATGCTTCATCAGGGAATAGCCGATAATTACAATAAGCGATTGGCTCATAGCCTGGAACAAAAAGGTGTTACGATTGAAGGTCAGTCTGCTTCCGATTCCAACGCCAGTCAAGGTAAGCCTTCAGTTGCCTCTACACTGGCTTCAACTTTTTTAAAGAATCCATTGTTGGCAGAAGAAGTATTTGGCCCATTCTCTTTGGTTATTAAGTGTAAGGATATCAACGAACTCCATACCGTTGTAAGTCACCTGAATGGTCAACTAACAGCAAGTATCTTTGGAGACGAGGTTGAAGTTGCGAAGCACTCAAGCCTTATCAATACGTTGGTTGAGAAAGCAGGGAGGTTGATCGTAAATGGCGTTCCAACAGGAGTGGAAGTCTGTCCTTCCATGAATCATGGTGGTCCTTATCCGGCAACAACCGATTCTCGTTTCACTGCAGTAGGAATAGATGCGATCAGGCGATTTGTTCGGCCTGTTGCATTTCAGAGTTTCCCCGATTCTTTATTACCGGAGGAATTGAAAAACAACAACCCTTTGGCAATTTGGCGACTCTATAATAATGAGTGGGGAAGAAAATGATTCTGAACTATTCAGAACAAATACCATTAACTTACTCTGACGGCTTTAACTAAGATCAAATGACCAGTAGTCAACCGAAAACTTTTTTTTGTATTGATGCTCATACGTGCGGAAATCCGGTGCGTGTTGTTGCAGGGGGTGGTCCAAACCTTGAAGGAAAAAACATGAGCGAGAAACGCCAACACTTTCTTCGCGAATATGACTGGATACGCAAAGGGTTAATGTTTGAGCCACGCGGCCATGATATGATGAGTGGATCAATTTTATATCCACCTACCGACCCGGCTAATGATGTGGGTGTTCTGTTTATAGAAACCAGTGGATGTCTGCCTATGTGTGGCCATGGGACTATAGGAACAGTAACTATAGCCATCGAACATGGATTGGTCACACCAAAAATACCGGGCAAATTAAAGTTGGAAACGCCAGCAGGACTGGTAAACATTGAGTATAAGCAAGAAGGCAAAAAAGTAAAGTCGGTTAAGATCAGAAATGTAAAAGCGTATTTAGCAGCTGAAAATATTCAGGCGGTTTCGCCTGATTTGGGAGAACTTACTCTTGACGTTGGCTATGGTGGAAATTTTTACGCCATTGTAGACGTACAAAATAACTTTAAGGGCATCGACCATTATTCTGCGGATCAATTAATAAGTTGGAGCCGGGAGCTGAGGAAGGACATTAACAAGAAACGTAAATTCGTTCATCCGGAAAATCCTACCATTAATTCTTGTTCTCATATTTTGTGGACTGGAAAAGTGATGGATCCAAACTCCACAGCTCGTAATGCAGTGTTCTATGGTGACAAAGCAATCGATCGTTCTCCATGCGGCACAGGCACCTCAGCACGACTCGCGCAATGGTTTGCCAAAGGCAAATTAAAACCAGGCCAGGATTTCATTCACGAAAGCATAATCGGCTCAAAATTCATTGGCCGAATTGAAGAAGTGACCGAACTCGCTGGCAAGCCTGCGATAATACCCAGCGTAGAAGGTTGGGCTAAAGTATATGGGCTAAATACAATAACTATCGATCCTGAAGATGATCCCTACGCTTATGGATTTCAGGTTATTTGATTTCAAATTTCAGTTTAACTGATGAGACCAATTTTAAATCTTAATTTTTGAAGTAACAGTGAATATCGGAATCATCGGTGGTGGAATTATTGGCTTGAGTTCGGCCTACTACCTAACAAAGGCAGGTCATAAGGTTACAATTTTTGAACAGGGTGATATGAAAGATGGTTGTTCCTACGGCAATGCAGGAATGATTGTGCCGAGCCATCTTGTTCCGCTTGCTGCGCCAGGAATGATCTCGAAAGGTATCCGCTGGATGTTCAATTCAAGTAGTCCATTTTATGTAAAACCCAGGCTAAGCGGAGACCTTATCAAATGGGGATATCATTTTTACAAAAGTGCAACCAAGGAGCATGTGGCGAAATCTGCTCCTGCACTAAAGGACATCAGCTTGCTCAGTAAGGCAATGTTTAAGGAATTATCAGGGGAACTGCCGTTTGATTTTGGTTATCATGAGCGTGGGCTTATGATGTTGTATCAAACCAAAGAGACAGAGCACGAAGAAAAGGAAACTGCTGCTTTGGCTAACGCGCATGGGATTGAAGCTCATATTCTTTCGCCCGAACAAGTTCAGAGACTAGAGCCGGACGTAAAAGTCAGCGTGAGGGGAGGAGTTTATTTCCCGGGAGATGCTCACGTGACTCCGCAACTATTCGTTACTCAGTTGAAAAAGTATTTGAAAGATAAAGGTGTAGTCATTAAAGATCAGACTTCCGTAACTGACTTTATTGTTGAAAATGGAAAAGTAGAAGTAGTAAAGACAGCTATTGGTGAGTACACATTTGACGAAGTTGTCTTAGCTACTGGAAGTTGGTCAGCCCCGGTAGCTGCTAAACTGAACCTCTACTTACCGATGCAAGCGGGTAAAGGATATAGTTTCACGTTGCAGAATGTAGAAAAGAATGTTCGCATCCCCTCCATATTCCTCGAAGCTCGCGTTGCAATTACGCCCATGGGAAATACACTTCGGTTTGGTGGCACGATGGAAATAACCGGAGTTGACCATAGCATTAGTATGAACCGAGTAAAAGGAATCGTTGATTCCATCCCTAAATATTATCCAGGCATGCAGGTGAATATGCCCAAGAAAGAAGACGTGTGGCATGGCCTGCGACCGTGCTCACCCGATGGTATGCCGTACATTGGCAAGATGGTGAACTTAAAAAATGTAACTATAGCTACGGGTCACTCCATGATGGGCTTAAGTCTCGGCCCCGGTACGGGAAAACTTGTCGCAGAAATTATCAGCGGTGAGAAGTTGAGTATTGGAATTAAGGCCTTTGACCCTGAACGATTCCAATAATCTGTAAGGCACAAAAAAAAGTCAGGTATTAACCTGACTTTTTTTATTATTGATTTTCGCGATTAATACTCGCGGTTGAAATCACCTTTGCGGAATCCACCGCCACCACCGCCACGGTTTCCACCACCACCGCCTCCACGAGGACCACCTTCAGTGCGAGGACGAGCCTCATTAACCACCAGGTTCTTGCCCATGAAATCAGCTCCGTTCAATTCGTTGATCGCCTTAGTACCTGCAGAGTCATCTTTCATTTCAATGAATCCGAAACCTCTGCTGCGCTGCGTGAATTTATCAATCACAATTTTAGCAGAAGTTACTTCTCCGTGCTGTTCAAAAAGCCCTTTCAAATCTTCTTCAGATGCCTTCCAGGGAATGTTGGCTACATAAATGTTCATCGTTGTTGTTGAGATTAAGTTATTTAATTTTTTTTCGTCAACTCGATAATCTAACTAAACTGATGAACAACAACTTAAGTTATGTACCCAGACTACTGATTACTTCATTAACATGGCAAATATAGAATAAAATTCTAAATACTACGTTTTTGGGCTATTTGTGCCTTTTTCGCGCTCATTTGAGGCCTAAAATGCCCTTAATTGACGCGTTTTATAAATTGATAGGAGTTAAAGCGAGACTTTCACCACATCGTGCTAGCGATATTCAGGATGTTCGCTAATGAATTTTGCAAGGTTTTTTCGAGCCATTTGCCTGATCTTGTTCTTGATAAAAGGAGTCCAGCCCAACAACTTACCTGATAGTCCAAGAGCCATTCCTGCCCATCTCCACAGATCAAAACTATCGAGATGACTGACTATCTTATTGTCTTTGAACACGAAGTTGGCAGTAATGATGTTGTGCACTTTTCTGCCTGTGCGTGAAAAAGAATAGAACGCATCCCAGCGACATGAACCACTATTATCGTAGCCGGCAACGTCACTGAAGGTAAGCTCAAGATCTTTGCTTGCTGTCAGGAGCATATGCCACATCGCTTTTACTTCCTTTGAGTTTAGATTTTGGAATACCGGATCGCTAAATGTTGCCTCCGTGTGATAAAGTTCTTGCATCGATTTCCAGTCTTTGCTCTGAAAAGAAGCATAGAACTGTTCAATAATTTGCTTGCTCATAAGTATGGGTTAATAACTTAATAAGTATCTTTTTTCACAGTATTCACGAAAAGGCTAAAGATATCAGGCCTGGCATAATGGCCAATCACGTCAAAATCCATTTTGGCTTTAATGATTTCCCGATGATCAATTTCTGCAAATAATATTCCTTCCTGATTGTACAACGGTCCTGCTACTACTTTTCCCAATGGAGAAATAATAACACTTCCTCCCGTACTTGACATTGTTTGAGGATTTACAACGGAAGATTTCAGGTCTTTAGGGTAATGATCAAGAGTAAAATACTGATTGGAGCCTAAAACATAACAACGACTTTCACACGCGATGTGAGTTAAGGTGGATTGCCAGGTATCGCGGCAATCAGCTGTTGGAGCCAAATAGATTTCAATTCCTTGTTGATAGAGCGCGGTTCTGGCCAAGGGCATATAATTTTCCCAGCAAATCAGACCTCCGAGTTTACCAATCGATGTTTCATGCACTTGAATGTCGCTGCCATCTCCCTCACCCCAAAGAATCCGCTCAGCTGCTGTGGGCTTTATCTTTCGATGCTTTCCGATAAGTTTCCCCTTCGGGTCAAAGTAAAGGAGTGAGCAATAAAGGGTGTCGCTGATTTTATCCTTTTCTGTTATCCCGATAACAAGATAGCAGGATGCCTCTTTTGCAAACGTGCCAAGTTGTATTGTTTCAGGGCCTGGTACTTCAATTGAATTTTCCCAGTATCGAACAAACAGATCGCGGCCTTCGGTCGTGCGGCTACCAACACTTGTTCCAAAGGTCAAGCCGCGGGGATAGCCGGGAATAAACACTTCAGGAAATAGCATGAGCCGGGGCTTTTGACGACTTGCTTCCGTAATTAACGTACCAATTTTCTCCATTGTCCTTTTGACATCAAAGAAAACCGGTGAGGCCTGTATTACTGCAGAAACAAAGGGTGTCTGAGATTGCATCCTGTAAGGTAACAATTCTGGCGAAATAGGTTTGGAGTGTTAAACAAGCTGCAAACGTGTTAAAGTTTGAAAATTTACCACTCTTCAATTTCTGCCTAATAAAAAATAAATGACACTACTCGATTATCCCAAAAAACCTTATCTTTTACGATTGTAAAACTCAAATTCCATTATGAATCTGAATACTGAAGCAGAAAAGAAAAACTCGTATGATGCCATCGTGGTTGGTACGGGTATCAGTGGTGGCATTGCCGCCAAGGAGCTCACAGAGAAAGGGCTCAAGACACTGGTATTGGAACGTGGCCCTATGGTAAAACATCCGGATTACCCCACCGCTACAAAAGATCCATGGCAACTTCCTTATGCCGATCGCCCTACGCAGGAGGATTTGCAAAAGCAGGCTGTTCAGAGCAGAACTGGCTATACCGTAAGACCATCCAGTAAACACTGGTTTGTGAACGACCTTGAAAACCCTTATACAGAAGCGCCAGGAAAAAGGATGGACTGGATGAGAGGATATCATGTCGGTGGCCGATCAATCATGTGGGGAAGGCAGAGTTATCGATGGAGTGAAATGGATTTTGAGGCCAACGCAAAAGATGGTATTGCTGTTGACTGGCCTATTCGTTACAAGGACATAGCTCCGTGGTATGATTACATAGAGAGTTACATTGGTGTAAGCGGGCAAAATGAGGGGCTTCCTCAACTGCCGGATGGAAAATTTCTGCCACCAATGGATCTAAATTGTTTGGAGCAGGAATTGAAGAAATCAGTAAAAGATAAATTTGGAAGGGCACTCACCATTGGTAGAACCGCACACTTAACGGCTCCATTGGCGCATAGCCCACAGCGCGGAACCTGCCAATTCAGAAATATGTGTATTCGTGGATGCCCTTATGGTGGTTACTACAGCAGTAACTCTGGTGCATTGCCTGCTGCTGAGAAGACCGGTAACATGACCCTGAGACCCAACTCGATTGTTCATGAGATTATCTACGATGAAAAGAAGGGCAAAGCAACAGGCGTAAAAGTACTTGACGCAGAAACCGGTGAACAGGTAGAATTTTATGCCAATGTGATTTTCTTGTGTGCATCTACATTTGGCTCAACGTTTATTATGCTTAATTCAACATCAAACCGTTTCCCCAATGGATTCGGTAATGATAGTGGTGAGCTTGGTAGCAATATCATGGATCATCACCTCGGTGTTGGTGCTGAAGGAGATTATGATGGATTTGAAGATATGTATTATTCAGGTCGCAGGGCCAATGGGTTTTATATCCCACGCTATAGAAACCTGGGAACCGAAAAGAGAGATTACTTGAGAGGCTTTGGTTATCAGGGTGGCGCAAGTCGTCAAGGATGGTCGAGTGTAGTTTCAGAACTTAGTTTTGGTGCAGAACTAAAAGAGTTAGTCACCAAGCCTGGTAAATGGAGAATGGGAATGACCGGTTTTGGCGAGATACTTCCTTATCATGATAACCTTGTCAAGCTTAATAAGGATAAAAAAGACAAATACGGATTGCCAACGCTTCTTTTCGAAACAGAGTTTAAAGAGAATGAGTACAAGATGAGAAAAGATATGGCTGCCGATGCAGCTGAAATGTTGGAGGCCACAGGCGTGAAGAATATCAGAACGTACGATAACCCCGGTGGAGTTGGACTAGGCATACATGAAATGGGTACAGCCCGTATGGGAAAGGATCCTAAAACGTCAGTGCTCAATAAATGGAATCAGGTACATGCGTGCAAAAATGTTTTTGTTACCGATGGCTCTTTCATGACTTCGTCCGCATGCCAGAATCCATCATTGACTTACATGGCCATGACAGCACGAGCAGCTGATTATGCTGTAAGCGAATTGAAAAAGGGAAATGTTTAATTGATTAAACAATAAAAAAATGAACAGAAGAGAAGCAATACAACGAACCGCTCTTGTGCTGGGGTACGCAATATCAGCTCCTGCATTGGCAGCGGTATTAAACGGATGCAAGGCAGCTCCTGAACTCACCTATAAGCCTGTTTTCTTTACAGAGGATCAGGCAAGGCTGGTGAGTGAATTGGCGGAAATTATTCTCCCAAAGACGGATACACCTGGTGCAAAGGATGTGGGCGTTCCTGGCTTTATTGACCTGGTGTTGAAAGATACGTATGCAGAAAAAGATAAAGATCGCTTTCTGAGCGGTTTGGCGGAGTTCGAAGAATTGGCCAAAGAGAATTTTGGAGACTCCTTTATTGACTTAGATGCCGATAAGCAGAAAGAGCATGTAAAGGCTGTTCACGATCAGGCGGTGGAAGCGGGACGCAAAGGGGAATTTAAAAAGGAAGAAAGACCCTTTATTCTGATGACAAAAGAACTCACGCTACTAGGATTCTTTACCTCCGAACCTGGAGCAACACAGGTTCTTCAGTATGAACCCGTGCCGGGCGCTTATCATGGCTGCATTCCGATAGCGGAGGCCGGCAATGGAAAGCAATGGGCCACTTCATAAGAAAAGACTAAAGTATTTAAGACAGACCGATTCCTTGATCGGTCTGTTTTATTTTGTTAAGGTTAGTATCGATTACTCTATTAATTGCTACCCTGTTGGAGACTGATTAAGCCGTTTGCATGAAATATGATTTTGATAAAATAATAAGTCGGCAGGGCACTGATGCTGTAAGTGTTGATGGCTTCAGAGTCTATTTGTTTGACAACAAAGATCCACTAAATCTCCCCTGTGCCGATAGCGAAGCAATACCGATGTGGGTTGCTGATATGGAATTTGCTACGTGTCCTGAAATTATCGATGCCCTTAAGGCACGTGTGGATCATGGCATATTTGGTTATACTGAAATATTTAATGCAAACATTAAGAACGCATTTATTAAATGGGCAAAAACAAGATATAACTGGGAAGTTGAAAGCGACCACATCATAACTTCTCAGGGGGTGGTGCCTGCACTCTATGACCTCATAGAATATATCTGTAAGCCTGATGAAAAGATTCTAACGCTGACCCCCTCATACAGCTACTTTAAGAGTGCCGCAGATGCCAAGGGAATTGAGTTATTAACCACGGATCTTGTTCGGAAGGAGGGGAGTTTTTTTATTGACTTTGAGGACATCCGGTTGAAGATTAAGAATAATAAAGTTTCGTTATTCCTGCTATGCAGCCCTCATAATCCAACAGGGAGAATTTGGACAGACACGGAACTCAGGGAACTTGGAGAAATATGTCTTGAAAATAATGTCACCATAATTTCAGATGAAATCCATTGTGATATTTTGAGAAAAGGAAATCAGTTTACGCCTCTGGCGAAGTTGTTTCCTCACTCTGATAAGATCATTACCTGCATGGCGCCAAGCAAGACATTTAATTTGGCAGGTTTGATGTTTGCTATTACCATCATCCCAAATGCTGAATTAAGGGCGAGGTGGATTAAAAATCATTTCTCTTCAGAAAATCCGCTGAGCATTACAGCAGCTCACGCGGCTTATATGAGTGGCCATGAATGGTTGAAGGAGCTCACCGATTACCTTGATCTTAATTTTGAATTTCTGAGAGAGTATTTGGCTATTCACTTGCCGAAAACAGTCTTTACAATTCCAGAAGCTACGTATTTAGCTTGGATAGATGTAAGCGCCTATTTTTCTAAAGAAGAGAACACAGCACTTTTTTTTGCAAATAATGCTGGAGTGTTGTTGGAGGGAGGGAATATGTTTGTCTCCAACGCAGACGGCTATATCCGTTTAAATTTGGCCTGCCCTAAATCCAGACTTGAGGAAGGGCTAAGAAGAATTGCTGAATCAATTAATAGCCGTTCTACCGTCTAAGACATACCGAATAATGCGCACTGCTCCGCTGTCTATCTGAGAGGCTATTGTAAGAATAGATTCTTAATGAATGATGTAGCTTACTCCGGCCCGCAATCCAAACTGGCCAGAATCGAAGTAGAAGTCTCCAATTCCATCAATCCTCCAGTCCTTATTAATTGCTTTTGAATACCCAGCACCCAAAGCAGCATCATTGGCACCAATTAATCCGCGAAAGCGAACATATATATTGTCATTGGCATACCAGCGCATACCCATTACGAAAGAGTTCCTTTGCTTACCCCAGATATCCACTCCTGCACCAACGGAAAAGTGACGAATCACAAAATAGTTTGCCTCAAAGCCAAGCTGAGCCTTATCAAAGGCTTTATCATAATCAGTTTTGATAAGATCAAACCCACCGCTGACCATGATGTCATTCGAGCTTTGTGCGTGAATAAGATTTGCTGCGGCAATAATCAAAATGAGGGAAGTGATTGTTCTTTTTAACATGATATTTACTACTTATTATTTTTTGTCTTCTATTGTCCTTTGAATGGCAAGATACTCATCACGGAGTCTTGCTGCTTCCATAAAGTCAAGTTCTTTGGCAGCTTTCTCCATTGCCTTCTTAGTATGTTCAGCCATTTTTGATAATTCTTCCTTATTCAAATAGGCCACCACAGGATCAGCCGCCAGCGATTTCTCCTCATCCTCAATGTAATAACGCTTCATTGACTTCTTAGAGTCAGCTACTTTAGTCTGTCCCAAAATTGAATCTTTAGACCTAATGATTGTTTGTGGCGTGATGCCGTTAGCAGCGTTGTAGTCTAATTGAATCTTACGCCTTCTATCGGTTTCATCGATTGCAACTTGCATGGACTCGGTCGTTTTATCGGCATACATGATTACCCTACCATTTACATTGCGCGCTGCCCTGCCTATCGTCTGAATCAGCGATCGTTGATTTCTTAAAAAACCTTCTTTGTCTGCATCTAAGATGGCCACAAGCGATACTTCCGGAAGATCAAGGCCTTCGCGTAGTAGATTTACTCCAACCAGTACATCAAATACCCCAAGTCGCAACTCACGCAAGATTTCAACACGATCGAGCGTAGCTACCTCCGAATGTATATACCGGCATTTTATGGAAGCACGTTCCAGAAATTTTGTCAACTCTTCAGCCATCCTTTTAGTGAGAGTAGTCACCAATACCCGTTCCTTCACCTTTACACGCTCATCAATTTCCTCCAATAAATCATCGATCTGATTCTGACTGGGTCGCACATCAATTTGAGGGTCTAACAAACCGGTAGGGCGGATAATCTGCTCAACCACAATGCCCTCTGACTTTCTAAGTTCATATTCACTTGGCGTGGCACTTACGTAGATGACCTGATTAAGAATTGATTCAAACTCGTTGAATGTAAGCGGGCGGTTATCCAAAGCAGAAGGCAAGCGAAAGCCATAGTCTACCAGATTGACTTTTCTGGATCGATCTCCACCCCACATTGCACGAACCTGAGAGACTGTGACGTGACTTTCATCGATTACCATCAGGAAATCATCTGGGAAATAATCAATCAGACAGAAAGGTCGGGCCCCTGCTTTTCTTCGATCGAAATAGCGGGAGTAATTTTCCACACCTGAGCAATATCCTAGTTCACGCATCATCTCCAGGTCAAATTCAGTACGCTCCTTTAAACGTTTGGCCTCAAGAAATTTTCGTTCTTGCTGAAACATATCTACCTGAAGAACCATATCATCTTGTATCTCACGGATCGCTTGTTGTAGCATGTCTTTTCCGGTCACAAACAGGTTGGCTGGAAAGATCACCGCTATCTTCTCATCTGAGATTTTTTTTCCGGACTGCGGATCAATTAATTGAATGGCTTCAATTTCATCTCCAAAAAAATACACACGAACGGCATAATCGGTGTAGGCAAGAAATATATCTACCGTATCGCCCTTAACTCTAAATGTCCCTCGCTTAAACTCAACTTCTGTGCGACTGTAAAGAATGTCCACAAGACCAAACAAAAAGCGGTTACGCGGAATCATCTCTCCAACAGTGAGCTGAATGCGGTTCTTGCCGAATTCCTCGGGATTACCAATGCCATAAATACAAGATACAGAAGCAACAACGATTACATCCCTCCGTCCTGTAAGTAAAGAGGAAGTAGCGCTTAGTCTTAATTTTTCGATTTCCTGATTGATGGATAAATCTTTTTCAATGTAGAGATTAGAGGATGGAATGAATGCTTCGGGTTGATAGTAATCGTAATAAGAAATAAAATATTCTACCGCATTTTCCGGGAAGAATTGTTTGAATTCTCCATACAGCTGAGCCGCCAGGGTTTTGTTATGACTTAAGATGAGTGTCGGCTTATTGACCTGAGCAATCGCGTTGGCAATCGTGAAGGTTTTCCCTGAACCTGTGACGCCAAGAAGTGTCTGATGTGTTTCCCCTGAGGCTAATCCTTTTACGAGCTGCTCGATGGCTTTGGGTTGATCACCCGTAGGCTCGTAAGCGCTGGTAAGTTTGAAATCCATGATGCGTTTTAAATTTCAAGTTACAAGTTCAGGCTTTTGCATCTATATCCAATACCCTCACTTCAAATCTTGAACAGTAGACTTAATTATTCCAGATGGCCCATGCTTTTTCCGCTTGAATATGCAGCATCTCCAGGCCATTACGAACTACGGCACCACGCATTTCAGCTTTTTGTAAAAACATGGTGCGTGCCGGGTTGTAAATCAAGTCGTAAACGAAATGGCTTGGACTAATTTGTTCATAGTCGATGGGCGGCATTTCATTGGTATTGGGAGACATTCCCAGTGGAGTAGTATTAATTACAAGATTTACCCCAGCTAATACTTTCTTGTTTTTTTCTAGATCATGATAGGTATAATTTCCGCTATCTTTTTCACGCGAGACTGTTTCGAACGGTACCTCCAATTTTTTTAATGCTTCTTGCACAGCCTTTGAAGAACCTCCTGTTCCCAATATTAATGCTTTTGATCCAGCGGGATTGGGAAACCATTTTTCCAATGTTTCGCGAAAGGCATCACTATCAGTATTGAATCCTTTCAGCTTACCATCTTTTATCTTGATGACATTAACCGCACCTATTCTTTTAGCAGCAGGATCAATGTCGGTAAGTAATTTGATAACCTTCTCCTTGTAAGGAATGGTGACATTAAGGCCACACAGATCGGGATTATCTTTCAGTAGTTTCTTTAACTCATCTACACTGCCCAAAGGATACAGATCGTAGTGATAATCACGGAGACCATCACGGAAAAATTTCTCATCGAAATAAGATTTAGAGAACGAATGACTGACTGTTGCTCCTATAAGGCCAAATTTTTTCTCCATAATTTTTTACGCTTTTGACTTCAAATAAATAGCCGTCTTCTCAATGGCCACTACCAAAAATATCCCCAATGCGGCAAACAGAATGGCCTGAAAGAGCTGAGGATCTGTTCCTGTCTTTTCAAAATAGAATGCTGGTAATATACTTCGATCAAGGGCAGGAACCTGTAATCCTTCGTGATTGATCCGATAAGCGATAACTTCTTTCCACGGCCATACTTTATTCAGTGACCCGATCATAAATCCCGCGAGGATAGCTAACGTGGGAAAACGATAGTGTGTAAGTATCCAACTTAGAAACCGTGAAAAGCCCAGAAGCCCCAGAAAGCACCCCAGCATGAAAACAATGATTACTGCAAAATCAAAGTTTATTAATGCATTAATCATGTATTCATACTTTCCAATCAACAACAAAATGAATGCTCCTGAAATCCCCGGCAAAATCATTGCGCAGATGGCCAATGCTCCACAGAAAAAAATGAAACCCAAATTAGTTGGTGTTTGGGTTGGTGATAAGATGGTTATTAAATAAGCAATTGCGATCCCAGCGACAAATGACAGTGAAGTAAATAAATCCCACTTCAAGATATCGCGAAGAATAAGGGGAGATGACACTAGAATTAAGCCAAAGAAGAAAGACCAGATTTGAATTGGGTGATATTCCAAAAAGTAAGTCATCAGCTTCGACAGCGACAATAGACTTGTGGCAATGCCTGCCAGTACTACAATAAGGAAATTGCCGTTTATGCTTTTCCAGAATTCATTTACCTTAAATTGAAGAAGTAGCTTGACCGCTTCTCCATTGATTGACTTGAGGGAATTAATAAGCTCTTCGTAAATTCCGGTGATGAATGCAACGGTGCCACCCGAAACCCCAGGAACAACATCCGCTGCCCCCATGCCAATTCCTTTTGCGTAGAGGAGAAGGTAATCCTTAAATTCTCTTTTCATTAATCTGCGTGAAAGGGTGGGGCAGAGTTGTCCTTTTTGCGGGTAATACCAAGAAAATGTAGAAATGTATCTCCACGTAATCCTAACCGTATTGTTTCAAGAGGTATAACTTCATTGGGGGAAATGTTTCCCAGATTTACATTCGCGCCAAGGAGCTGAATAAACCAAACTTGTTGCGCCTTTTGTGGGGCCTCCCATATGATTTTTTCGAACGGAATTTTAGTAAGAATTTCCTGAACTAAGCCAGATCGTACTTCTCCGGTAGAGCGAAATAATCCAACGTTTCCGCTTTCACGAGCTTCACCAATTACTTTCCAGGCACCGGCATCAAGTTCTTTTTGCATAAGATCAATCCACATGTAAGGAGGAATAATCTTATCGGCATCTTTTGAGCCAACTTCGGAGAGCACCGTAACTTGTTTTGAAAGTTTGGCTATATAGTCCAGTTTTTTATCATGATCGAGATCTATTGACCCGTCCGAAACTTCGGCAAAAGCCATATCATACTTATCCAGAACCTTGCGATAGTCATCAAATTGGTCGCGTATGATAAATGCTTCAAACAGCGTTCCCCCGAAATAAGTAGGGATTCCAGCATCTTTATAGACTTTCAGTTTATCTTTTAGAGTAGGTGTTACGTAAGACGTTCCCCAGCCTAATTTGACAATGTCAACGTGATCAGCCGACATACTCATGAAATCTTCTGCCTCCCTTACGCTCAATCCTTTATCCATGGCCATGGTAAAGCCTTTCTGCCTGGGCTTGGTAGTGCGCTCAGGTAAGTTTTTCAATGTGTAATTCATTCGAGATTTTCTTTTCTAAATTGATCAATAATTTTAAACAAGGCTTTTTGAGTTTCTGCCTTAGGAAAAAAATCGAAGAGAACAGTATGTCCTTCGAAGTTCAAAATTAAAGCATTTTCGAGATAGTTAAATGCTTCTTTGAACTTACCTGCTTCTATTAAATAGACGGTCATGCGATAGAAGAATTCAGGCTCATCAGGAAGTTCACTCATACCATGAAGGAGCGTCTCAATCGCACGTTCAAATTCTCCTTGCTCATAATAAATGAAAGACCAATTAAGCCAGATTTCCTTGTCATCAGGTTCCAACGCGCTGGCTTCCTCATAAGCGCTTATGCTCGAAACGGTATTTCCTATTTTAAATTCAGCGTGGGCAGCTGCCTTCCAATATTCTGCATTTAAGCTATTAAGTTTTACAGCTTTATTGAAAAAGTGTAAAGCCTGATACCACTTCTCTTGCTTTTCTAAACAATTGCCGGCACCAAACCAGGCTTCATCATACATAGAGTCGAGCTTGGTAGACTTCTGAAAATACTTTAAGCCCAAATCAAACTGTTCCAGATTTTCGTAAGCAGCACCAATGCAGCAGTAGACTTCCGGGCTTGGCCCTTCAATATCAATTGTCTTCTGGAAGGAATCCAATGCCTTTTGATATTCTTCCAAATTCATGAATGTATTGCCCATATTGAAATGAGCTGAGGCAAAGTTTTCGTCAATGGCTAGAGCATACTCATATGCTTCAATGGCTTCTGTGTATTTCTCCAGCTTATTGCTTACGATGCCGAGATTATACCATGCCGCAGCAGAAAAGGGATCTTCATCGATGAATTTCTTATAATAAGAAAGACTGCTATCCAATTGCCCGACTACATCGAGGCAAAATGCGAGCTCGTAGAGCGAGCCTTCATGACTGATATTTAGTTCGATCGATTGCTTATATGCCTGGATTGCCTCTTCATAGCGTTCCATGCTTTGCTGTGCCAATCCAATATTATAATAGATTTCATCGCGCTGCTCTTCATCAAAAGCAAGTGCTTCTTCATAAACCTGAATGGCCTGCTCGTGTTTTCCTTGCAAGGAATAAATTGAACCCGTAGAAAGGTATATTTCAATGTTGGATGGATTCAGATTCTTGGCCCGATCCAGAAGTTCAAGCGCCTCTTCGTATCGCTCCAAATTTGAGAGAACCTGTGCCTTCACAGCAATCAGATCAGTTGAGAACGGGAATAATTCAATGGCCTGATCAACAGCCGTCAGCGCCTTCTTGAATTTGTTATGATCAAGGTAATAATCAATGATAAGCTCGTAGGAATCGATGTCGAAAAAGTTGCTTGAATTTTTCCGAAGATTATCCTCAAAACGCCTGATCAACTCCTCCTCTTCCTCTCTTTTCCTGAATTCGTGGGCCATTCTCAAACGGTTTGTCTAAAATAGGTAAAAAATCTGCCTAAAGGCATAAGAATTACCTGTTTTTTTGCTGCTCCAAAATTGAGGTAATAATTGTCAGCAGACAATATTGGAGTTTTTATTTGTTTGTGCTAACGTTCCTCATATAATAAGCACAGCACCAATCAAGAGTGTCCTGAAGTTCGGTGAATTGAAAGCCGAGGGTTTTGATAGCTTTTTGATTGTCGTACGCGAATGTTTCGCATGCCATACGGGACGATTGCCTTGTAAACAATGGCTCAGATTGAGTAACGATGCTCCTGATTTCTTCCAGCCAAGACGCTATAGCTACAACGGAAGATCCTATGCCTATCCGTGGCGCTTTCTTATTGAATCTTTTAGCGATTTCGGTAAAGAGAAATTGATAGCTGACAGTCCCTCCGTTCGCGATAATTCGTTCTCCTTCAATCCTCGATGAGCAAAGGGAAAAGACCATTGATGCAACATCACGCACGTCAACATAATTGAGTGAACCTGTAGTGAAGAAGGGTTTATTACTCCAAACATATTTAAAAACCTGAGCGCTGCTTTTGTTCCAATCGGCTGGCGCCATAATTACTGAGGGGTTGATCATCACTGTACTCAAACCTTCTTCTTGCCCCCGGAATACTTCAAGCTCAGCAAGGTACTTTGATTCAGCGTAGTCGGAATTCAATGCGTTATCAACCCATTTGCTGTCCTCATTTAGATTAGTGATACCTTTTTGTCTTCCCAGAGCGGCTACTGAACTAATGTGAATCAACCGAGGTATGCCCAGTTTGAGGCAAGTATTGACAACGTTCTTGGTGCCCTCAACATTGACAGCGAATATTTTTTTTGAATGACGTGGATTGAAAGAAACGCTGGCCGCTGCATGAATGACGCAATGTGCACCCTTTAATGTATCTTCCAGTGACAACGTGTCAAGGATATCTGAATCGCGCCATGTGATTTTTTCATGATACCCATCAAGGAGCTTAGTTTCACTTTCCTTCCTTTTAATACCAACAACTTCAACATTTTCATCGAGTAGTTTCTTTATTATAAAACTACCTAATAAACCATTAGCCCCAGTAACTGCTATCATCGCACTAAAGAGAGTTATTAAGTAAAGGAAATGTCAATGCCTTTTGATAGTATTTATTTCTCTGTGCCTCCTTCATTACGTCCAAGTGAATAGCATTGTGACAATCGCTGCCAAGAAAATCAATCCATCCTTTATCAATAAGTTGATATGCCATTTTCTGAATAGGCCTTGAGTAAAGCCCTAAGAGAGAGGGCACATTAATTTGAAAAAGCACGCCTCTATCCCGCAGGTCTTGTGCTTTGCTCAGATTCATATAATGATAACGTTCGGGATGAGCAAGCACAAGTTTATAACCTGCCGAGGTAGCATTGAATATGAATTCCTTAAGATTCAGAGGTTCTGAAAAAAAGTTTGTTTCAAACAATAGATAGGAATTTCCAAATGTCAACAGTTTTTCACGTGACGCCAGTTTCCTGGTCAGTTCCTCATCTAATAGGTATTCGGCCGCTGCCTCAAGACTGATTTCTATTTTTTTTTGATTTAAGATCGCCTTTAATTCTTGTAGCTTTTCATGAATTATTGAAGGATCATTTCGATAATAGTCGCTATTGATGTGAGGGGTGGTGATTACCTTGGAGAAACCGAGGGCCTTAAAGCGAACTATGAGATCAACGGCCTCGTCCATTGACTTTACGCCATCATCCAGTTGAGCTAATAAGTGAGAGTGAATGTCCGTGGTAAGCGGAATAGATGGTGCAGTGGATTTACGCTTAAGAAAAGAAAACACTAGGTCCGCGCTAATTTTGTAAAGAAGCTCTTTTTAGGAGTTTTATCTTCATAATACCCATAGCCATACGTTCGGGAGTTAGTGGGCAGCGAATTTAATACGATGGCAATATTTTTAAACTTATTGATCGTAACCATTCGCTGGAAAGATCGAATAAAATCCATTTTAGAATAGTTAGCTCTGAAAACATATATCGATAGATCGGCTCGCTTCATAGCCATGATACCATCTGTCACCAACCCTATCGGGGGTGTATCCAGGACAATAAAATCATACTCTCGTTTCAAATTATCAAGAAGAGTCGAAAATTCTCCGTTAAGCAATAGCTCAGAAGGATTGGGTGGATGAGGCCCTGAAGGAATATAGTCGAAATTTCCAATTGAAGTCTTTATAAGGCAATCCTTCCAGTCATGCTTCTTAATCAGGATCGTGCTAATACCTTTTCCCTCATCTGCAATTTCAAACGGTAAATTGCTTTTGGATTTTCTCATATCCAGATCCAGCAATGCTACTCTTTTTTTGGACATCGCTAAAACGCCTCCCAGGTTTAATGCGAGAAAAGACTTGCCTTCACCTGAAATGGTTGAGGATACAGCAATAACTTTATGTTCGTTAGTAGCAAAAAAGAAGTCAAGGTTTGAGCGAAGGGTGCGCATAGATTCACTTACCATCGACTTAGGATTATCAATGACGTGGAAAGGCGATTTCTTAGTATGATAAGACGTAGGAATTACTCCAAGCATAGGAGCATCAATGCTTTTCTCTATTTCCTGAACGCTATTTATCCTGTCATTGAGAAGATAGAGGATTCCAATAAAAAAGAAGTTAAGCACAATGCCGGCCACAAACCCAATACCCAAAATCATATATTTCTTTGGGGAAATAGGAGATGAAGGAATAGTAGCAGGTGAAAGAATTTTGAAATCAGGCGTACTACCTGCCTGTGCTATCTCAAATTGTGCTTTGGATTGCATCATGGTAAGGTAGAGTTCTTCGTGAAGTTTGTAAAAACGTTGGTTTTTTGAGAATTGCGTGTTCTTGTCAGGCATGGTGGCAAATTCTCTTTCCAGTTTGTCTTTTTTGATTCCGAGTTCAGTTGCCGCTTTGAGCCAATTTTTTTTCAACTCAGTAAGCTGTGAAAAAAGGGAATTTTTTAACGCAGTTAGTTCTTTATCTTTTTGACGAAATGCAAATGTATTTTCGTTGTAGGCAAGGCCGAGTTTGTCTTGTTCCTGCAGCATGCGCTGAAGCAATTCCAGTTTTGGATTTATATAATCGGGCAAAAATTGTTGATGAGAGAATGAAAGTGCATAGTTTCCTGCAGATAGATCATCCATTAATGAATTGAGTTCAGACAGACGCTTATTCAACTCAAATCGCTGCGAATCAATTTTATTAATTAGTAAAACTGTCTTTTTAAGGTCAACATTTAAGTCGTTGCTTTTATTTTGAAGCGTAAATGCCTCAAAATAATTTTCATAGCTCTCCATTTTCCTTTCTACCTGGTCAAGCTCATTATTCAGCCAATCAATCTTTTGTTTATTCGTCAGGTTTTTTTGCTCATAGCTATAACCTAAATAGATCGAATCAATTTTATTGACGATGTCAAATGCTTTTTGGGCGTTATGATCACGAAATGAAATGCGGATTGTATTGGCATTAAAATTTAATGGTTCAACAGCAATATTTTTTGAGAGGTAATCAAGTAGACTTGCGCGACTATTTATTGTGAAAAAAAATTTGTTCTCATAGCCCAGCGAGAAATAATCAGTTTTGGTAATGACCAATTCAGCTTCCTTCAGAACAAGTGGGACCCCAAGTTTTCCTTCAAATGATTCTTTCGATTCGCCAATCTTAAGCGTGTACGAATTATCTCCCTTGAAACTAAAGTAGAAGGGTACATCGTAATAGGATTTTGAGCGTAGCGAGTAGGTGACCGAGAAGGGAGACCTTTTATACATCTCATCATCTAATACCTTTCCAATAGCATAGTAGCTTATATCCAGATCAAGTGAATCAATGATCCTGCTAAAAAATATTTTCGATCGGATAAGTTCAATTTCTCCTGCAATGTGATTGAGATTTTGGTCTTCTACAACGCTCTTAATGCCGAGCTCCGTTGCATCCTTTTTTAAATCCAGTTTAAGTTCAGATTCGGATTCATAAAGATCTTTAGTATAACGAATGGTGAGATAAGCTGAAAGGTTTATCACAATAAAGATCAACAGAATCCAAAGAGCATTTTTTCGAATGGTGATCAATAGTTTATCGCTATCGATTCCTTCGATATCATTCCTCATTGGTCTTGGTAGATTTTCTGGCATTACTTAATGCTGTTAATTAGAACCAACAAGGTTGTTAAACTCACGATCATGGTCAACACGCCACTATAGTCTCTTAGGGCTTCACTAAGCGGTCTGCGAATTGGTTCGATATAGACGATGTCTCCCGGCTCAATAAGCATATTACCTGCTTTAAAACCTTCAATTGTACTAAGGTCAACGAGGAACACCTTATCGTTTCTTAGCACTCTTATATTGTTAGCCTTTGCGTCATTTGAAAGACCTTTCGCCAAAGCGATGGTTTCAACGAGTGTTACGTTCTGGTTTGTTAGAGGGATTACCTGGCCCCCAGTTGCGCCAAGCAGAATAACTCTTTTGTTATTATACGTGACAATAACGTAAGGATCTTTAAAATACTTTTGAAATTCTTTTTGCATCACCTCTTCTGCCTCTCGCAAGGTTAGGCCCTCGATTTTCAGTTCTCCAATCATTGGGAACTTCGCGATGCCGTTAAGGTCAACAAGGTATTGGTATTCAGTTGGGTTGGTGGATGTTTGGTTGGTATTGAGATTGGTCAGTTCAGGGTTAGGGTCAATGAGGCGCTCTCCGCGATTGGAGAATACATCTATTTTTAAGTAATCATTCTTCTGAATGGTATAGTTTTTCTCAATGGCCAGCGCTTCTCTTTTGAGAGGATCCGGAGTAAATCCATCCCCTGGCTTGAACATAATGTTTTGCTTGTAAGAGGCGCAGGAAATAACTAAAAAACAGAATGCTGTCCCTACAGAATTAATTAAGAATCTCAAAAGTTTATGAATTACTGGATTGCGTGAAATTACAGATTTTCTTAACAAATCGGTTAAGAGAGGGTGTGCATTTTTTAAGAGATAGATGTCAATTCTCCACTAAATTACCAACTAATTCCGCTGCCTTGTAAGGAGGTTCGTTGGTAAGTGAGAATCCTGACAATGAGTGCAAGTACTTATTGATAACAATCGACTCATCAAATTCAGATTCTACCTTCTTTCTTCCGTTTTGACCAAAGCGTTTGAGTGTCTCATTATCGTAGTTGGCCATTGTTAACATTTTTTCAGCAAGATCCTCTGAGTTTCTAATCTCGCAGAGAAGCCCATTGTACGAATCTTTAACCACATGGTGGCAGCCAGGAACATCCGTAGCAATTATTGGTTTGGCTGAACTCGCAGCCTCCAGCAACGTTCTGGGTGTGCCTTCACGATAGGAGGGGAGCACAATGCAATCAGCCTGCTGAATAAAACCCCGAACATCCATGGTAGTACCTAAATATTCAATAGTGCCGCTGCGTATCCAACCGTCAATAACTTTTAATTTAATCCCCCGCTTGTGTTCCGGATCAGTGGCTCCCAAAATCTGAAAACGAGCATCAATGCCCTTTGTCTTGAGTTTTCTCACTGCTTCAACATATTCCAGTACGCCTTTATCAGAGATGAGTCTGGAGATCAGAAGGAAAGTAAAGGATTTATTACGCTTGAATTCGGTAGGAGTAAATCGGGTTAAATCAATACCTGATCCCGGCAATAAATCCGCAATCTGTGGCTTGATTAGCTTTTTGTCTATAAACAAAGCAAGGTCATCCGGGTTTTGAAAAAAGACTTTCTTTGGGAAGCGGAAACTCCATTTATAAAGTAAAATGGCAATTTTAGAAACTACATTGTCTTTGAGGAAAATGGTGCCAAGGCCACAAACATTATTGATTACGGGAATCTTCAGCAGCGTAGCGGCAATCGTTCCGTAGATATTCGGCTTAATGGTATAGTGAAGGATCACATCAGGTTTTGCTTTCCTGTAGATGGACCACAATTCAAAAATTAGCGCTGAATCTTTTATTGGATTGGCACCACGACTGTCCATGGTTACCTGATGGTGATGGCAGCCTGCCTCGGTTAGCAGGTGGGTGCAATCGTCTTTCGGTGCGATTGTGTGGATTTCATGTCCCTCAGCTTGTAAAACCCTGATAAAATTCATCCTGAAATTGTAAATATTCCAGGAAGTATTTAAGACGATCGCAATTCTCATTTAGCCAACGAATAGGCCTTTAGGGTTAGCTAAAAGCAGTTTATTTCATGTATAGAGAGACAAAAGCGCCAAATAGGAGGACCTTTGTAAAACTACATCCTACAAATCTAAATAAAAGTAACCGAGCCGGAAAACGCGCTTTGGAATATATGTTTTAGGTTTGGGAAATATTCTATGGAAAACAAATTGAGCACAGCCGTTTTGGTGGCCATCATTACTGGGAAAGATAAAATTGAGGAGAGCCAGGAACACCTGGAAGAGCTCGCATTTCTTGCCGAAACTGCCGGAATAGAGTCAAAAGAGCGATATTTTCAACGCCTGGCACATCCTGATATCCGAACATTTGTCGGGAAGGGAAAACTGGAGGAAATAAAGAATTATGTGTTTGGCAACAGCATAAACAATATCATTTTTGATGACGATCTGAGTCCTTCACAGCTAAGGAATCTTGAGAAAGAGTTTAACCCTGAAAACCGCGAAAGTAAGATTCGCATTTACGATCGAAGTCTGCTCATCCTGGACATTTTTTTAATGAGGGCTCAGACAGCTCAAGCCAGAACACAGGTTAACCTGGCAATGAACCAATACCTACTGCCAAGACTTACACGCATGTGGACTCACCTGGAGCGACAGCGCGGAGGCACTGGGACAAGGGGTGGTGCCGGAGAAAAGGAGATTGAAACGGACAGAAGGGTAATCAAAAGAGAGATTACACTATTAAAAGAAGACCTTGAAAAGATAGATAAGCAAAGGCAAACGCAGCGAAAATCCAGAAACAACGTGGTGAGGGTTTCGCTGGTCGGCTATACGAATGTGGGTAAATCCACCTTGATGAATTTGCTTTCAAAATCAAATGTAAAAGCCGAGAACAAACTCTTTGCCACAGTGGATGCTACCGTGAGGAAGGTTGTTATTGGCGATATTCCTTTTCTGCTTTCGGATACGGTTGGGTTCATCAGAAAATTGCCGCATCATCTTATCGAGTCGTTCAAATCTACATTGGATGAAGTGAGAGAAGCTGATATCTTACTTCATGTGGTGGATGTAGCTCATCCTTTTCATGACAATCAGATAGAAGTTGTAAAGAAAACCCTGGCCGACATTGGCGCTGGTGACATCACCACCATTCTTGTACTTAATAAAATAGATCTGTTGGAAAGGAGTGAGAGCAATAGCAATTTGGATGAACTGAAAGGATACTATCGTCAACAGGGTTTGGAGCACGTTATCTTTATCTCCGCTGAATCGAAAGAAAATATTGTGGAATTAAAGAAATTGCTTTATGAGGAAATCAAGAAGAAGCATTTGATGATCTATCCTAATTACCTTGCCCAGTCTTGGATTTCCTGATCTTTTTAACTTTTGAAGTTGACAGTTATGAAAACGTTTAGTCAAACCCTTCTTGTAATCTTTATCGGTGCAAATCTTTGCATAGATTCAATTGCCCAATCCTATACGCCTGAGAAAAATGATAAAAAATTTAAAATTCAATCCGTTGTAAAACTCAACGCTTATTCATTCAACTTAAGTGACGTCAAAATCACCGGTGGTTCCTTTAAGCGGGCGATGGATTTAAATGCCCTTTATCTTTTAGAGTTAGAGCCAGATCGTTTACTGCATCGCTTCAGATTGTTTGCGGGCCTGAAGCCGAAGGGGGAAATCTATGGCGGATGGGAAATGGAAACCGTTTCGGGCCATACCCTTGGTCATTACTTGTCAGCTTGCGCTATGATGTATGCTGCATCAGGAGACAAACGCTTTTTAGAAAGGGTTAATTATGTTGCGGATGAATTGGAATTATGCCAACGTACTCGGAAGACTGGCTATGTTGGAGGTATTCCAAATGAAGATACCATTTTTGCTCAGGTAAAGCGCGGTGACATTCGCACACGCGGCTTTGACTTGAATGGTGGTTGGGTGCCGTGGTATACTGCCCACAAAGTAATGGGCGGATTGATTGACGCCTATCTGTATGCAAACAATCCAAAGGCAATGTCAATTGTCACTACGTTTTGTGATTGGACTGAGGAAACACTGCGAGGCCTAAGTGATGATAAGATTCAACTTATGCTAGCCTGCGAACACGGGGGTATGAACGAGATGCTGGTGAACGTTTACGCCATTACAGCGAACAAAAAATACCTTGATCTATCCTTTAAATTTCATCACAAGGCAATTCTGGATTCACTTGCTAAGCGTAAAGACATATTGCCCGGAAAGCATTCCAATACTCAGATTCCTAAAATAATTGGAGCCGCAAGGCGCTATGAATTGACAGGCTCAGCATCGGATAAGACCACGGCTGATTTCTTCTGGAACACCATGGTTAATAATCACACCTATGCCATAGGTGGCAATAGTGACTCAGAACACCTTGGGCAGCCTGGTAAGCTCAACGATCGGTTAAGTGATAACACGGCAGAGACCTGCAATACCTATAACATGCTCAAGCTTACACGCCACTTGTTTTGCTGGCAGCCCAATGGAGCGAATGCGGATTATTACGAGCGGGCACTCTACAATCATATTCTCGGATCGCAAAACCCGGCCGATGGAATGATGTGTTACTTTACTCCTTTACGAAGAGGAGGAAAGAAAGACTATTCAGATAAATTTAATTCGTTCTGGTGTTGTGTGGGTTCGGGTATCGAGAATCATGTGAAGTATGGTGAAAACATTTATTATCAGGGAGCAGATGGTAGTTTGTTTGTTAATCTCTTTATTCCTTCTGAATTAACTTGGAAAGAGAGAGGCATAATGATAAATCAAGAGACAGATTTTCCAAAGAGCAACGCCACAACACTTACCATTGCAAGCAAGAAGCCTGTCAAATGGACTTTACAAATCAGGAACCCATGGTGGTCAAAAAATCAAGCAAGGTTTGAATTGAATGGCAAGGAAATTACCGCCAATAAGTCGGACAATGGCTATTGGACAATTGATCGCACATGGAAAAATGGAGATAAGATTAGAGTGTCTTTTATTTTGAGTACCTATTCGGAGAGCATGCCCGATAACCCAAACAGGGTTGCGTTGCTCTATGGCCCTCTGGTATTGGCAGGTGAACTAGGACAAGAGGAACCAGATCCTATCTATGGCGTGCCTGTCTTGCTTACTGCAAATCGGAAAGTGAGCGATTGGACCACCGCCACCGAAGGACAGTCTTTACATTTCTCAACGCAAGGAGTTGGAGAGCCGAAAGATATTAGCCTTCTTCCACTCTATGAGATGACGGGCCAGCGGTACAACGTCTATTGGGATTACTTCACACCAGAAGGCTGGACAAAACAGAAAGCTGAGTACGAGGCAGAAAAGCTCAAACAGAAAAAGGTAGACGAACAAACGGTTGACCTCATGCGACTTGGAGAAATGCAAGCTGAACGTGAGCACAATGTTCAAAGTGATAAATCATTTGCGGGAGAATCAAATGCCAGAACCTGGAGAGATGCGCGGGAGGGGGGCTTCTTTTCTTTCGAAATCAAAGTAGATGACACCAAGGAAAATATTCTACGTTGTACCTATTGGGGTAGCGATGGGGGCAACCTTAATTTTGATATTCTGGTCAATGGAGCAAAGATCGCAACGCAAGAGATCCATCAAAACTGGCCAAACCGTTTCTTTGATTTGGAGTACGCTATTCCGGCAGAATTGATAAAAGGCAATTCTAAAGTGACTGTAAAGTTTCAACCTCATCCGGAAAAAAGAGTTGCACGATTATTTGGTGCGAGAATGGTACGGAAGTAAAAGGATAAAATGTTACAAATCGGAAGAACGAAACATCGGTGCAAGGCTTAATTATTTGCCTACAGCCAATGGAAATTCCATTTTATTTGTAGTCTCACCCAGAATCGAACTGGGATCAAAAGTTTAGGAAACTTCTATTCTATCCGTTGAACTATGAGACCAACTTTCAGAAGCGCAAAACTAAGATTTTTTGAGTTAATGGAACGATTATTTCTGATCCAATTTGCCGGCATTTTGTCTCTTTTTCCATTTTACAATCTCAAACCAGATTACCGAAATAAATCCTACGGCAATGCTAAAAGCTAATTGAGTTGTCGTAAGCATTTCAAATTCAAAGAGACTTCGTAGCGTAGGAATTAAGAGGATAAGGGAAGTGACCCCAATAGTAATAAGAATAATCAACGGCACCATCCTGTTGCTTAACCGGGTTGTCAAAACAGAGTAATATAAAGAACGATTGACAAGCGTAAGGAATAGGTTGGCAGAAATCAGCGTAAGGAAAACCATCGTTCTGACAATATTTTCATTGTACAGTTGATGTACCGAATATTGATAAACGGAGAGCGTGCCCAATGTCATCACCAGCCCTTGAATGATACTCGTCATCAATTCTCTGAACTTGAAGAAGGTGGTTGTAAAAGGCCGTGGAGGCTGGAGCATTGCATTTTTTTCCATTGGCTCATTTTCATAAATGATAGAGCAGGTTGGCCCCATGATCATTTCTAAAAAAATAACATGTACAGGAGAAAAAATAGCCGGATAAATCCAGCCCAACAGAAGCGGAATGAAAACAGTAAGAATAATAGGAATGTGGATAGAAATGATATACTGGATAGCCTTCTTAAGGTTAGTATAAATCTTTCGCCCCATGGCAATGGCATCCACTAGCCGTGCTAAATTACCTTCGACAAGAATAAGTGACGAGGCCCGTTTTGCAATTTCTGATCCTTTGTTTCCCATCGCCACACCAATATGAGCGGCCTTTAGCGCGGGGCCATCATTTACTCCATCACCCGTCATCGCTACAATCTGACCGCCTGACTTTAATGCATTAATAATTCTAAGTTTTGCTTCCGGAAACATGCGTGTGAAAATAGCAGTGGTCATTACCTTCTCCTTCAATTCAACTTCACCTAATGCCATCAAATCATCTCCCGTTAGAGCGTTGTCATACCCCTTGAAGTCCACTTGTCGGGCGATGGTACTTGTTGTGGCCGTATTATCGCCCGTTACAATTTTAATCTGGATGCCTGCCTTGTAAATTGACTCAAATACTTCTTTGATATTTGCTTTGGGTGGATCATAAAAAGCTACTAGACCAACAAATCGAAACTTGTAATCTTGTTGCCGTGATGGAAATTTTGCTCCGTCAAATTGCGCAACTCCAACCCCAAGCACGCGATAGCCTTCAGAGGCAAACTCATGAATCACGGTTTGTACTTCTCTCTTTTCCTGTTCTGTTAATTGTGATGCATTGATCAATGCTTCAGGCGCACCCTTGGCAGCGATAATGCAATTCCTGGCATCATCTTCAAAAATATGCGTCATCATCGGAGGCTTTCCTTCCAGAGGATACTCATGAATTAATTTGAAATGAAGCCTCTCATCTGCTTGCGAGATTTGTGTATACGCTTTATGCAAAGCAATTTCCATGGGATCGAAGGGGATTGGCTCGCTTGACCACATGCCGAATCGAATTAATTCCTTTTCCTCTTCGCCAAGTAAACCATTTGCTGCCAAAGACTTTTTGGACGTATGTGTATAAAGTTTTGACAACGCCATTTTGTTCTCGGTAATCGTGCCGGTCTTATCCAAACAAATCACGGTGGCACTGCCCAATGTCTCAACCGTTTTGGTCTGTTTTACAATGATGCCAACTTTCATCAATCGCCAGGCACCGAGCGCCATAAATGTGGTAAACGCCACCGGAATTTCTTCTGGCAGAATGCTCATGGCCAGTGTCAGCGATTTGAGCAAGCTATTCATCAGACTTTTTGAAAGCAGAAAGTTGATTAGCCAAACCAGAAGGAAGATTACACCACCCACAAAAGCCATCTTCTTCACAAAATTTTTGATTTGAGCCTGAAGTGGAGTGCTTTCTTCTTCAATCTCTTCAAGCTGCTTACCAATTTTGCCTAGTTGCGTCAGGGAGCCAATGGCGGTTACGGTGTAAATAGCGAGTCCGCTGGCTACCGTTGTACCCTGAAAAACCTTGTTATCACCTGTTTTACTTTTGTTGACGGCCAGTGACTCTCCTGTCAGGATAGATTCGTTGAGGGAGAAGTCATTGGCGTGATCGATAATGCCATCAGCCGGAATGGAAGAACCTTCTTCAACGATGATGGAATCACCGATGACTATTTGTTCGCTTGCTATTTGTACCTCTGTTCCATTTCTAACCACCTTGCAAAACGGTTGGGTAAGATTTTTTAGAGCTTGTAAGGCATTGCGACTTCGGGAATCCTGATACAGAGAGATAGCGGCCACCAGAATGATGGCACAAAGCATAAAGACGCCATCTCCGATTTTTCCACTAACGAAATAAAGAGTAGAAGCAGTGATCAGCAGAATAAACATAGGCTCCTTCAGTAGACCTATGACTGCTTTAACAAAGCCACGTTCGGACTTTAAACCTGTAGAATTGATTCCATACTTTATCCGGGCCTCTTCAACCTGCTTATCAGTTAATCCGGTTGTATGAAACTGAAATGACATCATTAAGACAAGTGAAGAAACCAACGCTTACCTATCCGAAATGTAAACAGGATTTCGGCAGAAATAAGAAGCCAAGTAGCTATTCTGGATTATTTCCAGTTAGCAGGATCAACCCGCCATGATTTGACGTAAACGAGTTGATTTTCGTCCAGGTATTTTTTTCGAACCGCTTCTCTTAGCAAATGATTAAAATCGCTGAGACATACTAGTCGAATACCAGCTTCATCAAAATTCTTTTCTGCAACATCAAAGCCATATGTAAAAATGGCAACCATGCCTAAGACCTTAAAGCCTGCTTCAGTAAGTGCTTGTGCCGCTTTTAGAGAGCTTCCTCCGGTAGAAATCAAATCCTCAACTAAGACCACTTTTTGACCCTTTTCGATTTTCCCTTCGATCAGATTACCCATTCCGTGATCTTTCGGCTTTGGTCTGACGTATATATAAGGCAAACTCAGTTCCTCTGCCACCAATGCTCCTTGGGGTATGCCAGCGGTAGCTACACCGGCAATGCATTCTGCGTCCTTATAGGTTTCTTTTATGGCCTTTACCAGGCTCTCTTTTATGAATGAACGTATGGAAGGAAACGACAGCGCCATTCGATTGTCGCAATAAATTGGCGACTTCCAGCCCGAGCTCCAGGTGAATGGATTTTTGTAGTTGATTTTGATAGCTTCAATTTCCAATAGTTTGGTGGCTACTTCACCGGCTACGTTTTCTTGTATAGTCGTTGTACTCATGGTAGCAATTTATTAGTCTGGTTTCAATAAATCCTTAAAATCCGCCAAAACTCCCATAGAAATTTAAAATAGTTATAAAAACCGTTATCAGATTTGCCTCCTTGCAAATAATTTATGTTTTTGCAGGAATGGTAAAGGAGTAGAAAATATCATGAATCTTTTTATCAACGATATTCCTGTACGCATTTTGAAATCAGGAGAAAAACCTGAATCTGGAAGCGTCAACAACTCGGTTGATGCCAAAAATGAGCCGATTACTAAAGCCAAGTTGATTAATCACGTTTGGGTGAAGAGGGTAATGCTTCCCGACCTTGATGTGATTCTGGATTTAATCAATTCAAAAGTTCCCACCAATCTGTTATCCCTGGCGGTGTCTGTTGATGATTATGAGGCAGTTAAGCAGTACCTGAAAACGAAATTTAAGGTTATAAAAGCAGCGGGAGGTTTGATCAGAAAGAAAGATAAGTTTCTAATGATTTACCGCATGAAGAAATGGGACCTTCCTAAGGGTAAAAAAGAAAGTGGTGAAAATTACCGCCAAACCGCTGAACGGGAGGTAGAAGAGGAATGTAATGTAGATGTAAAGCTGGGAAAGAAGATATGCACTACCTGGCATACCTACACCATGAATAAAAACAGCATGTTGAAAAAAACACGCTGGTATGTAATGGATATCATTGACGACTCTAAAATTAAGCCTCGCCTGGAAGAGGATATTGAAGAAATACGATGGATGACAGAGAAGGAGGTTTATCACGCCTTGGAGAACTCCTATAAGTCCATCCGATTTGTTTTTGAAGAATACTACCGCAAAGCCGAGGTGGTCGGCATGAAAAAGTAATCCGCTAGGATTCCTGGAGTTTGTAAGGAATCAATCCACTGACATTGCCCCCGTAGCGATGCACTTCCCGGATAATAGAAGAACTGATCGAGGCAAATTGGGGTGACGTAATCAGAAAAACCGATTCCAGTTCATCATTCAAGTAACGATTGACCTGAGCAATGCTGTTTTCATATTCAAAATCGGTTGTGTTGCGAAGGCCACGCAACAGAAATTTGGCTTGATGCCGTTTTGCATAGTCAGCCGTCAATTCGGAAAACGTTTGAACACGAATGTTGGGATAGGCTTCAAAGGTTTCTTTTATCCTCTCCACCATAAATTCAATCTTAAAATAGCGCTGGCTTTTTCCGCTATTATAGCCTATGGCAATAATGATTTCATCAAAAAGGTTCAATCCTCGCAAAACAATGTCTTCGTGCCCTTTGGTAAAGGGATCAAATGAGCCGGGAAACAAGGCAATGCGTTTCATGATTACTTGCTAAGTAGATTCAGCGAAAACAAATCAAAGAAATGATGTTCCTGAACTTCATCAAACATATAACCAAACTTGATGTGCGTTGGCCTGCCACCAAAAACTACGTTTCTTATATATTTATAAAATTCCTGGTAATGCGGTGAGTTTTTGCCAATGTATCCCCACAAGATCACCTGACTCGTATTTTGATCAAGATTTAATCCCTTGATGACTAGCATGATGTATTTGACGTAGTCGGTAAACTGCTTAATCACAAACTGATTGTAATAAATAAGTTTGCCCGCTTGCGCAGAGAGGATATGCAGCTTAAAACGATCTACATAGATATACAAAGGAGTGCCGGTAACTGATTTCGAATAATCAAGCACGCCTTCGATTAGTGCAGCAGATTGGTGCACGATGGAAACGGATGTATTCGAATAGATGCCCGAGATCCACTGACTTAATTCCTTTTGGAAAGCAAAAACCGTAACCGCATCGGTGAGTCGATTCTGGCAGAATAAGACGGCCTCCTTCTCAGGATCAAAAGAAGCATTGAAGGTCAGGTACTCAGAGGCTGCTTCCTCCACAAAAAGAGAGGCCGGAACCTGGATCATTTTGTTATTTTTTATAGAAAAAACAACCTGCTTCCAGAATCCGGCCATCAAAATCTGATGAGATTCAAAAAGACCTCTCACCACTTCGATTAGTTCCTCATGCGAGCTTAAATCGCTCAGCACATAGTCTTCAAAGAAGAGAAGACGATTATCAACAGTATCTAAAACGGCTACCTGAAAATCGCGGACGCCCAGCTGAATGAGGAGCTTATAGAGATGAAGTTTTTCCTCATCAAACTTGTCGTCCTTGATCTTCTTGATCAGTTTATAACTGACAGTAACAGCTTGCAAAGTTTTTGTTTATTCCCAGTTACCTGCGGTAGAGACGTCATTCAATGATCCAAAACGCAATGGCTTACGTGGTCTAGCTTCATTTGCCTCTTTTCTAGCAGGGTTATCTGGTGTTGGGTCAATAACCTCTATTACCTGAACCATCACCCCAGACTTGTCTACTTTATTTACCTGAATAATGAAGGGTTTATCACCCATACCGTCCAGTGTAGGTTTGATACCGATTTTCTTGATATCTACATTTGGTTTGAACATATACTCCCAGAAGTTGGCAAGTACTTGACCTTTTTTTACCGGATCACCCACGTTGACGTTGGCCACTGAGGTAATCATTCCTTGATCCTGGAAAGGTGGCTCATTTACTTTTTCTCCAACCTTCAGGGAGTAGGCTTTCTGGTTTTTGATTACCCTATCACCCACTTTAAATTTGAATCCCATGAATACCCCATTATCTGCGGCATTCAGGTTATAGCTTTTCTTGAATATCCTTTCCTTGGCAGGGACAAATCCCAGTGTATCAATGTGAAGAATAACCTCTTCTCCGCCATAGGCTTTTTGCTTAATCTCTTCCCTGCGTTCTAATATCGGCACCTGACCATTTTCGATAAAGTTTGCCAAAGAATCCCAGTTAGCGGTATATCTTCCATTCACTTCCTGAAAAACAATTTCTGCTTCACGGATCAGGCTAAGGCGCTCAATAACAAGGTCTTCCTTTGAGCTAATCGACTCGCGGTCATCTATTGTCTTTTGTACCCCACTATAAAGAAACCAAGCCAGGTAGAGGCTTAACAGCAAGAGGACAACGGTTAGGATTTTTGTCAGGTTCATTGTTTACAGGTTTAGCTTGCAATTATAAATATTTTAAGTGGTTAAACACAACCAATTATAATTTAAAATAGCCTCTCAAATCCATGATTTTGGCTGGTTCTTGGGCAAAATTGAATATTCCGTGGATGTGTTCCGACTCTATTTTCCTTATGTCTGGCCAGGGAACAAATCGCAGCTCCCGTAGAATCTGAAAATCCTGGCCTGCCTCGGGGTCAGTTCCTAAAGTTAAGCTGCCCTCGAAGCTGGTTACTTCAAAAAATAGCTCAACCGCATGCAATGGTTGTTTGATAAATTCGCATGCAAATAAGAACCTACCAACCGTAACTTCTAACCCGGTCTCTTCTTTAAATTCTCTTACAATACAAGCTTCCGCAGTCTCGCCAAATTCAATACCTCCACCCGGAGGAGCCCAAAAATCTCCGCTACTTAGCGAAGCATGGTTAAGAAGCAGGAGACGACCTTCATGAACACAAAGACCACAGGCACGAAGCCTTAGTTTTTTTCCGTAAAGATCTTGAACTGTATTCTCCATTCTTCCGTTAAATTAAATATAGCAAGTTGCTGACATTAAAAATTAACTACTGTCGTTTAGAATCCATAGTGAGCGTAAAAATCACAAGAATATGAAATCGTTTTTTGCCCTAATTTTTGCTTGCCTTATTACCTTATCGAATGCCATTGGACAGAAACAAGAGATTACCTCAGGGCCAATACTCACCTGGGAAACTGCAAGCCATGATTTTGGTGACATAGAACAGGGTGACAAAGTGGAATACACCTATCGGTTTACCAATTCTGGCAACGAACCATTGATGATAACAAATGTGACAACACAATGTGGCTGTACTACGCCTAAAGGATGGCCTAGAGATCCTGTACCTCCCGGGGGAAAGGGTGAAATTATCGCAGCCTTTAATAGTGCAGGAAAATTCGGGAAACAACACAAAGTGGTAACAATCGTATCCAACGCAGTTAATTCAGAGGGTGCACAACTGATTTTAAATGTCAATGTTCTTGAAAAAAAGAATCCCGATTAAGGTCATCTTCTTAAGACACCAAGCGCAAGCCATATCCAGCCAAGTATAAAAAATACACCTCCGATAGGTGTAATGAATGCAATGCCTTTCCCACCGTTGAAAGCCAACGCGTAAAGGCTCCCACAAAACAAGATTGTTCCTAGAATCATGAACAATGCTGCCGTCTTAAATTTTGAACCTGGAGAATTATCGTTCATGAGCAGTCCTATAAAGAGGATGGCAAAAGAATGATAAAACTGATACCGGACGGCCAACTCGTATGTATCCAGGTGATTCGTGGCAATTAGCGTTGGCTTAAAGGCGTGTGCTCCAAAGGCACCTAAAGCAACGCCCAAACCACCAAAGAGAGCACCCATAAGTAAAGTTGATCGTTGTGAGAGCATTGTTTGTAAACTGTTTAGATCCTACCGTAAAACATTTCGCTCGCCAAAAATGGCGGTACCTATTCTTACCAGAGTGCTGCCCTCCGCCAAGGCAATTTTATAATCTGAACTCATACCCATTGATAGTTCTTTCATCTCAGTATTTCCTGGCAAGGGGCCACTTTTTATTTTGTCAAATAATGTCTTAAGGCCTTTAAATTCAGATCTTATTTTCTCCTGATCATCCGTTAACGAAGCCATCCCCATCAATCCCTGAATTTTTACAAATTCAAACTGGCTCATTACTTCATTTGTCAACAGTGTATTCAGCTCTGCCGCGTCAAATCCAAATTTAGTTTCCTCCTGCGCGATATAAACCTGAAGAAGGCATGGGATTACGCGACCTATTTTTTTTCCTTGTTTATTGATTTCTTCTAAAAGTTTTAGACTGTCCACCGAGTGAATTAAGGCCACGAAGGGAGCAATGTATTTAACCTTATTTGTTTGCAGGTGACCAATCATGTGCCACTCAATTTCCTTTGGCAGCTGATCGTATTTCGTCATCATTTCTTGTGCTTTGTTCTCGCCAAAGATTCGCTGCCCTGAATCAAAGGCCTCCTGTACCATTTCAGGCGGTTTAGTTTTACTAACGGCTATCAACCGGCACCGAAACTCCTGCAGTTCCCGTTGGAATAAGTTAATATTATCTTTAAGGCTCATTTTATATCTTAGCACGCCAATCGCATAACGAAAGCATGGCAATATTAGGCACTCTCCTTCAAAAAGGAATAAAACTTCGCGAAAACCTCGAACAGGAATACTCTACGCCTGTGGAGCTCCAGAAGAAAGAGCTTCAGGAACTTTTAATTACGGCTAGTCAGACGGAATTTGGTAAGTATTACAATTTCTCTGAGATACTTAGCCATTTCCGCAAAGGCTCTAAAGACTACTATAAGATTTTTAAGTCCACTATTCCACTTCATGATTATAACAAGATCTATAAAGATTGGTGGCAGCTTGCACTTAAGGGAGCCAAAAACATTTGCTGGCCAGGCAGAGTAAAATATTTTGCGTTGAGTTCCGGTACTTCGGAGGCGTCATCCAAATATATTCCTGTAACGAAGGATATGACGAAAGCCATTCAGAAGACAAGCATAAGGCAAATTTTAACGCTTTCGAAATATGACTTGCCATCGGATTCCTTTGCTGCGGGTATATTAATGATTGGTGGCAGCACCCACCTGAATAAAAAAGGTAATTATTTTGAAGGTGACCTGAGCGGCATTCAGGCTGCGCGCCTTCCGTTTTGGTTTCAACATTTCTACAAGCCAGGAAAGAAGATTGCCAAGACAAGAAGTTGGGAAGCTAAGCTGAATGAGATTACTAAAAAGTCAAAAGATTGGGATATCGGCATAATCGTTGGCGTTCCTGCCTGGATTCAGATATTGCTGGAACGGATCATTGAATATCACAAGCTCGAACATATTCATGAGATATGGCCAAACCTTAGAGTTTATGTACATGGTGGGGTTTCATTTGATCCCTACCGAAAGGGTTTTGAAAAATTACTAGGACGACCAATCTACTATATTGAAACCTATCTGGCTTCGGAAGGATTTATTGCCTACCAAGCATTTCCGAAGCGCAGGTCCATGCGATTGGTGCTAAACAATGGTATTTTTTACGAGTTCATTCCGTTTGATGAAAAGAATTTTAATTCCAACGGAGAAGTAAATCCTGATGCGGAAACCTTGTTGATTGATGAGGTGGAGGAAGGAAAAGAATATGCTCCTATTTTATCCAGTTGTGCGGGCGCATGGCGATACCTGATTGGCGATGTTATCAAATTTGTATCCATCGAAGAGTCAGAAATTATTATTACAGGCAGAACCAAACATTTTCTTAGCCTTTGCGGTGAACATTTGTCGGTGGACAACATGAACAAGGCAATTGAACTAGTCTCTAACGACATGAACGTTGAGATCAAAGAATTTACGGTTGCCGGCATACCGTATGGAACTCTTTTTGCACATCATTGGTATCTAGGAACCGATCATGTAGTAGATAAAAAACTATTGAAAGAGCGACTGGATTTTCACCTGAAAGCATTGAATGACGACTATACAGTCGAACGGAGTGCAGGACTTAAGGAGATCATGGTGGATGTTTATCCCGTCTCTGTGTTTTATGATTGGATGAAATCAAAGGGTAAAGCCGGTGGCCAAAATAAGTTTCCTCGTGTGCTGAAAAATGCACAGTTGGATGAGTGGAAGTCTTTCCTGCCTAAATGAATTGGGTCGAAATTATTTTCAATGGCGTAAAGTTTGGTGTTGTCCTGGCTTTTTTAGTAGGCCCGGTTTTTTTTGCCATCATACAAACGAGCGTTGAACGAGGGTTTTGGAATGGCGTGCTGGTGGCACTAGGGGTTTCGGCCAGCGATACGCTTATTGTTGTAATCTGCTATTTTGGTGTTGCTCAGTTTACAGCAGACCCCACGGTAAGAAATTACATGGCGTACGTGGGCGGAGGAATACTCATTCTCTTTGGTACGTACTACCTACTTATCAAGAGCAGAAAATCAAAGCAAGCAAATATTCACGCAGTGGAAGAGAGGAAGCTTTACCGCTATATGGTGAAAGGATTTATTCTCAATGGATTTACCCCAACGGTTTTATTGTTTTGGTTGGGAACGATCAGTATTGCGTCTCTTGATTTTGGATACATCAGGGGATATGAGTTTTTTATTTTCTTTGCCTCACTGCTGATAACGGTATTGGCAACTGATATATTGAAAGCTTACCTGGCTGATAAATTAAGAACCCTGGTGACACAACGACTACTGACAATCATGAACGTGCTGCTTGGTATCGCAATGATTGGTTTTGGATGTAGGTTAATATTGATGTGACAACTGGCGCCTGTTGGCTAGTCCTGCAACACATTGCTTAAGAATGTGGATTTGAGTAGCAGCCAGATCAGGAAAAGTAACATCACCCATTGCAGGTAAATGAAGTAATAGTCACTCGTATCTTTAAAGCGGGTTTCTTTGATCTCCGCCTTTTCGTATTGATCAATTTTGGCAAATACATTTTTCAAAGCCTGATTATCGGTAACGCGAAAGAATTCTCCCGAACCAATCTCTGCGATTTTTCGCATGGTAGTTTCATCTACGGTATTTTCTACCATTTGAGGTCTCCCGAAATAATCCTTTCCAAAAGGAACGAGCCCTTCTTTTCCAACAACAATGGTATAGATTTTAATGTTGTAGGCCGCGGCAAGTTCAGTAGCGGTGATGGGGTCAATGTTCCCGGCTGTGTTGTCACCGTCACTAATTAGTATGCATACTTTAGATTTTGATTCCGACTCGCGCATTCGGTTGGTAACTACAGCCATGGCGCTACCAATAGCGGTGCCACGGTTTTCAATCATTTCAAAATTGATATCATTGAGATAAGAATTCAGCAAATCATAGTCGGTAGTCAGTGGCGAAAGTGAGAAGGCATCTCCGGAAAAAACAACAAGTCCTATTCGATCCTGAATCCGACCCTTAATGAAATCGCGGGCAACATCTTTTGCGGCCTCCAATCGATTGGGTGTAAAATCTTCAATCTGCATCGACTGAGAAATATCGATAGCAATCATAATGTCAATACCCTCGGTCCATTGCTCCACTTTTTCATTGGAGCGCTGCGGTCTTGCCAGAGCAATTAAAAGTAAAGCCAGGATGATCATCATAACAAGATCAGGAAGAAGTCTGAACAAGGTTAATGGCGAACCTGATAAATCTCTTTTGACAAGCGCTACCGGCAGTTTTTGATTAAAAAAATAACGCAGTAGCCAACGGAATAAAATGACTAAAGGAATAATAGCAATGCCATAGAGAAACAGAGGATGCTCCCAGGTGTACGAGGAAAATGTACCGGAAGAAAACCAGCTCAATGCATACCAGGGCTCTGCGATTTTATCCATGCTTTATCTTCTCTACTTTGTTAACAAATCGCTGCTGGGCATACTGGCTAAGTGATGCTATCGCTTCTTCCGAATAGGAATCACTAGATTTGTAAATCATACGATCCACATTTTGAAGAGCCTTGCCTAGTATCTCATCTTTTTCTCTTAAGAGAATTTCCCTTGATGTAGCCGTGGTAAATGGCTGTGCCATTAAATCTTCCATGTAGCCTTTCCATACCACCAAAATATTTTCAGCATGCTTTGCGGTAAAACCTGAACGAAGCAATTCTGTAGCCTTGGAGAACTGTTGAAGAAATGAATTGTGTCTGCGGTGCAGCCTTCGAAGCAAAAAATATTTCTTTATCCGTTTTCCAAAGACAATCCAGCCAACAATGAGAGAAATCAGCAACACTCCCGTTACAATGATAAGTACCCAATAGTTTAGCAACCACTTAACATTTTGGTAGGTCGTATTCGTTTTTAGCGGCAGCTCCTGCGCGGCAATCGAATCTGGGACAGCTTTTATAAGTTGTTTTAAGAATAGTGTATCTGGCGAAGCATAATACGTGGTGCAATCTCTTGCTTGTATGGAGAAGATTGGAAGGCTCAATGTCTGAACGCTGTCAATTTCAAAGGTTGTGAGGAAATAGACAGCGCTGTCATAGCTTACATCGTTTTTGCTTTTCGTTGGGAAGTATTTCTTCTTTTGAATTTCAAATGGAGCAAAGGAAAAAGTGCTGTCTGGAAAAACCAAATTAAGAGATGATGGATAGCGAACAGTAAGGGTATAGGGAATTTGTTCACCGATCTTAATGCTATCGACAAGAAAACGGCCCTTAACGTTCACCTCTTGCGCTTGAGTCGCGAAAATTGAGGTCAGGATTAGAGAAACTGCAGTGAAGATTTTTCTAAACACGTTTCATCGATTTATTCCTCACCTTAAAAAGTTTGAGAAGCTTGGGTACATAGTCTTCATCTGTCTCAACACTTAAAAAATTAATTTGATGCTTTCGACTGAAACTGGCAAGTTCCTGCTGGCGAGTTCCATGATGCTCACTGATCTGACTTCTGAAGTTACCAAACGAAGTATTTACCCAAATCGTCTTTTTCGTCTCTTTGTCCTGCACAGGGATGATACCGAGCTTTGGAAGTTGTGTTTCTCTTTTGTCGCTAATCGATATCATAACCAGATCATGTCTTCGCGCCAATGATTTTAAACTATGATAATAACCTTCATCAATGAAGTCAGAAATCATAATGATCACACTCCTTTTTCGAATGGAGTTTAGGGCGAATGAAATCGCCTTGGTCAAATTCGTTTTCAGTGATTTAGGCTGAAGACGAAACAAAGTATAAATCATCTCATAGGCTTGAGGCAGCCCTTTTCGTGGCTTCATATATTTCTCGCGGTCGTCTGAGTAACAGATCAAGCCAAGCTGACTTGATTCCTTTGCACCTGCCAACGCCAGCACCCCGCAGATTTCTTTACCAATATCAAACTTTGTTTTGCCGGGGCTTCCGATATTCTGGGAACCGCTTACATCGAGAATGAAAAATATTGTTTGTTCTTTTTCCTCTTTAAAGATCTTTACAAAAGTGCCATGCCCTTTAGCAGATACGTTCCAGTCGATGCTACGAATATCATCACCATATTGATAGGGTCGCACATCATCAAACTCTAAACCCGAACCTTTAAAAATCGAATGAAAGTCGCCTTGCATCTGACTGTTAATAGCCTTTCGGATTTGTATCTCGTACCTTCTTAACTTCTTTATCAGATCTTTCACACCTACACTATTTTACCACCAACTTGGTTTTGTGGCCGATATTTTGCGGGCAAAAATAGGTGAATTATGACTAATTTTGACCCTCTTGATTTGCTATCAACGATAAATTTGAAGAAAGGTAGTATGGTGAGGCTTGGAAAATTTTGGCTTGTGAGTATGGCCTTAGCCTTTGGGATAGTGGCTTGTCGAAATGATAAGGAACCTGAGGGTGTATTGAGCAAGGAGCAGCTTTCCGCCTTGTTCGTGGAATTTTATCTGGCGGAAGCCCGATTGGGAAATACAACAACAGTTAGAGATTCTGCCTTGCAACTCTTCATTCCCTTTGAAGAGTCCTTTCTGAAAGAGAAAGGTGTTTCTGATTCCGTGTTAAGGAAAACCTACACCTATTACTTCAATAATCCATCCAAAATGGAACAGGTTTATGATGCGGTGATCGATACACTGAGCCTTCGTGAACAAAGGGCCGCCCAGCCATCGCCCAAATAAGGTTATGATTTATCCTTCCGATGTAGAGCAAAAACTTGGGTTTGATCAGATCCGATTCAGACTGATTAATTACTGTCTTTGTTCTCTTGGCCAAAAACTGGTGGGGGTGATGCAATTCTCATCTGACTTCGAGCAGGTAAAAACTAGGTTGAAACAAAATCTGGAGTTCCGGCAAATTCTTGATAAAGGTGAGGCCTTTCCAACTACCAATTTTTTTGATCCCGAGATACATTTCCAAACAATCGCCATTGAAGAGAGCTTTATTGAAGAAGAGGAACTTTTGAAGATAGGCCTTTCACTGCAGGTCATTGTGGATTGTCAATCCTTTCTCGATAAAACCAAAGAGATTTACCCAGCATTGTGGAAGTTGAGCGAGCCGGTTAATGTTCCCGCCCGCATCATGAGTACGATACTTTCCAAGGTCGATGAAAGAGGAAAGATAAAGGATAATGCAAGTGTAGAATTGGCTCGAATACGAAAGCGACTGAGAGATGAGGAGGGCAGGGCCAGAAAAATAACGGAGCAAATTTTTCGACAAGCGGTTAGTCAGGGATGGGTGCCAGAGGGAGTCTCGCCTGCTATTCGAGAAGGCAGAGTTGTTATCCCCATTCTATCAGAACACAAGAGAAAACTGAGAGGTTTTATTTTGGATGAATCGGCAACGGGGCAAACCATTTATCTGGAGCCGGCCGAAGTTCTGGAGGCTAATAATGAGATCAGAGACCTTGAGCATGCGGACAGGAGAGAAGTTATTAAAATACTGAAAGAGCTTACGGCTCTGCTCCGTAGCCATTTACCCGAACTAAGGCAAGCTTATGAATTTCTTGGATGCATTGACTTCTCCAGAGCCAAGGCTAAGCTGGCGCAAGACCTTGATGCCGATTTGCCACAGCTGAGCCAATCTCCTGATTTGAATTGGATACAAGCGAGACATCCTTTATTATTTCTTTCTTTAAAAGGAAAGCGGAGTATCATGCCGCTCACTATTGACCTGACGTTGAAAGATAGGATGTTGCTTGTTTCGGGACCCAATGCCGGAGGCAAGTCTGTTTGCCTAAAAACAGTGGGACTCATTCAATATATGGCGCAATGCGGTTTATTGGTTCCGCTTCATGATAAGTCAACCATTGGTATTTTTCGAGATATTTTTCTGGATATCGGAGATCAGCAGTCGATAGAGAATGATTTGAGTACCTATAGTTCGCACCTGCGTAATATGAGTCATTTCATTCGGCATGCAACAGGCGATACGCTAATGTTGATGGATGAATTGGGAGCAGGGACAGATCCTAATTTTGGAGGAGGAATTGCTCAAGCTGTGCTGGCATCTTTGCTTGAAAAGAGAGTTTGGGGAGTAGCTACTACACACTATTATAACCTTAAACTTTTTGCGGAGAACAATTCAGGCATTCGGAATGGCGCAATGCTTTTTGATTCGAGAAACCTGGAGCCCTTGTTTAAACTTGAAATCGGAAAGCCGGGAAGTTCATTTGCTTTGGAGATAGCGCGCAAGACCGGCCTTCCAAAACAAACAATTCAATCGGCTGAGCAAATCATTGGCACAGACCTCACGGGTCTTGAATCGTTGATGAAAACCGTGGCAGATGAAAAGCAGGCTGTCGCGAAAAAGGAAATTGAATTAAGGCAAAAAGAAAAAGTATTAACGGATACCTTGGCTAAATACGAGAAGCTCTCTGCTGAAATAGAATCCCGGAAAAAGGAAATTATAAACAAGGCAAAGGATGAGGCTTCGTATTTGCTGAAGGAAACAAATCGTGAAATAGAAAAAACAATCCGACACATTCGGGAGAACAAAGCAGAGAAAAAGGAAACCCGTAAAATCAGGCAAAACCTTGAAACACTTTCGGAGAAGGTTGCGCCATCACAATCCAAGCCCAGCTCGCTGGGCAAAGATGACATTAAAGAGGGAGATAGCGTCAGACTGTTGGGACAGGAGGTTTCAGGAATAGTAATTTCAAAAAAAGATACTTCGGCCTTAGTTCAGTTCGGTGACCTTCGGTCAACGGTTAAGATTAGCCAGTTGATCCGAAGCGATAGGGTGGAAGCCAATCCGGTCTTTTCAAAAGCAAGAGCTTTGGGCCTCGATATACATAGCAAGCAATCCAGGTTTGTAAATACATTGGACGTAAGAGGCAAACGAGCCGAAGAGGTCAATGCGCTCCTTGATCAATTTCTTGATGATGCCATTCTGCTGAGTCAGCATGAAATAAGGATATTACACGGTACTGGTGAAGGTGTGCTGCGTAAAGTAATCAGGGAAAAGTTAAAGTCATTGAAAGCTGTTGCCTCATTTGCTGATGAACATATAGAGCGAGGTGGATCGGGGATCACCGTGGTGGTGTTGAAGTAGAGGTCGATCAGTTCAGCTAAGAAAGTAAAGACAGTTTGGCAGTAATAAGAAAAGGCCACCCTTTTGAGGTGACCTTTCTTATTATTACTTAAGCTTATTTTATTGACCAAATGTAAATACCCATTGACCCTTTACTGCACTAACTCTTGCAAAACCAGCGCCACTATATTGAAAGCTGGCTTGAAGTGAAGTTTCTGAAACCGAATAGGTAACAGGCACAGAGTCATCTCTGGTCAATTTTGTTTCAGGTGTGGTGGCATCGAATGTAAACGATCCGCTGGAAGCCCATGGACTCAGGGCAGGACGGCCAGTAGTGGTATAACCGATACTTGTTGTTCCTTTTGTTCCGGAAAGCGTAATTGTAAAATTGGCGTAATCTGATTTTTTATCAACTCCATCAAGAGTAACTGTTGTTACTTTCCATGGTTTCGAAAGCTTTTCAATTTGCTGGTCGGTAATAGGCTCAGGGTCGCCTTTCTTTTTCTTGCATCCGGTATAAGTCATTAGGACTCCTATCACCATCAAACCAACTAGAATTTTTCCTGCTACTTTCATTATCAAAGGGTTAAAATCATCTTAAACTTACTAAAATGAGTGCTTTAAAAAAACTACCAATACCGGAGTTTTGGAATTTTGCATGAATTCCAAAGTTTAATCTCTTCATTTTCGCTATTGTAACCTTATTTATAGTCCAAAATATCAATTTTTTTGGCAGTAGCAGGGTACTCATGCTCTTGGTTCGAGGCTATGAAAAGCAGGCAATCCTTTGGCAGTTTAAGTAACTCGGCATGATACCATTGAATCGATTTTTTGTCAAGATTGGTGCAAGGTTCGTCAAAAAAAACGATTGGCACCTCTGAATAAAAAGCAAGTCCAAGCTTCATTCGTTGCCTCATTCCAGACGAGAAATTGGACAATCGCTTATCACTGGCGTGACGTAGCCCGAGGCAATCCAATATCTCTTCCGCGGATTTGCCTTCCCTTGGCTTTTTAAACTTGAAGTGAAAATTAATTATCTCTCTGGCCGTGAATTCTTCGATAAGGTCCATGTAGGGAGTGGCTATTACCACATTTTGATAAGCCTCTTCCAGTTCTATTTGTTTTTGCTGCGATGTATAAGAAACGGTTCCGGCACTGGCAGGCATTTGTCCCCACAAGACTTGAAGTAATGTTGATTTGCCAGAACCATTGGGCCCGACTATGGCATACGTAGTACCTGCCTCGAAGGTGTACGTTAAGTTTCTAAAAATCCATTCCCGATTGAATCGCTTTCCCAGTGTTTCAACTGAAATCTTCATTCGAACGACTGAATGCTCGTTGAAAATCCTTTGATGACACCGCGTTCAGAACTGCGAATGAAGTTTACGATGTGATCGCGTTCTTCGCAGGGAGGCAACTCTCCTTCAACCAGATCAAGCGCTTTGGAGTTGTTAAGGCCTTTTAAGAAAATATAACGATAGACTTCCTGGATCTCATTAATCTTTTCAGAAGAGAATCCCCTTCTTTTCAAACCCACACTATTGATACCTGCGTAAGTGAGTGGCTCGCGTGCCGCTTTAATAAAGGGGGGCACATCTTTTCTTACCAGCGATCCTCCAGAGATCATCACATGCGATCCGATTTTCACAAACTGATGTAACGCACTGGCGCCTCCAATGATAGCCCAATCATCAATGGTAACATGACCTGCCACCTGAACCGTATTTGCTAAGATGCAATTGTTTCCAACGAAACAATCATGCGCAATGTGCACATACGCCATCAGCAGACAATTATTACCGACAACAGTCTTAAACTTATCAGAGGTTCCCTTGCTGATGGTAACAAATTCTCGGATTACCGTATTGTCACCAATAAAAGTCTCCGTCTTTTCACCAGCAAATTTTAGATCCTGCGGTACAGCAGATATAGATGCTCCGGGGAAAACTTTCACATTCTTACCTAATCTTGCCCCATCCCATATTACGGCATTGGGTCCGATCCACGTGCCATCATCAATAATGACATCTTTTTGAATGGTAGCAAAAGCATCAATAACAACATTGTTGCCGATTTTTGCTTCTGGATGTACGTTGGCTAAGGGATGGTGACTCATGAATCTTTGCGGACAATACTGGCGGTCATCGTTCCTTCACAAACTAGAGTAGAGCCAACATAGGCTCTGCCCGACATTTTTGCAATGCCTCTTTTGATGGGCGCCAGCAGGTTACATTGAATAATTAAGGTGTCTCCGGGAAGAACCATTTTTCTGAACCGGAAGTCTTCAATTCCCAGGAAATAAGTCCAGTAGTTTTCAGGATCAGGAACGGTATTTAAAACCAAAATACCACCTACTTGGGTCATTGCCTCTACCTGTAGTACGCCTGGCATAACGGGATTGCCTGGAAAATGTCCTTGAAAGAAGGGTTCATTCATTGTAACATTTTTTATTCCGCATACTGTTTCCTGATCGAGGTAGATTACTTTATCCACCAGCAAAAAAGGATAGCGATGAGGAAGCGTATTTACAATGTGATTAATGTCCATTACAGGAGGCAAACTCGGATTGTAGCGAGGCACGCCTTTCTTATCCGCATCTGCCATTGCCTTTTTCAACTTCTTAGCGAAGGCCACATTAGCCGCATGGCCTGGTCGGGCAGCAAGTATTTGTGCCTTCAGAGGCCTGCCTGCCAGTGATAAGTCGCCAATGATATCCAAAAGTTTGTGTCGCGCTGGTTCATTGTTATAGCGCAACTCAATGTTGTTCAGTATCCCTTCTTTCTTGACCTCCACTTTTGGCTTACCCAACATTTTGGCAATGTTGTCAAGTTCGTGGGGCTCCACCACCCGGTCAACGATAACAATGGCATTGTTCAAATCTCCTCCTTTGATGAGATTATTTTTATACAGCATTTCCAATTCGTGCAGGAAGCAGAAGGTACGGCACGATGCAATTTCTTTTTCAAATTGACGGATGTTGGTAATTGACGCATGTTGACTTCCCAAGACAGGAGAGTTGTAGTCAATCATAACGGTCACCCGGTAATCGTCCAAAGGAAGCGCAGCGATCTCAACATTACGGGCGGCCTCTCTGTAGAAAATGCCATCCTGCACCTCGAAAAAATCCCGCAGTGCATTTTGCTCTTCAGTCTCGGCCTCTTTCAAAATATTGACAAATTGAATAGAGCTGCCGTCCATGATGGGTGGCTCTGGTCCATCCAATTGAATCAGTACATTATCTATCTCAAGGCCTACACAGGCGGCCAGCGTATGTTCAATGGTGCTGATGCGGGCACCACTTTGTTCTATGGTTGTACCGCGCGAAACATCCACGACCCTGTCACAATCAGCATCCACTATCGGTGATCCTGGTAAGTCAATCCTCTGAAATTTAATTCCGTGATTAGGCTTGGCTGGCAGGAAGGTCATGTTCGTTTGAACTCCCGTATGAAGGCCCACGCCCGATAGGGTGACAGACTTCTTAATTGTTTGCTGCTTATGATTTAGCATCATGATTGTAAAAAGTGGGCAAATTTAACCCTGATTCTTTAGATAAACCAAAAAGGCAGGATTTTGAGCTAAATATGGCTAATTATTAGCAAAAAAGGCGAATTAATAGGGGGCGGGCTAATTTTCTCCGTTCTCGGCTGCGTTTTCGACCACTGAATTGGTATGCATAACTTTCTTCTCAAGCTCTCTTAACCTATCATTTAGATCGGGCAGTCTTTTGAAAACAGCATACGACCTGAAATAATCTTTGATATCAAATGCGGGATAGCCGATGATCCGTTGCCCTTCCTCTTTAATGGATTTTGAAATTCCGGCTTGTGCTCCAATACTTGTATTGTTTGCAATTACTAAATGACCAGCCAGACCGACCTGACCTGCAATGACGCATCCTTCTCCTACCTTGGTTGAGCCCGAGATTCCTGTTTGTGCAGCGATCACCGTATTTTTTCCTACTTCAACATTGTGAGCAATTTGAATGAGATTATCCAACTTCACGCCCTCATGAATGATCGTAGCGTCACCATACAACGTTGCACAATCAATGACTGCATTAGCTCCGATGCAGACGTTATCTTCTATCACTACATTTCCCAATTGAGGAATTGTTTTGTAGCTACCATCAGCCTGAGGCGCGAATCCAAAGCCATCGCTTCCGATTACAGTACCCGCATGTATCACGCAGTTGTTTCCTATTCGGGTATCTGCATAAAGCTTTACATTAGAGTGAAGAATAGTATTGTTTCCAATTGTCACATTGTCTCCAACATAAGCATGGGGGTAAATTTTTACGTTATCACCAATTTTTACATTGAGACCGATGTAAGAAAATGCGCCACGGTAAATATTCTTTCCAACTGTTGAATTTTCGCTTATGAAACTGGGCTGTTCTACTCCAGTTTTTTGAAAGCTCACCAATTTATGGTACTCCTCGAGAAGTGTGGTGAAACTTGAATAGGGATCGTCAACAAGTATAAGCGTAGTTGTAATTTCTTTTCTGGCAACGAAATCTCTTTTGACGATAACAGCACTTGCCTGTGTGGTGTAGATATACTGCTCGTATTTTGGATTGGAAAGAAAAGAAATCTGTCCTTTTCTGGCATCCTGGATTTTTGCCAGCATGCTTATTTTATCCCCATCATCACCCTTCACATCCCCGCCCAGCATAGCGGCAACTTGCTTAACAGTGAACTGCATGCTTACGAGTGGTTATAGAATGGTCGTAAAGATTCCGAAAATCATTATCAAAGATACATTTTTGGGCCAGCATAAATAGTTTTTTTTCACGATTTTACTGATGGCCTTGATGCTTGGCAAGTCAGAAGCGTCAGCAATGTCGAGGACTCCGTTGTTTTTGGTTAGAATATTAATGGTCTGCCCTTCGGCAATGTATGCCTCGTTGGAGACGGCTCCATGCGATAGAAAATACGCGGCATCGCTTCGCAAAATTTTATACTTACTGCAGATCGCTGCCTTTACATTTTCAACTTTATCTTTCTTAATTGGCTCTGACGATAAATTAATTTGAAAAAGATCCCGCGTGAGCAACATTTGACATAACGTGGAGAGTATCCAGTCAGAGTTGCTTCGCCACAGCTTGATGGCTCCCCAGATATCATTGTCATCAAGATAGCCAAAAGCCTCCTTCAGCGAGTGCTTCTCTTTAAAGTCTTCGAACGAATAGTTGTGTCGAAGAAAAATCATCAAGGAATCGCTGCCGGAAAGAGTGACTCCTGATTGACAGAGATACTGTGCGCGTTTAATGATGTTGACAAGCATTCGTTCTGCACTAACGGCCGTCTTGTGCAAATACACTTGCCAATACATCAGCCTTCGGGCATGCAAGAAACTTTCGATACTATAGATTCCTTTCTCCTCTACTACTAACTTATCATCAACCACGTTAAGCATGGCAATGATCCGCTCAACACCAATGGTCCCCTCCATCACCCCGGTGAAAAAGCAATCGCGTTTCAAATAATCAAGACGATCGATATCAAGTTGGCTGCTTACCAGTTCGTGAAAAAATTTCCGGGAGTAGCTGTTTTGAAAAATCTTAAGAGTCAGATCAAGGGCTCCATTAAATTGAGTGTTCAGCTCTTTGATGAAGAGATAAGAAAGACTTTCGTGTTTTACCCCAGGGAGTAATGTTTCTTCTAATGTATGAGAAAAAGGACCGTGGCCAATATCATGTAATAAAACAGCAATCTGAGCTGCCTCAAATTCTTTTTCATTTATGCTGACACCCTTGTTTCTAAGATTCTCTAAAACCCTACCCATTAAATGCATTGCCCCCAGCGCATGGTGAAAGCGAGTATGATGTGCACCAGGATAAACCAAATCAGTCAGGCCCAGCTGTTTGATGTAGCGTAAGCGTTGAAAATAGGGATGTTCAATAAGATCGAAGAGAAGCTCACTACCGATGGAGATAAACCCGTAAACAGGGTCGTTGATTATTTTCTTTTTATTCAAGCGATCAACAAGATTGAGGTATATCTCGTAAATTAGAAAGATTTTTTGAGCCGGAACTATGCAAAGATATAACATTTTATGGGCGGATGATGAGATTGATTTACTCAAGCCACACATCTTATTTCTCCAGCAGCGCGGCTATGACATCACGCCTGTCAATAATGGTTCGGAGGCAGTTGAACTTAGCGAGAGCAAACACTTCGATGTAGTTTTTCTTGATGAACACATGCCTGGTATGTCAGGATTGGAAGCATTGACCCTGATAAAAAACAGCAAGCCCAATCTTCCGGTAGTGATGATTACCAAGAATGAAGAGGAACTCATTATGGAAGAAGCGATTGGCGCCAAGATTGACGATTACCTGATCAAGCCTATCAACCCTAGCCAGATATTACTGTCTGTAAAAAAGATTTTAGACAATAAGAGGCTGGTGATGGAGAAAACGAACCTCAATTATCAGCAGGATTTTCAAAAAATCAGCCTAGCCTTTACGGATAATCTCAACCATGAAGAATGGGCTGATATTTATAAGAAGCTTGTATTTTGGGAATTGCAAATGAATGTTGGCGATAATGATAGCATGTCGGAGGTACTTGACATGCAGAAAGTGGAGGCGAATAGCAATTTCTGTAAGTTCATTAAACGGAACTATGAAAGTTGGCTTAATGACCCTCAGGCGGTGAAACCGTTATTGTCTCATCAATTGATGAAGAAGAAGGTTTTTCCGGAATTGAAAGAGAATAGGCCATGCTTCTTTATTCTGATTGACAACCTTAGGTATGATCAATGGAAGACGTTGGAGCCGATCATTGATGATTATTTTAATGTAGAGCGAGAAGAGACGTATTATTCTATCTTGCCTACTACCACTGCCTATGCGCGCAATTCTATTTTCTCAGGGCTCACTCCGGCAGAAATGGTAAAGACCCATCCAGACTTATGGATTGGCGAAGATGACGATGAAGGCAAGAATAATTTTGAGGATGAGTTTCTGACCCGTCAGATTCGTAAGAACAACTTGCCAATAAAATTTTCATATCATAAGATTAAGAAGTTGGAGGAGGGAAGAGATCTGGCAGACACGGTGTCGAATCTTTTTAAAAATGATTTGAATGTAATCGTTTATAATTTTGTGGATATGCTGTCGCACGCCCGCACGGACATGGCTATGATACGTGAGCTTGCACCTGATGAGTCAGCTTACCGGTCATTGACCAAGTCATGGTTTATGCATTCGCCACTGCTCGACATTTTAAAAAAGATTAGCGAGAAAAATGCAAGAGTTGTCATTACAACAGATCATGGAACTATTCGCGTAAAGCGCCCCTTTAAAATAGTTGGCGATCGTGCGGTGAACGCTAACCTTCGCTATAAGCAGGGTAAAAACCTTGGCTATGAAGGTGACAAGGTAATGGAGGCGTTGAAGCCAGAGCGTTTTGGTTTGCCCAAAACAAATGTCTCCACTACGTACGTGTTTGCAACAGAAGATCAGTTTTTTGCCTATCCCAATAATTACAACTACTATGTCAACTTTTACAGAGATACTTTTCAGCATGGTGGTGTCAGTCTGGAAGAGATGATCATTCCTATAATTTTCTTAAATTCGAAGAATGGCTGAAGCGGTAGAGAGGCAAAAGGAGTTCATGTCAATTGATTCATTGGATTTAACAGCTCGCAGACTGATAGCTGCTTCTAAAGGCAATAAGGTCTGGCTTTTTTCAGGAGAGATGGGAGCAGGAAAGACTACACTGATCAAGGCAATTGGTAAAGAGTTAGGCGTGAAAGGATCGATGAGTAGCCCTACCTTCTCAATTATTAATGAATATCATACCGCTAACGAACCTCTATTTCATTTTGATTTTTACAGACTTAAGAATGAGCAAGAGGCCTATGACATTGGCGTCAATGAATATTTTGAGTCCGGAAATTATTGTTTTATCGAATGGCCGGAAAAATTAGAGACGCTGATTCCGGAATCTCACTTTAAAATTTCTCTCCAGATTCAAGATTCGGCTACACGAACAATAGAATACGCAATCCATGACTGAACGCAAAAAAACGGGATTTGAAGCATTGGCAAAAAGCGGATTGTATCCTCAGGAAGAAATGTTGAGGGTGAAGAAAGGCAAGAAACCTTTTCTGATCGGGCTGCCACAAGAAATTTCACTTCAGGAAAATCGGATTAGCCTGACACCCGATGCAGTGGCATTGCTCGTTTCAAGAGGGCACGATGTGTGGGTGGAGCGGAAAGCAGGAGAAGGTTCCAAATTTACCGACAAGCAATACAGTGAAGTGGGAGCAACAATTGTTCATTCTCCCCAGGAAGTTTATAAGGCAGATATTATTTTAAAAATAGAACCTCCTACGCTTGACGAAATAGAATTGTTTAAGCCCGGCCAGACGTTGATTTCTGCATTGCAGTTAGGTCATCTTGATCAGGAATATATTCATGCCCTGCTTCGTAAGAAGGTTACGGCTCTTGCCTACGAATTTATCGAAGATAAGGTGGGCGGTATGCCCATCATACGCGCCATGAGTGAAATAGCCGGAAGCACGGTGATCCTTATTGCTGCAGAATATTTAAGTACAGCAAATAAAGGTAAAGGTGTTATTCTCGGAGGCATTACGGGAGTGCCGCCTACTAAAGTGGTAATTGTAGGAGCGGGCACGGTGGCCGAGTATGCTGCGCGGGCAGCCCTAAGTCTTGGCGCAGAGATTCAGGTTTTTGATAATCAGATTTACAAACTAAGAAGGATCAAACATACGCTGGGCCACCAGTTTTATACTTCTACTATCGATACCGTGACATTAAGTGAGAGCCTCAAGAAAGCAGATGTAGTAATCGGTGCGTTACGGGCAGAAAAAGGTAAAACCAGGCATGTTATTTCCGAAGAAATGGTAAGCCAAATGAAGCCGGATTCTTTGATTATTGATCTAAGTATTGATCAGGGAGGCTGCGTGGCCACCTCAGAAATAACCAGTCACGATAAGCCTGTTTTTAGAAAATATGGAGTAATCCATTATTGCGTCCCGAACGTGGCCTCCCGGGTAGCGCATACCGCCACAACCGCTCTAAGTAACATTTTTACCCCCACCATCCTCCGAGCTGCCGAAGAAGGGGGGATGGAAGAGATGATTTTCTCTCATAAATGGTTCATGAAAGGCGTATATACCTATAAAGGGGGGTTGACAAATGAATCTATTGCCCGCAAATTTGGCATGAAACACAAAAGCATCGAATTATTGATGGCTGCGCGTGTTTAGACTTAATGACCGAATTATGAAATTTTTAGGGGGATTTGCGGGGTTTTTCTTCATTTCTACGATTTCTTTTGCCCAATGGGCTATTCCTGGCCAGATGAGGACGGCCAACACCCTTGATCAAATAGCAGACAGAGACGGTTTTGGAGTTGCCGACCTGCTGTATGGCGTTCCGGTAGAGGAGGGTGACGTCAGCGCTGATCACTATTTGGATAAAAAATGGAATATGGCCACGGTGCTGTTGTACGAATCAGATAAAATGATTGAGGCGTATCCGGTGAAGTATGATGTAATCGGAGATGCCCTTGAGATTAAGGCCAGAAACGGAATCAAAAAACTAGACGCAAGAAAAATCAAGAGCATTGTCTGGCTTGATTCCATTACCAGCTCTCCAAGTTTTTTTATCAATGGGAAGGAATACGCGAGAAACGGAGTTCCTTTTTCAGGATTTGTGGAAGTGATGTCAGACGGTCCAATGCCGTTGCTCAAGAAAACTAATATTTGGGCTAAGCGATCAACGTACGAATCGGAGACGGAGTATGAAATGGTTTACAGCACAACACAATACTTTTATAGCAGGGGGAAGGAAGCGTATAAAGTCGGAAGCAAGAAAAATCTTCTGGCTGCATTCGGTGACGCTACCGGAGAGATTGAATCATATATACGGATCAATAAACTGGACGTAGCTAAACCCAAAGACCTTCAGAAGACTTTTGAATATTACAATTCGAAATATCTGATTTCGTATTCGAAGTAAATCGTCACAGCGACTTTAAACTTTCCTCCAGGCTTTTAATCTTCGCCTCAGCATCCGCTTTCTTCTTACGCTCAATTTCAATTACTTCAGGCTTGGCGTTGATCACAAATTTTTCGTTCGACAGTTTTTTGTCTACGGAAATTAAAAACCCTTTTTGATATTCAATGTCCTTCAAAATTTGCTCACGCTCTTTTTCCTTATCTACTTTGCCGTCCATCGGAACGAAGAACTCCGTGGTTCCCACTAAAAAGGAAGAAGCACTTGCAACCTTCTCGTTTGAGTAGGAAAGCTCTTTTAAGTTGGCTAACTTTTGAATCACGGGCGAAAATCCTTCAATTGTTTTCTTCGAGTCCGGTTTTGCAATCAACTTAAACGCGTCCTTTGGAGAGATTCCTTTTGCATTGCGCAGGTTCCTGATCTGCGTTACAATTTCAAACGCGAATGTCCCCTCTTCAATCATCCTTGCATTGAAGTTTGCTGCCTTCGGGTACGACTCTATAATAATGCACTCTTTCTCTTTCCTGTTTTTTAGCTCGTGCCAAAGTTCTTCTGTAATGAATGGCATAAACGGATGCAGTACTTTCAACAATTTTTCAAAATAGGAAACTGTTGCAGTGTATGTCGTTTCATCAATCGGTTTACCAAACTCAGGCTTTACAATTTCCAAATACCACGCGCAGAAATCATCCCATACAAGTTTATACACGGTGTGCAGGGCATCCGAGATCCTGAACTTGCTAAAATGATCCTCCAGCTCTACAAGCGATTGATTCAACTTCGCCTCAAACCATGCAATGGCGATTTTATTTTCTTGAGGCTGCTCGATGTTCACTACTTCCCATCCCTTCACTAATCGGAAGGCATTCCAAATCTTGTTCGCAAAATTTCTTCCCTGCTCTACTAACTTCTCATCAAACAGTAAATCGTTTCCGGCTGGTGAACTGAAGAGCATTCCGGTGCGCACTCCATCAGCTCCATAAGTTGAAATCAATTCCAATGGATCAGGAGAATTGCCCAGCGACTTGGACATTTTTCTGCCTTGCTTGTCGCGCACAATGCCGGTGAGGTACACGTTCTTGAACGGTAGCGTGCCCCTGTATTCATAGCCTGCAATAATCATCCGTGCCACCCAGAAGAATAGAATTTCCGGGGCGGTAACTAAATCATTGGTTGGGTAATAGTAGTTAAGATCTTCATTGCCCTTGTTTCCGTCTTTAAAGACAGAAGTATCAAATACGGCTATTGGCCAGAGCCAACTCGAAAACCACGTGTCCAACACATCCTCATCTTGTCGAATCTCCTCAATTTTAAATTGAGAGCCTTGAATTTTAAATTCAGAATAAGCTTCCTCTCTTGTCTTTGCCACTACAAGACTTCCGTCTGGCGCATACCATGCCGGTATTCGATGGCCCCACCAGAGTTGTCTTGAAATACACCAATCGCGTACGTTTGACATCCAATGATTGTAGGTGTTCTTAAACTTAGGGGGTATCAATTGGATGTCGTCATTCATGACATGTTCCAAGGCAGGCTTGGTGATATCCTTCATTTTCAAGAACCATTGCAACGAAAGCCGGGGTTCAATGACAGCATCCGTGCGCTCAGAAAATCCAACATTACTTTTATAGTCTTCTACTTTGCTTAAGAAATTTTTTGCTTCAAGTTCTTTAGCGATTTTTTTTCTGGCAACAAATCGATCTTCGCCCACAAAAATTTTCGCCTTTGCGCTTAGCGTTCCATCCTCATTCAGGATATCGATTACCTCCAGATTGTGCCTCCTTCCTAATTCATAGTCATTCATGTCATGGGCTGGCGTCACCTTCAGGCAACCTGTTCCAAAATCCATGGTAACATAGTCATCTTCTATAATGGGTATAGATCGATTGATTAAGGGTATGATAGCGCGTTTCCCTTTCAGGTGTTTGTATCGTTCGTCATTAGGATTAATGCAGATGGCGGAGTCACCCATAATGGTTTCGGGTCTCACCGTAGCAATGGTCACAAAGTCACTATTGCTTCCTTCAATCGCATAGTTGATGTAGTAAAGCTTTGTTTGAACGTCTTTATAATTCACTTCATCATCGGAGAGCGCTGTTTTTCCTGCAGGGTCCCAGTTTACCATCCGCATCCCTCTGTAGATATTTCCTTTTCGATGCAGGTCAATAAACACATCAATTACCGCGTCATAGTAATTGTCATCCATCGTAAACTTGGTGCGCGACCAGTCGCACGAAGCACCTAGTTTTTTTAATTGCTCCAGAATAATTCCGCCATACTTCTCCCGCCATTCCCACGCATATTTCAAAAATTCATCTCGGCTAAGATCTGATTTTTTAATTCCTTTCTCTTTGAGCATGGCCACCACCCTGGCTTCTGTGGCAATAGAGGCGTGATCTGTCCCCGGCACCCAGCAGGCTTCTTTGCCCTCCATTCGTGCTTTACGGACGAGGATGTCCTGAATCGTATTGTTGAGCATGTGCCCCATGTGCAGCACACCCGTAACGTTGGGCGGAGGAATCACAATAGTGTATGCCTCCTTGTTGGGGTTGGGCTTGGAGTGAAAGAATCCGTGCTCCATCCAATAGCGATACCACTTATCTTCTACTTCTGCGGGACTATACTTCGTTGAAAGAGACATAAAACGATTTAAAAAACGAGGTCAAAAATAAGAATTATAGTCCATAGTATTGAGTCCAAAGACCATGGTCGATAGTTCATGCCTCGCCACACCGCTGTGCCTCGTTTGGGCAGGTTTACAATAGTCAAAAAACCATCGCGCGGGCCATTTCGTGCTCTGAAATTGAGCGTTGATTTGACACTAATCTAGATCAAATTATTACTGCAAAGAATATCACAAGAATTCAGTATTTTCATTTGATAATCTTAAAAAGAAGCCAGTGAAGCGCATTGCGTTTATATTCATCCTTTCGGTGTACGTGTCGATATTGGTATCATGTTCAGATGGAACGAAAGTTCCGGCCCGGCCGAACATTCTTTTTATCATGTCGGACGATCATGCCTATCAGGCCATTAGTGCCTACAGCAATCGGTTGATTCAAACTCCTCATATCGATCGCATCGCCAAAGAAGGCATGCTGTTTACCAACGCCTGCGTAACCAATTCAATTTGCGCCCCTTCGAGGGCTGTAATACTAACAGGAAAACATTCTCACATCAATGGTAAGATTGACAATATCATGCCCTTCGATACAACCCAAGTTACTTTCCCACAGTTATTTCAGAAGGCAGGCTATCAAACAGCGATGTTTGGTAAACTTCATTTCGGCAATAACCCGAAAGGAGTGGATGAGTTTATGATTTTGCCTGACCAGGGTGATTACATTAACCCTGATTTTATTTCCAAACGAGGTGACACGACCATTACCGGATACGTGACCGATATTATCACCGACCTTGCTTTGGGTTGGCTGGAAAAAAAGAGAGATAAGGAGAAGCCGTTTATGATGATGTACCTCCATAAGGCACCTCATAGACCATGGTGGCCTCATCCTGACAAGTTTAAAGAATTTACGAAGAAGACATTTCCTGAACCCGAAACCTTGTTTGACAATTATAAAAACAGGGGAACAGCTGCTAAGACTGCAGAGATGAATCTGCTAAAGCACATGATGTATAGTCACGATAACAAAATCAGGCCAGAGGTGCTCACCGCCATGAACGGAGTATTGCCGCTTGTTCCAGAATTTGAAAATAGTTTCTACGAGTCATATGATCGGGCGAATGAAGAACAGAAAGCTCAGTATGATCCTACATTGGATTCCATCAATGGTTTTTTTAAGGCTAACTGGCCATCCATGAATGACGAGCAAAAAATGAAATGGAAGTATCAGCGTTACATGCAAGATTACCTGGCATGTGTTTCTACGGTGGACGATAACGTAGGTCGGATGCTCGACTATTTAGATAAAACAGGCTTAGCCAAAAACACGATCGTAATCTATACCTCCGATCAGGGATTTTATTTAGGCGAGCATGGCTGGTTCGACAAGCGATTTATATATGATGAATCGTTTAAGACGCCATTAATGATCCGATGGCCAGATAAAATAACGGCAGGCACAACCAACGATGCGATGGTTCAGAATTTGGATTTTGCGCAGACTTTTTTGGAGGCCGCACAAATTCCTGCCCCGAGTGATATGCAGGGCGAAAGTTTGATGCCGCTGTTAATGGGAAATACCGATCAGTGGAAACGAGATGCGGTTTATTACCATTACTATGAATATCCAGCGGTACATCAAGTGAAGCGACATTACGGCATGGTGACGAAGGAGTTTAAATTAGTTCATTTCTATTATGATGTTGATGAGTGGGAGCTTTACGATCGCAAAAACGATCCGCAGGAAATGACGAATGTGTACAACAACCCTGAGTATGCTACTATTGTGAAGGCGCTTAAGAAAAAGTTGGAAGCGTTGCGTGTACAGTACAAAGATTCCGGAGAACTGGATCGAAAATACATTGAGATGATCAGGTAGTAGGCGCAGATTATTTGATGGGGCTATTTCCTCATCAATATTCTCCATCCGGATGGATAAAGGTTATTGATGCGGTTCCCCAATAGATTTACCCAGCCCAGGGTAGACCCTTCGTAGTTAACGAGTGCAAATCCTTTTTGGCCTTCGCCAAGCATAAGGTTTTCTTTTCTTAAATAGGCTAAAGCCTGATCTCTAGTCAGGCTTAATTGAGTGAATATTCCCTTGTTTATTTCAGTGCTTAGCGCAAAGGCATGCTCTGGTACTAACTTTTCATGCTTTTGTGTGGCTACAGCTGTTCCCTTTAATACTGTCCGCAGGTTGCTAATTATGTATTCCAAATCGTAAGTTCTGTCCTTGGGTATCATGCAGATTAAATCATCCAGCATAATCAATTCTTTTTCCTCAACATGATGAAGCCAATCCCGCAATCGGTCTTTGGTTTTTGACGGTGCCACTTGCAACCCATGCTTGGGCCTGAGCTTTATCGGTTGGGTTTCTTCAAGTTTGCGCATTGCTGCGATGAAAAAACCTTCACCTTTCACATGATGTGGATAAAATCGGTAGCCAACAAGAGATCCTTTGTTTACCGCCTGAATTCCCCATGCCGTTGGACATTGTATTGAGATGAATTCCAATTCCCTTTTGTTTTTCAACCAAAGAAGGTTCTCCTCATTTTCCTTTTCATTGTACGTGCAGGTGCTATAAATCAATACGCCTCCTTGTTTCAGCGAAGGCCATATCGCGCTAAGTATTCGTTGCTGACGTTGACAACAAATTTCGATGGCACCGGGCGACCATTCGTTCATGGCGTCTGCATCTTTTCGGAACAATCCTTCGCCTGAACAAGGCGCGTCAACTACAATGAGATCAAAAAAACCTTCTAGTGCCTGAAAATCTTCCGGGTCATTGTTGGTGACAATAACATTGCAATGTCCCCACTTTTGAATGTTTTCTGATAGGATAGAAGCGCGGGAGCGAATGACTTCATTGGAGATGAGCAGGCTTTTTGAATTAAGCAGGCTTAATAAATGAGTTGACTTACCTCCGGGAGCAGCACACAAATCCAGTACTCGTAGCGGTACCGACCTATCGATAGACTGAACCACGGCTTGCTCTAAAAACATAGAACTGGCTTCCTGAACGTAATATGCTCCTGCATGAAAATGAGGATCCAAAGTAAACTGAGGCCTTGAACTCAGGTACCTTCCTTCTGATACCCAGGATATTTGGTCATCAAACTTTTGATCGGTAGACTTTTTTGGATTGAGCCTGATGCTAACAGGAGGCACGTTGTGAAAGGCCTGATTGAAATCGCTAAACCTTTCACCAAGTTGTTCCTTCATCCTGACTTCAAATTCTGGAGGAAACATTATTGTCTTTTTTTATCAGGTTGAAACATCTCTGGTTTTTGTAAATCTATTAATTCCCTGAGTCAATCTGCATTTTCTGTCGGAGTCCATTTCAAATTAACGAACTTTTAAACTAACTCACGCTTCAGGTTAGAGCTGATCTGTTGATAATTGCTCAAATTGAAATGTGTCTGTTTCAGGTAATCTTTACGTTTGCTAATTGCGAAGCTGCTTCTTTGAGGTTAGCTTTGACAAAGCTTTTGCTATCATGATCCCAGCCAATAATCCCCAGTTGAAAAGCTGGGTTGAAGTTCCGCACAATTCTGATTTCCCTATTCAAAACCTGCCCTTTGGGATATTCAAAACCCGATACCTGTCTCCTGTGGCGGGAGTTGCTATCGGCAATCACGTGCTGGATCTTGTTTACCTGCATGAGAATGGATACCTGGTGGGCTTAGATCTTCCTCAGGGAATTTTTAATCAACGGTATTTGAATGATTTTTTAGCGCTTGGCAGGAAGAAAGGTGGACAAGTGCGTAATCGGGTTTCTGAATTACTGCGGCACGATAATGTTGCCTTGAAATCAAATGGAGCCGCGCGCGAGATTGCACTTATACCCATGCAGGAAGTGCAGATGCTCATGCCTATCCGCGTTCCAAATTACACGGATTTCTATAGCAGTGAGGAGCATGCAACTAATGTTGGTTCCCTGTTTCGCGATCCAAAAAATGCCTTGTTCCCCAATTGGAAACATTTGCCGGTAGGATATCACGGAAGGGCCTCTTCAATTGTTATTTCGGGCACTTCTATTCGAAGACCAAAAGGACAGATTAAACCAATAGATGTAGATGTGCCCGTCTTTAGTGCAAGCCAAAAGCTTGACTTTGAATTAGAGCTTGCTTTTATTACCTGTGCTGAATCAAAATTAGGTACATCAGTATCTACGCGGGAGGCCGAGGATCATATTTTTGGTTTCGTACTTTTCAATGATTGGTCGGCAAGAGACATTCAGCAATGGGAGTATGTGCCATTGGGCCCTTTCTTAGGTAAGAATTTTGGTTCCACCATTTCACCGTGGATTGTTACGCTAGACGCACTGGAACCTTTCCGCATTGACGGACCAAAGCAGGACCCGCCCGTTTTGGAATATTTGAAAGTGGATGGAAAAAAGAATTTTGATATTGAGTTGGAAGTGCTTCTGCAACCCGAACGCTCAACGGCTTCGTCTATTTGCAAGTCCAACTTCAAGTATATGTACTGGAATATCAATCAGCAATTGGCACATCACACGGTAAATGGTTGCAATATTCAGGTTGGTGATTTGTATGGATCAGGAACGATTAGCGGTCCCCATGCAGGTTCTTATGGTTCGCTGTTGGAACTGACTTCGAATGGCAAGACGCCCATCAAATTACAAGATGGCGCAGAGCGGAAATTTATTGAAGATGGTGACACCATAATCATGAGGGGATATGGTGAGAGAGATGGTGTGAGAATTGGATTTGGAGAATGTACTGGAAAAATAGTTTCGGCTTCTTAATGGTAACGTTATGAGATTCCGTTTCTTTCTTGTCATTTCCTTGCTATCGGTTATTGATAGCCTGCTTTTGGCAAAGCCTAATTTATTAGGTAAAGTTGGATTGCTGATTTATAAATACCATTACCTCAGAACATTTCCGAGGGCCATGCTTACGGTTGCCACTGTCGTTGGGTCAGCCATGCTCTTAGGCGAGTTGGTTATTTATCTCGAAAAGAAGAAGGGCCTAAGTAAAACCATTGGGGGTATACTTCTTTTCGTTTTGATGGTTGCTTGTTCAGGCCTGCTCGCGAAATTGTTTATGGATTTCTCCGGAGGAGTTTATAGCCACACCGGGGTTTACTTCAAGTATGGTGTGTTTCTGCTGCCCGTTATTTTGATTGTCGTTTTTGGTGCGGCCTTCGTGCGGCTGGTAAAGAAAAAATAGAAATGATTATCGATCCTAAAACTATTCCGGTTACTAAACTGCAAGGCTTCCTTCAGGGTACAGTATCGCCACGGCCCATTGCGTTTGTAAGTTCCATCGATAAGAAAGGAAAGGTGAACCTAAGTCCTTTCAGCTTCTTCAATATGTTTAGCATGAACCCGCCTATTCTCGTTTTTTCTTCATCCAGGCGTGTGCGAGACAACACGACCAAACACACCCTTCAAAATATTTTAGAGGTGCCTGAGGTAGTTGTTAATATCGTTAGTTATAGTATGGTACAGCAGACTTCTCTGGCGAGCGTTGAGTTTCCGAAAGGAGAAAATGAATTTCAGAAGTCAGGGTTTACCGAAATTCCTTCCGTGAGGGTAAAACCTCCGAGGGTGGGAGAGTCGCCAGCCTCATTTGAATGCAAGGTAAACGAGGTGATCTCATTGGGCAATGATGGCGGAGCCGGTAATCTTGTTATTTGCGAAATTTTACTTGCGCACTTTGACGATAAAATTTTTGATGAGTCGGGAAAAGTAGATCCCTATAAAGTAGACGCAGTGGCGCGTATGGGAGGCGATTATTATTGCCGGGCGCAAGGAGAAAATATATTTACTGTACCTAAGCCCACCGATAAAATCAGCATTGGTGTGGACAGCCTTCCAGAACAGGTTCGTAATAGCAAGGTGCTGACAGGAAATGATCTGGGTCTGCTGGGCAGTGTGTTGAAGATGCCCGATGAAATGGCCGTAACGGAATACAGATTAACGCCTGACGGTCAACGAACCTTACAACTTGGAGAAGAACGCATTCATAAGTTGGCACAAAGGTATTTGCAGGAAGGGAAGGCCGATGAGGCCTTAAAAATCCTCCTGGCATCGGTTCATGCGTAAGTTTGTTTTCAGCCTGCTCGTATGGGGCATTAGTAGTTGCTGCTGGTCTCAGGAGTTAATCAATATTGATAAGGCGGCATCGGCTACCCTGATCATAAAAGGCTATCCTGATTGGATTGAGGTCGGTAAAGATGCTGTGTGGATTTCAAATGGAGGATTGAACCTGATGCAGCGTATTGATCCGAAGATAAATCAGGTACTTGCCGAGGTAAAAGTAGAAGAACCTTGTGCTGCTTTCACTATTGGTCACGGATCGGTATGGGTAGCCAGTTGTGCAGAGAAGGCAATTGTCAGGATTTCTGAAAAGTATAACGAGGTAATTGCCAAAATTCCATTGACTATTGCTAATGATGAGGGGAGCATTGTGGCAGATAGGAATGGCGTGTGGGTCTTATCTGATGCCAAAGGTTTGTTAACACGAATAGACCCCAAAACGAATAAAGTGGTAGCCGAAATAAAGGTAAAGCCAAATTCATTTGCCGTCATGGCGGGCTTTGGTTCACTATGGGTTACAAATACAGGAGATGTAAATTCAAATGAATTGGGTTCCGTCCAGCGTGTTGATCCTAAGAGAAATTCTGTTGTAGCTACAATACCTGTAGGTATTCAGCCTCGTTTTCTTGCCGTAGGGGAAGGTGGAGTTTGGGCCTTCAATCAAGGAGAGGGCTCGGTTTCAAGAATTGATCCCGCAACGAATAATGTTGTTGCGACTATAGAATGCAATGTCCCCGGCACCGGAGGCGATATTGCCGTAGGTGAGGGCTATGTGTGGGTAAGGGCCAAGCAACAACTATTATTGGTTATTGATCCCAAGTCAAATAAAGTGATCAATAAATTTGGGCCGCCTGCTGGCAGCGGTGCTGTCCGAGCCGGGCAAGGTGCGGTATGGGTTACAGCCCATGATGTCTTTAAGGTGTGGAGATTGGATCCGAGATCAGCAAAAGTCTCTAATAAATAATTAACCCCTATACATCACCGCCTTCACCGCCTTCACTGTTCTGGCAACATTGGGAAGAATGGCATCAATCAGTGTGGGCGCATAGGGGAGAGGAACATCCAAACTATTGATACGATGGATGGGTGCATCGAGGTAATCGAACGCGTGCTTCTGTATATGATAGGTAATCTCTGAAGAAATCGAAGCCAGTGGCCACGCCTCTTCTACGATTACTAAACGATTGGTCTTCTTAACGGAATTAACCACAGTGGTGTAGTCAATAGGGCGTACAGAGCGAAGATCAATGACTTCTGCGGAGATGCCTTCTTTTTCTAATTCAATAGCGGAGTTCAACGCCACTTTCATGAACTTGCCAAAGGAGACGATCGTTACGTCTGTCCCTGCTCTTTTGATATCAGCTACTCCGATAGGAATAAGGTACTCCTCTGAAGGAACTTCACCTTTTTCACCATACATAACTTCAGATTCCATAAAGATGACCGGATCTTCATCGCGGATAGCAGTTTTCAATAATCCCTTTGCATCATAAGGATTGGAGGGCACTACCACTTTTAATCCTGGGCAGTTGGCGAACCAGTTCTCAAAATTTTGTGAGTGTTGTGAGCTAAGCATTCCGGCATTGCCGGTAGGTCCACGAAAGACGATAGGGATATTAAATTGCCCTCCAGACATGGACATCATTTTTGCTGCGGCATTGATAATTTGATCGATCGCTACGAGCGAGAAGTTAAAGGTCATGAACTCAATGATCGGTCGTATGCCATTCATGGCTGCTCCCACACCGATACCGGCAAAGCCTAATTCGGCAATAGGCGTATCCAAAACCCGTTCGGGGCCAAACTCGTCAAGCATACCCTGACTTACTTTATAAGCACCGTTGTATTCGGCCACTTCTTCTCCCATCAGAAACACACGTGGATCTCTTCTCATCTCCTCGTTCATGGCTTCACGCAAGGCTTCTCTAAATTGGATTTCTCTCATACGACCGCTTGTTTGGGCATCAAAAATAGTATCCGCAGGAACAGTAAGAAAGGATTAGGAGGGATTTTTGGCAGATCATTTCGGCCTTAGCGCAAGTTTTTTTGCTATTTCGACCTAACGGCTCGATTGGAATCCAACAAAAAACCCCGGCCTAACAGGCCGGGGTTTCAAAACAGGTTTTATCAAGTGTTACTTCAATGCGTTTCTGAAAGAATCAGTAGTAGCAAACTTGCTAAATTCAAGATCAGTCAATGCTTTGTCTTTAAGGCTAGCGTCAATTTTCACAGCGCTTGAAAGATTGCTTACTACGCCATCACCATTTCCTGAACGGGCAGCGGCAATAGCGGCTCCGTAATAGGCAATAGCATAATTTGCATTCTTACGTGTTGATTCACCGAATGACGTGGTTGCGTTAGCATAATCTTTAGTAAGCAATTGAGCCAATCCTTTGTTGAAAAGGTTTACATCTGTTTCTACAGCAGCTGACTCAGACCGAACGGCTGCATCATATTTCGCCATGTAGATTTCGCAGGCTCCTTTGATTCCGTTTACACCGCGTGTTACATCGCTGTTTGCGCCATTGAGGGCTGCGTTAGCGTGGCTTGCAGCCTTGTACGGGTTGCCTTTCCACAGTGAAATCGTTGCCATGTTGGCGTGTACTTCTGAAGTTTCTTTCACCTTTGCAGCAATCTCAAGTTGTGCAGCGGCTTTGTCAGCCAACTCAGCTGCACGAGAAGGATTTTCCATTGCCTGAGCAATGTACGTTGCGCCTAAGTTATTGTGTGCATTCCAGTAAGCGCCTTTTTTGGTGGCGGCTTCGTAGATGGCAGCCTTCTCATCGAGTGAAGGAGTAAGCGTTCCGGCATACATAAGCTCTTCAAAAGAAAGAGCATCGGCATTAGCCTGACCTTGTGTTATTTGCTTAGCCAATACAGCAATCTCAGCATCTGTCTTCTTTACCTTGAGGGTAAGGATTTCTGTTTTAGCTGCGCGTAAGCCAGGATAAATATCCTTAAATACTTTATTGTACGTCTTAAGTTTCTTTAGTTGTTTTTCCTGCTCCTCGAAAGAACCACCTGAATTGATGACATTGAGGTATTCTGATTTCTCGTCAGAAGAAATGCCGGCATAACCTGCCAATGCATTTTTAAATTCAGTCCAATCGTCTACTATAGGCTTAAGGATAAACTTAATTTCGTCCGCTTTTGCCTGATAGTCATATTTCTTCATCTGCGCGCGATAGTATTTCTCAATCGCTTTAGCGCGCTCTTCTGATAGTCTGCTGTTGATACGCTCGGCACCTTCAGGTGAGTGAGTACCTGTGATAGTTACCGTACGTGTCACATTTTTAGAGGCGATGAACGCATCCAATTGCTTTGCTTTATCACTTTTCATTTCTGATGTGCGCAATACAGATTTACCACGCTCAAAAATGAAATCAGGGATGATGACAGGCATGATTTCTTCCTGATTGTTGTATCCATGATCTGCAAAAGCAGCGAAGTATGAATTTTGAACAAGTTTGGAAGTGGTGATGATTCCGGTAGCGATCGGCAACCGCTCTGTAGCCTTCGACTTGGTTCCTTTTGAAGCTACACCCTGAACTTCAACAGTTCCGGTCTTGTAAGCATCCTTGTAAGGAAACATAAAAGCCTTGGTCACTTTTGGCTGTTCTGTGCTTGAACCAGGATAGTCCTCTGCCTTGAAAGGAATAGGATCTAACGCTAACTCACTGTCTCCGTACTTATAGAAAGAATTCAACGTGTAAACAGTTCCTTTCTTCAGCATTTTTACCGGAAGGTTAGCCGATAAACTGAAGTTTACGGTGTCCTTGTGCACTTCCAATGGATTGGGAGTAGCCTCTAATTTCTGCTCTTTGGCCAACTTCACCATTTGGGGCAAAGTACAGCCTGTGAAGGTCAACGCACCGATAATAAGGAATGCGTACAATAATTTTCTCATGGGATTGGTTTTAAGTTTTTCTTAGGAGTGGCAAAGCTACATTTATATGCTTTTTTTTGCAATTATAGTCAAAAAAATAAGATTTGAGGCCACCTGATTTGGCCGGGAACGTGCTTATCTTTGCGAGTTGGTTTTTAAGTCGATAAAGAGCTTTTAACTCAGGTAAACAGCGAGAATAACAGGATTTGACATGAATGACTTAATCAAACGACTGCAACATTTTTTTGAGCACCATGCTTTTGGGGTTTGTACCAGACTGGGAGAGAAGCTGGGAATAGCTACTTCAAGCATACGGCTTTTCTTCATTTATGCCTCCTTTCTCACCTTTGGATCACCGATTATTATCTATCTGGCACTCGCATTTGTCATGAACATGCGAAAACACCTGCGAAGAAGAAGTACTATTTGGGATTATTAAAATCCAGATCGGCAAACTTGTTTCTCTTCAGTACAAAATGATCAAAGACAATGGAGCGGTGGTAAATCGGTAGAGACGCTGATGTCCCCGCACTCCTCTTACGTAAATCGTTCCTGAATCCTTTTAGAAAATGAAGGTGGGCCTTCATTACAGCCAGTGAATCTTTTCCCGAACCTTGAAGCAGGAACTTTAGGATTGCAATCCAATCCAATATTATGCGAAGGGGGAGTTTATAGACCAACGATGAGCCACTCATATTTTTGAGAATTAAGCTCAGTCCATTCTTAAAATTGAAATAGGTCTTTTTAGGACTTAACGCTGATAGCGTTCCTCCGCCTACATGATAGACTGTGCTCTTTCCCTGGTAGTAAACCTTAAACCCTGCCTTTTGAATTCGCCAGCACAGATCAATCTCTTCCATGTGGGCGAAGAAATCTTCATCCAACCTTCCTGCTGTATGAAAGAGTGAAGACCGGATAAAGAGGCAGGCCCCGGATGCCCAAAACACGGGAAGTGTATCATTAAATTGTCCATGTTCTTCTTCCAACAAGTCAAATAATCTTCCGCGGCAAAATGGATATCCTAATGTATCGATAAAACCTCCTCCGGCTCCGGCATATTCAAACTGATGCTTATGATGGTAAGAAAGAATTTTAGGTTGAACAGCTCCGATGGTAGCATCCTTCTCAAATAATTCAACCACAGGCTCTATCCATCCATTGGTTACTTCTACATCGGAGTTTAAAAGAACATAATACTCAGCCTCTACTTTTTGTAAGGCAAAATTATAACCGCCACAAAATCCACGATTTTCAGGAATTGAGATTACCTCTACGGAAGGAAATTCTTTTTGAACCAATGCAACAGAATCATCCGATGAATGATTGTCGGCTAAAAAAACTTTTGCGGAAGGACTAAACTGAATTACGGAGGGTAGGAATTTTTGCAGCAGATCTCTGCCATTGTAATTAAGAATGACGACTGCAACCTTAATCATCCCATCATACTACTTAAGTCCATCCCGGGTATGTTGGGTAACAGACCATCCGTGCTTTTTTTGATTTCTTCTTTCGCTAATATATCGGCCTCCTCGGAGGCTTTATTAACAGCCGCCACAATAAGATCTTGTAGCACCATCTTATCATCAGCTTTCAACAAAGCAGGATCGATATCGAGCGAGATGAGTATTTTTTTTCCATTGACAGTTGCTTTGACCATACCGCCACCAGATTCTCCATTGGCTTTTATGTGGGCCAGATTTTCCTGCGCTTCCTTCATCTTCGCCTGAACTTCCTTCACTTTCCCCATCATTTTCATCATGTCGAACATACACTGAATTATTAAGTTGGATTAGTACTTTATATGAAGCATAACTTTCTGGCAAGAAAAGTAGAACAAATCTGATAATTAATAACTACTTCCCTTTCTGTAAAAGATAAATAGTCCCCGATTCCGAGAAATTACGATCTGCCAGGTCAGTGATATCAACCTTCCAGATATAAGGCCCTTCCTGAAGCAGCTTCCCTTCAGAGCGACCATCCCAAGGCTCATTCTTTTCCGTGTAAAAGATCATTGCTCCCCATCGATCAAAAATCTTCAAATTCATTTTTACAATGAATTGACCTGATACGGTAAACGTGTCGTTTAATTTATCTCCGTTGGGTGTAAACGCATTGGCGTAAAACAAATTAGCCTCTTTGATGAATGGCAGTGTGTTAGAAATCGAAGCGGTTAATCCCGCATCTTTGCTATTGGCTTTTATAGAATAGGATATAGCTTGATTGTTCGGATCAGGTTGATCGTCAACAAAAGCAGTGTCAGTAAGGGTAAAACTCTTGAAAAGCACACCTGCTTTATTAAATTTTTGAACTGTATAATTTTTTACACCATTCTTCCAGCCCTTATAGCTATTCCACGACAGCGAAATAACGTTCTTATTGTCCATTGAGCCTGCCAGACGCAGCGGGCAAACAATTACTCCTGCCGCGCTCTGATTATCACATTCATCTGCATAGTCGATACGGTAACATAGATTGCCTCCGGTTGTATAGGTTTCATCGGTGTACTTTGGGTCTTTAGTTGAAGTAAGCGCACTGAAGGGATCTCCATTAGATCTGCGAAGGAGATTATAATCTTTGGGTTTAAACTTAGGATCCTGAATCCAGGCGAGATCAACAAGCTGACCAGATTCATTAACAATCGCAGTCGTATTCTCAATTCTTGTGGGGGAGGCATTCGCGAAAGAGGTTCCGCATTTTTCCAACGAAATACTTTTGCTTCCATTAGAATAATTGTTTGTAACGGAGTAACAGTAGTTGACTTTACAGGTAACATCCTTGTCGTCAAATAAGACAGGTACTCCCGGAATTGTTGTGTAGGGCTTCGCATCTCTTTGAATCGCTATGCTTGAAACTCCTGCAGTTCCTGATAGCCAGCTCAGCTTGTTAACGCCACTTTGCACATTGAGCGTAAACTTGTGACTGCAAATGGTAGGCGAGTAGGTGCTGGTTCCTGTACACGGATCAAAAGTTCCCAGGCGGAAACAATAATAATTCTCATCCAACTGGAGGTTTGGAATGGAAAGCGTATTTAACCCATAGAGGGTTTGATACAACTGAAAAGAGGATGAGCTATTGAGCCCAATTTCCAAACGATATTGAATATTGGCTGCGATAGCGAAGTCAAGCTTTATAGTAGTAGCATCAACAGAAGTGAGTGTTGTGATTCGTGGTGCCGGCAAGGTTGCCAATGCAGAAAAACTGGTTGTCATGGGTGTACAGTTGGGGGCAGCATTTAGATTTTGACCTCTGACATTAATCGAAAAATTTCCGGACCCAGCATATTGTTTTGGTCCAATGATATTATTGCTAATCGGAACCAGAAGGGTAGGGCTTCCATCTCCAAAATCAATGACATACTGATCATAGTCCTTGTTGGTGACTTTCAACGAAACGCGATTGGACGAACAGGTGTAGACTTCGTAGTCGGGTTTGATATTAGGATCAACCGTTATGGTTATATCATCTGAGCCCGTGCTCTGATAAAGCACTGATAATTTGAATGTGCCTGGTGTAGTGTAAGTGTAAGTAAATAGATTCTGCTGTTGCCCCTTTCCTTCATAATCCATGTTGCAGGGTTTCAGTGCGGTACATTCACCTGTGGTAAGCAAATTAGTATTGGTGATGGTGACCGTAAAGGGAGCGCAACCTTTCTTTTGATCTACCTGAAATTTCCCGAGACGGCTCACGTATTGTGCATGGGCCATGACAGCCAGTGCGGTAAACCAACTCAGTAAAATGATTCTTTTTATCACGCTTCTAATTTAATGCCCTTCAAAAATTTCTCGGCATTGATGATGTCATCATGAAGTAAACGATCTGTCTCAATAAACGGTACTTGAACCCTAAAATTGTTTGTAATCTCCTCCAGATAAGGGGAGGTTTTTAGCGGCCTGCGGAAATGCAATGCCTGTGTGGCGGTTATCAATTCTATGGCAAGAATGGAATATAAATTATTTACTACCCGGTATGCCTTCGTAGCCGCATTGGCACCCATACTCACGTGATCTTCCTGCCCGTTGGAAGATACAATGGAATCCACGGAAGCAGGCGTGCAAAGTTGTTTGTTCTGGCTTACCAGTGAGGCGGCAGTATATTGAGGCATCATAAGACCTGAATTGATACCCGGATTGGCGATAAGGTAATTCGGTAAATCACGCACACCGGAAATCAATTGATACGTTCTGCGTTCGGAGATGCTTCCCAATTCCGATAGAGCAATCGCCAGAAAATCTAACGCCAACGCGAGTGGTTGCCCGTGAAAATTTCCAGCTGAAATGATTTTATCATCGTCCGGGAAAATATTTGGATTATCCGTCACTCCATTTATCTCCGCCAAGATCACCGAGTTTACATAGTCAATGGCATCCGCGGATGCGCCATGAACTTGTGGAATGCAGCGGAAAGAGTACGGATCTTGTACGTGTTTTTTGGGTTGTGTGATGATAGTGCTGCCCGCCAGAAGATTTTGGAATGCTTTAGCAACGATAGCCTGACCCTTCTGTGGGCGGATGCGATGCACCAGTTCATCGAATGGTTCGATTCTTCCGTCAAAAGCATCGAGTGACAATGCACCAATGATGTTGGCAAGCTTTACTATCCGTTGAGCGTGAATCAGACACCATGTACCATAGGCACTCATAAACTGAGTTCCGTTGAGGAGTGCCAATCCTTCTTTCGACTTAAAATGAATGGGGAGCCAGTTGAGTATTTTTAATACTTCATCTCCTGAATAAATTTTACCCAGATAGTGAACCTCTCCTAACCCAATCAATGGAAGCGATAGATGAGCAAGTGGCACCAGATCGCCCGATGCACCCAGGGAACCCATCTCATAAATTTTTGGTACAACCCGTTCATTGAACATATCAACCAACCGCTGTACTGTTTGCAGTTGAACACCGGAATATCCGTACGATAGGGACTGCACTTTCAGAAAAAGCATCAGTAGCACAATTTCGCGTGGGACTTCAGGGCCCGTACCACAGGCATGTGATTTTACCAGATTGGTCTGGAGTTTTTCCAGATCTTCTTTGGGAATGTGCTTATTATAAAGTGAGCCAAAGCCGGTATTGATACCGTAAACCGGAGCACTTGAGCTTGCTATCTTCTGATCAAGGAATTCGCGACAGCGAGTGATTTTCAACTTCGCCTCTTCTGACAATGCAATTTTTGAGTGACCGTGAAGAACCTGATCAAGCCCTTCGAGAGTCAATGTCTTACTGGATATAAGGTGTGTGTTCAAAGTAGGTTGATGGTTATTAGGTTGCTAGTTCTTTGAAAGCAAGGCAATGATTTCGGTAATCGTCTTTTTCTCTTGTTCTCCTGTTTCCATGTTTTTCAGGGTCAACGTTCCCTCTTGCATCTCTTCAGAACCAATGACGATGACGAATGGAATCATTTTTTTATTCGCGAACTCAAGTTGTTTTTTCAATTTGACTTGGTCGGGATAAATTTCTGAGGCAATCCCACCTTCGCGCAGAGCGTGAACAATCTTCAACCCGTATCGCATAGTTGACTCATCCATGTGAGCAATCATTACCTTCGATGAGACCTGCGTGTTCTTTGAAAAGAGATTTAATTCTTCCATCACATCGCACAGCCGATCGACACCAAATGAGAAACCAACACCCGAGACGCCAGGCATTCCAAACACACCGGTGAGATTATCATAGCGTCCACCGCCACCCACACTGCCGATGGCTACGTTATTGATTTTTACTTCAAAGATGGCGCCTGTATAATAACTTAATCCACGTGCCAGGGCGATATCAAATTCAACGCGGTCTTCGCGACTGCCATAGCTGGCGAGCAAACTCATTATTTCCTTAAAGTCGGCAAGACCTTTTTGTCCACTCGCTGACGATGAAAACCTGGCTGAGAGAAAATCAATTTTCTGTGCAGTGCTGCCTTTGAAATTTAAAATTTCAAATAAAATAGTAAGACTTTTTTCCTCAAAGCCACGAGCCTGAAGTTCTTCACGGACTTTGGCTTCACCGATTTTATCAAGCTTGTCAATCGCTATAAATAAAGAAGATTCGTTTCCTTTTGCTCCGGCAATTTCTGCCAACCCGGAAAGGATGGCGCGATGGTTGATCTTAATAGAGTAATCTTTTATGCCTAACAACGTAAACACATCTTTGATGATCAGAATAATTTCCGCTTCGCAAATCAATGAATCTGTACCCACTACGTCCGCATCGCATTGATAAAACTCCCGGTACCGACCTTTCTGCGGGCGATCTGCTCTCCATACAGGTTGAATCTGATAGCGCTTAAAGGGAAACGTGATCTCATGGCGATTCATCACTACATACCGCGCGAACGGAACTGTCAGATCATACTTCAAACCTTTCTCTGCGATATGGGGGATAAGTGATCGTGAATTTTGGGTTTCAAGTTTTGTTGTATCAACATCTTTCAGGAAGTCGCCTGAGTTGAGGATTTTAAATAAGAGTTGATCACCTTCCTCTCCATACTTGCCTGTGAGTGTTTCCAGGTTCTCCATTGCCGGGGTCTCGAGCGGTTGAAAACCGTAAGTCTGGAATACCTTTTTTATGTTGTCGATAATGAACTGGCGCTTGGCCATTTGGGCGGGACCGAAGTCGCGGGTGCCTTTTGGTAGACTGGGTTTTTCCATGGTGAAGAAGCAAAACTAATCAGTATTTATGGAGAAATTGAGGAATTATGAGGTTTTGAAGCATAGAACTCAATGCGTTTATGTGAAATCCCGGCAAACTTTTTTGCATTACCGGAAATCCCGGTTAATTTTGCGGCTCTTTAAACAGAAAAGTCATGTCAGTAACCCGTCTTAAAAGAAAAAACCGTAAAGATAAGTCAAAGGCTTCGCGCAGAAGAACAGCGTTGAAGAATCAGAACTTCAAGCCTGTGATTAAGAGCGTAGACATCGAAAAGATCAAAGAAGAATTCAAGGCTAAAGCCGCTAAAAAATAATTCGACAATTCGTCAGTTTGTAGCCAATGTGAGACCCACATTGGCTTTTTTTTTGAGTTTAATCGGCTTCGTTGACTATTGCTCCGCGTTTCCCCAGTTCAATTACCTCCATATTTTTTATTTCCTTTCCCCCAATCTCAAATCTCACAAGTGTCTTCATAGTATGAAATCCGTGATTGCCTGCCGCACCGGGATTGATGTAGAGCATATTGTTGAAGGTAGCATCGCGCTTTATACGTAGGATGTGTGAATGACCGCAGATGAAAATAGATGGAGGGCTTGCGTTCAGTAATTTTTTTACCCTGGGGTTATAATTCGGTGGGGCTCCGCCAATATGTGTCATCCAGACAGTAAGTTCTTCGCAGTTCCAATAAAGATCTTCCGGAAACCGCGATTGAATTTTTTTATCGTCAATGTTTCCATAAACTGCTTTTAGTGGTTTGAACTTTTCCAGCGTATCAGCAACAGCGGCATCTCCAATATCTCCGGCATGCCAGATTTCATCACAGGCTTTAAAATGATCGAAAACTTTTGGGTCGAGGTAACTATGCGTGTCGGAAAGCAAACCAATTCTCATGGAGTCTTGCTTTCAGGCAGCCATCCTTCAATGGTGTTTAGCAGCACTTCGAATTTTTCATGATCGTTGTTACTGAACATAATCACTGTCTTGTCGATATCAATGTAGCGGATGATGTGTGTCTTGTATCCGGGATTGCTTCCGCTATGCCGAACGACATGGCCCAACTCCGGAGACAATTGAATATCCCAACCAAAGCCATAGTTGGAAATAGAATCGTTGTTGAGTTTAGCGGGGGCGAAAGCCTGTGACAGAGTTTCTTTTTTCACAAGGCTTTCGGTGTAAAGCGCTCTGTCCCACTTCAGCAGATCAGAAGCTATAGAACTTACACGACCCGGACCCTTGCGATTGCCCAACCAGATCGTGTAGTTAGAAGAAGGAAATGAATCGGCCCTTATGTACCGCTGCTTTTCCTTGACGTACATATGGCCCAATGCAAAATTTGATATCGCAGCTTTTTCCGATAGGCTTCTGATAGCTGTTGACATCATGTTCAGAGGCTTGAATATTCGTTCATCACAAAATTCAACGAAGTCCTTCCCCGAAGTTTTTTCAGCAATACTGGCCAACAACACGTAGCCTGTGTTACTGTATTCATATTTCTCTCCCGGCTCCGCAAGTTTTTCGGGATGATACTGTATCAAGTACGCGATGATATCTTCATTCGATGCTACTTTACTTTTATCCCAATGCTCGTCCATGATTTGTTGATAATCCGGCAACCCTGACGTGTGATTGAGTAGATGGCGAATGGTAATGCCCGGATAAGGCAACCCCGGAAGGTATTTTTCAATCAGATCATCATACTGAATTTTACCTTCCTCTTGTAGCATCATCAGTACCATGGCGGTAAACTGCTTGGAGACAGAGGCCAGTTCAAAGAGACTCGTTGTATCCAACGGAACCTTTGTTTCAAAATTCAGATAGCCAAAGCCCTTGTGATAAATAGGTTTCCCCTTGTCGGCAATTAGCAGAACGCCACTGTAATCGGGTACAGTAGCGAAAAGAGAATCAATCTTTTCAGTAAGTGAATAACTTTCTTGCCTGAATGTGTTGCATGCTGAAAAGAAAATTAGCAGCAAGCCGGATAGTTTGATAAGTGCTTTCATTCTATTTTTGGAAATTGAAAGATAATCAGGACAAACATAAACCTCAAGGATATTTATACCGCGTTTACCTGTTTTAATTTGAAATATGAATGGAGTAGAAGCTATTGAGCATTATTTTCCCAATCTTACGGCTCGTCAGCGGGAGCAGGTTAAGTTGCTTGGTCCCTTATATAAAGAGTGGAATGATAAAATCAATGTCATTTCAAGAAAAGACATTGAAAACCTGTATGTCAATCATGTCCTGCATTCGTTGGGGATAGCCAAGGTAGTCTCGTTTAATTCCGGTGCATCAATTTTAGATGTGGGTACCGGAGGAGGTTTTCCGGGGATTCCGTTGGCCATTCTTTTTCCAGAAGTACAGTTTCATCTTGTTGATTCCATTGGTAAGAAAATTACGGTGGTTAAAAATGTGGTAGAAGGATTGGGGTTGAAAAATGTGCGTGCTGAGCAAGCTCGCGGTGAACAGATAAAAGGGAAATATGACTTTATCATAAGTCGTGCGGTGACACGCATGAAAGAATTCTATGGATGGGTGCATCAGAAATCTAAAAGTGAATCAACTCATTCCATTGATAATGGAATTCTTTATCTTAAAGGAGGTGATCTGCATGAGGAACTGGACGAACTAAGAAAGCCTTATGCGTTGTACTCGCTTTCGGATTACTTTAAGGAAGAATTTTTTGAAACCAAAAAGGTGGTCTTCATTCCATTGCACTAGTAAAATTAGTTTAGGTCACGTTGAAAAAGCGTGATTCACTCGATTGCATTACTCCTTTTTGCTTTTTTGTTCTGGTATTACGATCTATGTAATTCAATACTAAAACCGTTGAAGAGAATTTTCGCCTTATTTATGCTTACCCTGTTCCTCATGAACATGCTGGGGCTTTATGGTGTTTTTCTTGGCGTTCAGTTTAAGTATGGACAGGAGGTAGCGCAAAACCTTGACGAAGATAATTATGCTGGTGCAGATGAGATTACTTTCAGAGTTCCCTTAGCGTTACCCTATTATATTGATGGCAGGGGTTATGAAAGAGTTCGGGGGGAATTTGAAGCAAATGGAGAAGTCTATCAGTTGGTAAAGCAAAAGCTTCTTCGCGATACTCTTTATATTGTGTGTGTGAAGGATCAAGGCAGTAAAAAAATAAAACAAGCATTGGCAGACTATGTAAAGACCTTCACAGACAAGCCGGAGAATTCTAAATCCGGTGCTAAGGTTTTGCCACAATTAAGTAAAGATTTTTTAGCCTATCGAATTGGTGTTGCTCGCGGAACTACGGGCTGGGGAAGAGAAATTGCTTTCTATGATGTGGCCGCTAAGTCCCTTGAGAACAATCCGGAATCTTTTTCACAGCCTCCTCAATTTAGTTAGTTCTTTCTGATATCCCTTTTTCTGGGGTAGAGCTCAGGCATTGTTTAAGCTTGAGTCAAGGTCTATTTATTTACACTTTTTACATTTTACAATGAAAGCAATTGCAATTGCTGTTTGCCTTTGTGCAAGCTCTATTTTTTCTTTTAGTCAAGGCATGATTGATGGCTTCATGAGGGGCAAGAGTAACGTCACGACTGCGTTGAGTTACAGTCATGAAAGCTATGATAGTTATTATGTAGGCGATTCCGCAGTTACTAATCCCAACTTAGGTGTGATCACAACCAATAGCCTAAATCTCTTTGCTTCCTATGGCATCACTCCTTACCTCGATATTGTTGTTGGTTTGCCCTATGTGAGTGCAAATTCCGGTCAGGGATATTGGGCCAAGCAAAAAGGATTTCAGGATTTCTCTTTTTACCTGAAAGGAAAAGCAATTGAAAAAGATTTTGGAGCTATCGGTAAGCTCTCTATTATAGGTGCTGCGGGGTTCGTCCTTCCTGCCAGCGATTATATTCCGGATGCTCCCGTTGCTATTGGTCATCATTCAAAAAACCTGGAAGCACGCTTGTTGTTTCAATACCGTTTGCCTCTTGGCATTTTTGTGATGGGACAGGGAGGTTACATCAAGCGATACAACATTACACTTGATCGCGGTATGGAGGTGAGCGTACCCGATGCATGGGATTATGTGGTGCGCATGGGATACAGTTACAAAAGTTATTATGCGGACGTTTGGCTAAATGCGCAGGAAGCACGGAGTGGAACTGATATAGGCCCCGGTGTTCCATTCCCTGGTAATGCAATTTCTTATACACGAGCGGGCTTTAACCTTTATGCCGGATTGCCTATCAAAAATCTGGGCGTGAGTTTTAATATGGGCTTTACTCTTTCTGGAGAGAACATTGGGAAAGCCACCCGATACAGCAGCGCGATTGTTTACAACTTTCCTTTCCTTATTAAAAAATAAGTCATGATAAAATTCAACTATAAATACATTTTCATAGTTATTCTTGCCAGTGTTCTTCAATCCTGTAAAGAAGATATTCCAGAAGTAGCTACGCTTCCTATTGTAACACCATCTGGATTGGATGAGAATGCCGGAACGTGGAAGTCAGTGTTAGCAATAAACACAGCAACAATTCCTGTCCCAGCACCGCAATCCATTTCCAGTGCAGCATACCAGACTGAACTTCAGGAGCTCGTTACGTTGGCAAGTAGCCGCACGAGTCAACAAACGGCCATTGCAAATTTTTGGGCAGCAGGCTCCGTGGTTCGGTGGAATGAAATTGCCCGCGATCTGGTTGCTAAATATAATGTAGCGCCTGCAGTAGGCGCACCAGCCAATCCGAGCAAGCCTTTTGCGAATCCACCTTTTGCCGCGCGACTGTATGCACTCTTAAGTGTTGCCCAATATGATGCGCTGGTGGCGACATGGAAGTTTAAATATCAATTCAATCGACCATCACCCTCTACCACTGCTTCGGGCATTCAACTCATTGGAAGTTCTGCAGCACTGCCATCGTATCCCGCTGAACAGGCTGTGGTAGCGGAGGCGTCTCGAAAAGTATTGGAATTTTTATTTCCTGCTGAGAAGGAATTTCTTCAGGCAAAAGCAGATGAGAATATGCTCAGTCGCAAGTGGGCCGGAGCCAATACTCAAAGCGACCTTGATGCCGGGAAAATAATTGGAACTTCTGTTGCCAATATTGCAATTAACAGGCTTAAAGGGGATAGGATGAAGAATGCGGCTGATCCCAATAAAACATATTTGACATATTTTAATATTAATGAAACTACAGTACCCACTCCGTGGAAGAGCCTTGAGATTCCGGAGCGAGCCGGCATGTTGCCCCTTTATGGTTTAGTGAAGACGTGGTATGATTCAACTTCCGTTTATGCAACGCAACCACCACCTCCACCTGCAGTTGGTTCTTCCGAGTTTATGAAAGACCTTGAAGAAGTCAGGAAGATTTCAGATGATCGTTCGCGAGAGCAATGGCGCATCGCAGACTTTTGGGCTGATGGTGCTGGCACCTACACTCCGCCTGGTCACTGGAACAAGATTGCGCAGGACCTGATAGTCAAATCAGGTTTTAATGAAGTGCGCACGGCTCGTACGTTTGCACTCATGAACCGTGCTGTAATGGATGCAGGAATCATCTGCTGGTACACCAAGTATAAATATTATATACCACGACCCTCACAGATTGATCCTAAAATTAAGACAGCTACCGGAATTCCTAACTTCCCCTCGTACACATCGGGCCACGCCAGCTTCTCGGGAGTAGCAGCAATTTTATTAGGGCATATTTTCCCCGATCGTGCGAGCGATCTATTACGTCAGGCCGATGAAGCAGCTCTTTCGAGACTCTATGGTGGCATTCATTATCGCTTTGACAATGATAAAGGAAAAGAGAGTGGCATGAAGATAGGACAGCTGGCGATAGCGTGGGCTCAGGCCGATGGCGCAAATTAGACTGGAGAATAAAGATTTGGTTTTATTGTTTTAGTTGTTGTTAAACCGGAGGCTTCATACACCTCCGGTTTTTTTAGAGTTTGTACCCATAAAAACTACCGCTGAATTGAGCATTATTTAGAATGTTATCGCCAACCAGACGGACTGTTTGACCTGATGTTAATTTAAACATTAGAGTTGCATTAAATCTGGCTCCGCTACCGGAACCCCACGGCTGAATAATGGAAATAGGGTATTTAACTGAATTGTATAACAAACTTAATTGACCGCCTGCACTTAATGCGAGATAAGACCCATCAATTATGAAAACATAAACACCATTTTCGGTCGCGGTGAATGAATTACTTGCAAGAACGTTAAAATCATCAAATTCTTCTATTGTAAAAGGAAGTTGTTGATCATTCACAGCTGATCCTGAAGTATTGGTATAATTGAATGCTGTCTTAAAACTATATGTAGTTGCTATCCTTGAAGAAAGAAGTGCGTCTGCGTCATCAACATATTGTTTTGTCGTGGCGTCAGCACTGGCCGTTGGTGTCCCGATGTTCTGTATCCGCTGCCCCCCGGCAACTGCGCCTGTTGTAAGTACTTGATTTAACGTTTGAAGCTCATTAGTTGAACTATTATCATTGTCGGCCACGTCAATGATCGTTGACGTTCCACCTGAAATTGTAATGGTACGTTGCGTTCCGCTTATCGTGCTACCTAAATTTTGAATTTCATTGGTCGAACTATTGTCGTTGTCGGCAACGTCAATGGTGGTGCTGGCTCCTCCAGAAATGTTTATAGTTCGATTGGTAGCTGAGCTTGTAGAAGAAAGATTTTGATTATCCGTATTATCAAGGTAGGGAGCCAAGTTAATAGTGGTTGCATCATTGGTCAGGCTTAGTGTGTTTCCGGTAAGTATCAAATCCTGATTGTCCGTATTGTCGAGATAAGGTGCAAGATTGATCGGAGTGGCATCATTCGTGAGGCTCAACGTATTTCCGGAGATTGATAGGTCTTGGCCATCTGTATTGTCCAGGTAAGGCGCGAGATTGACAGTTGTTGCATCTCCACTTAGACTAAGTGTATTGGCCGTTAGTGCCAGATCCTGAATTTCATTGACACTATTATTATCGTTATCCGCAACATCAAAGGTAACATTGGTTCCATTATTAATATTGATGGTTCGGGTGGTTCCGACAATGGGGGTGGCAAGCGAGAGATTCTGATTATCCGTATTGTCAAGATAGGGTGTAAGGTTGACGGTAGTTGCGTCATTGGTTAGACTTAGAACGTTTGTAATTCCATTAAGTGAAAGGTCTTGAATCTCATTGGTGGCACTGGCATCCGCGTCCCTCACATCAACATTAACAACATTACCTCCTGTAATAGCGATACTCCTGGTGTTAGCATCAACAGATTGCGTTGCTAATGTCTGCCCATCTGTATTGTCTAAAAAGGGACTTAGGTCCACCGTAGTTGCGTCTCCTGACAGACTTAGCGTATTGCCAGCACGACTAAGATCTTGCAATTCATTTGTATTACTATCGTCAATTAGTGTCACTGTTCCGCCTCCGCTGCTCAAGCTGATTTGCGCGCCTGTTTTTGTAAGGGCTTGAATTTCATTGGTGGCATTGTTGTCATTATCAGCCACATCAAATGTTGCACTCGTTCCATTGGATATATTGACTGTTCGGTTCGTGCCAGCTGCCGGGCTGACGCTTAGATTTTGATTGTCAGTATTGTCAAGATAGGCGGCAAGGTTGATTGTGGTTGCAGCGGGATTATTGGTAATCGTCAAGCTATTTCCTGTAAGATTTAAATCCTGCAATTCATTGGAAGAACTGGCATCTCCATCAACATGACTGTCAACATACGTTTTGGTGGCAGCATCTGTCGGGCTTGTTGGGGTTCCAAGGTTGGTTATCTTTTGCGCCCCGGCATCAGCACCCTGACTTAATACCTCGGAAAGATTTTGAACAGTACCTTCGAGCACACTTAAGTCAGCCTGCTTAGTACCGCCTGCATCGGTGATTCTTAATATCTTGTCAGCGCCCAAAGCAACATTGGTAATCAGTTCATTCGTAGCATTATTGTCATTATCTCCAGTGTTGGTGATAATATTATTTTCAATGGCAAGTCCCGTTCCGGCTTTTAGCGAATTGCCTGCATATTGTGCGTAATAGGAGTAAGGCACACTCATCAGTTGCTGGCTGCCGATGAGACTGTAATTGTTACCGCCATCAGGATCCATCTCCAGTTGAAGCCACTTGTTTCCATTGGCCCAACTTATGAAATCGAAGTTCCCTGTGCTTACCGTTCCCTGACCGATGACGAGCGTGAACAAACCAAACTCATTGGTAACGGGTTGATGAGTCTCTGCATATTCAATGGTTCCTGTTGGGCTATTCTGTAAAAGACTGATTTTGATAGAAATTGTTTTTGAGACGAGCGGAGTTCCGGTGGCAAGTCGTGCTACGCCTTGATAGTTAATCCCCTTTGGAACTTGAGCAAACACCGCGAGATGGTAAAAAAAGAAAAGCACAGACAGTTTAAAAAATCTATTCATAACAGATTAGTTGGAGACTTTTACGATTTTAATCAGGTCAGCCCTACCGATAGACAAGTTTACCTTCATGAAGTAGATACCGGGAGAATAACTCCCGAATTCGATTTTATTATTTTTTGCTCTTTTGATTTGTGATATCAACTGACCCCATACATTATAGAATTCAATAGATTCAATTTTCGATTCACATCCCAGCGCTTCAATGGTGAGTTCATCAATTACGGGGTTAGGATAATATCGTATCTCAATATCGTTGCAAGGATTATAGATAGCAGGCTGAAGAAATCCCTGCGTGATGGTGCCGGAAGAAGCCGAGAGCGTAGTTACCGCCAGTTCCCCGATCGAGGCAGATGTGTTGAATTCGCCTTTTGAGAAAGTGAATCCTGCGTGATTAATTACATACGGTGAGATCTGTTGCCCTCTGGCAAAGGGGCTCGTAAGAGCGATGATAAAAACGGCAGATATGACCTTCATAAGTACTTATAGCAAAGAAACTTACGAATTTTGAGTTAATTTTCAAGTAGAAGTGCTTTTAAGGGTTAAAAAAAGCAGGATTGGTGGTCTTTTTTAGAGAGTTTCTCCCAAAAGAAGGCCACCATAGGTTGCGACCACGCAGGCCAGCAGGCTGATAAGAATGTATAATAATAGAGAGGTATTGAATCCATTTTGAAGCAGGTAAAGGGTTTCGCTGCTAAACGTAGAGAAAGTGCTGAAACCTCCACAAAAACCAACGGTCCAAAAAACCCTTGCTGCCGGAGAAATAATTTGTCTATGATCGGCAAGTCCAATGATCAGGCCTAAGACAAAGCAAGCAGTAATATTAACCGCCAGTGTGCCAAACGGAAAATGATGGTTGTGAAATGCATTTATCCATTTACCCAGCGAAAAGCGGGCAACACTTCCAAGTCCACCCCCAATAAATACCAGCAGTAATTCTCTCATGGGGTAATGTTATTTTTGTTGAGAGACAATCATCTCTTTCATCAGACTAAATGCTTTTTCTCTAAGTACGGCAACTTCTTGCAAAGAAAATCCAAGTGTGCTTATCTCTTTCCCTATAAGTATGGTGATCTTACCCGGCTTAATGCTCATTTTTCCCGGTGGCATAAGATTTCCTGCATTGATGATTACCATAGGCAAGATAGGCTGCTGTGTTTCCACGGCAATGCGAAAGGCACCATCATAGAAAGGTTGTAGTATTTCGTTGGACCGGTTTTGTGTTCCTTCTGGAAAAATTAAAATAGAAATTCCCTGCTTTAATACTTCCTTTAGGTGATCCATACTTTTCCTTCTGCTCTCATTATTTGACCGATCGACAATAATGCAAGCAGGTTGAACAATCCAACCGAACACGGGTATCTTTTTAAGTTCCTTTTTCGCAAGCGGACGAATCTGTGTTGGTACAGTTAAACAAACTCCAGGAATATCCAGGTAAGACGTATGGTTACTCGCGTAAATGTATGCTTTGCCAGGATGGATATTTTCCTTCCCGATAATTTCATAAGAAATGAAATTGAGCTTACTGAAGGTCCAGGACCATAATTTTAAAAAACGGTAACTAATCGTTCCATATTTTTCACCGAACAGAAACGGTAGCAGAATACCCGGCAGGTAAATAATCATGAACACGGAGAATACCAGTAGTACCCAACCCGTATAAAGTTTACCGAGAATAGCGTTGATAATTTTCAAGACCTAAAAATCAGGCGGCAATTTCTGAAAGTTTGGTCAAGAAGCAATACGGAATTATATGCACAGATACTATCAACTTTAAGTGAAGTATCTGTGCGAATACATAGATTAAGAAAAATATTTTGTAACACCCGGTACGGCCACCGGATAGAATCCATCTGCATTGGGTAACACCGGAGGCATGGCCTTCCAATCAAATGTAGTAGGCACAATACTCAACCCGGAGTTGATTGCCGTTTCCCACTCCACAACATTGCCCGAATAAGTGGCTAATCTTCCTAAGATCGAAGTCATCGTACTTTTGGCTCCATTCTCTGCATCGGCAAATTTGTATTCTTTTTTTGCTATAGCTTCAAAGAGTTCGTCATGTTCTGTTTGGTAAGGGTTGTTCTCTTTTTCTTTTTCAAACTGATACAGTACTTTCCCTTTGCGATCGGTTATGTTCATGGCGCCACAATAGATGTTGCCTTTTGTTCCCATAACTTGTTCATCTACTTTGTCCATAGTGCCTTTTATGTGGCGGCACTGACTGTTGAGAATACTGCCATCGGCATATTCAAACTCTACGTAATGATGATCAAAGATTTCGCCAAACTCTTTTCCTTTCCTCACTTCGCGCCCACCCATACCCTGGGCCTTAACGGGATAGCTTCCTTTAAACCAATTGATGACATCAATATTGTGAATATGTTGTTCTGTGATATGATCGCCACAGAGCCAGTTGAAGTAATACCAATTGCGCATTTGGTACTCCATTTCAGTTTGTCCTGGCTGTCGCGGATTCACCCACACCCCTTCGTTATTCCACCAGGCTTGTGCAGATACAATATCTCCAATCATTCCATCTTTTAATCGTTTATATAACTCACGATAGGAGTTTTGATAATGCCGCTGCAAACCTACTACTACATTAAGTTTCTTTTGTTTTGCCATAGCAGCCGCATCCAAAACTCTTTTGATGCCGGCAGGATCCGTTGCCACCGGCTTCTCCATAAATATATGCTTGCCTTGTTTTACGGCTTCTTCAAAATGAATAGGACGGAAGCCGGGAGGGGTGGTGAGTATCACGACATCTGCAAGGGCTATTGCTTTCTTGTATCCATCAAATCCAACGAATTTTGTTTCTTCCGTGACCAACACTTTAGTTTGAATATTGCCAGAAGCACCAGACCAGTCGGAAAGATCGTCAACCATCAGGTTCTTGTAACAGTCATCGAGGCGATCGCGGAACGCATCGGCCATAGCCACCAGCTTCACATTTTGTTTGGTAAGCAAAGCTTGCATAGCAGCCCCGGTGCCGCGACCTCCGCACCCAACCAGCGCGACTTTAATAGTATCATCAACGGATGAATTGAAAAAATTTGCGTTGGAAACTAACGGCATGGCCATCAGCGACCCTGCTGCAAGAGATGTTTGCTTGACAAATTCTCTGCGGGTTTGATTTTGGTTTTTCATTTTGAAGTGGCGTTACTTACTTTAAATATAAAGCAAAAAACTCTTCACTATCTTCTTTTTGAGGTTTGTTTTTTGATAGTAGCCCTTCTGCTATGTTTTTAATACTTTAGGGACGTGACCGGCAACGTAAGGTTGAATAATCTTACCGACATCATTGAGTATTAGTGAAAGTGATTTAGGCGCTTAGCTGGTTCAGTACATCTTCACCGCCTTCTCATGGAAGGTCAATAAGCCCATAGACATACCGACTGTAAATTCATGACTGGTGAAGTTTAAACTGGAAGCCGGACTGCCGGGGAGCTCAAATACATAACCGAAGCGAAAGTTTTTTACCATTGCCTGCACAAGCAATCCATACGTTTTGAGGTTACGTGAGAAAATTCCTGCGGTAAATTGTTCATTCATGGTAAAGCTCGCATTGAAGTCAGCAGAAAGGGGAGAGTTTTTTGTGCCGCGGAGTAAGATCGATGGTTTGAAACGAATTTTATCCGTGATAAACATAGCATAAGAGCCGAACAGATAGTAATGCTGCTTGTACAACTCAATGGTTTGTCCATCCTGATTTACTGTAGCAGGTAGGAGCCGGGGTACCGACAAGCCGATGATGTAGCGGTCGCTTTTTAATAGTAATCCGGCCCCGGTATTGAATTTGGTTTCTGTCACTGAATTAAATGCATCATCCCCAGAGTCGCGTATGTTTAGTGAAGAAGGATTGTTAGTGTAGCGGATAAATCCCGTTTGCATGCCAAAAGACAAAAGGGAGTTTTTGAATTTTAACTTATAAGCGTACGAGGTACTGAACTCTGTATTTTTGGTGTCACCGATTTTATCCTGAATGACTTGTAGTCCAATGCCACCTCTGTTTTGATACACGGCCATGTGGCTGTTGAAGTTCACCGTCACGGGGTTGGCTTCGATGCCGGCCCATTGCGTGCGATATTGAAGGCCTGCATTGAACATGTTGTTACTCCCTGCGAAAGCAGGATTGATGGCCAGCGGGTTGTTGATGTACTGGGCATAGATGGGATCTTGCTGCGCGTAGGAGGTAGAGTTCATTGATAGTATGAAGAGGCAACCAACTGCAAGCTGTGCTACCAGTTTTGTTATTTTGAATTTCATATCTCCGGTGTTAGAGGGTGAGTTTTAAAAAGTATATTAAGTATAAAGTAGTAGTAGAATTGAAGTCGTTACTTCCGCAACGCAATAAACCCCGTCTTCTCCTCAAGCCCACTGGCAAATTTTATGCGATAGAAATAGGTGCCCGCTGGTAGGTCATTCCCACTTGAATTGATACCGCGAAAAACATTGTCTGTGTTGTCATAGTTTTCCACTTCAAATACTACATCTCCCCATCGGTTGAAGATGGTGACCTTGTTCTCTTTGGTATCTGGCAAAGTTTCGATGTTCTCCAGGTAGAAGACAACGTTTTTATTGTCGCCATTTGCGGAGAGCGCGTTGAAGACGGTTATCTCACCATTCACCTCAATGCTTAACTCTTTTTCTGAGCAGGCCGCCAATTCATCGCAGATGCTGATACTCAACCTATCTGTACCTGCAAAAGAAATTCCGCTATAGTCAAGATCAAGATTGTATTGCTGATCGATAGTCGCCCTTGCTCCACTAATAGGTTGCTTGGTAATTGCTAGTGTAGAAAAATCCAGGTTATCTTCAGGATCGCTGATCAATGTGGTGAGCGGTAGAGAGATTCTTCCTGCTACTGTGGTAGAAGCCGTGGTAGAGAGGATCTCCGGTGCACTATTAATTTTTATCCCGGCAACTACAGGGATGCGTGCGCTTTCGCATTGTCCATTGTTTATGGATACGTAATAGGTTGTTGTTACTGTGATAAATGGTGTAGTAAACGAGTCATTGACTTCACTTGCAAGAGCAGTACCACCCGTAGAAGCAGTGTGCCATCGGTATTGTCCGTTACTTCCACCGGAGGCTTTGAGTGTGACAATGGCGGGCGCAAAGTCAGAAGCACCGACAACAACAGGCGCAGCAGGAAGCGGATCAATCTGGGCGATTACTTCCGTGCGTGCACTTTCACAGGTGCCGTCATCAATGGAAACATAATACGAAGTAGTTGTAGTGATAGCAGGAGTGGTGTACGTGTCATTCACTTCTCCGGTAAGTGCAGTTCCACCTGATGCTGCGGTGTACCAACGATATTGGCTATTGACGCCACCCGAAGCACTCACGGTCAATGAAGCAGACGGACCACAGGCCGAAGCTGCGACTGTTGAAGGAGCAACAGCAGCGGAAGTGATCGAGGCGGCCACAGCAGTCCGAACACTTTCATAACTACAACCGCCATCGAATAGGCTTACATAGTAAGTAGTATTTGTTGTAAGAGGAGGAGTTGCAAAAGAAGCTGATGAAGAAAGTGAAGTGCCTCCGCTGGGTACATCATACCACCGGTATTCCTGTACAATATTGGCTCCAGTGGCTACCAGGGTAGCAGTTGAACCCGAGCAAACGGAGGTATTAGGAGCTGTTGCGGTTGGTGTATTGAAGCGAACAACTCTTCGATTAAGGTCATCGGCAATAAATACATTTCCAAAATTGTCAACCGCCAAGCCTGGAATATATGCTGTTATGCTTTGCGTTACGCCAGAAGTAATAGCAGTGAAGTTGGGGGATCCCAAAACTCTGGACGCATTGGCCCCATTGTTAAGTGATGCGGCATTTACAAACTGCAGTGTCCGGTGATTTGCCCAGTCGCCTACCCAAAGATTTCCGAACATATCTGCATGCAAGCCTATGGGGCCAAACATTCGATTTTGAGCAGTGGCAAATGAGTTTCCAAAAAAGTCAAGTTGACCCAGAACGACAGTTGCTGCGGCACCTGTTGATAGTGTTTTTGCATCAGGGAATTTCAACACACGATCATTTAGCTCATCTGCCACCCATAAGTTGCCACTGGCGTCAATAGCAACATTGTTTGGTCTGTCAAGTTTTACTGTGCTGGTGCCCCCAAAGGTTGCCGCAAAATTTGTTTGCCCGATAACTACTGTTGCTGCAGCGCCATTCGCCAGCGAAGCCGCGTTTGCAAATTTTGTTACTCTGTTCCAGGCTCGTTCGCCCACCCAAAGATCACCGTTGCTGTCTATCACTACCCCCCACGGAAATCCAACATTGGTAGCAGATGGTGTTGCTGCACTGGTAGTAAACCCAGGTTGACCTAATACGCCATTGGCAGGCGCGCCTGTGGCAATATTAGCGGCATCATCAAATCGTAAAACGCGATTATTGTTTGCATCGGCCACCCACAAAGCTCCGCTGCTTTGATCCATCGCAATGGCAATCGGTAAATTTAATTTGGTCTGTGATAGTCCGGCAGAGGTGGTGGTGAAGTCAGGTTGACCAATTACTGCTTCAGCTATTCCTCCTATGGTATTTGCCTGATCGGCACTAAAGCGAAGAATGCGGTTGTTACCAATATCAGCCACAAAAACTTTTCCTGTTGTGTGGTGGATGGCTATACTTCCTACACCTGCAAACTTATTGTTGCTGTTGCCGGAAGTATTCGTGGTAAAATTTGTTTGCCCCAGCACCACATCAGCATTTTGACCGTTGGCCGGGAAGCACACCGGTACAATAAAATTTGATGCACTCGTTGCTGTATTACAACCAGTCTGAACAGTAATTAGACCGGAAGTTCCCCCGGAAGGAATGGTTGCTGTAATACTGGTTGCTGTGCTAGCTGTTACGACAGCAGTTGTTCCGTTAAACATTACAATGTTGTTAGCTGGTGTGGGATCAAAGTTGGTTCCTGAAATCGTAACTGATTGTCCGCTGCTACCAAAGACTGGGTTGAAAGAGGTTATCGTTGGTGCATTGACCAATGTAAAGATGGGGGTACAACTTGTTCCAACCGTTGTTCCATTTAACGCTGCACCTGTGGTCGTAGCACTGTTGAGGGCAGTGATGCCCGCACCTTGGCCGGTTTCATCGAGCGTATAATAGGCTACTAGGCCGGTTTCATTTCCTGCTAATGTGCTGTTCAATGTGGATTGAATATCTGCCTGGGTCCTTGCCACATTCCAAATTCTTACTTCATCAACCTTGCCGTTAAAAGGTCGATTAATTGCATTTTGGTTACCAATGGTAAAAGCTGTTGGTAGAAGAGGAGTGGTGAGTCTTGTTGGTGTTACTACATTTCCATTCACATATGCCGTCATAACTCCGCCACTCCGCACAATAGCAACATGATACCACGTGTTGGCAGTTGGGAAAACAAAGTTTGTTTTAAAAAACTCAATTGAGCCATACAATATAGTGAGCGAGCTACCACCTGAGCCCCCGTCTCCAATGCCAAAAGAAATTCCATTTCCTGCAATACCATTATCTGCCCCATTACTTACCGCGGCACCCCAGCTTGGGAAAGGAAGTATAGATGGATTGATAAGGGCTTCCATCGTAAAGTTATCCACGGACGTAGTAGGTGGAAACGGAACTGATACTTTGTCGCTTGCACCGCTGAAGGTAATGACGTTGCCGGACGGCATGTATGGGGTAACCGTAAAATTAGTCGTACTGATTGCGGCATTACAACCTGTGGCAACGGAAACAGGCCCGGTGGTTGCACCGTTGGGCACGGTAACTGTAATACTTGTTGCTGTACTCGCGGTAACAACTGCAGTTGTGCCATTGAATTTTACAATGTTGTTGGAAGGTACTGGGTCGAAGTTGATGCCGGTGATCGTTACCGAAACCCCTAGAAATCCCAGTGAGGGAATAAAACTACTAATCGTTGGAGGTAATGGAGCCACAGTTGGGATGGTAGAGGTTTGAAATGAAGGGCTATTGATTGAGGTACCGGTGTGTGCATTGGGGGATGAATCAACAAGAGTTGGCCCACCAGACTGATTCATTTTATAGTACGCCAAAAGATTTGCAGCTGCTGGAGATTCCTGCGTGTAAACGGCAGCCAGCACTTCTGACGCACTGAATGCACGATCATAAATTTTTACTTCGTCCATCTCACCGTTCCAGTTTCTGCCACCACTTCCCCAGTTGCCCAGGCGAAGAAATTGGGTGCCAGGATAGGTGATTGTGGTTCCCGTCTGACTGGTAATTAGACAGCCATTGACATACACCATTTTTTGAGTGGACGTGGAAACCAGCGTTACATGTTGCCAGGCATTTGGCGCTAGGTCGAAAGTTTGCACGACAGGGAAGGCTGTTCCTGCACCACCAAAGTAATATTGATTGGTGTTGTTGCTGAATTGCTGAAGTACGAATGAGCCTGCTCCAGAATGATTATTGTCAAGAATATCAGCCCATTGAACCTGTGTTGCTCCTGGTTTCACCCACAGTGAGATTGTAAAGTTTTGATAGTTGAACCAGTTGCCCAATTGCGCTTCTTGATTAGTGCCATTGAAGAGTATTGAATTCTCGGGTACAATGGGTGTGAAATTAGTTGTGGTGAGAACAGAATTACATCCTACTGTAACTTGGATGGGGCCTGTTGTAGCACCATCGGGTACTGTAACGGTAATACTTGTTGAGGAGCTGGCTGAAATAACGCCAATTGTGTTGTTAAATTTTACAATGTTATTGGTTGGAGCAGGATCAAAGTTTGTCCCCATGATTGTTACGGATGTACCGAGTGCTCCGGAAGAAGGTGTAAAGGAAGAAATAGTTGGTGGTGGCAAAGAAGGGGCCGGTGTATATTCCCAAAAATCAATGGTGAAATTGGAAGTACCAACATAACCTTTTCCGCCTACTGCAAAACCACTTGCCAGTGCTCGAACTGCACCTCCAAAATCAGCTCGCTTGGTCCAACAGTCAATTGAGGGATCGTACTCCAGTAAGTCTTTTGTGTAAACAGGCCACTCACCGCCAGTGCTTATATACCCTTTGCTTCCAATACTAAACCCCACTGCTTCATAACGATTGGTTGTACCAACATCAGCTTTTTGAAGCCAGGTATTTGATAACGGGTCATACTCCCAAAAATCTTTGAAATTTGAAGACGTTCCCCACCCTGTTCCGATGTAACCTTTTAAACCGACACTAAAGCCTGTTGCACTTTGTCGTGGCAATCCTGGGAAATCTGGAAGAGCCGTCCAAGTGTCGGTAGCGGGATTGTATTCCCAAAAGTCCTTGAAGAATGTTCCATTACTGCCCGTGCCAACATAGCCTTTTGTGCCAATGCTAAAACCAACCATGCGAATTCGATTTCCTCCCGCAAAATCAGCCATTTGAGTCCAAGTGTTTGAAGCCTGATCGTACTCCCAAAAATCTTTTTGAGGCACAGAGTTGTAGCCAGTTCCCACATAGGCTTTTCCTCCGATACTAAACGCTACAGCATTGCTTCTAGTCCCTCCTCCAAAGTCTGCTTTTTGCGTCCAGACGTTTGTAGTTGGGTCATATTCCCAAATTTGCTGAAACTGGGTGCCGGATGCATTGTCTCCAAGACCAATGTAACCTTTGTCCCCAATACTAAATCCTATTCCAGAGAATGTACTACCACCGCCATAATTTGCCTTTTGAACCCATGTATCTGTTTGGCCAAAAATCAAAAATCGACCAGTGCATAAGATCACTAAAAGGACCACTTGGAGGTTTAGCTTTAATACTGCTTGCTTGTTCATATTAGTTAGCATTTAGCTTTTTCAATTCTTCTTTAGTTATTGTTGGAGGCATTTCGCCTTTCTTTATTTTATCAATTACAAGCACGGCTATGTTCTTTGCTTCCGCCTTACTTCTAAAACCACTATTGCCAGTCTGCCCCGGAATATTGGGTTGGTGAATTCTTAGCTTGTCGTTCACTAGAATATCATACCCCCAGGTATTGTTAGCCGAAGGAATAATATTGTAGTTGTACGTTTCTACTGTTTTCTCTTTTGGATTGGTATTCGCTTGACTCTTGGTCTGCGCCATGGCGGCAGTCCAGCCTAATGTGGCAATGGCAATGACTTTAGCCAGGCCTCTGAGACGTTTTACAATCAAATTCGTCTTCATAGTAGTATTACTTTTTTGTTGACACTTTCACCTCCACATAATAAAAGTAGGAGGCACGTGATCTTCTTACTTGTAAAAATGCGTACAATCTTGCCACTGCTCCTCCACCGAAAAGGGGATTTACGTCTCCCCTGAAAAGGGGATTTATTTTGAGAGAAAATTAAACGGAGTGGCTCTTCCTTTAGTAGTATTGATGCCAGTTTGTTTAATTTCCGCTCTAAATATTGAGAGCTGAAAGCAAGTACCTTTTTTGTTGTCCTTCTGTTACTGATTGGTTCAGCCAATGCTCAATCAAAAAGGGACACTTTGCTGCGGGTATCTGAGTTGCGGGCATTTACTTATTTGGATCCTTACCTTAAAATACACATAGCGGATAGCAACACGGACGAATGGCCTCAATCAAGCCGATATAAGGCAATGCCCAACTATATTGACAGAGCCATTCCCTTAGAAATGGCATTGAAAACGCATTATCTATCTGTAAAACTAATAAACGATAGCAAGGACACTGCCCACTACTTTATCTCTTGCTCACCACAGGAAGACACCCAGCTTCGTACACAAGCTACCCGCAAATCAATTCAGTACTTGCAGATCGTTAACTACCCAGTCGGAAATGATTATTTGCCTTTATACTCATTGACGATTGTACCTGAAGATACTCTTGAAATTCAAACCCGCCTTACGTTGAGTCGTCAGCCTCTAAACTTTGTTTACAATTTCATTATCCCAATCAATCAAACAGATCAGTTTTATCTCTATTGGCAGGGAATCAAATCCTCATCCATTTCAAACCTTATTTTTATCGGTATGCTGCTGATGATGGGGGCATATATCTTTTCGAAATACCTTCAGATTCGAGCACGAGAATATCTATTTTATAGTCTATACATTTTTTTTCTTTTTGCCTTTGCCATCATTAAAGAACTTCAATTAAATTATTCTCCTGTTTTTCTTACCAATGAATTAGTCTATTCCTTTTGCTATCGAGCTATGCAGGTAGCTTCCTACTGCATGTATTTTCTCTTCTTTCAATACTTCCTCAGTACAAAGAAATTTATACCCTTCTTTCACAGACAACTAACAATCCTACTCTGGCTGCTGGTATGTTATTTGGCTGCGGACTTCTTAATGACTGTGGCAGATCGCGGACGGTGGCTTGTATTTCAATACCAACTTTGGGATGTCATCCGCATTGGTCTTATGGGCTATACTTGCTTTGCTGTCATTCATCTCTATCGCCAACGTGAGAAATTACCTAACCCAAAGTTAAGCTTATACATTGTAGCAGGAGCATTTGGGCTAATGCTTTTTTCAGGACTATCCATGATCTTATCTTTAGATCACGGGATCGGAATCAGCTCTTTGCCAGCTCCATTCTCGTTACCCTTCTTTTACTATCAATTTGGAGTTGCCTTGGAACTACTGACTTTTTCATCGGGTCTTGGCTACAAGAATAGATTGGATGAGGTAGAAAAAATAAAAACACAGGAAGCATTGAAGCGGGAAAGTGAACGGTTTGAATTTGAACAATACAAAGCCGCCACGGAAGCACGTGAGGTAGAGCGCAGCCGCATTGCAAAAGATTTACACGATGGAGTTGGTGGTCTACTCTCCGGAGTTCTTTTTTTACTCAGTGGCTTAAGGGAAAAATTGGCCTTGAAAGTCGAGGAGAGTATTTCATTTGATAGGGCTCTCAATCAACTGGGTAATTCCATATACGACCTGCGAAAGGTAGCACATGATTTATTGCCTGATAGTTTAGTGAGGCACGGATTGGTGGCCGCTCTGAAAGATTACTCTCAATCAATAAATGATCTGGGGGTAATTCAAGTAAACTGTCAAGTTGTGGGCAATGAAAGAAGGCTGAGTGCGGAGCGGGAGGGTATTCTCTACCGTATTGTTCAGGAATTGCTCACCAATACCATGCGACATGCTGCTGCAACGGAGGTTTTAGTTCAAATTGTTTATCATGGGCAATCTCTTGCTTTGACCGTAGAGGACAATGGAGTTGGGTTTGATGTAAAGGGGAATTTTAAAAAAGGTATAGGATTGGCCAATATTTATTTCAGGGTTTCAGAACTGAGAGCAAAAATGGACATTAAATCTTCGGACACAAAAGGCACGTCAGTTTACATTGAGATTCCGTTTTTTAAGAAGTAATGAATTTCCTATAAAAAAGGGATTTTTCGGCAACCTTCATGTGTATGAAGTTAAGTCTCTCCCTGAAAAAGGGGATTTTATAACCCGACCATAGAGTTTACAGGTAAGTCTTTTAGTTTTGAATAATGAAGTTACTCTTTTGGTTTGCAGCACTTAGTATAACATCCCTATCTCAGGCGCAGGTCATCTTGAACAGGGATAGTCTTTGGAATGAGGTTCAAAAATCGAATGAAGATACCGTACGTGTAAATCTTTATATTCAACTGGGGCAGCAGTACGAAAACAACAACCCCGACTCAGCTATTTTAGTGTATGAACAAGCGCTGAAGCTCAGCGAAAAGCTGCGGTTTACTTCAGGTATTATTCAGTATTATACAAACGTTACGTATGTGTATAATACCCAGGGTCGGTATGACACATCACTCGTGCTTAATTTAAAATCTATTGCTATTGCGAGAGAATTCGGAAATGAAACACGATTAGCTTCCTGTTTGGCTAACACGGGAGCATCGTATATGGCATTAGGAAATTATCAAATAGCAATAGAATATTATCAGCAAGCCTTGCCTATCCTTGAAAGCAAACGGGACACATTCAGGATACAGGTTCTGTATACGAACCTTGTTTATTTATATACAGAAATTAAGCAGCTCTCAAAAGCGATGGAGTTTGGTGAGCTGTCGCTATCCATAGCTCGACAATCCAATAATCAGCTAAATCAACTGACTGTATTGGTAAATTTAAGTACCGTTTATATCATGTCCGGATTATATGATAAAGCACTTTCTAGTGCCGAAGAATCGCTTTTCCTCGCCCGGAAATTAAATCATAGTGGAGCTGTTGTGGCCAGCCTTTTAAATATGAGCACCGTGCATACGTACCGGGGTGATTATCTTTTTATAAAGAAGTATTATGATGAAGCCTTGCCTATTGCTGAAGCAATAGAAGACCATGAGTCACTTGCGGTTATCCGGAGGGGATTGGGTATTTATTATTTTCATAGACATAATCTGAGCAAAGCCCGGCATTGTGCACAACAATCGTTCGATTTATCGCTTAAGTTTTCTTTTAAAGAACACATGTTAAAAGCTTATCGGTTGCTGGCCGATGTGGAAATTGCTAGCGGGGATTTTAAAAAAGCTGATAGGTATGTGTTGGACTACGACTCGTTACAACAATTGATATTTAATGAAGCTACCGCCAAAAACATCCAGGATGCTGAAACTAAGTATGAAACCGCTGAAAAAACCAAGCAGATTGAAACATTGCAGCAGCAAGCTGTTATCCGCAGCCTTTCGTTAAAGCAAGCCCGGTTGTGGACTTCTATACTTGGGTTGTTATTCGTATCATCAGCGATAATCTTTTATCTAATCCGAAAATCACTCATTCAGCGCAGGGAACTTTTGAAGCAAGAGAATGAACTTAAAGGAATTCGTATCGAAGAATTGGAGAAGGAAAAACAATTAACAGCCTCTAGAGCATTGATTCAAGGAGAAGAGCAGGAGCGCAGCCGCCTTGCAAAAGACCTTCATGATGGGTTGGGCGGATTGTTATCAGGTGTAAAAATTTCTTTATCCAATATGAAAGGTGATATGACAATGACTAATGATAAGCTTCTGATATTTGACCGGTCGCTGGATATGCTTGACAATTCTATTCATGAGCTAAGACGTGTGTCTCACAATATGATGCCGGAATCTTTGATGAAATTTGGATTAGCAACTGCCATTCGCGATTTCTGCGATTCCATCAATGGAATGAAGGTGTTGAAAGTAACATTCCAAAAGGTGGGGGAGGAGAGGAGGATTGACTCCTCTTCTGAAATTATTTTGTACCGCATCGTTCAGGAGCTTTTAAATAATTCGTTAAAGCACTCAGGCGCTCACAGTGCCTTAGTGCAGCTTGCATTTGAATCCAACTCAATGTCCCTGACTGTAGAAGATGACGGTAAAGGTTTTGAAATCGTTGCTTTGGAGGATGCTACCGGCTCCGGCTGGCCCAACATAAAATCAAGAGTAGAGTACCTCAAGGGTAAACTGGATGTCAGTAGTCAGCCTGGTGAAGGTACCTCGGTACACATTCGCTTATTGATATGATGAAAAAACCTATTCGTGTCTTTATCGTGGATGACCATCCAATGGTGATAGAAGGTATGACTTCTATGCTTCAGCAGCAGCCCTCACTTGAGGTCGCAGGCTACGCAATGAATGCTGCCTCTTGCCTTGGCTTTTTTATCAATAATTCAGCGGATGTGGTGTTGATGGATATCAACCTGCCTGATAAAAGTGGAACTGATCTCTGTAAGGATCTGAAAGATAAATTTCCTGACCTTAAAGTTTTGGGCATTAGTAATTTTAATCAAGGAAGTTATGTCAGAGAGATGATGAATCAGGGCGGATCAGGCTATGTCTTAAAAAATGTTTCAAAGGAGGAATTACTGACCGCTATTCACAGTGTGTACAACGGTAAGCAATATTTAAGCCCTGATGCAGGGCAGGCTATGCGCAAGGAAACCGAACGGCAAAAAGAATTGCCATTGATTACAAAACGTGAGAAAGAAGTACTGGTGCTTATTGCTGAGGGGCTCACCAATCCGGCAATAGCCGATAAATTGTTTGTGAGTACGTCCACGGTGGACAGTCACCGTAAAAGTTTATTAGCCAAATTGCAGGTAAAAAACACCGCGGCTTTGATTCGATTTGCCCTGGAAAATAGATTGATCAAATCTACTGATTGATCAATCTATTTTTAGAATATATAGATTCCGTCAGTAGTTTTTATACGAGATTCATTGTCAACGCAAAGCTTTTTCGTGATTGGATAGTACCGGGTCAGTCACGCTGTTAGCTGCCCCACAAATCCCTGATGATCCCAGCTGATTTTGAGGTCAGCGATTTTACCCTGACCATTGAAACGAAAAATAAAAATGTGATCGGAGTCGAAGTCTTTTCCCTTACTTGGCATGCCGGCAAATTCTTTAGCTTGTGTTCCGAAAATCACCACCTGACAGGTGACGGTGTTCGTGATTTCATCGAACACCTGACTCTTTACCGTGTTGTCAAGGTTTGGGAATGAATCCATGATAGCCGACCAAAGGCCTTTACCTACTTCATAAATTTTGCCTTTAAAGGCATCACCTAAAGGTTCGAAGGAAATTGTTCCTTCTTTGTCGCAAAGAGAAAGCATTCGGTCGAGGTCCATGTCCTGATAGGCTGAGAAGAATTCAATGCACGTGCCTTTTTTACTAAGTGCATCAAGGCTCTCGTGTTGCTGTGTAGTGGTGGTTTTCATGGTAAACGAAGTTAAGTTGGAAGTTGTGGTTACTAAATCTTATACTAGTCAACGCGGGAATAAAATTCATCAATTACATAATTAGGATCTCCTTTCCATTCCATAAAACCTTTTTGATGAAGCTTACCGTTTTCAATTGTCATGGAAAATTTAAATGTCTTGCCAACTACATCCGCATCCCAACTGTAGTACTCAACTGTTTCCATATAGACTGATCCTTTGATTGTATATGTGCCTCCCGCTGTTCCGGTAATTTTGTTAGTGTTTTTATCAAAACTTGCCGAGGACCACCTTGTTCCGGTAAATAATTTATGACTTATTTCATTTTCACCTCGCACAACCGTAGGCTCTTTTCCATATTGACTGCTAACTACTTTCCAGGCTCCTTTGATTTGTTTATCTGCAGGCACTTGGGGCTGGGATGAGGCAATTGATAAGATTGCTATACCCAAAAGGTATATCATTTTTTTCATGGCTGATTAACTTTAATGTTATACAAACCTAAGATCAGGATTCATCCCTCACTTGTAAAAATGCGAACGGCCTTTAATCCTTCACAAATCGGGTCATCTCCCTATGATTCTGGTGATATTCTGATGGATTCATTTTATTGAATTCCTTAAATTCCTTTGCTAAATGGGATTGATCGTGAAAACCATTTTCAAACACAACATCTTGCCAGTCAATTTTTTCATTATGTGCTATTTTATTGGACAAGAGTCCAAATCGCTTGATCCGCGCATAGAACTTTGGAGAGACGCCAACTTTTTCAAGAAACTGTTTCTCCAGGTACCTTCGACTGATCTTAAAATGGGCAGCTACTTCATCAACAGAAATGATACCCTTATGCAGGTTAATATAGTCAACGGCCTCATCGATAATGGACAATTTCTTCTTGCCTTCCTCCAGATAACGTAGGGCAAACTTCTCCAGAATTTCAGTTCTATTTACATCTGAAATTCCTTTTTTGATATCTGATAATAGTTGGTGAGAGCTTGAACCAAGCAATAGTTCCAGTGGCATGCGTCCGTTCACAAGCGTTGACATTCGTATGTTAAAGAAATTATGAATTGCAGCTGGTTTGAATACAATCCCTGCCATTCCTATCTTTCCTTTTAGTACGCGATGATAGTTTGATGTGAACAGGCCGCAGATAAATGCCTCAGGCACAAGGCTAACTTCGGTGGAATTTTGATAGGCCCACGTAGGATCACTATAGTTGACCACGATAGCCCCAAAGCAGTTGGGGGGACTTTGCACATCTAGTCTTTCTTTAGCTTCGCCCTCCCAGATAAAATAGCATTCTATAAACGGCTCCAATTCTATGGCAACAGGGTACTTCTGATAGCGCATTAGATTTGACTGAATTAGAGATTAAATCTAGAAAAAAAGTTACTAAGATGGAATTTCTGATCAGCACAACTTTAGAGAGTACTGCTTTCGAAACTTCAGTGACTCTACTATAATCATCGGGACAATGCAAGACACCCCCGATCCGTAAGCCTGTGAGAATTTGATTACTTTAAATAAAGAGCAAAAAACTTTTCAATTTCTTCTTTTGAAGGTTGGGTTGATGGACGAACAAGGCGAAAGCCGACAAACATTCCATCTGTAAGCCACCATTTGCTTTTCGGAATCTGTGGGTCACGTTGATTCCACTTTGCATCGGAGGCCAGGCGGTTTGCGCACCGTAGCTCTTTGCCTTCATCCTGATAGGAGCCACCCCTGACTGTTTTGGGATATTTGGTGGCAGGCGCAGATAGGGGATCGCGTTCGGAAATTTTTTCATAGTAAGCTGGATCATATTGATCCATGGTCCACTCGCTCAAATTCCCGAGCATATCATATAAGCCCCAGGCATTGGGCTTCAATTGTCCCACATGGTGAAATTTGCCACTACTGTTTTCTTTGAAGTAGCCATACTCCTTCAGATTATTCTCACCCTTTTTCAAAGGATTTGCAGTTGCCCCCGCTCTGCAGGCATACTCCCACTCGGCTTCTGTCGGCAAGCGAAAAAAAATGTCAGTCTTGGTGTAAAGCCATTTGCAATACATCAACGCGGCAGCGTGACTCATACTGTTGACAGGATGTTTACCATCGCGACCCATACCCCATGTGAGGTCAATGTATTGTGGCGTAGCGCGCGTAACGCCATCGAGATTTTTTGTCTGAGGTAGCGTAACATCTTTGAAATATAAATCCCACTCCGCGAAGGTTACTTCTTTTATGCCCATCCAGAATGAGGAAATGGTGATAGGTTTTTGCGGGCCCTCGTCTGTGCCTCTGCCTTTTTCTGTTGGCGCGCTTCCCATGGTAAATTTTCCTGCCGGGATGGCTGCCATTTTAAATGTGATGGTAGTACCTGGTATGTCTTGTTCATATGTATTCACTTCTTGAGAATACGCATAGTGAATCATTGTACTAACAATAAGCAGGACAATTGCTTTCATGCTAAGTGCTTACTTTATCTTTTTCAATAATGCCATGTAGAATCCATCAAATCCTTCGGACGGCAGCGTTCTCTGCTCTTTAATAAACTCAAACTTACCATCTTGAAGGGTTATGAATTTTTTTACTTGTTCCTCATTTTCAGAGGGTAATAAACTGCAGGTGGAGTATACCATCAGGCCACCCGGTTTCAGCATGCCGGTATAATCTGCTAGAATCTTTTGCTGGAGTAATTTTACTTTTTCAATGAACTCTTCGGAGAGTTTCCACTTTGCGTCAGGATTTCTTTTCAGCACGCCCAACCCCGAACATGGCACATCAAGTAACAATCGATCCGCTGTATTTTCTAATCGTTTGATCACTTTGGAAGAATCAATAACTCTTGCTTCAATATTTCCGGCTCCTGCTCTTCGTGCGCGTTTTTTCAACTCTTCTAATTTCCATTCTTCGGTATCTAGGGCAATGATTCTCCCTTTGTTGTTAAGCAGTGCGGCAAGATGAAGCGTCTTTCCACCAGCACCAGCACAAGCATCTACTACTCGCATGCCGGGTTCAAGCTGAAGAAAGGGCGCAATGAGTTGTGAAGCGGCATCCTGAACTTCAAAAAATCCATCTTTAAATTGCTGACGAGTAAAAATATTTTGACGCTGTTCAAGAATCAGCGCGTCCGGAAATTTCTCCGGAGATTCTGTAATGATGTTTTCCTCTTCTTTTAATTGCTTTCTTAATTCTGCCCTGGTAATTTTTAACGTGTTTACCCGAAGCACTACCGGAGCCGGATCATTCAATGCATGCAGTTCCTGCTCCCATGCATCACCTAATTCTTTTTCGCCTAAGAGGTCAAGCCAGTCGGGAATTGATTCCCTGATTTTTCTTACCGATTCAATTTCATCGTAGTTCGTCTGGAATTTTCTGTGATCAAGATTTTTGAATTCATCCCAGTTGGGTAGATTAACCTTGTTCCAGATACACCATGCCCCCAATAATTTCCAAAAGTCATGTTCTTCGGCTTCGGTAAGGTGAGTGAACAACCTGTGCCAACGCACAATGTCATACGTAGTTTCAGCAATGAATCTCCTGTCGCGTGCGCCCCATTTCGGATTTTGCTTTAGCGTTTTTTCAATAACCTTATCGGCATACTTATTTTCAACAAAAATTAATTCCAGCCCTTGAACGACCGCTTCACAGAGATTATGGTATAATTTCAATGTTCGTGTAATTTGTCTGAAAATTAGAATAATGTTTCCTAACTTCATCAGTCATTTACATATCTCTTTGAAGAGATTATGCCCGGTCTTTTTTTAACCTTAGCCAACTACCTATGAAACGCAGAGATTTTATTTCAAAGACCTTAGCAACAGCAGGTTCTGCTTTTGTGTTTGGTCATGCAGCCGCTCAGCCCCCCACTCCGCAAAGAGCAATTGCTCAGGTTCCATTTAGAATGAACTATGCGCCACACGATGGAATGTTTAGAAATCATGCTGGAGAAAACTTTATCGATCAGATTAAGTACATGGAGGATCAGGGTTTTCGGGCAGTTGAAGACAATGGTCTGTTGGAGCGGTCTGTAGCTGAGCAGGAAAAGATAGGCAAGACACTTGCAGACTTAGGTATGACCATGGGTGTGTTTGTGGTTGAAGGAGGCGATAACTGGAAGACTTCTTTAACTACGGGTAAGAAGGAATTCAAAGACAATTTTGTAAAGACATGCAAGAAGTGCGTAGAAGCATCAAAGCGTGTGAATGCCAAATGGATGACCGTAGTGCCCGGCTTTTATGAACGAACTATTCCCATCGGCATACAAACGGCTAATGTTGTTGATGCTTTGCGAAGGGGAGCAGAAATATTCGAACCACATGGTTTGATTATGGTGTTGGAGCCCTTGAGTGATACTCCGGAGCTTTTTCTTCGCCACTCTGATCAAACTTACGAGATCTGTAAATCGGTTAATAGCCCATCCTGCAAAATCTTGTTTGACATTTATCACATGCAACGAAACGAAGGCAACCTTATCAACAACATCAATGCCTGTTGGGATGAGATTGCCTACATACAGATTGGCGACAATCCGGGTCGTAATGAGCCCACCTCTGGTGAAATCAATTACAAGAACATATTCAAAACACTTTACGAAAAAGGGTATAAGGGTGTGCTTGGTATGGAACACGGAAACGCTAAGAAAGGTAAAGAGGGAGAGCTTGCATTGATCAGGGCCTATCGCGAGAGTGATAGTTTTTAAATTGGATCGGCAAAAACTTATTTCAGTGGTTGAGCATAGCAAGAGCTGGATGCGTGAGAATTTGGTAAATTTGGAGTTAAAATTGCTTCAATCTGGCATTCATAACATCACTTGAAAAAAGCAACATTATGAAATGGATATTTTTCACCGCACTTGGAATAGGAATCCTTTTTAGCCGCTCGCTTGTAGCTCAGGATGACTGGTTATCAAAATCATTGATAAAAGGTATGGGCGACTCTGGCGCGCAAAAGAAAGCAAAGCTGGATTCTATTGATTTTCAATTCACTATCTCTATCAATCAGAATGCAGGATTCTTTGATGTGGAAAACAAAGGAGAGGGTGGTGCGCGGTTCCTCTATTCAATGAAGGATCGGAATGATAAAACAGCGTCAGAGATAGCACGTGATACCTTGGACTTTGCCCTAGGGCTGTATAATATGCGGATGTATAAGCTGGCAGAGAGCTCTTTTCTTGATGCTAAGAATTTCATGGAGAGTAACGGATTAACAAATGACATCAGTTACCTACGGTGTATTTCAAATATGGCTGTTGTTTATCTCGTACAGGGAAGGACGGTAGAGGCGGAGCAGTTTATAAGTTATGCTCTGGAAGAAAGTAAAAACGTACTTGGCCCCAATAGCGCAGCGTATGCGGCCAACCTTAACAGTCGCGCCAAGCTCGATCAGTTTCTTGGTAAGTATAATGAAGCTGAGAAATACTTTGATGAAAGCAGCTCGCTGGTTAAGAAAGTATTTGGGCCGAATACCATGCAAGATGCTATCTTATTAAATAACAAAGCCATGTTGTATCAGGCGATTGGTCGCTACGATGACGCGGTGACCTTGATGAAGCAGGCTATTGCGTCATCTGAAGCAGCTCCCAAGAAAGCATTGCAGGGGAAAAAATCATTTGATAACCGAAAGTTTCAGTCCAATCTTGCCTTGATGTTACAGCTTTCGGGAAAACTTCCGGAGGCGGAGACAACTTTTTTAGGCATTAAGAAGATTTTTGAAAACAGAGGTCAAACCAACAATCCAGAGTATGCTAGTCTGCTCAACCAACTTTCTACACTTTATATTCAAATGGGTAAGGTGGATCAGGTGGAAGAGTTGTTGAAAAAATCTTCAGCCGTTTACAAGAAAAAATTTACAGAAGAGAATCCCTCCTTTGCGAAAGTTCAGAATGACCTGGGTAATTTTTACCGGGTGCAAGGTAGAATGGCTGAGGCGGAGACGATCTTAGTAAAGGCAAAAGACATTCAGCAACGCACATTGGGCGAGAATCATCCTGACTATGTTAAGTCTGTGGAGGATGTTGGTATTTTGTATTGGAAAAAAGGAGAACCGGACAAGGCCAAGCCCTTTTTAAGTGAAGCTGCGAACAAATCACTTGACTTTATCGATCGCTATTTCCCTCCAATGAGCGAAGCGGAGAAAGCAAAATACTGGGATGTGCTCCAACCTCGCTTTCAACGGTTTTATAATTATGCTATTGAAGCAAGCGCAACCAATCCGGATATCGTAAAAGAAATCTATGATTACCAAATAGCAACCAAAGCGCTTTTATTGAATTCTACGAATAAGATCAAGAAGGCTATTTTAGCGAGCGGTGATAAGGCACTGATCGGTGATTACATCAACTGGATCAGTCAGAAAGAAGTACTCGCCCGCTACTATGCCCTTTCAAAAGATGAACTGGCGCAGCAGAAAATAGATTTAGTTTCCCTCGAGCGAACTGCTAATAATTTGGAAAAGTCACTTTCTCAGCGTTCAAAGGACTTTAGTCAAGGGTATGAAGCGGAGAAAATCAACTATGCAAAGGTTGCTAATCTGCTGGGCGATACGGAAGCGATTGTGGAAATAATTCGTATCCGCAACTATGACAAGGATTTTACAGATGACTCAAAGTATGCAGCCATTATAGTTACCAAAGGCGCTGCTCTTCCTAAGTTAATTATTCTTGACAATGGTGTTCAGTTAGACACACGCTACGCAAAATTCTATAAGAACTCCATCATGCAGAAATCTGAGGATGCCTATTCCTATGATCAATATTGGGCGCGACTGGAGCCTGCTCTGGCCGGAAAGAAGATACTGTATGTATCTCCGGATGGAGTTTATAACCAGCTGAACATTAACACACTCAAAAAGCCGGGTGCTGGTTACGTGCTCAATAACTATGACGTTACCATTATTGGTAACTCGAAAGACCTGATGGCCATCAAAGCAAGAAAAGGAAGCGTGTCAAAGAAGGACGCATTCTTAGTTGGCTTTCCGGATTATGGTGGCAATGCCGTTGCTCTTCCTGGCACCAAAGCCGAAATGGATGGCATTAATAAAATTCTCAAGACAGCTGCTTACAAGACTACTTCCTATCAGCAGAAGGAGGCCTCCGAAAAAAACATAAAAACGTTGGCAGGCCCCTCACTACTTCACATTGCTACACACGGATATTTTTTAGCGGATGCGGATGTAAGTACTGGTAGTGCAATGGGTGTTGATGCAGATAACGCAAAAAATAATCCACTGCTTCGCTCGGGGCTGATTCTGGCAGGAGTACAAAGTCAGGCGCAACAAAATAATGCAGCTCCTGATTTGGAAAGTAATGACAACGGCATACTTACAGCGTACGAAGCAATGAATCTGAATCTGGAGGGAACAGACCTAATTGTACTCAGTGCCTGCGAAACGGGATTGGGTGAGCTGAAAGCAGGTGAAGGTGTGTATGGCTTGCAGCGGGCGTTTATGGTAGCAGGCGCCAATGCGCTCATTATGAGTTTATGGAAAGTTGACGATGAAGCCACTCAGTTTCTGATGACCAATTTCTACACCAATTGGGTAAAGACAGGAAGCAAGCAAAAAGCATTTAAGCAGGCTCAACTGCAATTAATGACGAAGTATAAGGAGCCTTATTATTGGGGAGCATTTGTGATGATGGGGCAGTAGTAAGTGTTCCTATGAATACGGGCGAAACTAATTTGTCTCACATGCTGAAAACCCTGTCTCCGGAGTTAAACCCCGGTGAGTATATTTTTCATAGCACCAATTCCCCATCTCAGTTTGATCAGCATGAAATCATTGGCCTCTTTAAAGAAAAGGAAGGCGTCACGGTAATCATCTCAAAGGAACTTGCCGATCGAAAGAAGATTCCCTACGCGTTTGTGGCGTCATGGATTACGTTAACTATTCATTCGTCATTAGATGCGGTAGGTCTTACAGCTGCTTTTTCAAATGCGCTCGCCAAAGAGCATATCAGTGCCAATGTTATAGCTGGTTACTATCATGATCACATCTTTGTAGCGAAGAGCGATGCAGACAAGGCGATGAAGGCTTTAATTCAACTTACCAAAACTTCGTGAAATGGTTAATGCTTCGGTTACTACTTGCAACTTGGGCATTCCCAATCCTTATCGAGATCTATCACCGTTACTATTGACAAGTGCCTTTGCTTTGGCGCAACAATGATGCGCACATGTTGGTTGTCTTTTGATGTATAACCTTCCAGTGCATAGGTTGGGCCTTTGGGTGCGTCTAACTCACTTTTGTTATAATTCACCTCTGCTTTACTCACAATCTCCTTCACTTCTTTTTGGGTGATGTGACGGCAATCCATTCGGCAACGTGCGTGCTTGGTAAAAAAATATTCCGCTTCAGGGTCACGGAAATAATCCAGGCTGCTTTCATTGCCAGTGATGGGTTTGCCGCTGCTTGACTCTTGCTGATTGCCTGGTCCATCTCCCTCAACGTGTTGTTCGCGGTATCGCATAAAGAGAGCGACACCCAACAGGACGAGCAGAAATAAATAAGGAATTGCCTTTTTCACTTTTGTGAAATAAGCGAAATTATGCAATACCCGCTAATATTGATCGAGCATATATTTAATAACGTCCGTAGTAGTTACAATCCCCACAAGTTTGGAATGATCATGTTCATCTACCACAGGCAATGCATGAAATTCTTCAATGGCCAGAATTTCGGCCACCTCGCGAATGCTGTCAGATGCCTTTACCACGCGGGGCTTGTGCGACATCACCTGACCGATCGTTAACATTTCAAACACCGCCTCGTCTGCCTGCTCTTGTCCTGCAAATAGGCTACTGAAGGTAAGTCGGTTCAAATCGGTTTTACTAACTATCCCTACCAGTTGCTTACCCTCAACGACCGGAACATGCCTGAATCCTTGAGAGCGGATAAGGTCTCTGACACTGGCCAGCGAATCTTCCAGTTGAACTGTTTGGGCATTTTTTGTCATAATGGTACTGACGGGCTCTCTCTTTTTCATAATGGATAATGTTTAAGTCTTAGTTGGTTTGAAAATTTGATACTCAATAGTAGAGCACAAACCAGCCTGTCGCCATGACCTAATGCATAGCCAGAGATGATTTATATCATTCCTTGTTTCTTGGAGGAATTGTCAATCAATTCTGTTTATGTGTCTTCACGAAATTATCCAGCCAGTAGATCATACCTGTGGCAATGACCATGCTGCCGATGACAACATAGCCGAGTAGATCATAACGCTCTAGAAGACCTGAGGGCGCCTGTATGACGATAAGTCCTGCAACAAAAGATGCAACGCCTCCCGAAATTTGTTGAATTGAGGAATTGATACTCATAAACGCGCCTCGGTCGGGTAGCGAGGGAATGGCAGAAATTAAGGTAGAAGAAGAAATCATGCGTGCATTGATGCCTGCAAAAAGAATAACGTTTAATACCATGCAGATCCAAAGTGGTGTCACGCCTAGTCTTGTGTAAATGGCCACCATAATAATGCTGACAACAGAGCCAATGGCAAAGAGCTGAAACCGCCCCATGGTATCGCTCAACTTACCAATGAGTGGACCTAAAGCAATACCAAAAATTCCCGTGACTAAATAAAGTAAGGGTAGCTGATCGATGGTAAGACCTAGATTGTTGGTGCTAAATGCGCTACCGAAGGGCATCAGCATAAAACCTCCGGTGGCAAGGAGAATCGTACTGACAAAGGCGCGTAGATAAAGTGAATTAGAAAGATTATTGGAAAGGTGTCGAAAAGCGTTTTGTTTTCCCGCGACCATAAGATGATCGGTAACCGGTTTCATATAAATGAGGATAACGATACCCACCAAGGTTCCGAAGATCACAATCATCCAAAAGGGAGCATGCCATTCAAATTGATTGGCCAGCATAAGACCGATGGGTAGGCCCAGTACCTGACTTGCTCCAAAGGCAACTTGCACAAAGCCCATTACGCGTCCGCGCACTTCAAGTTTAAACAAATCGGTGATGATAGCGAATGTTACAGAGCCAATCACCCCTCCAAAGATTCCCGTAATAATACGGGCGGCTAATAGCAACTCATAGGTAGGAGCGACAGCGCATAAAAGTGTGCCGATAAGAAAGCCAGCAAAGAAGAATAAAAGGAATTTTTTACGATCAAACTTATCAGCGAAGCCAGCAGCCAGTAAGCCAGAAGCACCTGCACTAAAGGCGTACGCAGAAACAACCAATCCAAATTGGGCCGGTGTAATCTTCAAGGTGGGAATGAGTATGGCGCCCAAGGGTGAGAGCACCATGAAATCCAGAATGATGATGAACTGAAGGGTGGCCAACAGGGCAATGATGAGAACCTGATAGGGTGTGAAGACGCGTTCTTTGGAAGAAGTCATTAGCGGTTACGTGAAATAAGCCGCTAATGAACTACTCTTTGAGGGAATTACAAAGGGAAGTTTATGTGATTAGGTATTCAGTGCAATGTAAATCAATCCTTGCGAGCAAGGATATCTTCCAGACTGTAAAATACCTTTAATCCACGTTCCTGTGCAATTCGTACATCCTGATCAGCACCTTTTGATTCACCCTCAAGCCTTAATACAGCATCACATCTGGTGAGCAATCGTTCAGCTACCGGGTAGGCTATTTCTAAATAAGCTGCATCACCAGGCTTTTTAGATCCTGCCTCACGCAAAAGAGGAAGGGCAACCCATTCTCCAATCATTGGGATATGACCAGCCCGAAACAACGGCAATGAAACAGCTTCAAGCTTTCTTAAATTCTGTTCCATCAATTCCGGATTGTCGTTGGTGCCACTGCGATAGGGTCCTGCAATAAGTATGAACATGATTTTTTAAAATTGTTTGATGCAAAGCAACAAACAAGGGCCTGAAAAATGATTAAGGTAGATTAAGAAAGTTGATCTATTTACTTTTTTTTCGAATAACACTCAAAAACTCGGGTGTGATCCCTAGATAAGAAGCAATCTGTTTTAATGGAACGTGCTGCACCACCAGTGGGTATTTGACTAAAAAACTTTTGTAGCGCTCTTCTGCAGGTTTTGACAAATTTTCAATGATGCGCAGTTGCTCCCTAACGTAGGCATTTTGCATGATGATACGGAAAAACCGCTCAAACTTCGGAACCTGTTGATAAAGCTTTTCAAGATCTACTTTTTGCAATTGCAAAATCACACTGTCTTCCAGGGCATCCACGGTTAGCATCGAAGGTTTTCCTGATGTAAAGCTATACATATCCGTTACCCACCAGTCGGACAGGGCAAACATAATAATGTTTTGGTTGCCTTCTTTATCGCGGTAGTAAGCGCGCAAAGCGCCCTGTTGCACATAGTTTATTATGGTGCAGTGTTGTCCTTCTTGCAAAAGAACTTCTTTTCTTCGTACTTCTTTTACAGAAAGCAGGGAAAGAAAATAGTCCGATTCACTCTTTTCAAGCTGAATATGTTTGGCAACATGTTGAAGAAGGGACGAGTAATCCATAGGCGAAAAATGTTTTTAAAAGGACTAAGACCTCATGATAAATTTTTGTACTATTTCATAAGGGAAGATTATATAAGAGACATCGCAAAAATTAGTTTCGCACGACATCAAAGAAAGCACTATCACTTGCAAAAGCCGAAAAAAGTCCAAAGGCATTATTGACATTAGAAGGTGGTTCATTGAGGTCCCTTGAGTCTTGTGTTTGATTTTCGAATAAATCGGCATACTCTTTATTAACACGATACACTTTGACACGGTACCTACCGTAGGTTTCAAGGCTGAGCCCTACTATGGTATACGAGTTGTTTCGATTGGGAGCCGACACAAAACGAAAAGTTCGAAACAAACCAACAACGGTGGTTGGAAAATTAGAGGGAAAGATTGGATCAAACTTGTCGAGGCTTTCTACGGCAATGAAATGCAAATCATTTTCTGAATTGTCCCAGGTTACCGTCAAACGTGCATTGGCAAACAGCGCCACAAGCTGATCTCGCGTTGAAAAATTTAATTGGAGTTGAGGGATATTTATTTTTGTGTCGGACAGCACTAATCCTTTGGTAGGTTGCGGAACTACTGTTGTGGCCATTGCAGTTCTGCTTTTATTGACTACCGTAATTTCGAAAAAATCATTAGGTTTTACTTGTAGACTATTTCCCGGATAGAAATAAGTTTTCGATGCATTATCAAACTGCAAAAAATACTCCTGACTTTCTTTTTTCAAAATAACAGTGGCATCCTCAATGGCTGGCGCAATGGTATCACTACTTTCAACAGGAAGGATTTCATTTATTTTTATGTTTCGTATGCTTTCATTGGAATAAAGGTAGGCTTCCATTACAAAATTATCTTTTGTCTTCACTTCTTCAGAGCATTGCAGGCAGGAGATACCAGCAAGTATGATCAATAGTATAATTTGCCGTTTCATGCGCTAAAAGTCAATCGCCAGTGTAAAATTAGGAGTAAAACCGAGATACGTTACCGTAGTAGTCACAGCGGGTTTCTGAGAGAAATCATATTCATAGTACCAGATATTTGTTCGGTTGTAAAGGTTAAAGAATGATAAGCCCAGGTCTCCTTTAATTTTACCTGCTTCATCAACTGTAAACTTGCGATGGATGGAGAGATCAAGCCTGTGATAAGGAGAAATCCTTGATCCATTCTTAGTTCCTACTCCGATGTAGTTTAGGTTCCTTCCGTCCAATAATGATAAAGAATATTGGCCCGCTGGCTCAGAGAAAGGTTTGCCGGAGCCAAGAAGGAATGTCGAAGAAAAATTCCAGGCACCACGGGAATAGTTTTGAACGATTTTTAATTCATGCAGTTGATCATTTATCGCTGGAAATTCTTGTCCGTCATTAAAATCAGGGAATGTGTTGCGGACTCTTCCCAACGTATAGGATATCCATCCTGTATAGTTTCCTTTTTTTCGCTGGATTAAAAAATCAAGCCCTTCAGCATACCCATTGCCGGTGAAGAACAATTGAGTTGCGCTATTGATTGCGGCTCCCGTGCGAAACCGCAGCGAAAACTCCGAGAGGTTCTGGATATTTTTTCGATAGGCCTCTACATCAAATAACCAGCCGTTTGTCTCGTGGCTAACTCCTACTATATAATGTTGAGAACTGCTTGGCTTTACCTGCTCGCCATCTGCCATCAACCAAAAATCACGCGATCCCTCTGTTAGGTTTTCGTTAATAATCCGATTGACAAACTGGTAATAACTTCCATAGGCACTCTTTACTTTGATCTGAGGCGTAAGTTGGTAGGCGAGTGAAAGTCGCGGTTCATAAAGATATTGCTGCGTCAGTTCGTAATAAGAGGCGCGCAGCCCCGCTATGACCGATAGTTTTTTATTTAATTGCCACTGATCGGACACATAGGCAGAAGCGTATTTCCCCTTCTGGCTTTTTTCTAAAATTAGAATTGTATCGTTGCGAAGATTTTGATAGGTGATATCGGATTGAGTTAACGAAACTCCCATTTCTATTTTATGATCGGTTGATGCAAGCCACTCGGCATCCCATCGTGCAGTGAGATCCCTTACTTTATTTCTTTCTTGTGTAGTTTGCCGTACGGAAAAGACAACCGAATCCTGCGCTGGAATTTCCAATTTAAGTGAACCATCGCGGTCATAGTTGCTGAAATACTCAGAAGCGGCAAGCAATGTGTTTGAATAAAATCTGTTATTCCACTGCCTTGACCATTTGCCGGAGATTCCCGTGTTTCCCCAATCTGTTTTTTCTGAAACAACAGCGTTAAAGAGTCGGTCATTTTGGCCAGCGATCAATGGCCGCGAGTATTTACGAGATTCATCCAAATAATCTTGTCCATTATAGAGGCTAACGGTAACAACATCTTTATCGGAAGGGCGAATGGAAAGCTTTGAGTTCCAATCATAGAAATAGAAATTGGGTTGCGGAGCTACAATGGATGTGTTCTGAAGGGAATTATTGTTGATGCCGGAAAAACTATCGTCTTGGAAAAAGTTTTTTGAGATATTTTGAAACGCTTTGCTTTGCAGAACATCCGTGAATGACCTTCTGCCAGCGAGGAGAAGGGATACTTTCTTTGAAATTGGCATTTCGAAATGACCATTAATGCTTAGCAGGTTCAGTCCAACTCCTCCCTTGATCTTTTCAAAACTACCTGTCTTGCCCGTCATGTCTACCACACTTGAGAGCCGACCTCCATATTTTGCGGAGAAGCCTCCTTTGAAAAGCTGTACATCCTTTATCGCATTGGAGTTAAAGGCGCTAAAAAATCCAAAGAAATGATCGACCTTATAGACAGTCATTCCATCCAATAAAACGAGGTTCTGATCTGGTGTTCCCCCACGTACAAATAATCCTGAAGAACTTTCGTTTGTGCCACCAACGCCCGGTAGGAGTTGCAGTGAGCGGAAGATATCTACTTCACCAATGGTAGGCAGCAAGGCAATTTGTTTTGTTGAGAGCGTAGCCTGACTTATGCCACTGGTAACGTTAATGAACTGGAAAGCATCTGCCTTGATCTCAACCGCAGATAGCGTGGCAACAGATGGCTCGAGCTCGATCAGAAGTTTTCCCGCACCAAGTATTTCAGCAGACAATTTTATCTCCCTTGTATTGTATCCAATATAGCTGATCAACAGACTGCAGGTGTCGGATGGAAGGTTCAGTAACGTGAAATAGCCATCTGTATTGGTTGTAGTTCCCTTGCCTGAGGTCTTTTGAATGATGCTGGCGAAAGGAAGTGATTCATTGGTTTTAACTTCCACTACTTTACCTGTCAGCATAAATTGCGCGAACATACTGTGAGAGAAAAGGAAAAAGAGAGGGCAAAGAAGTTTCATTCAGTAGCAATAAAGATAATTTATTGTTTTCAATTGGGGACCGCTTTCGATTACATACTGCAATCCTAAGCTCTCGGAATCAATAAATAAAAACAGTAAATTGTGGGTGTAAAGTCGCAAAGTGTATGAAGAAACTTATAATACTGTCATTTTTTGTAGTTACTGCCTTTCTGGGATTAGTTGCGTTTACGATCGGAGGGGGTGAGCCTGTGAAACTTGTTGCCGAGACCAATCACTCCACAATTCAATTTTCAGTGCCAATTTCAAATGGAATCACAAGAATCACCGGTAAATTCAATGAGTTTACCATTGATGTCGAGCTTGTTGATAATGACATTACAAAATCGAAAATCGCAGCCGTCATTAAAGTAAATAGTATCAATACAGGAATCCCTTCCCGTGACGAAGATCTTAAGACTGCTGATTTTTTTGATGCTACAAAATTTCCGGAAATCACATTCAGTAGCAACAAAATAGTTAAGACAGGAAATGGTTATGTAGCTACTGGCCAGTTTCAAATGCATGGAGTTACCAAACAGATTGATCTGCCCTTTACCATCACCGGACAAAGCGGAGACGGTGTAATTGGTTTTACATCGCGCAGTTCTCTTAAAAGAAGCGACTATAATGTAGGAACAGATTTCAAGCATACCAGCGAGGATAATTTTATTGCCAATGAAATTGGGGTAGAGATTGATTTTTGGACCAAGAAACCAAAAGAGAAGAAGTAAAAAGCGCAGCTCGAGGCTAACCTACTGATAATTATTTCCGTTAACGGACTAGTTATTAACCCCTGCGATCATGGCCTTAAATTTCAAATTCAAAAAGAAAAACACCGAGTTAAAATCCAAATCATTTATTCGGGAGTGGTCTGACGCTATTCTTTTTGCTGTGGTTGCCGCCACCCTTATTCGATGGACCACGGTTGAAGCTTTTGTTGTACCAACGTCATCCATGGAGAATACAGTCTTGGTTGGCGATTACCTATTCGTTAGTAAGTTCCACTACGGCACGCGCACTGTGCGTACACCGTTGCAAATTCCTCTTACCCATCAGAAGATTTGGGGAACGGAAATTCCTTCTTTTTTACCATGGATTGAGTTACCGTATTATCGACTTCCAGGCATAAGCGAAGTAAAGCGCGGAGATGTAGTTGTCTTCAATGTTCCTCCCGCCAGCATGAACAAAGGAGTTGAATACCCAGTTGATCTGAAGACGTATTATGTGAAACGTTGCGTGGCCCTTGCGGGGGATAAGATGGAGATAAAGAATGGAAGGATTTTTATTAATAGCGAGCCACAGGCGTTGCCCTTGCATGCGAAATTCAGTTATCTCATTGAGGCTAAGGACGAGATTAATAAACGAAATCTTGTGGCATTAGGCCTGGATTCTGAAGATTATTATTATCTGGGCAGATCGCCTAATGGTATGGCAATTTACCGCATGCTGCTTACACGTGAGTCGGTTGATGAGATAAAAGCACTGCCTTACATCAACTCTATTCAGGCAGACTATACCAGGAGCGAGGGCCCGGATGATGGAATATTTCCAAAGGCTAAGTCGGATACGTGGAACGGAGATAACTATGGCCCAATTGTAGTGCCGAAGAAAGGAATGGAGATAAGTATTAACGACTCTACACTGACATTTTATAGAGAGCTGTTATCTCGGTATGAAGGGCATAAGGATATCGTGATTGAAGGGGGTAAGATGATAGTGAATGGGCAGAAACTTGAGAAGTATACGTTTAAGCAGGATTATTACTTTATGATGGGCGACAATCGCCACAACTCCCTCGACTCTCGCTATTGGGGTTTTGTTCCCGAAGATCACATTACGGGCAAGCCATTGTTCATCTGGATGTCATTAGATCAGGAAGCCGACCTTCTCAATAAGGTCAGATGGAGCAGAATTTTTAGCATGATTAAGTAAAGAATGAGAAGTGACAGGTTTAATCAATTGAAGCAGTCACTTCGAGCAAAGGGATAATTCCCTCCAAAGACTTTTAAGTTCAAAAAAATAGTCCCATTTTTGGTTCAGTGGAGTTCAGCTACATCATGTAGCGCTGTTGATTTCCAACATTAGGGAAGAAATTGGGAAATCGATGTGCCTCTTGCCCCGCACCCGCGGTGCATGCCCTAATAAGAATGTTTAATTAAACATCTTATTAGCGTGTAATGAAATCAGAAAAATCAATTGTTAAATGCGACCTCCTAAGTCCCAGGAAGCAACATGATATTCTATTAATAAAAATCTAATAACCAACGACTATCCGCCATGAACCTTCGCATCTTTGAACTCGAACGTTTTCAATCGCTTTATGAAAACACTGTTCCGTATAACCTAACCGAAAGTGGATTTCATCCTTTCACGCTAAAGGAACTTCTCACGGCTGATGAAATCGAATTGCTGACCAATACTGTTTTGGGCTATGGCCAAACGAATGGTTCTATCCCATTGCGGAAACGAATAGCTGCTTTATATCCAGGATATAACGAGGATAATGTGCTTGTTACCAACGGATCTTCTGAGGCTAATTTTGTGGCATGCCATTCCTTATTAAAGAAAGGTGACGAAGTGGTCATTATGGTACCGAACTACATGCAGATTTGGGGAATTGTGGAAGAGATGGGCTGCACGCCAAAAGCATTCCACCTGCGCGAAGAAAAAAACTGGGGCGTTGACTTGGACGAGTTGCGAAGCCAGGTAACATCCAAAACGAAAATGATTGCCATATGTAATCCAAACAATCCAACTGGCTATATATTGACGAGTGCAGAGATGAAAGAGATCGTGCGCCTGGCGGAAAGTGTTGGAGCATGGATCATGGCGGATGAAATTTATCGAGGGGCAGAGTTGAGCGGAATAGAAACGCCAAGTTTTGTGGGCATGTATGATAAAGTGATTGTGAATGGAGGTTTGTCCAAAGCTTACGCATTACCCGGTTTACGATTGGGTTGGCTGGCGGGAGATACGCAAACGATTGCCAATTCATGGGCTTATCATGATTACACTTCCATTACAGCTGGGATCTTAAGCCATGAGGTGGGAGAGATCGCCTTGCGGCCTGCTATGCGCGAACGGATATTTGCGCGTAATCGCGCCATGTTGAAAGAGAACTTAAGCGCGTTGCAAGAATGGGTTAAGACTTACCAACATATTATCAGGTTTGTTCCCCCCCAGGGTGGTGGCATGGCTTTCATGCATTATTCATTGGATATTAAATCCACAGACTTGTCGGATTGGCTCAGAAAAGAAAAAGGTATTTTTATCGTTGCCGGAGATTGGTATGGGATGGACAAATACATCCGTATTGGAATCGGTGCAGAGAAGGAATATTTACTAAACGGAATGACTATCTTAACGAAAGCGTTACAAGAGCGATTTGGTGTTTAATTAATGACGTATTGATAGATCATTTCAGAAACGGTAGCCATTGCCTCGTTGGCGATAGCTTCTTCTTTGAATCCTTTTGATAAAAACACCAAGACGTACTTTCTTCCATCCGGCAGGTAAACAATTCCGGAGTCGTGATGAACACTGGTGATAGAACCTGTCTTGTGAGCTACCCTCACGTCTTTAGGAAGTTTGGCGGGAATAATTTCGTTGAATTGCTGATCCAGTAAAATGTCAACCATCGCATCAGACGCTTCAGGACTCACCGCTTTGCCGGTTGCGATCTTTTCAAAGATAACCATCAGATCATAGGCCATGGTTGTATTATTTAAACCCTGTTGGTATGCTTTGTCGTCTTCTACACCCCGCAGCACTTGCATATCTTTTGCGCCATAGCTGCGCATGGTTTCCGTTACATTTTTTGCATCAACGAGTTCGATGATGATGTTAGTGGCCAAATTACTGCTCACGATGATCATATCGTAGACGAGCTCGGATAGTAATTTCTTCTTGCCCAACTGTTTGTAGAGCAGGTGTTCACTGTCTTCGATGGAGTCCAGACTGAAAACGCTTCCATCGACAATGCTCTTGAATTCATTTTTAATAACGATCGAATCGTTCAACGAAAATTTACCTGCCGCTGCCTGTTTAAAGACCTCAATCATAACCGAAGTTTTCATGGTGCTGGCCGCATGAAATGATTCGTGTTCGCGTATCAAAATTTCTTCACCCGTCTGAAGGTTCTTGAAGGCGACCGCGAAAGTGCCTTCCTGTTTAGCCAGCAGTGCATTGATATCACTGGTCAGTTTTTCTTTTTTTGATTGACAGGATGAAATGGCCAAGCCGATAATAAGTAGGGTAAGAGAAGACAGGCTTTTCATCATCTTGAAGGAAGTAGGTGTAGACAAAACTAGTAAAAATTACATCGCCTAGTTCATCACCTCGTAGGCGCTTTGATAGAATTTTCTTTGCTGCACATACTCAATCAGGTCGACATAGAAAGGATGTGACCCCAGCGTAGCACTATCGCCAATCATCATTAATTTTTTGCGGGCACGGGTCATGGCTACGTTGGTCCTACGGATGTCGGCCAAAAAACCAACTTCCCCTTTTTCATTTGAACGCACAAAGCTAATCGCGATTACATCTCGTTCTTGCCCCTGAAATGCATCTACTGTGTTGATACTGATGAGGTGGTGGATTTCGTTGAGAATCTCTGATGCCTCTGCCAGTTTATGAAGGTATTCTACTTGTGCGCTGTAAGGAGCAATGATGCCGAGCGTATAATGTTTTTCCTGCCAGGCTTCCAACCCGATTTGATAAATCAATTTTTCTACCTGTCGGATTAGTAATGCTGCTTCTTCGGTATTAATTCTACTGAGCGTTTCCGGATCTTGTGCCTCGCTATATCCGCATCCCGCTGTATCAACGAAATCGATGGGTGGCAAGGAGTCCAGCGCAGCCAACCGTACTGATTCGTCAGCAATCAATTTGTTCTCATAGAAATAGTATGATGAAAACTGCATGATGTTTTCATTCATGCGGTATTGCACAGCGAGCATTGTAGCAGTTATCGGCTGTCGCTCAATGCATTTTTCAAAAAGTGTTTTAGCCAGTCCGGCTTTGGCAGCTTCATTGGATTTGATCGTAGGCGGCAATTGACAATGATCGCCAGCGAAGACCACACGGTCTGCTTTGAGAATGGGAATCCAACAAGCAGGCTCCAGGGCTTGGGCGGCTTCATCAATAAAGACAGTTTTGTAACGCTTACCTCTTAGTAAATAATGATTGCAACCCACTAATGTGCAAGTGATCACATCGCTATTTTGCAGGAGATCGTTGATAATATAAAATTCGAGCATGTCGGCATCTGCTTTCAGTCCTTTCGCTTCCTCCAATAGTAACTTTCGTTCTTGTTTTTGAGAGTAGCCAAAATTGCGTTTGTATTTAAAAGCGCTATCCCGAAGCTGCTGCATCCGCTTTCTGATGCTCTTCAATTCTTTATAATATTCGTGAGTGGCAATGCGGGCGTCTAATGTTTTGCTTAGCGATTGCTCCGTTACCCGTGCCGGATGGCCGAGACGCAATACACGAAGGCCTTCGCTACTTAATTTATCCGCCAGCAGATCAACTGCGGCATTACTGGGTGCACACACCAGCGACTGACCTTCTGCATGTACTGTTGACTTAATAGCCTGAACCAACGTGGTCGTCTTTCCGGTACCCGGTGGTCCATGAATGATACCGACATCTTGTGCTGAGAGTATTTTTTCTAAAGCCTGCTGCTGACTGCTGTTCAATGCAGACAGAGAACCTTCTTTGATTAAATTTTTATTCTCGTTCTTTACTTCACTGTGCTGAAACGAAGCCTTCCTTTCGCCAAGGAGCGTGTCCCTTAGCTCTGCTATTCTTCCTTCCTCCGCCTTGATAACAAGCTTCATGGTGGCTTCCATTTCGCGGTAGCTCATTTCATCAAACATAACGTCCACGCCAAGCATTCCATTTTCAATCCACGTGGGAAGATCATCTCCATTTAGGGTGATGACCATCAGATTGTCGCGCACATAATTGATCACACCTCCGAGATTCTCTTTTTCAGGGGTATTGCTGGCATTGGAAAAAATACTGACAACCTTACCACTGCTAAAAACATGAGGTTGGTCAAGGTTATTAGTGCGCTCCACTTCGACAATAAAACGCTCGCCAGTGCCAATGTAAGTCCGCTTAACGCGAACAGGGTACCAGCATTTTCCTTCTTTCGTTTTTCGATGCAATGGAAGAAGAAGAACCTTTTGCCGATATTGTTCCAAGTCGGCTTGTCGCTCAAGGCGAATCAGATCAAGTGTATGACGGAGTTCTTCGTTAATGCTCATGAAGGCCGCAAAGATAAGATAGTTAGGCTTCTTGTTTAAAGGAGGCTAACATCATGTTAGGGGAAATTAGCGTGGACAAATTTGTAAATACCCACGAGACCAATGAACCTAGTTAGAATAGCTTATTGAAATAGTAGACATAGATGCCTGCTAATAGACCCTGCGTAGTTCCCCAGGCGGCATCAACAATACTGATCCACAATGGCCAGCCCTTTACAAATGACAAGTTGGTGAAATCATAAACTGCATAGATAACAAAGCCGACAAATGCACCTGTGCATGCTGAAACAATCAATCGATCTTCCAGTTGCAACGACATGCCAATGACGAAACTAAGTCCCAGCGACAATGTCGCCTGAACAAACACACCGACAGGAATATTGAAAATGACCTTTCCGGTTGAGTCAAGGTTGGCCAAAAAGCCCAGGGAACTGCTGTATAGTTTTGAAGCCACTACCGCCAGCCACAAAAAGTCAAGAAGGATAAAGATGACAATAGAAGCGGCCGCTATCTTTAGGAATTTGACGGTAAGTAGAAAATCCATAGACGATTAATTATAAAGTAAAAACACCGTTTATATCAAATTGATTTTTCGTGCCAAACATTTCGGTAAATTTCATCAATTAACTTGCTTTACACAAAGCAACCATACGTCAATTGCGAGCACCTGGGCTGGATTTTGAATTGGAGCGAAGCAATCCCATAATTTTGGGGATCGCTTCGTGCCTCCCGCATTCTACGCAGATACTCGCGATAACGTGAGATTATTAGTTTTGCCATGACTCCACTTAATTAATTTGAATCTTATGAAAACATTACTGTTTCTATTAGTTGCGGTTTCATCGCTCGCTTATGCGCAAGACGTGGATATTTTACTAAAAGGAGGAAAGATTGTTGATGGATCTGGCAATCCGTGGTATTACGGTGATGTCGCCATCAAAGGTGGAAAGATTGTTCAGCTTGGTCGGTTGACGAACGTGACCGCCACACGGGTAATCGATGCAACAGGTCTTATTATTTCACCAGGATTTATTGATGTGCATACCCATATAGAAGGTAATGATTTGATGGTGCCCACAGCCGGAAATTTTATTTTTGATGGTGTCACTTCGGTAGTCACCGGCAACTGTGGAGGCTCTAATGTGAATATTTCAAAATACTTTCAACGATTAGATAGCGTAAAAACCTCCATCAATGTTGCGACCCTCATTGGGCACAATAGTGTTCGTAATGCTGTAATGGGTGACGTACAGCGTAGTCCTACAGAGGAGGAGCAAAGAAAAATGGAAGAACTTGTAGAGCAAGCCATGCGCGATGGTGCCGTAGGCCTGTCCACCGGATTGATCTATGTGCCGGGCACTTATTCTAAAAGTGAAGAAGTAATCAGTTTAGCAAAAGCTGCTGCAAAACATAATGGAGTTTACGCTTCTCATATTCGCGATGAGGGAGATAAGGTAACAGAAGCTATTGAAGAAGCTGTGAACATAGGAAGGCAGGCTCGTATGCCGGTGGAGATAAGTCATTTCAAAGTTACTTATAAGCCCAATTGGGGCAGATCAGTTAGTACCATTGCGCAGGTAGACAAGGCCAGGCAAGATGGAATTGATGTTACCATGGATCAATACCCGTATGTGGCCAGTAGCACCACCCTTAATACAACGCTTCCTACCTGGGTGTTTTCCGGAGGTCGTGATTCATTGATGATGCGGTTGAAAAACAGTGTGCAACGAAAGAAGATCAAGACCGAGATGGTTGACATGCTGAAGAAAAAGCAACTAAAGAATTATCAATACGCACTGGTAGCACGCTATGGCGCGGATACTACGCTTAATGGAAAACGGATAACAGAGATTAATCAGATGAAAGGTCGCAAACCGAAAGCCATAGAGGAGGCGGAAACCATTTTGGAAATGATAGAAAACGGCAGCGCTCAGATGGTCTATTTCAGCATGGATGAAGAAGACCTCAAGCGTATCATGCGTTACCCGTTCAATATGTTTGCTTCGGATGCTGGCATTGCTCGTTATGGATCAGGTGTTCCGCACCCAAGAGCATATGGCACGAATGCCCGCGTGCTGGGTCAGTATGTGCGAATGCTAAAAGTGATTTCACTTGAGGAAGCCATTCGTAGAATGACTTCATTGCCCGCTCAGAAATTTCAACTTCGCGATCGCGGTTTGGTAAGGGAAGGCATGGCGGCTGATGTGGTGGTATTTAATGCCGATCAGATAGGAGACCCGTCTACCTTCGACAAGCCGCATGCTTATTCAACCGGCTTTCAATACGTAATTGTTAATGGACAACTTGTGTTGGATCAAAACAAGCACACCGGTACACGGAGTGGAGTAGTGTTGAAAGGACCGGGGCAATCAAAATAAAGCCGATTAGTGACTATTCGGTTTTCAATGACTCTACGGGATTTGCCATGGCTGCTTTAATAGATTGATAGCTAATAGTTGTCAATGCAATAAAAATTGCGACAAGGCCAGCTCCACCAAAAATCCACCACGAGATATTGATTCTGTAAGCAAAGTCGGATAACCACCTCTCGGTTCCATACCATGTAATAGGCACAGCCACCAGCGTAGCCAATACGACCAACTTTAGAAAATCAATTGATAATAAGTTTACAATGGAAGGTATGCTGGCGCCCAGAACTTTTCTTATCCCAATTTCCTTTGAGCGCTGCTCAGCCATAAATGCTGACAAACCAAATAAACCAATACAGGCTATGAAAATAGACAGCGATGAAAAAATACTGGCGATATTCTGCGTCACCTGTTCTGCCTTATATAATTTATGATAGTCCTCGCTTAAAAAGGAATAATCAAATGGACTATCAAGGTTCATCTTTTTCCAGGAGGTTTCAAGCCCGGCTATTGTTTCTCTTGCCTCGTTAGCTTTTATTTTAACAACAACGCAACTATACCAATTGGGGAAAATATGAATGATGAGGGGTTTAATTGTTTCATGAAGTGAATAGAAATTGAAATCCTTAACGACACCAATTACCTTACCTTTTTTCGAACCATTCCAAAAAATTGTTTTTCCAATCGCTTCTTCGGGTGTTCCCCATTTAAATTTTTTTACGGCAGTTTCATTTACTATAAAAGATTGTTGTTCGTCAGTTGGAAAAGCTGTTGAGAAATTACGCCCGGAGATAAGATCAATTTTGAATGTATTTAGAAAATCATGATCAACGGAAACTACAAATTCTGATCGCGTCTCGCTTTCTAAAGTACCTTCCGGAACCATACCCATGCTATTCAGGCCGCTGTTTTCATATTTAAAGTCAGTAACACTCACCTCTAATACCCCAGGAGTAGCCTGGCACATTTCTTTAATTAGTTGATGCTTATGTATAATTGAGCTTCGCATTTTTAATGACACAAGCTGGTCTTTGTCTAGCCCAAGGTTTTTAGTTTGCAGATAATCTAACTGCCGGAGGATAAGCAACGTTCCGGCAATAAGGCCTATCGAAACACTGAATTGAAGAACAACGAGTCCTTTTCTTAGGATGGAATTCCTACCACCTTGATGGGAACTATCCTTTAGGGTTTTTATGGGTGAAAGAGACGACATATAAAGAGCCGGATAGCTTCCAGCCATAAGTGTCACTCCAGGAATAATAATGAGAATTAGGATGATGATAATTGGATTATTGAGGGATGATATTGTCAGATTCTTTGATGTGATCTCATTAAATGCAGGTAATGCACAAAGGATGATAACGATGGCAATACATAATGAAATAAAAACAAGTAATCCCGATTCACATAACATCTGAATGGTTAACTGACTTCTGGTCGCTCCGGTAACTTTCCTGAGTCCAATTTCTTTGGCTCGTTTGAAATACTGCGCGGTAGACAAATTAATGTAATTAGCGCAAGCTATACATAGTACCAGAAGCGCAGCGATTGAAAAAATATAGATGTATTTGATATCCCCGTTAGGACCTATATCCGATAGGGCTTTCGATCGGAGGTGAATATCGGGCAGAGGTTGCAAGATGAAGTCGTACCAGGATCCCCATTCCTTTTTGTTTTTGGCCATCACTTTTTCCAAATAGGAAGGGAATTTGGCCTCTAATTTTTTGTAGTCATATCCTTCCGGGAGCAGGATGTAGGTATATTGATCATTGTCAAACCAATTGTCCTCAGGGGCATTATTAATATTTTTGGTATAGGTACTTCTGGAAATGACGGCATCAAATTGAATGTGTGAATTGGCCGGAATGTCTTTCATGATTCCTGTAACAAGGAGTGCCACTGTATCAGAGAGCAACATGGTTTCTCCAAACGCTTCCTTTTCTCCAAAATAGTTTCTTGCGGTAGTTTCCGTAAGGACAACGGAGTAGGGTTCTACAAGTGCTTTGATTGGATTGCCTTGCGTCAGAGGGAAAGTAAAAATTTCAAAAAAAGTCGAATCAGCGTAAATAAGGTTAGCTTCATATAGTTTTACTTCTTTGAAAGAAAGTGTTCTGCTACTGGAAGTTAAGCGCACGGTCTTTAAAATTTCAGGAAAATTCTCTTTCAGGGCAGGTGCAATGGGAGGAGAAGTAACGGCCTGATGAAGCGTTTCGGATGGCATGTGGAGCAGTTCGGTAACACGAAAAATCCGATCATTCTTCAAATGAAAAGTATCATAACTCGTTTCATCGAATACGTAAAATAGGATGAGCAGAAAAATACTTAGGCCAAGGGCAAGACCGGCAATGTTGATGAAGTTCAACACTTTATTTTTGATTATACCACGAAAGGCAACTTTGAGGTAGTTTATGAGCATGGTCGCAGTTATTATACAGACTGAATTTAGGTTGACTTAATCGGCTAAGCCAAAAAACATCAGGTAATTTTCCCCTGATCTTTTCAACTCTAAGCTACTGAGTCCATCGTCAATTTCGCAGCTCATGTTTTCAGCTTTATAAGCACATCCCTTTCCTTCAAAGAATTCAGGGTAGGCTAAGCGTCCCATTAAATACAATTCCTGAAAGGTGATAACCTTGGTTGGAAAATTCACATTCACCGATACTCCTCCTTCATAGCTTTTTGCCTCGTAGCTCACTCCGTTAGTGAATTCAATATTTCGATAATCAACATACATGGGGTCGGAGCTTTTATCTATATCTGATTTTACCTTAAACACCGACTTAAGATAGTCAACGAACTCATGTGGGTATCGCTCACCTTTAGGTAAATCCATTGACTTTAATCGCGATAAAAACCCATCAAACATGTAACCTATATTTGCGTCATGCTTTACCTTCACCCACGAGCCCGTAATATTAGAGTTAGTAAGAGATACCTTGGGTTGTGTATCGGTCATTACTTCTACTTCAGCGCCAAAAGGAACTACCTCAATTGCCTTTGCTTTCAAATCGGCATTTGCTCTCAATGAAAGTCCCTGAAGGGCATGGACATATAATTTATTTCCCGGTTTGTAAGCTTTTGAGAATGTACTGGTTTGTGAAACGGCACTTTTTGCAATCAGAAGGGCTATTCCTAAAACGACAAACTTCATCAGCCTTACAGCCTTCATAGTCATGGATTTTTATTGCAGCAGCTTTCTTAGTTTTTCAAGCTCTTCCTGATTCTTGGGGGTATTGATGATTTCCATAATTCCCTGCTTTTCGCGTGAGGTGAGCCTCCAGCTGAGAGAAGCTCTTGCGCTATGCTGGCGAATGCTGTCCATGTCCTGGAGAATGGGTACCGTGTAACTGCTTGGGAAGTACTGAATATCCACGCGGTCAATTGGTGTTTTCAGCCATGATTGTGCATACCCTATGAGATTATCATTGGTGATATCTTGAAAATTTTCAAAGTTATTGTAAACACTGGCGATGGGTTGAGTAAAGTTATCAACGATTGTCGCTCCGGTAGTCTCGTTGATTGCAGAGAGTTTTGGTGAGTCACGGACGGACAGAATCACAACACCTGACGTGTTTTCACCTATCCAGTCTTTAAAGGAAAACAGAAAGCGAACGGCATCCGATAAACCAAAGTTATCCGAAATGCCTGCATCCATAATCTCAACAGGAGGATTAGTTGGTAACGTAGTGTTGGGTGTTATGTACGGGAAGGTAGCGCTCATCCGCAGGGCGGAAAGAAAACGCAAATTCTCCGCACCCTGCTCTTTGAACAGTCCCTGAAAATCAACGCCACTGAGCTTTGGACTCGCGTATCCGGGTAGATTTAATATTTCCGAATTCATGTAGGATACAGGCAGTGAGGAGATATAAAGTTTTCTGCCATCGTTTACAACGGTTGGGGCAAGGATCAGTATTGGAACTTTTGCCTCCAGCTCAGGTTGCTGGTACGCGGTCACCGGCTTGTCCATGAGCATTTCGGTATTTATATTGAGTTGCTCTTCAAATGTATAGCCGCGGTCTTTTTTATAAGTCAAACCCGCGTAGTCAAAACTGGTGAAGCCAACAAAAAGATCGTTGGCGAGCAAACCGAAGATAAGCGGATTCAAATTATCCGTTCCAATCCGTTGCCGATGCTCGTAGGAATAGGGATTTATTTTCTCTCCAAGATTTTGTCGCAGTTTTACCTCACGGAAATAACTAGCTCCAATCAATCCGCCCGATGCTCCGGTCATCAACATGCTATTATTCATCAGCTTTCCTTCGGTCAGACTGTCGGCTGTCTGCAAGGCAACCATCGTCCACAGCGCGGCTCGCTTGCCACCACCACTCACACAGACAAAAACCATTTTCGGTTTTTCTTCACCCGGAAACTTCGCCCTCCAGTTAGCGAGTGCCTTCAATGTTATCTTTTTGTCTTTGAGAATCGTTGCACTATCATTAAGCGCTTTTATGTTTTTAATGTTGTATTCTGCAGGTTGCCGATAATAATCGAGACCAAAGGCTGGATAGGTTTTTGAAAAACTACCCTCGCCTACCAAAAAATTGATGACCAGAAAAATGACAAGGCCCGCGGTAATTGACCAGCCACCGAACCAATATGAAAAGGCACCGGACATCATCACGAAAATGGTGAGGAAGATCATAGCGCTGCCCGCAGCAGGAAGCTGAAAGGCGGGATAGTCTTTAAAAATTCCTAACACCAATACCATCGCGAAAATGAAAAGTTCAATAATGACAAGGTTGAAATGATTTTGATCAAATACCTGGACGATGGCATTTCTATCGTAAAAATCCTTCTCATCATTTACTTGTTTGAATTTTAAATCATAATCGAGATAGTTATCTACACGCACCTGCTTTTTTCTGGCAATGTCTAATTTCTTCATCGCGCTGGCACGTGTTACACGCACACTCTGCTTTAGCTTTTCATCCAGCCTGCACACCATGTACTTAAAAATATCCTTTTGCGTAAACAGGAAATAAATGCTGAGCAATACCGTCATGAACAGGAAACCCAGAATGAAACCGGCAAGATCGAGTGCCAGCTCAAAGCCTGTTGTGTACTCATTGCTGATCTGGAATTCAATTATCTGATAGAGGTAGGTGATGATAAAGATTACGGGCAAGATGCTGTTGTTGAGACTGAACTTGCTAAACGGTTTTGAGAGTGCGCCCACAAACGAAAACCGATGCCCATCGGAGATATAGCAGGTAATATTAAAAGAGACGGTAAATCCGGAGGTGATCAACCCCATGATCATGAAACTTGTGAAGTTGACCTCGTTCAGGTATTCGGGATCGAGGAAGAGGTAGGGTATGCCAATGTACTTACCAAAATTACCCGTCACCATCGCAAATAGAATAATCCAGCACAGGAGAAGCACCTGGTTTCTTCGGATATTATTAATGAACAGCTGAATGGGGAAGGAGTAAACGAAGGAATTCCAAAGGGTAAAAACGCGTGCCATAGATCAACTGTATTTTTAAAGATAGGGCTTTTTCTTCATTCGACTAAATTGCTTTTTAGAGGGTAATCTGAGGAAGCAGTCCTTCAGTTTGGGGATCGTTCTTCCGGGGCACTTGCTATAGTGTAAGATGATTAGTTTTTCTGATATTTTGGTTTCAATTTACTAGCCTTAAATAAATCAGAAAGGAAAGATGTCAATGATAAGCACCCGCTTTGAATCGGAACCTTGCGTAAACCAGACCCGGTATTTCGCTTACTGTCTCGTGTTGCTTCCTAACCTGATACTCAACGATTAAATTTGCCGGGCCGCACTTAATGACCAAACCCTTTCACATATACCGTTCTTCTGCCGGCTCGGGAAAGACACGCACCCTGGCAAAGGAATACATTAAACTGGCCCTCGGTGGAAAGCCTGATTACTACCGTTTCATTCTTGCTGTGACATTTGCTAATCAAGCTACCCTGGAAATGAAGGAGAGGATTATGCACTACCTCGATGATTTTGCCAAGGGAAAAGCAAATGATCTGGGAAATGAGATTAAGAATGAGCTGAGTCTTACCGATGCTCAGCTTCAGGCAAAAAGTAAAGAAGTGCAATCTGCCATCTTGCATCACTATTCTCAGTTTGCCATCAGTACCATTGACGCTTTCTTTCAAAAGGTTATTCGATCATTTACCCGCGAGGCCGGCTTGCTCGGTAATTTTCGATTGGAGGTTGATCATGACCTGGTGCTTGACGAGGTGATTGCCGAGTTGATGGATGAATTGGGCAACAATGAGCAGCTTACCCAATGGGTAGTGGAGTTTTCAAGAGATAGATTATTGGAGGGAGAAAATTGGAATATTACCGAAGCGCTCAAAGGTTTTTCAAGAGAAATATTTAATGAGAATTTTAAGGTCATCGAAGATGATATCCTTAAGCCATTTGAAAAGAAGAAGAATCCATATCATGAATACCTGGGAGTGCTTAGAAAGGAAGTGTCTGTTTTTCAACATACGATGAAGGGCCTTGCCAAAAAAGCGCTGGAGATATTGGACAAGAATGGTATTACGGTCGATGACTTTAATGGCAAAGACAGAGGTACCGCCTTTAAATACTTTACTAAGTTTTCACTTTCTGAATATGTTGAGATCACCGCAACGGTGAGTGCATCATTGGAAAGTGCAGAGAAGTGGCCGGCAAAGAAGAGCCTCAAATATAAGGCCTTCCTTCAATTGGCAGAAAACGAATTGATGCCGCTCCTCAGGGAGATGGTCAGCTACGATGATAAAAATTTTAAAAAATTCAATTCTGCCAGACTCGTTCTTAAGAATTTTTATTCGTTCGGGCTGTTGGCGGATATCACGCGGAAACTGAAAGACTATAAGGAGGAAAATAACCTCATGCTTCTTTCTGATGCTCCAAAATTTTTAAATGGAGTTATTAACGATAGTGATACGCCCTTCATCTATGAGAAAGTTGGATCGTTCTTTAAGAACTACCTTATCGATGAGTTTCAGGATACGTCTGGTTATCAATGGAAGAATTTTTTGCCGTTGTTAAAGGATTCGTTAGATCAGAATCAGTCCAATCTTATTGTTGGCGATGTAAAGCAATCAATCTATCGATGGCGTGGTGGCGATTTGCAACTTCTTCAAAGTGAAGTGGAAGCGGAGATTGGCAAGTCAAGGACAGAAGTTACCCCCCTGGATACTAACTACCGAAGCGCGGAGAACATTGTCACGTTCAACAACAAACTTTTTCAACGCGCCTCAGCCATCGTGTCAGGTGTTTTGACGCAGCCCTTGCCTGAACAAGCTTTTTTTGATGTACATCAAAAGCCATTTAAGTTTCCCGGAAAAGGTTATGTGAGGATCAGCTTCATGGAACGGGGTGAGGACGAGGAAAGCTGGGATGAGCAGGCCATGAAACAACTGCCTCAGCTATTAGAAGAATTACAGGATAAGAAAGTAGCGCTTAACGATGTTGCAATCATTGTTCGCAAAAATGCAGAAGGGCAGCGTATTGCAACGTATTTACTGCAATACAAAAATTCAGGGGAGGCAAAACCGGAGTATAAATACGATGTGGTGTCAAGGGAATCATTGAGGTTGGACACCGCAGCTTCGGTTAATCTTCTGTTAAGTGCCTTGAAGTATTTAGATAATCCGAATGATGCCGTAGTTCGCGGGCAACTTGCGTTTGAGGTAATGAAAGGTCGGCAACTCGAAAGCATCTTTTACGATGCGGGTAAAAATAACCTGCATGCTATCTTACCAGAGGAATTTATTCGGTACAATACATGGCTGAACAAACTTTCTATTTTTGAACTAACCGAAGAGCTGATTCGCATTTTCAAGTTGGGCGAAGAGCCAAAAGAACTTGCTTATCTGCAGGCCTTTCAGGATTTGGTATTGGAGTTTGCTGCTCTTGAAAAAAATGATGTTGCTTCTTTTCTACTTTGGTGGGATAATAATAAAAGTAAAAAATCCATTCAGGTAGCAGGAAATGTCAATGCGGTCAATATACTTACCATTCACCGATCAAAGGGACTTCAATTTAAATATGTAATAATTCCATTTTGCCATTGGAGGCTTAATCATGAGCAGCCACCACTCTTGTGGACTGCATCTTCAGAAAAACCATTTAACACGCTAGGCCATTTGGCTGTGCGCTATAGTAGCAGCCTTGATCGCTCCTTGTTTCAGGAAGATTACCAGCAGGAGTTAGTCAAGGCTCACCTTGACAATCTCAATCTTCTTTATGTTGCGTTAACCCGAGCAGAGGAAGGGCTGATCATTGCGGCATCCAAGCCTAATCAGCGAAACCTTGACCGGGCGAGAAGCGAGAAAAGGCTGGGGACGGTGGGAGATTTACTTTATGAGTGCATATGTCAGGATGAGCTTTACAACCCAATGACAAATCAATACGAGTTGGGGACATTGGAGAAATTGAATACAGCGCAAAATAGAGATCAATTTACACCGACTTCATTAGCTGAATACGCGTCCTACGATTGGCGGAAGAAACTTGTCATTAAGAAACAAGGCGCTGAATTCTTTCTGCCCGAAGTTTCTGACAAGCGTGTAAAAATTAACTACGGGATCACGCTCCACACCGCTCTTTCGCGCATTCATTACGCATCTCAGGTCAGCAGTGTGTTGCACGAATTGTACATTAACAATGGTTTGTCAAAGGAAGAGATGGAAGTCATTTCAACAATTCTGGAGAATATGATGAAACACCCTGTCATTGGTAAATGGTTTGGTAAAGAATGGACTGTAAAGACGGAAGCTACCGTATTGATGCCGGGAGCACGACAAAGTAGAATTGATCGTGTGATGATGAGTCCCAAACGTACCGTCATTGTGGACTATAAGACAGGTGAAAAAAAAGAGATCGATCGAAAGCAAGTAGAAGACTACGCTGGCCTTCTTTCGCGGATGGGCTATACTAACGTAGAAGCCTACCTTCTTTACTTGGATGAATTAGAGGTAGTGGAAGTTATGAGTAAATCCAATTTGAGTTTGTTTTAATGAGAATAGATGCAATGCAATTTTGGGAATCGCTTAGCGATTGTAAACCACAACTAAATTGAAACCTTTTCTTAAGGAACTGGCCGAAGACATTGTCAGCAACAACCTTCAGTTGGATAAGTTGACTATTGTCTTTCCAAACCGGAGGGCAGCCTTATTTTTTAATAAATACCTGACGGAAAGTCTAAGCAACCCATCATGGTCTCCCAAGCTACTGAGCATAGAAGAATTTTTTTCAGGTCTATCGGATTTACAAGAGCCCGATCGGTTGTCTCTCATTTTCAGACTTTACAAAGTATATACATCAGTACTAAAAAACGAAGAACCATTCGACCAATTTTACTTTTGGGGCGAGATGTTGCTCCGCGACTTTGACGAGGTCGATAAATATTTGATTGACGCTCAATTGTTATTTAAAGACCTGAGTCAGCTGAAAGAACTCGATGAAACCTTTGATTACCTCACGGAAGAACAAAAAGATTTTTTAAAACAATTCTGGACTGGCTTTGAAGAGAAACCCTCCTTAAGCAAAGATGAATTTTTAAAAATATGGCGAAAGCTGCCTGAAGTTTACACGCGCTTCACAAAAGCACTCAGGAAAGAGAGCCTGGGTTATGAAGGGATGATTCATCGGGAAGTGGCAGGAAGAATAAAATCGACAACACTTCCAAAGGAATATGCTGATGGTACAGGGATAATTTTTGCAGGATTCAATGCATTGACGAAAGCAGAAGAAACAATCATCAGTCATTTCGTAGAGAACGGCTCTAAAATTTATTGGGATGCAGATGCCTATTATGTTAACGATAAGCGGCAGGAGGCAGGTCAATTTATAAGGCAGTATCGGCTTCATCCTGTATTGGGAAATACATTCAATGCCGAACTTCCAGCGTCATTCAAAAGTAAAAAGCAAATAAGACTAACGGGAGTGCCTCAACGTATAGGGCAGGCAAAGTTGGTAGGGCAGGAGGTTGGCGAAGAACTGTTGAAGGGCCTTGATCCGGAGAAGACAGTCATTGTATTACCCGATGAATCGATGTTGCTGCCGATTCTTCATTCGTTGCCTCCTTCGCTGGAGAATGTGAACGTGACCATGGGCTACCCTTTGCGTAATACCCCATTGTATAATTTACTTGATCTGCTCCTCGAACTTCAGGTGCAACGAAAGGGAAATTACTTTAGCCATCGGCAGGTAACCGCCATACTTGGTCATGCTTATATACAAGCTGTCGATAATAGCAATGCGTTGCGCCTCCGCAAAGAGATCATTGATAAGAACAGAGTGTTTCTAACGGTTGATGATTTGCATGTTGAGAGCTCTATTCTGACTGAGATCTTCAAAATTATTGAACCGGTTCAGGCTACTGAATATTTAGTGAAGGTGATCGATCGTTTGGGAGCGGGTTTTTCTGAGCAACAAAGTTTTGATCGTGAATATGCTTTTCACTTTCATCGGCATCTTTCCCGCCTTCATGAAATTTTGAAAGAATCATCTAATCATCCTGAGTGGAGAGGGTTTCAGAAACTATTCCGGCAGATTGTATTGTCGCAAAAAATTCCGTTTACAGGCGAGCCATTAAAAGGATTGCAAGTGATGGGTGTGTTGGAAACGCGCAACCTGGATTTTGAAAATGTATTTATTATCTCATTGAATGAGGGGATGCTCCCGGCCTCCGCCAAACAGGGATCATATATTCCGCACAGCATACGAAAGGCTTACCGGCTTCCTACGTATGAACATCAGGACGCTATCTATGCGTACCTTTTTTACAGACTGTTGCAGCGGAGCGAGCATATTCACCTTTATTATAATACAGAACCTGATATTCTTGGCAATGGTGAGATGAGTCGCTATGTTCAACAGTTGGTGTATGAGTCTGGCCTTAGCGTAGACCAATTTATTCTACATAATCCAATTGAGGTCAACACAACCAGTGAAGTAACGATCCGGAAGACCCCGGAAGTAATTTCTTTATTAGATAAATATAAAGTAGGTGGCGAAAGAGAGCTAACACCCTCAGCGCTCAACGATTTTATTGAGTGCAGATTGAGGTTCTATTTGAAGCATCTGGCCCAGTTGAAGGAACCAAATGAAGTGGAAGAAGACCTTGACGCCCGTGTTTTTGGAAATTTACTTCATAACATCATTCATTGGTTTTATGAGGGACTAAAGGAAAAACGCGGAGGAGTCATCGAGCGGGAAGAATTAACCAATCAACAGAAAAAAGTAGACGAGCTGATTGACCGTGCTTTCCGTGACCATTATCATTTGGATGCAGACAAACCTGTGGATTATCAGGGGCAGCGAGTGATTGTAAAGGAAATTGTACGGGAATTTGTTTTGAAGATTCTGGAGAAGGATGCCCTTTATGCTCCCTTCACGATTGAAATGTTGGAGAGCAAAATTAGTATTCCGCTGCAATTGAAAAATGGTATTGAATTAAGACTTGCCGGCAAAATTGACAGAGCCGATGAAAAGAATGGCGCGGTAAGAGTAATCGACTACAAGACAGGAAAGGATGAAATAGATTTTGAAAGCATTGGCTCATTGTTTAGCCGCGAAGGCAAAAGAAGCAAGTCTGCTTTCCAAACCATTCTCTATGCATGGCTTTATGAAGGACACTTAGCTTCAGGTACAACAACGCCACGAACCATCAACAGCCTGACACCTGGACTGATGAATCGTAAAAATCTTTTTGATGACGAATTTACATTTGGCCATCGGATGGGGAAGGGGAGAGACAAAGTGGAAGTTCATGATGTTCGCCCTTATCTCAATGAGTTTACCGAACAACTTCATTTAATACTCGAAGACTTATATCACCCGGAAGTTCCTTTTAGCCAGACCACGGAGGAAAGGCATTGCACGTATTGCCCTTATAATGAAATTTGCCGCAGGCAACCTAATTGAAATTCGCGAGCACCTGGAAGTGGGATCAGTAAAAGGATCTCCATCTTATGCCGGTTTACAGAAGAAAAATTGAGTCCTGTGCGTTCCGATGAAATTTACTTTTTGTAAGTTTCTTTTCAGTGACAAAGTGATTAACAACGGTGTCAGAATACTCCCGCTTGCAAGAGAAGAACCTGGCTTTCTTATCGATTTTATTGGCCGTTAGTAATGAAGGTAATATCGTTTTGCTTTGCGCGCCTATTTCCATACCGGGCTTCAGTGCTTTGTCGATTTGTTCAATCAGCGCGTTGATTTCTTTTACTTGCTGGGGACTGTTTAATGCTGAACTCATAGGGCTTATACTATTGCTTTGAGATGGTATTGATTCTTCGTGTTTGCAAAGATATTCAATTTCGTTGTTTCGTAGTGATTAGTCTACCTTGCGGACGCAACAATTAATGTATGTGGCGTGTTTTATCCAATCAGGCTCGCTTTCTGATGAAGACTAACTTCTTTGTTTCATTGGGCGCTGTTTTCCTTACACTACAGACGCAGGTGCAGCTTGGCATGCGACCGCACCTGTATCCCTACATATTTATTATTTTTTCTGCCTCTTATATGGCTTATAACACTCAAATAGTTGCTGCATGGGTTTACGGTAATCAACGTAGTGGCAAAAATATGATAAAAGAGGATCAGGATGTAAATCGTCAAAGGCTGCTGTTCATACTGTCCATTGTTTTGTTCTTCGGTGCAATTCTTTTTGCAAAACAGAAAATAGTGGCGGTCCTCGTCCCCTTGTCCATCATCACTTTATGTTATTCCTTTCCACTACGTAATACGAAGACGATCTTGTTTAGACTGCGCGAAGTACCCTTGCTGAAGGTATTTTTAATTTCTACGACCTGGTCTGCCGTCACCGTTCTTTTGCCAACCATCCATAGCGGTACGGAAATGAATCAACCGCATGTATTGATGATGTTGAGTGAACGGTTTCTTTTAATTTTTGCTATCGCTATTCCGTTTGACATCAGAGATATGAACACCGATGCAATGGCAAAGCTAAAGACGGTTCCGCTGATCATTGGAAAAGGAAAAGCGTTGGCATTGTCAAATGCATGCCTGCTGGCATTTATTGCTACTTCACTTTTTCATTTTTACCTGAATGGGCTGACTTTTGTTTTGCCTGCTCTGATCATTTCTGTTGGAGTTACCGTATTGCTAATCAACACGAAAACGTGGAATACTTCAGCTACCTATTATGCGATGCTAGACGGTACGTTAATTTTTCAGGGAGCGCTGGTTTGCCTGAGTTATTATTTGAACCTCGGAGTGTTGCGTGTTTAATTGATACCTTTGCAGCATGGACTTAGCGCATTTTAGAGAAACCTCGCTCACGAAGGCGGCAGAGAATAAGAAATTTCTTCAGGGTCTGGTAAAAAAAGACCCGCGCAAAGTAGATGATGCCTTTCACGCCCAGCATGAAGAGGTCTTTGAAGAAATCGATTGCCTGACCTGCGCCAATTGCTGCAAGACCACAAGCCCTATCTTTTATCAAACAGACATTGAGCGCACTGCGAAAGCACTTCGCATGAAGCCCGGTGATTTTATTGAAAAATATTTAAAGGTAGATGAAGACAAAGATTTTGTGGTGAAGACCGCCCCCTGTCCGTTCTTAGGTGACGATAATCATTGCATGGTGTATGAAGCCCGCCCTAAAGCCTGCCGCGAATATCCTCATACTGATCGTAAAAAAATGGTACAGATCATGGACCTTACCTATAAGAACACCCTCGTTTGCCCAGCCGTTTTAGAAATGGTGGAGCGATTGAAGAAGATTTGAAGCATGCACAACCACCGTCTAATTGATTTGCCCCAGAACTCGTTCATCGATTTCGTGTTTTCCATCATACTTGATGATTTCGGGGATAATATTCAATTGATCGCATAGCTTTTTCATTTCATCGAGCCGCTCTGCATTGATAAAAGGATCTTGTCTGCCATAAATCTGAATTACTTCTTTACCCTTGACTTTCTCTTTGCCGAGTGCAAAATCCATATCAGGTGGAAGTATTCCTGCCCAAAGTATCATGCGTTGAAACTCCAGAGATCCGTACAATGCCCATCGAGCAACGGTAGCCACACCTTGCGAAAATCCTAGGAGCGTAATGGGTGGAATCGCTTTTAACCCTGCTATTTCTCGTTGATAAATCGAATTGAGGTAAGTAATGTAATTTTCAATATCCGTCAGACGATCTTCTTTTGTCATCCACGTAGCTCCTACACGACTACTGCCTCCCTGACTTCTTGAATTAACATCTTCCAGGTAAAACCGGGATAGACCTTCAGGCGCAATAACGCAAATGCGCCTGGCTTCTAAAGAATTAAACTTTTTGATAAAGTATTGAGCTAATTGTCCATAACCATGAAGAACAAACCAAACCTGAACGGTATCCTTATTAATTTCTCCCAGCTTATAATAGCGTGCGTTGAAATTGATACTAATTCTTTGCTCAACCATCGGTGTATAATTGTGTAGGAATAAAAAAGGCTCCGACAAGTCGAAGCCTCATACATTTTTTTAATCTATGCTATCGCTTAAAACCCAGGGCACTGCCACCGCAATGTGAGGCTGACCCATCGAACGTATATTGGATGTAATAGATACCAGTAGCGTTGCAAGGATATGCAATGGCAGAAATAAACTGTCCGTTAATCTTGCTGGTGGCTACTTTGTTGCGGCCCGAGTCAAAAAGTGTAACCACAATACCATCCGTGGCCTGTCCTTCGGCACAGATGTTAATCATGTATTGCGTGCCTTTGGTAAAAACATATGAATACTCCACTTTGTCTTTGCCTCCATTCTCTCCATCGATTTTATAGCTTTTCAGGAAGTTAAACCCACCCGATAACTTTGGAATACAAGCATTGCTGAGGTTATCAGAATTACATTGTCCTATCAACTCGGATGAACTGATTCCGACAATCATCATGAGCGAAACTGATAAAATTATTTTTTTCATAGATTTTTATACCCTGTGGTACTAGCTAGTGATTTTTGTTCTGATTGATTCTGTTATGGTCTTAATATTGTTGACGTCCTGTTCGGTAATTTGAATTGTAGTGGTGCTGTTGTCTTTTATTTCAGCCACGCCATTTACTATTTCCATGGTTGACTCTTTGTAGGTGTAAACAATGTTGATCTTGTCATATGCCGACTTCAATTCTTCCAGGTCTTTCAATAAGGATGCCATATTTTCATCAGTATCTTTATAAAAGGACAATAAAAGCATGATATTCTCCAATATGATCTTCTGTTCACCCACTTTTTCTTGTAATTCCTTGTTCTGAGGGTTTTTTGAAGCTACCTGACAGGTTATCTGCATAGCCTCAATCCAGCCTCCTGTCAGCAGCAGTACGCTTAAATTAGCCCTGCTTTGCGCCTGGAGGTAGGAATTGATATCGTTAAAATTCTGCGTTGTAATTAGTAATAAAGAGTCAAGATTTTTGCTGTTTGTGGCAAGGCGACCAATGGTTTCAATGTCAAAGAATTGACCAATATTAAGCCCGTCAGCAAGCGACTTTATAGAGGTAAGGTATTTGATGCCATCCTGGTTTTGCTCATAAATGTTGGTATATCCCAAATCGGTTCCATAAATCCCCAAATTGAGGGCCTTTTTGTAGTTGTTATTGTACTTTGGAAGGTTATCAGGAGTATTCAGGATCGAGGAATTGTATTTCGTGCCGGATTCTTTCAATAGCACGGAAATTTCAAGCGGGCTGGGTATCTGTTGTAAGATGCTGCTAATCACCGCCTCATCAATAGTGGCGCCTTGATTTTTAGCGGAATCCAGCGTGTTTAGAAAGGCTTGCTCATCAGGCTTTTTTCCCGACCCACAGCTTGCCAGAATGCCTGCCAATAGTAATACCAAAAGAATTCTCATAGCCATCTTTTTATCGTTTACAAAATTAGAAATTACCCTATCCTTACCAAAAGTCATTCGAATTACTTCTGTGTAGGAATATTCACTTTCCCAAAAAAATCGACCACTTTCTTGAGGAGTTCAGCGAACAGGGTAAAGTAAAACATGACTGACATAGCCCAAATGACCACCAGATTGAAAAAATAAGTGTCAATGGATAACCCAAGAAAATTCTTCTTCGCCACAAAGAAGGGAGCTCGGTAGTCAAGCGGGGAGGAGGGCTTTGCCTCTTGAAAGATCGGATTGATCTGTTGGATTAATTCTCCCTTGTATTCAAGAAGTCTTTGTTTGGTGGAGGTATTTCTTACCAGATCTGAAAGACTTTCGTTGAAATACCGATTTTTTTCTTCATTGACAGGGAACCCTTGCAGTTCGTAGTGAGCCATCTTTTTTTCTCTCAGTGATACATTTTGATTGTAGATTTTCTGATAATGTTTTCGATAGTCTTCGATGTAATTATCCAACTCCTGGCCAGTGGTGCTGGAGTAGTTGCCCGGCTGCAAGGCTTCGTTAATATTCACCTTTACGGAAGATTGAAAATTTTCGGTCTTTAAATTGTCGCGCACCATTTTCAGATTGGCGGTGACGAGTTTTTTAACGGAGTCGTTTTTGCTCTCGGAATGCTCTTCTATAAATTGGTTTCTTCTTTTGAGTTCGTCCGCGAGGTAGGCTGCTTTGAAATCGGCTTTGGATTCTTCCTTTTCATATTCGAAATAATGCACTTCAAAATCATTGGATGTAAACTGATGAACTGCCATTGCCTCATAGGCCCAGCGTGATGCCATAAGGTCAGCTACAATGGGTACTTTTCCTTTTGTGCTGATAAGATTATTGAGTTTATCAAAGCTGAATAGCAATCCGCTTAAAATCATCTGAGGAATTAGTAATAACGGGATGATCACATAAACCGTAACTGCGGAGTTGAACGCAGATGAAATATTTAACCCAATGACATTGGCAAAACAGGCTGTTGTAAAAAGTACCAGCCAAAAAGCAAATGTCATCCCATGCACTTCAAGGATCAGATTGCTGATCACCACAAAGGAAAATGTCTGAATAGCCGAAAGGAGAAATAGAATGGCAAGCTTAGACAGAAGGTAACTATTCCAGCTTAGGTTCAAGAAAGATTCTCGCTTTAGGATTTTTCGGTCGCGAATGATTTCTTCTGCACTGACGGTAAGCCCCATAAAAAGCGCCACAATTATGCTCATGAGCAAAAACGCAGGCAGGTTATCGTTGAATCTGAAAATATATTCTTTTCCTCCAGGCGCGCTTTTATACTTGATAATGAAAGCAAGAATAATAGCGAGTAGCGGTGCCTCCAGGAGATTGATAAGCAAGTATTGCTTATTGCTTAGTTTGGAAAGAAAATCACGTGTAGTAAAAATTGAAATCTGCTTGAGCTTTCCGGGGATGTTCAGGTTGTTGGTTGGTTTTTCCTTAATGTCTTCGATACGATTAATTTTAAATCGTTCCTTAAACATTTCAAACCATTGCGTAGGAGTGACCTTACGCTTATTGGTGGGCTGGCCATACTCATCCACAACCTTGGCTTCGATAATATTGAAAATTTGTTCAGGATTTACATTACCGCAAATTTCACATTGCCCCCGATCGCTATCTACCTGATGTGTTGCTTTCTTAAAATAACTGACAGCAGCCACAGGATTACCATAATAAGCTTGATAGCCTCCGGTATCCATGATGATCATCTTGTCGAACATCTTGTAGATGTCGGAAGAAGGCTGATGGATTACCACAAATATAAGTTTGCCTTTCAGCGAGAGCTCCTTTAGTAAGTCAATGACATTTTCAGAATCACGTGACGAAAGACCTGAAGTTGGCTCATCCAGAAAGAGCAACGCTGGCTCACGAATAAGTTCGAGAGCGATATTGAGTCGTTTACGTTGGCCACCACTGATGGTTTTGTCCAAAGGATTGCCAACCTTAAGGTCTTTACGCTGGTCAAGACCTAAATTCTCAAGTACTTCCATGACACGGGCATGGAGTTCCTCTGGCGTATAATTCGCAAAGCAAAGCTTCGCATTATAATACAGATTCTGATAAACGGTGAGCTCTTCAATCAACAGGTCATCTTGTGACACATATCCGATAACGCCCTGGATTTTTTCTTTTTGCGTGTTGGTATTAAATCCATTGATGAGTATTTCTCCTTTGCCTGGTTTTTCCAATCCGGCCAATACATTAAGCAGCGTTGTTTTTCCCGCACCACTGGCACCCATGATTCCAATTAATTTCCCCGGGCCTTCCATTATGCGAACATTGCGCAATCCAACCGATCCATTGGGAAATTTAAATTCTTCAATAGTGGCATTGAAAGAAAGTCGGGTGGTCTTTATCTCCTCATTGAAGTTAGCCACCAGATCGCTATAGTATAGTGCATCTCCCGATTGCGTCTTAATTGTGCTACCGTGTGAGAAAAGGTATACTTTATTGGGTTGCATGATAAACCCATTAAGCAAGTTGGACTCATCTCCAAGGTATTTTGCGAAATACATATTTACGCTGCTGATACGCATGAATACCAGCGAGCCTGTTATGTGGGTATGAACGTGTTTATTCAACGCCTCTTGGCTGTCAGGCTCGGCATTCACCAACAGAATGTCAGAGAAATTTAAATCCTCTGATTTCTTCTTGACAACGAAGCTTTCAATAAGCTTATACTCCTCCTTTACGATGTTGAATACCGTGGAAACCGTGTTAATGATTTCCATTCGCTGGGCAGTAAAGTCTTTGTCTGACCCTACCAGTTCCAGTAGTTTGGTAAGCACGATGGCTTTCTGCTTTTGAGTGAGCGTCTTATTTATTTTCTTACAGATGCTCAGTGTCTTTACTGAGTCTTTAACGGACGTCAGTTTGTTTTTTTCTTCGTCCTGTACAGTTCCTTGTTTTTTATACCCGGAGTAATTGTCGTAGAGCTCGAGGTATTCGTTTATGCTGGCCCGGTCGAGTTCCTGTTGAAAGAAGTTGATTACAAATTGGCGCTCGTTTTCGGTTACACCACCATCTTGCTTGGTGATGATGGCAAACAATTGCGTTAGGGCTTTGAGAATTTCTTCACTCATTGGGCGGAGCGGGGCTTAGTAAGTCTTGAATTCAAATGGAATATCGGTCAATTCTGCCAATTCTTCACCTACCTCTTCCATGTCTTCATCGTCATCATGAAAATACCAAACAATTCTTGAGCCTTCGATCTTGGCAAGAGCAGAAAAAATGTCCAAGATGAACTTGGATGAAGTATTATTAACGTAGTCGAACTTAAGTGCTAACTCGGTAGTTGGATTGGGCATTGCTGAGTAGGCGGATATCCAGTCTAATACAGACTTATAAATAGGTGATGCTTCATCAACAAGAGAGCGGCCACTTATTTCAAAAATCCCATTTTTTTTATCCAGATTTATACCGGGTGTGTTTTCAGTTCCTTTAATAATAAGTGCGTTCATTTGGTTGTTAGTAGTTTCAAAGTGTTTTCGTAGATTGACATGGTGCCAGTGATTGGAATATAACCTTCTGGCATCTAATTGGAGAAATGATAAGCGTCATGATGTCTCTATTGCTCGAAGATAAAACTGAATGGCATAAGAGAAGCTGCTGAATTGCACTTAATCCACTTTTCATTTGCGGCTAGCATAATTATCTGGAAAGGTTTCTTTTGCCGTTGCTCAAACTCCAACATGACCTGACGACAGGCACCGCAGCAGGTTGCATGCGCGAGTTCTTTATGGTTTTTTTTGTGGGCGACTACGGCAAGTTTCACAATCTTTTGGTCAGGATGTTGAGATGCCACTGCGTAAAGTGCAACACGCTCTGCGCACATGCAAAGCGGGTAAGAAGCATTTTCCTGATTGGCACCCGTTATCACTGTTCCATCTTCTAAAATTACGGCAGCGCCAACTTGAAATTTGGAGTAGGGCGCATAGGCGTGCTGGGTGGCTTCTTTGGCCTTGTGTACTAAATACTTGGACTCCGAGTCTAGATCTTCAATGTGGTCGTAAACCGTTACGTCTTTCATAGCTACGAATGTAAGTTAATAGTAGAAATCCACTTGGGGAAGCAATAAATCCAAAATTCAGGATAAATTGGGCTCCGGTATAAAGGTATTTCTTTCTTATGGCAAAATCCATCTTAGTTCTTGGCGCGGGCCGTTCTTCCTCAGCCCTGATAGCGTATCTGATTGAGCACAGCAAAAAGCACGATTGGACAATCACCGTAGGGGATGTTTCACTGGAGGCGGCAAAGGAGCGAGTCGGGAATAAGGCAAAGGCCATTCTATTTGATATTCAGAATTCAGAGAGCAGCAAGCAGGCGATCAAAGATGCCGATGTAATCATCTCTATGATTCCGGCCTATCTTCATGTTCAGGTTGCCCGTATTTGCCTGGACTTTGGAAAACATTTGCTCACCGCAAGTTATGTTTCCGATGAGATGAAATCGTTTCATGAGCAAGCTCAGGCAAAAGGCCTTCTCTTTTTAAATGAGTGTGGCCTCGATCCGGGTATCGATCACATGAGTGCCATGCAGCTAATTGATAGGATTAAAGAAAATGGTGGCGAGCTTCTCTCCTTCGAATCGTTTACGGGCGGATTAATTGCTCCAGAAACAGATCCTGAAAACCCATGGCGATATAAATTCACATGGAATCCACGGAATGTAGTGATGGCCGGACAGGGTACGGCTAAGTTTCTGCAGCAAGGGCAATTCAAATTCATTCCCTATCAACAATTGTTTAAAAGAATAACACCGGTGACAGTACCCGGTTATGGAGAGTTTGAAGGATATGCCAATCGAGATTCACTGAAATACAGAGAGGCATACGGACTTCAAAATATTCAGACCATGCTCAGAGGTACGCTAAGAAATAAAGGGTATTGCAGCGCGTGGGATATTTTTGTTCAACTGGGTTGTACAGATGATTCTTATTTAATGGAAGGTGTAGCTTCAATGACCCACCGTGATTTCATCAACTCTTTTTTGGATTATGACTTACATAAAAGTGTTGAAGAGAAAATTGCGACTCAGTTCAATCTTGAGAAGGACGGACCTGAGTTACATCGGCTGGTCTGGTCGGCATTATTCTCCAAGGAGAAAGTTGGATTAGAGAGGGGGACGCCTGCGCAAATACTGGAGCATATTCTCAACAAAAAATGGAAGCTCAACTCTAAGGACAAAGATTTGGTGGTGATGTGGCATCGTTTCATTTTCAACGAGAAGGGAAAGCGGAGAGAGATTCAGGCCTCACTGGTGGCTACAGGAGACGACTCGGTAACAACTGCTATGGCCAAGACGGTAGGACTTCCTTTGGGTATCGCGGCAAAGTTGTTGCTGGAGAATAAAATTACGACACGCGGAGTGGTCATCCCAGTTACAAAGGAGTTTTATGATCCAATACTGGGAGAATTGAAGAGCTTGGGAATTGAATTGGCGGAGCAGGAAATTTGAATAATGGGAGTTAAGCGCAGATGAGTTTGTAATACTCATCTAAGTGATTACGTTTCTTTCGTTTTCACACCAAACTCTTTCATCAGGTCGGTGCCATACTTGCGAACAATTTCAATAATTGGAATGGCCTTTAGCCCTCGCTTTGTAATCGTGTATTCTACTTTGGGAGGAACTACGGGATGAACCTTACGAGTAATAAATCCTTCCTTTTCCAAACTTCGCAAAACACTTGATAACATTTTGTGAGTAATATGTGGCAAATCACTTTTTAGTTCGCCATAGCGCAATGTCTTTTCGCGCAAGCGCCATAAGATAGGCATCTTCCAAGTGCCACCGATGCGATCCATCGCAAACTCAACCGGATTGTAGTACACTTTTTTGTCGTAAATGAAGTCGGGCATAACAATAATTTAAAATGAAGGTAACACACTTCCTTCAAACCACACTGCCTTTCATACTTTCCTAAATGAAAGTATCCTTCTAATAGGTGCATATGTTGTTGTAAGGAACAAATCAGATGCAATTTTGATTGATCAGTTTCAAAACAAAAAACTATGATGAAAATAATTTTAGCTCTAATTGTGGTGGCGAACGGTGTGATCGCCCACGCGCAACACAATGCCGGCAATAACGGCAAAGTATTGATGATTGCTTCTAATAAATCTACTAGTCAGCAAACAGGTTGGCCAATAGGTGTGTGGTTTGCCGAACTCACTCATCCGTATTGGGTATTCAGCGAAGCAGGTTACGAAGTAGATATTGCCAGCCTGGAAGGTGGCGAACTTTTCTTTGATGGGTTCAGCGATCCGGAAGATGCAAGCAAGTATGCCGCTTTTGATTACGTCTCGCTTGGATTCAAAAAAGATGCTGCAAAGATGGCACTCGTGAACAACACACTAAAGTTATCGAATATAAAACCAAGCGACTACAAAGCAATTTTTGTTTGTGGTGGACAAGGACCAATGTATACGCTGTATAAGAATCCGGAGATTGAAAATTTCTTTGCGGATTTTTATCTAACAGGAAAACCAACAGCCGCTATCTGTCATGGCACTTCGATTTTGTTAAATACAAAATTACCCAATGGTAAATTTTTGGTGGAGGGGAAGAAGTGGACTGGCTTTGCCTCTTCCGAAGAACAATATGCCGACAATTATGTAGGCATGAAGATTCAGCCTTTCCGTATTGAAGACGAAGCACGCAAAATGCTTAACTCCAAATTTACGGTCGGAGCTCCCTTTTCGGCTTTTGCTGTACAAGACGGGAATTTGATTACGGGCCAGCAACAAAATTCGGGTGCAGTTGCGGCTGAATTAGTGGTGAAGGAATTGGAGAAGCAACGTAAAAATTATCCAACGTATGTTTTGGTGCATGGCGCTTGGGCGGATGAAAGCGCATGGGGCTTTGTGCGAAATCAATTGGCACAAAATGCAAATGTTGTGGTGGTCAACCTTCCTGCCCACGGAATTGACCTTACCGCAGCGACTGCGGTTGCGCTAAAAGATTATGTAAAAACAGTTGCCGATGCTGTTAACGCACAGCCTGGAAAAGTTACCTTAGTTGGACACAGCATGGCCGGTATTGTGGTTTCACAAGTGGCAGAGAACATCCCAACTAAAATCAACAAGATTGTTTATGTTTCGGCTTATCTGCCAAAAAATGGTGAAGATTTGTTGATGCTCGCCAATCAAGATAAACAAAGCAAAGCGGGTGCGGCTTTAGAATTTACGACAGACTATTCAGCGGCTTCCATTAGAAAGGACGTGATTGTTCCCGCTGTTTGTGCCGATTGCCCTGATTTTATGAAGGAAGTGTTGGTGAAGTATCACAAGGCAGAGCCTGCAAAGCCACTTGGTGAAAAAGTAGTGTTGACGGCTGCTAAGTTCGGAAGTGTTCCAAAGTATTACATCCACACCACCAACGATGCCGCGGTGGGCTATGATTTGCAAAAGATGATGGTGAAGAATAATGGAACAGTGAAGCAAGTATTTGAAATGAATACTTCGCACTTGCCCTTTGTGGTGCAACCCCAAGAGTTTTTAAGAATTATAACCAGTTTAAAATAGAATTAAATGAAAATCAGCAAAAAAAACCTATTGATAGTTTTGTCGTTATTTGTCGCTTTCAATCTGAACGCGCAAATCAACTACAACCAAGTTTCTAAAACCAACGCTAACGTTAGGGTTTTGCAAGTGGGCAAAATAAACGTCCATAGTTATGTAAACCCAAACTTAATTCAAGTTACCAGTTACGTCATAGAATTAAAAGACTCATTGGTAATTATCGATGCGCAGCTTACATACACGTTTACCAAAGAAGTGTTGGCCTATGCACAAAGTTTAAATAAACCAATTGCACGGGTTATCATTACTCATTCACATCCTGACCATTTTTTGGGTGCTTACGCTTTCAAGGATTACCCTGTTTATGCATTGGCTGAAACCATTCACGCATTCAAACAAAACGGTGAAGGCATGCGGCAGGTGTTTCTCAAAAATTTTGGAGATAAAGATGCAGCACCCGAGGTGCTAATCCCTTCAAAAGTTTTAAAACAAGGGAATACAAAAATCAATGGAATTGTTTTCTTTGTCGAATTGATAAAAGATAGCGAGGCTGATGCGATTGCTTTAATAACAATACCCAAGTCAAATGTATTCATAGCAGGCGACTTTCTGTATAATAAAGTACACCTCTTCCCAGGCTTCAACCATCTGGCGAATTGGCAATCCTTGCTTCAAAAATATGCGGCTTCCCTGAAAGGTAAAATTGTACTGCCTGGACATGGTTACCCGTCTGATTCGCAAATTGTAAAAGCAAACATCGACTATTTAACCAAAGCAATTGATGTGGCCAAGCAGCCTAACATGAATGCAGCTAACTACAAAGCAGAAATGATAAAAGCATTTCCTGATTATGGTGCCGCCATATTGATGGATTTTGGTGCAGGTGCTTTGTTCGCTAAATAAATCCTAGAAAACTCAAGCAATGAAAATTCTCATTACAGGTGCGTCCGGAAATGGCACAAATACCGGAAATTTATTTGACATCGTTCCTACCAACAAAGCCGTTTCTTTTTTAGCGATGGATGCCTTTGAAATATCCAATGAAAAGATCGTCAACCTTTGTCATATTGAACAAATCGATAAGATGAAACAGCAACTCAGCAAATGATCAGAAACTATTCTTCCTATTCATTTATAGCGCTGCTATTCGTTAGTTCATCGGCATTTTCCCAACTCAACGAAAGTGATAGCATCCAATGGCAAGTAAAATTCAACGCCACCGCATCAGTGTTAGATGGAAATGTTGCCCGCACATTGTTGCTCAATCGATTGGAAGTAACTCGCGCAAATGCAAGGTTCGGGCTGAGTACCCGCAACGATTACCAATATGGAAGAACACGCTACAAGCTCACCGAAAATGATTTTATCTCTTCTAATTTCGTTTACCTCAAACCACTGAGCAAAGTTTATCCATACGTTATGGCATTGGTGGAAACCAATCTCCGCAGAAAAATCAATTTTCGTTATCAGGTTGGCCCTGGTGTGAGTTGGAATGTGATCAATCAGAAAACCGATTTATTAAAACTCTCATTAACCGGAACATACGAAAACACAAGATATGGCGGGAGCATCTTTGAAGATGAGGAATACAATGGGTCAGATGTGATTGAAACATGGCGTGCTACGGGGCGGGTTTTTGGGAGGCACATTTTGAAAAATAAGATACGCATCAGCTATGAATTCTGGTGGCAACAATCCCTTGACGAGCATAATAATTACCGCTACCACACCGAAGAAGCTATCGAATTTCCGATTGCTAAACATGTTGCGTTTAGAACAGCGTTTCGCTATTCCTATGAAAACATAGAACTGATCGGACTAAAGCCATTCGACCTTTATTGGACCTATGGATTTACGGTAAGTAATTTTTAATATTGTTTCTACTTAACCGGAAACAACACGTATGAAAATATCCATCATTGGTTCGGGTAACGTGGGCAGTGCGCTGGCACATGGCTTACTTAAGGCAAATCATAATGTCTCATTTGGCGTGCGCGATGCTTCGTCTGCCAAATCTGAAAAAGCAAATGCGCTTTTGAGCAACGCAAAATTGCAATCCATAGAAGAAGCATGTAAATCCGCGGAAATAATTATCATCACGACTCCGCCCGAAGCTGTGCTGCAATTGATTCCACAGCTTGGTGATGTAACAGGCAAAGTAATTATTGACGCTACCAACTCTGTGCGTGTAAGGCCAGAACCTTATCCTACAGCTTTTCATGCCATTAAAGCGCTAACCAAATCAGAAAAAGTAGTGAAATGCTTTAATAGCACGGGTTTCGAGAATATGACAAATCCTATCTATCCGGCTTTTGGCGGTATTGATATGTTTTGCGCTGGCAATGACAAAGAATCAAAAGCTATTGCTCAAAAATTATCCAAAGACATTGGCTTTGCCGAATGCTGGGACTTTGGTGGTGATGATAAAGTAGAACTCCTTGAAAAATTTGCCTTGAGTTGGATTAATCTGGCTATCATGCAAGGTCATGGAAGAGATATAGCCTTTAAGGTGATAAAACGCTAGCTGATTAGTCACCATCTTTATTTTCTTCATACCAGTTGTCAGAAAGCAAATTGTAACCTTCCGCGGCCTGTACCGCCAGTTGGTCGCATCGCTCATTCTCTGGGTGTCCGGCATGTCCCTTGATCCAGACGAATTTCGGTTTGAATTTTTGATGTAATGGAATATACCGCTGCCAGAGGTCGGGGTTTTTCTTTTTAGCAAAGTTTTTTTTCTGCCAGGTCCAAATCCAGCCCTTCTCCACAGAGTCCACTACATACTTAGAGTCAGAATAAATGGTCACAGCAATTCCCTCTTTTTTGATGGCTTCCAGGCCAATGATTACCGCCATTAGTTCCATCCGGTTATTGGTGGTGAGACGGAAACCCTCGCTCAATTCTTTAACATGTGAATTGAATTTCAGAATGGTGCCGTAGCCTCCCGGTCCCGGGTTGCCCTGCGAAGCGCCATCAGTAAAGATGCGAATCATCCAAGACCAAGATTACTTTTAAAAATCTTAACGGCTATGGCTAAAAGGATGACCCCGAATACTTTTCGTAAGACCACAAAGCCTGACTTGCCAATCTTTTGCTCAAGCCAGCCGCTACAGCGAAGTACGATGTAAACAAAAATAAGATTGAGTACGATGCCGATTAAAATATTAGACTCTTCATAAACTGCTCTTAACGAGAGAATCGTAGTTAATGTACCTGCACCAGCAATCAGAGGAAACGCAATAGGTACGATTGACCCTGTCCCTTTAGCATCGGGGTCGTCTTTGATAAGATTAATTCCCAATATCATCTCCATGGCAATAATAAACATGACGATGGCCCCTGCCACCGCGAATGATCCCACATCCAGACCGAATAGTTTTAGAATTGACTGCCCCAGAAAAAGAAAAACAATCATTAGCACAGCTGCAATAGCCGTTGCTTTTTCAGCGTAAATTCTTCCCTCTCGTTGCCGAATGAGAATGACAAAAGGTATTGATCCGAGGATATCAATCACTGAAAAAAGTATAAGCGTGACCGAAAAAATTTCTTTGTAGTTCATATTTGTTATATTCGCAAAAGTAATCAATCGAATTGATGTTTAATAAGCGTAACCTTTAAGCATTGAAGATCGTTTGCAACAAGCTTTAGATTAGGTTCAATTAACAAATGCGTAACAAAGCCGTTAGTATTTTAAGAGGCGTCCTTCTTCTGGTTATGCTGCTGAAGTTGCCTGTTCTTTTTGACTTTTCTTCAAAAGACTTCTTGTTATCTTATACTGCGGAGACGAGCGAAACGGAAACCGAAAGCACGGAGGAAGATGGTAGTGAAGAAGATGAGTTTGTTCGATTGGCCACTCAATGGAGTTGCCACCACTTGATTTCTTCGGCCACGCACGAAAGCCCGACTACGGCAAATCAGGATGCTCACATTCGTGAGATCGTTCCGCCACCTCCACAAGGGTAGGCTTCGGTACATTTCTTTTAAATTTTCATTTCATCTTATTCCATCAGTATTATGGGAGATAATCCTTTTAATAAATTTTTTAGTAATATAAGCAGTGACTTACCAGCGGCTATTGTTGTTTTTTTAGTTGCACTCCCGTTGTGTTTGGGCATAGCCCTTGCTTCGGGTGCTCCGTTATTTTCGGGCATTATAGCAGGAGTTATCGGTGGAGTAGTCGTTGGTTCGCTAAGCCGATCACCTCTTAGTGTTAGTGGTCCTGCAGCAGGCCTTGCCTCCATTGTACTGATTGCTATTCAAGACTTAAACTCCTTCCCAGCGTTTCTGTGCAGTGTTGTTATTGCCGGTTTGCTTCAAATACTACTGGGCTACCTGAGGGCTGGCGTGATAGGTCATTTCGTACCCATAGCAGTAATTAAGGGAATGTTGGCAGCTATTGGCTTAATCCTCATTCTAAAGCAAATTCCCCATGCGGTGGGGTACGATGCCGACTTTGAAGGTGATGAGAGTTTTTTGCAAGCTGACGGTGAGAATACATTCACCGATATTATTCAGGCTTCGAATTTTATTACCCCGGGGGCGATAGTAGTTACGATTGTATCATTACTTATTCTTATTGCCTGGGACAGGCCGGCCGTTAAGCAGTATAAAATTATTAAGCTCATACCTGGCCCCTTGCTCGTGGTGTTGACGGGCATCTTATTGAATGCCTTCTTTACCAGTTATATGCAAGATTACCAGATAATGTCATCGCATTTGGTTTCTTTTCCTGAGGTATCTCAAATTACCGGCTTTGCATCCTTATTTACTTTTCCGGATTTCTCGCAGCTAATGAATCCAAAAGTATATACCGTTGCGATAACATTGGCCCTGGTAGCAAGTTTAGAAACGCTGCTGAGCATTGAGGCCGCGGATAGACTTGACCCCTACAAACGAATTACTCCTTTGAATCATGAATTGAAGTCGCAGGGAGTTGGAAATATAATATCAGGTGCTTTGGGTGGGCTTCCTATAACATCTGTCATCGTTCGAACTTCTGCTAATGTGGCTGCTGGAGCCCAATCAAAATTATCTGCAATTACGCATGGTATTTTATTAAGCGGTGCCGTTTTATTGTTCCCGAAATTTCTTGAACTCATACCGCTCTCCAGCCTTGCTGCTATTTTGTTGATGATTGGCTATAAACTTACTTCTCATAATGTGGTGAGGGAGATTTATGGAAAAGGAATAACGCAATTCTTGCCTTTTGTAGTTACGATCATTGCCATCCTCTTTTCTGACTTGCTTGTAGGCGTGTTCATTGGGCTAATGGTTTCAATTTTCTTTGTCATCAAAACGAACTTTAAATCAGCCGTATTTCTCTTGAACGATGGCAATAATTTTATTTTAAAATTTACTAAGGATGTTTCCTTCTTAAACAAATCTTCGCTACGCAGGTCGCTTGAGAAAATACCTGTCGGAGCAAGTCTGATGATTGACGGAACCAATGCTGAATTTATTGATCAGGATATTATGGCAATACTTGAAGATTACAGAAACGAAGCAGCCTCAAAGAATATTTCCCTGGAATTTAAGAAATCAAATCGCGCCTTGAACTCTTTTTTCCGACAAGAGGAAAATGCGAAATAACTCGAGTAGCAAATACAATTAACTATTAATACGAAATTTTAGAATATGAAAGCATACGAAAAACTTTTACTGGAAAATAAAGCATGGGCAAAAGAACATGTACAGGTAGACAAAGACTTTTTTCTTCGACTGGCCAATCTTCAGACGCCCGAATTCTTGTGGATTGGTTGTTCTGACAGCAGAGTTCCTGCCAACGAAATTACCAATACAGCTCCGGGTGAAATTTTTGTCCACAGAAACATCGCCAATTTGGTAGTACATACAGACCTTAACTTGCTAAGTGTTCTCCAGTACGCTGTTGAGGTATTGAAAGTGCAACATGTGATTGTTTGTGGTCACTATGGATGTGGGGGTGTAAAGGCCGCTATGACTAACAATGATCTCGGAATCATCAACAAATGGCTACGAAACATTAAAGACACGTATTACTATAATCGGAAAGAACTTGATGCTATACCTGACTTGAACTCACGTGCCGATAGGTTGACGGAATTAAGTGTGGCCGACCAAGTAATGAACCTCGCTCAGACTTCTATTATACAACGCACATGGAAGAAGGACAATAGACCTACCTTACACGGTTGGGTTTACCGCTTGCAGGACGGCATACTTCACGACCTTGTGAAAATGTTGCCCAATACGCCTCTTGATCCAATCTATCAGTATAATATCAATTGATCTAAACTATAGAACGACTAACCGATCAATAGTTGGTTTTATTTCCCTAAAAGAAGAGTTGATATTGCATTACAACTTGTCCCCTGTGTTGCTGCAATACTAATTCAGTACCTTGTTGGAAATAGAACGGTCTGAGTTGATAATCAAGTGTAATCTTACTGTTATGTCCTTTCACTAGCCAATTTACGCCAACATCTATCACATTCATTTGTTTGTTCAGCCGATGATATTTTGCACTCATAATGGACGCATAGGGCATCATTGTTCCGTGTCCTTCGCCTAGCAAATCTTTTTTCATTAGATACCCTGCCTGTGCATAGAAAACATTTCCACTACCAAACATGGGGAACGCATTGCCATGACTTCCTGAAGGATAACCCGCTTGTATTGCGTTGGCAGGATTCATGATACCATTGTACCTGAGATAGCCAGGCCCGAAGTCGTAATCGAAGTAACCAAGGTATGCATTCAGGGCTGTGCCTTTGTCTTTATTGATAGGAGCATCATAGAATGCAGCTACTGACCAAATCGTCATGGTATGATATACGGTGTCTGCAGCTAATGGCTGCCGGGTCCAAGTGGCGCCTCGCTGAGTAATGACTCCTGCCTCTAGATTAAATACCTTCTTCTTACCTAAATAAGTTCCAGTCATATAAGGAGTGGTGTGTGATTCTTTGTCAAAAAAATTCCATGCGAAGAATCCCTGATATTGTTTGTGGTGACCTACTTGTGAGAAAGTGGCGTTCGTACCAAGAGCAGGAAGTGGTTGTCCATTGGTAACGATGGGGAATGGATCACTCAGCACTACGCGATAATCCAATTTTCCCAACTGACCACGGGCATAGATACTTAGCTTGCGCGAAAATTCATCCGTCTGATCTACGGTTGCTTGCGCAAAGACAGGTACATCCATTGTCATAATGGAACTGACACTCGGCTGACTAAACCTCGACAATCCATTTGTGATAGTTAATCCGCCACCAAGAATTAATTTATCGCTTCCCTTTCTGATTTTGTATTCGCCCAATGCATCATGAAAGAACGCTTGGAGTTTTCGATTGCCAGCATTTTGGGAGAGGTAGTTGAAATTATTCTGGCCGAATTGAAAATAGAAGAATACGTGATCGGTCAGTTGACCGTAAAACTGAAATCGAGTTCTACGCAAGCCAATGTCGACTGTTTGAGGGGTTGGTTTGTTTAATACAAGCGTACCGGGGTTGCTATCATTAAAACGAAACCAAACCTGATTGAGAAAAGTGGCCTTCAGATAGTGAGAACCTTCTTCGTTAAGATTCAATCGCATTTCTTCAATTTCTTTTGGTTTGTCCTGCGACAATGACCTAAAAGAAATCAGACATAAGGGTATAAGTATGAAATTTATAGTTTTCATGTATTTGATAATTTATAAATGGAAGAGAGGAACCTCTCTTCCATCGTGATATTAACTAAGAATTGACTGGGACCTTCGACTGAATGGCGTTCAAAAAGTCTTCGGCAAATTTGACCACGTATTTAATTTCTTCCGGTTCTAATAAATCTCTCCTTTTGTAGAAGATCATTCTGTGCTTATGACATTCCACGTGCATCTCTTCACGATTCTCTAAAAAGTGAATTAACGATTCCCCAAAGAAATTAGTGACGGCACTCTCATCGTAGCCACGCAAATAATATTTCTTTGAAAAAACTGGATAAGCCGCAAAGTCGATATCTCTGCCAGAAACTCCTTCGAACAATTTTGACCATAAGCCTTCTGGCTCCAGCGCAAAATTAGGAACAGGGAAGTCAATATCTGACACATGAATAATGGTGATCTGCGATTCTTTCTTGTCCTGCAGTGCACCTTCCTGCAACGTGATATCCGAAGATTCAATTTTGCCTAAATCGCCATACTGAGACAAGATGTTTTCTTCATATGAAATCTTGTTGCCAATTTGAATTGGAAAATCTTTGTACTTGATCGATGTCTTTACCTTTTGAGGAAAGTAAGCGAACTCATTTGTATCAGCGAACTTGCGCAGCTCAATTTGCCGTGGACTTAATCTTACTTCCAGCTTGGTCTGACTTCCGGGTGAAAGTTTGCGCGTAGCAAGGGGATGATTTGAAAAATGTTGAAAGTAATCAAAACCCTGGACGGTCACCTGCCCTCCATGATGATGGTATTCTTCTTCGAAGTGATGTAAAAACTCCATAAAAGAATGATCTACAATCCTCGCTTCGGAGAAGTTTAATATTACTTTTTTGCCTGGCTTAATTGATGCGAACATTTTCTTAAAGCCGATAAGGTTTGAAAATATAGCGGCCTCTTTGACTGCAATGGAATAAACCGAATCAGTTTCAGAAACTTCGTAGTGAGGTTTAAATAAACTTTTTACGGTAGCGCCATTCAACAGGTGGAAAATAAATTTCACAAGGATGCCTACACCCACACCGACAAGAAGATCAGTAGCTAGCGTTGCGATAATCGTAATCACAAAAACCGTAAGCTGTTCCGCTCCGATTTTATATGTTTTAAAAAACTCATTAGGGGAAGCTAACCGATAGCCAACTGCGATTAGTAGCGCAGCAAGTGCAGTATTGGGGATCATTTCAATAATAGGAATGAAGAGAAGCATGGCTACCAGAAGAAAAGCGCCATGAAAGAAATTGCCCCATTGTGTTCTTCCTCCAAAGTTGATATTAGCCGAACTTCTGGCTACCTCAGAAATCATAGGCAATCCTCCAAAAAGACTTGCAAGGGCATTGCCGCCACCAAGAGCCATTAGATCTTTGTTAGGATTTGAAATTCGCTTCCAGGGGTCAAGGCTGTCCATGGCTTTTACCGTGAGCAACGATTCAAGACTTCCCACTAATAAAAACATGATAACATATTTCCAAAATACGAATGTGCCTATAGCGGAGAAGTCGGCATTGAATCCGATGTTACTCCAGAAGTTTCCGATTGTAACAAGATCGAAGGCGGGTTCCGTATGCCTGAAGTCCATCAAGGTGGTCATTGGCACTGCCACAAGTAGCACGACCAGTGGGATTGGTATTTTTTTTACATATTTTCCTTTTAGGAAAGGCATTCCAAAAATGATGATAAGACTAATAATGCCTACCAATGTTACTCTTGGATCTTCATGATAAAGCGAGTCGGGTATGCGTTCAAATAGCTGAATCGTGTCAAGTCCTTTTAGGGTGGCAGGATCAATGCCCAGCAATACATGTATTTGCTTAGAGAAAATAATCAGCCCGATTGCCGCCAACATTCCGTGAACTACAGAGTGAGGAAAAAAATCACTCAATGCTCCGAATTTTAGATAGCCGAATACGATTTGTAATAACGAGGCTACAACAATAACACCTAATGCAAGATGCCAGCCTTCTGTGCCACCACCTAATTCGGTAACAGCACCTGCGCAAATTGTTATCAAGCCTGCAGCAGGCCCTTTGATTGTAAGACGCGAGCCTGCAAATAAACTTACTACGAGTCCGCCAATCATTGCTGTAAGCACGCCCATAGCTGGAGGGAATTCGCTTGCTTTGGCAATACCCAGGCTCAGCGGGAGAGCAAGCAGGAACACCATGAACCCGGATAGGGCATCACTTCTCCAATTTTGCTTTAAGCCCTCAAAACCATCTTTTGGAATTTCTAGAGTTTTCATATCGATTAATAGGTCCTTTAAGAAAGAACCTGATTTTATTTTAAATTTATAAATAAGAATACCACTTCATTGAGGTTTCAAAAAAGTGTAAGGAACACTGGCAAGGAAAATTTTTCCAAAGCCAGGAAAATAATAATCAGATGAGTAAAACTCGATGAAGGGTGAGCAACGAAGGCCTTGTATCAAACCGATGATGCGGAATAACCCAGGCTGTATCGGTTGACTTAAATTTGTGAAGAATACTGAATATCTCGATGAAACAAATGCCCGTTAGGTTGTGGTCTTTTCCTTCGCGCTCTTCATTCGCTTCTTCAAAAATCAAACCGGAGAATAAATCAAAAGAATGCGAAAGTGAAGTGAAATTGGTGCTTTCTGATCGTAGCGTTGGTGTCTGCTGAGTTGTCACCAAAATGGCGGGAGCAAGCAACTCAAACGAGAACAATAGTATAGCTACTAATTTCAAGACTTTGTTTCTTTGTAACAGCATTGAACGGAAAGTGGGCGTAAAGGTCTTACTTTTTTTGAAAAAACCTAGAATTGCAAATATCAACGGAGTGTCCTAACGTCTATTTGGTGAACTAAAAGCGAAACAAATTCGTATTACGCAATATTCTTTCAATTAGAAGAATTAGTTTTTTATACATTTGCGATCATGAACAAGGCAAATCACCTGCGGTCAATCATCTGCTTCTTTTTGATTTTCTCCTTGTTCCTATCAACTGGTTCGAGAATTTTTAATCAGAATGGCGTTGATGTAGACCGTACACATTTTGCTATTTCAAACCATTCTGGAGTTGCCACTGCTGAGTCTCAGCTGCCCTTTGAAGAGAAAGAGGAAAAAGGGCAAGATCACTCATTGTTTGATGTTGATGCAATTCCTTTCGGATTTCAGCCTTTTCTATTTTCTTATACCAAGAAAGATTTGGTCGGTGGAGTATTTCTCAATGATCACAGTAGGCTTCCACTATACCTTGCAAAAAGAACACTGCTGATTTAGACTGTTCTTACCTCTTGCCCTTACGGGCCTTTTCATTTTCTTTTTTAATTAATATTTAATAGCGTTTCGCTAATTGTCTATCTCATGAAAGATCAGCATCAATCGTTTAATGAACATGACGTGCTTCACAAATTGAAGCACTATTTACCTGCGCAAGCACCGCTTAAAGATTTTATTCATCATAATACCCTTCATGCATTTCAGAATCTAAAATTTGATCAAGCTATCTACAGTGCTTCTGAAATTTTGGGCTATCGCGTTTCTCTTTCGTTGGCAGAATACCGATCGCTTTACGCTACGAATCGAATTCGCGAGGACATTCTGGAGCGAACGATTATCCAACATAAAGGAGCCCAGTCCATGTTGGAATGGAAGGAAAAAGTTCTTTATAAAAAATACGAGAGACCGCCATCGCCCAGGATTGGTTCACTTCGGTCTAACTGGAAACGGCATTACCAAATTGATTTGGACTCGTTGGTTCATCCATTGCTTTTTCGCATGCTTTGCAGCTACCTGGATCAGGGAATTTCAATGTGGAATTTTCCAGTTTTGGACAAGGGTTTTTTGGAAGCAATTCGAGAGATTGAAAAAAATAGCTTTACAAGTTTTTTTAGGACCGAGCGTTCCAAAAAACTTCTAATGGATGAAACCTGCCAGCTCAGTTCACTCTTGAAAATTTTAGTTGGCGATGAATCACTTTACGAGCATTATTTATTTGATCAGCAGTTTGCCCATCAAGGATGGTCGGGAATGATTTCAACTGTTGAAGATGTTCCGCAAACGCTTTTGGATAGAAAGAAAGTCTCGACACATGATTTGATCATGCTTGAGTTGTTGATGGAGATTGATGCTTTAGATGCGCACTTCGGAAGAAACTGGACACCACTATCATCTCGCCTGACAAACAAGCCTCTTGATTTATTTGATGAAATTCCAAAACGAGAGCTTAATGAAGTTACCTCTATCTGGCAAGAAGCTTTTGAGTGGAGTTACTACGATCAGGTGTTGACAGGAATTCTCGCCATGTCAGATGAGAAAGAGGAGAGTAGCACTGCTGGTAAAAGCTTTCAGGCACTTTTTTGTATTGACGATCGGGAGTGTTCATTCAGACGCTACCTGGAGCACGCTGATCCATCGTGTGAGACATTCGGTACGCCTGGTTTTTTTAGTGTAGAATTCTTTTTTCAACCCGAGAATGGGAGGTTTTACACTAAACTTTGTCCGTGGCCAGTAACACCGAAACATCTTATCAAGGAAGTAGGTGGAAAAAATAAGCGTGTGAAGGATGCTCACTTCTCAAAACATTCTCATTCACTTTTCCGTGGCTGGCTGATTACTCAAACATTAGGTTTTTGGTCCGCATTAAAATTATTCATTAATATTTTTAAGCCTGCTATGGGCCCTACCACTGCTTCATCCTTTAAGCATATGGATAAAACTTCTGCCCTTACTATTGAGAATAAAAGTAAGGATGACAGAGAAAATGATTTACAGATCGGCTTTACTATCGAAGAGATGGCGCAGCGCGCAGAGGGCCTTCTTAAGAGTATTGGATTAGTTAAGGACTTTGCGCCACTCGTTTATATTATCGGACACGGATCAAGTAGTGTCAATAATCCACATTATGCAGCTTATGATTGTGGAGCTTGTTCTGGAAGGGCAGGCTCGGTGAATTCACGGGTAATGTGTTTCATGATCAACCACCCTAAGGTCAGAGAAATATTGAGTGCAAGGGGAGTTGCAATTCCGGATGAAACGCAATTCCTTGGTGGGCTTCATGACACTACCCGTGATGAGATTGTTTTCTTTGACGAGGAGTTGCTTTCGGTTGTTAACAAAACGTATCATGTTAAAAACGAGATGACGTTTGCTAGTGCGCTTGACATTAACGCAAAAGAGCGATCAAGAAGATTTGAATCCATTGAGACAAAGCAAGACCCCGCCACAATCCATGAAAAAATAAGAGTACGATCAGTTTCATTGTTTGAACCGCGCCCGGAGCTTAATCATGCCACGAATACATTGTGCATCGTTGGTAGTCGCGATTTGACAAAGCATTTGTTTTTGGACAGGCGTGCCTTTATGAACTCGTATGATTACCGAATCGACTTAGATGGAAAACTTCTGTTCAACATTGTTAAACCTCTTGGACCTGTATGTGGAGGAATTAACCTAGAGTATTTTTTCTCAAGAGTAGACAATCAGAAATTAGGTGCGGGCACAAAGCTTCCTCATAATGTGATGGGGCTTTTTGGAGTAGCCAATGGAATTGATGGTGATTTGCGGCCTGGCCTGCCAAGTCAGATGATTGAAGTGCATGATCCTGTTCGATTGCTTATTATCATTGAACATTTCCCTGAAATAGTACTTCAAACTATTCAGAAAGCTCAGGATACCTATGAATGGTTCATCAATGAGTGGGTACATCTTGTGGCGGTTAACCCCGAAACCAAAGAACTATCATCATTTAAGGATGGAAAATTTTCACTTTATATTCCTCTCGCCAGGAGTGTAGAAAAGATTGATGATCTGACGCCTTTGTTTGAGACTCACGATGAAAATTTGCCTGTTTATATAATTTCCTAAATCAGACAATCATGCTATTCATACTTCAGTTTTTTATTATTCTTCCAGTCGCTGGTTATCTGATCAGCTTATTCATCCCCTCAAGACGTGAGGGTTTGATTTCAGCTGTAGCCTATACTTCAGTAGGACTTCATCTTTTGTTGGCTACACTATTTGTTAGCGCTTGGGTTATCAATGGATTTCCAACCCTGAACATTAAAGAGATTGAGCTGTACAACACAGAGGACTATAACTTTTTCATCGATTTTTATTTCGATAAAATTACTGCCGTTTATTTGTTGGTGGGGGCTGTCCTTACTTTTCTCGTAACAATTTATAGCCGCTATTACATGCATCGTGAAACCGGTTATAAGCGATTTTTCAATACAGTTCTTTTCTTTTACCTGGGTTATAACGTAGCCATTCTATCGGGTAACCTGGAGACACTATTTATTGGGTGGGAAATTCTTGGCATCTCATCATTCTTGCTGATTGCCTTTTATCGCGACCGTTACCTGCCGGTAAAAAATGCTGTTAAAGTATTCTCAATTTATCGAATAGGGGACGTAGGGTTGATTTTGGCCATGTGGATGACGCACCATCTCTTTCATGAGAATATCACCTTTCTGAAATTAAATAACTATGAATTGGTGCATGAGCATATCATGAGCCATAGCTGGATTGGGATTTTCATATCTATCATGATTTTGATTTCGGCTTCGGCAAAGTCTGCACAGCTTCCGTTTTCTTCGTGGCTGCCAAGAGCTATGGAAGGACCTACTCCATCGAGTGCTATTTTTTATGGTTCACTTTCAGTACACCTCGGTGTTTTTTTAATGCTCCGAACTTTTCCATTTTGGGATCATCAGCTTTCTGTGCGAATATTGATTGCATTAATGGGATTAGCCACGAGCATTGTTGCCACAGGAGTAGCACGAGTGCAATCTTCTGTAAAAAGCCAGATCGCCTATTCATCTATTGCGCAGATCGGCCTGATCTTTATTGAAGTAGCTGCCGGATTTGAAGACCTGGCACTGATACATTTTGCAGGAAATGCTTTCTTGCGAACCTATCAACTGCTAGTATCACCTTCTGTTGTTACCTATCTTATCAGAGAACAATTTTATAATTTCATTCCGCGCAAGCATACGATTGAAGATTCTTTGCCAAGGCGAATTGAATACGCCATTTATGTTTTATGCCTAAAGGAGTGGAATCTGGATTCATTTATGTACCGATATCTGTGGAATCCATTGAAGTCGTTAGGCAAGCAACTCGATTTTCTTACGCTCAAGCGAGTGATTGTTTTTGGAATCCCCGCCTACCTCGCGGGATTGTTTATCGTATACAATCAGGAAGTTATCCCCGAGGAGATTGAACATTATTTCCCTTACCTGTTTTCATTCATTGCATTGATCATCGTTCTTCGTGCTTTTACAGAAAGGCGATTTGTAAGGATGAGTTGGCTTTTGGTAATTATGACACATTTTTGGATTGCGTTGGCAGTAGCATTTAATGAACGTTTTAATTTTGATCAAATTCATATTTATTTGAGTGGAATTGCCATTGCCGGAGCAATTGGTTTTCTGTTAATTCAATTGTTGAGAAATCAGGAAGGCAGACTTGATCTTAACATGTTTCACGGACACTCGTATAAGCATCCAAAGTTTGCAATACTTTTTCTGTTATGCTGTTTAGGAATTTCCGGGTTCCCCATCAGCCCAACATTTATTGGCGAAGATTTGATCTTCACTCATGTCCATGAAGATCAGCCAATATTAGCTTTTGTTGTAGCGCTGTGTTTTATTATTGATGGACTTGCCATTACCAGAATTTATGCCAGAGTCTTTTTAGGGCCTCATGTAAAATCTGTTTATGAGATGGCTTATCGCTCATCGTAGTTATGAATTTCCTTTATCAGAAAGTCAATTTTTTAGCGCTGAACTGTTGGCGTATTGAATTGCCATCGCATAACCCTCGAGTCCAAAACCTGTGATTAGGCCAACGCATTTCGAGGTAATTAAGCTCGTATGCCGGAATTCCTCACGGGCGTAAACATTTGAAATATGAACCTCAATGACCTTGGTTTTTATGGCACCAATTGCATCATGAAGGGCTATCGATGTATGCGTGTAGGCGCCTGCATTTAAAATAACAGCATCAAAGTTAAAACCAACTTCATGAAGTTTGTTAATGAGTTCGCCTTCGATATTGGATTGATAATAACTTAGTTCAACCGTTGGAAATCGTTTTTGTAATTCTGTAAAAAATTCACCAAATCCTTTGCTTCCATACACTTCCGGTTCTCGTTTGCCGAGGAGGTTAAGGTTAGGGCCGTTTATGATTTGAATTTTCATACGCTGAAAGTAATATGTAACGATAGGTTGCCGATCTTTACAAATGTCGGTAATTTAACAGGCTATTAAAAAGACAATGTCGGGAAATTCGTGGGGGCTTTACATTAAAGAGTTTAGCAATTATCTTAAGTTGGAGAGATCATTGTCTGATAATTCCATTGAGGCCTATGTTCATGACGTAGCTCTCTTGCAACAGTATATTGAGTTAAGTGCGTTGCAGGTGTCTCCCTTGAGTATTACTTCCAAACATCTCCAGGGTTTTCTTCAACATATCAACGAGCTGGGCATGAGTGCCTATAGTCAAGCCAGGATTCTTTCCGGATTAAAGTCGTTTTATAAATACCTTCTTGTTGAGGAGTTGATACAGAAAGATCCTACTGCGTTGATTGAAGGCCCGAAGATTGGAAGAAAGCTGCCCGATACTCTGAGTTATCCTGAAATCGAGAAATTATTGGAAGCGATAGATCTCTCTACACCGGAGGGAGGGAGGAACAGGGCCATGTTGGAGGTTTTGTATAGCTCGGGACTTCGCGTGAGCGAACTTGTTGAGTTAAAGATACCGAATATCTATTTTGATGTGGGGTTTTTGAGAGTGATTGGAAAAGGAAATAAAGAACGTTTGGTGCCGGTGGGGAGGGATGCGATGAAATTTCTAAAAATATATTTAGAGGAAATTCGCGTTCACGTGCCGATACAAAAAGGATTTGACAGTTATGCTTTTCTTAATCGAAGAGGGAAGAAGCTCACCCGAGTTATGATCTTTACGATAATTAAGAACCTCGTTGCTAAAATTGGCCTTAAGAAAACAATAAGCCCTCACACCTTTAGGCATTCCTTTGCTACACATTTGATTGAAGGCGGAGCCGATCTTCGGGCTGTACAAGAAATGCTTGGTCATGAGTCGATTACAACAACAGAAATATATACCCATCTTGATCGTGATTACTTGCGTCAGGTGATTCAGGAATTTCACCCCCGTAGTTGATTTGTGTTTTGTAAACGAGTAATCGCTAGTCTCCTTTTGCTATCTTTGCGCCATGAAATTTTGTCTAAGCATTTTCTTCCTGATGTCCATTACAAGCTTGAGTGCTCAGGAAATTAAAGTCGAGTATGATAAGAATCGTGACTTTACTAAGTACAAGACTTTTGCCTTTGGCGAGGCAGAAATTATAACCCCTAAGGATGAAAGGGTGTTTGATGAAAAAGTTCTTCATAATTGGGTTAAGAATTCCGTTACAAAGGAGCTTGAGGAAAAAGGTTTGAAGAGGTCTGATACAACGGCCGATCTGGTAGTGTCCTACATCATAGGCGCTGTCGAACTTTCCGAGACAGGCGACTTAGGACCTTTTGGAGGTGCACCAGGCATTGAGACGAACAGACATTATACCAATAGTTTCCGCCAGGGAAATCTGGTTATTGATTTAGATGATAAAAACAATTTTCTCATTTGGCGTGTCAACGCGCAAGGCGTAAACATGTCGCCTCAGGCAGAGCGTTACATCAATGAAGTCGTAGCCAAGGGGTTCAAAAAGTTTTCTATCAAACCCAAAAAGGTGAAGAAGAAGTAGATGTACAAATTTTTCATACGCCCTATTCTCTTCCTTTTCGATCCTGAGGCGGTTCATCATTTTACATTTCAACTGCTACAATGGAAAAGCAAGGTTCCTGGATTTACCTCATTCCTAAGGTTATTTTTTTCTATTGAAGACAAGAGGCTCGAACGCAACATTTTAGGACTTCATTTTAAAAACCCCATCGGGCTGGCGGCAGGCTTCGATAAAGATGCGAGGCTCATTGATGCGATGGCTGGTTTCGGATTTGGATTTATTGAAATAGGCACACTAACTCCCAAGCCACAAGCAGGCAGCGACAAACCAAGACTATTTCGGTTGCCCAAAGATCAAGCGATAATCAATCGCATGGGTTTTAATAACGAAGGAGCTTTGGCAGCTGTGGAGCGCTTGAAGAAAAGAAAGTCAACGGTGATTGTGGGTGGCAACATTGGTAAGAATAAGAATACACCCAATGAAAATGCATTTGAAGATTATTCCTATTGCTTCGAAAAACTTTTTCCCTACGTGGACTATTTTGTAGTCAATGTAAGTTCGCCCAATACCCCGAACCTCCGCGCGTTACAGGAAAAAGAGCCATTAAAAAAATTACTTTCGCAAGTCAAGGCATTGAGCCTTTCTAAACCAAACCCGAAACCGATCTTACTTAAAATTGCTCCTGACCTTACGGTTGAACAGTTAGATGATGTCATTGAAATCCTAAAAGAGACAAAAACAGATGGTGTGATTGCCACCAATACTACTGTGTCACGAGAGGAGTTGCTAACACCGTCAGATCGGGTAAAAGCAATAGGCGCAGGCGGCCTTAGTGGAAAGCCGTTGTGTAAAAAATCAAATGGCATAATCGCTTATCTACGAAAACAACTTGGTCCGGATTATCCAATCATTGGTGTGGGTGGTATCATGAGCGTTGAGGATGCTGTTGAAAAACTCAAAGCGGGTGCCGACCTGATTCAGGTTTATACGGGATTCATTTACGAAGGGCCAGGGTTTGTGAAGAAGATCAATAAGAAGATCCTCAGCTCAGCGAATACCAAAACTATTCTTTGATTCCTGCCAGGTTTAGCATAAACGCATACTCTTGTGCGGTCTCCTTGTACACTTTGAATCGTCCGGTTGTGCCGCCATGTCCCGTTTCCATGTTGGTTCGAAGAAGCAGAGTATTGTCATCTGTCTTAAGCTCCCGCAGTTTGGCTACCCACTTGGCGGGTTCCCAATACTGAACCTGAGAATCGTGCAGACCTGTAGTCACCAACATATTTGGGTAGGCTTGTGGTTTCACTTGATCGTAGGGCGAGTAATCCAACATGTACATATAGTATTCCGGATTCTTAGGATTGCCCCATTCATCAAACTCACCGGTTGTTAATGGAATACTCTCATCCATCATGGTGGAGATAACATCCACAAATGGAACTTTGGCTACCACACCTTTGAATAAATCAGGGCGCATATTCACTACTGCACCCATCAACAAGCCTCCCGCACTGCCACCCATGGCAAAAAGCTTATCGGCTTTTGTATAACCATCTTCAATTAAAAATTCTGCGCAATCAATGTAGTCGGTGAATGTATTTTTCTTTTTGAATAGCTTGCCATCTTCATACCATTGCCTGCCCATTTCCTGACCTCCGCGAATGTGTGCAATGGCATAAATAAAACCACGGTCAAGCAAACTTAGTCGCGTGATGGAGAAAGTCGGATCAGTGCTGGCACCATAAGAGCCATAAGCATATAACAACGTTGGATTGCCACCATCTTTCTTAATTCCTTTTTTGTAAACCATAGAAAGTGGAACCCTTGTTCCATCTTTAGCGGTTGCCCACGCTCGTTCGGTTTGATAATCCTGTGGGTTATAACCTCCCACAATCTCTTGCTGCTTTAACAATTTCCGCTCTCTTGTTTTCATGTTGTAGTCAAATGTTGAGCTAGGTGTGGTGAGCGATGTATATCCATAGCGCAATAATTCTGTGTTAAAATCCAGGTTGATAGAAGGGAAAACGGTATAGGCAGGTTCTCCAAAATCTAAATAATGTTTAGCTCCTGTTTTTTGATCAATTATTTGCATCAGCGAATTGGCATTGGCGCGTTCACTTAAGACGAGATAGTCTTTGAAAATTTCAATTCCCTGTAATAAAGTGTCGTTGCGATGGGCAATTTTCTCTCTCCAGTTTTCTTTAGATGTTTTAGCAATAGTAGTTTCCATGAGCTTAAAATTCTTTGCATCAAGGTTGGTGACCACATAGAATTTATCTCCATAATGATCAATGGAATATTCCAGGCCCCTTTCGCGTGGGCTGAATTCCTTGAATTTTCCATCGGGTGAGTTTGCCTCTACGGTTTGATAATAATTGGTAAGCGTGCTTCCGCTCCAGATAATGATGTATTTATTGGATTTGGTTTTGTAGACTCCGGTATAAAAAGTCTCGTCCGTCTCTTCAAAAATCAATTGATCTTTGCTGGGGTCAGCGCCCAACTTATGTTTGAAGATACGATTGGAACGTAATGTGACAGAATCCTTTTTGGAATAGAATATCGTCTTGTTATCGTTGGCCCATGTTACCTGACCTTCGGTGTTGGGGATAGGAGTATCAGTTTCGACACCTGTTTTTAAGTTTTTGAAATGAATGGTATAGCGCCTTCTACCAACGGTGTCCACACCATAGGCAAGAATCGTATTATCTTCGCTTACGCTCAGCCCGGTTACTTGAAAGTAATCATGACCTTTAGCCATATCATTTACATTAAGCATTACCTCCTCTTTGCCTTGCAAACTTCCTGCCTTGCGGCAATAGACTGGATATTCCTGACCTTCTTCATAACGAGTATAGTACCAATACCCATTGTCCTGATAAGGAACTGATTCATCAGTTTGTTTGATCCTTCCAATAATTTCGGTGTAAATTTTCTCCTGCAGACCTTCGCTGTCCTTCATTTTGGCCTTGAGGTAATCGTTTTCTGCATTGAGGTAATCCAACACTTTCTGTGTTTGCTCATCTTTGGTTGTTGCATTTTTTTGCTCATCACTCAACTTCATCCAGTAGTAATTATCTACCCGCGATCCTCCACTTTCTTTAAACTCATGTAATACTTTCTCCGCAACAGGAGGCATGATGTCGTCTTTTAACTTTTCTTTCTTGTTGTCTGTGCAGGCGACAAAGATGCACCCGATAAGAATGTAAATACCATGTGTTAATTTGAGGGGATTGGTCATACTGTCGAAATTTAGAATAGTTAAATTAAGGAATAATTGAGAACGGATCGGCACTGCTCAAAAAAGAATTTTAGCCTAGAGTCGGAATTTAAAAACACCTAGTTCATTTGACGTTCAATCCACTTTTGAAACAGGACATTATCCATGGAATAGTATTTCCCGTTCTGATCTGTATCTTCATAAATAAATTGACCAGCCAGTAATGATACTATTGCTCTGTTGATCACGGATGAGTTGGAAATACCGACAGAGGTCATGAACTCTTTGCTATTTACTTTGTAAACCTTATCTCTCACGGCAAAGCCTTTTAAAATCGAATATTGAGTTTTAGTAAGATTGTTTTTGAAAGAGAGAAAATAAGGTTCATATTTTAGCAAGAGATCGCCAATACATTTAAAAATAATTTCGTCAGAAATGGGCGAAATTCCCAGAGCGAATAGACTGTTGCATATATCTTGTATGTAGGCAGTGAATCCGCGGCAATAATGGTAAACCCAATCTGCCTGACTTTTGTCAGCAAACTTAATTTTGCCTTTTCTAAGGTTAGCATGAATAAAAGTACTGTACACTTCAGGCGCAATTTTTCCAAGTTGTATCAGATCAGCGCTATGATAGAAAGGCCTTTTTTGATTTGCAAACATGTCTCGTAAAATCCGTTGATGACTACCGCAGTATAAGAAACGAATCATTGGAAATTGGATGGCAATGCTCCGAAGCCAGCCTTCCAGAGAATGATCATCGTAGTGGGTGATTTCTTGAAATTCATCAAAGGCAATGACCACATTTTTCATCTTGCTGACGGCTTTCATTATTTCTTCTATGGTCTTTTTTTCCTGATTGGGTTTTACCCAGGAAAGACCTGCAGAAAATCCGCCTGTAAATGGATCGAAGTCCACACTTGCCTTCCATGATTGTAGAAATTCCCGAACAGAAACGCCTTTACTCGCTGCATTATATAACCCGCTTGTAAATCGTTTTAAAAATTCGGCTAGTGTTGCCGTTCCCGCTATGTCAATGTAAATGCAGGTATAATTAGGCAAGTTGTGAAACACGTGCTGAATCAGGGCTGTTTTGCCTAACCTTCGCGGGGCGAGTATGCAGGTATTTCTCCCGTTTTTAATGTTGGCAATGATTTTTTTGGTTTCTTGTTCACGGTCACAAAACGTTTCCGGCCCAAGATATCCCACGGTAGCAAAAGGATTGTTCATGGCGATTGAGTCTTACCGCACAAGGTACAAAAACTATACAAAATGTACTATACAAAATGTACTATACAAAATGTAGAAAGGATGGGAGTCGTTCCTGTCAGGGATTTAAAAACTCAACACACTTGTGTTTGAGTGGAAGCTCAGGGCATTTAGCCTAAAGCCGAGCGTGATTTCATGACTTGTAAAATTGGTACCTACTGATGCTCCGACAGGTACTTCGAAGGTATAGCCCAGCCTGAATGAGTCCTTAAGAAGAGCCTGTAAGAAAATGCCATAGGTGTTAAAATTGCGCGTGAGCACTCCTGCTTGATAGTTTTCGTGGATGATCAGTGAAGCATTAAGATCAATGGAAGCAGGCGCCCCACTCACATATTTTAGCAGGGCCGATGGTTTGAAGCGGATGCGCTCGGAAATAAAAAACAAGGATGAGCCCATCAAATAGTAGTGCTGAGTATAAAGCGAGGATTGCAGGCCCTGTGTTTCAAAGGTAGTTCGTAACATGCGCGGCACGGAGAGGCTGATGAAATAATTGCTGCTTTTAAGGATTGCCCCAAATCCAAAGCTCGGTTTGGTCTCGCTTGTGGTGCCCATAAAAAATGGATCAGTTTTGTCAAACGGATTGACTTTGGAACTGTTGATTTGATAATTGGCAATGCCTGCCTGTAAACCGAATGAGAGAACCTTATCATCGTCAACGTTGATACGGTAACTATAACTTCCAAATACTTCATTGATCGAGCTATTGCCTATCTGGTCGGATACGACCATAAGACCAGCACCCATTTTATTGTCATGCAATGAAATATGCCCATTGGCATTGATTGTTTGTGGACTGCCCTCAATACCCGTCCATTGACTACGATAGCTTGCCGAGAAGTTTAGATTATCAGTTAGTCCCGCATAGGCGGGATTTAAGACAAATGGGTTGTTGAGGTACTGCGAGTAGAGGGGATCTTGCTGTGCGCTAAGTGTGAAACTAAAGCACATTAAGATTCCAGCCGCTACAATCTTCTTGTATATTTCCGTTACATACTTTTTCATGGCTCAGTATTTTAAGGATATAAAACCGGTTAGTGTTTTACCAGCATCAGGCAAACTGATTTTATAGAAATAGATACCAACCGGCAGCTTATTTCCATCTGAAGTAATACCTTCAAACACACGCGTTTTGTTGTCATAGTCAGAAACGGAAAACACTTCATCACCCCAGCGGTTGTAGATAGATACCGTGTTGGTTTTCGTTGAAGATAGGATATCAATATACTTCAGCAGCAAAGTTGGGTTTTTGTCATCTCCATTAGGTGACAGCGCGTTATAGACAATAATATCTCCCGCCACTTCAATAGTGATATCTTCCTGGGAGCACAGGCCGGTGAGATCACACACTTCAATGCGCAGCACATCTGGCCCGGCAAACAATACCCCTGCGTAGTCAATAGTGAGGTCTCCATTAGTTGCAAGGGAGGCAGTAGCGCCACTTGAAGGTTGCGTGATAATTCGGAGCGAAGCCAGATTTAGGTTATCATCAGAATCAGAAAGCCAGCCTGTCACGTTTACAACTATCTTTTGTTCGGTCTGCGTGACCTGTGGTTGGGCAGCGATGACTGGAGGATTCGCACACGACTGAATACTAGCAATGACAGGGGAGCGAATGCCTTCACAAGCTCCATTACTAATAGAAACGTAAAAGGTGGTAGTAGTTGAAATTAAGGGAGTGATGAAAGTTGAATTGGTTTGGCCTGCAATGGGTGAGCCCCCTGAAGCAGTGGTATACCATCTGTACTGACCTGCACTGGCTCCCGAGGCGTTTAACGTGATAGAAGCGCTTGGTGAACACCCACTCCCTCCCGTGGTGATGGGGGTAGTAGGTACAGTGTTTACAGTAAGTTGCGCAGCATTTGAGAAAGTAGTAGCAGCTAAGTCCCCATTTACTTTGCATCTATAAAAACCACCACCAAAATTTCCAGTGGTGTTTACCGACAAAGTAGCTGCACCAACATTGGAATATCCACCCGTATTGCTGATGTCCAGAAACGGAGCTACTCCATCGGGTGAAAACTGCCATTGATAAGAAATGTTGGTGGTGCCTGATGCACCAGCAACAAATGATGTGTTTGCACCAGCACAAACAACAGAAGCCGTAGGTTGCGGAGAAATCGTAATAGTAGCCTGGTCATTGAGTATCCGTGCTAAACCATAGCGTGTATTACCATCATATGAAACGAAATCTCCGGCAATCAATATCGCATTGTCTGATTGAAGAGCCATGCTCTTGATCGCTGAGTTGGTGCTGAGGCCTGGACTAAATGAGCAGTCAACGGTGCCATCTATATTTAGTTTGACTAGATTTTTTTTGGCTGCACCATTAACCGAGATGAATTCACCGGCCACAATCAACTGACCGTTGCTAGCCCTTGCTATTTGCCGCGGCCCGAAGTAGGTAAACAAATCAGCGAACCCTACGGCATTGAACGTGTTGTCTAAGCTACCATTGGCATTAAGGCGTACAATGCCAAATCTATTAGCTCCTTGAACCTGTGTGAAAGTGCCTACTGCTAGTATCTTTCCGTCAGGCTGAACTAATATATCGCTGATGAACCCATCAATGCTCACGGCAAAACTAAAGTCAGTAGAGCCATCATCGTTCAACCGACCAAGTGTAGGTGATAACGCACCTGCCACCAATATCTTTCCATCGGCTTGAACTTCCAAAGCTCCTGCTAACAGAGAGATGACAGGAAATGACGAGTCGTTTGTGCCGTCCGTATTTAATCGTCTTAATTCATGGATGCCCATATACCCATCATTTGAATAGACAATCTTACCATCGGGTTGCAAGGCCATGGCATACAAAGTTGATGTGTACGATTGTGGTGCATTATTGTTGAACGTAAAATCATCGATGCCATCCGCATCATACCGGATTACCTGATCAGAGGCATAGCCGAGTATCTTATTATCGGCTTGTATTAAGGGAATAGTATATTCAGGTATTTGGTTAAACGTTCCATCTAGCGTCCCATCGGCATTAAGGCGAATAGTACCATCCACCGGAGTGCCTCCAATGGTAGTATTGACTATTGAAACGATGATCTTGCCAGTATTCTGCACAGCAACACCATTAACAGTGGCAGGGTTATCGATAGCGGTATTAAATGTAGCATCAATAAAACCTGTTACACGAGTTGCCGAAGTACATGGGTCAAAGGCCGCAACAAAATCGTAAGACTGCAGTGTGACATTCGTGGCAATGCCGTTGGTTACTTGAACCAAGTAAGTTCCGGCATCGCCTGCATTAGCCGAAGCCTTTGAATAGCTTGGTGACGTTGCCCCCGGAATTAAGACCCCATCTTTATACCATTGATAATTGTTTGCCGTGCCGGGTGTGGTGAAAGGTATCGTAAGCGTTCCGCCATCCACGAATGATACAACTCCTCCTGGTGGCAGCTTAGCCTGCGGACTGTATTGAAAACCCGACACTGACGCGTTCGGCTCTAAGTCCTCGAATGTAAGAAAGTTGGTGCCGATCCAAAACGAGTTCAGATTGTAGTAGCCGGTAATGTCGTTCAGCCCATTAAATGAATTGCCCTCCAGGTAAACATCAGACATGTTCATAGATGCAAGACCAATGGCCGGAGCCGATCCGGCTAGCCGATTATTATTCAGCGATACTTCGATCAATGAAGTAAGATTTTCCAATTCCACAGGCACATTGTATTGGAGAAAGTTATCGTTGAGTTGCAAGTATTGCAGATTAGACAGGTTGCCAAGCTCAGGCGGAATGCCATCGTATAGGCCGTTGCCGGATAGATTCAATGTGACGAGATCGGGCAACAAGCCTAAGTCAACCGGCAGGTAGCCATTTAGATTATTGCCCGCCAAGTCAATGCCAGTAACGTTGCAACCGCTCACTGTTATTCCAAACCAAGTGCTTTCATCGACACTTAGCCAATTGATATTGTTATTCCACGAACTGCCGTTGGTGGTGTTGTATAGTTCGATGAGAGCATTTCTTTGTGACGCAGGCATACAGGTGGCGACTTTATACGGATTTGAACTTACACCTGCGGGGCATCCTACACTTACGGTGATAAAGCCGGTCGTTGCCCCAACAGGTACGCTAGTAGTAATGCTGGTAGCAGTGCTTGCCGCTACTACTGCACTGACGCCATTAAATTCAACTGTGTTGTTGGAAGGAGTGGGGTCAAAATTAAAACCCGTGAGGGTTATCACTGTTCCTGCCAAACCAACCACAGGACTAAAATTTGTAATGGTTGGTGGGGGTACTCCTGTTTGACTGAGTTTTTGAATGAATATATCGGATGAGCCATTTGACGTCAGATTGAATTCGCATGAACCTGCCGAGAAATCTACTGTGGTATCAAAGGATCCGGTAACGATCACCTGATTGGCATTGTCGACATTTATGCCTCTGCCAAATCCTGAATAGCTACCGCCAGGTTTTTCGGCCCAAACAAAGTCGCCAGAAGAATTTAATTTACTGATGTAGATGTTAGAAAACCCATTTGACGTAAATGAGTAGATTGAAGCACTTGGATCGAAATCAACCGTACCGCCAAATGTTCCAGAAGTGTACACATTTCCAAAGGCATCTAATGCCAAACTAAACGGCTGCTCGGTGCCAATTCCACCCAATTGCTTTGCCCAAATAAAAGTACCCGCGCTGTTGAGTTTACTGACATAGATATCGGTATTTGAAGGGCTAATATCTGGTACAGGTGTTAGATTGAACACACCGGCACCTGGATCAAAATCATGCGGTGAACCATCTCCGTATTCGAAATAACCTGTCGTATAAACGTTGCCGGTTGCGTCCACACTGATGGCAGCACCTATATCTTGGCTACTGCCACCCATCGCAGCCGCCCAAACAAAATCGCCATCCGTTTCTAATTTTAAAACAAAAGCATCGTTGCCAGTGGCGCTTAGTAGAAACGTTCCGGCACCCGGATCAAAATCCACGGTATTCCCAAATACTCCCGTGGCTAAAATATTATCAGACCCGTCAATGGTTATCCCGCGAGACTGATCGCCACCAATGCTCCCAATCTGTTTCGCCCAGACTAAGCTACCGCCTGTTCCATCTAGTTCTACTATAAAAATATCATCAAGACCAGCACCAGTAAAAATTGTGGCGCCAGGGCCGGGATCAAAATCACCACTGTTGGAAAAACTTCCAGTAACGACAACATTATTTGAAGCATCAAGGGCTATAGCCTCACCCGTATCAAAACTGATACCTCCCATGGCACCTGCCCACACATAGTCGCCATTCACATCGAGTTTGCACACAAACACATCCCAGTTTCCGGCAGAGCTAAGGTTATTTGTGCCCGTACCAGGATTGAAATCTGCGGTTCCAGAAAAAAGCCCTGTAAGATGTACGTTGCCTGAAGCATCAATAGCTATCGCCTTGCCTATGTCTTGTAATGGCCCGCCCAATCCCTTAGCCCATACTAGATTTCCGGCTGCATTGAATTTCGTTACAAAGATATCGGTGCTGCCAGCAGCGGTTAGATTTACAATACCAGCACCAGGATCAAAGTCAACAGTACCGGCAAAAAAACCGGTAACGAAAATATTTCCAGCTGCGTCAGATGTGACCGCCAGACCATTGTCCGTAGACGTTGAGCCTATGTTTTTAGCCCAATTGAGTTCAGGGTACTGGGCCTTAGCGATAAGCGAACTCAACATAAGGGCAATCCAGCAATACCAGCTAATTCGATGCATGCACAGGTTGGTTAATGATCAGTGAGATAAGCTGCTCAGTTCTACTTGTTACAAGACCTGCAACCTCTTCGGTTTTCCCGAAGTCGCAAAAAAATATTTATTATTTAATCAGGTCGGGAAAATTCCGACCTTCGTAACTCTCTAATATGACATTTGATGTTTCTTTCTTATCGCAAAAAAGCTGATAGTATCACGCTGTGGGAAAGGTACGTCCGGGGGGATCGCTCTGCATTTGGCGAACTGTATACATACTACCATAAAAGTTTGACTGCTTTTTGTTTGGGTCGATTGAAGAATCTCGAGCTTGCCGAGAATGCAGCTTCGGAAACATTGATCAAATTATTGCAGCATGATCGGCCATCCGAAATCGAGAATTTTGAGAACTGGTTGTTTACAGTCGCTAAAAATGAATGCAATACGATCTGGTCAACGGCAGAACGAAGAATGAAGCTCCTGGAACAAAATTATGAAACCCCGAATCTTCAATTAGCCGAGGTAGAGACACGGTTTTCATCGGAGGACTTAAATCAATTTATTCAACAAAACCTGGATGAGACCGACTATAAGATATGGCAGCTAACGCAACAAGGATATGATAGCAAAGAAGTGTCAGAGATTACCGGTATCCATGAGAAGACGGTGGCCAATAGAAAGTCTGCCGCCCGCACGAAATTGAAAACTGCTTTAAAAAAATATTATTCCGGAGAAAAATGAATTTTTGAACTCCATGAACGAAAACCGATACGACTACGATTCAATACGAGACTACTTACACGGCCTTACCGACCGCGAGACGGCTATAAAAGTTGGCGAGTGGATCAAAACAGATGAGACAACTCGTGCTATTGCTGAGGGCATTCTGCTATTGGAAAAACGATTCAATGAGGATGAGGTTAGCTTAGAATCTTATCTGGAGGATTTCCATCAAAAACAGTTGGAGGCAATCAAGCGTCACGTAAAACCAAGACAAGCTAGAATAAAATACTCGATCAGGATCGCGGCAGCTATACTATTGTTGATTGCAGCGACAGCAGTGATACGAATAGTATTTTTCTCGTCCAATTATCAGGAACTGGTGGATAAGGAATTATCACAACCATATGCCGTTGCGGTTGTCGCTCGAAGTGATGGAGACGAATCTGCAAAAGCAAAAGGCTATCAATTGTATTCAGAGCGAGATTATTTAAACGCAACCCGCTACTTCGAGCAAGCTGCAATGGCGGAAAATGATCTGGCTTCTGTTAGGTTCTACAATGCCCTAAGTTATTTGTATGCAGGGGAATATGAAAAAGCTATTGATTTATTTGAATATAAAGAGGTATCGGAAAGCCGATATTCGCAGCAGGCTGAATGGTATAAAATAATAGCCCTATTAAAATCAGGTAACAAAATTAAAGCAAAAGAAGGGCTTATAATTCTTAATAAGAACAAACAACATTATAAACGCAAGGACGCTCAGAAGCTTCTTAATGAGCTTGAGTAGGCCAAGCCTTCCGAGTTTTTCTATAGATGAGAAAAGCAAGAAGGAGGGATGCGATAACAATTCCGGAATAAATTACCCATTTCAGGTATTCATCTGGTAGCGGATTAGTATCCCCCATCACCACAAAGCTTCCCCAGAAATACGGATGATGATAGAGGGGGTCATTGCTATTACTCAGAAACTTGACCTGAGCAAGCCTCAAGGCCTCATCTTTTTCTCTTCCCTTTTTCAATTCTTCATAGAAATAGGTCATTACTGTTTTAGTAACGTCATCAGGAATTTTCCAAAGGCTCATGACTACGCTCGGACATCCAGCATAACTAAACGCTCTTGAAATGCTTATAGGACCTTCGCCTTTCTGAATTTTTCCAAACCCACTGCTGCAGGCGCTCAACACTACCATTCCTGCTTTAAGTTTAAGGTTATAAATTTCGTTTATGTTGAGCATCCCATCATTTTGGTCATCCTTTTCGTTATTGAAAAGTAGCTCTGAATAATTTGGATTTTCATTGTTTAGCAGGCTGTGCATCGCCAGGTGAAGGATGCTGTAGTCTCCTGCATATTTCTTAAAATTAGTTTCACTTGCTTGCGCGTCAAGCCAGGAGTCGCCATTCATAAGCTTGCTGATCAGTCTAACTTCATCAGCGGCTCCGGGTAATGGCAGCGTGCCGCTATTCACATCTGATCTTGCCATGCTGCTAGTGTCGCTGTCGAGATTCAAAGGTCGGTTTGCCTGATAAGAAGGTGCGAAACCTGCGAAGGAATTGGCAGCAGGACTTTTATGTATTGAGATATCGGTGGCAAAAAATGCAGAGGAATAAGCATAACTGACACTGGTCTTTTTGGAGAGATATTCAAGCGATCGATAATCCACGTTGTCACCAGCAACTTGTTTAGTAAGCAGTGTACCAAAATTAAATTGCCCAAGCTCTTCATCGGGTACGATGATTAAATTTGAGTCTGTATTTTTTTCAAAAGAAGACTTCAGCAGCACGTTGTACAAAGCAAAAGCAGAGGAGCTATAACTCTTGTCTGCTTCCAACCTTGAGTTGATAAGGTAGTCCGCGTCTGTAAGGCTCTTACGATAGTTTTGGATGAGCTGATCAAGGGTTCTGTCTCTCTTGATCTTCTCAAAACCTAAGTTATTCTTCGCAACTGTAATCTTGTAAATACTACTGTCTCCCATGAAGAATTCCACCAGGATGGATGACTTAGCATAAAGCATCACTTGTGTTTCTTCTAAACTTGGGCCAGCTAAATTATATTTCAAATTGAAATAAGCGACAAAATTTTTCTTGAGATCATACTTGAGCTTTTCAATTCGCTGTTTAGCAAGGAAAATATTTTTTTCATGCATTGCTATCGTTGCGGAATCATGATTGCTATTTAGTGTTTGGTGAAGGGCGGCTTGATAAAAAGTCAACTCTGCCTGCAAGTCAAGTTCTTTTTCAATTAAGCTGTCAGGAACACCACCTATAGTTTTTGCTTTCTTGTCATAAATATTCTCCAGTAAAACTGCCGATTTACTTTTCTCCGATATTGCGAAGGCATCTTTGATATAGTTTGGATCTTGAGTCAATGCAAACAATTGATAGGCCACATCAATGCCCGAGCTGTGCACCTTGCGACTTTCCTTCTCAAGCTCAGCTTTTGCGTTGTCAAGAATATAACTCGAAGCAAGTTCATCTATAAGCTGAAGAGAAAATTGATAAGTGTTTAAAACTTGTTTCAGTGCCGCCTGATCAGGTTTCTTTTTCGCCCTGAGTGTAAGTGCCTCGGCTTTGGCTATGGTGATGCGAAGGGCGAGCGGTTTGCTTTCTAATTGAGCAAGTGATGGATTGACAACCAGCTTAACAGTATCTATAAAGCCCGATGATAATGAGCCCAGTGCTTTTTGATAATGCAGAAGTGCGCCATCATAATTTTTTTTGCTTGCATCGATCTCACCCATTAATTGATAGAGTGAAGCGATTTTTGGGTTTTTGGTCCCCATTTTTGCTTGATAGATCACAAAAGCGTTTTTACAAAACTGAATCGCTTTATCGGGATTCTTATTCTTAAGATGCATGGATGCCAGTTTGGAAAGCACATCCGCCTCGCGTACGGAATTTACACCATATGCTTTTTTGAAAATTTTTATCGCTTTGTCAAAAAATCCTGAAGCCTTATCAAAGTCACCCGTTTCTAAGTAATAGTCACCTGCCAGATTATATGCGATTCCACGAAAGGCATGATGGGGAGCGAGGTTTTTCTCGGCTGAGTGCTGTGCCTTTGTTAGGTAAGCTATTGCGTTGGTGTGGTCACCTACCTTGCCGTATAGCACAGCCAAATAGGCATCATAAGTCGGTACTACATCACTTTTATCACCATAGATATCTTGTAGAGTCGTATTACCCTGTTTGATATAGTGGATAGCTTGATAATAGTTAAACATGGCACCATAAAGATTTCCAATAGCTAAATAGCTAGCGGCCACATTAGCATGTGTTGGGCCAAGCGAATTTATTCGCATATCAAGTCCTTGTTGATAATAATCGAGAGCCCGATTGTTGTTGCCAAATTTTTGATAGACCGATCCAATCTGATGCAGGCTATTGGAGATATTGGGATGCGCGGAATCAAGTTTTGCTTTTCTAATGGCAAGAGCTTTTTGGTGAAGCTCCAGGGCCTGGCTCAACTCGCCCCTGCGTTCGTGTACTTGTGCCATATAGAAAAGAATATTGGCAATTTCATTTTCATCAGTGGGCGAGATTTTTTTTCTTATCGACAAGGCTTTTTCAAGAAAGTACATAGCTGAGTCAATTCGCTCCATGGTTGTCAACAGATATCCCATAAAAGTATAACCATCAGCAACTGCTGCCCCCTCACCAAACAGTCTCCTCTTCATGTTGATCGATTTGCGCAGGAGCGGAATGGCTATATCAAACTTTCTGGCACAACCTCCTGTGGCCCGTGCCAGATAATAATAAGTGTCAGCCATTTCTGGTTGTTCAGGCGTTAGGTTAGCCGTGGCGAGAGACATCGAATAATTTAGGATACTTAGAGCCTTCTCGCACTGGTTGAGATTTGCTTTACACTCCCCAATCATGTTTAACGATTTGACCTCGCCAACAATGTCTTTGGCTGCTCGAAAGAACTCTAGCGCTTTTTCAAGGCTGTCTGAAGCCAATTGATATTTGCCTCTCTGATATAACATGGTCCCCTGCGAAAAAAGAATTTCTCCACGCTGAGCAAAAGAAAATGCGGCATTTGAAATGAAGATGACTATGAAGACAAGGGCTTTCATCCGGTATTTTGGAAGTAAAGCGCAATTGACTAATTAACCTTCTGACAATTGCGGTACACTAAGGTACGCGATTCGCTAGAAACAATGATGACTTGAAAACAACGAGGCCCACAAACTCTGAGTATAACTATCTCCTTAAAAGCCCGTACCCATTCGGTTATGATGTGAGAGCACGCTCAAAGAAAGCGCAAGACTAATTTCATGTGTATTGAAATTTAGTGCGGAACTTTTGCCCGGTAACTCGAATACATAACCGAGGCGCACATTTTTAAAAATGCCCTGCAGCAGCACACCGTACGTATTGAGGTTACGCGTGAATAATCCGGCTGTGTAAAGTCGATTCAAGGTAAGGTTTGCGTTTAAATCCATTGAAGCTGATGATCCTTTCGTCATGCGAAGAAGCACTGAAGGCTTGAACTCAATGCGCTCAGTAAGAAAAATCACGTAGCCACCATACAGATAAAAATTTTGATTGTATATCTGCACTTGGGCCGATTGCCCGCTCTGACTTGCTGTGCCGCTGCTTGCAAGAAGTTGAGGGATAGAGACTCCAAGGGTATAGCGTTCACTTTGTAATAGTATACCTGCACCTGTATTGAATTTTGTTTCTGTGAAAGCAGCAAATCGTGGATCGGTGGGATCAAGCGGATTGACACCGTTTCTGTCTGTAGCATATTGTACAAAGCCGGCTTGCATCCCAAAAGAGAAAGTAGATTTCGACAATTTGATCCGATACGAATAGGAAGTTCCGTACTGTGTATTTTTTATGTCTCCGATTTTATCCTGAACTACGATGATGCCTGCACCCACACGATTGTCGAATAAGGAAATGTGACTGTTAAAATTGAAAGTAGCAGGTCCGCCTTCGATGCCCGCCCATTGTGCGCGATAGGCTAGGCCTGAATAAAGCCTCTCGTTGCTTCCCGCGAAAGCAGGATTAATCAACATCGGATTGTTGAAGTATTGGGAATATAAGGGATCCTGTTGCGCCATAGCACAAGTTATCGCCATCATCAAAGTCACAACGAGTAAAAAGTATTTCATAGTCTTAAATCTTAAATCCGAAATCTTAAATCGATATTATCGTTTCAGCGATATAAACCCTGTCTGTATTTTCTTGCCGCTAGTGAATTCAATTTTATAAAAGTAAATTCCAGTGGGGAGGTCGTTACCACCTTCGCTCACGCCTGTGAACACCACCGTAAGGTTATCATAATTGATTCCCCGCCATACCTCATTTTGCCAACGATCAAAGATGGTTACTGTGTTATTTTTTGTTTCGGGTAGCGCTTCAATATTGGCGATGGTGAATTTTTGGTTTGCAGTATTGCCATTAGGCGAAAGCGCATTGTACACGACAATGTCCCCATTTACAGGAGGGTTGACAATTGGAATTGTAACCGAAAAATCATCGGCACTGGTGGTCGTGCTGCCGGCAATAGTCACTGAAATTTTTCCCGAAGTAGCTCCATCAGGTACGGTGGCGGTAATACTCGTAGCAGTGCTCGCAATCACCGATGCTGTAATACCGTTGAACAGTACAACGTTGTCTGTAGGTATGGTGCTGAAGTTTGTTCCGGTGATTGTGATAGTGGTGCCGACAGGGCCAGAGGTTGGATTGAATGAACTGATAGACGGTAATGCATTGTTGATACTGGTCGGAAGGAGAAATTCTGCATAGCCAAAACGCCCAATGCCATTAATTTCGTAGTAAAAATTTCCGCCCATTAATAATTTCCCCCCGGCAACTGCAATTGCCCGAATCGATCCTTCGCCATCCTCGACATCTTCAAAATCCGGTTGCCATGTCGCAAGTTGTGCTGTAGTGGCATCGAGATTAACAAGACCCGGGGAAAATCCTCCCCCCAAAAAAACGGAGTTAGCATGAACCGCCACTGATGTGATGCCTAGCTGAACGGGCTTCCAACTATCCCCGACACCCGTTACCGGATGCACTCGCCTGACGATGTCATTACCTGAAAGGTCGTTACCTAAAAGATAGACTTGAGAACTTGTTGTTGCAGCAATTTTAGGCTGATTCGGAGAAAATTCATCGATAAGTGGATTCCATGATAGTAATGCACCAGTTGTTGCATCGAATGCTGTAAAATTATTTCGCTCGTTCCCGTTTGCCGTAAAAGAGAATTCACCCGCGACATAGAGTACGTTATTTTGCGCTGACATGGAGGTAACGATGTAATCACTAAGCGCAAGCGGAAAGTTTATTGTGAAAGGAAGTAATGCTCCGGTTTCAAGGTCTAAAGCTGCAAACCGACTCCTCGTCTGGCCGTTTATAGTCATCGCATTACTGCCCTCATCGGCCAGATAGAGCGCGTCATCCGAAAATGCCCAGCCGCTAATGGGATGGTCAATTGTTGCCAACCAAATACCATCATCCTTTTCGACCGCACCCAGATAGGTTGTACCATCGGATATATTCAGGTAGTAGTACAGCATGCTATTCTGAAAGTGAAAATCATAGCTGGTGTAGTACTCACCATCCGGAGGCGGCGGTATGCTTTCTATCCAACCGGACCTACCTGCTCCTGTTTCTTCGTCAAGTAAGGCGATACCATTCACCGATGTGCCTAAATGTCCAATGATGTATCCTCCTACGAAGATATTTCCTGCATCTACTAAAAGTGTATTTACCTCACCATAGATTTTTTTATCACTAGGCTCAAGAACTCCGGTTATCTTATCAACCTCAGCGAGATGTGGTTGCTGTCTGCCATTGACGAGTGTGAACGTGCCACCGATGAAGAGTTTATTGCCATCAATGCCGATTGCGTTCACCTGGTCGTATCCAAAGAAGTTCGAGTTCGAGTTGCTAAAGAAAATTAGTTCAAACGGTGTTAAGGTTGACGTTGCCAGTTCAATTCTTGCGACCCGGAAGCGTTCCGTGTTCAACACCTGATCGAAGCCGCCCGCCAGGTACAGCATGGGGCCATCGAGCAGCATGGTTCTTACGAGTCCGTCAGGCCGTGGATTGAAAGCGTCCAATGCCCCGGTGGTTGCATTTACGGCAGCAAAATGCCTGCGGCTTGGCGCTGCGGCATTCACGTTGTCGAAGTAACCTCCGAAATAAACAATGCCCGCGTTAACGAGTATACATTTAACTTCGGCAAGTGAGTTTCCCGTCACAGTAACATTCCACGGAGTGGCCAAGCCTGTTGTCGCATCCAGTGCAGCGATGTGGGTGCGCGCTTGTCCGCCAATGTTGGAAAAGGCCCCGCCTACATACACCGTGCTTGCGGAAACCGTGAGTACATTAATGTATCCGTTTACATCTACATTAGGATTCCAACCGGTGAGTGTATTGTTGGTCAGGTTAATGGCAGCTGCGCTATTTCGTGTTGTTCCATTCACCGATTGAAAGTACCCACCGAAGTAAAGTGTAGTTCCTGATTTTGCAAGTGCATTGATCGCTGTTGACTCGCCTGCTGAAAGCAGTTCGGCAATTGTTTTATCGGCACGGATGTGAATAATTTTGCTTTCATAGGGAGTTCCTTTATCCCGGATGGCAACATACCAGCCACCGGCATCATCCGGTACGGCAGTTGAAACTTCCTCTTCAATTTTAGGAAAGCTCTCATCTTCAACCAGCGTATTACTAAACGACATTGTCCCTCCGTTGTATGCCGGACCAAACCAATCGAATCCGCCCGCTAACAGAACCTTGCCCTCACCGGTGATAATGCGATTAACTTCACCATTGGTTATCCATGAATCTTTGAGCGCTGTTTGGGCGTAACTGACCGATAGCACGAACAGCAGAATGGAGAGAAGACCGAATTTTTTCATGTTCAAATCTCCTCAGATTTGAAGTGCCTTGAAATCACATAATAATGTGAGACGCTAATTAATAATCCGAATTGGAATGGTTAAGTATTAACCTTAAGTATTCCATCCAGCCAGTTTTCGTACCAGTCGAGGAACATTTCCTTCATGATAGGTTGCTGTAAGTCTTGATCGATGTACACCACGCGGCCGGCATCGGCACCATTCAAAATGAGCATGGTTTGGAAGTTGCAGCCCTGTGTTCCGATGAACATCAGGCCACTGAAGAGCAGGTCGTATTGACGATCATATTCCACTTCATCATGTTCTAGTTTCTCTTCAAAGGCTGTGAGTGCTTTCCATTTCTCATTTGTAAGGGTTGAGTCAATCACGCAAGGTTGGGACATGTATTTAGCGCTTGGCTCCATATATCCGAAATCACCCAACGGGTATATTCCGTAATAAGGCCCTGCTCCACCATAGTGGCCGGGGCCATCGTTTCCTATGGTTGTCATGAACGCCTTATATCCCTCCGGTAAGGTAATGCGATGTTGTTCTTCGAAACGAATTACTTCTTCGACACTAACAGGTGCGTACAATTCACATTTATGTTCATCCGCTCCGAAAATTTCACGTTTTCGATCTTTCTCTTTTGCCTGGCTTATTTTAATCTTTATGCGTTCAAGTTTTTGCATAAACCATCATGGATGCTTCTCCAGGTTTAGTACATCCCTATAGCGAATGATATGAACTTTAGTTTCAGGCGGGTCGCTGATGTTGCTGAAATGCTCATACTTGTTGGTCACTTCGCTAAACTCGAATGTATCCGCGAAGCTTTCGCCTGCATATCCGGTTTCTCTGGTAAACTGAAATGGACCTTTGCAAGTGAGGGTAACGAGAAGCCCTGGAACCAGAATAGACTTGATTTCTTCGATTGATTGTGACATAAATCAAAGATAGTGAATAACGAAGATAAGATTGGTTTCTTCTACCCCTCAAACCAGCCTCTCGTTAATGGCTTTGCTCACCGCTTCAGTTTGGGAGTGGACGTGCAGCTTTTCGTAAATTTTTTTTATGTGTGAGCGTACTGTATCTATGCTGTTGTTAAACTGGGCAGCAATTAATTTGTAACTATTGCCGCTGCTCAATGCCGTTAATATTTCTTTTTCCTTAGGTGTGAGCTGATATGGATTCTCTGTAGGTTTCTGCATGCTGCTAATCACCATGCGGGCAATGGACGGACTCATGGGAGCGCCCCCCTCCAGCACTTCGGTAATAGCGTCAAACAATTTAGTGGAGATGTGTTTTTTCAACAAATAACCTGAAGCCCCAGCCTTGATCGCCTCCAACACATGAATGTTATCATCAAAAACGGTGAGCATGATAACGGGTAGCTGACTGTTAAACGTCCTGATTTCTTTTACCGCTTCAATGCCGGTTCGGCCCGGCATGTCAATGTCCATCAACACCACATCGGGTTGATGTTGGAAGACTTGTTCACGCGCGTGCAACACATTGGGATACGCTGCTGCGAGTTTGAATTCCGGGCTTAACGCCACCAGACTAGCCAGGCTTTCGCGCAGCAGGTCGTTGTCTTCAAAAACCAGAAGTTGTATTTCCATCTATTTTTCAAAATAACAATAAAGAACTATTCCTTGCCATACCTCAATCATGTGAGGGGTATTTTAACTGCTATTGAAGTGCCTCTGCCCGGTTCGCTCTGATGCTGCCAACGCCCCTTCATTGCCTGAGCTCTAGCCCTCATATTGTTAAGGCCATTGCCTGCAGTAGTATTATTTGCATCGAAACCATTGCCATTGTCAGTAATAAGCATGTTAAGCGAACCATTCTCACGGGTGATATGAATATCTACGTTGGAAGCCTCACTGTACTTTGCAGCGTTGTTGATGGCCTCCTTAAAAATCAGGAACAGGTTTTTACGTTTTTCTACATCTAAACTAATCGTGCTAAGTGTTTGGTCGGTGCTAAAATCATACTGAATGTTTTTTGGTTCTAGTATTTCAGCTGCAAATTCTTTCATCTTTACCACCATTTGCTCCAGTGAATCATTGCGGGGGCTAATGGACCAAACCATGTCACTCATACTCTCCATCATGGTAGACGAGTACGCGGCAATTTTTTGAAGTTGGAGTGAGTCGTTGCCTGTTTCTTTCATTGCCAACTGACTCATGATGTTGATGCTTGAGAGTGTAGACCCGATATCGTCATGTAAGTCGCGGGCGATATTTTGCCGCATCGATTCTAATTCGGCCTGACGTTTCATGCGATTCATAACCCGGTAGCGGTTAATTAGCAATGTGCTGATTATAATAACTGAAATTAATAATACAATTGTGATGGTCAGGTTTGCTCGCTGCTTACTAAGTAAGACTGATTGCAATTCTTGCTCTGATTTTAGCAGTTCGACTTCAGCCGCTTTCTTTTCGTTTTGATATCGTATTTCCAATTCTTCAACTATTGCTTTATTCTCAGAGTCGTTTAGACTATCTTTTAAGTCCGCAAACTTTTGAAAATAGCTAAGTGACTCTTTGTATTTTTTTTCTGATGCATAAATTTGAGACAGCACTTCATACGCATCAAGCACCGTGTATTGGTCGTTAATTTTCTTTGCAGCTACATAAGCAGAATCTACATAGAGAATTGCCGACTGGTAATTCTTAAGGTTTTGAAAGGTAATACCGATAGCTGAATAAGTCATTCCTAGCATCGAAACATTGGAAATTGCTTTGGAAATTTCTAAAGCAACTTTGTAATTTTTCTGAGCGTTATTAAAATCATTTTTGTCGAAATAAATATTGCCAATGCCTAAGTATGTTTCACTGGCTTCTCGCCTAAACCCCATTTTAAGATATTGCTTTAGTGCCCTTTCATACTCAATGAGAGCTTCATCAAGTTTTTTCTGTTTTCTATATATCCTGCCAGTGAGCTGCGAAGTGTAAGCAAGATTTTTACCGAGGCTGTTCGTAGCGGATATTTCTTGGGCTTGTCTAGCATAGCTAAGCGCCTTATCTAAATTACCCATCTGGTATTGAATATTGCCAATATTGGCCAATGCACCTGATTGTCCCAACGGGTCATGCAAAATGCTATCTTGAATTTTGGCAGTTTGAATATAATTTTTCAGTGCCTCCGCTTTATTGCCTTCTTGTACAAAAATGTTTCCCAGGCTGTTATAGATCGTTGCCAGGCTGCTGTAGTCTTTATTCTCTTTGGCTGAAAATTCGGCTTTCAATAGGTATAATTTGGCTGAATCATATTTGGCCTGCCACAATAGACTCAACGAAATGCCTTGATAAGCATCATAGATTTGGTGTCGATACCCATACAGATTGGCAATTGAAAGTGCCTTACGATGGGCAAGTATGGAAGAATCGTGATCTCCCTTTTGGTAATAGAGAGTGCCCAATTCGTTAAGAGCGTTAACACCTATTGAATCATCCTTGTGAGCAGTTATAATTCTAAGAACGCTATCTATTGCCGATCTCTGTGCGACTACTAATAATGGATTAGGAATTAAAATGATAATCAAAAGGATTCTTACGATCTTCATGCTTGAAAGAAGAGAATAAACCAACACAGGTTAGCGCTGAGCTTTAAGACAATGGTCTGTCATCTTTTTAAGGAGATATAACCTATTTGAGTTTTTCGTCCGCTCGCAAACTCAATTTTATAAAAATAAGTGCCCGAAGGAATTTCATTTCCATTCTTATTCAGCCCTTTGAATACTTGCTCTTTGTTGTCATAGTTATTTGCTTCCCACACCATATCACCCCAGCGATTGAAAAGCGATACTTTGTTATTTTTTGTATCCGCAATTACATCTATGTATAGGATCTCCCAGAAGTCATTTGCCTCGTCTCCATTGGGTGAAATACCGTTGTAAACAATAATATCCCCCGCTACTTCAATTTGAAATTGCTGTATAGCGCAGTTGCCATTGGTGTCGCATGCGCGAATTGTGACATCCTCTTTTCCGGAAAAGGAGACGTTTTGATAATTAACAGTGAGGACTCCACCAGCAACCGATGCCACGGCCCCGCTGGCCGGTTGTACAATAACAGTGATTGAGTTGACATCTAAATTATTATTGAGCGTGGTTATCAGCGGTACTAAATTTTTTGTAGCCGTGCCCCCGATGCCCGTGCCGAGCGGTTCGGTGGAGATAGTCGGCTCTCCCCCCGATGTGGTCACTGTAAAATCACCTGAGCTTGTGACCGTGCTACTTGCTACGGTTACCGTTATTTTTCCAGTTGTTGCGCCTGTGGGAACAGTGACGGTAATGGTTGTAGCTGTACTGGCAGTAACCACTGCCGATGTGCCATTGAATTGAACTGTGTTGTCTGCAAGGACGGTGCTAAAATTTGTGCCGATGATAGTTACAGTGGTGCCAATGAGCCCGCTGTTTGGAGTAAATGAAATGATCGTGGGTAACAAAACTGTAGTTACCGTGAAGTTGGTGGAAGAAGTGACTGTAGTGCCTGCCACTGCAACAGCAATTGGCCCTGTGGAGGCACCTGCCGGAACGGTCACAGTTATGCTTGTCGAGCTGCTTGTTATAACGGTCGCAGCTATACCGTTAAGTGTTACTGTATTGTTGGCAGGTGTCGTACTGAAATTAGTTCCAGAAATTATAACCGTTGTTCCCACGGGGCCAGATGTTGGCGAAAAGGAAGTGATGGTTGGCGGCTGGTGCATTTTATGGATGAAAGCATTATTTGTTCCTACTGATGTTACATTGAATACCCCAGGCCCTCCATCAAAGTCAACGGTACCGCTAAAATATCCGGTGGTGTAAATTGACCCAACGACATCTACATCAATTCCTTCAGGCCTGGCGCTCCCCACACCTTCAAGAGCCTGTGCCCATACAAAATCACCGGAACCATCAAGCTTTACAACGAAGCCATCTGCTGATCCCACGGGTATCAGATTAAACGTGCCTGGGCCCGGATCGAAATCCACGGTCGATTCAAACCCACCTGTAGCATAAACATTGTTGGATTCATCAAGGGCAAGGCCGGTGCTTTCTTCATCGCTGGTACCACCCATGCCTTTTGCCCACAGGTAGTTTCCGTTCGCATCAAGTTTACAGATGAATGCATCATTGAATCCCACCGAAACCAAATTGACAGTTCCTGATCCAGGATCAAAGTCAACTGTGTTATGAAACTCTCCGCTAGTATAAACATTTCCTGCAGGGTCCACTTGAATGCTATGACCAATATCCGATGAAGTTCCGCCCATGCCCCTGGCCCAAACAAAGTTTCCGGCTCCATCAAGTTTTGAGACAAAGATGTCACCATTGTTAACTTCGGTTAGGTTAAAGACGGAAGTACCGGGATCAAAGTCTGCGGTTGAGCTAAAAGAACCTGTAGTGAATACATTTTCCGCAGCATCCACTGTTACAGCGTATCCTATGTCGCTGCTGGTACCGCCCAGTCGTCTGGCCCATACAAAATTGCCGGAGGCATCTAACTTAGAAATGAAAATGTCATTCTGCCCGGCTGCAGAGGCGAGAAAACTTGTTCCGGCACCCGGATCAAAATCCACCGTTCCCCGGAAGGAGCCGGTGGTAATAACATTTCCGGCCGCACTCACTGTAATCGATCTTCCGAAATCAAAATCAGAGCTCCCCATTCTTCTTGCCCACGCCAGATTTCCATCCGTATCCAGCTTCACCACGAAGATGTCTTCAAAAGATCCGGCAGATGAAAGATTGAAAGTACCAGCTCCCGGATCAAAGTCTGCTGTGCCAACGAACGCGCCAGTGGCATAGATATTTCCACTTTTGTCAACAAACACATCAAAACTATAATCGTCAAGCGTGCCACCCATTCTTCTTGCCCAAACAAGATTTCCGGCAGCATCCACTTTGGTGATGTAGATATCCAAGGCTCCGGCAGAGGTGAGATTGGTAACACCCGCCCCCGGATCAAAGTCTACGGTTCCTGTGAAGCGCCCAGCTACATATACATTTCCAAGGTCGTCATGAGCAACGCCATAGCCCCCAGAAAATGTCGCGGCACTAACGACCCATTCAAATGAGGGCGCTTGTGAGTACCCTATGCTGGCTGATAGCAGAGCAAATCCAAATAACAGAGCAATAGGTTTAAGTCTCATGGTTTACAAGCGGGTAAAGAAGAGGAAGATTAGAACTTTAATTCTCATCAATCTCATTATTGTGATAAAACTAAAGTAGGGATTTGTTTCTTTAATAACAATCGTCAGGAAGAGGTCATTTCTGCTAGTAGAAGTGATCTAAATATCAAACGGCAAAAATAATCAGCCGCCAAAGCATTGTTGGAGTTCTGTGGTTTATTTGAATCAATGGTATGTTAGAAACAGCTACTGTTTACTCAATTTAATGATTTGCGACAAGATACTTTCATCTTTTCAATGAGATATAACCTATTTGAGTTTTTCGTCCGCTCGCAAACTCAATTTTATAAAAATAAGTACCCGAAGGAACCTCATTCCCATTCTTATTCAACCCTTTGAATACTTGCTCTTTGTTATCATAGTTATTTGCTTCCCACACTAAATCGCCCCAGCGATTGAAAAGTGATACCTTGTTATTTTTTGTATCTCCAAGCACATCTAAGTATCGGATCTCCCAGAAATCATTTGCTCCGTCTCCATTGGGAGAGATGCCATTGTAAATGACAATTTCTCCAATCACTTCAATTGAAATTTTTTGTTGCACACATACGCCTGAAAAGTCGCAAACTTCAACTGTTAGCTCATCTAGACCGGAAAATGGGATACGTGTATAGTTAATGATTAATTGATATTGCGCATCTATGGTAGCAGGCGCACCGCTCAAGGGCTGTTGAGTTATTTTTAATGTGGATAAATCAAGATTTTCATCAGGGTCGGAGATAAGTTCGCTCAATTTTATAATCTCTGTTGCTCCTTGCGTGGTTTGAACGTTAGATGAAGTAATAACAGGTGCCTGATTACAAAACGCGGAGGTGAAAGTTACGGCATCGGAAAGTACACTAACACACCCATTGGCATCAGCTACGGTAAGCGCATAGCTGCCAGCTGAGGACACTGTTATCTGTTGAGTGACTGCCCCTGTTGACCAGCTGTAGCCGATAAATCCTGCCGGCCCTGTAAGTTGGGCAGATGTCGCAGTGCAGTTAGAAGTTGTTATAGTCGGCCTGGGTACCACACTGATAGTTGCAATCGAGGCTGTTCGGGTGCTTTCACAAGTTCCATTGTTGATAGCTATATAATAAGTTGTTGTAGTAGTGAGAAAAGGAGTTGTATAAGAACTGTTGACTTCTCCCGTTATAGCAGTTCCTCCGGTTGCAACATTATACCATCTATATTGACCATTTGTTCCGCCTGAAGCGGTGAGGGTTAAACTTGCAGCGATACAGCTGGAAGCGTATGATGTGATGGGCGCTAGTGGAGTAGGGTTTATAAATAGTCCAACATCAGTTGTAATTACCTCAGCGGTTAAATCACCGTTAATTCTACAGCGATAACGCCCTATACCAAAATTTCCGACAGTATTTACAGATAAGCTTGCTGTGCTAGTTCCAGAATAATTTGGTCCATCCACTATATCAACGAAAGCAGGTGGGCCACTAGGACTGAATTGCCATTGGTAGTTGATGTTGTTTGCTCCTGATGCGTTGCAACTGAATATTGCAAGATTGGATTCGCAGACCGTAATATCGACAGGCTGAGTGGTAATATTTAATAAAGTATTGATGGTAACCACAAAGGGAAGGGAGTTTAATGTTATTCCTCCAACGAGGGTACTAGTAATGGCAACGATGTAGTCTCCTTCATCACTAATTGCAGTGGAAGCGATTGAAAAAGTCGGAGACGTTGCTCCGGGTATCAGCACCCCGTCTTTAAACCATTGATATTGATTAGCCGTCCCACTTGCAGTGAAGAGAATTGTCAATGGATTCCCAACATCGGTGTTAGCAAATCCTCCAGGGAGATCTGCTTGTGGACTGTACATAAAGCCTTGCACACTTATGTTTGGTTCTAGATCACCAAAGTCCAAATAATTGTAATCAACAGAGAGTTCAGTTATTCCGGGTGCCGTAAAAGCTGGAATATCATCAAGTAAGTTGTTGGTTAAATTTAGGATTTCTATATCATTCCAGGTGAGAAATTCAATTGGAACTGATCCCGAAATGGCATTATCGCCAATTCGAAATCGAAGGAGCTTGGTCAGGCTGCCATATTCAATAGGTAAACTGCCAGAGAGCTGATTACTGTATAGATTCAAATCCTGAAGATTAGTGAGAAGGCCTAATTCAGTAGGGAGAGTTCCAGTCAATTGATTTTGATCAAGGTCTAGTTGATATAGACCAGTCAAGCTACTCAATGAAACTGGTATGGAACCAGTTATCATGTTGTCAGACAATTTCAACACGACAAGTGATGTGCTTCCTAAATTCGGTATTGAACCTGAAAGCTGGTTTTTAGATAGGTTCAAATATTGGAGACTCGCAATATTTCCCAGTTGAGCAGGTATTGTACCAGTCAATTGGTTCGACCACAACTGCAATGAATTTAATAGAGTCAAATTTCCAAATGAAATAGGGATGCCGCCACTTAATTGATTGGCCGAGAGATCCAGGACTTTAAGATTGCTGAGTGATCCAAGTTCTGTTGGAATATTTCCTGTAAGTTGATTATCAGCAAGTGATAGATATTCTAAGGGGCCAATGAGACCTAAGTTGCTAGTGATAGATCCTGAAAACTGATTGAAGCCTAGATTTATGTGGTTGAGATTTGGAAACGTTGAGAAATAGGAGGGGATAGTTCCTGTATGCTGGTTGTCTTCCAGATTGATTCTCTCTAAAGCGGTGCACCCAGACAGTGTTAAGGGCAGAGTTCCACTTAGGTGGTTGTGTGAGAGATTTAATTCAATCAATTCTGATAAGTCACCAATTTCTGGTGGAAGGGAATTGATCAGGTTATTATTGTCGAGAACAATGCCGGTTACATTACAGCCTGTTAAGGTTACACCATACCATGTACTTTCGTCCGCACTCAACCAGTTGGAGTTGTTGGTCCAAGCAGCTCCGTTGGTAGCGTTGTAAAGTGCAATGAGTGCAGTACGTTCTACTGCAGGTATGCATGAACCGCTGGTGACAGTAAACGGAGCAATACTGAATGCTGTAACACATCCTATTTGAATTGAGATTGGACCTGTTGTAGCACCGGCAGGAACAATTGCAGTAATGCTGGTAGCACTGCTGGCAGTTACCAGCGCTGGCACACCATTAAATTTTATGCTATTGTTTAGCGGAGTGGAGCTAAAATTTGTTCCTGTAAATGTAACTATCGTGCCAACAGGCCCACTCGTAGGGTTAAACGATGAACTGGTGAATGCAGGTAAAGAGGAAACTGTATTGCGCAATACAGATACGGTTGTAGTGCCCCCGGAATTTGCCACTACCAGATCAGACTTGCCGTCCCCATCGGAGTCGCCAATGGAAATTGAATTAGGATTTGCCCCAGATGTGAAATCTACTTTTGCAGCATAGCTAATAATTCCCGCCCCGCTGCTGGTATTGCGAAATATCGATATGGTATTGTTACCAGAATTTGCCACCGCTAAATCGGCCTTTCCGTCTCCGTCAAGGTCGCTAATAGCAAGCGATACAGGTTCTACTCCTGGCGTGAAATCTATTTTAGCGGCATAGCTAATGCTGCCCACGCTACTTGTATTGCGAAATACTGATACCGTACCACCAGTATAACTTGCCACCGCTAAGTCAGCCTTACCATCTCCGTCAAGGTCGCCAATGGAAACGGAGTAAGGATTTGTTCCAGTTGTGAAATCTACTTTAGCAGCATAACTGATGTTGCCTATGCTGCTTGTATTACGCAATACCGATACGCTACTGCTACTATAATTTGCCAACGCAAGGTCGGCTTTGCCATCTCCGTCTAGGTCGCCAATCGAAATTGAAAGAGGCTGTGTTCCGGTCGTGAAATCTACTTTGGTGGCATAGCTGATGATACCTCCACTGCTTGTATTGCGAAGTACTGAGACTGTGCTGCTATTTGCCACTGCCAGCTCGGCCTTGCCATCCCCGTCAAGGTCGTCTATGGAAACTGAAACAGGAGATGTTCCAGTAGTGAAATCTACTTTGGCGGCATAGCTGATGTTGCCCACTCCGCTGCTGGTATTACGAAATACTGATACGGTAGCACTGGTTCTGTTCGCTACTGCCAGGTCTGCCTTGCCATCTCCATCAAGGTCGCCAATGGAAACTGAACGGGGAGATGATCCGGTTGTAAAATCTATTTTGGCGGCATAGCTGATGCTGCCTACTCCATTGCTGGTATTGCGAAAAACGGATACGGTATTACTATTTTCATTCACCACCGCCATGTCTGCCTTGCCGTCCCCATCAAGGTCGCCAATGGAAACTGAATAAGCATTTGATCCCGTAGGGAAATCTACTTTAGGGGCAAAAGAGCAGAGGTCAATAATACCTCCGTCAGCAAAGGTTACAACGAATGGTTTGGATGAGTATCCCGTTAATCCATTAACTAAGACTGTTATAGGTTGATAAGTAGCTCCTGCTGGAGCGGTAACAGTAAGTTGTGTTGGTGTAGCAGCCGTTACCGTTGCTTGCGTTGCTCCGAAATAGACAATATTATTTGCTGACATTCCACTGAAGTTTGTTCCGGTGATGGTAACAGTTGTGCCGATGGGGCCACTTAAGGGTGTGAAGGAAGTTATTGTTGGAATAGAGGGCTTTAGTTTTTGGATGAAAACATTTTCGCCTGTTCCAGCCCCGGTTAAGTTCAATGTGCCTGCGTTGGGGTCAAAGTCTGCCGTTCCAAAAAATTCTCCGGTAGTGTAAATATTACCACTTCCATCTACCGTAATGGCTTCTCCGATTTCGAAATCATTCGCGCCTCCCATTTGGCCCACCCACGCAAAATTCCCTGAAGCATCCAACTTAAGGATGTAGATGTCGTACGTGTTGGAGGGAGTTGAACTAAGATTCATCACTCCTACGCCAGGATCAAAATCAACGGTTGCTGCAAAATGACCTGTTATGTAAACGTTACCCAAACCATCCACTGCGATGCCTTTACCGTTTTCTTCCTGAATTCCTCCAAAGCCGTGAGCCCATACAAAATTGCCGGACGCGTCAAGTTTAGAGATAAAAAAATCATCGCTTCCTACTTCGGTTTGGGTAAAGACACCTGCGTCAGGGTCAAAGTCAACGGTTCCTACAAAAAGGCCCGTAGTGAGAACATTTCCACTATTGTCTATGGCGATGGAGTTTCCTTCATTAAATCCGCCACTAAAATTTCTAGCCCACCCGAAACTTCCATCTGATGAATTAAGCTTCAGAACAAAGGTGCTGGCGAAGGCGGAAGTTAAACTCGTGGTTCCAGTCCCCGGATCAAAGTCCACTGTGTTTATAAAGCGGCCAGTTGTAAAAGGATTTCCAGCCGCATCTGTTTTAATGGAGTTTCCAAAATCTATACCTGTTCCACCTACGCCACTTGCCCAAATAAAATTGCCTGCGTTGTCAAACTTCATTATAAAAATATCCAGGCCACCATTGGAAGTGAGATTAACTGTGATCCCGCTAGGATCAAAATCTACCATGCCTGTATAAGACCCCGTCAAAAGAACATTTCCGGTTGGATCAATGGTAATACCATTTCCGGCATCGTTGCCGGTACCTCCGATTTGTCTTGCCCACTGAAATATGCCGGAGGAATTGAGTTTAAGAATAAAAATATCGGTAAGACCTATGGATGTGAGTGAAGTTGTTGCGGCAACAGCAGGATCGAAATCAACCGTCCCACTAAAAAAACCGGTGAGGTACAAATTTCCACTTGGATCGGCCACTATGCTTGTTGCTCCATCCGCCCCTGTGGAACCAATTCGATTGGCCCAAGCAAAATTTCCGTTGGCATCCAGTTTCGAAATAAAAATATCCGTGCTTCCTGCTGAGATAAGATTGTTTGTGCCGGCACCTGGGTTAAAATCAGCTGTGGCGCTAAGTTGACCTGTAGTGTATACATTTCCAGCTGCATCATTTGCTATAGAAGTTCCAAATACAAAAGCCGGGTTGGTGCCACCAAAACTTTTTGCCCAGTCAACTGTTGGGGCTTGGGCCTTGCTACTTTGAAAGGCAATTAAAAGCCCGATTGCAAGGACAAGCGTTTTTGAAATTTTCATACCCAGCTTGATAATAGATTTAAAAATAGTCAATCAATGTTCCGATTTCAAACCAGCTGATCGCGAAGCCACTATTATATTTCTTGTCTGGTTTTTCCTTAGTTTTGGGTACTTTTTAAACTGATGGCGGAAAACACCTACAAGTCCAATACTTTCAAGAAACCAGAAAAGGAAAAAAAGACGAAAGGGAAATCCAAATCCAAGTTCAATTTTGGGTTTTTTAAAGATCCTCGTTTTACACTGGCATTGGGTTTCTTTTTATTAATAACATCACTTTATCTCTTTACAGCTTTTATTTCCTACCTCTTCACTGGCAAGGCCGACCAAAGTGTGGTGGAGGCGCTTGGAGATACAGGTGTTCTTGAATCAGGTAGAGAGGCAGACAACTGGCTCGGGCTTTATGGAGCCATCACCTCGCATTTTGTGATTTTCAGATGGCTCGGTATCTCCGCTTTTTTTATTCCTCCGCTATTCTTTCTTCTGGGCTTTAGGTTAGTATTCAAGCGCTACCTTCTCCCTCCATTTTCTGTTTTTATATTTTCGATTTTCATCGGACTATGGCTAAGCCTCTTGCTTGGCTATGTCACCCATAGCATTTCAGGAGTCACTGAGGTAAGTTTCTTGAGCGGTGGCTTGGGCTACGAAATTGCTCGTATGTCTGACGGACTTTTTGGATGGGGAACATTTTTGATTCTTGTCCTCTCACTTTTCATCTTCATTATCTATTTCTTCAATATCACAGCCATCAATGCGTTTCAGGTGAAGGATCCAAAGCCCATGGGCAATGATGCTTTTCTTCCTGATGATGGTATCGTTCCTACCTACACTGATGATCGCGACAACTGGCCAGATCAATCAATAAAAGAAGCAGATCCTGAACTTGTGATGCAAGTGAAGCAACCTGATTTGATAACAGAGCCAGTCGCTCCCGTGAAGGTGGAAGCAGATAGACAAGCCACAAAGAAAGAAGAGCCCTTATTTACAATTGAGGAACCAAAGTCAGATACAGATGTATTGGCAGAGCAACTGGTAGATGAGCATGGTGCCTATGATCCTACACTCGATCTAAGCGGATATAAATTTCCTCCTATTGAGTTACTGAATGAGTATGAGGTGGGGAAGGTGCAGGTGACACAGGAGGAGCTTACACAGAATAAGGATAAAATTCTGGAGACGCTCACCAATTTTAAAATAGGTATTTCAAGTATTAAGGCTACCATCGGACCTACGGTAACGCTTTATGAAATTGTTCCTGAAGCGGGAATCAAGATATCACGTATTAAAAACCTTGAAGATGATATCGCCCTGAGTTTGGCAGCATTGGGTATTCGTATTATTGCTCCTATTCCCGGAAAAGGAACTATTGGAATCGAAGTTCCCAATAAGAATCGTGAAATGGTGAGTATGCGCTCTGTGCTAAGTACAGAGAAATTTCAAAAGACAGATAAGGAGTTACCAGTGGCGTTGGGTAAAACTATTTCGAATGAAGTGCTTGTTATTGACCTCGCCAAAATGCCGCACTTACTGGTAGCCGGTGCCACGGGTCAGGGTAAATCAGTAGGGCTAAACGTAATTCTTACTTCTCTACTTTATAAGAAACATCCTTCTCAACTCAAATTTGTATTGGTAGATCCGAAAAAGGTAGAGATGTCTCTCTTCAGCAAGATAGAACGACACTACCTCGCAAAGTTGCCGAACAGTGAGGAGGCAATCATCACCGATACGCGCAAAGTAGTACATACGCTCAATTCGCTTTGTATTGAAATGGAGAACCGCTATGAGATTTTAAAAGATGCTGGCGCCAGGAATCTCAGAGAATACAATGCAAAATTTATCACTCGCAAACTAAACCCGAAGGAAGGTCATCGCTTTTTGCCTTACATTGTTCTTGTTATTGATGAGTTGGCAGATCTTATGATGACGGCAGGCAAAGAAGTGGAAACTCCTATTGCGCGACTAGCTCAGCTGGCAAGGGCTATTGGTATTCACCTCGTGGTTGCTACGCAAAGACCTTCTGTGAATGTGATCACAGGTGTAATTAAAGCTAACTTCCCGGCCCGTCTTTCATTCCGGGTAATTTCTAAGGTAGACTCCCGAACAATTTTAGATGCCGGAGGCGCAGATCAGTTGATCGGTCAGGGAGACATGCTTCTATCCGCAGGTTCCGATGTTATTCGCCTTCAGTCGCCCTTTGTGGATACACCGGAGGTAGAGAAGATATGTGAGTTTATTGGTGCCCAACGAGGCTATGATTCAGCTTACTTGCTTCCGGAATTTGAGGGAGATGAAGAGACAGGTCCTTCCAGCGTTGATTTGTCTGAGCGCGATGCGCTCTTTGAAGAAGCAGCTCGCTTAATTGTGATGCACCAGCAGGGGAGCACTTCTCTTATCCAGCGGAAACTGAAGTTGGGCTATAACCGGGCTGGCAGACTTATTGATCAATTGGAGGCGGCAAAAATTGTCGGTCCATTTGAAGGCTCGAAGGCAAGGGAAGTTTTAGTGAAGGATGAATTAAGTTTGGAACAATTATTGAATGAATTAAAAGAACGGCATAGTCAATCTTAACATGATAATGATGAAAAAATTTGTTTTTGGAGCCCTTTTGATGGTTTTGGCAAACTTCAGCTTCGCACAATACGACCCTAAAGCCTTTGAAATTCTTGAGGCGATGAGCAAAAAGTACAAAGCCATACCTGCCTTTGAGGCCAATATTTCTTACACGCTGAGTAACGATGTGGAAAAAGTAAGTGAAGAGTTCAAAGGCAAAATCACGGTGAAAGGAGATAAGTATAAGCTTGTTTTGCCTGAGCAAGAGGTCATCAACAATGGCACTACCATTTGGACTTATTTGCCCGATGCAAAAGAGGTTAATATTGACAATGCAGAGGCATCAGTTGATGAAGGAACGCCAACGCCTTCCAGATTTTATGAGATATATAAGAAAGGTTATAAATACCTATACCTGCAAGACCAGACAGAAGGTGGTGTTCTGTGCGAAATCGTTGATTTAGTTCCAGAGAAAAAAGACCCTCAGTATTTTAAAGTACGCATGAACATTGTAAAAAAAGACAAAAGCATTCAGAGCTGGACCATGTTTGATAAATCGGGAAATCGCTACAAATACACCATCACCAAATTTACTCCAAACGCAAAAATTGAAGATGCGTTTTTCACCTTTGACCCAAAGAAATATCCCGGAGTTGAAGTAATCGACCTTCGCTAGAAGAGGAAAAGCATTGATCTAAGAGAAGCATTCAATATGCTTCTTTTTTTTGCCTTGTCGATGACGGCCTAAACTTTTCTTATTTTTACCATAATGAACAGGGAATCGCTATTTTCTCAAATTAAAAAAAAGAAATCCTATCTATGCGTGGGGTTGGATACCGATCTGGAAAAGATTCCAACGCACTTGTTGACGCATTCAGATCCCGTATTTGAATTTAACAAACAGATCATCGATGCCACCCATGAGTTTTGTGTCGCCTATAAACCCAACATAGCATTTTATGAAGCGCTCGGCCCAAAGGGTTGGGAGAGTTTGCAGAAGACAATAGACTACATTCCAAAAGATATTTTTACCATTGCTGATGCCAAGCGTGGCGATATTGGAAATACTTCTTCGCTTTACGCGAAGGCTTTTTTTAAACAACTGAATTTCGATTCTGTTACAGTAGCTCCTTATATGGGAGAAGATTCTGTAAAACCATTTCTGGAATTTAAGAACAAGTGGGTAATCCTTTTGGCTCATACGTCAAATACGGGCAGTGCTGATTTCCAACTAATAGAGTCAAGGCAGGGAAAGAAGTTATACGAAGAAGTTATTTTGAAATCACAGGAGTGGGCAACACCTGATCAACTTATGTACGTAGTCGGTGCTACGCGTGCTGATAAGATTGGTGAAATCAGAAAACTGGCGCCTCATCACTTCTTTTTAGTGCCAGGCGTAGGCGCACAGGGTGGTGACCTTGAAGCGGTATCAAAATATGGAATGAACCAGCAATGTGGTTTGTTAGTAAACTCTTCGCGAGCCATTATCTATGCTTCGGGCAATGAAAATTTTGCCGGAGCCGCGAGGCATGAAGCCTCACTCATTCAACAAGAGATGAAGACCTATTTAGAAAAATTCCTTTAGCCCTGCCGTGAGGCTGTAGCTATGAACGAATCCTTCATTCACTACATATGGCAATTTCAATATTTCGATAAGCGAGACTTAAGAACGTCTTCCGGAGAAAAAATTGCAGTTCTTAAGACGGGAAATTTAAATACGCATGCTGGCCCGGATTTCTTTAATGCAAAGATTAGAATTGGCGATTTGGATTGGGCTGGTGCAGTTGAGATTCACACCAAATCTTCCGCATGGGAAGACCATCATCATGAATCGGATAAGGCGTATGACAATGTAATTCTACATGTGGTTTGGCAAAATGACAAAACTGTCTATCGTTCGGATGAGACTCCGATGCCAACATTGGAATTAAAAGACCGTGTTGATGAAGGTCTTATTAAAGAATATAAAAAATTAGTCAATAGCCCTTCGGCAATTCCTTGCAGCAAATCATTTTCTAAGGTAGATGAGCTGACTAAGATTTCTATGCTGGATAAGGCACTAATGCAGCGGCTAGAAACTAAAGCGCTGCTGGTAGAGGAGCTTTTGAAAAACTGTCGCAATGATTGGGATGAGACTACCTATCGTCTTGTTGCCAGAAATTTTGGATTCAAAGTCAACAATGAGCCATTTGAGCAACTTGCCCAAGCGATACCTTACAAGACTATTTTAAAGCATATCGATAAACCTATTCAAGTGGAGGCCATTCTCTTTGGTCAGGCCGGCTTTCTCGATGTTGAAGCAGGAGATGATTATTATAAGCTGCTACAACGAGAGTACATTCTTTTGAGTAAGAAATATAATCTCGAACATTCAAAGTTGAGAAAATCGCAATGGAGGTTCTTGCGCCTTCGGCCTGCCAATTTTCCCACAATTAGGTTAGCGCAATTGGCCGCCCTACTTCAACAAAGAGGTCTCTTCGCTAGGATTATCGAGGTTGAAGATTTCAAATCCATGGCACAAATCTTTTCTGCTTCACCCACTCCCTATTGGCAGCACCATTATCAATTCAATAAAAAATCAGAGCAGGGAATTGCGGGGCTCGGTGGCTTTAGTATAGAGAACCTTATTATTAATTCTGTAGTACCATTGCTGGTCACTTATGGAAGAGCGACCGATGATCATTCTTTTTTAGAAAAGGCAACGAACCTATTACTTCAGATTCCTGCCGAAAAAAATATAATCATGAGAACCTGGGACGACCTTGGATTTACCGGAAAGACTGCCTTTGATTCACAAGGATTAATCGAGCTTCATAACAATTTCTGTCAACGAAGAAACTGTTTAAATTGTAATATTGGAGCTTCACTATTAAAACCAAGTCGTTAGCGTGCTGATTCTTGTCGCTCTTCTCAACTTTTTTACTATTGCAGGTATTGCTTTTTGGTGGTGGCAATCGTTGGAAGGATTTTCCCGAAGTGTGTATTGGCCTTCACTTCTCCTTAAACTTAGTGCCAGCATCAGTTTGGGGTTGATATACCGATTTTATTATGATAGCGGAGATACATTTCAGTTTTATTCAGAGGCCATACAACTCGCAAATACTTTCTATTCTAATAGCTGGGAATATATTCAATTCATTTTTCAACATCCCGAGGCGGCTTCGGGAGAAGAAGGGTCTTTGCGAACGACCTTTCTTGTGAAGATTATCAGTCTCTTTGCCATTGTTACTGGAAACAATTATTGGATAACAGCGCTCTGGTTTTCTTTTATCTCTTTCCTGAGTTCCTTTTATTTATTTAAGGTAGTGATCAGCACTTTTAACAAGACAGAAGTTGCAGCGACTCTTTCATTCCTATTCCTTCCCTCAGTTGTTTTTTGGAGCTCTGGAATTATTAAAGAATGCATGGCACTGGCTGCGCTGTTTATACTGGTTGCCTTTTATTTGAGAATAATGAATAGAGGAAACTGGACTGTTCCCGGTTTTCTTATTGCCTTGTTATGCTTGTGGGTTATTTGGAATTTAAAGTATTACTGGCTCGCTGTTTTCCTTCCTGTGGTAATTACTTCGTTAGCCTGTTATTATGGATTTCAATACATTAAAACTTCATCCGGTTTCAAACTAATTTTTTGGATTGGATTATTTTTTGTTCTCACGTTCGGGATAAGCTTAACTCGCCCCAACTTCTATTTAGATAGACTTTTTGGAGTAATAGTAGAAAACAACGCAGCATTTGCCTCCATTTCAGACAAGAGTGATCTGATTGAGTACTATAATCTGAGTGATAATTGGCTTAGTATTTTGTTGAATTCTCCCTGGGCGGTTTTCTCGGGCCTTTTCAGACCTTTTCTATGGGAGGCGGATAATCTTTTAAAAGTAGTTATCTCCCTGGAGAATCTTTTTATGTTAACATTATGCGTCATATCACTGAGCCGCATCAAAACTATTCTTTCTGCTCCGCAGAAACTGTTGAGTCTATCAGTTATCGTCTATTCTGTTTTACTCTGTATTCTCTTAGCATTGTCTACGCCTAACCTGGGAAGTCTCTCCAGATATAAAGTGGGGTTCCTGCCATTTCTGGTTTTTCTCGTTTCGTACCAGAATCCTTTAATTAATCGCCTGTCAATCGCGATAGAAAAACTAAATAAGATCGTGAGACAGTAAATCTGATAGCCGTGTTTTACCTTTGAGCTAGATTATTTACTATGGAAAATCCTGTAATTATTTTCGGAGCGGGCTATTTGGGCAAGGCCGCCAAAGAAATTTTTGAAACCAACAAGATAGTTGTTTATGGATTTCTGGATGATAATAAAAAAATTCATCAGACTGAAATTGACGATGTGGTTGTCCTTGGTAGCACCGATGACGATGGATTTTTAAAACTTATCGGAAAGAAATGTGAAGCTTTTGTAGCTGAAGATGATAATAAACTTCGCAAGTCGCTCGTCAATATGATTCAAGAGGTTCGCCACATGCAGCCTGTCAATGCGATCCATCACCAATCTTATATTTCAGGCAAAGCCGAATTAGGCCATGGCAATTTTATTGATCAGGGAGTAACGATTGCAACGGGGGCGAAAGTGGGAAGCCATTGTCTGCTTCAAAGCAGGGCGATGATCGGAATTGAAGCTACTATCGGCAATTTTGTGCAAGTAGGGTCAGGCGCTCTGATTAATCAGGGGGTAACCATTGAAGATGAAGTGTTTATTGGCTCAGGTGTAGTTATTGTAGCGGGCATAACCATTGGAAAAGGAGCCAGGATAGGCGCAGGCTCTGTGGTGATTGCACCAGTGAAAGCGGGAGAAACGGTATTTGGAAATCCAGCTCAAAAAGTAAAGAGTTAAAAAAAGCTGCAGCATGTCGAAAATCTCCGAAACGGATCTCATTCTCAACCTTGACGGAAGTGTCTATCACTTGAATTTATTGCCTAAGCATATTTCTGATACGATTATTACTGTAGGCGATCCTAGCCGTGTTTATAAGGTAAGCCAGTATTTTGATGAGGTGGAGTTCGAGATGAATAAAAGAGAATTCATAACGCACGTAGGTCGATTTAACGGAAAGAAAGTAACAGTTATCAGTACAGGAATTGGAACTGATAATATCGAAATATTTTTCACTGAGATTGATGCATTGGTCAACATAGATTTGAAGACCAGAGAGCCAAAGCCAAGAAAGAAAAAACTAAAGATTATAAGAATCGGTACTTCAGGCGCATTGCAAGAAGATGTAGCGATAGGCACTCACCTCGCTACCGACTATGCCGTGGGTTTTGACAACCTCATGAACTTCTATGATCTGCCGATGGATGACTTTGAGACAGGCGTTGCCCATGACTTGCAAAAGAAAGCGGGCTTGCCATTCATGCCCTATGTAGTAAGGGGAGCTGATGCACTGCGGAAGAGAATTGGATTTGATATGGTTGCTGGAAATACGGTAACCTGTCCCGGCTTCTATGCACCCCAAGGGCGTGAGGTCAGGGTACCCATTCGTTTTCCGCGCTTGATGGAAGAACTGAATTACTATCACAAAGGAGATTTTTGGCTCACCAATTTTGAGATGGAGACCGCTGGCTATTATGCGCTGGCACGCTTGCTTGGGCACGAAGCCTTGAGTGTAAATGCAATTATTGCCAATCGGGTAAAAAATAAATTCTCGAAAGACCCCAATAAAATCATTGAGTCCTTGATTGAAAAGGTGCTTGAGCGAGTTTAATGCCATCCTCGTGAATTCGTTTGGCGCCACGGTAATAGACGTAAGCAGCGATTGCCATCAATACATGACTGAAATCTAAATGATTAAACCATTGACTGATGGTCAGCTGAGTCAAATGAACTAAGGCGGCAAGAGCAGAAATAAACACGGCAATCAACAGTAATCGACTTCCTTCTTCTTTAGTTTTTCTATACACGTAAAACTCGAAGGAAAAGACAACAACCAGCAACCCATAGGCAGCATGGGCTTCCACAAAAAAGAAATTTAAAGTAAGAAGCACAACAGTCGTTAATATCATTAGCTCAACGATATTCAGGATTGCGAAGAATTTACCTATAAATGGTTTCAATAAAGGTTGAGCATGGCGGATAGCTGCACGCTCAATAAGTGCCACTGAAATCATGCTGATCAGCCATCCCGGCACTTTCCATGTAAAGGTTACCAGGTAAAGGAACCCGTGCCCTACTAAGCCGCCATACAAAGTGGCCAGAGCCATGGTAAGAAAGTAGTAAGTAAAAAGCTTTACGGTGAGTGAGCTGCTCTTAGTTTTTTTTAATTTAATAAAAGCATAAATACAAACTGCAGAAACAAGGAGATCGGTAACTACCGTTACCGGCTCCATTACTTTAATGCCGGCAATCTCTGCTGCTGTTTTTACAAATTCCATTGTTTTTTAAAAGGCGAAATCAGTTTGTTGCCTCAAGGTAACAAATATCGATACTGATGACAGCAAATAAAAAAGCCTTCATCGTTGCTCCAAAGAGAACAATCAAGGCTTCGAACATTGTTTTTGGGTGAAACTAAGCCGCGTTCATGCTGTCCATTCTTACAATATGCCTGCTGGCATTGTAAGGATCAGTATTATAAAATCCGGATAATATTCGGTGAGCTATTTGCTCAACAACCAGCTCGTCATCCGATTTTCCTTCTTTCCCTCTCCAATAGACACGCGACTTATGCCGTTTCATATCTTCCACATAAGCAACCGCGTGATGATATTGCTCATCGGTGAAGGTGATGGTGAAGCAGGTTTTTACTTTTTGTGTTTCCATAGGTTTATTGCATTTACAAGAGTGATGCCAATTATATTATGCTATTTTAATAAAAAAGTAGCAATCAAGTCAACATCCTTGCCCGCCAACGGTCAACTGCGTTCGTTGATGGGACTTGTGCCTTGAGATAACTATTCACCCAAATGGGTGATAGAATTATTAGTTTTGCGTTTAAGACATATGAGAGATTACGAGGCTTATACACTTAAGAACGGCATTCGTGTTATTCACAACCGCATAACCAGCACAAAGATTGTTCATTGCGGTATCATGCTTGATATTGGCAGTCGCGATGAGACTCCCGCAAATCAGGGGATTGCCCATTTTTGGGAGCACATGGCATTTAAAGGAACACGAAAACGAAAGGCTTTTCATATCCTCAATCGACTGGAATCACTTGGCGGAGAGCTAAACGCCTATACCGACAAGGAGAAAATTCTATTCTACGCGTCACTGAGGGCTGAGTATTTTGAAAGAGCAGTTGACTTATTAACAGACATTACATTTGACTCCGTATTTCCCGCAAGTCAGATTGAGCGTGAGCGCAACGTAATCCTTGAGGAAATGTCAATGTATTTTGATGACCCTGAAGATTCGTTGCAAGATGAATTTGATGGAGTTGTATTTGCCGGCCATTCGCTTGGCATGAATATCCTCGGTCGTGAGAAAACGATAAAATCGTTTAGAAGAAAAGATTTTCAGCAATTCATTAAAGAGCACATGGATACGCGGAAGATTATTTTTTCTTCGGTAGGAAACGTAAAAATGGAGGAAGTTGTACGGCTGGGCAGAGCGGTACATGGGGCATCTTCCTAAAATGGTTTCACGGAAAGTGCGGCCGCATTTTAAAGGTTATAAGCCAAGAGAGTCTGTCTTGAAACGAAATGTGAAGCAGGCAAGATGTGCCATTGGCAGAACAGCATATAAGGTCTCCGATGAAAGGAGAGGATCGTTCTATATGCTTACAAATATTTTAGGAGGGTCGGGAATGAACTCGCGACTCAACATGATTCTCAGGGAAAAACGTGGCTATGTTTACTCCGTGGCGGCCCAATTTATTCCTTATACCGATACAGGTTTATTTGTGATCTCTTTTGGAACGGAACCCACTCAAATGAAAAAGAGCATTGATCTTGTTCATCTTGAACTAAAAAAAATGAGGGAAGAGCCATTAGGGAAGAAACAATTAGCAGCATCAAAGGAGCAGCTGTTGGGGCAAATAGCGATGGCCGAAGAGAACAACATCAGTTTTATGATGATGATGGCCCGTAATCTTCTGGACCTTGGAAGAGTGAGCACCCTGGAAGAAATTTTTGAGCGCGTCAGAAATACGTCTTCGGCAAAATTGATGGATATGGCTGGTGAAATGTTTGATGAAAAGAACCTAAGTTACCTCTTCATGGAACCTAAATCGTAAAATGGAATTTCTAGATAAAGCCATTGCTGAATATTGTGAAAGTGTGAGTGCTGACGAGTCGGCTCTTCTAAAAAAAATTAGCCGAGACACGCATGCTAATGTTCTGATGCCGAGGATGCTTTCGGGGCACCTTCAGGGAAGACTACTTTCAATGATCAGTAAAATGTGCAAACCCTCGAAGATACTCGAGATTGGTACCTACACAGGATACTCGGCTCTGTGCTTAGCAGAAGGGTTAAGGGAAAATGGGAAACTTATCACAATTGACATTAATGAAGAGCTTGAAGGCCGCGTACGCCACTACTTTCAGGAATCAAGCTATAGTAATTCGATTGACTATCAGATAGGCGATGCGCGAAAAATTATTTCTCAACTAAACATGAGTTTTGATCTGGTTTTTATTGACGCGGATAAAGAGAGTTATTCAACCTATTTCGATTTGGTGATCGATAAGGTGCCTATGGGTGGTTACATCCTTGCTGACAATGTCCTTTGGAGTGGAAAAGTTCTGGATGCCAAGCCAGATAAGGATACAAGGGCAATTGTGGCATTCAATCTAAAAATACAGAATGATAGTCGGGTAGAAAATTTGTTACTGCCGGTGCGAGATGGAATAATGGTGATGCGTAAGGTATAGCTTCTAACAATCTGACTCCAAGTTTTACTATCTTTGTGACGCATGAGATTTTTTGCAGCTACGCTATTTTTATTGGGAGTTGCTGCCTCATATGGCCAGACTCCACAGGTGCCTCATAAAATGAGTTTTGCAGGTATGACCCTCACCATAAGGGATGACGCCAAACGTGAAATTCAAAAAGATGTTGATGCTCTTACGCAACACCCGCGTTACTTCGAAATAAAAGTGGAGCGTGCCAAAACATATTTTCCAATAATTCAGAAAATTTTCGAAGAAGAAAGAGTGCCTGATGACTTTAAGTTTTTGGCATTGCAGGAAAGTGCGCTTGTGTCTGATGCGGTTTCTGTTTCCAATGCAGTTGGCTTCTGGCAGTTTAAAGATTTTACGGCCATGGAGATGGGAATGCGGGTTGACAATCAGGTTGATGAACGAATGAATTTGATTTCTGCCACGAGGGGAGCGGCTAAGTACCTCAAGAAAAATAATTTTCAGTTTAATAACTGGATCTATGCCCTGCAATCTTATCAAATGGGTGCCGGAGGCGTGAGCCGATCGGTTGGAGATTTACATCCCGGAGCACGTCACATGGAGATTAGTTCTGATACGTATTGGTACGTTAAGAAATTTCTTGCTCACAAAGTTGCCTTTGAGCATGCCGTAGGGGGCGAAGCGAAATTAAAAGTGATACCCTATTCAACTCAAACCGGTAAATCGCTTCAGGAGATTGCGACAGAATTTTCTACCGATGAAACGATTCTTAAGGAATACAATAAATGGATAAAGTCTGGAACTATCCCTCAGGACAAACTTTACACCGTACTTATACCAACAGGGAAAACGGACGGAGACTTCAACACCCTTGTGCTGGCTTCCTCTAAGGCAGCCAAGGCTGAACCCATTTCCAGCAAGGATGATAATGATGAGAAGATTGAGATTAACGGCATCGCTGCTATCCGTGCCAGACGAGGCGAGACGGTTGCTGCGATATCAAACCGGGCCGGTATTTCGCTTACTGAATTCATGAAATTCAATGACGTGGAGATAGATCACTCGATTCAGTCGGGCGAAGTGTATTTGTTGGGAAAGAAAAAGTCAAAGGCTGTGGAAAATTTTCATAAAGTAAAACCTGGTGAAACACTTTGGTCTGTCAGCCAACAGTATGGCATAAAAATCAAAAAATTGAGAAGCTATAATCGACTTGATTCAAAGGAACTGCTCGTGGCAGGTTCTATGCTGTGGCTTAATACAAAGCAACCAGTTGATAATAGCCTTCAGGTCGAGTCAAAATCAGATGTAGCGGAAGTTGAAAGTAGCGAAACATTTGACTGGTATATTAAAACACCCAAGGACCTGGATGAAGTCACCATAAAAATTCCTGCAAGCCAGATAATTGAGCCAGCTCCCATCGATTCAAATGGTACACCGACTCTGCACATTGTGCAAGTCGGAGAGTCGCTTTATGGTATTGCCAAAGCACATAATTTAAGCATGACGGATTTGCTTGCCTGGAATAACTTAAACCTTCAAGACGGTTTGAAACCTGGCCAAGTCATAAAGATGACTCCGCCTGAAACTAATTCTCATGCGGAACCTAACAATACAAGGCCAGAACCCGTAAAAATGCATGAAGTTGTGTCCAGTGATACGCTGTATAGTGTAGCCAGGCAGTATGAAGTCACAATAAAGGAAATAATGGAATGGAACAATAAAAAGGACTTTTCCCTCACGGTGGGGGAAAAATTGAGGATTCTTCAAAAGTAACCTTACTTTTTCTTCATTTTTAACAAAAACCTTACCTCGGCTGTTTTACCTTAAGAGTTGAGTTTCGTTTGTTCTTAAAATGAATATTTTTGCCACATTCGGTTCGATGAAAATTATTAATGATTAGCGATGTTGATGGAGCCTACAGTTAAAGCGGCAGATTTAGTAATGTTGGTCGATGACAACGACACCGATAATTTTATAAGTAAGCGAATCATTGAAATTACAAAATTTGCTCCGCGGGTAGAAGTAAAGAATTCAGGAAAGGGAGCGTTAGATTACCTGAAAGAAAATCAAGATAAGCCTTCCGAGTTGCCCAACATTATCTTTTTAGATATCAATATGCCCATTGTGGACGGATTCGTCTTCTTGTACGAGTTCGATAAGTTTAGCGAATTGGTAAAAAATAAGTGCAAGATCATCATCCTCTCCAGCTCTGATAATAAGCGCGACATCGACAAAATTGTAAATAATAACCACGTTATTAAGTTTATTACAAAGCCGTTGACCGAGGTTGCCCTAGACGAAATCAAGCTGAACAATATCTGATTTTCGTTGTTTTCGGGATTAATTAATAGTTTTGTAATCCGAAACCCCAAATCAATGAAAAAATCCTTTATCTCTTGTCTGCTGGCTATTACCCTCATCTTTACAGTAATTTCAACCAGTTTATTCGCCCAGGTAATCAAACCTGATACAACCACAAACTGGAAAAAAGCATTTAAGGCTGGATTGAATATCAATCAGGCTTCTTTCTCTGACAATTGGAAGGCCGGAGGAGTAAATTCGATTGGCCTCAACACCTTTCTCAACTATAAAGCCAATTACAAAAAAGAGAAAACCTCTTGGGACAATGAGATGGACTTTTCTTATGGCTTTGTTAATAACCAAGGGCAAGGCTTCAGGAAGACACTCGACCGGATATTTCTGGACACGAAATTTGGTACAAGCTTAAGCTCAAAATGGGATATGTTCCTTTCGGCTAACTTGCTAAGCCAGTTTACCAAAGGTTATAAGTATGAAAAGGATGCAGCGGGGATTGAGCAGAGTACGCTCATCTCTGATTTTGCAGCACCTGCATTTATCACCGTAGCTTATGGATTTGAATATCATCCTGTCGATTATTTCAAAGTGCGATTGGCTCCATTTGCTCCTCGTGTTACCATTGTTAATGATGGACAGCGATTTGTGACGCCTACTAATCTTAGCCCTTTTGGTGTTGATCCAAGTAAGACAGCGCGATATGAGTGGTTAGCATTTCAAATGCTGGCAGAATTCAATAAAGATGTTGTTGAGAACATTAATTTAAAGTGGCGTTACATTGTATTCGCTAACTATGAAACATTGGAAGCAAAGAAAATTGATCATCGTTTTGATCTTAATTTGACGGCAAAGGTGAATAAGTTTGTGAACGTCAATCTCGGAGGAATACTTATCTATGACTATGATCAGGATACCGAAGTTCAGTTAAGCCAGGCCTTCTCCCTTGGTGTTCTTTACACCTTTCAGAATTTTCAAGAGAAAAAGTAGATAATCTCACAAGTCGTACTTCAAGAGTGACCCGTGATCTATCGGGTCATTTTTTTTATATTTAGGTGAATTCTAAGAATAACGTTAACCTCGCCTTTATGTCAAAAGAAAGTTTTATTTCAGCCATAACAAAGTCTTACACTACATCAGGAGCATCCATCTATTTAGGCGCTGGCGTGCTGGAAGGTGAGATAATTGCCGATGCAAAGGTGTCACTCCCTCTCCGCATGATGAGTCGCCATGGACTTGTAACAGGAGCGACAGGATCTGGTAAAACAAGGACGCTGCAGTTAATAGCGGAGCAGCTTTCAGCGGCAGGCGTGTCTGTCTTTATGCCTGACATGAAAGGCGACATCTCAGGGATGGCAAAAGAGGCAACGGCAAATGATAAAATTAACGAACGCTCAAAAGCCATAAACTATGGTTACGCTCCATCCGCTTTTCCTCTCGAGATATATTCCCTGAGTGGAAAACTTGGTGCTCAGATGCGTGCCACAATTACAGAGTTTGGACCGGTACTACTTAGTAAAATTCTGGAGCTAAACGAAGTGCAGTCGGGTGTGATGATGATTTTGTTTAAGTATGCGGACGACAAGAAGTTGCCCATTGTAGACTTAACTGATTTGAAGAAAGTGCTTAACTACCTTTCCGAAGGAGAAGGTGCTGCTGAGATAAAAAATGATTATGGAAAAATCTCCCCGGCAACTGCCAGCACCATTCTCAGGAAGATCGTGGCTATCGAGCAGCAAGGTGTAGGTCAAATTTTTGGAGAGACTTCATTTGATATTGAAGATTTGTTTGAAAAAGTAGATGGACGAGGTGTTGTCAGTTTACTCAACGTGGCGGACGTGCAGAGTCAGCCCATGATTTTCTCCACCTTCATGCTGGCGCTATTGGCGGAGATTTATCAAAAACTTCCGGAAGCTGGTGATCTTGATAAGCCGAAGTTGGTTTTCTTTTTAGATGAGGCACATTTACTATTTAAAGATGCTCCTAAAGCATTTATGGATCAGATAGAGCAAGTGATTCGCTTGATTCGATCAAAAGGAGTTGGTATTTTCTTTTGTACACAATTAACGCAAGATGTTCCTCCTAGTGTGCTGTCGCAATTGGGTAATCGCGTCCATCACGTCATTCGGGCATTTACGCCTAATGACGTACAGGCATTGAAACAAACCGTAAAGACATTCCCGAAGTCTGACTTCTACGACATGGAAAAACAATTTACCCAGTTGGGGATTGGTCAAGCTTTTATTACCGTGCTTAATGAAAAGGGAATTCCGACAGAGACGGTCGTAACGCATCTTGCTCCACCGGCATCCGTAATGGGGCCATTAAGTCAGGAGGAATACAACAGCCTGCTAAGTGCTTCTTCATTTTACAAAAAATATAAAGAGGCAATTGATCCTAAGAGCGCGTTTGAACTTTTGAACGAGCGAATTCAAAAAAATGAAGATGAAAAGGAGGCAGCCTCTTCATCGCCTGAAAAGCCAACCGGAAAATCAACGAAGCAGGAAAAAAGTACATTGGAAGAAGTAATGTCTTCCCCTGTAACCAAGCAGATTGGCAGAGAGCTTGTCAGAGGTGTATTTGGAATGTTGTTCGGATCTGCACCAAGAAGAAGCCCCCGTAGAAGATAGCAGTCTTATTCCAGGAGATTATTTCTGACGTACAATCGAAACTCATTTTGAGTTTCCGAGTATGTCTTTATATTTGCCATCTATTTATAATAAGTCTAAATAAGAATAATATGACTCGCGCGATACTCCTCTTGATTTCTAGTTTATTGATTATCAATGCAGTTAAGGCGCAAAATCAAGATACAATTGCCACAAAAATACTTTCAGAAATCACTATTGTTGGCCAAAAGAGCAAATCCGACATTCATCAGCTCCCCGAGATCGTAGGCACCAACATTTACGCTGGAAAGAAAAGTGCCTTGATTGTATTGGACAATGTTCAGGGAAATGTAGTCACTAATACCATGCGGCAAGTGATGGCCAAAGTGCCAGGGATCTTCATCTGGGAAAATGAAAGCAGCGGTATTCAAATCAACATGGCATCAAGAGGGCTGAGTCCAAACCGCTCCTGGGAATTTAATGTTCGACAAAACGGCTATGATATAGCTGCTGATCCTTACGGTTATCCCGAAGCCTACTACAATCCTCAGCTTCAATCAGTGCAGCGAATTGAGTTTGTGAGAGGTCATGGTGCACTTCAGTATGGCCCACAGATTGGAGGAATGGTAAATTATATTTTGAAAAACGGAAGTGAATTCATTCGCCCATTTCAGGTGGAAACCTTTCAGACTTTGGGAAGCAATGGACTCATCAATTCATACAATGCAATAGGGGGTAAGACGCAGAAAATAAATTACTATGCATTTTTTGATCATCGTAGCGCGGATGGATGGAGAGATAATAATGAATACAGGAGTAACACGGGTTCTGCCAGTTTAACCTATCATGTTTCAAAGAAGTTCGACCTGACTACCGAGTTTATGAGATGGAACTCGCTGAGTCAACAACCTGGAGGGTTAACAGATTTACAATTCGCGGAAAATCCCCGACAAAGTTTGCGAAGCCGCAATTGGTTTGACTTGACCTGGCAGACTACTGCTATTTCAGGAGATTATAAGTTCAATGACAATAATCGTTTGAATATGAAGTTTTTTTCTGTTGCCGGAGATAGAAATAGCATAGGCTTCTTCCCCGGTGGTGGAATTGTTGTTTCGGATGCAATTGATCCCGTTACTGGAAATTATGCATTAAGAACAATAGATGTTGACAATTACCGCAATTACGGTTTGGAGACGCGCTACCTTCATCATTATAGTTTAGGTTCGCTTGGGCATAGCTTCAGTGCAGGACTTCGTTTATACAAAGGAGGTACGGTTCGCTATCGGGGCGGGAGGGGCAGTACTGGAACTGAATATGATCTTAACAGAGAGACGGGAACTGGATGGACGAGCGACATTGATTATGCGAGTAGAAACGTTGCCGTTTTCGCAGAAAATTTGTTCAGTATTTCCGACAAACTTATTTTAATTCCTGGTGTGCGCTATGAATACCTCGAAGCAAGAGCCAGCGGCTTTAGTGGCGTTTCAAATAACAGCCCAATTTATTTGCAGGATCAGCAGCGTAGCAGAGGATTTGTGATCGGTGGATTAGGAATGGAATTCGCAGTGACGAGAACGACAAAACTCTATGCTAATGCAACTCAATCTTATCGCCCCGTACAATTTGCTGACCTCACCACCCCACCAACAACAGACGTTATTGATCCTAATCTTACCGATGCGCAAGGGCTTAACATGGATGTCGGCTATCGCGGAAACATAAAGGAATATTTATTATTTGATGTAAGCGCATTTCAATTGCACTATGACAACCGTGTTGGTACAATCAAACAACAACGAATCGATGGGTCGTTTTACAACTTACGAACGAATGTGGGTAGCAGCACATCCAACGGAGTGGAAGCTTTTGGCGAATATAATATTACGAAAGCAGCAGGATCGGAGAAGAGACTTGGGGAGCTAAGCGTCTTTGCCTCGTATGCTTATAATCGCGCACGCTACAATGATTTCAAAGTTATTACTATCGTTAATAACCAATTGGATGAGACAAATTATAAAAATAAAAGTGTGGAGTACGCTCCGGAGAATATTTTGAGAACGGGATTAACCTATGGATACAAATCCATATCAGCAACTATTCAATACAGTTATACCGATAAATTGTTCACGGATGCTAACAATACAGTAGATGCCACCTCTAACGGGCAAAATGGACTGATTTCGTCATATCGTATTTTAGATTTTACGATGGGATATAAGCATAAGTCAGGAGTATCTTTTAAAGGCGGTGTGAACAACCTGTCTGATGAGCACTATTTCACCAGAAGATCTGGCGGATATCCCGGCCCTGGTGTTTTGCCAGCTGATGGAAGAACCTTCTTTTTAACCGTTGGGTACAAGATGAAGTAGGCAATTGCTTTGCCTACTTTTTATAATTCATAAGGTACTTCTTTGGAGTGGTGCCGAACTTCTTTCTAAAGGCGGCAATGAAATGACTTGGGTTTGTATAACCCACCTGATAGGCTACCTCATTTACCTGAAACTTGGCAGAATCGAGCAGAACCCTGGCATGATCTAATCGATGATCAAGCAGGAATCCAAAAACAGTATTGCCATAAATTTCCTTAAAACCGACCTTCAATTGATATTCATTCAACCCTGCAAATTTTGCCAGCTCTTTAAGACTGGGAGGAGAATCCATATTTCTTAACAGATATTCTTTGGCGTGCTTTATTTTCCTAACGGTTTCTTCGTCATTCAGAAAGGGGCAACTCTCGGTGTCGGGCTTTTTATCTGAAAGATACAAGCTCAGTAGTTCCATAGCCTTGCTCTGGTAGTATAGTTTCTCTGCACTTTCGCTTAGATGAACATTATTGAAAAGCTGGTTAAGGATAACGTGCAGGTAGGAGGGAATCTCCCGCTCATCATAAAATTTACGGTTCACATTTTCACCTTTCAAAAAAGGCAAGGTGTCATGGACAAATAATTTATGAAGTCCATCCAATGAAATGGTAAGAAACACCATTCGTGTGCGGGGAGAAAGTTTCAATGCAAAGGGCAAATCCTTTTCCGGGTTATAAAAGAAGAAATTGCGTTGCTTTTGTATTTCTCTGCTGTAGTGTGGACTAAACTCAAAAATCGCACTTCCTTCGAGGCAGAAGTAAAAGTGAATGATGCTTTTCCGAAGGAGATTATTCGTGACTTCAGAAACGGCTGAGCTGTTTTCAACCTTGACGAGTGATAAGTCTTCCTGCTCGAACAGCACCCTAATCTCACTTTTTTGGGTATTTATTTCAGTTGTTGATATCGATTGACTTGTTTCCATAACAAAATATGATAATTGTCATCCTTTTAAATAACTCCATTAACCATCTTTCGACCCAAAAATACCAAAATTGTAAGATGAATCTGAGTTTTAGTAAAAACGGCATTAATTATACCTATTTGGGTATTTTATGAATCCAAGGTGTCCAATCTTTGCGCCCATGATTCGTACAATTGCCTTTCTGGTTTTTATCGCACATGCAGCTCTTGCCCAGCAGTATGACGATTCGCTGGCGACAAAGCAGTTGGAAGATGTGATTGTAACGGCTACGCGCAATGAGCGTACTATGGGAGCCTTACCCATGCCCGTGTCGTTGGTGTCGAAAGGTCAAATCAAGACGATGGGCTCACTCCGGCTTACTGACGTATTAAGCGAACAGACTGGATTGGTGGTGGTGCCTCAGGTCAATGCGCAAGGTAATGGCATTCAAGTGCAGGGCTTTAATCCGGATTATACGTTGATACTTATTGATGGCGAACCTATCATTGGTCGTTATACAGGTTCTTTGGAGCTCAGCCGAATCGCGGTAGGTAACATCAAACAAATTGAAATTGTAAAAGGACCGTCCTCCAGTTTATATGGATCGGATGCGTTGGCAGGCGTGATTAATATTATCACGGAAAGGCCAACAGGCACCAGGGGAAATATTTCTTCTCGCTATGGAACCAATAACACACTTGATTTAACGGGAGATATTAATCTGACCAAAGACAAGTTTGGGATTTATGTTTTTGCCAACCGCTACAGCACCGATGGTTATGATCTTTCTCCCCAAAATTTTGGTAAGACTGTTTCACCGTTTGCCAACTATACCGTCAATTCAAAACTGACCTACAAATTATCTCCCAAAACTGATTTAAGTATTTCAGGCCGCCACTTTGATGAGCGGCAGCATTTTAATTTTGAAGTAACTACCCCCACTAACCAACAAGTAAGAACATCAGGTACGGGCACCAGTGAAGATTGGAATATCAATCCAGTTCTTGTTCACCGATTTTCCAATCAGTTTAAAGTGACTGGTCGGTTCTATGCAACACAGTATAAAACCGCCACGCTTCTCAATCTCGAATCGGATGGCAGCCCTTATTACAATGATGATTTCAACCAATCCTTTACGCGGCCTGAGCTGAATGCGGAATACTACTTCAATGAGAAAAACATTCTTACCCTGGGAGCAGGTCACATTCAAGAGTCGGTGCAAACTTCCCGCTACGGAGACGAAGTAAAACGCAGGCAACAAACTTCCTATGCTTTCTTCCAGCATGAATGGATGCCCATTTCAGCGCTAAGTGTAATAGCCGGAGGGAGATACGATCATAATAGTGTGTATGGATCACAATTCAGCCCCAAACTGTCAACTCGTTTTGAGCTTAATAAGAAGTTAACATTTAAAGGCTCGCTGGGCGTTGGATTTAAGTCACCTGATTTTCGTCAGCTGTATTTTAATTTTACCAACTCAGCGGCTGGTGGTTATAGTGTATTGGGTACAGAAGTAGCTGGTGGACGGCTGGCTGAGCTTGAATCACAAGGTCAGATTCAATCCTATTTATATGATCCATCGCAAATCGGTGAACTAAAGGCGGAAAGATCGGTGGCTGTCAATATGGGGGCACATGCCGATTTAGTTCATTCGGTAGCTATGGATATCAATTTGTTTCGCAACAGCATTGATAATCTTATCGAAACTCAGGCCGTAGCTACGACAACAGCAGGGCAAAGCATTTATAGTTATCGCAATATTGTAAGAGCATATACGCAGGGTCTTGAATCAAATTTTACTTATCCACTTCTACAAAAACTAACGCTCTCTATAGGCTATCAGTTATTATATGCGAAAGACAAAGATGTAGCACAATCTGTCCGCGATGGAGAACTATTTTACAGGGATCCAAACACGCTCGTTACAAAGCGACTTAAATCGAGTGAGTACTTCGGCCTGTTCAACCGCTCACGGCATATGGGGAATTTTAAAATTTTTTATCAGGATAGGACAAAAGGACTTGAGGCTAGTCTTAGGGTAATCTATCGTGGTAAATACGGTATTGGAGACATCCGTGGCAATATTCAAGGAGAGACCATTCCCCCGTCTGATCGTAATAGTAATTCCGTTCTGGACAAATACGATGACTTTGTAAAAGGATACGCACTGGTTAATATATCGGTTGCGAAAAGCATAAAACAGGGATTACGATTTCAGCTAGGCATCGATAACCTGTTCGATCACACAGAGCCAATATTTATTCCTAACCTTCCCGGGAGATTAATGTACGGCAGTGTATCTTATTCATTTTCAAAAAACAAATCAATTAACCAATAATCATACTTATATGAATTCTCTTAAATCTCTTTTTTCAATTGCTGTTATAGCGCTAGGTGTATTTACCTTGTCAAGTTGCAAGGATGATCCATCACTGGAGCCTGTAGTATCAGTTACCTACAACGATTTGGATGCAGATTATGCACCACTTGTGTTTGGGTCAAATCCAACAGTGCCACCAACAAGGCCAACACAAAAAAGGAAATACACTTTTTTTAGTTTTAAGACAGGCCAAATCGTGCCTAACTCGGATAGCGCAAGTACCAAATGGGATATTGGCTTTCGAGCTACTTCGATTATTTTGAATGGTGGAACAAGCGGCCCGGGAAGTGCCGCAGCCATTGTACAAAAAGGTATTTTTGATGAGTTGAGGGAAGCACCAGAAACGGGATATGTGTTAGATAATGCTTTAACGAATGCTTTTGCAATTTCAAGCAGCCCATTTGTAAGTGGAGTGTCAACAACCACAAATAATTGGTGGTTTAATGCCGGGACCAGCACGTCAACTATCATTGCTCCGCTGGCAGGTCAGGTGATTTTAGTAAGAACCAATGACAACCGTTATGCAAAGCTGGAGATATTGAGCTACTATAAAGGAGCACCCGCCACGGTCAATAACTTGACAGACCTTGATCGCTACTACACCTTCCGCTATGTTTATCAGCCTAATGATACCCGCAGCTTTGAATAAATAAGGATAGCATTGTCTAATCATAAGGGCGAGCTTTTAGCTCGCCCTTTTTTAATGCAGCTAAGCCAAAAATCAAAACTGAACAGAATTATGTGCGGAAGTGAACAAAGCAAAACCCTATTTGCCACGATACCCTATATTCCGATGAAAAATAGGCAATGCTTTACCATGGCATATTTATTGGCCATCATGCAACGATTAAATTTTTTGTGCGTCTTATAGACTTAATATTCTTCTCATGATCAAGAATTACCTCCTTATCACGTTTCGCAGCTTAATGAAAAATAAGCTGTTTATCCTCATCAATGTGTTTGGTATGGGCATCGCTATTGCCTGCTGTATTACAGCCTATCTGAACTGGGAGTATAGTGCCGACTGGGACAAAGGCCATGTGAATGCAGATAAAATTTATCGTGTGCAGTTTTGGCACGAGTTTCAAGGTGAACGAGATCGTTATGGCATGGCACCCATGCCATTGGCTAATTACATTAAACAAAATTTCAAGGACGTAAATAAGACAGTTCGTTATATGTCTTCGTATTGCGACATGCGTATCGGTGACGAAGTTTTTGGCGATCAGATAGCGTATGCAGATTCGGCTTTTTTTGAATTGTTTACCTACGAATTGAAACATGGGTCATTCACAAATTTTTATGACAAGGGAAAAGTCTTTATCAGCGATAAAATTGCCAGAAAGTATTTTAACAAGGAAGACGTGGTTGGGCAGTTGCTCACCCAGATTGTTTTGGGCAAGGATGGTGTACGTAGGCCAAAGGAATTTGAGATCGGTGGCGTATTCACAAAGCCGCCACTCAACTCAAGTCTGGGATTTGATGTGATTGCACCCTTCGATAATTTCTGGGATGTCAATCTGGATGCGGATCTCAACGAAACAAGCTGGAAAAGGTGGACGCACGTGCTTTTCCTGAAGATTGACGATCCATCCCGGGTTCCCCTTATTACTAAGCAACTTGAGCAATATGTCGAGCCTCAGAATAAAGCACGCGAAGATTTCAAGATCAGTGAATATTATCTCGAAAATTTTGATGGGATGATGCAGCGTAATCGTGCTAACCCAAGAATGGATAGTGACTTCCTGGGAGGCGGCATACCCGAGGAGGCTGTGACTGTTCCTGCGATTATGTCGATTTTACTTTTATTGCTTGCCTGCTTCAATTTCACCAACACCTCTATCGCTATTTCTAGCAGAAGATTGAAGGAAATTGGAATACGAAAGGTGTTGGGTGGAATGCGGAAACAACTCATCGCTCAATTTCTGGGAGAGAATTTGATCCTTTGTTTCTTTGGTTTAATAGCGGGCCTGTTAATGGCAGAGTGGCTTGTGCCAACGTACGATGCCATGTGGCCCTGGCTGGAGTTAAATTTGAGCTATGCCGAAAATGTTGGATTGTTGTTATTTATTGTGGCGCTGCTCTTTGCCACAGCAATCATTGCCGGCTCTTACCCTTCGTTTTACATTACCTCATTTGAGCCGGTAAGCATTTTGAAAGGCAAGGCTAGGTTTGGAGGTACCAATTGGTTTACCCGGATTTTACTAGGTGGCCAATTCGTCATTTCGCTGTTGGCCATAATTATGGGTGTTGCTTTCTATCAAAATGGAAATTATCAACGCGACTATGATTTAGGGTTTGCCACACATGGAGTCATTTCTGCATTTGTGAATAACGAAGGCTCTTTCAATACCTATCGTGATGCGTTGGCTTCCAATAAAGATATTGAAGTGATTGCAGGCTCACGTCATCATGTGCCTTTCAATTTTTTTAATGACCCGGTGAAATACGAAGCAATGGAGCGTGAGGTTGATATAATGGAAGTAGGCGATAATTACTTTGAAGCGATGGATATGACACTTCTTTCCGGGAGAAAATTTATAAAAGATTCCGAAACAGATAGAAAGGAGTCGGTTATTGTGACGGAGGAACTGGTAAAACAATTTGGCTGGACCGACAACCCGATTGGTAAGCGCTTAGTTTGGATGGATACAGTTCAATTATATGTTGTAGGTGTAGCCAAGAATGTATTTGCACGAGCCCTTTGGCAACCAATTGAACCGTTAATGATCCGATATGTGGAGCCTGCCAAGTATCAGCAATTGGTGATCAAGACAAATCCAAGAAAAATAGCGTCTGTTAATGAGTTTATGGAAAAGCAATGGAAAGAAGTTTTTCCCAATACCTTATATGGAGGTCGAATTATTGATCAGGAAATGAATGAATCCAATGAAATCAATAGAAATGTGTCCGTAATGTTTGGTTTCCTGGGCATGTTTGCTGCACTGATGACAGGTATTGGCTTGTTCACGCTGGTGTCATTAAACATTGAGAAGAAAATGAAGGAGATAGGTGTACGTAAAGTACTCGGAGCATCCGTTGCCAATATAGCCGGAGTAATTAACCTGGAGTTTATTATTAATTTGGGTATAGCTACCGTAATTGGCGGAACGTTCGGCTATCTGGTAGCCAATTGGCTGATGGATTCAATTTGGGAATACTACTTAGAACTTAGCTTAATCAGCCTATCTATCTCCGTTGCGGTTATGATCGCAATAGCAGTAGCGGCCGTTGGTCAAAAAACAATTTACACAGCGTTGTTAAATCCAACCAAGACGTTGCGGGATGAGTAATTATTTATTGAGGTTGTAACTTCTACGCAATTTTGAGCGTCTCATTGGCAACGCAATGACCTCAGGCTTTGTGGTCGTTGTTATAGAGCTTCAAGAATAAAAATCTCACGTTATGTTTAAAAACTATTTCAAAGTAGCACTGCGCAATATTCTTAGGCACAAGTTTTATTCTGTGCTAAACATTGCAGGCTTGGCATTCGGGCTTACGGCCTGCTTCCTGATCGGGCTTTATATTTTTGATGAATTGAATTTTGATAAATTCCATAAGGATTATCAGAATATTTATCATGTCGGCCTGCATGGAAAGATCGGGGGGCAAGAAATAAAGACGGCTTCTTCCTGTCCGCCTCTATACCAGACGATGGTGAACGGGATTCCAGGTGTGGAACAAGCGACCCGCGTCAATCCCTGGCGGAATGTGGTGATGAAATATGAGGACAAAGCTTTTACAGAAACAAAAGCACTTCTGGTCGATTCCAACTTCTTTGAATTCTTCAGCTTTAAACTAGTCGATGGCAATGCTAAGACAGCGTTAAAGGAGCCAAATACTATAGTACTGACAGTTACTTCCGCTACAAAGTACTTTGGCAATCAGTCTGCAATTGGGAAAATAATTACAGTTGGCAATGACAACGAAGCTTATAAAGTAACCGGCATTGCTGAGCCAGCTCCAGCTAATTCACACATTCAATACGACATGCTCCTATCCGCAGAGTCGGATGAAAATATGAGAGAAGGTGGGTGGACTAATAATGGACTTTATACCTACTATCGTAAAAATCCTAAGACGGAACTGGCGACAATTGAATCGAGACTGAGAGATTTTGTGATGGAACATGTTGCTCCTGAATTAGAACAAGGATTTGGTGTAAGCTTTAAAGAGTTTGAGAAGCAGGGAGGTATATACACCTATTTTTCTTACCCGCTCGCCAGTAGTCATTTGTATCAGCCAGAGATTAACGATGGGCCTACTCCTGGTAGTGATATCAAATATGTTTATATCATTGGCGCTGTGGGGTTATTTATTCTTCTCATTGCGTGCATCAATTTTATGAACTTGTCTACAGCACGCTCGGCAAGTCGTGCCAAGGAGGTAGGACTGAGAAAGACTTTAGGCTCAGTGCGATCGAAATTAGTGACCCAATTTTTATCAGAGTCTTTTATTTATGTCTTTGTGGCAACCTTGATTGCTATTACAGGCGTTTACCTTCTTTTGCCATCCTTTAATTTGCTTTCGGGAAAAGTCCTGGAATTCAATACGATGATGTCACCCGCAATCCTTACTGCGGTGTTAGCTATTTTCATAATCGTTTCCTTGCTGGCTGGCAGCTATCCTGCTTTTTACCTTACTTCATTTAATCCTGTTGATGTGTTGAAAGGAAAGGTGAGAGCGGGAATGAAAAGTAAGGGCATCAGAAGTTCATTAGTGGTAGTTCAGTTCGCTATTTCCATATCATTGATTATATGTACAATGGTTGTTTATAATCAGCTAAGGTACCTGCAGGAAAGAAATATTGGACTTGATAAGCAGAATGTGTTAATACTTCAGAATACCAGGCGTTTGGGAAATAACCAGAATGCCTTCCGTGAAGCGGTGAGCAATCAGGCAGGAATTGAAAAGGCCAGCTACACAAATAATGTGTTTCCCGGAGTGAACAATACGACAGCGTTCAGCACCTTGGATACTAAGCAAGACCATTTGATGGGCTCTTACTATGCGGATTATAGCCACCTGGATGTGTTGAAAATTGAAATGTTGGAAGGTCGGTACTTTTCGAAGGAATTTCCAACAGACTCGCTGGCTTGTGTTATTAATGAGGCGGCTATGAAAGAGCTAGGGTGGACTGATGCCCTCAATAAGGAATTGAAAAGTTATAATGGACCGGAGCCCGTGAACATCCATGTGATTGGGGTGGTTAAGGATTTTAATTTTGAATCATTTAAGTCGAAGGTGAGGCCAATCATTATACAGCTACAGGAGAAATCCAACAATATGCTTGTTCGCTATTCCGGTAATGCGAAAGATGCGATAAGCTCTATTGAGGCAATCTGGAAACAAAATGCATCAAACGAACCGTTTGAGTATGCTTTTTTGGATCAGAACTTTGATGAGCTTTTCCGTGAGGAGCAACGACTGGGGCAACTTTTTACCGTAATGAGTGCCATTGCTATTTTTGTCGCATGCCTCGGACTCCTTGGGCTGGCTTCATTCACCGCAGAGCAGCGCACAAAAGAAATCGGGATACGTAAAGTTATGGGCGCTTCCGTAACCTCCGTAAATTCTTTGCTCTCTAAAGATTTTATGCTGCTGGTAGGTATTTCATTTGTTATTGCATCCGTAATAGCATGGTATGTGATGAACGAATGGCTTAACACTTTTGCTTATCGTATTGAGCTAGGGCCTTTGGTATTTCTTCTTGGTGGCATAATGGCCGCTGGAATTGCATGGCTTACCGTGAGTTATCATTTTATCAAAGCGGCAAGATCAAATCCTTCGGATGCACTGCGATATGAGTAGAAAGAGTTTCAGCTCTTTTATCAAATTGATGATTATTGCCGTTCATCAAAATACTACCAGCATCAGCTAATTCCGAGGTTTTAGTTTGCTAAGGGCTGCTTAACTTTCATCATTCTAAAAACCCTTCGAATGAGAAAGTCTGTTGTCGTATTCCTTTTAAGTATTTGGGCGAACGTTGTTTATTCACAGTCCTTCGACCCTAAGCTTTTTAATCAATTACAATTTAGATTCATTGGCCCACACGGCAATAGAATGATCGCGGTAGCGGGCGAGCCAGGCAATCCCAATGTTTCCTATTCAGGCGCTGCCTCTGGTGGCATTTGGAAAACAGAAGATGGTGGTGTTTCGTGGAAATCCATTTTTGATGAAACAGAAGATTCATCAATCGGGGCGTTGGCGCTGGCGCCTTCAAATCCAAAACAGGTTTGGGCCGGTACCGGAGAAACCTTTTTGATCCGCCCGGCTCACGCAGTAGGTAATGGTGTTTATAAATCTTCGAATGCGGGAAAAACATGGAAGAACATGGGTCTGGAAAAAACATTTCGGATAAGCCGTGTACTTGTCCATCCTACCGATACCAATACTGTGTATGTTGCCTCGCTGGGTCATGCACACGGGCCGCAACAGGAGCGTGGTGTTTATAAAACTACCAACGGAGGCAAGACATGGGATCGCGTTTTTTTTCTGGATGAGAATACAGGCTGTTCAGATCTTTCGATCGACCCACAAAATCCGAATACACTTTATGCGGCCATGTGGCAAGTGGAAATCAAAACATGGAAGCTGAATAGCGGTGGTGCCTCTAGTGGTATTTACAGAACAAAAGATGGAGGTAAAACATGGGAGCCTTTGAGAAATGGTTTGGAGAGTGGACCTACGCATCCTGTTGGCAAGACCTCTGTTGATGTTGCTTATAGCAATCCGAAAGTGGTGTATGCATTGGTAGAAGATAAAGAGCCAAGGATGTATAGATCTGAAAATGGTGGCGACAGTTGGAAGCTTATGCAAAAAGACAACTCCATGGGTCAGCGTGCCGGCTATTATACCCGCCTTCGTGTTTCAACAGCCGATGAAAACACGGTCTATACAATTTGCGTGGGCATCAGGAAGTCAATTGATGGCGGTAAGACTTTTGTAAAAGATTTTAATCAATGGGCACCCGGTGGAGATAATCATGATATGTGGTTTGATCCGAAAGATGGAAACCGAATCATGTGTGCTCATGACGGATGCTTAAACATGTCTTCAAATGGAGGAACCACCTGGCGCAACATCAACCTACCTATAGCACAAATGTATCACGTAGCCACTGATGATAGGATTCCTTATTGGGTTTATAGCAGCCGACAAGATGCATGGACATATCGCGGGCCGAGTCGTTATCTGGGTGGTGGATCAATTCCCCTGGGCCTTTGGCATGGAGTAGGGGGTTGTGAAAGTGGTTACTGTATCCCTGATCCGTTTGATAATAATACCGTATGGTCAGGTTGCTATGATGGAGGACTTGATGTTTTTGACTTGACCACCATGCACTCCCGCGATGTGCGCGTGTGGCCGCAAACTCAGATAGGAGTTACCCCTGCCGATGCTCGTTATCGTTGGCATTGGAATTATCCCATGCTTGCATCTAAACATGTCAAAGGAAGATTTTGGGTTGGAAGTCAGTTTGTACATGAGACTAATTCACGCGGACAATCATGGAAGGAGATTAGCCCTGACCTAACTACAAATGATAAAACGCATCAGCAAAACTCTGGTGGCATGGCAAGTGATAACCTGATGACGTGGGATGGTTGTACTTTATATTCATTGGCAGAATCTCCGGTGAAGGAAGGTGTGCTTTGGTCAGGAAGCAATGATGGCTTGGTGAATGTAACACAAGACGGAGGTAAGACATGGACGAATGTTACTGCCAACATTCCCGCGCTGGCGAAGTGGGGAACTATCAGAAACATTGACGCTTCTAATTTTGACGCAGGTACTTGTTATATTTCTGTGGATGCACACCACATAGGAGACTTCGGAACGTATGTGTATAAGACCGCTGATTTCGGAAAAACATGGAATAGACTGACTGTCAATCTCCCTGCTTCCAATTCAAATTTTGTAAATCAGATAAAGGAAGATCCGGCTAAGAAAGGTTTGTTGTGGCTGGGTACCGATAAGTCGCTTTACTTTTCACCCAATGATGGAAAGGATTGGATTCATCTCAAGAATAATTTGCCGCCCGTTCCTATCTATGGTATTGACATTCAAAAGAACTTTAATGACCTGGTGATCGCTACCTATGGAAGGGGAATTTATATACTCGATGATATTACACCCATCCGAGAATTTACCAATGAGGTACAAAATTCAGAAGCCCATTTGTTCTCTGTAAGAAAGACGTATCGGTTTCAAGACATCAACGGAATAAAGGAAGACGATAGCTACGTTTCAGGACAAAACCCTCCAGATGGAGCTGATATCAACTACTATCTTAAGGAGAAATCGAAAGATAGTGTGTCGGTTTTAGTCCTCAACGCAAGGAATGAAGTCGTTAACACAATAAAGGGAACCAATAAACCTGGAATCAACAGAGTATGGTGGAATATGCGTCACCAGGATTTTGAGTTTCCGCGACTGCGGAACAAACCAAGAGGAAAAGATTGGGTGAAAACGGATTCATTAGGAACGCGGACGCTGTTTATCTATGACTTGGATATCGGGCCCGGCATGACGCCCGTGATGGCCCCTCCCGGAAATTATACAATTGTACTGAAAGTGAATAACAAAGAGTACAGACAACCGCTTGTCTTACTAAAAGATCCAAATACAAAAGCCGGGGAATCAGATATACAAAAGCAATATGCGCAGGGCTTAAATATCTTCAATTCAGTCAATGCAAGTTTAAAGTTGATTGATGAAATGGAGAAACTTCGCGTGCAACTGTTATCGCTGGCCAATGATAAAAAGTTGGGAAAGAATGCCGCGATTTTGGAGGAGAAGGTCTATCAACTAGAGAGTAAGCTATTTGACGTTCATCAAACTGGCGCCCGAATGGACATTTTCCGTAACCCTGCAAAAATCCTGGAACGACTTCTGGCCATGGGTAAGGAGGGAATAGTATCCAGTGCAGATGCACCACCCACCGACCAGCAACTTGAAGTGTACGAACTGACGGTTAAGGAACTTAGCCAGGTTCAGGCTTCATTTGAGTTGCTAAAGAAAAGTGAGGAACTAAAACGATCCAATGTTAAGTTTTGAGCGCGTAATTGATTGATAATTAGCTATTTCGTTTCTCCTCTATGTTAAGTTTATGCTATCGGTTTGATAATGTTTTGGTAACGTCCTACTTTGGACATCTAATTAGTGAACTATCATATGGAAAACTTAACAATCAAGAATAAGAAAGAAATTCGTGCCGTTTTGACCAATAAATTACACGATACTATCAAAACATTGGGCGTTGTAAAATCTGGGAAAAAAGTCGAAAAAATCCTTGATAAGGCATCAAAAAAGTTGGCCGTGCGCATTGCACTTCAGCTTAAAAAAGAAATGAAGAAGATGCAGAAAGCATCGAGTAAAGTAAAAAAAGAGAAGAAAGTGAATGGGCACCAGCCGGTAGCAGCGTAGCGCTATAAATTATTTTTTTAAACCACGCTCAACTCGTAGAGCGTGGTTTTTTATTTTCAAAGTATTCAAGCAGCGTGATATTCATGGCTATTAAAAGCATTCCATAAAAAGTATCTTCAAAAGGAATCGTGCCCATTCGGATACCTAAATTTTCGGAATCGTTATACCACACCACCTGCTGATCGATGCCCGTGCCCGTGAGAATACCATTGACAATAAAAAAGGGGATAAGTATAAATAGAAAGGAGAAGTAAAACTTTCCCATGAAGTTAATTTTCCATACCCGATGCAGCAGAAAAATAAAAATGCCTGCAGCTATGAATGTAACAGAAGTGTACCATTTTGAGTAGTTAATTACTCCAGTTAGAATAAGACAGACGCTGAGGATATCAGAAATCCAGCGTTGAGCGTTCTCCGTTATTCTTTCTTTCCCTGAGATGATATTTACCGATTCGTATGTGAATGCGCAGGCGTAGGGAATGCAAATAAAAAAGAGTACTTCTTCAATGGGCAGGTTGATAAAGTAAATTCCCGTAAGGTACCTTGAGTTAAATCCCCAAACTCCGAGTTGGGTGAATACGATATCCCATGCAATGAAAATGAAAGCTGGTATTAGCACGGCAGGCCAGACACTGTTCCATTTCTTGTAAAAATTAATCCCCGGATGAAAACTAAAGAGAAGAGGAAAAATGATGGATAAAAAATCGATAAGCAGGTATAAATATTTTTCTGGCACGAGGTAATATAGTTATTGAGTCTCGTGACGTTCTTTTTTCAATGTGAACTTCTTAGGTTCATATTTCTTTGGGGCATAAAGAAACCCAAAAGCCTCGCAATCTTCCTTCGAATGTTTACTATGATGAATGTAGTGGGCGTTAATCATTCGCTGCAAATAGGAACTTCTTTTTGCAGGTCGCCATTTTAGTCGTTGATGAACAATGACATCGTGAAATATCAAATAGAAAATACCATAGAATAATATTCCCAGCCCCATGGAAAACAGGTATGGACTTGGATAGACTGTTGTTGAGATAGCAAAGAGAGCAATCGAAGGGATACTAAATACAACAGCAAATAAATCGTTTTTTTCTAGCGCGTGATCATGCACGGTGTGGTGAGATTTGTGCCAGACCCATAGGAAGCCATGCATCACATACTTATGCGTAAACCAGGCAATGAACTCCCAAAAAAGGAACATACTGATGGTAATCAGGGAACAAACCAAAATTGTAATCCAATCCATCTATTTCTTGAAATATTCTTCCAACACTTTATATCGGTGATCAAAAATACGGTTTACCGCTCTGCCAACAAAAATCGCGTGAGCTAAACGGCCAATAATTCCTAACGGAATGGCATAGTTTACTTCGTCCACCATTTCCACCCCGCCCGCTACTTCTTTGAAATGATGCTGGTGGTGCCACAGAGAATACGGACCGAAACGTTGTTCATCCACAAAATAATTTGGCTCCTGTACGTGAGTGATTTCAGTTGTCCAGTGCATAGGAATTCCTGGTAGTCCATACACAATATATTGTATGATTTGACCTGCGTACATTTTCGACCCACCAGAACTGTAAAGAATCCTAAAACCCATGTGCTCAGGTGTAATTTTTGCCAGGTTCTTGGGCGTGGAAAAGAATTCCCAGGCCTGAGCAAGGTTAATTGGCAAAATTTGAGTTCGTTTTAGATTATAAACCTTCATGACTAGATAACACAGACGGGGCAAAAGAGTTATTTCTAATCTTATTTTACACTTTCACTGTCGACATACCTCCATCTGCGTGGAGCACCTGACCGGTAATCCAACTCGATTTTTCTGACAAAAGAAATTCTGCAAGGTTTGCCAAGTCTTCCGGCTTGCCAATTTTTCTGAGCGGATGACGTTGGGCATTCGCAGCTCTCTTTTCCTCGCTATTGAGAAGCGTACCCGCAAGTGGTGTATCGGTAATTGAGGGAGCTATACAATTGACTCTGATGTTGGGAGCAAATTCTGCTGCCAATGCTTTGGTCAGTCCTTCGATAGCTCCTTTGGATGACGCCACAAGCGAATGAAAATTGAAGCCCGTTTGCACCGCCACGGTAGAAAACAAAACAATGGATGAGCTAGCGGCATTTTTTAATTTCGGTAGACATGCCTGGATCACTTTGACAGCACCCACCAACTGCAATTGATAGTCAGTGATGAAATCTTCCACTTTAATGCGTGCAAATGGTTTTAAGTTCACTGACCCAGGGCAATACACTAAGCCATCCAATGAATCAGGTAAAAAACTTAAATCGAGGTTGTCATCCAGTACATTTAGTGGCTGGATTTTTGTAAACTTATCATTTGTGAAAGCCGTTTTGTTATACGTACCGTATACACGGTGATCAGCTGCAATGAGTTGATTTGAAAGAGCTTTGCCGATTCCGGAGGAAGCTCCAATGATTGCATAATTAGACATACTGTAGAAACCACAGACTAGCACAAATGTTTACGATTCTTACTTTAATCCTTTACATTTGAAACTATATGGCAACTAAGATTACCGTCAATAACAATGGCTCTCTCAAGGTAGAAGGCGATTTTGAAGTAGTAGATAGCACCGGTGGAGCCTATGGGCTGCAAGGTCGCACGGTACTATCATTTTGCCGATGCGGACTTTCAAATAACAAGCCTTTTTGTGACGGCTCTCATAAAGAGAAGTTTGATCATACTGCCGTTGCTTTTGACCTGCCTCCTAAAAAAGCTTAAGGCTCTATCCAAGCGCCTCTTTATACACTTTTAATACCCGCTCTCTCGCTAACTTGTGCTCTACAATTGGCTTGGGATAGTTTGGTGTTCCAAATTCTGGAATCCATTTTTTGATGTACTCAAACTTAGGATCAAATTTTTCGGTTTGTAATTCTGGATTGAAGACACGGAAGTATGGGGCAGCATCGCAACCCGAGCTGGCAGCCCATTGCCAGCCGCCATTGTTTGCAGCTAAATCAAAGTCAAGTAATTTTTTTGCGAAGTAAGCCTCACCCCAGCGCCAGTCAATTAACAAATGTTTTGCGAGGAAGCTAGCTGTGATCATGCGCACGCGATTGTGCATGAAGCCCGTTGTATTCAATTCGCGCATTCCTGCGTCCACAATAGGATAACCTGTTTTTCCTTCGCACCAGGCTGTAAAATCCTTTCCGTTGTTGCGCCATGCAATTTTGTCGTAGGCGGGTTTGAAAGACTTTGTTTCCACTTGCGGGAAATGCCATAAAATCATGTGATAAAAATCCCGCCAGATTAACTCATTCAGCCAGGTGTCATTTTTCTTTAAAGCAATTTGGGCCAGCTTTCGAATACTGACGGTACCAAATCGCAGATGAACACTCAGCTTAGTGGTGCCGTCTATTGCTGGAAAATTTCGCTGTTTATGATAGTGCTCGATAATAGACTGTTTCACCAGTCGCTCTGGAAAATTAAAATAAGTTTCCTCGAAGCCGATTTCTAACAACGATGGAACAGGAAGTGAAGCAATTTTTATAAAGTTGTTGAAATATTTTTCGGTAGGGAAACTCTTCAAGGCTTCTGATGTCAGTGTGCTTTTCCACTTATTACTGTAAGGTGTGAAGATAGTGTAGGGTTTCCCATCATCTTTTGTTACTTCATCTTTTTCAAAAACAACCTGATCTTTATAAGTTTTAAATGCTGCGCCCTTCTTTTCAAATAACTCTTGTATCAATCTATCTCGTTTTCGCGCGTACGGCTCGTAATCGTGATTGGTATAAACGGCTTTAGGTGTGAGATTCTTGAAGATTTTTAAGGGATCTCCATGAAGTACCAGTAACGAACTGCCCATTTCCTCCAGCTGCTTTTGCATTCGCGTAAGCGATTGATGTATGAAGGCGACACGCAGGTCGGCCTTATCTTCGAGCTGATCTAAAATTTCGGTGTCGAAAATGAATATGGAAAGTACGTCTGAATTTTCTTTCAGCGCATGATAGAGACCAGCGTTGTCTTGCAAACGCAAATCCCTTCTAAACCAAAAAAGGGTTGTGTCTTTTGTGATTAGCTTCTCAGCCTTTGGAAGATTGAAGGGCATCTAACTCCTTTTCTAATTTATCAATTACTTCCATTTTGCTGGCATATAGCTTCAAGTCACCAGAGCTCTGCACGTGCATGGCTTCTTCTAATAACTTTTTACGCTTAGCGGTTAATTCCTTAATCGGATCTTTCTTAAGAAAGTTGAACATTGCTTATCATTTATCCTATTCAACAAAATTATAGACCGATTGTTTACGCTTGAGCCTGCGATTCATAGAAATAGTATCTTTTGTGGAATATAAAAAACGATCCAGTAATTGATACAATGGCCAAAGATGGAACAAGATTACAGACAATCAGAAAAAAAGTCCCCAGAAATACCCACAACATAAATTGCATGTAGCGATCCGTATTTTCAATGAATTTGAATAGACGTACATAAATGAAGGCAAGAAACCCAATTCCGAAGGCATAAAGTTCGATCCAATTAAGAAGCGTCATCTTATTGCCAATCGTGCTTGCAAACAGTATCATTTCCGGGGTGAGAATAATGGCGAACACAAACAGGTAGCGTAGGTAGAGTGACCTCGTAGAGTAGGGGAGTGCTCTCATCCAATACAGTCTTTCGTCCTCAAATCTCTTCATTTCAAAAATCAGAAAGCCATGAGCGATTAGCCCAAACAGCAGTACAAGAGCCGGTATCCTCACATCATCACGAGCATCCATTGCTTGTACTACAATATAGATAGAAAGAATAGAGAAGACTTTACTAAGCAGAACTCCTATCCTTTGATTTTTAGAAAGGTGAGAAATGTAGAACAGCGCCAGTGGTCTGTTGACAGGAATGGTTAGAGAAGGAATCGTAAATCGGTTGAGGAGATGCCTATTTTGAATTTGCTGAGATGATGCCCAACTGCACAGCCACAGACCGCCAACTTGAAAGAGCAGGATAATAACCGCAGGAGTATAAAATCCGGATTTAATTGCGACTACCAGTATGGCGATCGTATAAATCATAACGGGAATGAAAATCATTAAGTTGAGGAAAAAGAAATAGTAACTTAATCTTGATGATGAAAAGCGTCCCATCTCATAAATGAAATGATATTGTGGCGATTTGCATTTCTGTCTGATGAACAGAAAACACTTTAGAAAATAGAGCAGCCAGATAGCCAATACAATCAACAAAAAAAGAGTTGAGCTGAGCATACCATAAATCAAAGACCTGTGATAATTGAGTAGCTGGCTTGACTCCACCAGACCAAACATCACATAGAAGACAAAAAAGAAAAGTCCTGCGTGCTGCTGGTAAAACGGAACAATTAAGCTTCGCTGTATAATTTGATAAACAGGTTTCATTCTACCTTTACTGTCTGATTTTCTACCATTACTTTAGTTGTCAGCCGAAGTTCGCTTGCAGGAAATGCCTGATGTGAAGTGATCAGGAAAGAAGCCCCTTGCTGGACTCGATCTCTCACTAGTTGGAAAAGGATAGGTAGCGCGCTGTCCTCTAACGTAATCAATGGTTCGTCTAGCAAAATGAGTTTTGGTTGACCAAGAAAAGCAATAGCTAGGGACAGTTTTTTCACCATACCGCTTGAATAGGTTTCAACTCTATTATCAATAAACCCGCTGATGTTCCAGTCATTCACGACTTTCTCACGATCTTGATTGCTGGCTTTTCTTACTTTTTGCACGAATCGCAAAAGTTCACTGCCCGTAAGGAATCCCGGATAAAGCGGCTCAGCTTCCGCATAACTTATTTGCTTTCGGTAGGAGACGGGGTTATCCATCAAATTAATATCGTTTATTGCAATCGAGCCTTCGAAAGGAATCTGCCCGGAAATGATTTTCATGAGGGTGGTTTTACCAGAACCATTTTTGCCCCGAAGCCAATGTATGCCGGTTGGCAGATTTAACTCCGAAATATTTAGAATAAGCTGACCTGAATAGGATTTTTTTACTTGCTGAAGGCTGAGCATAGGCTGAATTTACAATTCCCTTAACGGATTAATAATCAGTAGGTTTATAGGCCTAGCCATTTATCAATATTATTCAAAGGTTATGATAATGTTAATTAGGTAATAATTCAATAATATTGCTATCGTCCAAAAATTTGGAGATAGATACTTATGGCAAAGAGATACGCATTTCGAACACTATATATAATAATAGTATGCCTATTTAGTTTCCACCTTACGTTTGCCCAAAAAGACAGGCCAGCGCTGAATTTCTATACCAAAAAGCAAAAGGGTTTTGGTCTTGTCACCTCGGACAGTGTTTTTTCGCTCAACTTCCAGTTCCGCATGCAAAACAGAGCGGGTTATGTATCGAAGACAGATACTGATCTGGCACCCGAGTCTTTTGAGTTTAGGGTAAGAAGATTGCGTATGAAATTTACCGGGTTTGTTATCAACCCCAAGTTTACCTACTATTTTCAACTGGGTTTTTCACGTGGTGATATGGATTGGCGTGGCCCTGATAACAATAGAGTTAATAACAGTCCAAATATTATTCGTGATGCTGTAATTTATTACAACCCAAATTCAAAGTTACGGCTGGGCTTTGGTCAAACTAAATTGCCGGGCAATCGACAGCGCGTGGTTTCTTCGGGAGATCAGCAATTTTTTGAACGCTCGATCGTGAATGCGCGATTTACGTTGGATCGGGATTTTGGATTTTTTGGTCACTACACAACCAAGTATGTGATTCTAAGAGGAGCTCTTACTTCAGGAGAAGGACGAAATTCAGATATTTCAAACAATGGTATGGCAACTACAGGTCGGATCGAATTTCTTCCTTTTGGCCCGTTTACTGGTGAGAACGATTATGTAGAAGGCGATTTGGAGAGGGAAAAGACATTGAAGGTTTCATTAGCCACTACTTATTCTCACAACGAAAGGGCACTTCGTCAGGCCGGTCAATTGGGCAACGATTTATACGACAGCCGTACCATGAATGCTTTTGAAGTAGACTTGTTGGCCAAGTACCAGGGTTGGGCTTGGTATACTGAGTACATGGATAGAACCACAGTAGATCCCATCACGATAAACCCCGCTAACGTTTCGCAAATAAGTTCAGTTTACACAGGGTATGGGTTCATGTCTCAAATGAGTTATTTATTTAAGAGTAATCTGGAGTTTGCGGCTCGGTATGCCACTACAAGACCTTCGTCCAAGCTATACGACAATGCAAATGCACCCTCCCTCAATGAGAGGCAAATGGAAAATTATGAATTGGGTGTAACACGTTATTTTAATGGACATCGATTAAAAGTACAAGGGGGTTTGATGTATTCAAAGTTGACGAACCTGCGAACCTCTTCTTTCGATGATGGCTTTATGTCGATGGTTTTTCAGGTGGAGCTAGGAATTTAAGACTGCTGGCTTTTGACTAAGTCATTTCAAAGGTTGTCCATTTTTTTTGGTGAAATAAGTGTGGAGGATAAAGTGAGTTTATCTGAAGTCAAACTTGCAGTTGGCCTTGCATTGATAGCATGCTGTTTAGTATCACCTGATGCTTATTCTCAATCTTCATCACGCGAAGTCGTGACGCAGCAAACCGAGTGGTTTGCGTTGAATTCTAATATTAAACTTCATAAAAAATTTGGATTCGCCTTTGATGGACAACTGCGGTTCGTGCAAGGCTTTGAAAGCGCTCAGCATTATGTACGCAATGGAATTGAGATTTACGTTACCCCTAAGCTTTCTATTGTTCCGATTGGCTACATGCATGTGTGGAATTTTAAATATGGCAAACAACCTTCTTCATTTGTTAATAATGAACATCGCATCTGGCAGCAGATATTATACAGGCATAATTTTAGAAAATTATTTTTTGCCCACCGATTCCGTTTCGAACAACGGTTTATACAAAAGCATCACACCGAAATTGACGGCAGCCTGGTTAATGACGGGTATGATACTTACCTCAATCGGATTCGATATCGGCTTCAGGTACAGATCCCATTAAACAAAGAAAAAATTGAGCCGGGGGCCTGGTTCCTGGGAATCTTTGACGAAGCATTTTATAGCTGGGGCAAATCGATTACGTTTAGCGAGCCAGATCAGAATCGTCTTTATACAGCCATTGGCTATCAGTTCAATAAAAAGTTTAGCATTCAGGGTGGCGCTTTTTACCAAATGCTGATAAAGAAGAATGGAGCGCAGCAGGAGAATAATGTAGGGACCTTGATACAGGTTGGTTATAACCTCGATTTCAGTAAAAGCGAAAATTAACGGATTGCTTCCGCAAACTGTTTGTGGTTTATCATTAGTTTAAACCAACAGGTGTAGGCGTCTGGGTTTTCTATAATCTCTGCCTGTAGGAAGTCGAATTTCATATACTTCCATTGCTCCACCTCCTCTTTATTGATGATTGGTTCGCCATCAAATTTGGCGACAAAAACATGATCATATTCATGTTCAATCAGATTGCCGTCAAGATTTGCTTTATAGATGAACTTGTAAGCGAACTCCGGCTGAAGATCAATTCCCATCTCTTGCTTTAACTTTCTTCGCGTTGCATCCGCCATACTTTCACCTGGTAGCGGATGACTGCAACAGGTATTGGACCAAAGACCGCCACTGTGGTATTTGGTTTTAGCTCTTTTTTGCAAGAGCAATTCACCCTTGGAATTAAATAACAAAATGGAAAATGCCCGATGCAAAACTCCCTTTTGATGAGCTTCCAGTTTCTCCATCGTGCCTATCGGATTATCCTGGCTATCAACGAGTACTACATGTTCCATTTAGAGCATGTTGAGTTGATGCTTCAAAAAGGAATAGGCAAGTAGCCGTGCCTTATGTCTTTTGCGGATGCTGATGCGTGATTTTAACACATGATCGGAAGGCGTATTCTGAATTTTGTGAAACAAGGCCCGGTAGTAGACATAGGCCACGTAAACACCAAATCTCGCTGAGCGGGGAAGGAGCTTAATCCCTTTATAGCCTTCATCAAAGTCAGCCTTAATATTTTCTTCAATTTGCTTTTTACTGGGGTCGTCAAAGCGGGTGACATCGATCCCGGGGAAATAAGTTCTGCCCATGCCTACATAATCAGCATTGAGATCACGTAGGAAATTTATTTTCTGAAACGCTGACCCCAAACGCATGGCGGAGGGCTTTAGTCTAAAGTACATTTCATTGTCTCCTTTGCAGAACACTTTGAGGCACATTAAGCCCACCACTTCTGCTGAACCCAGAATGTACTCTTCAATTCCCTTGGCATCATAGTCTATTTTGACAAGATCCATCTCCATACTTTTCAGAAACTGTTCAATAAGTTCATGATCTATTTGGTACTGATTTACTGTTCTCTGAAAACTATGTAAAACCGGATTGAGACTAATTTTCTCTTCAATAGAGCGGTACGTCTCAACTTTGAAACGCGCTAGCAGATCGGCTTTGTCGTGGTCATGGAAGGTGTCAACAATCTCATCCGCGAATCGCACAAATCCATAGATAGAATAGATAGGATCCTGCAGATTTTTTTCAAGACATTGAATGCCCAATGAAAAAGACGTGCTATACGCTCTTGTTACCAGCTTACTACAACGGAGGGAGACTTTATGATAGAGTTCCTGCTGATTCATTATCGCAAATTTCGGGTATCCTTTTCAATTATTGTTCTTGTCATGGTTTATCCTTTTTATCAACTCGTCCGCCACCACCTGCCCAGAAATGAGGGAGGGGGGTACCCCGGGGCCCGGAACTGTAAGTTGTCCTGTATAGAACAGGTTTTTGACCTTCTTGTTTATAATGGTAGGCTTTAAATTTGCCGTTTGGAGGATTGTGTTCGCCAACCCGTAGGCATTGCCCTTAAAGGCGTGATAATCAGCGATAAAATCATTGTGGGCATAGCTCCTTTTATAGACAATATGCTGCCTGATCTCCTGGCCGGTCAGGCTTTCGATCCTCTTCATCACCAGATCATAATACTTCTCCCGCGTGGCCTCATCATCTATTAATCCTGGTGCTACGGGGATAAGAATAAAAACGTTTTCGTGACCAGCTGGCGCGACTGTATCATCTGATTTGGACGTACAGCAGACGTAAAACAGCGGATCGCTTGGCCATCGCTTGCTCACATAGATTTCTTTGGCATGCTCTCCAAAATCTTTATCGAAAAACAGATTATGGTGAAGCAGGTTTTTAAGCGATTTATTTATGCCCAAATAGAAAATAAGACTCGAGGGTGCCATTACTCTTTTTTGCCAATAGCTTTCTGAGTACTTACGATGCGATGAGGGCAGGAGGTTTTGTTCAACGTGATGATAATCCGCTCCCGCAATCACATAATCAAACTTTCTAATTTCCCCTTTTACAGTTATACCTGTTATTTTATTAGCGTTTAGTTCAAAGCCGGTAACAGCAGAATTAAATTCGAAGCGTACACCTTGCTCTTTGGCTACGGTCACCATCCCATCGACTATTTTAAACATGCCTCCTTTAGGATACCATGTCCCCAACGCGATGTCTGCATAGTTCATGAGCGTATATAATGCCGGAGTTTTATCGGCTGGCGCCCCCAAAAAGAGCACCGGGAATTCAAGCAATTGCCTGAGCTTACTGTCGTTGAAGTACTTTTTTACATATGTAGAGACTGATTCAAAAACGTGCAACTTAAAAATCCCTTTGATGAGTTTGATGTCAATCAGTTCTCCAACGGAGAGCCCTGGCTTGTAGACGAGATCGTTGATTCCAACCTCATACTTATATTTCCCTTCCTCAATGAATTTTTTGAGTGGCTCACTGCTTCCTTTCTCTACTTTCTCGAATAATTCGCACAACGCATCAACTCCGGCAGGAATGTCAAGGATTTCAGCGTTAGGATAAAATACGCGATAAGAAGGATCGAGGCGTTGAAGCGAATAGTAGTCGGAAACTTTCTTTCCAAAGCGATTAAAGAATTTTTCAAATACATCGGGCATCCAATACCAACTTGGCCCCATGTCAAAAGTAAAGCCGTGAGATTCAAATTTTCTGGCTCGGCCACCAGCTGCCTCATTCTTTTCAAAGACGGTGACATCATAACCTTGTTGGGCAAGACATGCCGCGGCCGAAATACCCGCAAACCCTGATCCTATCACTGCAATTTTCTCCATGTTCAACCTAATTAACTGGTGTTTGTAAAGCAATCAAATTCATTTCTGGAAGGAAACCTGCCAATTATTCCTGTTGCTTTGTTAACATCACTCCTCAAATAAAAAGACCCTTCAGGTAACCTGAAAGGTCTCTATGTCTGTCAATCAAATTTACCGATATCCTGTCAATTTTTTTTGAATTTCTTTGCGTGCATGAAAGATGCGGTTCTTTACCGTGCCGATTGGCAGTTGGAGGTGCTCTGCAATCTCATGGTATTTGTAGCCTGTGGTGTGCATCTTAAATGGAATGAGCAGCTCGTCCCTGAGATCATTTACATTTCTCCACACTTCTTTGAACTCCACACTTCCTTCGGGTCTGTTAAACGTATGGGTATCCTCTACATTCAGAAAATACAACTCCTTAGTTGTGTCATTGGATGTTTTTGAGCGTTGCGATTTTCTATAATTGTTGATGAACGTATTGCGCATAATCGTAAAAAGCCAACCCTTCAAATTGGTGTCTTCTCTGAATTTATCGCGATAGAGTAGCGCTTTTAGAAGTGTGTCCTGTACCAGGTCCAACGATTCTTCCCGATCATTCGTGAATCTCCTGGTAAACGTTCTTAGCGTAGGCCTTAGGCTCGAAATCTGATTGCTGAATTCCACGATCGTCATATGTTTAATATTTAATGTGAAACATTAAACAAAAATAGCAATCAAAAATCGTTATACAACGGAATGTCTAATTTTTTAATAGAAATGATTAACAACTATTTAACGCTGTTTAGAGCGATTTTAAGCCCTTTTGCGTTTTCAAAGACGACTAAATTGGACGGTTTTTGCAGAGTAAACTTTCTCAGTGCCGCTCCAGAAGCAAAAATTGTGGAGGTCGGGAAGTCACCACAAAGTTGATCTAAGAACCCTTGAATTTGCCGTGGCTGTGGTGAGGAGGTAATGGACGTTATAATCAGGGAAGGCTTGTGAATCTCACAGATGCTTTTCAGGTCACGGTAAGGAACATTCTGCCCAAGGTAGTAGGTTCTTATTCCAGAATTTCTGGCCAGGTAATGATAAAACAGCAACCCGATTTCGTGCTGCTCATTTTCAGGAAGGAATAAAATTGCATTCTTGCTTAATTTCGATGGTACCTGAAGGGCATCAATGGCAACAATAATTTTCTGACGGATAAGGTGAGTAATGAAATGCTCCTGAGCAGGAGAAATGTTTTCGGTGAGCCAGAGAATACCAATTTTCTCCAGAAAAGGATAGACCACATCCAGAATAGCATTTTCAAATCCTAGTTTGAGGGTAAGTCTTGAAAGCACTTTATCAAATTGCTCTTCTTCAAGATCGATCATGGCTAACACCAATTGATCTATGTAGACTTCAACATTCGCTTTTTCCTCGCTAAGCTTAAAAACCTGCTGATTGATCTCCTGCTCACTTAGGGTGACAATCTTGGAGATTTTTACACCGTGGTTATTCAACAACGATACATTGATGATTTTTTTCAGGTCATCATCAGAGTAATAACGAATATTAGTGGCGGTTCTTTTAGGAACAATAAGCCGATGTCGCTTCTCCCAAATGCGGATCGTATGCGCCTTTATGCCCGACAATTGTTCTAGTTCCCTTATTGAAAAATTTGCCATTAAGTATGTGCGCTTTTTCGCTTCATCATTCAAATTAAAACACAATTACCCGAATATTGTTTTAAATTTCTTTTTCGTAGCAATTTTTTTGTGACCAGTAAGAAACCTGATTTTTCAGATACCTCATTTCACCCGGCCTTTGCGTGGTTTGATAAGCAGCAATGGAAGGCATTTGACTTTCAGAAGGAAGCCTGGCAAAGTTATTTGGATGGCTTGAGCGGTATGGTTAATGCTCCAACGGGGAGTGGAAAGACTTATTCCCTTTTGATTCCGGTGTTGTTGGAGTTTATCGCTAAACATCCAGACTATTCCACAAAAAAAAACAACGGGCTTCAGGTGATATGGATCACTCCGATACGCGCACTAGGGAAGGAAATTGAATTGGCGGCCAAACGTGCCATTGAGGGAATGAACGTCAATTGGAAAGTTGGCGTGCGAAGCGGAGATACATCGGCCAAAGACAAGTTAAAGCAAAAGGAAAAGCCTCCCGAATTCCTGATTACAACTCCGGAGAGCTTACACTTGCTATTTGCTCAAAAAGGATATGCTACTTACTTTAAAAACCTCAAGTGCATCATTGTAGATGAATGGCATGAGTTGATGGGATCTAAGCGAGGAGTGCAGATGGAGTTAGCACTTTCGCGCATGAAGTCCATTGTTCCATCGTTGAAAATCTGGGGAATATCCGCCACAATCGGCAACATGGATCAATCGCTTCAGGTGTTGCTGGGAAATTTTTATCAACAGGGAAAATATAAAGTCATCAGGGCTGATCATAAGAAACAGGTTGACGTAATCTCTATTTTTCCTGATGAGCTGGAGCGAATGCCCTGGGCAGGCCATTTGGGAATTCAGCTCCTTGACAAAGTGATTCCGATTATTCAAGCAAGTACTTCCACGCTGATTTTTACCAACACAAGATCCTTTGCCGAAATATGGTATCAAAAGTTGTTGGATAAAGCACCTGAACTCTCTGGATTAATCGCCATGCATCATGGTTCGATTAGTCATCAGCTCCGGCATTGGGTGGAGGATCAACTTCATGCAGGAAAACTCAAAGCGGTAATCTGTACTTCCAGCCTTGATCTTGGCGTGGACTTTCAACCTGTAGAAACTATTATTCAGGTGGGCAGCCCAAAAGGAGTAGCTCGTTTTTTACAACGCGCTGGCCGGAGCGGGCACAAGCCCGGGGCGATCAGTAAAATTTATTTTTTGCCTACGCATTCGCTGGAGTTGGCAGAAGCAGCCGCGTTACGTGAAGGTATCAATAGGGGAGTTGTAGAAGATCGGGTTCCTTACTTAAGATCTTTCGATGTGCTGATTCAATACCTCATCACACTTGCCGTCTCAGATGGTTTTAGGCCTGATGAAATCTTTGAAGAGGTAAAAAACACATTTTGCTTTTCTTCTATCACCCATGACGAATGGCTTTGGGTTCTCAACTTTGTAACAACCGGGGGTGCCGCACTCACCGCCTATGACGATTACCGGAAGATCATCATTGAGGAAGGTGTTTACAAAGTGCAGAATCGAAAAATCGCCATGATGCATCGACTTTCAATAGGAACGATCGTAGGCGACACCAATCTATGGGTCCGCTATGTTACCGGTAAACAGCTTGGCTCTATTGAGGAGTATTTTATTTCAAGATTAAATCCGGGTGATGTATTTTGGTTTGCTGGTCGCAACCTTGAGCTGGTAAGGATAAAAGAAATGGAAGTGCACGTGAGAAAAACCAACCGCAAGTCGGGCCGTGTGCCTTCCTGGCAAGGCGGGCGAATGCCCCTTTCTTCTCAAATGAGTGAAATGATCCGTTACAAAATCGATGAAGCGGCAGAAAACAAAGAGAGTGATGAAGAGATGCGTTTCCTTAAACCATTGATGGAGCTTCAAAGAACCCGCTCGCACCTGCCTAAGAAAAGTGAATTTTTGATTGAGTATTTAAGTTCTTCCGAAGGATACCACGTGCTGATGTATCCTTTCGAGGGGCGCTTTGTGCATGAAGGTATGGCGGCTCTGCTTGCTCATCGCATTGCTCAACTGCAACCCATCACTTTTTCAATTGCCATGAATGATTATGGTTTTGAACTGCTGTCAGACCAGGAAATTCCAATCGAAGAGGCAATAGAGACAGATGTCTTGACCACTGAAAATTTATTTGCTGATATTCAAGCGAGCATTAACTCAACCGAAATGGCGAGAAGAAAATTTCGGGATATTGCCGCCATTGCGGGGTTGGTTTTTAAAGGCTATCCAGGTCATCCAATCAAAAACAAACATCTTCAGTCTTCTTCTCAGCTTTTCTTTAATGTCTTTCACGACTATGAAGCTCATAATTTGCTATTGCTTCAGGCGATGGAAGAAGTTATGGATTTTCAGCTGGAAGAGGAGCGGTTGAGGAGAGCGCTGGAAAGAATTAACAAACAGAAGATTATCATCTCAACGCCTGAAGGCCCTACTCCATTTGCATTTCCTATCATGGTTGACCGCATGCGCGAAAAACTTACTTCCGAAAAATTAGAAGACAGGATTAGGAAGATGACAATGAAGTTTGCCGACTGATCGGAAACGCAGTTAACCGGTGTTAGAAAATTGTCCTAAACAACAGAAATAAAGAACCTGACATCACCATCACCACGGGTAGCGTGAGCAACCATGCGATGAGGATATTGCGAACAGTGTCAGGTTGAAGATTCTTTATTCCTTTGCTGGCCACCATTGAGCCCGCAATTCCCGATGATAATACGTGCGTTGTGCTTACAGGCAGTCCATAATAACTTGATAGTCCGATAGTGCTGGCGGCTACAAGCTCAGCGCTTGCGCCCTGAGCATAGGTCAGGTGCTGCTTACCAATTTTTTCTCCAATGGTTTTAACGATTCTCTTCCAGCCAATCATGGTACCGCAGCCAAGTGAAAGAGAAATCATGACGATCACCCATCCCGGTGAATAGTCCGTTGCTTTTCTCAATGACTTCAGGCTCCCCTTCATAGAATCTTTGTCTTTGTCACTCATTCGCACCTCTTCCTTCTTCAGGAGTCCGGTAATGTTTCTGTTCATGACCAACAAATCTTTTCTTACGTCAAAGCGCTTCTCTTTAGGAATTTCTTCAAGGTTTTCGTTAGTGGTAAACTGTTGCTGTAGACGCTGGTTCATCTTTAAGGATTCCGCCAGCTTTATTCTGTCAGACTGGGCCAGCGTAGATGAATCAATCGCATTGATGTGAACTTCTATTTTTTTCAACGGACTGATCATAGAGGAAGTTTCCATCTTTCCATTCAGTGCAAAGTAGCCTGGAACTATACCAATAAGAATCAGCATTACCAGACCAACCCCCTTCTGACCATCGTTCTGCCCATGAAAGAAACTTACCAGGGTGCAGGTGATTAACAAAATTCCACGAATCCAAGGTGGAGGTGGCGCATTTTTCTTAGGCTCTTTAAACAGATCGTCTCCCGAAGGCGTGTCTTTGGTAATTGTTCTGAGTAAGAACATCAAGATGATAACCATAGTAAATCCGAAGAGAGGAGAGATGAGCAATGAAAGTCCGATCTCCTGAGCTTTTCCCCAGTTCACGGCATCACCAACAGATTCAGGCAGCAGTGAATAAGCAATTCCAACTCCCAGAATAGAACCGATCAATGTGTGTGAACTTGAGCACGGAATTCCAAAATACCAGGTCAGCAGATTCCAGAAAATAGCACTTAGCAACAAGGCTGCAACCATAGATATACTATGAGCAATATTTTGGTCTACAAGGGTTTCAACAGGCAGGAGATTAACAATCCCCATGGCTACCGTTATTCCTCCTAAAAAAACACCCAACGAATTCATAAAGCCAGACCAGATTACCGCCACCCATGGTTTTAGCGAATTGGTATAGATGACTGTTGCCACAGCATTGGCGGTATCGTGAAAGCCGTTGACAAATTCGAAAGCGCAAGCAGCTACAAGACAAAGGACCAAAAGGATAGAGTAGGATAATTCTAAGTCGAACATGACTATTAGATTAGAGTATTAGGTTGAGTTTTTCTTGTTGCCTTATCGTCAAAGGTAGCCTGACGTAACAAGGGCAATGTTACGCCAATGTTAATATTTATTGGTGGCAAACTGACCAAAAACCACCAAAATAACTGTAAAATGATGGTTATCAAGGTAATGCTTTCCTTGCCAGTGTGCGTTTTGGGAGCGGCTTTTATGACCGGTTTTACTGCTAAATTCGGGCCGTGAAAATTGAAGTTTCAGGCGAGGTGTTGGAGCTATTGGCCCACAAGGCGATCTGGCTCCCGCAACGAAAGACAGTACTTATTTCAGACCTTCATTTTGGTAAGATCAATCACTTCAGAAAATCGGGAATCCCGGTACCACAGAAGGCAAATGAAAAGAATACGGAAGGCCTCATTGATATCTTAAATCTCTATAAACCTGAGAAGACAATTTTTCTGGGCGACTTATTTCACAGTCACTATAATGATGAATGGGAGGTAACAGGGCAAGTCATCCGGCATTTTTCATCGTGTCAATTTGAATTAGTTCGGGGCAATCATGACATTATGAGCCAGCGACAATACGAACGGCATAAAATTATAGTACATGAACTAAGCTTGTCTATTGGGAATATCTTGTTAACACACGAGCCGATGGAAGAAATTCCTACGGGTACCTATAATCTGGCGGGGCATCTTCATCCCGGCATTCGATTGGTTGGAAAAGCGAGGCAATCAATAACGCTGCCTTGTTTTTATTTTGGGCAACAACAGGGGATACTTCCGGCCTTTGGTTCCTTCACCGGCTTGGCGCGAATTCATCCCAAAAAAGAAGATCGTATTTTTGTGATCGTTGAGAACAAGGTTCAACAGCTTTGACCCTTGGGCAGCATGGTAAGGTTTTTCGAGTTACGCTTTAATCGATTCATCGTATTTTGCAAAATGAGATTAGCCGCACTTCTTTATTTACTTTTCCATTTCACTGCTGCTGCAGGACAGGATACGACCCGCCTTACCTTATTATTCACAGGTGATGTGATGCAACATGATTCACAAATTGCAGCTACCTATGATCCGGTTACAAAGGAATATAGCTATGAGTCCTGCTTTAGGTATATAAGTCCGATTCTTCAATCAGCAGATATTACCATCGGAAATCTGGAAGTTACATTGGGTGGTACACCGTACAAAGGGTATCCTCAATTTAGTGCTCCCGATCAATTGGCTGCTCAACTGAAGTTGTCAGGGTTTGATGTGTTGGTTACCGCAAATAACCATTGTGTGGATCGTGGAAAAAAAGGTCTTGAAAGAACAATTTCTGTTTTAGATACACTTGGCCTTTTACATACAGGAACATTTGTTGATTCAGTTAGCAGAAGATTGTCCTATCCATTGATAGTTGAAAAAAATGGAATTACACTTTCTGTCTTGAACTATACCTATGGCACAAACGGTATACCCGTTTCGCTTCCAAACGTTGTCAATTTGATTGACACGGTACTTATTAAAAATGATTTGACCCTTGCCAAAAATCAAAAGACCGATGCCATCATTGTATTTATGCATTGGGGTAATGAATACCAAAGTTTACCCAATCTATTCCAAAAGAAAATTGCTGAGCTCTGTTTTCGGGAGGGAGCAAAGTTGGTTATCGGGGCTCATCCTCATGTGGTGCAGCCCATGGAGTGGAATAAAGAGAAGGATAGGCTTATCGCTTATTCTCTCGGCAATTTTGTCTCGGGTCAGCGGCCTCGGTATCGGGACGGTGGGGCAACACTTTGGGTAGAGCTGGAGAAGGTCAGGAGCGATTCAATGTACACCACTTCTATAAAGCAAGCACAATATGAGCTGCAGTGGATTCATAAAACGGCAGGACCGAAAAGTCAATTCTACATTCTACCTGTTCACCAGTTTGAAAATGATACTGTCGTTCTGAATACAAAAATAGCGAGAGCAGCATTTAATATTTTCAAGGAGGACTCAAGGGCTCTGCTTACAAAGCACAATAACAATATACCGGAACGGAGCAGAGAAATTAATGAAACATGGTTTAGCATTTGCTTGGTTAAGACGGACGCATCTATGACGGCAATAGAAACAAACAAAGTGATTGAGTTCTATGGTCTGGAGCCTCAGATAGACTTGGAGGGAAAAAAATGTTGGCTCGTTGGAAAATTCTTTGATGAGGAGATTGCCATTAAAGCATTGGCCGAGATAAAAGAACAGACTATTTATAAAGAAGCGTTCATTATTCAGCGACCCTGAGAACTCATTTCATCGCGATCACCTTCTCCTCTTCGGTTTTCCCCCGCCACCCGAGTTGAAGATAAGCCCGATCGAAAACTCCAATCCCGTAAAATCAATTTTAGCGCCTGCATAGTTGACGCTCTTTGTTTCAAGCGTTGAACTTCCTCCGGTGTAGCTTCCTGTCAGCGGCAATTTGGATTGGCCCACTAAATAATTTGTTTCGATGGATACGCCAAGTTGATTGGTTACATATACCGTGAGTTCTGCTCCGGCATGGTACCCAAAGCCAGGCTTATTTTCAAACTCAAGTGATGAATTGGCAACTGCCCATCCTTCCAGTTCGCGAATGGCCCTGTCGATATTCCCATAATTTAACTTCTGACTGAAACCATAGAAGGCAAATCCTCCTGCCTTGATATCAAACTCCACAGCCGAACCTTTCATCTCAAAAACAATTTCCCCTGGAACAAAAATGGTAAAGTTGGGGCCAACAAAAGGTTCTTTGCTGGAGATCGGAAGGTCTTTCATACTCAGCCCCGACATTCGATAAAGTGAAGCTCCTGTTTCCAAAGCAATGTGCTTTGTCAGGTTGACTCCCAAACCTCGAATGGAGAAAGGACTTATAGGCGTTGAAACATAGCCATTTTTTGGAATGAAGTAGGAAAAGGAAAGGCCGACATTTTGCGCAAAAGCAGAGATGGATAAACCACCGAGAATTACAACCAGAACTATTTTTTTCATTCTTCTTTTTTTAGAATCCCACGTCACCGGTTATTGTAATCATTGAACAAGCTTTGCATGTAGGCTTTTCCTGCCAGAATACCTTCGGCATCGCTCTCTTGCTTGATGTAATTTTTGTAATCGAAATCATAAATAGATTCTCCTTTCGTATCTAAGTAACCAAAACCATTGTTGAATACATAAACGGCAAAGGGAGTGACTTGCGTATCAAGAATATTTTTGCTGAACGGAAAAACAGATTGTGTTTTGCTGAGTTGCGCGAGTAATGTATTGGCGATATCCGTTTGCCCGCTAATGGTATGAACAACCGTATCTGACTTGGCAATTGCGCCTCCCAACCATAACATCGGTATTTTAAAACGCTCTTTATCTTTAAGTTCCTCAGCATTATCAGGAAAGCGATGACCATGGTCCGCAGTGATGACGATTAATGTATTCTTCCACCAGGTTGTCTTCTTTGCTCCATCAATAAATGCTCCGAGGCTTTTATCTGTATACAAACATGAATTTAGAAATAGAGAACGCTCATCGTTACCCTTGATTACCGTTTCCATCGGTACTTCAAAAGGTTCGTGACTGCTGAGCGAAAGCATTACTTTAAAGAAAGGACTTTTAGCTGAGTCACTTTCATTCAGCAATCGCTCAAATACAAAGTGATCTGCCACACCCCACTTTGAATTATCAATAGCTTCGTCAAAGTCATCATCTTCCGTGATATGACTGAAGCCGGCTGTAGTTAGATACGACTCCATGTTGGCAAATCCAATATCTCCGCCATAGACAAAAGAAGTTGTATAGCCCAACTGTGCAAGCGACCTGGGAAGGTAAGGTAAGCTTTGCGTTTTCTCTGGATACTTTATAATAGAAGACAGTGGCTGTGCCGGATAAGCGCTAAGTATGGCAAGCAATCCTTTGTCGGTACGGTCACCGCTGGCATAAAAATTATCAAATAGAATACCTTCATGAACGAGCTGATTTAGCCGGGGCGTAATGTTTGGCAAACCTCCCAGAGGCTCAATGATCTTGGAGGTGAAACTTTCCAAAATGATGAGAATGACATTTGGCTTTGCGGTGGTGAGCAATGAAGATCCGGGATTTTCACTTCGCATCATTTCCTTCACGATTTCTTCTGGATGGGAGCCTTCAAAAAAATTGCTTGGATATTTAAGCCCATCTTTAGAAGATAAGCTGCGGAGGAAATTCCACACCACGTTGATTCCCGCATGGTTGGGAAAGGTTTTTGTTTTATGAAAGTAAACGACTCCGGTATTTAACGGAGCCACACTAAAACTACTTCGTATCGGAATAAATAAACAACCCGTAATCAGGAACATCACCGGTGCCCATGCCAACGGCAGTGGGAGGAGGGCGATGAATTTCTTTGAAATAAATTTGAAATAGAAAAAGATGAACGATGCCACTAGAGCAATAAAGAGAATAATTATAATGATTAATCGAAAGCCATTGACACTGGCAATCGCTTCCGGTCCGGCATAAAAAAGCGGAGTGGTGTTCATGCGGAAACCCCAATGCGAATAAAGCTCAAGATCAACAGTTACGATCGATACGGAGATAAACAACAGGAGTGCTGTGACAAACCAATGAAGGCGAGCAATAAACTTTATGTTTTGAACCGGAGCCGTCAGGAGCAAGCCGGTTAGAATCAGCCAATAGCCCGTCATGGCCAGGTCCATTCGCAGTCCCAAGAAAAGTATAGTGCCTATTTCTTTGAAAGATAAAGATGATGCCTGATCAAAGTGATAAAAAAGGAATATGATCCTACTAATGATGAAGAAGGTAATCCAGAATATTCCCTGAAGTCCAAAAAGCTTTATCCTTTCTTTGAGCATAGAAAGGCGAAGATAAGAGTTCTGATTTACAACTGTTCCTCCTGCAAGATCATTAGGATAAAATAGGTATATTTGAAAATGAATTTAACAACGTTGATTGAGGATCGGTATGCTGACTTTGTTGACTTATGCAGGGCGCATCAAGTGGATAAGATTTATGCGTTTGGTTCTTCTGTTACTAATCATTTTAATCCTGAAACAAGTGATATTGATGTTGTTGTAAAGGTTGATATTGCAGATCCGGCTGAACGAGGTGAAGCACTTCTATCACTATGGGATAACCTCGAACTCTTTTTCAATAGAAAGGTTGATTTGTTGACTGATGAGTCAATCCGTAACCCCTATTTGAAGAGCAGTATTGATCGTACCAAGAAGCTTATTTATGACCGAGAAAGAGAAAAAGTTCTTAGCTGACATCAAAAACTCCATCGAGCTAATAGAGCAATTTACTAGCGGAATTAGTTCTTTTACTGACTACGCAAAAGACTTCAAAACAAAAAGTGCAGTTGAAAGGCATCTCGGAATTATTGGGGAGGCGATTAATAAATTCTTAAAGGAATCCAGTACAAATGAACTTAGGAATGCTAATCAGATAATTAGCTTAAGAAACAGACTCGTTCATTCTTATGACAGCGTTGATGATGCGATAATTTGGTCAATAATTACCAGACACTTAAAATCGTTAAAAGAGGAAGTTAATCTAAAATGAATTGATTATGCACTTGCCCTCACGAAACCAATGAATACCGATCTCTAAATCCTGCTATTTTACACACCAAAAAATCAAACCATGAGAAAGTATCTTTTGTTAGCCACTGTTTTACTTGCATTTGCCTGTTCTGAAAAGAAGCATGGAGATGCTGTTATTCTGGGCGGCACTATTTATACAGCAGATGTTGCGCAACCGAAGGTAGAAGCGGTCGTTGTGAAAGGAGATAAGATAGAATTTGCCGGAAGCGAGAAGGAGGCCCGCACCTGGATTGATGACAAGACAAACGTGATCGACCTGAAAGGCAAGACCATGACACCCGGTTTTATTGAAGGGCATGGGCATTTTTTCGGAGTAGGCTATTATGAGATTGATCTTGATTTAATGAAAGCAAAAAATTATGATGAAATCGTTGAGATGGTTCGGCAGGCTGTAGAAAAAGCACAACCCGGGCAATGGATCTTAGGCAGAGGCTGGCATCAGGAGAAGTGGGATACGTTGCCGTCTAACATGGTAAAGGGATTTCAAACTCACGAGAAATTAAGTGCCGTATCTCCAAATAATCCTGTGGCCCTTGAACACGCCAGCGGCCATGCTGTTCAGGTAAATGCCAAGGCCATGGAGATAGCGGGTGTCAATCAACTGTCAAAGGAAAGTTTAAAAGCAATTTCAGAAGAGGGCGGAGAAATTATCCGAGATAAGAACGGCAACCCTACCGGTATTTTTAATGAATTGGCTACCGGTTTAATTTACAAGCACATGCCTTCGGCAGACGATGATCGCGATCGTAAGGCCATCGACTTTGCAACACAGGCTTGTTTGCGCAACGGGATAACAAGCTTTCACGATGCAGGCGCTACGCGAAGAAACATAGAGTTTTTCCGGCAAGCTAAAAAAGATGGAACACTGGGTGTGCGCCTGTACGTGATGATAGGAGGTGATGATAGGGCTCACGTGAATGAGTGGATGAAGAACGGACCTGAAATTGATTCCACTCATTGGCTTACCATTCGTTCTATCAAATTGTATTGCGATGGTGCTTTAGGATCTCGCGGTGCCTGGCTATTAGAACCCTACACCGATCGTAAGGATTTTACAGGCATGGCAACCATTACGTTAGACACAGTGCTCTTCACATCACGCAAGGCACTCAAGTCTGGTTTTCAGGTTTGTTCACATGCTATTGGCGATCGTGCCAATCGTGAAATATTGGATCGCTACGAAACCGCCTTCAACGAAAATCCAGAAGTGAAAGACCATCGGTTCAGAATTGAACATGCACAACACCTTCACCCAAATGATATTCCACGGTTTGGCAAGTTGGGTGTTATTCCGGCTATGCAAGCAGTACACATGTCTTCCGATCGCCCGTGGGCTATCGATCGATTGGGCGAGAAGAGAATCAAAGAAGGAGCGTACGTTTGGCAGTCGCTACTCAAGTCAGGCGCAAAAATTGTTAATGGTACAGATGCACCTGTAGAACCCATCACACCGATCGCATCGTTCTATGCCTCTGTTGCGCGCAAGACGTTGAAAGGTGAACCGGAAGGAGGCTACGAACCGGAAGAAAAAATGACACGCGAACAGGCTCTTCATTCCTATACATTGGATGCCGCCTACGGTGCTTTTGAAGAGAATACCAAAGGATCCATCCAAAGCGGTAAGTTGGCTGACTTCACCATTTTCTCACAAGACATCATGACCGCGCCTGAAACTGATCTACTTAAGACAGAAGTCATGATGACCATTGTAGGCGGTAAGGTTGTGTATGAGAAGAAGTAGCCATGGCAGAGACAGATTCTTGCTGCTAAATTTTTTGGTTTTTTGGTTGCACCAGGTGACGTGCCTGAAAGAATAGGTATAACTCTGGAGTAAAAGCGGTAGATATGCTTGCTGCCATTTGGCTGATTTGTCATCTTGAGCACCTCGCAAACACAACGTGTAACAGTGTGAACGAACTTTTAAATGTTTTGAGCTCAGTTTTAAGGGGAATTAGCGGAATCAGTTGCACAAATTACACGATATCGAGATCACTCGCTGACTTTTGAAACAGGCTAAAAATACCGTTGATTTTCGTCAACAGACTTTGGAAGTTTTTGAGTGCAATCTTTAGCCCACCTGACATAGGTTAGCACGGGGTCAACATACTTTCGCACCCCCAAATCGTAATCTTCAATTTCAGAAATTTTTTTTCAAAAAGCCTGATCAGGATTTACGTAATCTCGTATCAATTCATTAGGAACCCAGTCACAAAGCAAGACAGGTTCGAAAAGAAATTACTTTAACTTTTAAAATGTCTGATAGTATGTTGCGCATTGACTTATCCCGATTTATGGCCAGTCGGGAAATACTGGCCCCAAGAAGGTTCCTGATGAGCCAGGGTTTTTCGTATCACATGGCAGGCCGCCTTTTGCGCGAACAATCGGAGTCCATCAGTTATGGAAACCTTGAAAAACTATGTCATATTTTTAATTGTACACCTAACGACCTGTATAGTTGGGATCCGATGGGCGAATGCGCAGATAATAAGGCGTTGTCTAAACTTGCGGGCCGCACACGGCAATCAAGCATTTTGGGTAAACTGAAGCAGTTGCCAGATAGCAAACTGGATCAGATTCGTCAGTTGGTGGATAAACTTTATTCGGCTACGGATTGAGCTGATAGTATTAAATATACTGATTAGCCCCTTTATGGCCTTGCCTGGCTGGGCAGATTTCAAGCTGTTTTGATAAACTTGTGGCGTCCAAACAATTTTCTATTTTCGGCTGTTCGCCATGGATAGACTTAACACCTGTTAAAAAATAGCAAATGGTGAGCATCGCGACTCTCAGGAAACTGGCGCTGGCGTTTCCAGAAGCTACAGAAGAACCTCATTTTGAAAAGACCTCCTTCAGAGTGAAAAAGAAAATCTTTGCCACCTATGACAACATAAAGAAAAGGGCTTGTATAAAGTTATCGGAAATTGATCAGGATGTTTTTTCATCACCTGACAAGACGATCATCTTTCCTGTGAACAATAAATGGGGAAAACAAGGTTGGACACTAATTGAAATGAGTAAAGTTCACAATAAGGTATTTATTGACGCTTTAACAACAGCTTATTGCGAAGTAGCACCAAAAAAGCTTGCCGAACAGGTTAGGCCAACATGATTGCGAGTAAAAGAGTCAGATTTTCACAGCAGTTGATTAACTAACGAACTGACAACCACGCTAGCTTTGCGGTTTAGATTTTTTTGATTATCCTGTTTCAAATTACAATCTAACAAAATGAGCAAAGGATTTTTGGTGGCCGTTCTAATGGCACTTTCCAGCACGTCTTACCCTCAAAAGTTGCGGGAACTTCTCAAGCAAGCAGAAATCAACTACCCGCTGCTCAAAGCAAAGGGATACGAAGTGCAGGCAGGAAAACACCGGGTATCCTATGTTCAAAGCTCAGTGCTGCCTTCGCTCGATGCAGCGTATCAGCTCAACTATGCTACCTACAACAACATTACAGGGATGGCGGTGGGTCAATCGTTCGTGCCGATCAGTGGCCCTCCATCTACAGACAATACTTACAGCCCGGTGTTTGGAAGCGCTGCCGGACTCTTATTGAACTGGGAGCCCATCACATTTGGTCAGCGTAAATCTAAGATCGAATCCGCGAAAGCCTATGCCGACTATCAACAGGCTGATGCTAACAATGAATTATTTCAACATCAGGTAAGAACGATCAACGCCTACCTGGATGTGATCATGACCAATGAACTGATCAACGTGTACAATAAAAGTGTAGAGCGATCAACCGATAATGTGCGCATCGTTCGTTCACTCGCGCGTAGTGGATTGCGACCCGGAACTGATACTGCGCTATTTAACGCAGAATTGTCAAGGGCACGTATTGAGCTATATAACTATGAGAAATTGAAAGCGGCACAAGAAGTTGCGCTTTCTGAATTTCTCGGAGGAGGTGATGGATATTCTATCGACAGCTCATTCTTTAACCTCCTTCCTAAGATTTCAGTAGATACTTCTTTGACCAACCATCCGATGATCCGCCTGTCAGCAAGTCGCGTGTTGATTGGCGTTAGTGAAAAGACTGCCTTACAAAGCACACTGTACCCAAAGCTTTCGCTGTGGGGAACCGCTTATGCCCGTGGCTCCGGCATTCGTTATGATGGATATGTTAATGCGGAAGATGGACTTTCTTTTAGCAGGTATAATTATGGTGCAGGTTTAGTGCTCAGCATGCCGTTGCTTCGATTTGCAAACCTGCGTCACCAAGTTAGCGCACAGGAATCGATTATAAAGTCTGAAGAAGAGAAATTGAATCTCACCAACCTGCAATTGGAAAAACAAAAAGAAGTGGCAGAGGTAACGCTCACCAATTCGTTGAAGATTGCGCAGGAAAGTCCATCGTTCTACAAATCTGCCGAATTCTCTTATCGCACACTCAAGAGCCGGTATAACTCCGGACTTGTAAGCTATGCCGACTACATGCAGGCGCAGTATACACTCATAAAATCGGAGGCCGATCTGAAACGTGCCTACATCGAAGCGTGGAAAGCTTTGCTGTACACGGCAGCCGTGCAGGGTGACATCAATATTTTTCTGAATCAGCTTAACTAATACTATGAACCTGTTACAAGGTGCTTTACGTAAACCGATTACTGTACTGGTAGCTGTGCTGGCGATAGTATTTTTTTCGGTGATTGCAATCCGAAATATGAAAGTGGATATCTTCCCTACACTCGGCTTGCCAACCGTGTATGTGGCGCAGCCTTATGGCGGACTTTCACCCGAGCAGATGGAAGGATTGGTTACTTCTTACTATGAATATCACTTCCTCTATGTTACGGGCGTAAAGTTTGTTGAATCGAAATCCATTCAGGGAGCAACGATCATCAAGATACAATTCCAGGAAGATACTGACATGGCCCAGGCGATGGCCGAAATTGTTGGCTATGTAAATCGTTCACGCGCCTTCATGCCTCCCGGAACTGTTCCTCCGTTCATTACAAGATTTGATGCGGGCAGTGTTCCTGTTGGGCAATTAGTGTTTACTTCTGAAACACGTTCGCTGAGTGAAATCTCCGACCTCGCTTTGTTTCGCGTAAGACCGATGTTCTCTACGTTGCCCGGAGTTTCTGCACCGCCACCCTTCGGTGGAAATCAAAAGACGGTCATCATCAAAGTTGATCCGGAGAAAATCAAGAACTACAAGCTCACGCCCGATGAGGTTGTGCAAGCTATCGCGAAATCAAATACCATCACGCCTGCCGGTAATGTTCGCATTGGTGACGAAACGTTACTCACGCCACTCAACACGCAAGTTGAAAATTATAAAGAGTTGGAGCGTGTTCCGCTCACACTGGGTTCGGGAGCAGCAATCTATGTGCGAGATATAGCACAAGTACAATTAGGTGCCGATGTAACCACAAGTTATGCATTGGTGAATGGCAAGCGATCAGTTTATATACCGGTAACTAAAAGAGCAACTGCTTCTACGTGGGAAGTGGTGAAGCGTGTGAAGGCCTCGTTACCTGACATGCAAGCCGCGATCCCGGAAGACATCAAGGTGACCTACGAGTTCGATCAATCGGGGTATGTTATCAATTCATTGAAGAACCTGTTATTCGAAGGTGGCCTAGGCGCGCTACTCACAGGACTCATGGTATTGCTTTTTCTCGGAGATCGAAGAAGTGCATTGATTATTGTTCTCACCATTCCGCTTGCTCTGCTCACCGGAGTTACATTTCTTTTCCTTGCAGGGCAAACGATCAACATCATGACGCTCGGAGGGCTTGCGCTGGCAGTCGGTATTTTGGTGGATGAAGGAACCGTGACGATAGAGAACATTCATCGTCACCAGGAACTTGGGAAAAATAAATCGAGGGCGATACTCGATGCCTGCAAAGAAATTGTTTGGCCGAAGCTGCTGATCCTGCTTTGTATTCTGGCTGTATTCGTTCCGTCAATATTCATGAGTGGTGTGCCGCGTGGTATGTTTCTTCCGTTGTCACTAGCTGTAGGTTTTGCCATGATCGCCTCGTTCTTTCTTTCCAACACCTTCGTGCCGGTGATGGCCAACTGGTTGTTGAAAGACAAACTTCCTGAACCCGCCACCGAGAAGTTTGACAGATTCAGAGAGCGTTATCTCCGAACCCTCGACAATCTTAAAAGCAAATCAAAAGTTGCAATAAGTGCATATGCAATAATTAGTGTCGCGCTAATCGCCTTGCTCGTTACTTTCATCGGAACAGAAATTTTCCCCAAGACCGATGCAGGACAGGCAGTAGTACGGGTGAAACTTCCAGTTGGCACACGGTTGGAACGAACGGAAGAAGTGACCAAACGGATTCTCGCATTGGCCGACAGTGTATCAAATAATGAAGTTGATATCACTTCAGCATTTGTGGGAACGCAGCCCTCGTCTTATCCGGTAAACCTGATCCACCTTTGGACAAGCGGTCCACACGAAGCAGTCATTCGTATCAATCTTATATCAGGTGCATCAACGAGTATTGAATCCTTCAAAGAGAATCTCCGTGAAGCTGTAAAGAAAAGATTACCGAACGTATCGATCTCTTTCGAACCGGGAGATCTCGTTGATCAGGTGATCAATCTAGGATCAACCAATCCTGTCGAACTGGCCGTTCAGGGTCGCGACTTTAATCAAACACGGAAGATCGCTGACAAACTTCTCACCAAGCTGAAAAGCATTTCTTACTTACGCGATGCGCAGATCGCTACACCGCTGGATTATCCTGGCGTGAAGATCGAGATCGACCGCGTGAAAGCAGGTCAACTCAATCTGAGTGTAGATGACATCGGAAAGTCGATGGTGGCCGCCACATCCTCCAGTCGATTTACACAACCTAACTATTGGCTTGACAAAGCAACGGGTACGGCTTACCAGGTGCAAGTCGAATATCCACAGTTCGTCATGAACTCAACCGATGACATTGAAGGTGTTCCCGTCTCTAATGATCCACCCGTTTACTTGCGCGATGTAGCGAGTTGGCGAATGACTTATTCTCCGGGGGAATATGACCGATTAAATCAACAACGTTTCATCACGTTGACCGCCAATATCCATGATCAAGACTTAGGAACAGCCGTGAAGGATGTGAACGCAGCGATTACCTCATTGGGAGAACTTCCGAAAGGTGTCAAGATTATGGTGAAAGGTCAGGCAGATCTGCTCAAGGAAACCATGACTGAATTACAAACCGGCTTGCTCATCGCGGTAGTGGTTATCTTCCTGCTGCTGGCCACCAACTTTCAGTCCTTTCGTTTATCGCTCGTGACTTTATCCATTGTACCCGCGGTAATCGCAGGTTCTTTTCTGCTTTTATTGATCACTGGTAAGACGCTCAACATTCAATCGTACATGGGCACCATCATGGCCGTAGGAGTAGCGATTGCCAACGCCATTCTCTTCATCACCAATGCAGAACAGGTTCGTAAAGCTAGAACAGAAAACGCTTACCGCGAGGGAGCTTTCAACCGTCTTCGCCCTATTGTAATGACGAGTCTCGCCATGATTGCCGGTATGATACCCATGTCATTGGGATTGGGTGAAGGTGGCGAGCAGATAGCACCGCTGGGTATTGCCGTGATCGGTGGACTGTTATCCTCGTTGATCAGTACCTTGCTATTCCTGCCCATCATTTACCAATTGGCAGAAGGTGACCGAAAATTTGAAAGTGCCTCCCTCGATCCTGATGATCAAAACAGTAAACACTACAACGCATAGTTAACGCATTATGAAGCATACATTCTTTATCCTCGGATTCATATCATTACTCATTTCTGCCTGCAACTCTGATAAAAAGGAGTCGACCTCTGTAACGGTGGCCGATTCGGTGGATGTTTTTACATTGAAGAAAGAAACGGTAAGCAAGAATCTTTCACTCCCCGCGCAGCTAATACCCTGGGAGCGGGCAGAAGTATTTGCCAAGGTGGAGGGTTATGTGCGCGAACTGAAAGTTGATATTGGAGATCGCGTTCGCAAAAACGATGTTCTGTTGATCCTCGATGCACCGGAAGTTACAGCTAACTATGCAAAGTCGTCATCCGATCTGCAAGCAGCCAAATCGAAATACCGCACGAGTCTGGATTTGTATAAAAGAACAATGACAGCTTCTCAGGAAAAAGGTGCTGTCTCCGATTCAGAGCTGGAGCGCATTAAAGACCAGATGTTGTCCGACAGTGCTTCGTATGAAGCGGCCAGGTCAGGTGCGGATGCCTATTCGCAATTGAAAAACTATTTGGTTATACGTGCTGCGTTTGATGGTGTGATCACGCAACGTAATGTACATCCCGGCACGTTAGTCGGTAAGGAACAAACCCCGATGATCGTGTTAGAAAACAATTCTAAGCTTCGCCTTCATGTTGCTGTTCCCGAAACGTATACGTCTGCACTGCCTGAATCGACTTTCATCAGTTTCACAGTCGATGCGCAACCATTAAAGAAATTTAGCGCCACACTCGCGCGCAAGTCCAACCAGATTGATGAGAAAACAAGAACGGAGTTGTGGGAATTTGAAGTTGTGAATGCGGAAAAGAAACTTAAATCTGGAATGTATGGAAATGTTTCTTTCAGCCTCAAACGAAGCGAGCCGACCTTTGTTGTTCCGTATTCAGCCGTGGTCACTACGCTGGAGAAAAGATTTGTGATCCGCGTGCGTGACAGCAAAACCGAGTGGGTGGATGTGCGCAATGGAATCAATACAAACGATGGGACGGAAGTCTTCGGTGATCTAATTGAAGGAGATAAGTTTGTTTTAAAAGCAAATGATGAGATCAAAGATGGCATCAGCATCATAATTGGTAATTCTCGCTAAGTCGCGAAAGCTGAACGGAATTCTGCAAGACATGACAACAGTTAAAAATATTTTGGCTCACTTTGACCGCTACGTTCCTTTGGAGGAAGACGAAAAGCAGGCATTAGCCAGTCGTTTAACGGAGCGAAGGATAAAACGAAAACAATACCTTTTGCAAGAGGGTGACATTTGCAAGCATTTTACTTATGTCGCAGAAGGTTGTTTCAAAATGTATGGAATTGATAAATCAGGAACGGAATACAATCTGTTGTTTGCAGCTGAAGACGATTGGGTCGCTGATATTGCCAGTTTACATAAAGAACTGCCATCCAGGCTTTTTATTGAAGCGGTTGAGGCGTCCACCATTCTTCAAATTTCGAAAGGTGACCTCTGGTATTTATATACTAACTATCCGAAGTTCAATAGAAACTTTCGGGTAATCATTGAAGACAAATACACGGAACTTCAAAACAGGCTTTTGCAGACCTATAGCGCTACTGCTCATGAGCGTTATGAGCAATTTATATCTCAGTATCCAAATCTAGCCAACAGATTACCTAATACTCAAATTGCATCCTATTTGGGCATTACACCTGAATTTCTTAGTAAAATAAGGAATGAACGACTCAATAAATGAACCAACCCTTAAACTACATTAAGACTATTTCATAATGTAGATTATAAGCCGAAACGGCTTCGTAGGTCAACCTTTGTATTGTCAATATTGACGAAATAAAAAAACAAAGGTTATGAAAACAGAAAATTCAAAAACAAAAGTAGCCATCATCGGCATTGGCAAAATTGGAGAGGTGATCGCTTCTAATCTTATTAGGGGAAATCACGCTGTTATTCTTGCTTCACGTGACATTGCGAAAGCAAAATCAGTTGCAGAAAAACTTGGTCACCTTGCTGTCGCCAGAGAAACAAGGGTTGCTATAAAGGAAGCTGACATAGTTATTCCTACAATTTATTTCAACAGTCTTAAAGAGTTTATCAAAACCTATTCTGAGGAATTGGATGGTAAAATTCTTGTTGATGTTTCAAATCCAATTGCACCGGATGGAAAAGGAGGATTTAAGAAGATTATCGGTGAAGATGAATCTGCAGGAATGATTCTTGCCGGTTTGTTACCCAAGAACTCGAAACTGGTAAAGACGTTCGGTACTTTAGGTGCTGGTTCTTTAAGCAGCGGTGCGTTTAATGAGCCTGAAAGAAAAGTAATGTTCTATGCTTCGGATAGTATTAACACCAATCCCCAGATTGAACAGCTCATCACAAGTAGTGGCTTTACACCATACCATGTTGGTGGTTTAGACCAGTCTGGTCGAATAGAAGTTTTTGGTGACCTGCACGAATTTGGAGCGCTTGGAAAGACAGTGACACTTACTGAATTTAAGAAGGAAAGTATTAACGCATAAACTTTAATTATTATGAGAACTCTTGTGACTTCAGCAATACTGCTAATCACTTTTGCAGCTTGCCAAAACAAAACAGAAAATCATTCAAATAGTAAAACAGAAAATAAAACCGCTATGGAAAATCAGAATAAATCAGCTATTGAAAAAACGTTGAATACCTATTTCAATTCTTTAAATGCATCAGATGTAAAAACAGCAGTGAGTTCTTACACCAGTGATGGCGTTTTCATGCCACCTAAATTTCCGACAGCCACTGGAACAGAACAACTCGTTGCAGCTTATGAAAACGTCTTCAACGCTATTCAGCTAAATGTGACACTAACTATCGAAGAGATTATTGTCAGAGATGATATAGCTTTTGCACGGACGTTGTCAAATGGCAAAACACTCATACATGCCACAGGTCAGACAGTACCTGAAGAGAACAGGGAGTTCTTTTTGATGAGAAAGAAAAATGGTGACTGGAAAATTGCACGTTACATGTTTAATCAACCAAAATAAATTACTAAAGCTATTGCTACCCAGATTGCCGGCTTCTCGTAATAGCCCGTGTGCAGAAGCGAGTCATTAAGTACACCTGGTTTCGTGTAGGCATACAAGATGTCGTAAAAATAAAAAAGCCTCTGTAACTGTTACAGGGGCTTTTTGGATGTTCGACATTCCCTTTGGAACATGTCGACCAGTCGAAAAGATTTTTTTCAGGCTCGCAGAGTCTTTACTCCTGCACTAATAATTTTTTCTTAAGATTTTCTAAGTCATTCTTTCTGGAGACGTAAATGCCGTGTTCCCAACGGCTGGCAAAATGAGTCAGCAGAAAGAAGGCTATGAACAGCACAGAAATCCAAAAGGGCTTGGCACTTTCCCACATAGCAGAAACACTCAGTAAGGCTATCGGCAAAACACTCCAACGATTAATTTGAGACAGTCGCACCTGATAGGTGGCCACAGAAAGGGCATACTCAAGATCGCCTAGCACGGAGCGACTGTATCGTCCATTATCTCTCAATCTTTTTAATCTGTTGGCGAGTGTATAGAAGCCACTCAGTAGCATCCAGATCGCCATAGCATAAAGAGAAATATTCGAAGTTTTGTTTGTCAAGTTTAAAAGTAGGATTGTTAGTCCGGCTACAAGATTGACAGATAGCAACAGCAACTCGCTGATATTGGTGATGCGGTCGGTTTTGTTCTTTTTAGCAAGGATTCTTTTGTGCAAAGCTTGTTCGTTGATGGCATACATATATTCATTGTTTTGTGAATCCCATATTTTCTTGATGTTGTCAAACTCCATAGTGTTGTTTTTTTGATTTTTCGACCAAGTATTTTTTGATTCGATTGATTTTAACGCCCACATTCGATTCTGAGATTCCCAGAATGGCCGACATCTCTTTATAACTATAGTTGTCGAGCAGCAGTAGCACGAGGCAGCGGTCGATTAAACCCAACGAATAGATTTCACGATAAAGCCATTTCAATTGCTCATCAAGGTTTTCTTCGGGTTCTTGCAAAACATGCTCGACTTTTTCCAAAGGCTCGGTATCCTTTTTGCCTTTTTCTTTCCTCACCCAGTTCAAGGCGGTATTCAAGGCTATACGGTAAATCCAGGTTATGACGGACGATTGAGCCTTGAACGATGGTAACGAGCGCCAAATCTGGATGGCGATGTCTTGAAAGAGATCGTCCTTATCCATCGCGTTGTTAGTGTAGGCGTTCGCTATTTTAAAAATCACCTTTGAGTGGTTTCCCACCCATTCCTTGAAAATGGTCTGCTGTTGTTCTTCTGTCACCGTGAAAGTTAGTTATGATGTTAGTACCCAGAGCAAGTGATTTCTTACAAGATCGATGCAGATTGGTCGAAAAATGACAAATCTTTAGGTAATCAAATGCTTAGAGATGCCACTTTTGTAATAAGTGAATACCTACAGATAATGTCCATTGAAGCAACGTTCGATGTATTTCAGGCAATTGATGGCCCCAACAAGCGGTCGTTCATATATCTACAGTCTCAACTCAGTTTTGTCAGTAAGGCAGACCATTTTCTAAGATGGTGAAGGTTGCAAGCAGCACGGCAGTGTTCAACTCATGAATCCGAATTGCAGGTTGAGACATTGAATGCCCGTGTTGCAAAGCTTCAGGAGATGACGCTTTTAACTAAAAAACCCCTGTAACAATTACAGAGGTTTTTTGCTATTAGATTAAATATGGGGTTCTACTTCAAAAACTTATGTGCACGATCCATAAGCATCTTACGGTCTGCGGTAATAGTTGGATCGCTGTAGATGCGGGATGAAAGCTCACCAACCACGCCTTTTTTGTAGCCTAGTTTTTCTGCCACCTGCTCACAAAAGTTAATTTCACTCTTAAATACCTGGCCATCGCTTTTCATCAACTGAATAAGATGGTATAAGTTCTCGAACTTCTGGTCTTCGGTTAGGCTAGAGAGGTCGCCAATTGGTTTCGGGTTCTTCAGCAAAGTATCTACCTCTTCCTTGGTCATGCCATTGGCTTTGGCAATCATGTAGATGGTCTTTGCTTCCTTGTCCGCAACTTTACTGTCACTGGCAGCCAGATTGATTAAAACATTTATCTGTTCTTTGATCATAGGGTTAGATTTTAAGCGAAATTAACCGTTTTGGTTACGAAATTTAGGTAAAAAAACGCGTAATTCTTACACGCATCCAAAATATTCAGTTATAATAGTCTTTCGAAAGCAACCCTTTCTTTCTTGATCCGTCTTTGAAGCAAATTGAACTTTATGAAGAACATATTAATAGTAGTGCTGCTTTTTTCAGGGATACTCACAAGTCAGGCTCAACAAACAGAAGTTAGGGAGGTGGGAAGTTTCAATGGTGTAAAATCCGGAGAGGCAATTGACGTTTACCTGAAAAAAGGTGATAAAGAGAGCGTGAAAGTAGAGGTCACCAGCGCTAAACTCTCGGACGTCATTACCGAGATTTCCGGAAGCTATTTGAAAGTGCACATGAGGTCGGGTGTCTATCGGAATCGGGGTACGATAAAAGTGTATGTCACCTATGTTAACCTGAATAAGATTTCGGCAAGCTCCGCTTCCAATGTATTTTCCGAGGGTACGATCAAGACAAGCCTTATGGACATTAGTGTATCCAGTGCCGCGCAGATTGAACTTAAGATTGAATCGGAAAATCTCACTATCGATGCATCCAGTGCAGGAGATATTGTATTAGAAGGGAAGGCAAAATCATTTGAAGTAGAAGCCAGCAGTGCAGGAGATGTAGATGCCTACAACCTGGAAAGCGAAAGGGTAGAAGCCAGGGCCAGCAGTGGTGGAAGTGTGAAGATAAACGTTACAAAAGAATTGGATGCTCAGGCCAGTAGCGGGGGATCAATTCGGTATCGGGGCAATCCAATGAAAACAAATTCTGACTCCAGCAGCGGAGGCTCTGTGAAGAAATCCAATTGAGTTATTTGTTCTGGCAGTAAGAACTATAATCCGCAGCAATCGAAGTCTGGGATGTTTTTAGTGATTTGCGGAATCGTTCTTCCTGACGGTTTCTTTCTAAATTGATCTGTGCTATTCTGAAATTCCTGGAATAGGTGGCGTCAACCGCGATAATCGAGTTCCAGCCTGTTTTCTTGAGGGTGAAATTGATCATAAGCTTTTGTTATTTTTGTAGTTAGACGAAAATTATCCAGATTTAGTTTAGGTCAAACCACTTTTTTACCTCTCTGAGTTCGGCTATGGACATTATTGGAAACAGCGTAGCAACCCTTTTTCTTCTCATTTTACTTCGTTATCTGATCATAGCTTCTATTGGTTTTTTTAGTTTCTATGGCATTTGGAAGGGACAAAAACGGTTTAGAAAAATTCAGATCAAGTTTCCGGAGAACAAGGACTACATCAGAGAACTCGGATATTCTATCCTAACGGTAATCATTTTCACAGCCATCGGTTGGCTTGTCTTCATGACACCGCTAAAAGACTACACTCAGGTCTATTGGCATTTGGGTGATCACAGTGTCGGGTACTTTTTCTTATCTATCGGTTTGATTTTGCTTATTCATGATACTTACTTCTATTGGACACACCGGGCAATGCATCATCCATTATTCTTCGGGATCTTACATAAGGTGCACCATCTTTCCACCAATCCATCGCCCTGGGCGGCATTTGCATTTCACCCGCTGGAAGCAGTGGTGGAAGCAAGTATTATAGTTGTTGTTGTCTTTTTATTACCCGTCCATCCGCTGGCAATAGCCCTGTTTTTGTTAATCATGATGATTTACAATGTCTATGGCCATTTAGGATTCGAACTCTATCCCAAAGGTTTCTCAACGAGCAAAATAGGAAGGTGGATCAATACCTCTGTAAATCATAACCAGCATCACCAGTTCTTTAAAGGCAACTACGGGCTTTATTTTTTGTGGTGGGACAGATGGATGGGAACGATACGGGAAGACTATGATCAGCAATTCGAAAAGGTGAAATCCGCATCGGGTAATTAGGCAATCGTCTACATTTTTACCTTGCTCGTTCATATTTTGATAATATTTTCAATTTTTATCGTATAAAATAACCCTGCTTTAGTAAAAAAATATACTTTTGGGCCAAATTAGACCAAAAAAACAACCACTATGGCCCAATTACGATTTGAAGCGCTTAAGAAATTAAGCCTGCGACCCAAAATTCATGTTGAACTATCAACGCCTAATATCTCCCGGTTTTTTGGAGAGAATGTATTTGGCATTGAGCAGATGAGGGGCACGTTAGCTCCTGCAGTTTTTAAGCAGGTGAGCAAAGCCATCCGCAACCACGAGAAAATTGATGAAACGACCGCTGATGCGGTAGCCTCAGCAGCCAAGTCGTGGGCGATTGCCAAAGGTGCAACCCACTTCACGCATTGGTTTCAGCCGATGACAGGAGGGACTGCAGAAAAGCACGATTCCTTCTTTGATGCCCTCGCAGGAATTGAAAAATTTAAAGGAAGTGAGCTGGTTCAGCAAGAGCCGGATGCATCCTCTTTTCCAAGTGGTGGTATACGCAGTACGTTTGAAGCGCGGGGATATACGGCATGGGATCCAACATCCCCTATGTTCCTTTACGGAAAAACACTAAGCATACCCACTGTCTTCGTTTCTTATACGGGAGAAACCCTGGATACGAAATCACCTCTTTTGAAAGCGTTGAAGGCGGTTGATATTGCTGCTACGAAAGTGTGCCAATTGTTTGATAAGGATGTTCAGCATGTGATTGCATCCCTGGGTGCAGAGCAAGAGTATTTTGTGGTAGACACCGCCTTGTTTAATGCACGCCCTGATCTGGTGATGGCGGGTCGCTCTGTCTTCGGCCACGCTCCGGCACGCGGGCAGCAACTTGAAGATCATTATTTCGGCACTATACCTTCCCGCGTTTACGATTTCATGCGTGATTTTGAAATTGAATGTTGGAAATTGGGTATCCCCGTTCGCACGCGTCACAATGAAGTAGCACCCAGTCAATTTGAAGTGGCTCCTTTGTTTGAGGAAGTGAACGTGGCCAATGATCACAATCAGTTAATGATGGATGTGATGAGTCGGGTAGGAGAGAAGCATAATCTGAAAATTCTTTTTCATGAAAAACCTTTTGCGGGAGTAAACGGAAGCGGTAAACACAATAACTGGTCTCTGATTACCGATACCGGTGTAAACTTATATGCACCTTCCAGCTCTGCCCGTGATAATTTACTCTTCCTGACCTTCTTCATCACCACGATCAAAGCAGTGCATGAGCATGCAGATTTATTGCGTGCAAGTATCGCCACCACAGCCAATGATTTCAGGTTAGGTGCGAACGAAGCTCCTCCGGCCATCATGTCTGTATTTATTGGCGCCCAGATGACGGCCGTATTGGATGAATTGGAGAAGAAAGGAAATGTGAAAATAGAGAAAGGCGATAACATGTACATGAAGTTGGGTATCGATCAGATTCCTGAAATCATATTGGATGCTACTGACCGCAACAGAACTTCACCTTTTGCCTTTACGGGAAATAAATTTGAATTCCGTGCCGTTGGCTCTAGTGACAACTGCGGTACACCAATGACTGCACTCAACCTGATCGTAGCTGATCAGTTGGATAAATTCCATGATACTGTTACCAAAGACATGGAGAAGGGTACTGAAAAGCGATTGGCCATTGTTAATGCGCTGCGCAAGTACATCAAGGATTCCAAGGCTATCCGGTTCGAAGGTGATGGCTACTCTGACGAATGGGTAAAAGAAGCAGCGAAGCGTGGCTTGAATAACTTCAAGACAATGCCAAAAGCAATTGAAGCTTATTTGTCAAAGAAATCACTCGAGCTTTTTGAGAAACATGAGGTGATGAGTCACAAAGAAGTAGAAGCCCGGAATGAAATCAAGCTGGAAAGCTACATTAAGAAAGTACAAATTGAAGGCCGCGTGATTGGCGATCTGGCCATGAACCATATCATACCAACAGCGATTGCGTATCAAAACAAGTTGATTTCAAATGCCAATGGCTTAAAAGGACTTGGCGTGGATAACAAAGCCGTGGTGCAAACCATCAAAGAGATATCCGAGCATATCGAAACCATTCAGACGGATGTGAGGAAGATGGTGGAAGAACGTAAGCGGATCAACAAAATGGCAGATACGCACAAGCGTGCATTTGCTTATTGCGATGATGTGAAGGAGAAGTATTTTGACAGCATCCGGGATGCAGTTGATAAACTCGAGCTCCTCGTTGACGATGAAGATTGGCCATTGGTAAAATACCGGGAACTTCTCTTTTTGAGATAGGATAGAGGGACAAAGCAAAAAGCCGACTCTTTTATGGGGTCGGCTTTTTTTTATACAAGACAGGTTTACTATTAAGGGCACTTCGTATTTAACAGACGGATAAAATCCGGTGTTTTATCCCATGACATCTGATCCTTTGAGGCCGTGAGGCCGCACGAAGATGCCAAGTCGCCAAGAGTGGTATATAGATTATCTTTATTGACGATGATCACCTTGCTTGACTTCGTATCAAAAATTAAATACTCTTTCTTATTTATCTCAACGCTCCCAAGCACTTCCTGAATGCCACTACCGAGGTTGGCTGCATTCTCAATAGATTCATTGAGATCGTTGCCATCCTTCAAACTCCTGGTAAGGGCAGATTGCATGGCTCCTTTAGTAAGTGAATCCGTAGCTTGACTTTTTAGCGCGGTAAAGAATTCGTTTTTTGTTTTTGAATAGGGATTTCGACTAAGTCTAAAACGGCCATCGACCATGCGCAGCAGGTAACCGTCAGCATATCCATCCCAAACATTCAATGTGCCATTAATTTCTTGTCCGAACTCGCTTAATTTTCCACCTTTAAAATAAGAAGCCACAGTGCCGGCACCTTCCGGCAAAAATGCAACACTGTAAATGAAGAAATCGTAGTCACTAAAGTCTCGGAGTTGAGCAATTTTCCCATTGAGCTTAACTCCTGTGGGTAATACAATATAACCGGGTTGGAAATTCTTTTCCGGATTCTTGAAATTATTAGGGTAAGCTCTTTCATTGATGAGTGGATCCAACGTGATCGCAGAAATTTGCGAAGCCTGAATCTCTTGCTTCTGATCTCCCGTATTGACTTTGACCCTCTCAAAAACACCTTTCTTCTTAAAGAACGTAATCTTGCCATTGACGAACGAACCGTCTGTCAATTGAACCTTTCCTTTATGAGCCTGACTTGATGTAGTATTCCCTGCACTGTTCGGGTAGGCAATGGTGTTTACATCAAACTCTGTTATGTAACGCACCTTTATCTGTGCTTGTATAAGAGCAGGGAAAGTTAACAGTAGGATTAAAGGCAAGTATTTTTTCATAGACGATTAAGTTATACACCGCTAAATTAAGTAAACAGGGCGAGAGATTATTGCGCGCTTAAAAGTTCAAGCACGGCATTTCTGATCAATTCGGGGTGTGACCAGGGAACGAAATGATTCATGTCGTCACGAAGTACAAACTTTAGCGGAGCATTCGTAATCATTTTCCGGGCAAAATCTGCATTGCCTGGCGGTACCAGATCATCTTTCTGACCTTGAATAACGATGGTTGACGCCTGAACTTTCGGCCATAAGGGGAGCATCTCCTGAAGCTCAGGTTTTAACTTATAGATTTCATCATTCGAAGCCCGAAGCGACCGCGGCAGCATCCATTTTAGAAAAGGTGTCGCCAAGGGTGCGCGAAACCATTCATGAGGTTCCAGCTCAGGATCAATAGATCCGGCCACAATAACAAGACCGTCCACCAACTCCGGATAATCCATGGCCATTCGCGCAATAAGTGGTCCGCCCAGTGAATGCCCCACCAGGATAATGGGCCGGTCATTTTTATGCTTTTCTAAAATGGGTTTGATAAGAGCCCCCTGCTTCTCCAACGAAGGCTCGGCATAACCAAAATCGGAATGACCAAAGCCGGGCCGGTCAACAGAAGCAATCTTCGCCTTCTTCAATAGTGCAGTATCCCCAAGAAATTCAATAAAGGCACTCAACGATCCGGGAGAGCCATGAACAAAAAGTACGAGCGGTAAATGATCGTCTCCGGCAATAACATAGTTAATCCTCCTCTTGCCAATTATATAAGAATACGTAGTGCCTTTCTTTTCTTTTTTTGAAAAGAAGGTATCAAGCTCAGGCTGACTCATGCGAAACTGCATACAGGAGTCGAGCAACAGCAGTGTGCCAAGAAAGATAAAAAGACTAATGAAATACTTTCTGGTCTTTATCCACCGAGTGCTGTTCATTCAATTTTTATTGAATGTTGAGAATCTTTTTATAAGCGGCTGTATTGGAGAGAACCTCAATAGCCTTGTTCACTTCAGGATCAGATTTGAAACCTACCTCAACAGCTCCCTTTTCCAAATAATAACGAGTGGCAATTTCTTCTTCGAGCAATGATTTGATTTGATCTTTGAAGGTGGTAAGGTCATGCTTATGGCTGTCTCCCAAACGAGTGGTGATCTGGTCAAGCTGAGGTTTAAGTTCTTGATAACTTCTTTCGCGCTTAGCTTCTTGTGTGAAGGCAGCTAGCTGTACTTCTAATGGTGAGCGATAATTATAATCTTTGGTTTTCATCCAGGCTACAAACTCCAGATACTCCTCATCGCTAAGTTTAAAGTCCTTGGCAGGAGGAAGTGTGGGATGTTTCAGTGCATAATAGGTAGCGTAATCAAAAATTAATCCATTGGTGAAAATAACCTGCGTAATCGAAGCGGCCTCTTGCACGTCAAGTTTTACATCGGGATCTATTCCGCCACCATCATAGACCGTTCTTCCTTTGGAGGTTTTAAACTCTTTTTTGATGGAATCAGGAATTGACCCCACGCTGCCATCTTCACGCCTGTGTGTATAATCCAATACCTGAATACAGCGACCCGTGGGTGTATAATATTTGGCGGTTGTGATTTTAACCTGTGAATTGTAGGAGAGAGGCCGACTCAACTGAACCAATCCTTTTCCATATGATTTCTCTCCAACAACTACCGCACGATCATAGTCCTGCAGCGTACCTGCTACAATTTCCGAAGCGGATGCGCTTCCCCGATTGATAAGCACCGCCACCGGAATCTCCATGTCGGTAGGAGGGTTTAATGTCTCATAGATGATATTGCTGTCTGCAACTTTTCCGATAGTGCTTACGACTTTCTTTCCCTTAGGAATAAAGATGTTACAGATATTCACCGCTTCGAATAACAGTCCTCCGGGGTTGCCTCTTAGATCGAGAATAATGCTCTTGGCTCCTTTTTCTTTTAACGCAACCACCGCATTCTTAACTTCTTTTCCCGCTTCGGGGGTAAAATCGGAAAGCTGCACATAACCCACCTCCGCATTGACCATACCGAAATAAGGGACATTGCTGATCTTTATTTTTTCTCTTTTAAATTCGAGATCCAGCGCTTCGTTAGTTCCAGGCCGTCTGACGGTAAGTTTTACAGGCGTGCCGACTTGCCCACGCATAAGATGGTTAGCTTCATCTGTAGAAAGCTTTGACAACGCTACACCATTCATCTTCAGCACCTCGTCTCCAATGCGAAGTCCGTTTTTATAGGCAGGATAGTTTTCATATACCATGGTAATTACCGTACGATGCCCAAACTCGCGGGTCAAAGCGCCAATGCCTCCGTATTGTCCGGTATTTAGTGTTCGATAATCTTCAACTTCGTCTTCTGAAATATAGTTGGTGTAAGGGTCCAATGAATTAAGCATGGCATCGATGCCTGTACGCACCAGCTTGTTGGGGTTCACCTCGTCAACATAAAGGGCATTGACCTCTTTAAAGAGGGTGGCAAAAATGTCCAGGTTTTTGGCGATTTCGAAATACCGCTCTGCCGGAGGTGTAAACGAAAGAAGGGCAATAATGGCAGAAAGGCTAAAAAGGGTGATGATAATTCTTTTCATTGCTAATGGGTATGAAGCTGAAACGAAAACGAAGGGATTTCGGTTTTCGTGGAAAATTACCGAAAAATCTGTGGTTAATGTTTATCAGGAATCTGAACGATACGAACTACAATCTCGTGAGCATCGCCATCCTTATCCACAAGGTTGAATTTCACCATCGGATTGTCCCGCTTGATATTACTCTCCACATTAACAATTGTATTTGCCTGCAAATGCTTTTCTATATCCTTTTGCAGTATAACAAGAGCGTTGGCGAAATCGACTTCTAAAGGACTTGGGTTATAGGAAGGAGTCTTCATCAAAATTATTTTTTACCAACGAATAAGAGCTGATGCCCACGTAAATCCACTACCGAAAGCAGCGAGGCAAATTACGTCATTTTCCTTGATTCTTCCTTCGGCCCAGGCCTCACTCATGGCAATGGGAATAGAGGCTGCCGTGGTATTTCCATAACGCATAATATTGTTAAATACCTGTGAGTCGCTCAGGCTTAATTTTTCCTGAATAAATTGGCTGATGCGTAAATTGGCCTGGTGGGGAACCAGCAGATTGATATCTTCCTTCTTCATGCCATTGGCTTTCAGTGCCTCGTTGATGACTTCCATAAAACGAACCACGGCATGCTTAAACACCTGGCTTCCGTTCATGACTACTTTGTAGTGAGTAGTGTCAAGTATTTGCTCAGGCTGTCTTTCCTCCCGTGTCCTGCTGCTGCCCGGATCACGCACATAAAGTTCTTCCGCGAATCGCCCATCCGAATGCAGATGGGTTGATAGTATGCCTTGCTTTTCACTCGCCTGAACGATAGCAGCCCCTGCGCCATCCGCAAAGATTACCGCAGTATTTCTACCACGTGTAGTCATGTCAATGGCGGTAGATTGTATCTCAGCTCCAACTACTAATATCGTTTTGTACATGCCGGATTTGATAAACTGATCGGCAACCGACAATGCATAAATAAACCCTGAGCACGCGTTGCGTATATCCAATGCGCCAATACTTTCCAATCCTAGCTCACGTTGGAGCAGTACACCCGAACCGGGAAAAAAATAATCGGGTGTGATGGTGGCGAACACAATGAAGTCAATGTCTTTTTCAGTAAGTCCGGCTCGCTGTAAGGCTATACGCGTGGCCTTTGCCGCCATGTTGGCTACGGTATCTTTGGCCGGATCAATATACCTTCGCTCTTTGATACCGGTGCGCTCAATGATCCAGTCATTGGTAGTATCAATGATAGTAGAAAGGTATTCGTTTGTGATAATGGTTTCCGGAACATGATGTCCAAGGCCAACAATTTTGGAATAAGGCATGATCTTTTTTTTACCACGCGAAGTTAAGGAATTGTTGCGAATGGGTGTTAGGGCTAAAATCGGAGAGCCTAGGACCTATTCCTCCCCACTGCCATCAATTTTGCAATAATTGTCCATTCCGATATGAAGAAGCGCGTCTCCTGCATTTACTACGGGATTGTTATTTAACCCGACTACGTATCCTGTGGAGGGGGACTTGATTTGTTCTTTGAATTCTCCGAAAGGATCAGTCAACGTACCAATAACTTGACTTTTGTGAATAAGATCTCCGCATTTGATTTCGGCCAGAAATAAACCTGCTGTGCGTGCTCTTGCCCATGAAGAACTCCAAATGATTTTATTTTCTTCTTTGACTTCCGGTGCCCAATCAATCATTTTTAGATGTTTCATCAGTCGCAGGGTGCCATTGACGCCCTCTTCTATCGCATGCTGATCGAAGCGAACGGATTCACCTCCTTCGTAAACAATGATGTGCTTATTTTTTTTTGCTGCCGTTTGCCGGAGTGAATGAGGACGAAAAGGAGAATCAATAGTAAATGGTGCGTGAAAAGCATTGGCCAGCTCCACATTGGTAGCGTCTTGCATCACACACCGAACCTGAGGGTAGTTGGTACGCATGGCCCCACCGGTGTGGAAGTCAACACCATAGTCGATAAACGGAAGGATGTCATGTGTTATATGGTAGGCAACGCGCGAAGCAAGAGAGCCGGATTTACTTCCTGGAAAGGAACGATTAATATCCTTGCCATCGGGTACTTCGCGTGAGTAGTTAAGAAAGCCATACACATTGATTACCGGCATGCATACTACAGTTCCACGTTTTACACGATTGTGACCTGCGTCAATAATTCTTCTCACAATCTCCATTCCATTAATTTCGTCTCCGTGCATTCCTGCTGTAAGAGCAAGAACCGGCCCCTCTTCAAGCCCTCTGTAGACATAAATTGGCGTATCGATTTGAGTACGGGAAGGCAGCCGTGCAATGTTGATGACAATTTCTTTAAACTCTCCCGGCCGAATGGCTTGATCGGCAATAGTAACTTCCCTCATGTGTTAATGACGTTTAGGGAATACATAGACATATTAAAATGAATATCCTGCTGAGCCTGCTTTATCAATGATGACCTCATAGAACTTACCGAAGGTGAAATAGGATAGTGGCAATCATAAAACAGATGCTTGAAATAATGATTCCGATCAGCGGAGTTTTGAACCAATATCTTTTAGCAAGAAAAAGGTAAAATAAAATAGTCGAGAGGTTAATGATTTGTAGCATCAATGAATCATGAGCTACGGAGAAATATTGTGTTATTAAAAGAATGTTTACGAGTCCAAGAAAAATGGCACCGAGACTGTGACTGGCATTGAAACCGACCCATGCATTCCATACGGTAGTTTGTCTGGTTAGGACAGGAGAGGTGTTTTTCATTTCCTGCTCTGCTGCTGAATTTCTGGGAGTAAACTTGCCGGTAAAAAAAGTATAGAACAGGTGGATTGATCCAAGGATAAGGAAGATTGATGAGCCGATTACGATTAGTAGGACTTCAATTTGCATGCTATGATTAGTAGTGAAGTTGATCGACTGTGGACATCTATTTTGAATTTATGCATTAATGGTATCTTTTTGAATCTTTTTCTTGCCGGCATGCTTCTCAAGATACTCATAGATTTTTGCGGCTATATCCACCTTCGTGGCGGTCTCTATTCCTTCCAATCCCGGTGAAGAATTAACTTCGATAATCAGAGGGCCCCGTTTGGACGGAAGCATGTCAACACCCGCAACAGCCAATCCCATTTTCTTAGCTGCAGCAACGGCCGCATGTTTTTCATGTCGATCAAGTTTTACAACTGTGGCAATGCCGCCCCGGTGAAGGTTGGATCTGAATTCACCATCGCGCGCTTGCCTGCGCATGGCGCCAACGACCTCACCATTTACAATAAATACTCTGATGTCAGCTCCCTTTGCCTCTTTTATGAATTCCTGGACAATGATGCGAGCCTTCACACCGTGAAACGCTTCGATCACCGACTGGGCAGCTTTTTTATTCTCTGCCAAAACAACCCCCAGCCCTTGAGTTCCCTCTAATAGCTTGATAACAACGGGAGCTCCTCCAACAGCTTCGATTACACCTTGTGTATCCCTGGAGTAATCCATGAATATCGTCTTGGGCATACCCAAACCTGCCCTTGATAGGATTTGAAGACTTCTTAGTTTGTCGCGCGAGCGAATCAATGATTGCGACTCTACCGCTGTAAATACTTTCATCATCTCAAACTGTCGTACTACGGCAGCTCCGTAAAACGTGACAGAAGCACCAATTCTTGGTATGACAGCATCGAAGTAGTCAAGTTTGCGACCGTTGTACCATACCATTGGGTTTTTCTTCTCAATGAGGAGTACACATTTCATGTGATCAATAATTTCTACTTTGTGACCTCGCTTTTCACCGGCTTCTTTTAATCTGCGGGTGGAATAGAGTTTGGAGTCGCGGGAAAGGATGGCGATGTTCATGCGCCTGTGTGTTTGCTTTTGAAAGATAAGTCTTTTTCAGTTACATCGATAAGGAAGCGATGGCGGAGAATTTTTCTCCCTAGTAAAACAGGAAACCGTAATTTATCGCGGTCGCTCAAGGAAAATTCTGCTTTGATGGTTTGATTGTGAATTTTGATAGTCGTCTTGATCACAAATCGCATCTCGGCCTCACCAAAAGAATTTTTTACTTCACGTTGCGTAAATTTCTCAAATACAAATTTCATTCCTGTAAACTCCGGGTGTTCTTCATCCAGCAGAATAAATTCCAACTTGCCATCAATTACTTCGGCACGTGAGCAGTGCAGGCTGCAACTGTACGCACCGGTATCTACTTTCGCGTGAATGTTGGTAAGTCCAAGCCCGGGCAAGTCGACTCTATCAGATCGTCCAAGAATTTTCATGTCGTGAAATCCTTTTGGAAAACTAACCCAAATTTTCAGCAAATAAAAAAGCCCTCCCGTGCACAGGAGGGCTTTGAATTATAAACTTTTTGGTATCAGCCCTTTGTCACTTTGAAAGACACAAGGGTGTTCTCCCACTTGAGCGTTACCGCATCGGCACCTACTGCAATGTTGAATGTCTCAACAAATGCATCTGGCTTACCACTTTTCACTTTCACCCGAAGGACATCGTTACTTTCTTTATAGTCATAGGCGCCCCACTGCTTTCCGTATTTCTGAATAATGATTACCCATTCAGTTTCACCGGGAATAGTGAACATCTCATATTTGCCGGCAGCCAGTGCCTGACCTTCTAGCTTTGCAGCTTTGTCGATTTCAAAAACTGTGGCCTCGTTTGCGCCCGTGCGCCAAACTGATCCAAAGGGTTCTTTTCCGCCAATCATTTTTCTGCCTTTTGCAGAAGGTGCAGAATAGTTAATCTTAATTTTAACACCATCAACAGTGCCCTCGGCCGTCATGGGAGGACTAGGCTTTTGTGCCAATGCACTTAACGAAAGTGTAACGGCAACTACCAGCATACTGAAATTCATAAAACGCTTCATACTAATTGGTTTAAGTGATAATTATTTAAATGAAAAAATGCCCTTCCCAATAATGATCAGGAAAGGGCACTTGAATAACCTGTAAACTGATTTTAAAACGCATAATGTTCAGTTTTGGTTTTGGTAAACGTAATTTTCTTTTACCGCGTATGGAATAAAATCATCGCCCAAATGGATTCAGCGCGTTGAGCGCCCGCTTTCCACCTCCCATTTTATTCATCGTCTTCATCATCTTCCTCATTTCTTCAAATTGCTTTAGCAATTGATTAATCTGCTGAATGGAAGTGCCACTTCCTTTGGCGATGCGCGTCTTGCGGCTATTATTGATAAGTTCAGGGTTCTCGCGCTCTACATTGGTCATGGATTTAATGATGGCCTCGATTGGCTTGAAGGAATCATCATTTACATCGATATCTTTTACGGCTTTGCCCATGCCGGGAATCATGCCGAGTAAGTCCTTCATATTGCCCATCTTCTTGATCTGCTCCAGTTGGGTCAAGAAATCATTGAAGTCAAATTGATTTTTGCGAATCTTTTTGTTCAGCCTTCGGGTTTCCTCTTCATTAAAATTTTCCTGTGCTTTTTCTACCAAGCTCACCACATCACCCATCCCCAGAATTCGACTGGCCATACGATCGGGATAAAACCGATCAATCGCCTCCATCTTTTCTCCGGAGCTGATGAACTTGATAGGCTTATCCACCACTCTGCGAATGGAGAGTGCAGCACCACCGCGCGTGTCGCCATCCATTTTAGTCAGAACCACGCCATTGAAATCAAGGCGGTCGTTAAAGGCCTTAGCAGTATTGACGGCATCTTGCCCTGTCATGGCATCCACAACAAAAAGGGTCTCTGAAGGATGAAGTGCTTTTTTAAGTTTCGCAATTTCATCCATCATGGCTTCGTCAATGGCTAATCGCCCTGCTGTATCAATAATTACAATTCTGAAATTATTCTTCTTGGCATGGTCAATGGCAGCGAGTGCAATGTTGACGGCATCTTTATTTTCTGGTTCGGAATAAACTTCCACTCCGATTTGCTCACCTAGCACTTTTAATTGATTGATGGCAGCGGGTCGGTAGATGTCGCAGGCGGTCAATAAAACTTGTCTGCCCTGACGTTTAAGATAGCTTGCCAGCTTACCAGAGAAAGTTGTTTTACCGGAACCCTGTAAACCAGCGATGAGAATGACAGCAGGAGTTCCTTCTATCTTAATATCTTCACTGGCTCCACCCATAAGAAGGGTAAGCTCGTCATTGGTGATTTTAGTTAGTAATTGCCCAGGAGAAATGGCCGTGAGCACGTTTTGCCCCAGGGCTTTCTCTTTAATTTCATCAGTAACGTCTTTAGCAACTTTGTAATTAACGTCAGCGTCAATTAAAGCTTTTCGGATTTCTTTAATGGTGCTGGCAACATTGATTTCGGTGATCCTACCTTGGCCTTTGAGCGTCTGAAAGGCTTTTTCCAGCTTTAGGCTTAAACTATCAAACATTAAATTAAATGATTTCTGTGAAGTGATTAATTTAGGACGGCAAAGTTAACCTGATCGCGGAGCCCTTCCAAATGTATTATCAAGGCCAAAATCCCGATGTTGAATCCAAAATCAGAGCAGCGAACGGAATGGGATAAAAGAATACACTTCGTTCGCCTTAAAATTTTGTTGTGCTGCAGGGAGCTCCAGAAAACCATCAACCTCTTTCAGGTTGGCAAAATCACCCGATCCGCCACCTGCTTTTGGATAAGCACACAATTTTCCGGATTCATTTTTCACCTTCACCTGAAGGAAATAGGTAAGATGCGGCTTGAATGAAAAATTTTCAGCAAGAATAGCCTGAGGAAAGGAATGATCTATTCCATAGCTTTTCTGTATCCACGGTTTAATGAAGCGGTAGAAACACATGTACGTGGAGACCGGATTCCCTGGCAGTGCGAAGACAGTATGTTTATCGGATTCACCAAACCAGAAAGGCTTCCCGGGTTTTTGATTGACACCATGAAATAGTTTCTTAATTCCCAGTGATTCTAAAACTGCCGGAACGAAATCAAATTTACCTTTCGATACACCGCCCGAAAGTAAGATCAGTTCGTACTGAGCAAGAATCTCGCTCAAGCTGTGTTGCAGTATTTCCTTTTGATCTGTTACGTGAAATTGCGTTGAGGTTAGCCCAAGTTCTTTCAGTGCCGACTGAAGAGCATAGCTGTTGGATCTTCTGATCTGGTGAGTCAGTGGTTTATCGTCAACATCAACAAGTTCATCGCCTGTGGAAATAATCGCAATCATTGGTGAAGCATAAACGGCCACTTGCGATTTTCCAACGGCCGCAAGTAAAGCGACTTCTGCGGGGGAAATTTTCAAGCCGGGAGACACTAATGTATCCTTTTCTTTTGCATCCATTCCTTTGAAATGAATGTTCTGTCCTCTTTCGACTTCATTAACTGTGATATCAGCAATTCTATTTTTGATTTCCAAATCTTCATAACGTACTACCGTGTCGGTTCCCTGCGGCAACATGGCACCCGTCATCACTTCGAAACATTCAAGCAGTCCTGTAACTGTTGATTGAGGTTTACCGGCAGGCTGAACCCCACTAATGGCGAAAGAGCGGGTACCCTTCTGATATGCGTCAAAATTTATGGCAATGCCGTCCATAGAAACACGGTCGAACGGTGGAAAGTCGCGATCTGCTTCGATGGATTGAGCGAGTATCGTTCCGAAAGCGTTGGTTAAAGCTATTTTTTCAATGGAAGGAGTGAAGGTGTGTGAAAGAATAATCGAAGTGGCTTCCTCAACGCTGACCATGAAATCGCTAATTTTGATTTAAGCTAAAGATAAATGAAAAAGCAATTTACTCACATTGACGCATCGGGAAACCCCCGCATGGTGGATGTTTCAGAGAAGAAGGTAACTAAGCGCCTTGCGCGGGCGCAGGCTACAGTTTTGCTGGGCAAAGAGATAATGAAGAAGATGAAAAATAACGAGCTGGTGACTAAGAAAGGTCCGGTTTTCCAGACAGCAATCATCGCTGGTGTAATGGGCGCAAAAAAAACAGCTGATATCATTCCTTTTTGTCATCCGGTAGGTCTGGAAGATTGTCAGGTTACCATTTCAACAAAAGGAGAGAGGGCAATTATCAGCACACTGGCTTTGGTTACTGGCAAAACAGGAGTGGAGATGGAAGCTTTGACTGCCGCCAGCATTGCTGCGCTTACCGTATATGATATGTGCAAGGCATTATCGCATCACATTATTATTGAAGAGATAAAGCTGATGGAGAAGACAGGCGGAAAAAAGGATTTTCGCAGAAAGTAACATAGCAGGTCGATTTAGTACATCACCCCTTTTGTATCACCTGTTTCCTGTAAGTCGCACAAAATATGCATTTTAACTCATGCCGTATGAGGCTTTCCTCGAATTAAAAGCCTTGGGAAGAATACAAGATTCATGAATTTCTTACCTCGCCATTCTATTTGATCATATTGCTGAACTTATTGTATCCTTCGTTGGTATTTTTATAGTAACAAAATAGTTGGCGCTATGAAAAATCTTGGTAAGAACTTATTTCCAGAATTGCATTTCAATCCTATCGGCAGAGACCTCTTGTTGGTCACTGGAATGGGGCTATTGGTGGCTATGGCCATCGTCACCTTTGGCGTGATGGTATTTAGCCAGCTGTAATGCTGGCTTGCTTATTCGTTATTCCATTGTCATTTTTCTGACAGTGTGGCCTCCTCGATCACAAATGAAAACCTGACCCTTGGAGTTTATTGCAATTCCAGCCGGAGAATTGAATCTTGCAATGGTTCCGTCTCCATCCACCCAACCTGCAGTTCCGTCACCAGCAATGGTAGAGACCACCCCTTTTGAGATTAATCTTATCCGATGATTGCCTGTATCTGAAACAATCAAATCTCCATCTTCAGTTATCGTTATTCCCTGAGGAATATTAAACGAGGAGATATCATTTGAACCATCTGCAAAGCCCACAACTCCGTTCCCCGCGAAAATAGACACGTCACCTGTTGACGTCATAGTTAATATGTATTTTTCACCATCAGCTATATAGAGATTGGATTTATTATCCATAATTATACTCGATGGTGTTAACTGGGCGGCAATGCCATTTCCCGCTAAAAAGTCTGTTCCACCATTCCCGGCAATGGTTGTTACAACACCAGAGGTTGGTACTAATTTTCTGAGTCGTGCGTTCGCAAGGTCAGCAATGATCAAATTCCCTTGTTGGTCAAATACAATCCCTGTTGGGAAGAAAAAACTAGCGGACGTTCCTACGCCATCAGCATATCCTCCAATACCACCATCACCTGCAATTGTCGTCACCGTGGCAGTAGAAGTCATTTTATTTATAATATTTTTCCCGGTGTTGGTTATGTAGAAATTGCCTTGCGTATCTCTTGTGATCCCTCTTGGACTGCTAAACTCTGCAAGGATACCTTCACCGTTTGCAGTACCTTGTACCCCGCTCCCTGCGAATGTTGTGGTTAATCCGTCAGGAGTAATTTTTCGTATCCGATGATTGGCTCGATCACATACATACAAATTATCCTGACTATCGAATGCAATTCCTATTGGAGAATTAAACCTGGCTTCTGCTGCAGTGCCATCAGCGTACCCAGAAGTACTATTTCCTGCCAGGGTGCTTACAGTTATAGTAAGAATATAGTTAAGAATTGGGCCATCAGCAGTTCCTCCCAAAGTCTCTACTTCAACTTTGCCCGTACCTACACCTATTGGCACGATCACTTTAATTTCTGTGGACGTGGTTGATGTAATTGTTGCGACTGTACCATTGATTTTAACTACCACATCGGATACGTTTAAATTACTGCCAGTAATTGTCAACGTAGCTGAGTGCTTGGCACTTGTAGGGTTAATGGAGGTTATTTCTGGTTTAACAAAGTAAGTAAACACCGGACCTTCAGCTATTCCTTCTATCGTTTCAACTGTCACTTTTCCTGTTCCAGCATCAGCCGGAACGGTGGTTGTTATTTGGGTTTCTGACGCAGAAGTAACTACGGCCAGCTTGCCATTAAATTTTACAGTATTGCCTGTTATCTCGGGGCTAAAGTTGGAGCCTTTGATTATAACCGGAGTGCCTGCTCCCCCTGAGTTATTGCTAAGGGAGGAAATTATTGGGAGTACCGGCTGAGGATCATCTTTTTTGCAGCTTTGAAATGAAAAGAGCCATCCAGTCAAAACGAGGACGGATATGCAATAGCCCATGACTTTTTTCATATTCTTACATTTTAATATAAAGATACGGATCACTTAGGAGTTACCAATGTATAACGTGATTCACGGATGAGCAGAGACCCACTGCTCTCCATCTTCAAAAACTTCTTTCTTCCAGATTGGAACTTTTGCTTTGAGCTCATCAATAATAAATTGACATGCCTCAAAGGATTCCTTTCGATGAGGAGTTGAGACAGCCACAACCACGGCAATCTCACCCGGTTTGAGCGTGCCCACACGATGACTTATCGCATGGCCAAGAAGTTTCCATCGTTTCAACGCCTCATCAACTATTTTACGAATCTCCATAATGGCCATCGATTCATAAGATTCATATTCCAACCGTTGCACATTTTTATTTTTGGTTGCATTGCGAACGGTACCAATAAATACATTTATACCTCCGGCCGCTTGCGTGGAGGCAGTCTTAATTATTTTTTGAACATCAATGGGCTTATCGGTGATTTCAATCATAGTTTTTTTTCTGGCGGTCAACCTCCCGAGACAGGAGGAATCAATACAATTTCATCACTTTCTTGCAGCAGCAAATCATCTTCGGCATAACTTAAATTTACAGCAACTAACAACGAGTTGAGGTCATTTAAGGCAGGGTATTGGGAAGAAAGATGTTTTCTGAGATCAGCCACCTGATTTCCATCTATTTCCAGATTTACCTCTTTAGCACCTAAAATATCGCGGGCGATGCCAAAGGCCTTTACTTTATACTTCATACATCAAATATACAATGAGAATAATGTGAACGTTCATTCTTATATTTCGTTTTAAATAGAAATGAATTCGCCTCAACTATTCGATAATCATCATCGACCGATCAACTACCTGCGGTTGGCGGTAACCGATCGTTGCAATTTGAGATGTTTCTATTGCATGCCCGAAGAGGGAATCAAGTATTTGCCGAAGAAAGAGCTGTTGACATTTGAAGAAATTGAACGACTGATTGTGTTAATGGCTTCGATGGGCATATCTAAGGTAAGGCTTACGGGAGGGGAGCCGTTTGTTAGAAACGACCTGATGCAACTCATTAACCGTATTACTCGCGTAGATGGGATAAATGATATTCACCTTACAACGAACGGCCTGTTAACCTCACCCTATATTCCGGAACTTAAATCACTGGGCATTGCTTCAGTAAACCTTAGTCTTGATACATTGGACAGAGAGCGGTTCAAAGTGATAACCCGAAGGGACGAGTTTATAAAAACCTGGGAAACGTTTGAACTCCTCATGAAGCATGGTATACCGGTAAAAATTAATACCGTTGTGATGGACAAAAAGAACATTGACGATATTATTCCTTTGGTAGAACTCACCAGGACTTACCCTGTTTCTATTCGATTTATTGAAGAGATGCCATTCAATGGAGAAGGCAATCATTACACAACACTAACCTGGACGTATAATAAGATAGTTGAATACGTTATGACGCACTATCCTACTCTTCAAAAAATTCAGGATCCAATTAATTCAACAGCTTACCATTATCAGATTCCTGGCTATCGCGGGAACATAGGAGTAATTGCGGCATTCAGCAGAACGTTTTGCGGGACTTGTAACAGAATCAGAGTGACTGCACAAGGTGTATTAAAGACGTGCCTTTATGATGATGGTGTGCTGAACATTAAGCAGATGTTTCGTGATGGCTTGACTGATCGGCAAGTCAAAGATGCGCTGATGAATGCCTTTGGGTCCAGACCCAAAGATGGATTTGAAGCGGAGGAACGCAGAAGAAATGGTTCTCCGATAATTGAATCCATGTCAACAATAGGAGGATGATCGTGGTATCTGTGTGTGCCGGTGATTTTCGCTAGGTATAATTATTCATGGAGTTTTATATCCTTGTCGTTTCCTTCTTTCTGATCGCGCTGATCTACTCTTCAGTCGGTTTTGGTGGTGGCACGAGTTACTTGGCTTTAATGGGTGTTATGCTCATTGATTTTCAGGTAATGCGTCCGGTTGCATTGCTTTGCAACATTATTGTAGTAACGGGTGGAACCTATATCTTTTTTAAAGAAGGGTATTTGAATCTGAAAAAATGTTGGCCGTTCCTTGTGGCGAGTATTCCTCTTGCATTTCTTGGTGGGTATTGGCCTATTAAGCAATCTACATTCTTCGTCATTCTTGGAACAGCACTTATTGTAGCCTCCTTTCTTCTTTGGTTTCAAGATCTGCTAATGAAAAGGAAAGAATTAATGCAGCCCAAGCGGGATAGCCTATTTTTAAATCTGGGTTTAGGCGGAGCCATTGGATTTCTTTCAGGTCTGGTGAGCATTGGCGGAGGAATTTTTCTTTCGCCTATCTTACACTTGCTCAATTGGGACGAAGCGAAAAGGATTTCTGCGCTGGCAAGTATTTTCATACTTGCAAATTCCATAAGCGGGTTGATAGGTCAGCTCGCACGTTCTTCTGCCCTCGATTGGAATTTTATGTGGCCCTTGCTGCTTGCGGTGTTAACGGGTGGGCAGATTGGCACACGGCTTGGTGCCAGAAAATTTAACCCAGTTTATATTAAAAGGATCACAGCTGTTCTTATCTTGTTTGCCGGAATTAATATCTTGAAAGATCACCTCTAACTATATGAGAAAAAACATTGCTCTGCTTTTAGTGCTATCCAACTTTGCACTTCTCGCCCAAACCGACAACGACCGTGTAAATCCTGTCATCAAAGGCTATGGTGGAATTTTTGAAATTCCATATGCGGAGGAAAAACCAGACCCTGATCAGGAATACAAAATTGTTATTGAAGTCAAAGAGGTGAAAAACAAACCAGAAGAAGTGAATTGGGCACTGAACAATGTGGCGCGTCTGCTTAATCTTCATTCAGTTGGTGGCGTTGCCAAAGAAAAAATGAATGTGGTGCTTGCAATCCATGGAGAGGCCGCCTACACGGTAATGAATAATCAAGCATACACCAAGAAGTACAAGGTTGCGAACCCTAACCTGGATTTATATTCTTCTTTGGAAAAGGCTGGCGTGCGGATTGTTGTTTGTGGCCAATCGTTGCTCGCCCGTGAAATTGACAGAACTAAACTTGTACCGGAAGTGAAGATTGCAGTATCGATGCTAACAACACTCACCAACTATCAGATGAAAGGCTATGCCCTTCTTACTTTCTGAAAGATCTTTGAGTAACGCCTAAGTCTGACTTGAGAACCAGAACTCAGGAATTAATTTCGGAAGTGTGATCGTAAATCACCACCCAATTTCCATTGATCTTTTTTACCACCACGGTAAATATTCCTTTAACATCACCTGACTCTCGCGTAAGAAAAAACTTTCCCGTTACTAAACTTGCATGGGAAGAGATGGGCAGGATGCGAAGTATTTCAAATCTCGTCTTACCAATCATGGCCACATTAGGATATCGTAGTTTGTATCCATCAAGGGTAGCCTGCCAGCCCGATGTGATTTGCGACCCAATGAATTGGAGGGAATCAGATTTCCAATAAGTCTCCATGAACTTTTCAAGGTTGCCCTCATTCCATGCAGCTACCTGCTGATCCATAACTTTCCGGATTTCCTTTTCATTGTCTTCAAAAACATTAGCCTCTGGCTTTTCTGTCTTGCAGGAGAAAACAAGTACGCTGAGGCAAAGGAAGAAGATCAGGCGGTAAGTCATTTGTTGTTTGTTAGGATTGTAATGCAGTAAAAATGGTGATTTCGGTAAGGAAATACAACGAACTATCACAACGTGAATCGTAATTATTTGGCAATCCTTGCTATTTTGCGATTACTTTAATCTTGTCCATGAAAAAGATCAATTTCAGAGAACATGTGCTTCCGCATGCTTTAGCTGTTCTCGTTTTTTTGATTGTTACTGTGTTCTTTTTTAGTCCTATTTTTTTTGAAAACAAAGCGATAAGTCAGCATGACATCAGTGAGTGGGAGGGAGGATCCAAGGCCCTGAGGGATTACCGCAGCCAAACCGGAGAAGAAGGATTGTGGGCCTCATCTATGTTTAGCGGCATGCCGGCTTACCTGGTTAATCTGGACTGGAGCGATGGTGTTGTGGTAGGGATGAAGAAAGTGATGTCCGTATTTCTGCCGCATCCGGTAGCTAATATTTTTCTCGCGTTTGTTTCTTACTACATCATGTTGCTGTCTTTCAACGTGCGATCTGGTTTTGCTGTAGCAGGTGCATTAGCATTTGGGCTTTCTTCTTATATGGTAATCGGATTGTCGGCCGGGCATAATGCGCGTATTGGTGCTATCGCCTTCATGCCTTTAGTAATGGCAGGAATTCATCTTGTTTTTTCGAACAGACGGCTATTGGGATTTGCGGTTACGGCCCTTGGCCTTGCCCTCCACCTCCGTGAAAACCATTTGCAGATGACATACTATCTGCTGCTACTTGTTTTGGCCTACGGCCTTGTGCAGTTAGTTTACGCTATTCGATCAAAACAGCTGCAAGATTTTTTCAAGAATGTGATGCTGTTGATACCTGCAGTGGTGTTGGCAGCGGCAACTTTCTTTGGGCAATTCTGGGCGATTACTGAATACACTAGGTATTCCATTCGTGGCCTCTCTGAGCTCACACGGCCAAACGCACCATCGCAGGCAAATGGATTGAGTAAAGAATACGCGTTTGCATACAAGTATGGCGTTACAGAATCACTTGTGCTGTTGATTCCGGATTTTTACGGAGGAGCAAGTACCCACTCATTTGTGGAAGATCAGAATAGTGCTACTTATAAAGCACTCGTTAGTTCTGGCGATAACGAGATGGCCAATCGGTTAGCGGGTTATGCCGGAGCCTATTGGGGTCCGCAGGATTTTACAGGAGGTTCTTATTATGCAGGCGCGATCGTCATTTTTCTTTTTGTTCTGGGAATATTATTTGCGGACAAGAAATTTGTTTGGTGGCTTGTACCGATGAGTGCATTAAGCCTTATGCTAAGTTGGGGTGATAGTTTTTCCTCGTTCAATTATTTCATGTTTGATTATTTTCCTGGCTACAATAAATTCCGGTCAGTCAATTTTGCATTAGTTATTATTTTGTTTTCCATGCCATTGCTGGGAATGATGGGCTTAGAGAGATTTTTTGAAATCGGTATTAATAAGGAGACTAGAAGGAAATTGATTGTGGCCGGTTCAATTATAGGCGGAACCTGCTTGTTGTTTTTGATTTTTGCCGGGATACTGAGCTTTACAAAAGAAGGAGAGGGGCAACTGCCTGCGTGGTTTTTAGAGGCGCTACAGGATGATCGAAGGAGTTTGCTTCGCAGCGATTCTTTTCGATCGCTGTCATTTATTGTTTCTATTTTCATAATTCTTTATTTCAACGTAGGCAAGAAGATATCCTCCTTAGCCTTGTATGCATTTCTGACTGTTATGATAACACTTGATATTGCTGTTGTCGACAAACGTTATTTTACATCAGAGAATTACCAGCGTAAGCGTAGCGCATCTTCGTTTACACCCACCGCAGCCGATGAAGCGATCCGAAAAGATAACACGTACTACAGGGTTTACAATTTACAGAATCCGATGGCCGAAGCACGAACCTCATACTTCCATCATTCATTGGGCGGATATCATGGTGCCAAGCTAAGGCGTTACCAGGATTTGTACGATTCCTGCCTGGGGCCGGAAACAAAAAAATTAATAGAGGATGCACAGCAAGGCAATTTGAACTTTGAAAAGTATGGCGTACTCAACATGCTTAATACAAAATATATTTCCTATGGACCCGATGCTAATAATGTAATTCCAAATGCCAGTGCTTACGGGCCGGCATGGTTTGTTAAGGATGTGATTAAGGTTGGCACCCCAGCCGAGGAGCTGAAAAAATTGGGCGAGGTGAATACCAGGGATGTGGCTGTCATCGATGATTCTAAATTCTCCATTAACCCCAATGGCAATCTGAGGGAATATGATAGTGCCAGTCAAATAAAACTTGTCGATTCAAAGCCAGCTTCTTTGCGATATGAATCCGTTTCGTCAGTGAATAGTTTGGCCGTCTTTTCTGAGATTTATTATCCAAAGGGATGGAAAGCCACCATTGATGGAAATGAAGTTCAAATTCTTCGTTGCAATTATGTGCTTCGTAGTCTTGAAATTCCATCGGGTAAGCATACCATTGAATTCAAATTTGAGCCGAAGCCTTATATAATAGGAGATAAGATTACAATGGCCTCATCATGGATATTGCTATTGGTTGTGGTGGGTTGTTTGGGCTTGCATGTTAGAAATGTTAGATAAGGTGGGGATTCATTCAAAACGTAAATGAGTTTAGCAGCAATTATAACGGAGGATTTCATTAACCGCTTTCATAAGAAGCCCGCGCTTTTCATGGCCCCCGGCCGCATCAATCTTATCGGAGAGCATACCGATTACAATGAAGGCTTTGCTATGCCAGCGGCCATTGATAAACATTTCATCTTTGCCATGGCGCCAAGTGGAAATGACCGCTGCAATGTCTTTTCGAAAGACCTGCAAGAGGGCGTGACTTTTTCTTTGTATGACTTGAATCCTGGAGAAGCATGGATAAATTACCTGATGGGTGTTATCGATGCATTTCAACGAAGAGGTCTTGCGGTGAGAGGTATTGATTGCGTTTTCGGTGGAGACATTCCAGCGGGTGGTGGTATGTCTTCCTCTGCTGCTTTATGTTGTGGTTTCGGCTTTGCTATAAATGAAATTTTTAAGTTGGGTATTAGCCGGCTTGAAGTGGCAAAAATTGCACAAAGTGCCGAGCATCATTTTGTTGGGGCGATGGTAGGTATCATGGATCAATATGCCAGCTTATTTTCTAAAAAGGATTCTGTGCTCTTATTGGATTGCAAAACATTGAGCCATCAACACCTTCCATTTAATTTCCCCGACTATGAAATCCTTTTGGTTGATTCAACCATAAAGCACTCCCTGGCCTCTTCGGCTTATAATGATAGACGTGAGTCTTGTGAGAACGGTGTTCACCTCTTAAATAAGAAAAACCCAACGGTGCACTCCTTGCGAGATGTTTCCCGGGTCATGCTTTTTGAACAACAGGATGAGTTGGGGGAGGAGATCTTTGTAAAATGCCTTTATGTAGTTGAAGAGAATATCAGAACGCAAAGAGCGGCTGAACTCCTTAAGACGGGTGATTTGAAAGGCTTTGGAGATTTGATGTATCAGACACATTGGGGCTTGAGTCAGGCGTATGATGTAAGTTGCCCTGAGCTCGATTTCCTTGTTTCTCTGGCTGAAGAACTTCGTTCGGAAGTTATTGGATCGCGTATGATGGGAGGAGGTTTTGGTGGTTGCACTATCAACATTATTCAAAAGGAGAGGGTCAGCGTTTTTAAAGAGATGGTTCTGGCCGAATATTTTGCTACATTTAAAAAAGAACCTGGCTTTTATTCTGTAAAACTTTCCGATGGCGTTCATTCAGTTGCTGTTTAACTCCCATAATCCTAATTGATATTACTATGCAAAGACTTCAAACTGCGGACTACCTGGTATTTTTCTTTTACTTCATTGTTGTTTCGGTTTATGGGTATTGGATATATAACAGGAAGAAAAAACTTCAGGCCGATTCCAAGGATTTTTTTCTAGCCGAAGGTTCACTGACATGGTGGGCCATTGGAGCCTCCCTTATTGCCTCCAATATTTCTGCTGAGCAGTTCATTGGAATGTCGGGCAACGGATTTAAGATGGGCTTGGCTATTGCCGCCTATGAGTGGATGGCTGCGGCCACATTGATTGTAGTGGCTATTTTCTTTTTGCCCATCTACCTGAAGAATAAGATATATACCATGCCCCAGTTCCTGCGCCAGCGATACAATGGTACAGTAAGTATGATCATGGCGCTTTTCTGGTTATCTCTTTATATAATCGTAAACCTTACTTCGATTTTATTCCTGGGTGCCCTGGCTGTTAGTACGATTTCGGGATTGAATTTTACGTTGTGTATGATCTTTCTTGCGGGATTTGCAATTATTATTACCCTGGGCGGGATGAAAGTAATTGGGTATACCGATGTTATTCAAGTATTCTTTCTCGTACTCGGAGGATTAGCAACAACATATCTGGCACTCGACCTTGTTTCGGAGCATTTTGATACAACGGGAGTGATGAAGGGACTTGGGTTTTTAATGAGTGAATCAAGCGACCACTTTCATATGATCTTTGATCAATCCAATCCAAATTATGTCAGTCTCCCCGGCCTCACCGTATTGATTGGAGCCATGTGGGTTGTTAACTTAAATTATTGGGGCTGCAATCAATACATAACACAACGTGCCCTGGGTGCCGATTTGTCAACAGCGCGGAGTGGGCTGTTGTTCGCTGCGTTTTTGAAATTGTTAATGCCTGTTATTGTTGTACTCCCTGGCATTGCAGCCTTTGTTCTTTGGAAGAATGGAATGTTTCAACAGGAAATGATTGCCAACGGAGAAATGAATCCAGACAGAGCATACCCTGTGCTATTGAATTTATTACCTACCGGATTGAAAGGACTTTCATTTGCGGCCCTTACAGCCGCTGTTGTTGCTTCCCTGGCGGGTAAGGCTAATAGTATCTCTACCATCTTTACCCTTGATATTTATAAAAACTCGATTAACAAAGATGCCAGCGAAAAAACATTGGTATGGATTGGGCGCTTGTCCGTAGTGGCGGCTATGGTACTGGCGATTATTATCGCACCATTTTTGGGCATTGATAAAAAAGGAGGCTTTGAATTTATACAAGAGTATACCGGTTTTGTTTCCCCCGGCATCTTCGCCATGTTTATTATGGGTTTTTTCTGGAAGCGTACAACCGCACCAGCAGCTATGTTCGCCATCGTTGGCGGCTTTGCGCTGTCGGTCATTTTCAAATTTCTTCCCGATTATGCCGACTTATCCTTCCTGCAATCTTCCGGTTTTGCTGCTTTGAATCCTGCTTCAGGTGTGGTGGAAATTCCGTTTCTCGATCGTATGGGATTTGTATTTGTTATTTGTGTGGTGGTGATGATCCTTATTAGTCTATTGACACCTGCTCACCTTCAGCCAAAAGACACACTTCACGTTGATGTAGCGATGTTTAAAACTACCGGCAGTTTTGCCGTAGGTGCGCTTTTGGTTGTTGTAATTCTAATAGCACTTTACACCGTGTTTTGGTAAGTATAAGTTCTATTCTTTCCGCAAAAGCCACCCGACTTGTCGCGGTGGCTTTTGTTTTTAAACCCAGATTATGCATTAGAATAGAATGAATCTTGATTTACTGACGAATCCTGACAAAAGAGTCAGGATTGTCAGGGTTTAACCTTGACAATGAAAATCACTGAATTTGTTTCAAAGAAGGAAATAATGCCTTGATTTTCATTCGTCAAATTATGCAATAGCATCTCTATTGCATAATTACGGTTAAATTTGAGGCATGAACCGCATTGACCGCCTCACCGCTATTCTTATACATCTGCAATCCAAAAGAATTGTAAGAGCGGAAGAAATCGCTAATAGGTTTGAGATCAGCGTGCGCACAGTTTATCGGGATGTAAAGGCATTGATGGAAGCGGGTGTTCCCATTGGATCAGAAGCTGGAACGGGTTACTTTATTGTGGATGGATATCATCTTCCGCCTGTTATGTTCAGTCAGGAGGAGGCAGGTGCGATGATGATGGCAGGCAAACTGGTGGAACAGATGACAGATCAATCGGTACGAACGGCTTTTGAGGGTGCGTTGATGAAGATCAAGGCCGTCTTAAATGAAGCACAGAAAGACCATCTTGAAAGCTTGCAGGATCACATCGAAGTGTTAAAGCCAAGGATGAGCTTGCCTGCTCAGAAAGGTTATTTTCTTTCGGATTTGCAAAAAGCAGTTGTTAATAAGCAGGTCATTCAACTCAGTTATTCCAGTAATCACCAGAATGAACTTACCAGGCGCGAAATAGAGCCAATCGGCTTGTTTTATTACAGCTCAGCCTGGCATTTGATTGCATGGTGTCGCCTGCGCAATGGCTTTCGCGATTTTCGGTGTGATCGCATCAAAGAGTTGAAGCCAACGGATGTGATCTTCGAGGCACGAAGTATTTCTACTATGCAGGAGTATTTCAATAGCCTTCAACAGGCCAACGTGGAGATGCAGTCCGCTACCGTTCTCTTCGAAAAAAAAGAGGCCATGTATGTAAGCAATTCAAAGCACTACTTTGGTTTTATATCTGAAGAAGAGGTGGAGGGGCAACTCCGCATGAAATTTCTCACTGCCGATATGCAACTGCTGGCAAGATGGCTGCTTTCTTATGGCAAGGGTGTAGAGATTGAAAGTCCTGATGAACTTAAAAACATCATGCAGGGACTGGTGGAGGAATTGCAAGCTCACTACCTTAAACTTGTTTGATTGCCTTTAGTCTTCACTCCTGACATAGGGCTGTCAGTTACTTCAAAAAAAATAGTGTTAATCTTTTTTGCCTGCTGACATAGGGCTGTCATAATGCGGTGCTTGTTTTGAGTAATAAAATTCAAAACTATGCAGACAGCAACTTACCGACACGAAGCACGCCTCAAAGAAGTAAAGCCCATTAATTTTTTATTTCATCGGGCAGAAGTTAAGGTTAGCGACCTGATTAACCAGATACCGATGGCTAAGGAACTCATCAAAGAATGTGTTCGCCTCAACCTTCACCCTACCGGACCCATTCACTGGCATTACATCGGATTTATGGGAGATGAGTCGAAGCCTTTCACGTTGGAAGTGTGTCTGCCAGTGGCAAGCATTCCGGCAGCCTATGACGGCTATTTTCACTTTAAGCGGACCGAGAATTTTAAATCTGTTTCCATTGTGCATGACGGCCCCTGGAATGAAATCCCTTTGAGTTATGGATTGCTAATGAAGTATATTCAGGAGCATGAGTTGCAGCCTTCTGGGATAAATCGCGAATTGTATATCAATGCCGATTTTGATTTTCCCATGGCTAATGTAACGGAGATACAAATGGGGGTAGCTGCTGGTGCATGAGAAAGCTTATTCTCTTTTTTGGAATTGCTGTTGGCATCATTGGGTTAATAATTATTTTTTCAGGCCATTATGTACTCTGATATGGAAATATTAGTATTTGCTACTTCCGTGAAGACGCAACAAGACGCTGAATTGGTTGCTCCCAAATTGAATTCTTTTGTCGGACAAGGAAAATGGAATTTTGCGTTAGATGATTCTGATAAAATTCTAAGGATTGTTTCCAGTGAGATTAGCCCTTTGTTAACCATTCGACTGCTGCAGGAGAGTGGATTTGATTGCGAGGAACTCAGAGACTAGATTAGTTGAAGAGTGGCACTAGACTCTTCAACTATCGAGTACTTCCCGTATCTTTGTCAGGTGGAGCTGCCAGCGAGAATTAAGGAAGTTGAAATAGTTTTCAGTCAGCTGGACGAGGAGATTCAGAATTTCCAACAGTCGTCTACTCTCCATTGTAAATCCGGTTGCGGCAAATGTTGTTTTAAGGCCGATATCGAAGCTACCATCCTTGAGTTTCTTCCATTTGCCAATCATCTTTATCAACAAGGCAAAGCAGAGGAGTGGTATGAGAAGCTGAAGAACAGTGATTCAACAATATGCCTGATATTAAATCCAACCCAGGCAGGAGCGGGTCTTTGCTCCGAGTATCCTCATCGAGGATTGATCTGTAGGTTGTTTGGTTATTCGGCAAGAACCAACAAATACGGAGCGAAGGAATTGGTTACCTGTCAGATAATTAAAACAGAGCAAGCTGCTTCTTATGAAGCTACACTGAAGAAAATTGTGGAAAATCTCAAGGTACCTGTGATGAGCGATTATTATATGAAGTTGCACGCCATTGATTTTGAGCTTACCAGGGATTTTTATCCGATCAATCAGGCCATTCAAAAGGCGATTGAGATTGTGATGCAGCATTACGCCTACCGGTAGGGATTTTCCTTCCATTCTGATACCCACAATGGGTGTATTCTATGTTTTGGTACGGTCGTTCTAAAACTTTTATAATCCCCTCTTCATCTTCTTCTGGTACTGCCTTGGCTCTTTAATCGGCCATACTTGTTGAAAATTCTGATTTATCAGTAACCATCTTTATTTCCGTGAGTACTCAATTTTAGAATTCTGTCATATGAAAAAACACTACCTGCTAATTGCGCTACGTTCATTCATAAAAAACAAAGCCTACTCACTTCTTACTATTCTGGGCCTTACTCTGGGCATATTCTGTGCTTTGGTTATTTTTCTTTTTGTTCATGATGAGCTTACGTTTGACAGCACACATAAGGGAAATATTTTTCGCTTGAATGCTGCTTACCACCTTCCGAATAACGGAGGCTTTGAGCAGTATGCTGCTTCCGGCCCTGTCGTGGGTGAAATGATTGCAAAAGATTTTCCAGAGGTAGCGGAGGTAGTGCGTATTCGCAAGATCGATGACGTGATCGTAGAGCGCCCAGGCGGTAACGATAAGACGTATGAAAAAATGGTGGCAGCGGATTCCAATATGTTTGACATATTCAATTTTCCGCTAATTAGCGGTGACCCGCAAAAAGCACTCCTTGAGCCCATGAGCGTGGTCATCAGCAGAAGTATGGCGATGAAATATTTTGACGAGGTGGATGTGGTGGGAGAGTCATTGAAACTTCCGGAAGACTCTGTGGTTCTCAGGATTACTGGTGTAATGGAAGACTCTCCTCACAACACCCAGATGAAGTTTGATTTTATTTTTTCGTTTGAAACGCTGAAACGGATGCACTATCACCTTGACAGTTGGTGGAACTATTCGTTTCATACTTATATTCTGCTAAAACCTGAAACGGACGTTTCCCTTCTGGAAAGCAAGATTGAATTTATCTCCCGCAAATACATTGCCGACCAGGAAGACCGATCAGGCTACCGACAGGAATATTCCCTTACACCATTTTCAAGCATACACTTATACTCGAATTTGCGCTCGGAGCTTGAGCCGAACTCCCGCGCTTCTTACGTTTATATTTTTCTGGCGATAGGCATATTTATTCTCGTTATAGCGAGCATCAATTTTATGAACCTGGCCACTGCAAAAGCTGCCACACGAGCAAAAGAAATTGGACTACGTAAAGTGGCAGGGGCATTCCGCACACAGCTAATAAGCCAATTTTTGGGCGAAGCATTTCTTATGACCGCGACCTCGGTGGGGCTGGCTGTGCTGTTGCTGGTCATTATGCTGCCGATGGTCAATGATTTGGTTGATAAAAAACTACAGTTGGTTTCAAATCCAACCTTTTGGTTGGGAATAATGGCGATCACCCTGGTGACGGCTCTTTTGGCTGGCAGCTATCCCTCGTTGTTCCTTTCTGCGTTCAAGCCGGTTGAAGTATTAAAAGGAAATTTCAAGTCCTCGGCAAAAGGAAACCTGTTGCGGAAGACGCTGGTGGTTTTCCAGTTTTGCATTTCTATCTTTCTGATCTCAGGTACCTGGGTTGTCTTCAATCACCTTCAATACCTTCGAAAGGTTGACCTTGGATTTGATAAAGAAAGAATACTGGTTATTCCAACTCGCTTCGCAGCGAATGCTCAAAATGATTTTAGAGTGTTGCTGGAGGAGCTTAAGAGATCAGGGGTAACAGAGCAGGGTACACTATCGTCAAGGATACCAGGAAAGGAGATGGGTAACAATGTAGTGAGATTGGGGTGGGATGAAGGTGCCAGTTGGAGCGATATGCGATTCTTGTCAGTCGATCACAATTTCACCGAATTTTATGGCCTCAAATTGGTAGGGGGCCGCGATTTTGATGAAGCATTCCCTTCCGATGAAAACGAAGCTTTCCTCCTGAATGAATCGGGAATGCGAAGGCTGGGATGGAATAATCCTGAAGAAGCAGTAGGTCAGAAACTCAGGTGGCAGGATAGAGCAGGTTATGTCATTGGCGTGCTGAAAGATTTTCATTTTATGTCTGCCAACATTGCCAAGGAGCCATTCATAATGGTCATGAACAAACCCTGGTCAGTAGGATATCTTTCAATAAAAATAAATGGAGATGACTTGGTGCAATCCATGAAGGAGATTAAAACAATCTTTGCCAAAACCCTTCCGGAAAAAATAGTTGAGTATAGTTTTTTGGATGAAGAGTTTGACAGGCAATATAAAGCAGAGGAACGATCCATGACATTATTCTCAGTATTTGCCGGCATCGCGATTGCTATCGCCTGCCTTGGACTCTACGGGCTCTCTATGTTTATTGCCGATATCAGATTCAAGGAAATTGGTGTTCGCAAAGTCCTGGGAGCTTCTTCGGCTGGTTTAGTGGCGATGATGACAAGCGATTTTATTAAGTTGGTACTAATCGCCTTTGTACTTGCAACTCCTTTAGCATACTGGGCGATGAGTCAATGGCTCAGTTCATTTCCTTACAGGGAACCAATTAACCCTTATGCTTTCCTTAGTGCAGGCGTTCTATCTGTGTTGATAGCGTTAATGACTGTTGTTCACCAATCGGTAAAGGCTGCCTCGACAAATCCTGTCGATTCAATAAGAAACACGTGATCTTAGGTTCACGAGCTCGAGTGCTTTCTTTGCAACACGAGAGGAATTAAAGCTAGTCTTTTCGGCAGGCTTGATTTCATACTGTGAAGTTGAGGCTGGTGATATCGTCTCCGAATAAACGATCGTAGTGAGCGTAATAATCACCGCCACAAGAATGCCGAGAAGGAGGAGAATATCTTTGCTGGTAAGTTTCATGCTACTGATACCAAAACTACCATTGTTATGCCAACAGGGAAATAGACCAAATGGGGGTAATTTGACCATCTCCATGGATGAATTTGTACAGAAATGAACAGATTGCCCGCTTTTTGCGTACACTGATAAGAAGGGTTACATTGACTTCGGTGGATTTATAAAGGAACCGAACCCTTTTTCTGCTTAAATTTGTTACAGAATGACTAATGAACTACCGTTTATGAGGAAATACCTGTCGGGACTGCTCTTATCTGTTGCCGTATGGCCTGCCGTTATGGCTCAGGAGGCCTCTCTTTCTGCAAAGCCCTCGCTTATTGAGGACGGCACTGTGAAATGGATGACGTTTGAGCAAGCCGTGGAGAAGAACAAGACTGAAAAACGCAAAATATTTATTGATGTTTATACAGACTGGTGCGGCTGGTGCAAGGTGATGGACAAAAACACGTTTAATGAACCAACTGTTGCCAGAGTACTAAATGAAAAATTCTACCCTGTGAAATTTGATGCCGAGCAGACGGCCGATGTGGAATTTAATGGAACCACGTACAAGTTTGTTCCTTACGGCAATAAAGGCAGTCATCAGCTTGCGATGGCGTTATTGAATAATCAGATGAGCTACCCTACGGTGGTTTTTTTAGATGAGGATTATAAAGCAGCCTATCCACTCGCGGGCTACCGGAAGCCAGAAGAGTTTCATAAGTTCCTTCTTTTCTTTGGAGAAAATCATTTCAAAAAAGGTCAGACGGCATGGCAGGATTTTGAGAAGACCTATAAGTCGCCTTATTCAGAAGGCACTCCAGTTCAGGGCAACGATTAAAATTTAGCAAGACCAATAAAAAAACCCATCGAATTAAATCGGTGGGTTTTTTATTTAAGGATATCTATATCTGTTAGTGCCCTTTTTTCTCTTCTCTTTTGGTTCTCCTAAAATCTACATAGCCCATGGCGGCTGCAAAGCCAACCAGAACTGAAAGGATGATGACAAATAAATTTGCCCCGTCTGCTACATTCTGATTAAACATATCACGTTAGTTTAGAATCCAAAAGTAACCTTTACCATTGAAACTTAAAAATGGGATTATCCATTTTTTGCGCTCAAAACAACCTTATATACCCAATTCTTCTCGGTTCTTTCTAAGTACGTCAATGATGAAACCAATATGATCTTGCAGGTCAACCCCAAGCAGTTCTGTCCCTTTGTAAACCTCTTCTCTGTCGACTTTGGCCGCGAAGCCCTTGTCCTTTAGCTTCTTAACAACTGACTTGGTTTCAAGGCTGGTAATACCGTCTGGCCTTACCTGGCAGCAGGCAACAATAAAACCCGTAAGCTCATCGCAGGCAAGCAGGGCTTTGTCAAGTAACGTGTCATATGATACATTCCATTTGGTATAGTGCGCTGCGATAGCGTGGGCTATCTTAGCCTCACCCAATTGTTGCAATTTTTCGACAATAATGGCTGGATGTTTTTCAGGGTAAACCTCATAATCAGCATCGTGCAGAAGTCCGGCATTAGCCCACTCATCCCGGTCCTCACCAAATTTCTCAGCGTATGCCTCCATTACTAATTCAACTGTCCGCATGTGGCGCAGAAGACTGGGGTTTTTGGTCATTTCTTCCAATATGACCCTCGCATCGGCTCTTTTCATTTTTTGATTTCTTTATGAACCTTCCGCTTGCTGAAGAATAGATTGAAAACCGCCCCCATTAAGATCAGTCCCATGACGACAATGGTGATGACCATGCGTGTGTTCCGCAATTCCAGTGTTTTCATCTCGTCCCTGAGTTTAAGGGCCTCCACTTCTTTTTCTCTTTCATGCAGATTAAGTACCATTTCCATCTGTGCAATTTTACGGCTGCTTTCTTCTCCGTAGATCTTTTCGCGGGCTGCATCATACCGAAGCCTGACATCATAGGCTTCTTTCATTTTGTTTTGTTTCGCATAATTCACAGACATGCTTTTCAAAATCTGCGGTTCGAAAATGAAGGCTTGAAGATCCTTACAAAGAACAAGGGCGGAGTCGAGATAGCGCTGTGCTAGATTTCCCTGCCCCGCCTGTGCATAAACTTCTCCCATGTTCGCAGTTATATTAAGGATGATGGATTTATCATTTTCCTTTCTGGCGATGGATAACGCCCTGTTGTAATATTCTACGGCACGTTGATAGTTTCCTTGTCGGAAAAACAGATTTCCAATATTGTTCAGGGGATCTGAAAAAGATTTCCCGCTTTTTTCGCTGAGCTGATAGGCGTTTGAATAGTACTTAAGTGCTTGTTCATAAAGTTGAAGATCGCTGTGCAGATTTCCCAGGTTATTCATTGAGCCGATGATCCGTTGCTGGTCTCCCATTTCAAGAAATGTAGCATGAGACTCTTCAAAGTACTTCATGGCCTGACCAAAGTCTTTCTTTAAAGAATAGATAGTGCCGATGTTGTTTTTCGTTATGGCAAGTCCTTCTTTATTGGCAAGGGTTTCGTAGATACGAAGAGAAATGAGATAGTATTCAAGCGCTTTATCCAACGCACCCTGGCTACGATAGGCAACACCTAGATTATTGTAGGAAGCCGCCATTCCTTTCTGGTCGTCAATATCGGTTGCCAGGGCGAGCGCTTCACGCGTGTAACCGATGGCTTTGACAGGATCGGAACTCATATATGCTCTGAATAGCTCATTAAGTGTTTTTACCTTTAAGTCACCCTGAGCGGATTTGAGTACATTCTCAAGACTATCTGTTGCGGCCCCCTTGGCTAAACTTGCCACGAACAGGAAAAAGAGGAAAATATAACTTTTCATAGGATAGGTGTTGACGAATCAAAAATAAGACTAAAAATGATTCTCTCTATGCCGTTATTTTTCGGTAGACAGATGCTTTCAATAAACTGGCAGCTGAGGTCGAACCCATTTTAGTGTGTATTCTGACAGGATTTAGATTGTCGTAAATTCTGGATACTTTTATGTATTAAAAAAGGACTGTATGAATAGAATAGTAGCCTGTGTTATTTTAATTATCTCATCTTATCTCTCACATGCTCAAACAACCAAAGGTAGTTTTGTTTTGGGAGGTGATGCCACACTTTCATTTCGAAAGAATGAAGTTCCGGGTATAGGTACTACGAAATCAAATTCTCTTAATCTCAACCCTTCTGTCGGCTATTTTATTCGCAATAATTTTGCCGCTGGGCTTACATTTCCCGTTACCACCTCACATTTTAATACCAGCTATAGTAATGGCACGCCATCAAGTGAGAGTTCAGCTAGCTCGTATGCCGTTGGCCCGTTTGTCAGATATTATATCCCGTTAGGAAAGATTTTCATTCTGACGGAGGGATCCTACACATGGGTTCGTAATCAGACAAAGTATCCGCAAATTGATTTTAACACAGGAGTACGTGCTGATGTCACCAGTACCACCAAGGACAAAAATTATAGGGTGGCGACTGGCTTGGCAGTTTTTCTTGGAGAAAATGCAGGTATTGATATCCTATTAAATTATCAGAAGTTTAAGTTTGACTCTCAAACTTCATCGAACCTTTTCCTAAGTGTAGGGTTCAAAGTGTATATTCCATCGAAGAAATAAGTAGCGTTGCAATCTCCTCGCCTCTATATCATTTCAATTCTACGAAGTTCACTAGCATTAAATTTGCCAATGCGCTCTGCCTTTGTTGTATTGGTTCTGCTGACGCAGGCATCATACGCTCAACCTATGGCAGAACAGGACTTAATCATGTTGCCAATTCATAACCTCTTTGCGGGCATGCTGGTGGCCGATAGTTCCAAAGTTCATAATACATTTGTTGAAGAAGCTACACTCTCAACTGTGACTGTGGATAAAAATGGTAACCCTGCTTTGCGAGCCAGCACACTTCAAAGTTTCTTTCATGCGATAGCCACGCCACACCCTGAGCCATGGAGTGAGATGATTTGGGACCCCGAGATTAAGTCAGATGGAAATTTTGCCCAGGTTTGGGTGAAGTATGCTTTCTACGTGGGAAAGACATTCAGCCATTGCGGTGTTGATGCTTTTCACCTTGTAAAAAATCAGGAGGGCCACTGGAAAATATTTCATCTGGCCGATACCCGTCATAAAGATAACTGCGAGATACCAAGTTCGATTAGTGAAAAATTTAAGTAGATGAGAGGACTGATTCTATTTTTATTGCTGACGGTGCAAACAACTGGGTTTTCTCAGGAAAAGATCACAACATTTATTCTGACCCGCCATGCCGAAAAAGAAAATGATGGGACCAAGGACCCCGATCTTACCGATGCCGGAAAAATACGTGCCGACCAGTTGGTGAAACTATTACGTGAGCAATCTGTTGATGCCATTTACTCCACTGATTTTAAGCGGACGCAAAATACGGTGATGCCATTGGCGAAAGTTAAAAACCTCGTCATTTCGAGGTATGAAGCCTTCAAAACAGAAGCCATTGATGAAATCGTAGAGAAACATAGAGGAGGAACCATTTTTATGTGCGGCCATTCTAATTCAATACCATGGACTATAAACTACCTCATTGGTAAAGAGCAATACAAGGATTTTGAGGATAGCGATTATGACAACCTTGTTATCATTACTCTTTTTGAAAAAGGAAAAGCGGCCAAGGTAACATGGCTGAACTACTAAGTCTGTCTATTATTTGTATATCTTCTTCGCCAATGCTTTGTTACCGGGTTTCTCCCGTTTAATTCATTTATAATGGGAACGTACTGATCAATTTCTTCGTTAAATTGGGATATGTTTTCTAAGTGGATCATCCTCGTTTTTATTTTTCCCTGGAATGCCGTTGCCCAGAAGAAAGAGGAAATCCGCAAAAGCATTTACTTTGATGGCGGAAGTTATTTTATTGATGAAGATCAATCCAATGAACTCTTCCTTTGGCTTGACTCTATCCCCAATTTAACAGAGAAGTTTGAGGTGCAGCTAATCAGTCATACTGACCCCATCGGAGGCCGCGAGTTTAATGAGTGGTTATCAAAGATGAGGAGTGAGGCAGTCCATGAGTTATTGTTAATCAAAAATATTCCGGAAAGCATCATTCACCGAAAGGATTGGGGTTTGGAGAATCCTGTTTTTAGCAACGACTCATATCGAGGTATGCGCATGAACAGGAGGGTAGATGTGATTTTGCACCCCATTGTATTCTGACAATGACTTGGATGAACTAGTGTCTCAGATCGCGTATCCAATTTCGGACACCTTTTTTCACCAGCGGACGATTTAGGTGAAACTTTATCAGATAGATGCCCGTCTAACCCTAAAAATGCCATTGGCACCATTCTTGGCTATTCCCTCGCGCATCCTGATGCAGGGATAAAAGTCATGAGGTGCCGATACGACTGAACTCCCTAACAAAAGAAAGCATGATCAAATTACGAGACGCAGACAAGTATATTGATTCCCGATTTCAGCGAACCTTTATCTTAAAAGGAATTAATCTAGATGTTAATCAAGGTGAGTTTGTCACCATCATGGGACCTAGTGGTTCCGGCAAATCTTCGCTGATGAATATAGTGGGCATGCTGGACGAGCCCTCTGCCGGTGAGTATTACTTTTTTGATGAGCCCGTTCATAAAATGAAGGAGCGTCAGAAATCTGAAATGCATAAGAACTATATCGGTTTCATCTTTCAGGCCTATCACTTAATTGATGAATTGACCGTTTATGAAAATATAGAAACGCCATTGTTATACAAAGGAGTCAATGGCAGTCAACGGAAAAGTATGGTGGCCGAAATGCTGGATCGGTTTAACATGGTGGCGAAGAAGGATTTGTTTCCAGAGCAACTCTCTGGTGGGCAGCAACAACTGGTGGGCATTGCCAGGGCTATCGTAGGTCAGCCTAAATTATTATTGGCTGATGAGCCAACCGGCAATTTGCACTCTGAGCAAGGGAAACATATTATGGACATTTTCGAAAAGCTTAACTCAGAAGGTATTACGATTATCCAGGTGACGCATTCAGAAGAAAACGCAAATCGAGGTAAACGAATAGTAAGAATCGCTGATGGGGCTATTCAGTCAGATGAAAAAATAAAATAAGTATGAGGCATTTTAAAAGGACATTGATTTTTGGTTTTTTTGGACTAATCGTTTCGGCCAATTCGCTTGCTCAATCCAAAACATTGACTTATCAAGAGGCAGTCAGGATTGGGATGAGAAACAATTTTCTGTTAAATCAGCAGAAGAACAATCTTGAGCTTACGCAAATGCAAAAGATCGGGAGCTTCGCTGGGCTTGGTCCAACTCTTTCGGCACAGGCACAGGCGTATCAGGTCGATGGAAATACATTTAATCAGAATGCTGGTGAAGTAGTTAATGGATTGTTCGATCAGGTGAATGGATCTCTGAACGCAAACATAAATTTGTTCAATGGTTTTTCTCAAGTAAACAAAGCTCGCCAGTCAAAAAGTCAATTGGATGCCCAAGCGCTTAACGTAAAGCGTACTGCGCAAGATGTTTTAAACACGATATCTACCCAGTTTCTTGCCGTATTGCTTGATATGGAACTTCTTCGAATTGCAAAAGAGAATCATGTAGCACAGCAGAAACAATTAGAGCAGGTTACCGAACAAGTTGCAGTAGGAAGCCGATCACCGGTAGATGAGTATAATCAGATGTCGCAGACGAAGGCAGCCGAACTTCGGTCTTTGCAAGCTGAAATTAACATGGTCAATGATAAAGCATTGCTTACGCAAACGCTTTTGTTGGATCCTACTGAGGAGTATGAAATTATAAAACCGGAGTGGAATGTAAATGAATTGAATTCTGCTGAATCATCACTTTCTTCTTTTGAGGAAAGTGCACTTAAGAATCGCGGAGATTATTTGCGTGCGGTGAAAACAGAAGATGCTGCTCGCTTTGGGATGTACTCCACACGAGCGTCAATGATGCCCACGATTTCAGCATTTGGAACATTATATTCTGCCTACAATTACAGTCACGGTGACCCGAACGTGAGACCTTTTGCTACTCAATTCAGGAGCGACAACCTGAGAAAAGTATACGGCCTACAATTAAACATCCCAATATTTGGAGGCAATCAGAATTTTCAGAATCGTGTACAGCATGTACAGCAGCGGGTCAATTATCTCAACAGTCAGGAAATAAGAAAAAATGCTGAAGCCCAGGTGAAGACGGATGTATTCAGGGCTTACCAGAATTTTGAGTTATATAAAAAGACTTTCATCGTTACCCAATCCCAACTCGAAGCCGCAAAGGAAGCGTTCAGACTGGAAGATGAGCGCTATAACCTCGGGATTACGAGTTTTGTAGACTACAGCAATGCAAACAGAGCTTTTGTGCAGGCCCAGACTGATCATGCGCAAGCGGAGTTCAGGCTGGTTTTTCAAAAAATATTGCTGGATTATGCCGTGGGAACGCTGAAACCTGAGGATTTGGAGAAATAAGCCAACAGGCTCTACCTTCAATTTTACCGGAAATACTTACATTTGCAGCCCCTCAAGGTGAGGGGCTTTGTTTTGTGGTTACAAAACATCGTACAACTAACCAATTTGTTGCAGCAAGGCCCGTCTGTAACATGTATAAAGGGCATAATTTATGGCAAAAGGACAAAAAGGAGGAGATTTTAAAGACTCCAAATCAGAAGCTCAGGCAAAGAAGCCACTCCCTGCGAAAGGTGCTGACGCTGATGTGAATGTGAAGACCGCAGAACTTGAAAAAGATGAATTGGCGGAATTTAAGGCTGCAAAAAAAGCGGAAGAAGAAGAGGGTATCAGCCGAATGATCCGTGATGTAACGGCTCGGATGGCTTCGACTACATCAACTACCTCGTTAGAGAATTTTAATTGGGATTCGTTCGACCAGAAAGGCTTTGGTGAAGGATATACCAAGCAGGAGCATGAAGCACTGTTGAGTCAGTATTCGGGTACTGTAACTACCGTAAGTGAGAGTGAAGTTGTGAAAGGCATTGTAGTAGGCATCAACAATCGTGATGTTATTCTTAACATCGGTTTTAAGTCTGATGGTCTTGTACCGCTTGCAGAATTTAAAGATACACCCAACTTGAAAATTGGCGATGAGGTTGATTTGTTCATTGAAGAGCGTGAAAACGCTATGGGACAATTGATCTTATCCCGCAGAAAAGCGAAGTTGGTAAAAGGATGGGAATATGTTCAGACAGCATTGGATAAGGATCAGATCATCGAAGGTTTTGTGAAACGCAGAACCAAAGGTGGTTTGATTGTGGATGTGTTTGGAATTGAGGCGTTCTTACCCGGCTCTCAAATTGACGTGAAGCCAATCCGCGACTTTGATATTTATGTTAACAAGTCTATTGAAGTCAAGGTTGTGAAGATCAACTACACAAATGACAACGTAGTGGTATCGCATAAAGTGCTTATTGAGAAAGATCTTGAGCAGCAGAAGGCAGCTATTCTTACTAACCTTGAGAAAGGACAAGTGCTGGAAGGAGTTATTAAGAATATGACCAACTTCGGTGTGTTCATCGATCTTGGAGGCGTTGATGGATTACTGCATATCACGGATATATCATGGGGTCGCATCAACCATCCGGATGAGATGTTGAAATTGGATCAGGTGGTGAAAGTGGTTGTGCTCGACTTCGATGAAGATAAGCGCAGAATATCATTAGGCATGAAGCAACTGACTGCTCATCCTTGGGCATCGCTGCCAGCTGATATTGTTGTAGGATCGAAAGTGAAAGGTAAAATCGTTAACGTGGCCGATTACGGGGCATTCCTTGAATTGCAACCGGGTGTTGAAGGTCTTATCCACGTAAGCGAAATGAGCTGGTCACAACATTTGCGCAATCCTCAGGACTTTATCAAAGTAGGAGATGAGTTGCAGGCTGTTGTATTGACGATTGATCGCGAAGAGCGCAAAATGTCATTGGGCATGAAGCAGCTTACCGAAGATCCATGGACACGTCAGGATGTACTTTCAAAGTATGCATTGGGCACGCGCCATAAGGGTATCGTTCGCAACCTTACCAACTTTGGATTGTTCATCGAATTGGAAGAGGGTATTGATGGATTAGTTCACGTATCTGACTTATCATGGACTAAAAAGATCAAGCATCCATCTGAATTTACTAAAGTAGGAGAGTCGTTGGAAGTAGTAGTACTGGAACTTGATGCGGCCAACCGCAGATTGGCACTCAGCCATAAGCACATTGAAGAGAATCCTTGGGATACTTTTGAAACAGTATTCACAATCGGATCAGTGCATAAGTGTACGATTACCAACAAGACCGAGAAAGGTGCAATTCTTGAGTTGCCCTATGGTATCGAAGGATTCTGTTCCACACGGAATTTAGCTAAGGAAGATGAGTCGAAAGCAGAGGTAGGAGAGAGCCTTGATTTCAAGGTGCTCGAATTCTCTAAAGAAGACAGACGAATCGTGTTGAGTCATAAGGCGCTCTATTCTACTGAAGAAGAAAAAGCACCAGCTGCTGCGCAGAAGGATGCTCCTAAGAAGAAGGCTGCTCCTAAAGGCAAGACCATTGACAAGATTAACCAGGAGGCAGAGAAATCAACCCTTGGCGATATCGAAGCATTGAGCGCGCTGAAGGAAAAGATGAACGCTTCAAAAACAAAAACTTCCGAAGGGCAGGCGAAATCGGAATAATCATAGCTTGAAATACAGAAGTGGTGGTTCCAGGAAATTGGAGCCACCTTTTTTTTAAACGGTCGCTTAATTTTAACCGTTGAATTACAGTAGTATTTATTAGTTTTGAACCTGAATAAGGTCTCGTGGCCGAGTGGCTAGGCAGAGCTCTGCAAAAGCTCCTACAGCGGTTCGAATCCGCTCGAGACCTCTAAAGCCCTGAATCGTTGAACGGTTCGGGGCTTTTTGTTTTTAGCTGGTTCTCGATAGGACTTTGGTTGTGGAGAGGCAGCTATCCAATTTTATAAAATTCTCATATAGCACTTCTCAAAATTTTCTTGCCTTCCCACGAACCCAAACGCAGACCGAAGATAAAACTTATAACTTACACTTCATGTATTGCCCCTGCCAACATTAGAGAAGCTTCTTTCCATTCTAATCATTTAAGAACGTTAATACATAGTTCTGAATCTCCTTTCGCTGTTCGTCATTTGCATTGTCGTCCATTTGATTATGGGTCGTGTTTGCCAATTTTATTATGTCTATTTTAAACTTTTGGGCCTCCTTTGCTGTAGGCAACACTCCTTCGTCTGCAGGCTGGTCACTTGACCGTAGCGAATAGACGTTGAGATTTTTTATTTTTGGTAATGCCATTCTTCTGTTGTCCAGCGTGATTATTTTCTCAGCGACTGTTGGGTATTTCAGC